>Ga0222712_10000068_pt1 | contig 135567 bp, 194 predicted proteins | sample C33_657DmetaG_FD_165043 | JGI IMG/M metagenome (GOLD analysis project Ga0222712, IMG submission 165043) | Estuarine water microbial communities from San Francisco Bay, California, United States - C33_657D | ecosystem: Environmental > Aquatic > Marine > Unclassified | place: USA: California... | reverse complement strand
AATGCCTCTTGAGTGTTGTCAAATGCTTTCTATCGTGGCATCCAAATGGTATCATAACTATGGAACTCTCGCTAAAAAAGATGGGATGCCATACTCCACAGAAAAAGGAGCATTTCGTAATCATCCCTGTACCCAGTGGGCGGCAAAATCAATTGATAATGCCTATTGGTTAATTAAGCACGGAATGAATCTTTGTGATGAGTTTCATTTGAGGTACGGAAAACCTCATTCGTGCTATAATACTCTTTTGGGGGCATACTATCTATTCCCAAAAGGTAAAATTACTGATGTAACTCCTTTTGCTCGTGCGATGCCTGATGAAATTAAACTGGATACAACTATTGACACTTTTACTGCTTACAAGAATTACATTAACACCAAGACTTGGGTTAGAGATAATTATCTTCGTATGCCGTCAAGAAAACCTTCGTGGATAAATTAAATTATGGAATTAACTGACAATAAACCATTTCTCTGGGTAGAACGATGGTCCCCACAATCTGTTGAAGATTTGATTCTCACTAAAAATGTTAAGGAGTTCTTTCTTAATGTCGCTAAGGAAGGTCAATTAAATCAAAATCTTATTCTTCAGGGTTCGCAGGGGTGTGGTAAAACTCAAACAATCAAAACACTATGTAAAATTACAAAGCAAGATGTTTTGTTTCTAAATGGGTCTTCAGAAGGAAGATACTTGGATACGGTTCGCAATCAAGTCATTAATTTTGGAACCACAGTTTCGATGTTTAATGACAAGAAGAAGGTTGTGTTCTTTGATGAGTTCGATGGGACCACAAATGATGTAATGCTGTGTCTTCGTGGGGTGATAGAGCAACTTCATAATAATGTGTGCTTTATTTTTACTTGTAACAACCTGAATAAAATTATTGAACCAATTCAATCAAGATGTGTTGTTCTCAAATATACGCCCATCCAGAAAGAAGAAAAACCGCAGATGATGTCCGACATCTTTAAGAGGATGTCTCATATACTCGAACAGGAAAAAATCGATTATGATAAAAAAGTTATACTCGAACTCGTAAAGAATTATTTCCCGGATACGCGACAACTACTAAATGTTCTTCAGCGATATTCTGCCGGCGGAACAATTGACTCCGGTATTCTTGCTTCCTTTTCTGATATTGCCATAAATGACCTTATGAAACATCTTAAAGATAAGAACTTTACGGAGGTTAGAAACTGGGTGGTAAAGAACTTGGATAATGATGCCTCCGCTATTCTTCGTAAGATTTATGATGCTCTTTATGAATGTCTAGTGCCATCTACCATTCCTTCTGCTATTCTTATTATATCTAAATATCAATATCAGTGTTGTTTTGTAATGGACCAAGAGATAAATCTTTTGGCGGCACTAACGGAAATTATGTGTGAGGTTGAGTTTAAATGAAAAATAAGAAATTAAGAGAACTCATACAGAAACCCTTGAGGTTTCATCATCAAGATATTCACGATGAACTTGATGAAATTAAGAAACAACATCAAGTTAAATCCAAATGGTATTATATCTTCTGGGGTGCCTGTGCGGTCGCTGTAGTTGGCGGGCAGATTTATGTAGGGACTGGTTATCGTGAGATGGCAGAGGCAACCAGAGACACTAAAATTGTTGTGAGTTGCCTAAAATGAACTCATATAAGATTGACAAGGCATCGTTGTGTGAGGTTCCGGTCAAGACAACTCCGGAAAATGTAAAAGAAGCAAATGAAGGTTTGTTTCGCGCTAAAATGACTGTTCCTGCTGCCGCAAAACATTGTGGTATGACGCACAAGGAAATGAAATTAACCTTTAGAGAATATTTGAAGTATAACCAACCTGATTATGAATATTATGATTGATCCAAAACTATTTAATTTTTCTGAAATTTTTGGCGTAATTAAATCTACTGATGGTCTTAAGAGAAATCAGACCAGACCATTAAGAGCGGAAGTCCAAGAAATTTCAATTGCAAAACATAGTGGAGGACAACTTCGTTATGTTGGAAATACTGAAAATGGTAGAGACTTTATTGGAATAATTGATGGACTTTCATATGAATCAAAGGGAATTGATGGAATGTTCTTAAAAACTAAACCATATACTAAAGAAATAACTCTTAAGAACTTCCAGGGTAAAAATTTAGGGTTGCCTGAGAAAACCTTTGACCATATGCTTCTATGGGACACTAAAAATTATACTGTTGGTATTTGTTCTTGGGATGCTTGCATCAAAAACGCTAAAGTAAAAGATTCTAATGTGTCTTTTAGAGTTGATTATAATGATATTACCTTTATTGCAAAAAATGTAGTTTACACACATAGAGATGATTTTGCATCTAAACTTTATAAATTAATTGAAGAATCAGTATGAAATCTCTTAAAAATTATGTTATTTGATTATAATTTCAATTCTCACATTTTTGATTCTCCGGGTTTTTTAACTTGCACCGTTCCGGATTGTGTTAGAGAAGAATTAGAAGAAACTACAAAAAAAGTTCAAAATAATTCTAAAGAATATGAAGATGTAAGACATACCTTAGTGGGGCATCTAGAACAGGAATATGAAATTCCTATAACTCCAAATATAAAATATTTGGTGGAAACTTTATCGGTTGAATATGATAAATTATTCAATAATGGTAATCCTTCTCAAGAAATAACATCACAATATTATTGTAATTATAATGAGAAAATTAAATTTGAATATGAATTAAAAAATTTATGGGTTAATTTTGCTAAAAAGTATGATTTTAATCCAATACATAATCATTCATCATCTTTCTCTTTTGTTATTTGGGTTAAAATACCATATGATTTAAATGAAGAACTTTCCAGATATAGTGCGAATCACCCATTAACTTCTTTGTTTACATTTACATATACTACCAGTTTGGGTAAAATATCTAAAAAAACATTACCTATAGATAAGACTTGGGAATGGAAAATGGCATTTTTTCCAGCATCTTTGAATCATTCAGTAAATCCATTTTATACTAGTGATGAATATAGGATTTCTATATCTGGTAATGTTTATTGTACTCTTTCTGTAGATTTAGATGGTAATGACAATTGATTTTAATTTTGAAACCGATGAGTAGTAGTATGAAATCTCTTAAAACGCCGTTGCGCTACCCTGGGGGTAAGTCTCGTGCTTGCGTCAAGATGGACCCACATTTTCCCGACCTACGAAACTATGATGAGTTTCGGGAACCATTCGTTGGTGGTGGAAGTGTTGCAATTCATATTACAAAAAAATATCCAAACATCAAGATTTGGGTAAATGACCTTTATGAACCTCTTGTAAATTTCTGGCAGGTACTACAGACATTTCCGGATGATTTACGAGATACTCTTTCTCGTGAAAAATCAAATCACTATAATCCAGAAGCAGCAAAGGAACTTTTTCTTGCCGCAAAGGATATGATTAATGATCCGGCAGAAACTTCAGTAGATCGTGCCATAGCATTTTATATTGTAAATAAATGTTCCTTCTCTGGACTGACTGAAAGTTCTTCATTTTCGGCACAGGCATCCAACTCTAATTTTAGTTTTCGTGGAATTGAGAAACTGCCCGAGTATTCTAAACTTATCTCTAAATGGAGAATAACCAATTATTCCTATGATTATTTGATGGATGGAAATATGGGTGCCTTTATGTATCTTGATCCTCCTTATGATATTAAGGATAATCTCTATGGGCGCAAGGGAGCAATGCACAAAGGATTCGATCACGATAAGTTTGCTGCTGATTGTGATGCTAATACTATGGATCAGTTGATTAGTTACAATTCAGATCAGTTAGTAAAAGACCGTTTTAAGAACTGGACTGCCGCAGAGTTTGATCTAACTTATACGATGCGTTCGGTTGGTGAATATATGCGAGATCAAAAGCAAAGAAAGGAACTATTGTTATTTAATTATAATAAAACTCCAAAAATCCAATTTAATTTTGATGGATGTTATAATTACAATAGATTAAAAAGTGAGGGATTGATTGGTGACTGAATTAAAAGACTGGTTAAACTCGATCAATTTCTCCAAGAAAAATCTGTTGGAGGAAGATCCATCTCTTATCAAGGAATATGTTCCGTTTGTGATTAACAAGTGCTTGTCCGGTGAGATAGATACAATTATGTATGTAAATGAAATGAATATCAATCATCATCTTGACAAAGATATTCAATATTCATTTTACTTAAATAGTTTGAGAAAAAGGAAAAGATATTCTCCTTGGATTTATAAAGATAAAATCAAAGATCTTGATTGTGTCAAAAGTTATTATGGATATAGTAATGAGAAGGCAAAACAAGCGTTGAGAGTTCTCACCAAAGAGCAACTTAATTTTATAAAGTCAAAAATTGAAACCGGAGGAACAAAATAATTTATAAATGACCCAAAGGATACAAAACCTAAATAAAAGATATGTAAATAATTTTGAGGAAAATTATGTCAGTCGTAAATGAACCTATTGTGAAATGGACTCCAGATCAAATGGTGGAAGTAATTCTTAATGAACCGGATGATTTTTTAAAGGTTCGTGAAACTCTTACGAGAATCGGTGTAGCATCAAGAAAAGAGAAAAAACTTTATCAATCTTGTCATATTCTTCATAAACAAGGTCGTTATTATATTACGCATTTTAAAGAGCTTTTCGCACTTGATGGCAAACACGCAAATCTTACGGTGAATGACGTTCAGCGTCGTAATCGAATCGCTCAACTTCTTGCGGATTGGGGTTTGATTGAGATTGTGGATGTTGCCAAGATTCAGGATATTGCTCCACTAAATCAAATCAAAGTTCTTGCTTATAAGGATAAGGAAGATTGGGTTTTAGAAACTAAGTATAATATTGGTTCTAAAAAGAAAATTGTTGAGGATGCTGAGTGATGGCTTCTGGAAGTTTTCAATTTCGTTACAATCATAGTAATGAAAATGCTGCTTGGCACACAAATCCGGATGCCAAGTTTATTTTGCCCGAAGAAGATGTGGATATTAGATGCGATGATCCATATCTAAATGAAAATCAATTTTTAGAAATGGTAAGGAGATTTTTTATTGCCTGTGGTTATACTGAAAAGCAGTGGAAAAATGCTCTAAAGGAACATCTTGAGGAAGCAGAAAAAACCGAATAATCAAAAAAAGGGGGGGGGGTTGACATTTCCCCTTTTATGGTCTATAATTTTTTTGTAAACCAGCAAACTCCCTGCATTAGCGGCACTTTCTTTATGGTTAGTGAAATGTTTGTTGATCCTAATTGGTGAAAAAATGATTGAAACGAAAGATTTTACAGGAAACATTACCGTAAATTGTAATTATCCACTGCAAGATTTTTTAAACCTGCTTGAAGTTCCTTGTCAAAGAGATACTGAAGCACGATTGACCAAAGCAAGGGGGCATCTTAAAGAAGTTAGACCAGAGCACTGTGTTGTTCACCTGGTTCGTCTGACAAAAGACTGTACTGTAGCAGGAAAATTGTATTCAAAAGGTATGGTGTTTAGGGTAGATGGAAATACTAGAGCATTGAATTGGGAAAAGGAAGGATCTGATTATCTTCCGCAAAAGTTGGTTGCCATTACATATGAGTATGAGGATCTCGATCAAATAAAAGAGTCTTATGATACTTTTGATTCTGCTGAAGCAACGGAAAAAAATCAACAAAAAGTTTATGGTATTCTTACTGGATTTTATGATTATATCCCGAAGAATGAAAAACTTTCCAAAGGAATTATTCTTTCTGGTATGAATAAGGCTTGTCACCTTATGAAGCCAACGGAATGGAATCAGTCTAATGTAAAGAACTCTGAACAACTTCGTGATCAACTTTCTTTTTGGATGATTAAAGGATGTCTCCAATCTCTTGATGAACTTATGGTGAGAAAAGATAGGTGGTGCCAACCATTTATTAGTGCTGCTCTTATGTCCCTTTACTATTATGGTCCTAACAATCAAAAACTTCGCAAACTGTGGCAATTGATTGAAAAGGGTGTTGGAAATACTTTCGGCGATGATTGGGATGGTCTAACTCACATCACCGAAACTTGGAAGACTGGTGGCATGTTTAAAGACCCTAATGTATGTAAAGATACTCGATGGGACAATATGGACCGCACAGTATCTTATCTTTTATATTGGATTGATAAGTATATGAACGATGAAACTGGATCAAAAGTGGGAAATGGTTGGGACAAGGTAGCAAAGGATTATAAAAATAGAGGAACACTCAATTCTTCTCTTAATATGATATTGAGTATAACCGAATAATAAAGTAGGGAGTTCAACACTCCTTTTTTTATTGTTACTTGATATATAATAGTAAGGACGCCTTCGGGGTCCACACAATCAAACCTCGCTTTTTAAGGAGATACTAAAATGACTAATCTTACAAGATATACTGCTGCGGATCTTCCTAATCTAATGGATAAGATCACAAGAAACAGTATTGGACTGGATGAATATTTTGATCGTTTGTTTAATCTTCACGAAACAACTTCAAATTATCCTCCATACAACTTGGTTCAAATCAATAATTTAGAATCAAGACTCGAATTAGCTCTTGCCGGATTTAGAAAAAAAGAAGTCTTTGTTTATACTCAAGATGGAAAACTTTTCGTTGAAGGTCAAAAAGAAGATAAAGAGACAGAATCTAATTACCTCCATAAAGGATTGGCTCAAAGATCCTTCACCAGATCTTGGACGCTTTCTGATGATACAGAAGTTAGATCTGTTGATTTTGAGGACGGACTCTTATCAATTACTCTCGGAAGAGTTGTCCCGGATCATCATAAGAGGAAAGATTACATCTAAATACAGAGGTCCACCCAAATATCGTTGCTACAGGGAGGTGACTGGCAAAAACCAGTTTGACACCTCCTTTTTTTGTGCTATAATGAATTGAGAGGAAAACTAAAAATGTCTGTAAAAATTGCTCTATTAAAATCTGGAGAATCCGTAATCGCTGATATTAAGGAATTAATTTCTGATGAGAAGGTATGTGGATACTTATTTAAAAATCCCCATAAAATGCAAATCAGCAATTCAATTTTCTTAACCGAAGAACCAGCAGAACCTGAAGACGGCACCGTTAGTGTAACATTCTCTTCTTGGATTATGTTTACGAGTGATAGTGAGATTCCAGTTCGACCGGATTGGATTGTAACAATTGTTGAACCAGTCAACGATATTAAAAAAATGTACGAGGAAAAAGTAAATGGAACGGAATGTGAAGTGTCTTCTTTTGAAGATTAATACGGTATTAATTACCGAAATTGCTGAATTGGGATCTCAACTTGGTGAACCAGATTGTAAACTTATCAATCCACATCAAATTGATAAGGAAGGGAATCTAACTCCTTGGCCTGATGTTACAGATCAAAATGAAATGTTGATTCATTCTGATAGTATTTTAACGATTGTTGATCCAAAAAAAGAAATTACTGAAAAGTATCTTGAAATAGTCTCCTGATGAATTTTTATACAAATGTACTTATGATTGGAGATTACTTTTTGGTTCGGGGTTATAAAGACGGAAACCACTTTATGACTCGTGAAAAGTTCTCTCCAACTCTTTTTGTTTCGTCTAAAAAACCAACCAAATATAAAACACTTCAGGGAGAATATGTAGAATCTATTCAACCGGGTTCGGTAAAAGAATGTAGAGAGTTTCTTAAAAAGTATGATAACGTAGAAAACTTTAAAATCTATGGGAATGACCGGTACATTTATCAATACATTTCTGACAAATATCCAGAAACTGAAATTAAGTTTGATATTAGTAAAATTAAACTAACCACTATTGATATTGAGGTCGCATCAGAAAACGGATTTCCTGATGTAGAATCCGCAGCAGAAGAGGTACTTTTGATTACTCTACAGGATTATAATACAAAACAAATCCGAACTTGGGGACTTGGACCTTATCAAAATAATCAAAAAAATGTTACTTACCGGCAATTTTCTTCCGAGTATGATCTGTTAAATGATTTTATTTGCTGGTGGATGATTGAGGAAAATACACCAGAGGTTATTACTGGATGGAATAGTATGTTTTACGATATTCCTTATTTGGTTCGTCGTCTCGAAAAAATACTTGGAGAAAAGTTAATGAAGAGTATTTCTCCATGGGGAATAGTGTCCGAGAAGGAGACCTTTGTTCTGGGAAGAAATCAAATCTATTATAATATTGGTGGCATATCACAATTAGATTATTTGGATCTTTATAAAAAGTTTACCTATAAGGCACAGGAATCATATCGTCTGGATTATATTGCCGAAGTGGAACTCGGACAGAAAAAACTGGACCACTCCGAGTTTGATACCTTTAAGGATTTTTATACCAAAGGTTGGCAGAAATTTTGTGCTTATAACATAAAGGACGTAGAACTTGTTGACCGTTTGGAAGACAAGATGAAACTAATTGAACTGGCACTTACGATGGCATATGATGCCAAGGTTAATTATAATGACGTATTCTCTCAAGTTTCTATGTGGGATACTATCATTTACAATTATCTTAAGGATAGAAATATTGTAATTCCTCCTAAAACTAAATCAGAAAAAAGTGAAAAGTATGCTGGTGCCTATGTAAAAGAACCAGTACCCGGAGTTTATGATTGGGTCGTGAGTTTTGACTTAACATCCCTATATCCTTCTCTGATTATGCAATTTAACATCTCGCCAGAAACACTTTTAGAAGAAAAAATTAAAAATGTTTCTGTAGAAAGAGTTATTCATAAACAAGTTAATTTTGGAAATCTTGAAAATAAATGTGTAACCGCAAACGGATGCTTATACGATAAAACTAAAAGAGGAATATTTCCAGAACTTGTAGAAAAGATTTTTAATGATAGGCAATTTTATAAGAAAAAAATGCTTTCTGCCAAGCAAGAATATGAAAAGAAAAAAACAAAAGAGTTAGAGAAGGAGATTTCTAGATGTAACAATATCCAGATGGCAAGAAAGATACAAATTAATAGTTTGTATGGTGCGATTGGAAATGAATGGTTTAGGTATTATAAACTTGAGAATGCCGAAGCGATTACTCTTTCGGGGCAGGTTGCGATTCGTTGGATTGAGAATAAAATTAATGCCTATCTAAATAAGATTCTTAAAACTGATGATGTTGATTATGTGATTGCGGTAGATACTGATAGTAATTACCTGAATATGGGACCTCTGGTAAATGCCGTATATAAGGAAAAGAAAAAAACTACCGAATCTGTTGTTTCGTTTCTTGATAAAATCTGTAAGACCGAAATTGAAAAATATATTCAAGGTTGCTATGAGGAACTAGCGGAGTATATGAATGCCTACGACCAGAAGATGATTATGAAGCGGGAGAATATTGCCGACCGAGGAATCTGGACTGCGAAGAAGCGTTATATTCTAAATGTATGGGATAGTGAAGGTGTTCGTTATGCCGAACCAAAACTCAAGATGATGGGAATTGAAGCGGTCAAATCCTCAACTCCAGCACCTTGTCGTAAAATGATTAAGGATGGGTTAAAGATTATGATGAGTGGAACCGAAGATGAGGTAATCAAGTTTATTAATGAATGTCGGCAAGAGTTTAGAACTCTTTCTCCGGAGCAAATTGCCTTTCCCAGAACAGCGTCAGATATAAGAAAGTATAGTTCTCGTGACGGAATATACTCAAAAGGAACTCCAATTCATATTCGTGGTTCTCTTTTGTTTAATCATCACATAAAGGAGAAAAAACTTACTCATAAATATTCACTTATTAATAATGGAGAAAAAGTGAAGTATATTTTCTTAAAAAAACCGAATATCATACGAGAGAATGTCATTTCCTTTATTTCTGATTTTCCTAAAGAATTGGGACTTGACAAATATATTGATTATGAACTACAATTTGAGAAGAGCTTCTTGGACCCACTTAAGTCTATTTTAGATTCGATTGGATGGAAAACAGAACATACAGCAAACCTTGATTCATTTTTTATCTAATGAACTTGCCAATTAACGAAAAAGAACTTGATACGATTATTAGTGCTATGAGATTAGGTGGAGATGCCGCTCTTTATCAAAAACTCTGGCAATATAAAATGAATTATGATGACAAACAACAACAAAAGGAGGAATGAAATGACTGATTCTGGATTAAGTTTTCTTAAAGATATTGTAAAGGAGATTGGGGGAGAATATACGCAACTCGCATCAGAGATTGATGAAACTGAAACTTATGTGGATACGGGCTCGTACATTTTTAATGCTCTTGTATCCGGCAGTATATATGGTGGTGTATCTGGCAATAAGATTACTGCTATCGCGGGTGAAACTTCTACGGGAAAAACTTTCTTCAGTCTCGCTGTTGTTAAGAACTTTCTTGATACTCATCCTGATGGGTACTGTCTATACTTTGATACTGAATCCGCAATTACTAAATCACTATTAGAGTCTCGTGGAATTGATACAAATCGTTTGGTGGTTGTTAATGTAGTCACGGTTGAAGAGTTTCGTACCAAGACACTTAAGGCAGTTGATATTTACCTTAAGAAAAAGGAGGAAGAAAGAAAACCTTGTATCTTTGTGTTGGACTCCTTGGGAATGCTTTCTACAAATAAAGAGATTAATGATGCTCTTGCGGAGAAGGATACTCGTGATATGACGAAGGCACAATTGATTAAGGGTGCTTTCCGTATGCTTACTCTCAAACTGGGTCAAGCAAAGATTCCTATGCTGGTGACAAATCACACCTATGATAGTATGTCTCTTTATGGTGGAAAACAAATGTCAGGTGGTTCTGGATTACAATATGCTGCCTCTACAATCATCTATCTTTCCAAATCAAAAGAAAAAGATGGAACAGAAATAATTGGAAATATCATTCGTGCTAAAACTCAAAAGTCTCGTTTAAGTAAAGAAAATCAAGAGGTTCAAATTCGGTTGTTCTATGATGAACGAGGTCTTGATCGTTATTATGGTCTTCTTGAACTTGGTGAATTGGGAGGAATGTGGAAGAATGTTGCCGGACGATATGAAATTGATGGTAAGAAACTTTATGCCAAAGACATCCTGAAAAATATTGAAAAATATTTTCCACCAGAAGTAATGGAAAAACTTGATGTAATCGCCAAGGGTAATTTCAGTTATGGAGCATGAAAAATATTCGCATTATAAAAACTAATGTAAATGTCTCTAAAATATTAGAACAACTTAAGGAACATCCAGAAGATTGGGGTTCTCAAAAAAATATTAAAGATGCGGAACAATTAGACCCCACAAAATATACAGTTACTGTGGATGTTCTACAACTTATTGTGGGTGGAGTTGAGACTGAAGGTCAATATGTTGGAAATACTGAAATATGTATTAAAACCCCGGCATATGAAAAACATACAGAGATTCTTAATTACTTAAGTAAGTATTTTAAGAAACTTCGACGTTGTGCGTTTCTGGCGCTTCCAGTTGGTGAAATTGTGGGATCTCATATTGACGAAGGAACTTATTATCTTACAAAAGACAGATATCATCTTTCCATTCAGGGCAAATACGAATATACTGTTGGGGACGAAACCATAATTGTCGAACCCGGAACACTCTTCTGGTTTAATAATAAACTACCTCATAAGGCAGTTAATATTGGCGACAACGTTAGAATTACTTTTGTATTTGACGTTCCGCATCATAAAAGCAATCTTTGAATAAAATAATGGAACGACTTGAGATTACAATTCTTAAAAACTTAATATTTAATGAAGACTATGCCAGAAAAGTTATTCCATTTATTCAACCGGAATATTACGAACAAAGAGTAGAAAAAATAGTTTTTGAGGAAATTGTTAAGTTTATTGTTAAGTATGGGTCTTCAATTACAATAGAAGCACTCAATATTGAGATTGATAATCGTAAGGATTTAACAGAAACCGAAAGTAAGGAAATTGTAGAACTACTTTCTAAACTTAATGATAGTCCGATAGATAGTCAGTGGATACTGGATACTACCGAGAGGTGGTGTCGTGACCGGGCAATTTATCTGGCACTTATGGAATCGATTCATATTGCCGATGGAAATAATGAGAAAAAAGGTAGAGACGCTATTCCCAGTATTCTTTCTGATGCTCTAGCGGTATCTTTTGATAATAATATCGGTCACGATTATCTTCTCAATTATGAAGAACGCTATGAGTATTATCATAAGAAAGAAAATCGTCTTGAGTTTGATTTAGATTTCTTCAATAAAATTACGAATGGTGGTGTTCCAAATAAAACTCTAAATATTTTTCTTGCCGGAACAAACGTTGGCAAAACTCTAGCGATGTGTCATATGGCATCTTCTTTTTTGCTTCAATCGAAAAATGTTCTCTACATTACTATGGAGATGGCAGAAGAAGAAATTGCCAAAAGAATGGACGCTAATATGCTAAACGTTGCTATTAATCAATTGGAAGATTTACCAAAATCCACTTTCACTAATAAGGCATCTAAACTCGCAGAAAAAACAAAAGGAACCTTAATTATCAAGGAGTATCCAACTGCCTCCGCACACTCCGGACACTTTAAGGCACTTCTAAATGAACTTTCTCTTAAGAAATCTTTCAGACCTGATGTTATTTTTATTGATTATATTAATATCTGTGCGTCATCTAGATTTCGTGCCGGAAGTAATATCAATTCTTATAGCATAATTAAATCAATTGCCGAAGAACTTCGTGGTCTCGCTGTGGAGCACGATGTTCCAATTTTCAGCGCCACACAGACGACACGTAGCGGTTTTAGTTCATCAGATGTTGAAATCACGGATACTTCAGAATCTTTTGGACTTCCTGCGACTGCCGACTTTCTTGTTGCTCTTATCAGCACCGAAGAATTAGAAGGACTGAATCAAATTATGATAAAGCAGTTAAAAAATCGTTATGGTGATAAATCAATCCTCAAGCGTTTTGTTGTCGGTATTGATCGTGCCAAAATGAGACTTTATGATGTAGAACAGTCAGCACAAAAAGACATACTTGACAGCGGGCAAGAAGAGGAGTATAATTACGAAGAAACCAAACCAAAAAAATCATTCGAGGGATTTAAGTTTTAGTATGGCACAAAAAGTAGATTTTAATAAGTATCAGAACTTTGTAGACGCAGTAACATCTGATGCGTCCAAAGATTTTCTTGCTCTATCAGATCGTATGGTTCAGTTGGATGAAAAGGGTGCTAATATTGAGCGTCTTTTAACCGCTTCTGTCGGTATTAATGCCGAAGGTGGAGAGTTCTTGGAGATTGTAAAGAAAATGGTCTTTCAGGGTAAATCTTGGAATGATGAGACCAGAACTCACCTGATTAAAGAACTCGGTGATACGATGTGGTATGTGGCACAAGCGTGTATTGCCCTTGATGTTTCTTTTGACGAAGTAATTGAGACTAATATTGATAAACTGATGAAGCGTTATCCAGCCGGATTTTTCGATGTGTATTATAGCGAACATCGTGAAGAAGGAGACATTTAGATTGTATTTTTTGTAAGAATAAATAAGGTATAATGTGCTGTTTCTATGAAACAACTTGTAAATGATTATATCGCTGAGTTTATAAAAAACGAAAAGAAATTAACATTTGGTGATTTTCTGAAATATTTTTACTTCTCATTTGATGAAAAAATCAAAAAAGAAAAAAAAGAAATCATAAAGAATAAATATATTAAAATGAGAAAGAGTATTCTTCAGTATATTCTATCCAATAAGATTCTCATAAACAATATAATTAAGAAAAAAATTACCAATAAAAAATGAAATCTTTTCGTCAGTTTATATACGAAGCAATCTCAGCGAAAGAACACGCTAAAAAACTTAATCTGCGAACTGACGGGCATGGAGGATGGTTAGATCCAAGAACCGGGGAGTTTGTTGCTAAAACTGTTGGAAATGAATTAGTATTTTATAATAAGAGACAGAGAATAGGAGCAAAAGATCCTAATCAAACAGAACACGAAAAAAGGATTCCATCTCCAAGTTATAACGACAATAACAAACCACAACCAGCGGCAGAACCAGTACCTCAACAGCAAGCAGTAGCACCGGAGCAAGTTGGACCACCTCCGGTAGAAAAAACAAAGGGAACTCTAACTGTTGCTTTTGGAAGATTTAATCCTCCTACAATAGGGCATCAGCAACTTATGGATGTTGCCGCAAATGCTGCTGCAGGGGATGAAGACGGGCAATATCTAATTTTCCCATCACGCAGTCAGGATAAAAAGAAAAATCCATTAGATCCTGATACAAAGATTGATTATATGCAGCGATTTTATCCAACTCACGCTGGAAACATCGTAAATGATCCTAATACCAAAACAATCTTTGATGTGTTAAGGATGGCACATAATGATGGATATGCTGGTGTAAGAATTGTGGGTGGTGCCGATAGAGTAAAGGAGTTTGAGAAATTATCCAATAATTATAACGGGGAACTATATCAATTTGATAATATTGAGATTATTTCTTCTGGGGACAGAGATCCTGATGCGAAAGGTGTAGAAGGAATGTCGGCATCAAGAATGAGACTTGCCGCTGCGGAAAATGATTTTAAGACATTTAGATCCGGTCTTCCTCCTGATGTAAAGAGATCAGAAGCAAAAGAACTATTTGATATTCTTCGTGGTTCGATGAGAATCAAAGAAAGTTGGGATATCTGGGATATTGCTCCAAAGTTAGATTTCAAGTCTCTTCGTGAAAATTATGTGAATGAAAAAATATTTCAAATCGGGCAATTGGTTGAAAATTTAAATACCGGTCTGGTTGGAAAAATTATTCGTAGAGGAACAAATTATCTAATCTGTGTAACAGAATCTGAAATGATGTTTAAGTCTTGGATTAGAGATGTTTCGGAGTATCATGCTCCAAGAAATAGAAATAAAAGTTTAAGAGAACAAAAAATAGAAGAGATTAAAAACTTCATAAATAAGCATAGAAAAGCGTATCAGTAATCTAATCAAATGAAAAGGAATATTTCTGAAGATTTGCCAGCAAGAAAGTTTGCTCCTGCCGCAAGTACAGGTGGAGGACCAGCAGTAGATGGTGGTGGTGGAGATATGGAGAAAAAAGCAAGGGCAGCTATTCATGATTCTAAATATCGGGTTAAAAAGGATATGGGTCCGGATACCAATTTGGACCCTGCTGCCTTTATTCAAGCAGTTATAGAAAAACTTCGCAATTCGCAATATGATCTACCAATTAAAACAAGGGCAATCCAAATTGTGAAGGGAGATAATCAGGTAAAAGAAATGAAGGAGTTTGCCTCACAGAACGTTGCCAGAGCACTTTATTCCGTTTTTGTGGAGCAACCTTCTAGAGTTATTGATGAAGAATATATTGAAGAACTTAAAGCAGGATATATTAAAAAGGAGATTGGACGAGTTGATAAAGTTGCTGGAGAGAGAAGTTATAAGTGGAGAGTAACGGATAAGAAAACTGGAAACTCCTATCTTAGATGGGCGACTCGCTCAAAAGCAAATGAACTTCGTGCAAATCCAAATATTGCATCTATAGAAATGATCGATCTTTATGGAAGTCCAGAACCAAATGAAAGTGAAAAAACAAAGGGTTCTCAAACCGCAAGTGTGGCGGCCGGCAAAGGATTAGATCCTGTTGGTAAAGAAGATTCTGATATTAATAATGACAGAAAAGTTGATAAGACTGATGATTATCTTATAAATCGTCGTAATAAAATTGGTTCGGCAATCGCAACTCGCAAAGAAGAAGTTGAGTTTATTGGCGAAAAGGATAATGGAGGTAAAAATCCACAAATTACACCGATGCCACCGAAAAAAAAAAATAACTATAAAGTTCATGGTCCCTCAACGAAAGATGACTTGACGATGCATCAAGAACTTGAGGGTGAGATGATCGCAGAAACCGGATATTCCAAGTTTCTTAAAAAGGTCCATTCTCTTCAGGAAAAAGCAGTAAGTCAAAATCAACAACAACTTGCTGCTATGGCTATTGAATATCTTAATGGAAATATGCCTGATGCGAGTGATGCCGTAAAACAAATGGCAAAAATGGGAAGAAAAGAACTCAAAAAGTTTGCCAGAACTTCTCACAAAGGTCTTCCTGAAAAAGTAAAAGTAGAGGAAGAAATGGATTATGATGATAAAAAAAAGAAAAGTGAGGAAGAAACTTGCGAAGATGACCCCCGTTCCAATAAGACACGAGATAACCTTAGAAGAAATTATTTAAGGGCGATGGGTCTTAAGATGTCTTATGAACCAGAAGGCGATGTGATTGATGAGGAAATGCCAAAAAAAGTAAAAGGTAAAAAATTATCTGGAACTACAAACTTTACTCATAGGGGAGGGCCTTATGGAAGAAGAGCAGATGAGAAAAACGATCCAAAAAGTATGAAGCGCATTTTTCCAGAACCAAAAGAAAATCAATTACATGATGATGAAGATGATAGAAATCATCCATCTCTAACTGCTAGTCAAAGAAATAGAAGACCTGGATATTCCTAAATAAGATAGGATACATTTACACCGAGGTAGCATTATGTCTTTAGCCGTAATCTGGGCTTGGGTGCTTGCAAATGAAGCTGCACTCGCAACAGTTCTTCTTGTTCTTTCTGAGCTTCTTGGAGCAGTTCCCGCAGTTAAATCCAACGGTCTTGTCTCTTTCGTTATTATTCAAGTACAAAAAGTATTAAAAGATAAGGGAGCACACGACCATACTCCCTGAGTATAAACAAATCAATATAAAGGAGACCAAATATAAGGTCTCCTTTTTTTATAAATATTCAGTATATAAGACATTTACAAGGTTAAAAAAATGGCTCTTTGGGGAAATAAAGACTTAGTTTATAATGCCGGCACAATTGCCGTCAATCTTGGCACCAAAACTGTAACTGGTACTGGTGTTACATTCACCACTTCCGGTATTACAACCAGTGATGTAATTACTATTGGTTTAGGAGCAACTTACGGATATGCGTCTATAATCGGATTTACTTCTACAACTATTTCAATTGCCTCTACCGCAGGAATTGTCACTGGTATTACAACTGTTCCTTCCGGTACGACATATTTTGTTTCGGAAGAACCAATTTATGCTCTTCACGATTCAGTTTATAGAGCACCAGAACGCAAGACCGTTGGATACTCCACAAACCCTGTATTCACCAGCGTAGTTGGCGTAAGCACCGTGGAAGTAAGTGTTGCGAATACGGCAACCGGTAATGCTCGCAAGTATGCTCCTACTCATGCTGGTTGGGTTGGTGTTACAACTTATATCGACGCTCACGGCAATTTTAGAGTTAAGACCGAAACATTAGTTGCTGGTAGTAGCATTATTAACGATGCTGATGACGACACAAGATACCCAGAATAATAATATATGAGATTTGATGAATTGAATGAGAATAATTATATATTATTTGCGATTAAATATTATGAAAATCCCCAATCTGTGACGATGGAGGATTTTGAGGCTGACTTGAAAAGAATACGGTATGTAAAAAGATTATTAAAAAGATATAAGAATACCGGAGAATTAAAAACACATTTAATATTGAATCATCTTATCATTCTCTTTAATGTGTTTAATGATGCCACAGTACCCTTATTGTTTTATAGTTTAGATAAAGATCTTTGGTCTTCGATTAAAAGTTTTTTAATTTTTCTAAATAGATTTCCGGAATATCCAAGAACTCAAATACATGATATTGAAGTAGATCAGAATTGCCTTTCTCACTTACAAAAAATCTAATATGAATAAAATAGATAAACTTATTTCGATTATTAGAAATCTTAAAGAAGAGGGTATGAGTGTAGGGGCACCCACAAACAATACTGGTAGTACTCCGGAAGTGGCGGGATATAGCGAGAAATCACCATCTCCCACTGCCGGGTATCCTAAACCATTAGGGCGTAAAACTAATCTTATGAGAAGATTGCCTCCCGGATATAGAAAGTTTTTTGCTAAAAAAGAAAATTAAATAAATCTAAAACCAATAAATAATCATATAATCTACTTGAGATTTTAGTTTTTGTAGAGTCAAATAATCCTCAGATTTCCTAAAAATGATCTTCGATAACAAACCTACAAATTCAGAAACAAAACTCGCTGTCTTAGAAGAACGTTTATCTTCTTATGAGGTCATGATGAGAAAAATAGACGAAGCAATTCAGATCATGGGTAAAACCAGTCAAAACATTTCTAAAATGCTTGCGGTCCATGAAGAAAAAATAGACCAGTGCTCGAAGACGGATGAATCAATATCTAAATCAATTGAAGATATGAGAAGTGAAAATAAATCTCAACATAAAGAAGTAGAAAAAAGAATAGATGGATTAGAAACTAAAATTGATGAAGTTGTAAAGTTTCGTTGGATGATACTCGGTGCCGTTGTTTTTATTTCATTTGCCCTTTCCCAGTCTCCAGTCATAATTGACATCTTGACTCCTGACCCACAACCTGTTAGAATAGAGAGCAAGAAGTAATAAAACCTCTTATAATGGATTTAATTGATTCCAAGTATATTGGATTAGTTTCGGTTCGCTTGGAAAAGTTCAAGAGAGTTAAGGCAGATCTTTATAATTGTCGATGCCCTATTTGTGGCGACTCCCAGAAGAACAAAACAAAAACAAGAGGATACTTGTACCAGATTAAGAACAACACAAATTATAAGTGTCATAATTGTGGAGTAAGTTTATCCTTTAATAACTTTCTTAAACAGATAGACCCGATGCTTCATAAGCAATATACTTTGGAGAAGTTTAAAGAAGGATTCACCGGAAAAAACTTTGTGGTAGAAGAACCAAAGTTTGAGTTCAGTAAACCAAAGTTTACAAAAAAAATAGATCTACCAAAGGCATCAGAAGTTCCTGTTGCCAAAGAGTATCTTGAGAAAAGAAAACTCAATCCAGAGAAGTTTTATTATGCCGAAAACTTTAAAAAATGGGTAAATCAACAAAAACATACATTTAAGAATACTGATAAAGATGAATCTCGTATCATTATACCCATGTATGATGTTGATAATAATTTGATTGGGTTTCAGGGAAGATCAATCGAATCTTCTTATAATAAATATATCACCATAATGCTTGTTGATGATGCTCCCAAAGTTTACGGACTTGAAAAAATTGATTCCCAAAAACCAGTTTATATTGTCGAAGGACCATTCGACTCCACATTTATTAAAAATGCTATTGCTATGTGTGGGTCCGATATTGATATTAGGTCGTTTGGCTGGAGCGATTATATTTGGGTTTTTGATAATGAACCACGTAACAGAGAAATCGTCAACAGAATCTCAAAAACCATCGACAGAGGTGATAAGGTAGTCATATGGCCCACAAGTATTAAACAAAAAGATATTAATGATCTTGTAATTTCCGGTTATGATCCGGAAAATATGTTAGAATCAAATACTTATTCAGGTTTAGAAGCAAAAGTAAAGTTTAACGAATGGAAAAAAGTATGAGTAACGGAACACAGGTATTTAAAAGAAACGGTTCTACCGAATCTCTGGATTTAAATAAACTTCATATAATGGTGGAGGAAGCATGTAAAGATCTTGCCGGAGTTTCCGCAAGTCAGGTCGAAATGCAGTCTGGCATTCAGTTTTATGATGGCATTACAACCGCAGAGATTCAGGAGATTCTAATTCGCTCCGCTTCTGATTTAATTGATTTGGATCATCCAAACTATCAGTTTGTTGCTGCTCGTCTTCTTCTGTTTGCGATTCGTAAGCAAATCTTCGGGGGAATACGTGAGACATCAACCGTAAAGGAGCATACCGTAAGATGTGTAGAGATGGGAGTTTATGATGAGGAGATCCTGTCTTTTTATACCGATGAGGATTTCGAGAAACTTGAGTCTTTTATAAATCACGATAGGGACTATCTCTTCACTTATGCCGGTCTTCGTCAGGTTGCGGATAAGTATCTGGTACAGGATCGCAGCACCGGAGAACTATATGAAACACCGCAGTTTATGTACCTTTTGATCGCTGCGACCATCTTCTCTAAATATCCAAAAGAAACACGTTTGGATTACGTTAAGAGATATTATGACGCAATCAGTAGGCACAGAATCAACATCCCCACACCAATCATGGCAGGGGTCAGAACACCACTTCGTCAATTTGCATCTTGTGTTCTCGTTGATGTTGATGACACCCTCGATAGTATCTTTAGCAGCGATATGGCTATTGGTAAATACGTCTCACAAAGGGCTGGTATCGGCATTAACGCTGGTAGAATCCGTGGCATCAATAGCAAAATCAGAGGCGGAGAGGTACAGCACACAGGCGTGGTGCCCTTCCTTAAGAAGTTTGAGGCAACTGTCCGATGCTGCACTCAGAACGGCATCAGAGGTGGTTCTGCTACAGTTTTCTTTCCTATCTGGCACCAAGAAATAGAAGATATTTTAGTTCTCAAAAATAATAAAGGAACCGAAGATAATCGTGTTCGCAAATTAGATTATGGAATCCAAATCTCCAAACTGTTCTATGAGCGGTTTATCAAGAATGAGGAGATTACACTTTTCTCCCCACACTCAGTTCCAGGAATGTATGATGCCTTTGGCACAGATTTATTCGATGAGATATATGTGAATGCGGAACAAGATGAGTCTATTCCAAGAAAAACGATTGGAGCACAAGAACTTTTTCTAGACCTTCTAAAGGAAAGAGCGGAGACCGGTCGTATTTACATTATGAATATCGATCACTGTAACTCTCATAGTTCTTATTTGGATAAGGTTAATATGAGTAACCTTTGTATGGAAATCACAGAACCCACAGTTCCAATTCAGCATATTGATGATGAGAATGGAGAAATTGCGACTTGTATTCTATCTGCGATTAATATTGGAAAACTAAAGCACCTTGATGATATGAAAGAACTTTGCGATCTTTCTGTCCGTGCTTTGGATGAGATTATTGACTACCAGAATTACCCCGTAAAAGCGGCGGAGAACTTCACCAAGAGGCGTCGTTCGCTTGGGGTGGGTTATATTGGTCTGGCACATTATCTCGCCAAGAACGGCGTTAAATACGAGGATCCTGTTGCTTGGAAACTCGTTCATGACTTGACGGAAGCATTCCAATATTATCTTATTCTGGCATCTACAAATCTTGCGAAAGAAAGGGGTGCCTGTGAATATTTTCACCGAACCAAATACTCTCGTGGTATTCTTCCTATAGATACTTATAAGAAGGAAGTCGATGAAATTGTCCCCAACAACTTAAAATATGATTGGAATATCCTTAGGGAGCAAGTTAAGCAATACGGAGTCAGGAACTCAACATTGTCGGCACAGATGCCTTCGGAGAGCAGTTCCGTTGTGTCAAACGCAACTAATGGAATCGAACCACCTCGCGGATACTTGTCCATTAAAAAATCAAAGAAAGGTCCTCTTAAGCAAATTGTACCCCAGTATCAAACTCTTAAGAACAATTATACGTTGCTTTGGGATATGTCTGGGAATACTGGTTATATTAATATTGTTGCTGTTATGCAAAAGTTCTTCGATCAGGCGATTTCTGGAAACTGGTCGTATAATCCACAGAATTATGCCGATAATGAAGTTCCTGTTAGCGTAATGGCGGGTGATATGCTTTATGCCTACTCTGTTGGTCATAAGACAGCATATTACCAAAATACCTATGACATCAAGACCGATGAAGTAGTTGAAGAATCAAAAGAAGACCTCCAATCACTTCTATCAGAACTTTCTGATTCTAAAGAAGAAGATTGCGAAAGTTGCTCTATTTGATTTGATTAAATATAAGAAGGTGAGTTAATTTATTAAAGGAAAAAAATGACTTTTAGTTTTAAGAAAAGTACGAAGGAGAACCTAATGGTCGAATCTATGACCGTTTTTAATTCCCAAGAAGTGGATACTAAAAAACAACCTATGTTTTTTGGTCAGCCACTGGGAATACAAAGATATGATTCTTATAAGTATCCAATCTTTGATAAATTGACTCAACAACAACTTGGATACTTTTGGAGACCCGAAGAAATCTCATTACAAAAAGATCGTGGAGACTATCAGACTCTACGACCCGAACAAAAACATATTTTCACAAGTAATCTAAAATATCAGATTATGCTTGATTCGGTTCAGGGAAGAGGTCCCGGTATGGCATTTGCTCCGTACTGCTCTCTACCAGAACTAGAAGCATGTATGAAAGTATGGGAGTTTATGGAGATGATTCATTCTCGTTCATATACCTATATTATTAAGAATGTATATTCAAATCCTTCTGATGTTTTTGATACAATTCTTTGTGATGATCGTATCATGGAAAGAGCGGCAAGTGTAACTGAGGCATATAATGACTTTATCAATAGTGCTCAACATTATGGAACTTCTGAACTTTGGAAACACGCTCAAGAACAAGTTCCTTACGCACAGGTAGAAAGATATGAACTCAAACGCAAACTCTACAGAGCAGTTGCAAATGTTAATATTCTTGAAGGTATTCGCTTTTATGTTAGTTTCGCTTGCAGTTTTGCATTTGGCGAACTCAAACTTATGGAAGGAAGTGCAAAAATCATCGGTTTGATTGCCCGAGATGAAAGTCAGCATTTAGTCATCACCCAGAACATTCTAAACAAGTGGAAGGAGGGTGATGACCCTGATATGAAGAAAATCTCACAGGAAGAAGAGCAGTGGGTCTATAAGACCTTTGAGAACGCAGTCAATCAGGAAAAACACTGGGCTGAATATCTCTTTAAGGATGGTTCGATGATTGGACTAAATGATAAACTTCTTCAGCAGTATGTGGAATGGACCGCTAATCGTAGAATGAAGGCAATCGGTCTTCGTCCTGTTTATGATGTTCCGGCGAAGAATAATCCACTTCCCTGGACCTCACACTGGTTAAATTCCAGAGAAGTACAAATAGCACCACAAGAATCGGAGATAACTTCATATTTGGTTGGTGGTATTAAGTCTGATGTAAAATCTGATACTTTCTCCGGATTTAAATTATGAAACCAAAACTACTCAATAGTGATGAAAATTGCGATGAGTGGTGTAAAGAAGAACTTCTAAAATGTTATAAAGATGCTGCCGAATATGATGATGTTCTTTTTGGAGATCATGACTATTCTTATGTATGGTTAGATAAGGGTCCTTGAGACCCTTTTTTTTATAAATAACTAAAAAGTATTTGTAAGATGAACGCACAAGATATTCGTAATCTTCAAGAAGCATATATGGAAGTTTATGCTCCTCAAGAACTTACCGAAGAAAAAGTTTGGGGAGAAGTTGAGAACTTGGTAAATGACCTTATTGAAGAAGGTTATGACCTAAGTGATTGTACTTGGGAAGAGATGTATGAGTCTTATATTGAAGAACAAGGTAGACTAGCGAATAGAAGAACTGGTGGACCTTCTGTTGCACAAGTGGAAGCAGATATTGCTGCTAAAGACGCAGCAAAGGCAGCAAAAGCGGCACAAAGAGGTCCAACAGGCGCTGCAGCAAGACCAGAACTTCAATTTAAAAGCACTAAAGTACCATCTCCAGCAACTTCAATAAATCGTTCTCAACAATTTAGAGATACTCAAAGACTAAACAGAACAACTGGTGGTGGTCTAATGGGAACAACAAAACCAACAAATCTTCCTTCAAGAGCACCAAAACCTGCTTGGGAAAAACCTGCATTAGGACCAGCACCAAAACCAACAACGACAAAACCAACTCCAACATCTACTACAAAACCAACAACTAAGTTACCTGGTGCCAATCGAGTAGGGCAAGTTGCAGGTGTTCTTGCTGGATTGAGAGGAATAACTCCTGCTGGTGTTGCTGCTGCTGTGTCTGCACCAAGACCTACTGCTTCCGGAACACTTACTGCCGCATTAAAGAGAGGAGATTATAAACCACAACAGGGTCCAAAAAATCCAGATCAAGGTTTGTCTAAATCTCAGTCTTTTGATAAGGCATATAAAACAGCAAAAATTAAAAGTGGGATGGGTTCTACTTTTACTTGGAACAACAAGTCTTATAAAGTTGAAGGATATGATTCTCCTCAAGAACTTACCGAAGAAGTAGAGATCGCAACTGAATATTTCTACGAAATGGGACTTAATGAATATGGAATTGATATTTTAATTGAAGAACTTGGAGTGGAAGAGTTTGTTGATTGGGTTAATGAGATTGCTGAAGATTATACCTTGAATGAGGCAAGGGCAGCAAAAAGAAGACGTGCCGGAGGTCCTAGCTATGAGGAAGTAAAGAAAAAGCAGAAGGAAAGGGATGCTGCCAAAACAAGAGAAAAAGCAACAAAAGCAGCAGTAGAAAATCAACCAGAAACTAAGGAAACTCCAAAACAAACCAAAAGGGGATTATTCGCTGCGATTGATGCCGGCATAGAACGCCATAATCAAGCAACAAAAAATGTAGAGCGCCTTGCTGGCGAAACTGGTAAAACCATTAGAAAAGCAGCAACAGCTGCTGCCCCTTTTGCTAGTGGAGTTGCTTCTGGTATAAGTGGTGCAGCAAGACTTGCTGGTAGATTATTGAGAAAGGAAGAATATGATGCTCTATTTTCTTATGTTCTTGATGAAGGATATGCTGATAATGAAGAAGCAGCGACAACTATTGTTGAAAATATGAGTGAAAAATGGATATCTACTATTTTAGAGGTACATTCGGTAGATACTGAAAGATTACTTATGCAAAATCTTAAGAAGACAGGAGAACCTTATAACGAACGTCGAAACTTAAAATCAAAACCAAGAAAAAGGACCGTAGGTAATTAATAATTAAAAGAGTCCTTCGGGACTCTTTTTTTTATAAATAAAACTATAAAGAACTTAAAATAAAAGATGTCTAGACTTACGGGTAATGAAGTTCGGGGTTTGATGGAGGCATATCAGGCAGTATATGCTCCTCAAGAACTCACCGAAGAACAGGTATGGGAAGAAGTGGAAGAGTGGGTTAATGCTCTCGTAGAAGAAGGTTATGACTTAAGTGAATATACTTGGGATGAGATGTATGAGGCGTATTCTCAGTTAGATGAATATGCAGTACCCCTAATACAGGCAGGTCTACGGGCAGCTTTACCAGCAATTGGACGGGCAGCTTTACCAGCAATTGGAGCTGCTACTAAGTTGTTGCAGGGACGAGGACAATCAAAACCTCAAGAACCAGTTGATTATGGGCAAATGAGTCCTGGTTCTTTTTCGGCAAGAGTTACTTCCTCAGATGCTAGGGATAAAAAAGCAGCGGCAGCAGAAAGAAAAGCAGCAGAAAGAGAAGCAGCAGAAAGAAAAGCAGCAGAAAGAGAAGCAGCAAAAAATCCTAAACCAGAAGAGAAAATAACTTCAGTTTCTGCCCCAAGTGTACAACAGACTCCATCTCGTGGAGGAAGAATCGGCCAAAATCTCGGTAGGGCGTATGGGCAACCGTCAGGTGTTTCTTCTGGAGCATCATCTTCTGGGGGTAGTGGATCGCAAAAACCTCCAGGTATTGGAGAAAAAATTAGGCGAAAGCTTGAGGATGCTAGAGCAAAGAGAGAAGCAGCGAAAGAAGCGAGAAGAGCAAAACCAAATCCAATCGGACAAGCTGTGTCTGACACAGCTGCTGATTTGACAGTAAGAGGTGTGAATAAATTAGCAACCGCTGCCAAGAATGTTGCAAAAATAGGGTTGGGGGCTGGAGTGGCAGGTCTTATAGATCAGGGCCCCCTTGGTGGTGTTGTCGGAAAAGTTGCAAGAGACACTTATAATCTTACAAGACAAGCTGGACCAGCGTATGATAAACTTAGGGGCAGGGGGGACGGAACAACTCCATCCCAACCAGAAAGAAGGAAATTGCTTCCTGGTCTTCAAAAGAGTTCTTATGATTTACCTATTGAAAATATTATAACTGAGGGTCCAGATTGGAGTTCTGCACCTAAACCAAAAGGTGTCGCAGTTTTGACATTAGGTAGTGAAAGGAAAGTGTTCATTCCCGGACAGGGGTGGCAATATCCCGCAACTGCTAGAAGGTGGGCTAGAGCACAAGGATATGAAAATTGGGATAAAATTCCTAATCCATCACAACCAGCAAAATCCCCAACACAACAACCTCCAGCACAAGACAAAGGACAGAGAAAATCTGGAGAATCTCTTGGAGATTTTGCTAAAAGACAATCTGCAGAATTACAAAAGGATTACCCAACTACATCAACAACACCTCCAGCATCAACAACACCTCCAGCATCAACAAGACCAGCAGCATCAACAACACCTCCAGCATCAACACCTCCAGCATCAACACCTCCAGCATCAACACCTCCAGCATCAACACCTCCAGCATCAACAACACAACCAGCATCAACAAGACCAGCAACAACGACAAGGGCCCCAGCATCAACAAGACCAGCAGCATCAGCACAAACTGGTGATAGAACCAAGGACCTTACAACCTGGGCTTCGGCAAATAAAGGTATGATTAATAAAGTAGGAACTCCTCAGCAGAAAGAAATTCTTAGTGCTGCCGAAAAGGGAACTGCTATGCCAGCACCTAGACCCATCAGTAAAGATGTTGAGGATATTAAAAGGATGCAAGCAGACTCACGAGCTCGTCAGGGTGTAAAGGAATCTTATGATGCCTATGACCTCGTGCTTGAGTATCTCCTCTCACAGGGTCACGCAAACACCTTAGAAGAAGCAAATTATGTGATGCTTGAGATGGACGCTGAGATGATTGGTGGTATTGTAGATATTTTTTATAAATAAATATAAATTGTAAGACTTTAAGAATTAAAATGACTTCTTTCAACCTTTACGAAGCATATGCTGCCGTTTATGATGATAATCTTAGGCAGGAACTTCTTTCTGCACCAATAAAAGAAGATTTTTCTTTTATTGATGATCTAAGTGATAATGAACTCGTTCAGGTAATGGAAGAGATTCTTTCTGAGGGAGAAGTTACTCTTGACGAATGTTTTGATGCTTTTGACGAAGTTTTAATTGAAGCAACAGTAACTTCAAGTGAGGACAGACCATCTGAAGGATCATCAAGAGTTACTTCCTCCTCAGATAGAAGATCAGAAAAAACTGCAGAAAGAAGAAAGAAAGTAAGAGTTGGTAGAGTAATGCAAGCAGCGGAGAGAGCTGGAGAAAAGATTAAGGGTGGCGCTAAAAAGACAAAAGAAAAAGTAACCGGAAGACTTGCTTCTGCTAAAGAAAAGATTACAGGATTCTTAGGTAAAATTGGTCGTTCATTAAAGGCAGGAGCATCTGCCGCAAAGAAAGAGTTTAGTGGTGAAGCAGGAAGAGAAGCAAACGCAAGAGTAACTGGTCGTCAGTTGAGAAGAGCGGCAAGAACTCAAGCATCTGCAGAAAGAAGTAAAGATACAAGTGCTTTTGTAACGAAATCATCTCCTTTTGATTATGAACCGGCACCCAAACCAGCATGGGAAAATCTTCCTTCTGGAAGAAGAGTTAAAGCTGCTGCTAAATCGGATGCCGCTGCCGCAGGTTCTTCTTCACCTGGAACAAGATTTGCCGGTCCTGGTGGTGTAAGTCCATTAGCAACTAATAAAAAAGATCAAACAGCGTTGATGAAAGCTGCTTCTGGTAAAAAAAGAGAAGCAAGAAGAGCAAGAAAACCTACATCAGTTGCAGAGCAATATGAACTTCTTGCCTCATACATCCTTGAGGACATAATCAACGAAGGTTATGCCAATACCTTTGAGGAAGCATTTGAAGTTCTTGAGTCATTTAGTGATTATGAGATAGGTGAAATCGCTGAGAACTATCTTGTAGAAGATACTGAAACTGTAGATCTTTATGATGTTATTCTATCACACTTACTTGATGAGGGATTTGCTGACACAGAAGAATCCGCAACTGTCATTATGGCAAATATGAGTGAGGAGTGGAGAGAACAGATTCTTGATGAGGTAAATAACGCAGCTCCTATGCCATCAGCACCACCTTCACTAACTAATGGTCGCAAAGGATCTCCTATGCCATCAGCACCACCTTCGATGACTAATGGTCGCCCAACTAGTATGCCTAAGCGAAAGCCAGGGGAACCTTTGGGTGGTCCATATAGAGAATATGATCCTAAAGTAGATGAAAAATAATATCTTCAATCCTTAACATAACTTAAAGCACCTCTTGACAAGGTGCTTTTTTGTCGCTATAATAGGTTTGTTGCTTTTGAGAACAGGGAGCTTTAAGTACTTTAAGACACGTTCGAACTCTTAAGGACAATTTCATAAAGTCTCTCTACTTCGCTACTAAAGAACTTACCTTCAACATTCGTATTATAATAATCTTCTCTTAAGATTACATCACGCTTGAATTGTTCCATAGTCTCATAATAGCTCATAGATTTCTTATGAGGGCACAAATACAAGATTTCTCTAGAGAACTTATCTTGACCTAATAACTTTACATCTTCAATTAGTTCATCACAAGAACCAAAGTATTTCTGCCAATCACTTTCTTTAGTTTTTCTACGACCAGTCTTTCTGTCCTTTTGTCTAGTCCAGAAGTTCTTTTTTCCAATATATTTTTTATCATTAGTTAGATTTGTAATGACATAAACAAATCCTTCCATACCTTTGGGTACACTGGTAAAGTCCTCTTTGTTGTACTGCCAAGTCATATGATAAGTATTTCTAATCATAGTATGTAGGCAAAGCACTTGACACAGACCCACGGACCCATTATATTGGTACTGACCTTATCAAATCAGACCTTGGAAGCAGACAAAGAACTATTAGAAGAGACTCTCCGGTACTCTCATAACTGGGCTGTCAATAGGATTCACTCACTAAAAACATTTCACGAAAGCAAAAGTGTTGAAGATGCTAATTCAATTCTAGCGGAGTTTAGTGAATGGATTGACCCTGATATTGCAGATCACGATATTCTATCGTGTAAATACTTTGGATCTTGATTTTTATACTGATAATATAAATAACTAGAAACTATTCATATGAAGACGTTTCAAGAGTTTATTTTAGAAGCAGAAATCAAGTGGAATACTGGAACTCTTAAAGGAAGTAAAAAAAGTCCCAGTGATACTGCAAAGCAAAGGAAAGCAAAACTAGATAGAGATGCTAGGCAAAAACCATCTCCAAAAATTTTTGGAAGAGTAACTAGAATTAAAAAAGGAATATCTGGTGCCGATGCCTTAGCAAAAGATACTGATCCAAAACCAGAAACTACTGCGACAAGGATGCAAAGGACTGGTAGAACGACAGTCAATACAGGATACGCACAAACTGGTCGTAGAGGTAGAATTGGTCCCGATTCAGCAAGTTCAGTTGGAACCGTTTCTAATAGTAGAAGAAGAAGAGTTGTTAATATGAGTACTGGAAGGGATTTGGGTCCAGCAGATCCATCAGATGTGAGAATAAAGGACAAATATACAAAAGGCACCTATGGTGGTGGTGGAACTGGAGAGTCTGGTTCTGGTGGAAAAATTGGAAGATAGGTCTTGACAAACCCTAAATAATCACATATAATATTCCAAACCCGCTTCTAAAGGTGGGTTTTTTCATAATGAGTCTTTGACTTGAAACTAGAGCCGTGGAAGGTGCCTCCCGAGAGGGTTGGTATACCCCCCTTCTATACGGATGCCGAATTCTATTAACTTAAATGCTTAAAAACCTAACAAATGTAGCCGTGCTTTTAGGTGCGGTTGCAACATCAGCGGTAGCACTGCCAACACAAGGTATGGCTCAATCTTTAGAAAATGTATCCGTGAGTATTTCTGAATGGCAAAAAGCAAATCCTCAACTTGCTGATGTTCTTTCAGAAAGAGAAAAAACAAAAGGAACAAGTGCCAGCACAAATCCTTTAATGACTAAAGATTCCACACAAGAAACAGAGACCAAAGAGGTTGTTCCCGAAAACCTTAAAACACGATTAGTTTGTAAAGGATGTAATCATAATGAATCACGAACTTTGGAGTTTCTCCAGGATCGTGGAGTTACTGACAAAAATGCCCTAGCGACCATTATGGGTAATATTCGCCAAGAATCTACCTTCACTCCAAACATTTGTGAAGGAGGTGCCCGAGTGCCTTATCACGCTTGTAGAAGTGGTGGTTTTGGATTGATTCAGTGGACGAATGCTCCAAGGTATAAAGGACTAGGGTATCATGCTGCTCGTATTGGTGCCAATCCTTCCGCACTTGATACACAACTTGATTATATGTTGTATGAAGGTGATTGGAAGATGATTGAACCTCATATGAAAACTCCCGGCAAGACCATTCATCAATATATGAAACTTGCTAGAAAGTGGATTCGTTGGGGGCATACTGGTGCCAGAACTGAATATGCTTATGATTACTCAAAGAGACTGATTACTACTTCAGTTTGATATTCATAAGATAATCTTTAGAGGGTCTAACCAACCCTCTTTTTTTATAAATACTTAAAACTCCTTATCATGAATTATTAGGATATAGGATTAATATGAAACAAAAACCCAACTTTAATGTTCTATTCAATCTAAAAATATCCAGAAAAGCGTCTATAGTCGCTGTAGCAGTAGCATCATTTCTTGCTTTTCTAACGGTAAAATGTGATTTTTCAGAAAAAGATGTTCTAAAGTATTATAACGAACTGAGAAAACTTATAAAGTGGGATTTGCCTGATACTATGGTTGATGAGTTTGATAATCAACTCAATCAACGCATTAATGAAGACCCAGAACTTCTACAACAAAAAATAGAAAACGAAGTTGATTATGCGATTATATCTTATGAAATAGAAGAACACAGAAGTCGCATGATTAATATGAGAAATCAAAATATTCTGGAAGAAATCAATAAACCAAAGTATGATAAGTTACAAAAACTGATTGTGGAAAACGCAATTTATTATGAGTTTGCTGACGGAACCATGGGTATTCGTGGTGCATGGGTTGCTCCAGACCCTCGTGAAATACCATTTGAGTAATTTTTAACCTATATAAACATATCTTATTTTTTATAGAGATCATTATGACTACATCACAAGAACTACTGAACGCTGTTGAAGCATGGAAAGTAGAAGACGAAAAGTTCGCTGCCGGTAATAATGCCGCTGGTACTCGTGCTCGCAAGGCACTACAAGAAATGTCAAAACTGGTAAAGACCCGCAGAGGCGAGATTACCGAAGAGAAGAACGCCCGCAAGGAAGTAAAGGATTGACAGCACGGGTCTTGGGTGCTATTCTATGAGGGTGGTTGAGAGACCATAGAGAAGGTCTGGGTCTTCTCTTCTTATGGGTTCGTAATTCAACTGGAAGAATAGTGCCCTCTTAAGGCAAAGGTTGTGGGATCGTACCCCACCGAACCCATTTGACAATCCTAGCATCGTCTGTTATGATTGTCTTATGTCTCGTTAGTTCAGCGGATTAGAACAACTGCCTTCCGCCTTCCGGGTGGTTATGATAAGGTTCAATTCCTTATAAGGTGATAAGCAGTGGGTCGCAAGTTCGAATCTTGCACGAGACGTTTTTGGAACCTTTTAGCGTATAAATAATAGTAACTAAAGGTTCCATTATGATTAAATGTTTATTTTGCGAAAAGCATACTTCTAATCCCAAATTTTGCAGTAGAAGTTGTGCTGCTTCTTATAACAATAAAAAGGTTCCTAAAAGAAAACCTGAACATAAATGTTTGGATTGTGGAAAACCAATAACAGCAAATCGTGCTCGTTGTATGGAACACTATTTGATATGGATAAAGAATAAAGAAGTAAAAGATATGACTCTTAAAGAAGCGATATATGAAAATCACCACAAGTCATCGGCATTCTCCTTGGTAAGAACAAGAGCGAGAGCAATTGCTAAAAAACTTGGATTTACTGAGTGTCTTAAATGTGGATATAATAAACATATAGAAGTTGCACATATAAAACCCATTTCTTCCTTTAGTGATGATATATTGATTAGTGAAATAAACTCAAAACAAAATATAATGCCTTTGTGCCCAAATTGTCATTGGGAATATGATCATAATCTTTGGACTTGACACCATCCCAGAAATGGTGTAATATATAAACTGATAGAGGCGCCTCTATCAAAATGTAGGAAGTGCAACACCGCTCTCTGGTTTCTGCTAGATGATGTGAAAGGTGATTCTATCGGCACATAGAAATCCCTCCTACCATCATTCCCCTCGACCAAGCAAGCGAATGGGCCGAACTGTTAATTCGAGATAGCTAGGAGCGTTACCTAGGAGGGGAGTTGGAAGGTCTGGAAATGTTCGGGTCTTCCAAATTTAAAAGTAAGAACTGCGGTATATCCAAGAGACCCTGCTTTTATTTGCCCCCATAGTTGTAGTAGTTAAAATAATCGCCTTGTAAGCGATAGTCGCGGGTGCAAATCCTCGCTGGGGGCTTGACATAATACTCATTATGTCTTATAATTCTTTCAAATGCGGATATGGTGTAGTGGTAACACAAGAGTTTTCCAAACTTTTATCCTCGGTTCAAATCCGTGTATCCGCTTCCCCTCAAATATCAGGGGAGCTAAATAAACATCGTAGTTGTATTTCTTAACAAACTATATGAAATTTTTTCAACAATTAATGCTTGCTCCGGTTGCTCTAGGACTTATCGCTCCTATCGCAACTGCTGCTGAACTGAATCTTGAGGGTGTAAATCAATATGCCTCTTCAGAACAAGTTACTAGCATTACTCAATTCTCTGATGTCCAAACAACTGATTGGGCATATCAAGCACTCAGCAATCTTGTAGAGCGTTATGGTTGCGTAGCAGGATATCCTAACGGAACCTATAAGGGCGGTCAGTCAATGACTCGCTTTGAGGCTGCTGCTCTTCTTAATGCTTGTCTGGATCGTGTAACAGAAGTTACTGATGAACTCAAAAAACTCCTAGCAGAATTTGATGCAGAATTGACTGTATTGACTTCTCGTGTGGATGGTCTTGAGAATAAAGTTGGTCAACTTCAGGCAACACAATTTTCTACTACAACCAAACTCAAGGGTGAAGCAAACTTCGTTCTTGGTGGAGTTCCTGGTCTTAAAACGAATAAAGGTGGAAACGTCGGCAACACCGCATTCAACTATGATCTCCGTCTGAACTTTGATACTTCATTCACGGGTAAGGATTTGCTTCGTACTCGTCTCCGTTCAGGAAACTTTAGTTCTGATCCTTTTGGTTCTTCCTCTTCTCTGTTCAAACTTGATAAGGCAGAATCATATTCCGACCAAGCAGTGATTGATCGTCTTTACTATCAATTCCCAGTCGGTAAGAGTGTAACTCTAACTGCTGGTCCTTTGGTTCGTAACACCGAGATGTCGTGGATTCCTTCTGCCTATAAGTCAGAAATCCTTGACTTCTTCCAACTTGCCGGTACTTCGGGTGTCTATAACAAGGCAACTGGTGCTGGTTTTGGTGCTCAATGGAAACAACCTACTCAAAAAGGTCAAGGTGGTTTCATGGCTGGTGTGAACTATGTCGCACAAGATGGTGAGTTTTCTGAAACAGGTGTATTTGATTCTGATGGTGGTCTAAACGTGCTCGCTCAGGTGGGTTATCGTGCTCCTCAGTGGGGAGTTGCTGTTGGTTACCGCTATGGTGGTGTTAACACTCGTCCTCGCACCTACAACGGTCTTCTGGGTGCCAATGGTACTCTTGATAGTGGTCAGGAATCAAACTCTGTTGCTCTGAATGCTTATTGGCAACCTGTTGAATCTGGTTGGGTTCCTTCTATCAGTGCCGGTTATGGATATAACTCCGTAACTGGTCGTGTTGGTAAAAATGGTGCTACGAACTCAGATTCATGGTTTGCTGGTCTTCAGTGGTCTGATGTATTTGCCAAGGGTAATAGTGCTGGCGTTGCTGTGGGTCAAGCACCCTCGGCAGAAGTTTCAAAAGTATCTGATGCTCTGATGATTGAGATCTTCTATAAGTATCAAGTCACCGATAACATTAGTATTACTCCGGCAATATTTTATGCTGATAACAACCAACGTTATCAAAACTCCTCCAAGTGGGGTGGCGTAATTCAGACTAAGTTTACGTTCTGATAACCTATAAGGTACAATATCAATTTATTCCCCCGCAAGGGGGATTTTTGATATTAAGGTACATTTAACCAAAATTTAACTTTAAAACATTTTTATGAAACTCAAACATTTTATTGCTATTGGTCTTGCTCTTTCTCCTACCGCAGCATTTGCATTGCCTGCAAGAATCAATATTGCTGGTGCTACATTTCCTGAAACCATCTATACTCGTTGGTTCTCTAATCTTGCCAAATCTGGCGGTCCCAAAGTCAATTATCAAGCAATTGGTTCTGGTGGTGGTCGTAAGGCATTCATTGACCAAACAGTTGCCCTTGGTGCTACTGATGATCCAATTAGTGATAAGGATCGTGCTAAAGTTTCTCGTGGTGTGGTACAAATTCCTACTGTTGGTGGAACAATTGCAATTGCCTACAATAATCCTGCTTGCAAACTGAAACTCACTCAGAAGCAAGCAGTATCCGTTTTTATGGGTTCTATTGATAACTGGAAAGAACTTGGTTGCTCTGCTGGTAAAATCACCGTAGCACACCGTTCTGATGGTTCTGGAACCACTGCTGCATTCACCGAATCAATGCAAGCATTTTCTAAAGAATGGACACTTGGATCTGCTAAGTCTGTAAATTGGAAAGTTGGTGTTGGTGGTAAAGGTAATGATGGCGTTGCCGGTATTCTTGCAACAACTCCAGGATCTATTGGATATCTCAATCAATCCTTTGTCAAAGGTAATCTGAAAGCAGCGGCAGTTCAGAATAAGTCTGGTGAGTTTGTTCTCCCTAGTTATGCTTCCGGTGCCAAGGCACTGAATGGTATTGTTCTGAATAAAAACCTTGCAGGGCAGGATCCAAATCCTTCTGCAAAAGGTGCATATCCCATTGCAACACTGACTTATCTGCTTGCCTATAGAACTGGTAATGGTGCTAAGACTGATGCTATTAAAGGTGTCATCAATTATATGCTGAGTGATAAGGCACAGGCATTTGCTGATGATCTTGGATATGTTCCTCTTAAGGATGCAATTCAAGCAAAAGCACAGGCTGCTGTAAATCAAATTAAGGAATAATACATAGGGGGGTTGGCAAACCCCCCTTTTTGTGTACTATAACTTGGAGTTAAGATTTTTATGTCACTAATATCACAAAAAGATCGAGAGATGGTAATCGAGGCACTTGAGTATTATATTCTTAAATTAAAAGAAGATAATTGTACTCAGGCATCTATTACTTCATTTAATACACTTCTTAAATGGATTGAGCTGGAGCACTATAAGAATGAAAATTAACTTATGGTGGTGTGATTCTATGAAGCAGTGGCGGTGGACTCTTTGTGATAGTTCTCGTCCTGTTCGCAAACAAGAATCTGGTCAAAGTGAAAATCTACGAGAAGCGATGAATGATGTGGCAAATACTGTAGAATATATGATAAGTGGTTCCTAATAAATACTTAAAACATTTAGTATAATGGAAAAACTGTATAAACTTATAAGTGATACGCAAGCATCACTTTTTTTGTTATTTCAAAAAACCTGGGTCTATCATTGGCACGTTGTGGGATCCGACTTTAAGCAAATTCACGATTTGTTTGGTGACCAATACGCAGAAATTCAAGAAGAAGTTGATCGTATATCAGAACATATGAGATTTTTAGGAATCAAACCTATTAGTTCTTTGTCTAGAGTTGTAGAAGTTTCTGGTGTAGGAGAAGCAAAAACTAATATTTCTGAAATGGAAATGATTAAAGATCTACTTGAGGGTCATAAAAAGATTATAGATATGTTAGGTGAAGTTGCCGAAGAAGCAGACGCACAAAAGTCAAGAGGAACTGTTAATCTTGCTGATGATTTAAACGAAGCACACGGTAAGTTTGTTTGGATGCTACGTTCATTTACCGAATAAAAATTAACTTATAATGACAAATGGAAAACTTAAGAATTAGATGTCGCTCTTGTGAAAAGGAGATAGAAGGAAATGCCGCAAAATCAGTTTCTTGTGGTTGCTCTAATATGGCAACCATTATTCGTAATGCTAAAATTACTGCTCTTGATTTGTCAATGATAGTAATGTTGAATAATCAAACTCAAAAAACCACAAGTAATGTTCTTCGTAATGAGGATTTGATGTGGCAAGAAGAAAGACGCCAGCGTAAAGTTCGGCGTTTAGATTTTGAGGTTCGTTGAATATTTTATGTCATAAAATCCACACATAAAAATTAAAGTCAATATTCTCTTTAAGATAAATTATTATTATTAACTATAAATTTAAATGGACGATCATACCTATAGCAATTGGGTAAAAATTAAACAAACATTTGAAGAATCTGGTAATATTGATAATATGTTCTATAAAAGAGCTTGTGAAATTATAAAAACTAAAAAAGATCCATTATCAAAGTATCTAAATGGAGAACATCAAGGATAAAAATTGGCAAAAAAGACAATTTTTTTTGAGTTCTTTTGTTCGTATGAATATTTCTCTAACAACTAAAGTATATCAATTTATAGATAGATTAATTAATTCTGATTGGAAATCTTCTTATGAAAGTTTAGATGATATTGATACAGAAATCTTAAGGACATATGAGGATTTTATGAATGGATAAAGATGAAATTCAGTCAATGATAAATGAATCAATCTCTGCGGCAATCAAAAATCACGAAGTTCGTGTTGGATGGATTAGTGGAATTATTGGTTCTTTGTTTGTTTTTGGCATTATACATTCCATATGGTTGATAAGACATTGGGTTCTATGAAATGAAAGGAGTTAAAAAGGAGATGAACTGATGGTTGTAAGTTTTGACGAAATGCCTGATGACGACTATAATGAACTTTATGGTCGCATTCAAAAACTCAAGATGGAAGAACTCTTTGAGGAACCTTCTAAATATGAGGATGAGAACGAAGACGATTAACACCGGAGTATCGCCTAATTTGGTTATGGCACCGCTTTTGGGAAGCGGAATAATTTCAGTTCAAATCTGAATACTCCGATTGCCAGTTTTATGACTGGCACACTTGACAAAAAAATTCAAATACACTATAATAGTGAGGTAAACAAAACAGAACAATGTCTCTGATTCAAAAATTTAAGAAAGACGTTAGTACCCTTCGTGGTGCTACTAATGGTGATTTTTATCTTGATGTAAAAAATCCAAAACTTTATAAAAAAGTCCGCCGATTTTATGAGAATCAAGGAGTAATTTTTTCTGATGATCCTCTCGATAATTATGATATTCTAATGGACTATCTTGATCAAGATCTAAAATCTGTAGAGGTTGCCTGATGAAAGTTTCTCGGAAACCCACAGTTCTTCTTGAGCGTTTTCCATATCGTTATGTTCAGGTCGGAACTCTTGAAATTAATGGAAAACCTGATTGTCGCATTCAGAAAGTAGATTCTTATACTGGACGATATCGAGATATGTATCTTCTGGATAATGAAATGCAACTTATGACTGCTATGGAAGATTTTTCTTACACCTGCTGGTTAGATCCTGATAATGTTCCTTCTTATATTAAGGATGATGACGAAGATAGTAATTATTAAATATTAATAGATATTATCTTTTAACGACATATGTAGATATAGAAAAAAACTTTGAGAAAGAGAGTAATATTATAAAAACCCTTAATAAAAATTGTTAATCAATCTCTCTCTCTTTCTTTAATATATAAAAAGTGTATATAAAATTTTATGAATCATATAAAAACCGCACTTGTTCTTGGTGCTGGTGGTTTTATTGGAAGCCACATGGTAAAAAAATTAAAATCTAAAGGATATTGGGTTCGTGGCGTAGATGTAAAGTATCCTGAGCATTCTAAAACTGTAGCGGATGAGTTTATTCTAGGAAATTTAACAGATCAACATTTAGTTGAAAAGATAGTTAAATTTGGAGGATATAGAAATAATTTTTATAAATTTTTTCCAATAAAATATATTCAACCTTTTGATGAGATCTATCAGTTTGCTGCTGATATGGGAGGTGCTGGATATATTTTTACGGGAGATCATGATGCAGATGTGATGAATAATTCCGCATCAATTAATTTGAATATTCTTCGGTCTCTAAAGAATTTAAATGAAAGAATCGGTCACAGTAAGACTAAGATTTTCTTTTCATCTTCTGCTTGTATGTATCCAGAGCATAATCAACTCGATCCCGACAATCCTGATTGCCGGGAGGAATCGGCATATCCAGCTAATCCAGATTCAGAATATGGTTGGGAAAAATTATTTTCCGAAAGACTTTATTTTGCATACAATCGTAATTATTCTATTCCAGTATATATTGCCAGATATCATAATATTTTTGGACCAGAAGGAACTTGGAGGGGTGGCAAAGAGAAATCACCAGCAGCAATCTGTCGGAAAGTAGCAGAAATTCCAGATGAAGGTGGTGAAATTGAAATTTGGGGTGATGGCGAACAAACTAGATCATTTCTTTATATTGATGAATGTATTGAAGCAACTTATCGTTTAGTTCAGTCTGATTTTTCGGGTCCAGTAAATATTGGATCTGAAGAAATGGTAACAATTAATCAACTAGCTAATATAGCTGCCAAAGTTTCTGGAAAAATTGTTACAAAGAAACATATCGATGGTCCTCTTGGAGTTCGTGGTAGAAATTCTAATAATGATTTAATTCGTAAAAAACTTGAATGGGATTATTCTATGCCTTTAGAAGAAGGAATTAGGAAAACTTATAATTGGATTGATAATCAAATTAAAAATGATAATTAATTCTATTTCTGACTGGTCTGGTAGATTTGGTAATAATATCCAACAAATATGTAATGGAATTTTATATTCTGAAATGAATAATTGTGGATTTATAAGTCCAGATCATCAATATATAAACTCAATTTATTTTAACTGTACATCCAAATTGTCTCCAACTTTTTATAATCCTTTTTATTATTATGATGGGAAATATAAGAGTTTCAATATTGACGTGAATTATTTGTTTAATAATATTCGTAGAGTTTGTTTGGACTATATAAGACCTAACTTCAAATTTAAAATTGATGATCCTTTTGATAAGGATACTCTAGTTATTCATATTCGTAGTGGAGATATTTTTTCTGATGTTCACTTGTCTCCGCATGATTATTGTCCAAATCCTTTATACTATTATTTGCAACTTACTGAATATTATAATAAAATTATAGTTGTAACTGAACCGGATAATTATAATCCAATTGTTGATCAATTAAAAAAAATTTCTAAAATTAGAATACAATCTTTATCTGTAGAAGAAGATTTTTCAACACTTATGAGAGCAAAAAATATTGCATCGTCTGGAACAGGAACTTTTTCAGTTGCAGCTGCTCTTTGCTCTACAAATGTTAAAAATTTTTATTGTAGTAATCTTTATATGAAAAGTCACTTAAATCCAGAAATGTTAATGAATCATATTACAGTCAAACAGATAAATTTAGATAATTTTCTAGAACTAAATACATGGATAAATAGCGAAAATCAGAGAAACTTTTTATTGACTTATAGTGGAGAATGAAATGATTAGTTACAATTTACTTGGTTCTAATGGTAGACTCGGAAATCAGATGTTTCAGTATGCAACTTTACTTGGAATTGCTGAAAAACATGGTTATGAATTTTATATTCCTCCAAGTGATTTTAATGATCCTCTTTATGATCATCAATTATTGGAAGTATTTACTTTACAAAATCTTAAAAAAGAAAACATTAAAAAGTTATATGGTGTTGGGCAAATAAAGGAATCTAGCTTCAGATTTGATTCTACTTTCTTTGAAACATGTCCAGATAATGTAGATATTTTTGGATATTTTCAGACAGAAAAATATTTTTTGCATGTTGCAAATAAAGTAAAAGAAGACTTTACCTTTAAAGAAGAAATTATACATGAAGTTAATGATTATCTAAATCAATTAAAAAGTAATGAGATAATTTCTATACATATACGTCGGGGTGATTATCTTAAATATCCTTGGCACGGATGTTGCTCACTAGAATATTACGAAAAGGCATTGTCATTAATTGACAATAATATTCCGGTTATTATTTTTTCCGATGATTCGGAATGGTGTCTTCAACAAAAATTATTCGAATCTGATAGATTTTATGTTTCTGAAAGTAATACTAATTATTTTGATCTATGCTTAATGTCTATGTGCAATTATCACATTATTGCCAACTCTTCATTTTCTTGGTGGGGAGCTTGGTTATCAAATAGTAAATGTGTTTATTCTCCGAAACTTTGGTTTGGTCCACCTCTGAAAGAGCAAAATGATATTTCTGATTTAATACCTGATAGGTGGATTCAATTATGATTGATTTATCTAATGTGACTTTCATCATTCCTCTTCGAATTGAAACTGATGATAGATTGAGAAATATTATTCTTACATCTTCATTTTTACTTCATCATTTTAATTGCAAATTATTAATAAAAGAGGTGTCAGATGATAATGTGTTTGAAAAATATGCAAAACCAGTTATTGGAAGATTAAATGTAAATCAAGATAATTTGACTTATATCTTTGAAAAAGAAACTAGAGAGGATAATGCTTTCCATAGGACAAAAGTTTTGAATGATATGATTATGATGGCAACTACTGATATTGTAGTTAACTATGATTGTGATATTATTTTGCCTTTAAGTAGTTATACTAAAGCAACCAATCTTCTTAAAAGTTGTGATATTATATATCCATATAGATTTGGTATGCATGGTGAAAGGAAGGTAAATTTAAATACTCATTTTGAAACTCAAGATGATATTGATAATTTTGAAAAAAATTCAGATATTTCAGAATTTATATCGTCCGGTTATAATCCTGAAGTATTTGACTCTAAGTATTTTTACTACCAACTTGATCAAGGTGAAGGGTGGGCGGAATATGGAATGTGTCAATTTTTCAACCGTCAGGTTTATATTGATGGTTATTTAGAAAATGAAGGTTTTATCGCATATGCTCCAGAAGACATTGAGCGTCATTATCGTTGGTCTATCCTGGGATACAATATTCAGAGAATAGATAATTACGCATATCATTTAGAGCATAAACGAACTCCAAATTCTTCTTTTTCAAATCCATTCATGAAGCACAATTTTAGATTGTGGGAATATTTGAAGAGTTTATCTAAACAAGAGTTAATAGATTACTATAAAGTTCAAAAATATTATAAAAGTAGGGTATCATGATAGTAAAATATATTAATTATTCCGACATAAACTATAGAAATCATCAAAATGTTTTAATTGATCATGTGGTTAAAAATAAAATTTTTGATAATGTCCATGCTTATACTAGAGAATACTTAGAAAAGACAGAATTCTATATAAAACATAAAAATATCCTAGATAAAGATAGGTTGGCAGGATATGCTCTATGGAAACCTTTTATTATTAGAGAAGCATTTGAGACTATCAATGATGATGACATAATCGTATACATGGATTGTGGGGATTATCCAAAAAAGGGAATTAAGGGTATAATTCTTGATTATATGGATGATGTTGACCAATATTTTATTCAAGGTAATTTTACCTCTATAAATCAGTGGTGGACTAAAAGGGATTGTTTTTATTATATGAATTGTGATGAAGAAAAATATTGGACTTCATTGCAGTTGGAAGATGGATTTGTTGCACTTAGAAAAACTGAATTTAATCTAAAACTAGTAGATGAGTGGTTGAGTTATTGTAGTGATGAAAAAATTGTTACAGACATTCCGAATGTCTGTGGACTAAAAAATTTAGATGGATTTAAAGATCATAGGCACGATCAAAGTATTCTCACAAATCTTCAACTTAAATATAATCTTCCTGCGGAGGATGCGGATAGTAGTTTAATTTTTGGAGTTAGGAAATACATAAAATGGAATGTTTATCACCACATAAAGGGTCAAGAGTACGGTAATGGGTCTTACATTTGGGGAGAAAATGGATGTATAGTTTAATTCTTACGGTTCATAATAAAGACTTTATTTTATCTCAAGTTTTAGAGTCAATTAAAAAATATACCACAAATAATTATGAATTAATAGTTGTACTTGATGGTTGTAGTGATGCATCTGAAAGTATTCTTGATAATTTTATTAATCAGAATAAAAATTTAAAAGTTAAAAAAATTTATACTCCGGATGTTTTTGAAACCAAAGCAAATAATGCTGGTTTGAAAGAAGCAACTGGTGATATGGTAGTTATTATTCAGGATGATATGATAATAAATGAAGATTCTTGGAATCTTCGATTACAAAAACCATTTGATGAGTTTAATGATGTGTTTGCAGTTACTGCATCTTCTGCTTTTAATTATCGATTTAATTCATCTAGTCAGCATATTTTCCTACCTTCAGAAATTGACCGAGAAATTGGAGATTGCTGGAGTGATATTTTTACCTATGAATCGCACATTAATCGCTCTCAGGGTCTGAGTAGAAATATATTTGCCATCAGAAATAATGTATGTCGAGGACCTTTAATGATTGATCATTCTGATCTCGTAAAGTTAAATTATTTTGATGAGATATTTGAACCGCAAGATCAAGATGATGCAGATTTATGCTATCGTGCTTTTAAAGAACTCGGTAAAGTAGTAGGTTCCTATTGGATTGATTATATCTCTGATATTTCTTGGGGAGGTACTCGACCTGATGGAAATAATCCAGCATCTTGGTTATTAAAATCCCATCATAAAAATACTAGAATAGTTTTTGAAAGGCATAAAGATATTATTTTTAATGAAAACCATGATCAAAATAGAGTTTTAAAATGAAAAGTTCGGAAATAGATTTTGATAATCTTCCAATTTACATTATACACTGTACAAACAGTCAAGAAAGAAGAAATATTATTTTATCCCAAATTGAAAAATTAGGATCTAAAAATATCAAAATATTTGATGCAATAACTCCAGAAACTTTACATCTTTATGATGAGTATAAGGAATATCATGATATGTTTAATCTTCCTGATAATGATAAACGATGTGTTTGTGGAACAATTTCACATCGAATTATTCATACCTTAGCAAAAGAGAGTGGATACGATTATTTTTTAACATTGGAAGATGATTTTAAAATATTAGATCATTTTAATGACTGGAAGAACCAAGTTAAAGAAAAGAATTTTGAATTTGATATTTTGAGTATGGGTGGATTTTATGATGACTTTACTGATGAATGGATTACTGACATTGGAGATGAGCAACTTTATGGTGTAAAAAAGGTTAATTGTAGTGTTGCAGTTTTATATACTCAATTGGCGTCTAATAAGTTTGTAGATTTATTCAATAAAGAATTTTGTAAAAAATATTTTGCCATTGATGGTTTTATGGGAACATTTGTTTATCGCACATTGGATTCAAGAGTTTTATATCCCAATCCAATATCAGTTTATCCCTCAATATCAACTATTAATTTGGCATATATAAATCATGAGATATTTTATAAAAATTTAAATGACCTTACCTAATTCTTATTACTTACAATTTGCAAAAAACATCTATAGTCAATGTGGGGAAGATGGTATTATTGAACAACTTTTCAAAGATTTAAAAATAACATCGGGAATAGTTGTTGAATTTGGTGCCTGTGATGGGTTGTATATCAGTAATGTTTTGAATCTTTGGAAAAATAAAAAATTTAAAGCAATTTTAATTGAATGTGATATTGAGAAATATAATAGTTTAGAAAATATTTGTGGGAAAATAGATTCAATTGAATGTTTAAATTATCTTGTGAATTCGGATGCAAATCATGAAGATTCTCTCGATAATATCCTAACAAAATCTAAATTTAAAGTTACTTTTTCTAATCTAGCACTTGTATCTGTTGATGTGGATACAACTGATTATTATATTTTTGAATCTATGACAAAATATTTTCCTAAAGTTATCATCATAGAAACAAATACAAATTATGGTCCTACAGAAGAATATGTTTCAAATAATGGATCTTCTTTAAAATCTATTACTAAATTGGCAGAAAAAAAAGGATATACATTAGTTTGTCATACAGGAAATGCATTTTATGTCAGAAATGATCTTATTGAAAAATTGCCACAGAAAGATTATACAATAGAAAATCTTTTTATTTCTAATCTTAATGTGAATATTATGCAGGCAATTGGTCCAGATGGAAATGACTATGGATCTTCATACTGGTCAAGTGATGAATATAATCACAATATTCAACAAATTAAAAAGGAATTGGTAAATGGATGATGAAATTAAATTAATAGAAACTTTTAAACAAAGATTTTCTAATAATACGCATATATTTTTAGTTCAAATTGGTGCTAATGATGGTGTTATGGCAGATCCTGTCCATACATTAATTAAAACTGAAAGTAGAATTTCTGCTTGTCTTATTGAACCTCAAAAAGAAGAATTTCAAAAATTAAAACATAATTATAAATCATGTGAAGATAGATTAATGTTTTTAAATGTTGCTATTACTTCTCAAAATGGTAATGTAAAACTTTATAAAAACATTGATCCATTGGGGAGTTCTGGTCACTCATCTCTTTTACTTAGACAAAATGAATTTGCGTCACATTTTTCTGAAGAAGCATATGAATTGGTAAAGGGAATAAATTTTTCTACATTATTAGAAAAAATTTCACATACAATAAATGCTTTAATAATTGATACTGAGGGGTATGATATTAAAATTATTAATCAAGTTATTGAAAATAAAATATATCCTGATATTATTTTTTTTGAAAGACCATATCCATCTGTAGGGAATGATAGATTAAACAATGTTGAGACTGGAAATGATGTTTTAGGAAATATGGTAAATACATTAGAGAAACTTGATTATGATGTTAAAGTTCTCTCTGGTAATGTTCTTTGTGTAAAAAATATATGACTTTTTCTGAATTATTTAAAACTGAATATTATGATAAAATGAAAATTCCTGGACACCCTAATAATCCTGTAAGGAATCGTTCAGATAGTTTTTTAAAAATATTTCAAGAACTTGAGAAAAAGGAAAATAAAAACTTTTATGTTGTAGAAACTGGAACTACAAGGGCAGATCACGGTAATTTGGCTTTTGGTGATGATGGAGCATCAACTTATATCTTCGATCACTTTATTAATTATTATGATGGAGAGGTTAATTCAGTAGATATTAAGGAAGAAAATGTTAGATATTGCAGGAGTGTAGTTACAAACAATACGAAAGTATTTTGCTCCGATTCTGTAAAATTTTTATGGAATCTTCCTAAAGATAGAAAAATTGATTTTCTATATCTTGATTCCTATGATATTGAACTTGGGAATCCTCATCCGTCTATGATGCATCATGTTAAGGAACTTTGTGCCGCAATTGATAAAATTGATAAAGATAGCATAGTTGTAGTCGATGATCATAATGCATTTCCAAATTTGCCCGAAGTAAATATTGGTAAAGGTAACTATGTAAAAGAATTTATGGATAATATAGGAGCAACTTTACTTTTTGAAGACTATCAAATTGGTTGGATTTTATGAATGATGTAATACTTTCGGCATATCATGGAGGTTTGGGAGATAGTTTGCAATTTACAACTCTCCCAGAAGAATTTTATAAGCAGCAGAAAAGAGAAACCTATATCTGGGATAAAGCAAAGTTTAGAAATCCTGAAATATATGAATTGTTATGGAAATGTAATCCTTATATAAAAGGCATCAAATCTGGAGATTGGAATGCCGGAGATATTCCAGAAATTCAATATTCAAATATTGCTGGAAATAATATTTCAAATTGGGAAAATCTTCATGGTTTAAAAATAAAAAATAAATATCCAAAAATTTATTATGAACCCGTAAAACATTCTGATGTTGGTGATATTTTTTTGGTCGATTTTACTTGTATAAGTATTGACTATAATGTGGAACAACTTAAATCTACTTTTTACAAAATTAAAAATAAATTTTCAGATAAAAAATTTGTTTCAATATCATTTCAAAAAGTTATTAACTCTGAAAAATTAAATGTTTATGATTTTGATTTTGATGGATATATTGAAATTGAAAATATATTCAGATACTGTGATCTAATTTCTTCAGTATATGGATTGGTTGCCTTGAGCAGTGGAGCAAGTCATTTAAGTTCGGCTCTTAAAAAATACCATCCAAATTTAGTAAGTATTTGTATAATAGAAAAAATGTGGTATAATTATCATGTAGACAGAGGACTATTTCTCTTCGATAATATAGAGTATTTAATTTATTAATATGAAATTTCTCATCACAGGAATAACAGGATTTGCTGGTCCGCATCTTGCAAACCTTCTTCACAGGCAAGGGCATACAGTATATGGTTTAATTCGTAGTACTAATGGAAGAGAAAATGATATTCGTGATATAGTTACTGATGAAGTATATCGTGACATTACATTTTTATATTCTGATTTAAAAAATTATCGTGTACTTCACCAAGTATTTAAAAATAATCAATTTGACGGTGTATTTCATCTTGCGGCACAGTCTCACCCTCCTTCTAGTTTTATTGACCCTCTAGGGACATTTGAAGAAAATATTATTGGAAGTGCAAATTTAATTCAGGCAATTAGTGATCATCAACCTGATTGCAAAATGATGTTTTGTTCAACATCCGAAGTTTATGGAAATATTGGCATTGATGGTCGTAAAATTAATTGGAACGATACATTATTTCCTGCTAATCCATATGGAGCATCTAAAGCATCTACGGATCTTTATATGCAAGAAAGAATTGAAAATAAAAAACTAAAAGGATATATAACACGAGCATTTTCTCATACTGGACCGCGTAGGGGTAAAAACTTTTCAATTTCTTCTGACGCATTTCAAATTGCTCGTATGATGAAAGGTCTTCAAGAACCAATTTTAAAAGTTGGAAATCTTGATAGTGTTAGAGTTGTAATTGATGTTAGAGATACTGTAAATGCATATTATCTTTCAATGATTAATGATAATGTGAATGGTCAAATTTTTAATGTCTGTGGAGACACTCCTTTTAAAATGAGATTTTTTACGGAAAAACTTATTGAATTGAGTGGATTAAAGAATATAGTCCAAGAGGTTTGTCCAAATCTTTATCGTCCGATTGATATTCATTATCAGCATGGAGATTCTAGTAATCTTGTTGAAATCACCGGTTGGAAATTTGAATATACAATTGATCAGACTTTGAATGATCTTTTAGAATATTGGTATAATAAAATTAATTAATATGGATATCATTTTTGTTAATGGATGCTTTGACATTCTTCATAGGGGTCATATTGAACTTTTTAAATATGCTAAATCTCTTGGAGATTATCTTATAGTTTCCATTGATACTGATAGGAGAGTTCAGGAACTAAAGGGTTTGAATAGACCTTTTAATAATCAAGATGATAGAAAATTTATTTTAGAATCCGTTCGTTACATTGATGCTGTTTATTTTTTTGATTCTGAAAATGAACTAGAGACACTAATTTCTAGTATAAATCCAGATGTAATGGTAGTTGGATCAGATTGGAAAGAAAAGAAAGTTATAGGTTCTCAATATGCAAAATCACTTAAATTTTTTAAAAGAGTTGGGGACTATTCCACAACAAAAATCCTTCAAGGTTCTTCTGTTAGGTGAATCTTGTATTGATGAATATCATTATGGAGTCTGTGAACGCATATGTGCAGAGGCTCCTGTGCCCGTATTTGATTATATAGAAAGTGAGGTTCGTCCCGGAATGGCGGCAAATGTAAAAGAAAATCTTATTTCTTTAGGTGTAGATGTTGAGTTTATTAGTAATGATCCGAATCTTTTAATTAAGAGAAGGTTTGTTGACATCAAATCAAATCAACTTTTACTTCGTGAAGATATTGGTAGTAAGGTTCTCCCCATTAAAGTTGATATTTCTTTTGATTTTGATGCAGTAGTAATATCTGATTATTGTAAAGGATTGCTTGATGAAGATTTTATTGAATATATTTGCCAAAACTCTAATATTCCAATTTTTATTGATAGCAAAAATCCAAATCTAAAAATTTTTAAAAATGCAATTGTTAAAATTAATAGTGATGAAGAGAAAAAAATAAAAACTATTCCAGTTAATTCTGAACTAATTGTAACATTAGGAAAATCGGGTGCAAAATGGAATGATAAATTATTTGCGGCACCTCATGTAGATGTTTTTGATGTTACTGGTGCTGGAGACATATTTCTTGCGGCGCTTTGTTATTTCTATCTTACTTCAAAAAAATTAGAAGTTGCAATTCCTAAAGCAGTTCATCTTGCATCAAAGTCTGTTCAACATATGGGAGTTTATAAACTTACTAAACAAGATATTATGGAGGTAATCTAATTAAATATATTATAGATATTGATGGAACTATTTGCACTCAAAAAAATAGTGACTATGAAACATCATCTCCACTTACTGATAGAATTAATAAAATAAATAAATTATATGATGAAGGTCATATCATTATTTACTTTACTGCTAGAGGGATGGGTAGATATTTTGATGATGATAAACTAGCAAATTCAAGATTTAGAGAAATTACGGAACTTCAATTAAAATTATGGGGATGTAAATATCATAAACTTGTTCTTGGAAAACCCTCTGGCGATTACTACATAGACGATAAAGGTATTAATTCTGATGAATTTTTTGGAAATTAAATTTGTCCCTAAAGGTTGGGGATTTGAACGTTGGATAACCAATACTGAAGAGTATTGTGGAAAACTTTTATATTTTGTTAAGGATAAAAAATGTTCTTGGCATTATCATATTCTTAAAGATGAAACTTTTTATATTCAATCTGGTAAAATTTTACTAAAATATTTTGATGGAGATGACATTCTTCATGCAAATCAAATTATTTTATCCAAGGGAGATAAGTTTCATATCTATCGAAACCTAAGACATCAAATAATATCTTTAGAAGATACTGAATTATTTGAATTTTCTACCCAACATTTTGATGAAGATAGTTATAGACTTATTGTTGGAGATTAATAATGAAAGCAGTTTATTTGGCACAACCTTGGGGTGGTTTAGGGGATAATCTCCAGTTTTCATCTCTTCCAAGACTTTACCATGAGAAAGGAATTGACTTTTATTTAAGTGATCAAAATGCTTATAGGAATACTGAAATTTATGAATTTTGTTGGGGGAAAAATCCTTATGTAAAGGGAATATCAACTCATCTCGCTACAATAGGATCTTGTTCCCCTCCTGCGGATGCTGGAAAGGCGGATAATATTGTTGCAGCATCAGAACTTCGTCATGGGTTTCCTGGGGATAGTAAATATCCTGAAATTTATTACAAACCAAATTATATTAAAACATTTTCTGATAAAATTATTGTAGATCTATCAGCCCATAGTGTCATTGTATCCGGCATTCAAACTCTTTATAATGTTGAAAAACTTTATAAATTAATTGACGAGAATATTTCAGAAAAAAATAATATATTATTTGTAGATTTTAAAAACATTCATACTAATTTTTTATCACATCAATTTAATTTTCATTCAAAAACTTTAATTATTGATAGCATTTTTCAATACGCAGACTATATTCATAGTTGTAAAGAATATTACTGCATGTACTCTGGTGGAAATAGTATGGCGTCTGGAATTAAGCATCGTTATAATTCAAATGTAAAAATTAATTGTTTTCTTTATAGAACTCTTCAGGAGCATAAGGATATGGGATTTTTTGTTTTTAATAATGTAAACTATATTGAATGTTGATGAATACTTATGGATAAAAATAAGGCAGCATACAAATTTAAAAATATCGGACCAATATATTACTTAAATCTTGACGGGCAACCAGAAAGAGCACAATATATGGAAGAGCAGTTTAAATATTGGGAAATTGAAAACTATACTCGTATTTCTGCCTATGACGGAAGAGAAGATGACTTGAGTGAAATTATCAAGGGAAAGTATCCGGATAATATGACTACCGGTGAGATTGGATGTACCACCTCTCATCTTAAGGCACTCAAGCACTGGATAGAAACCTCTGAAAGTCCATATGCGGTCATTATGGAAGATGATGTAGATTTACATACAGCAAAATTCTGGAATTTTACTTGGAGTGATTTTGTCGCTAAAGTTCCTTATGACTATGATGTAATTCAACTTGCGATCATTTGTACTGGTGATTTACACGTTAAACTTCATAAGAGATTTGTGAATGATTTTTCAACAGCGGCATATATCATTACTCGCCATCACGCAAAAAAACTAATTGATCTTCATTGTCGTGGTGATAAGTATAAACTCGATCAGGGTGTCAAACCCAGAGCAGTGGCGGATGATTTGATTTATAATTCTGGAAATACTTTCTCAATTCCTTTGTTTCTTTATAAGATAGAGTTGGGGTCAAGTATACATCCGGAGCATATTGATGTTTTTCATCGTCAAAGTCGTGATGGTCTTTTTCAGTTCTGGGAAACCCAGGGTTCTGATATGAAGATTGACGAACTGATGAACTATGATCCATATCTTGGAAGAATTACAAACCCGTCGTAAAGTTAGAGGATGCTGACACGAGACCCTTGACAAGACCCGTCTTCTCATATATAATATTGTTATAGTTCTTAATGAAACTACAATGACTGTTACAACTGATGAACGCGGGCAAATGAATATGTTCGCTAAAGAACCTGAAATGTATGTGTCTCCGGATGACGCAGAGCGTTATGCGCTTGAGACATATGCTGAAAAGGCAGAAAAGGCAAATTCAAGATGGGCGATGATTGGATTTGTTTCCGCAGTTGTCTCTTATGCTCTCACAGGACACCTTTTCTTTGGTGTATTTTGATGAGTGAACTTGTTTTTACCGTAACGATTATTGCTTTCCTGGTGCTTCTGGCACATTCTATCAATCAACTTTCCAACACTTATTAAGGAGAAAAATTATGAAATTTGGATTTACCCCCGAGGCAGAAATTCTAAACGGAAGACTTGCGATGTTGGGATTTGTAATTGCCGTTGGTACTTATCTTACCACCGGACAAATACTTCCAGGAGTTTTTTAGTATATTATACTCTTAACAACCTTACAAACTTACTAAAATGTTAATTGCGGATATTTTCATCGTATTATGTGTATCTGCGATTATAATTAAAGCATCAATGTACTCCTCCTAAATATAGGGGGAGTTTTTTTATTGAAATGAAAATAGATCTACAAAACTTTTTTAGATATTACGACCATACACTTCCAAGACATCGTGCTGCGATTGATGACCTTGTAAGAGTATTGGAAGAGAAGACACCCGAACTTCTTCAAGATAATGCGAATTGGGTGCGTCTTTATAAAAATACAAGTGCTCCTACACCACCTTCTGGTATTTTGTTGAATGTTCCGTTTTATCCACAAACAGATAATTATACCTTACCAGATAGTACTTGTAATTCTTCTTCTTGTGCGATGGTTCTCAAGTTCCTGAAACCAGGTTCTCTTCCTTCTGGACCAAAAGGTGATGACGCATATTTGAGAAAAGTTCTTGCTATTGGCAAATCAACAGATCAATCCGTTCAAACAAGAGTATTACAAGGATATGGACTTAATTCTGTATTCCGTACTAATCTTAATTTTTCTGATTTGGATCGTGAACTTACCGCCGGGAGACCGCTTGTTTTAGGTATTCTTCATCGTGGTCCAACTCATATGCCCACTAGAAACTCGGGTCATATGATTTGCTGTATTGGTAAGACTGATAAAGGAGATTATATTTTCCACGACCCATACGGAAGTCTGGTGCGGGGGTATACTGGTCCTGTTACTGAAGGCAAACAAGTGGTTTATAGAAGAATGGAACTAGAAAAAAGATGGACTGCTGATGGAGTTGGAACCGGATGGGGTCGCATCTTTCTACCCTAAGTAAGAGTCCACCAAAAGAAAATTCAAAGTTGTTTATCAGGAGAGTTAATTATGTCTATCAAATTCACAGACGCCGCAAAACATTTTAAGGGAACCAAAGAACAAATAGAAGCATTTGAGTATCTACAAGAAAATACTCTTCCATATGTTTTAGAAGAGTTTGAAAAATTATATCGTAAACAACCTGAAGTTAAATTACTTATCACCAAGAAACAACTTGCTTCTATTTGGGGATCAAACGAAAACTCAATCACGGACGCTGTAATTAATGACTTGAATAGTTGTCTCAATCTTTTTAAGATCAATACCCAGTCCCGAATGAGACATTTTATCTCTCAAATCTCACACGAATCTGGTGCCGGGAAATGGATGAAAGAACTTGCTTCTGGTGATGCTTATGAAGGAAGAAGAGATATAGGAAATACTCAACCGGGTGATGGGAAAAAGTACAAAGGCGCCGGATTTATTCAACTTACGGGCAGAGCAAACTACGCATCATTCTCCAAGTATATGAATGATCCAAAGATTATGAATGGAGTAGATTATGTTTCTTCCAAGTATCCTGCTACTTCCGCTGGTTTTTGGTGGTATAATAACAATATGAATGCCTTATGTGATAAAAATCCTACCGTAGAAGAAGTCACCAAAAAAGTGAATGGTGGTTATCGTGGATTAGAAGATCGCAAGAAGTATTATAATAGATGTCTTAGTGTTATCTAAGTAATTACATATAAGGTTTAGCAATTCCATCATTTACCATTCTCTCATTCACGGTGACTGGTTCTCCAACCAAGTATAGTGTTCCAAGTATTCTTCCATACTTATCGTCCTTTGTGGTTTCGATAATCCATTCACCGGGTTTGGAAAGTTCTTTCTCCAACCACTCTTTTGCTGCCAGACCCTCTGTTTTTTCTGTAAGGTCTTTGGTTCTTGTTTCGGCAGCATCAATACCTTTGAGACGAACTCTTTGATTGATTGTTAGATGAAATCCCAGATCTATTTCCAGGTCTACCGTGTCACCATCAATGATCCTGTGTATCTTCTTGATCTTGTATTGATACATTTTCTTTAGTGTCTAATATGAGTATGTAGTATATTACCCAGGCAACTCCAAGCATTCCAAGGGCAAGTAATATATTTACGCTCCATACTGGGTCAGTCATAAGTTTTCTTTTTCTGTTTTATGTATCCAAGTTTTTAATTCCGCAACATACTCACGGAGTATTTGTGCTTTTTGTAGATGCCAAGTATCGCCACTTTTAAAGTATTCTTGATTGTGATTATCTATTGCTTTAAGAATGTTATGTATCGGTGCGTTCCAATCTTTTCTATGAGGAGTGTTGAATTCGCGTGGCATAATTCCTCACTTCTTCTTGCCGCCATTCTTTGCTTTTTTAGCGGCCGCATTTCCCTGATTTTGTTTGGGACGCTTTCCTCCAGTAGAACCTTTCTTACCTTTGTTCGGTGATTTTGGCACGGAGATGAGATGTTTTGATTACACTTATATTTATTAAAAACCCTTTATTTATACCAGGTCTTATGAGTATTTCCACCTATTGACAGGATTTCCACACAATGGTATGATATATACATACACGGGGTTAAGGAATGTGACAATTCTGAGAACCGTGTCTTCTCAAACCGGGATCACGAGAAGTAAAGCATCCCTCATATCCACGACGGAGGGTGTTGTGGAATATAGTTACTAATAAGTTCGTCCCCCGAACTCATACTTACCCCCTTTTTAACAAATGACTGCTACAATTGCTACACGTTCTAATACTAATAATCTGTGGAATGATTTCTGTTCCTGGGTTACTTCTACGAACAACCGCCTTTATGTTGGTTGGTTCGGCGTTCTTATGATTCCTACGTTGCTCGCTGCGACAACGTGTTTTATTATTGCATTCGTTGGTGCCCCCCCAGTGGACATCGACGGCATTCGGGAACCAGTAGCAGGTTCTCTTATGTACGGAAACAACATCATCTCTGGTGCCGTTGTTCCCAGTTCTAATGCTATCGGACTTCACTTCTATCCTATCTGGGAAGCTGCTTCCCTTGATGAATGGTTGTATAATGGAGGTCCATTTCAACTTGTTGTATTTCACTTCCTCATCGGCATCTATTGCTACATGGGTCGTGAATGGGAACTCTCTTACCGTCTAGGTATGCGTCCTTGGATTATGGTTGCTTACTCTGCACCTGTTGCTGCTGCGAGTGCCGTATTCCTTGTGTATCCTTTCGGTCAAGGTTCTTTCTCTGACGCTATGCCACTCGGCATCTCTGGTACTTTTAACTATATGCTTGTATTCCAGGCAGAACATAACATCCTGATGCACCCATTCCATATGCTTGGAGTTGCTGGTGTCTTCGGTGGTTCATTGTTCTCAGCGATGCACGGTTCGCTAGTGACTTCTTCACTAGTTCGTGAGACCACTGAAACTGAATCGCAGAATTATGGTTATAAGTTTGGTCAAGAAGAAGAAACTTATAACATATGTGCAGCTCATGGATATTTTGGTCGTCTTATCTTTCAATATGCGTCCTTTAATAACTCCCGTTCGTTGCACTTCTTTTTAGCAGCGTGGCCGGTAGTTGGTATTTGGTTTGCTGCTCTTGGTGTTTCTACCATGGCTTTTAATCTGAACGGACTAAATTTTAACCAGAGTATTCTTGACTCTCAAGGACACGCAATCAACACTTGGGCAGATATCCTAAATCGTGCCAATCTTGGGTTTGAAGTGGTCCACGAAAGGAACGCCCATAACTATCCTTTGGATCTTGCTGCAGTATCTACTACTGAAGTTGCTTTGACTGCTCCAAGTATTGGATAGCCCTTAAAAGATTGGAGGAATTATCTTGGAAATAACCAAGAGCATAGTTACATCTATGACACAAAAGTCCTCTAACATTCTCTGTCTTGTGGCAGTGATCTACATGGAATTTATTATATCTTCCACCTGGATCTGATGTTTCACAAATAGCACACTTATTTTCTTGTGACTCCAGTAGGAATGTAAATTCTTCTGGGGTCATTTTATATTTTGAGAATAAATGTTGCTCTGCTCTTTCTTTTTTTGTGCGTCTATCTCTTTTACTTTTTCTACTTCTATCGCAGAAATTACACATAGACCTGTGACCTTCTCGGTAAGTTCCATCTTTTCTTTTCACTCTAATTTTATAGAATTCATCAAGAGGTCTGGTAGTGTTACAATGTGTGCAGTATTTCATAGAGACATATATGCTTATATGTTTCTATTTATAATATATAATCAATAAAAAATGCTCATAATCCTCGCAGCATTCATAGCATTCGGAGTGTTCCTATTCCTTATGTCTCTGCTATAATATATAAGATAAAACCACAACTTTTTATGTACGACGCAACTTTTATCAGTGATATTCACCTAGGAACCCCAAGATGTAATACTGAAAAGTTTCTAAAATTTCTAAAAGAACTTAAGACCAAGAAATTAGTTTTAGTTGGTGATGTTATTGATATTCATTGTATGGAAAGATATAATACTCGTTGGACCAAAGAACATACAGAATGTGTTCATCAACTTCTAAATCTTGCAAAGAAAGGAACTGAGATTGTTTATATTCTTGGAAATCATGAAGGAATGATTCGTCGTTATTGTGATTTTGAGCATAAGAACTTTAAGATGGTAGATGAGTATATTTACAAAGATTCCAAAGGAAATAAGTTTCTTTGTGTTCATGGAGATAAGTATTCGGAGTATTCTTCGGGTTCTTGGAAGCAACTCATCTTTAATAAAGGTTATGAACTAATTACTCCACTTAGTTTATTCTTTGAAAGATTTTTTAGATTTTCATTAGTTTATGTCTTGAAGAACACTATTCGTGGAAAGAATTATATCAATCAATATGAGACTGATATTGCTTCTTATTGTATTCAGAGAGATAAGAAATATGCTGGTGTAATTTGCGGGCACATTCATCATGGGAATATTCGCAACTTTGGTAAAATCACTTATATGTGCTGTGGTGATTTTGTGGATACTTGCTCTGCCATTGTAGAAAAGAATGGTGTATATTGTTTGGAAAAGTACTGATAGAATGATCTTTACAAAACCTCATAAATGACCTATAATAATAAAAAGGAAATAAAAAATGACACAAAACATCAATTGGTTTAATGTTCTCATAGACCTCTATATCATATATTGGGGTTATAATTTTGGAAGAAATAAAGAAGAATGAAGTATAATACCACATTATCAGAGCAACTTCATTATATTTGGATTTGTCTAAAAGAAACCATCTCAATAACTCTAAATAATCATAAGTCGCAGTAACTTATGGGACCTCTCCATTCGCCTAAAGAGTACCTGTTTAATCTTTGTGTAACAAGTTCTGGGGATGCTAAACGAATATGGAGAAAAGATATCAAAGAGAGTTGGAATCATAAGTGTGCCTATTGTGAGTCTGAGGATAATCTTACAATAGATCACATAGTTCCTCAATCAAAAGGTGGATTGGATACTACCACGAATGTAGTATGCTCTTGCCATTCTTGTAATCAATCCAAGGGGCACGAGCACTGGAAACTATGGTATGTACAGCAAGATTTTTATAGTGAAAAAAGATTTGATAAAATAGAAAATTGGATAAAACCTCCATTACCAACTAATCTTTATTCTTATCGTCCAAGAAAAAATAATGCGTCTTAAAAGTTTATAAATAACTATCGAGCAGTATATACTGTCTTCTTCTGGTAAATACCGAATGTAATAGATGGACGGAACTCCAATTAGAATTAGAAGGTCTGCTGTTCCCGGCAAAAGACCCACAATCGATCAATTATTAACTGGCGAACTAGCATATAACACCTATGATGGTGAATTAACCGCTAGAAGAGATCGTGCCGGAATTGGAACGGACATTATTCGTGTTGGTGCCGGAGCGACTATATCTAATCTGATTTGGGTTACACCAGACGGAAATGATAAGAATACCGGATTAAAAATGGGGGATGCGAAAGCAACCATTAAAGCGGCAGTTGCGGATTCTAAAGAAGGAACAGTTATTCGTGTAACTGCCGGAACCTATGTAGAAGATAATCCAATAAAATTACCTCCTCAAGTTAGTGTTGTTGGAGACAGTCTTAGAGAAGTGACTGTAACTCCAATAAATGATGCTGATTTATTTTATGTGGGAAGAGGTAATTATATTACCGGAATGTCCTTTATCAAAGAAGATAATACTTATCCACTTGCGATTGCCGCTTTTGATCCGGACAATAAGCAATATATCAATCAATCCACATACGTTCAGAACTGTACTAATTTTATTCCAAACAGTATTGGATTAAGAATTAACGGAAATCATGCTATCGGACCAATAAAATCGATGGTTCTTGATAGTTTTACTCAATATAATGCGAATGGTATAGGAATCTCAATTACCAATGAAGGATACGCACAGTTAGTATCACTATTTACCATTTGTTCTGATACTTCCGTGTATTGTGATACCGGAGGAGCATGTGACCTAACCAACAGCAACTCTTCTTTCGGCAACAAGGCATTAGTTGCGAATGGAGTAGGACCATTAAAATATACAGGAATATTAACATCTACAATTCAACCTAGTGATTTTATATTTGAAGTAAATGTTAATACTCCTACATTTAATGTAACCGATGCTGATTATGATAATAAAACCGGAATCGTTCAAATAGATACTGATTTCCCACACAAATTCAAAAAAGGAATGAGTGTTGAAATTACCGGACTTGCCTTTACCTGTAATTCTTCCCCGAACTTTACAAATCTCGGAAGATATCAAGATGCGGCAAATATGATTGTTTTGAATAAGCAAGAAATCGTAGATAAATCTCTTGCTTCTATTGCCATAGATCATCCTGACTTTTATTTTCCCGGTGATAATCAAACCACGGCATACTCAAGATATAAAGACTCATATAGACTGATTCAGAAAAATAAAGAAGAAATTGTAGATAAATCATTAGCATCTATTGCGATTGAATATCCTGACTTTTATTTTCCGGGTGATACTCAAACGAATTCAAGATCTCAATATTTTGATTCTTATCGGTTAATTCAAAGAAATAAATCTGTAATAGTTGGTATTGCCTGGACCGCAATCATCAATCAATATCCCACACTCTCTTCTACCGAAACAAAATGTAAAAGAGATTTGGGTTATTTTGTAGATGCGATTTCTACCGATATATTCACCGGAGGAAATCGTTACTCAAGAGATTTTACAAAACATTATTTTAATTCTGTTGGTGCCGCAATTACAAACGGCATTAATGATGTAGAAGAAATAAATGGTGCCTTGGTTGGATTTACTTCAACCAGAGAGTTGATGAAAAAGGCAATCACCAATACTCTTGTTGGTGCCGCTTATAGTGATCTTACAATTACAGCCGATCCTAATCCACTAAATGGTCCGGTATCTAACACAAATCCAACTTCCTGTGATGGAGTTCAGCATCAAATTAATACTTTAGTTGGTATTGTTACAAATGTAATTGGAACATCTAATATTGGATTTTTAACTACGTTCTCCGAAAATAAAGGAGTCTTTACTCCTGGTTCATCTAAGTGTATGAGAGATTTGGGATACTTTGTGGATGCCGTCTCAACTGATGTTTTCCTGGGAGGAAATAAGTATTCCAGAGACTTCACCAAACAATATTTTAATGCCGTTGGTATCGCTATTACGAATGGTTTAGTTGGAGAAGAATCTCAATCCGTCTATGCTTTTAATGCGGCAAGAGATTTGATGAAGGGAGCAATCACCAATCAATTGAACTTTAAGGATGTTGGAATCAGTACAGGACCAGCATTATATAATGGACCTGGTGGAAATCTTCCAAATACAAGTCCAAATTCCTGTACAAACGTTCAGAACACGCTAGATACTCTTGTTGGTATTGTTACGACTGTAATTGGAACAAATAATGTTGGGTTCTTAACTACTTTTAATGAAACCACAAGAACTCTTATTGCTACCGGAGAGAATAAGTGTAGTAGGGATATTGGTTATATCGTAGATGCCATAGTGAATGATCTTAAATTTAATACTAATGCGAATATTTTTGCAGCGGCAAACGCATATTTTGATTCTTCTGGAAATCCGATTTCAAATGGATTGGTGGGTGAAGAGACTCAATCAATCACCGCATTTACTGCTGTTAGAAATTACTCAAAACTTGCGATTAACAATCAATTAAACAAAAAAGATTTTACTCTAATTCCCGATCCATTAACCGGATCAAATAATACCGAAGATTCTTGTTCTAATGTTAAGACCACAATAGATAATTTGATTGGTATTATAAACAACGCAATTAATACAGCAACTCGTCCAGGAATTCCAACTCTTCCTGCTAACATTTTAATATATCCTGATACTAAAGATGGCAAAAAAGAACCTATCTTTGAGATTATTGATACTGCTCCCGGAAGATATCTTGATGCCGCTGATCGTATTGATGCGAATAGAAAAGAGATTTTAGATAAATCTTTGGTTGGAATCGCACTTTCTTATTCTAACTTTGTATATCCAGATGATCCCTTAAGTAATTTAAGTTATCGTTTTAAGGATGCCACAAGATTGGTACTAAAGAATAAGAGCGAGATTGTTGGTGTCGCTTGGACGAATACTTATAATCAATTTATTTGTGACTTAAATAATGTACCAAATGTAGAATCTAAATGTAAAAGAGATCTTGGTTATTTTGTTGATGCCGTTTCTACTGACCTTTATACTGGTGGAAATTATTATAGTATTGAATTCGTGAAGCAATACTTTAATGCCGTTGGTATCGCCATTACAAATGGTTTGGTTGGAGAAGAGGTTGAATCAATCTATGCCTTTGTTCAGGCAAGAGAATTGATAAAGAAGGCAATTACTAATCAATTAACATATAAGGAAGTTGGAATTAGCACCGGACCGGCACTATATGGAAGTATTGTTGGAAGTGTTCCGAATACAAGTCCAAATGCCTGTACTGACGTTCAGCAAGCGGTGAATAATCTGGTGGGTATTGTTACGACCGTAATTGGTTCCGGAAGTACCTCAAATCTTCCTACGGTAAATCCCGGTATTTTCCTTACGGGCGAAAATGTTTGTAGAAGAGATCTTGGATATGTTTTAGATGCGATTATTAGTGATTTAAGAAGTTATAGTAACGAACAGACTCTATTGACACGAGATGCTTATTTTGATCAAAGTGGTGTTGTTGGAATTGCTTCTGAAAGACAACAATCAATCGTAGGATTTACCTCATTAAGAGAATACGCAAAACTCGCAATTAATAATCAATTAAATAAGAAAGATTTTACTTTAATCGCTGACCCACTAACCGGATCAAATAATAATCAAAATTCTTGTTCTGATGTTAAGAGTTTTATTGATAATTTAGTTTCTTATTTAATTACTGACCTGACAAATCAAACAAAAGGAAATTATCCAACCAATCTTACCAGTCAATCATTTACTGCGAGTGTGGGTGTTTCTACTTTAGAGCACTATTATGTGTTTGGTGGTAGAGTTAAAAATTATACCAGCAGACCCTATGATGGTCAGGTGTTGTATTTTGACCGACTCTATTCTGATGTTGCTTCTGTGGAAATAATTAATGGTGGTTCTGGTTATGAAGAACCTCCGGAGTTTATATTCTCCGAGCCAGAAGAGGAATGGGGCATTCCGGCACAGGCAGTTGCGACACTTCGTAATGGAAGAATTACCGAAGTTAATTTGGTTTCTAGTGGAAGAGGGTACTTATTGCCACCAACATTATCTCTTACGGTGCCAAATGCCGGAATAACTACTGCGACATTCTCGCTGACTATGAAACCTACATATTTTAGTGTTACCAGTTCAACTCCAATTAGTTCTTCTGGAATTACTACAATTACCCTGAATGAGAATATACCATATGAGATATCTGCCGGAGCGGAAGTTTATTTTTATAGACAAAGTAGAATTCTAGCGTCAAGTCACTGTATGGAATATATTGGAACCGGTACTACAATTAAAAGAGCAATTCCGGTCTTGGGTGGAGTACCAATTCAAGAAAATGAAACTATCTCCAAGGATGGTGGATTGGTTGTCTTTACCACAACCGATCAGGCCGGTAATTTTAGAATAGGTGATGGAGTAGTAATTAATCAAAATACCGGAAGAATATCCGGTACAGATTATACAAAGAGCCTTTTTGCGACAATGACACCATTTATTCTATCATTAGGAGGAGATTAACAAATGGCATTAGCACTAAACGTATACAAAACAAAAGTCGGAATAGCAACCACATCTTCATCTCAAATATATAAAGCACCGGTTGGATATACCGGGGTCGTGCTTTGTGCGAATGTTGCGAATATTGGAAATTTTACTCAAACTGTATCCTTAACTCATAACCGACCAGTAAGAAGTTCCGGAACTATCAGTACAGTTGTGACTGAATTTTTTCAGAAGTTTCCTCTTGAATCAAATGACGCATTTGATGCGATTAGTGGAAAATTATTTTTAGAACCCGGAGACTTTATAAAAATTCAAGCAAGCAATAATACTGATATAAAATATATTTTCAGTATCCTAGAAACCCTCAACTAATTCAGTAAAATGCCAGAATATCTTAGCAATAAAAAAAGAAAGCAAAGTATCGGAATCAATAGTTATTCCGAGTATACCGATACGACTAAAATTATCGGGAATGTTCTGGTTGGTTTTGGTAGTGTTGGTGTCGGGACGACAGTTCCAACACAAGATGTTGATGTTGATACAATCAGAGTTCGTGATACTTTATATGACTATACTAATTCTGGCGGGGTATTTGGATATTATCTGGTAAAAGATACTGACGGAATTAAATGGGTTGCTGTTCCTCCTATTGATTCTAATGCTATTTTTGTTGCCGAGAATAATAATATATTAGGTGTAAGTTCCTTCACGGGTCTTAATATCATTTCTGATGAGTTAATTGGTGTCTCTACAAATCCAATTAATCCCAATTTTGCCGACATTACAATTCTCCCAAGATGGCTTAAGAGCGGAGATACTGGAATATATACGACCAAAAATGTAGGTATAGGGACGACAATTCCCACTACTGATTTTCAGGTTGGATTTGGAACCACAGGAGTTACAATTGATGGTTCTATTGGTGTTGTAAGTGCTCTGGGATACTATGGAAATTATGCCTTTATAGACCAAATTACAGTAAAGGACCAGTTAAATGTCGTTGGTCTCGGTTCTACATTAGTCGCGGCATTTTTAGCTTCCGCTGGTGGAATTACAACAACCGGTGGAGACTTATATGTAGGGGGAACATTATTTGCCAATAAACTTGATATTAAGAATTTAAAAGTTGTAAATATTGAAGCAACCGGTATTACAACTCTTAATGTCGGTATTGTTTCCACCTTTAGAGTAACTGGTGTAAGTACATTAGGAATTACATCAATAAGTCAACTTAATGTCTCTGGTATAACAACATTAGGAGTTACATCAATAAGTCAACTGAATGTCTCTGGTATAACAACATTAGGTGTTACGACAATAAGTCAACTTAATGTCTCCGGAATTACTACATTAGGAGTTACATCAACCACTAATCTAACTTCTCAACAACTTCTGGTTACTGGAATTACTACATTAGCAAGTATTGTAGGAACATCATTAAGTATTTCTGGTATTTCTACTTTAGGTATTACATCAACTACTAATCTAACTACTCAACAACTTAATGTCTCTGGTATTACTACTTTAGGCATTACAACAATAAGTGAACTTTATGTATCCGGAGTTTCTACTTTTGCTGGTAGAATTACTGGAATTATCTCAACAGCGACTAAACTTGAGAATCCAAGAATATTTGAGATTACTGGTGATGTTGCTGCCTCTCCAATCTTCTTTGATGGAACCGGTAATGTATCATTCGCGGCAACAATCCAACCAAATAGTGTTGGTCTTGGAACTGATACCTTTGGTGATTATTTAAAATCAATTAGTGGTACAGTCGGTCAAATTGTAGTTACGGGCGGAACAGGAGAAGGTTCAACGCCTGTTATTTCATTTGACCCAAATCCAACAATTGGTGGAAATGTAACAATTGGAAATAATTTACAGGTTACTAATAATCTAAATGTAGATGGAAATATTACGATTGGAGGTACTTCTGCTACATTAAATACCGAAACACTTACTGTTACCGACTCTCAAATTCTTCTTGGAGTTACAACCAGCTCAAATCTGAGTGATATTTCTACTGACCTCACGGCAAATACTGGTGGTATTGCGATTGCCTCTACCGAAGGAACTCCTCTTGTAAATCTTACTGTTGTTGGTATTGATACCCTACCTGCGACCTATAAAAGATTTGTATGGGTTTCCGCAGGTACTTTTGCCGGACTTGGAACCGATGCTTGGTTAAGTAATTATGCGATTGGTATTGGTTCTACTCAATTCCCGGCAGGAACTAGACTTGCCGTTGGTTCGGTTCAATTTACAGAAAATGATTTAGCAGTCGTAAGAAATATTAATTCTTCTGGAGTTTCGACATTAGGAGTTACATCAACCACTAATCTAACTTCACAACAACTTAATGTTACTGGTATCTTAACGGCATCTCGTATTGTAGGAACATCACTTTCTATTAGTGGTATAAGCACCATAGCGAACTTCAGGATGTCTCCTGTTGGTACTGGTGCTACTGTAGGAGGAATTGGTGTTACTTATTATGGTGATGGTTCTCAATTAACTAAAATTAGTTCTTCCTCTGGGTATGCCGATACGGCAGGAATTGCTACAATTGCTACAAATGTAATTGGTGGTATTGCTTCTGTTACTTCATTAAATGTTACTGGAATTACAACACTAGCAAGTATTGTTGGAACATCATTAAGCATTAGTGGTATCAGTACATTAGGTGTTACATCAGCAACTAATCTAACTTCACAACAACTTAATGTCTCTGGTATTACAACATTAGGAGTTACATCAACCACTAATCTAACTTCACAACAACTTCGTGTTACTGGTATTACAACACTAGCAAGTATTGTTGGAACTTCACTTTCTATTAGCGGTATTAGCACATTAGGAGTTACATCAGCAACTAATCTAACTTCACAACAACTTAATGTCTCTGGTATTACAACATTAGGAGTTACATCAACAACTAATCTAACTTCGCAACAACTTAATGTCTCTGGTATCTTAACAGCATCGCGTATTGTTGGAACCTCATTAAGTATTTCTGGCATATCAACAATAGCAAACTTTAGAATTACAAATGTAGGTACTGGTGCCACTGTTGGTGGAATTGGAGTTACTTATTATGGTGATGGTTCTGGATTAACTAATATCAATCTTTCTTCTGTTGTTGGTGTTGTAACTTATGCCGAAAGAGCAGGTATTGCTACTAATGTAATTGGTGGTATTGCTTCTGTTACTTCATTAAATGTTACGGGCATAACAACATTAGCAAGTATCGTAGGAACATCACTTTCTATTACTGGTATAACAACATTAGGCATTACATCAACCACTAATCTAACTTCACAACAACTTAATGTTACTGGAATTACAACCTTAAAAAGTATTGTTGGAACCTCATTAAGCATTAGTGGTATCAGCACAATAGCAAACTTCCTAATGACACCGGTTGGTACTGGTGCCACTGTTGGTGGAATTGGAGTTACTTATTATGGTGATGGTTCTGGATTAACTAATATCAATCTTTCTTCTGTTGTTGGTGTTGTAACTTATGCCGAAAGAGCAGGTATTGCTACTAATGTAATTGGTGGTATTGCCTCTGTTACTTCATTAGATGTCTCCGGAATTACAACTTTAAGAAGTATTGTTGGAACTTCACTTTCTATTAGTGGTATCAGCACATTAGGTGTTACATCAACCGCTAATCTAACTTCGCAACAACTTCTGGTTACTGGAATTACTACATTAGCAAGTATTGTAGGAACATCATTAAGTATTTCTGGTATTTCTACTTTAGGAATTACATCAACTACTAATCTAACTTCACAACAACTTAATGTTACTGGAATCTTAACAGCATCGCGTATTGTAGGAACTTCACTTTCTATTAGTGGCATCTCAACAATAGCAAACTTCCTAATGACGCCGGTAGGTACTGGTGCTACTGTAGGAGGAATTGGTGTTACTTATTATGGTGATGGTCGTAATCTAACAAATGTAGTTTCTACTTCTGGTTATGCCACTACTGCTGGTATATCAACTCATATTAAAGGTGGTAATGCCGGTAATGTTGTTTATCAATCCGCACCCGATACCACAACTTTTGTAGATAATTCATCAGCAACATCAACTCAAGTTCTTCGTTGGAATGGTTCTGCTCCTGTTTGGGGTAATGTGGATGCGGGTTCTATTACTGGCGTAGCAACTTATGCCACTAATGCTGGAATAGCATCTTATGCCACTAACGCTGGTATTGCTACTAATCTTAAAGGTGGTCTTACTGGTAATATTCCTTATCAGTTAAATCCCGGTATCACAACTTTTGTAGATAATTCATCAGCAACATCAACTCAAGTTCTTCGTTGGAATGGTTCTGCTCCTGTTTGGGGTAATGTGGATGCGGGTTCTATTACTGGCGTAGCAACTTATGCTACATCAGCAGGTATTGCTACTTACGCCACCAATTCTGGTATAGCGACTTATGCTACATCAGCAGGAATAGCAACTTATGCCACCAATTCTGGTATAGCGACTTATGCTACATCAGCAGGTATTGCTACTTACGCCACCAATTCTGGTATAGCAACTTATGCGACATCAGCAGGTATTGCTACTTATGCGACATCAGCAGGTATTGCTACTTATGCTACATCAGCAGGTATTGCTACTTACGCCACCAATTCTGGTATAGCGACTTACGCCACCAATTCTGGTATTGCTACTTACGCTACTAATGCTGGAGTATCTACAGCACTCCAATATCAAAGAACATTTGAGATTACCGGTGATGTTGTCGCTTCTCCAATCTTCTTTGATGGAACCGGTAATGTATCATTAGCAGCGACAATCCAACCAAATAGTGTTGGTCTTGGAACCGATACCTTTGGTGATTATGTTAAGGATATCACAGGAACCGCAAATCAAATTACAGTTACACCTGCGGGCGGAATAAGCGAAGGTTCATCACTAACCTTAAGTATTCCAAATCAATTTACGGCACCACAAGATGTTACGGTTACCAGAGACCTTCAGGTTATTCGTAACTTAAATGTAAATGGAAACATTACGATTGGTGGTACTTCTGCCGTAATCTTTTCACAATCATTAAACATATTTGACCCAGATATTGTTCTTGGTTATAGGACTGATTCTTTTGGTAATGATACTTCTAATGACAATACCGCAAATCATGGTGGTGTTGCTCTTGCTTCGACTGAAGGAACTCCATTAGTTCAGTTATTCATTGCGGGTATTGAAACAAATCCTGCCACATATAAGAAATTTATGTGGTTTAAGGCAGGTTCTTTTGCCGGACTTGGAACCGATGCTTGGTTAAGTAACTATGCTGTTGGTATTGGTTCCACTCAATTCCCGGTAGGAACCAGACTTGCTGCCGGTTCAGTCCAATTTACCGAAAATGATTTAGCGGTCGTAAGAAATATTAATGCTTCTGGAATTATAACGGCAACAACATTTAAGGGAACTTTAATTGGTTATGCCTCATCTGCCGGTATAGCGACTAATCTTGGTGGTGGTCCTGGTGTTGTTTATCAATATACTGCTGGAATTACATCTTTTGTAACTAATGCCACAGAAACCAATAAAGTTCTTATTTGGAATGGTACTGTCCCTACTTGGGGTAGTGTTCCGGCAGGTTCTCTTGTCGGTGTAGTAACTTATGCTGATAGAGCAGGTATCGCCACTAATGTAATAGGTGGTATTGCTTCCGTTACTTCCTTAAATGTTACGGGTATTACAACATTAGCAAGTATTGTAGGAACTTCACTTTCTATTACCGGTATTTCTACAATAGCAAACTTTAGAATTACAAATGTAGGTACTGGTGCCACCGTTGGTGGAATTGGTGTTACTTATTATGGTGATGGTTCTAATCTAACTGGAAGCATAAAAAATACAATTGAAAATACTGAAAATACTAAAATATATTATCCATTAATGACCGATATCACCACTGGTACAATATCGTCCATTACAGTATCCGCTAATTCAATAGTATTCAATCCTGGTACTGATTCATTGGGTATTGGAACCACAAATCCAGGAGCAACTTTAAATGTAGTTCCAACAGCAACTTCTATTGCTGGATTATTCTCTGGAACCACATCAAGTGATATGGTTCGTATTACACAACTTGGAACTGGTAATGCTCTGGTAGTTGAAGATTCTACCAATCCCGATAGTAGTCCCTTTGTTGTGAATGCAATTGGTAATATTGGTATTGGAACTAATAATCCAACTGTTCAACTACAACTTTCTCCAAATGCTGTTATTTCTAATGTTGGTTCTGGAATAACTTTAGCAGGAACAGTTGGTTCGGCACTTACCGTCGCACAATTTTTATATTACAATACAAATGCATCATACTTAAGAATCAAAGCAACAAGAAATGCTGTAGGAAGTGATTGGTTAAGTGCATCAACAAAACTTGTTAATATAACTGATGTAACCGAACAAGGTTATATTGAATATAATCCAAATGGTGCTATTTATGGAATGGCATTTGGGTCTGGTGCAACTGAATGGGCAAGATTTTTATCGTCCGGTAATCTTGGTATTGGAACCACAACTCCAACATCAAAACTCACCGTAGTTGGAGATGTATTAGTCTCCGGTGTTCTAACCGCACGAAATCTTGTAGGAACCGCTTTAAGTATCTCTGGTATTTCTACAATAGCGAACTTCCTAATGACACCGGTAGGTACTGGTGCTACTGTTGGCGGAGTTGGTATTGTAACTTATTATGGTGATGGTCGTAATCTAACAAATATAGTTTCGGGTTATGCTACTACTGCTGGTATTGCCACTAATTCCACTAATGTAATCGGTGGTATTGCTTCTGTTTCGCAACTTAATGTAACCGGCATAACAACATTAGCAAGTATTGTAGGAACTGCTCTAAGTATCTCTGGTATCAGTACCATAGCAAATCTTACAATTACAAATGTAGGTACTGGTGCCACCGTAGGAGGAATTGGTGTTGTAACTTATTATGGTGATGGTTCTCAATTAACTAATATAGTTTCTGGATATGCTACTACTGCTGGTATAGCAACTTATGCCGAAAGAGCAGGTATTGCTACGAATGTAATTGGTGGTATTGCTTCCGTCACTCAATTAAGTGTCTCCGGTGTTTCTACCTTTAATAATATCGTAGGAACATCACTTTCTATTACTGGTATTTCTACATTAGGAACCGTTAAAATATCTTCGGGTATTATTACTGCCACTACTGGTGTCGTAACCTATTATGGTGATGGTTCTCAATTAACTGGTATTGGTGTATCCGTAGCGTCTTATGCCGATAGAGCAGGAATAGCAACTAATGTAATCGGTGGTATTGCTTCTGTTACTTCATTAGATGTCTCCGGAATTACAACCTTAAGAAGTATTGTAGGAACATCACTTTCTATTACTGGTATTTCTACAATAGCGAACTTCAGGATGTCTCCTGTTGGTACTGGTGCTACCGTAGGAGGAATTGGAGTAACCTATTATGGTGATGGTCTTAACTTAACGGGTATTGTAACCTCAATTGTTGCCGGAACAAATATAACTATTTCTCCCAGCGGAACGGGTCAGGTTACAATTAATTCCAATAGTAGTGGTGGAGGTTCCATATCAATATCAACAAATACCACTAATCAATCTCAATTCTTAACTTATGCGATAGGAACTGGCAATACAACCGGACTTGGAGTTACCACAACTGGTCTTGTATTTAATCCCTCAACTGGCAATCTTGGTATTAGAACCACAAATCCATTATCAAAACTGGATGTAAGAGGTGATGTCTCTATTGCCTCCACACTTGGTATTGGAACAGTAATTGATATAGTTCCTTATGATACTCTTAACTCCGGAACCTTAAGTTGGGAAGGTTCGGCAGGTCAGTTATTCTCAATTACAAATAATCTAACCACAGGGTCAATATATTCTGTAAATGATGTATCCGGTATTCCAAGTATTGATGTGGATGCGAATGGAACCATACAACTTGGACCTTATGGCGGAAATATAGGATTAGGAACCACAAATCCCACATCAAAACTTCACGTAATTGGAGATGTATTAGTCTCTGGTGTTCTAACTGCCACTCGTCTTTATAGTGGTATATATGGTGAGTTTGTTGGTGGTTCTATTAGTGGTAGTAATATTGTAGGAACATCACTTTCTATTACTGGTATTTCTACATTCACCAACGGACCAGTATTAATAGGAACTGGGACATCAACAGGAACCGCATTACAAAGACTTCAAGTTACTGGTGGTGCCTATGTTTCAGGTAATCTTGGTATTGGAACCACAACTCCAACATCAAAACTCACAGTAGTTGGTGATGTATTAGTCTCCGGTGTCTTAACCGCTACTCGTCTTTATAGCGGTATATATGGTGAATTTGTTGGTGGTTCTGTTAGTGGTACTAATATTGTAGGAACCTCATTAAGTATTACTGGTATTTCTACATTCACCAACGGACCAGTATTAATAGGAACTGGGACATCAACAGGAACCGCATTACAAAGACTTCAAGTTACTGGTGGTGCCTATGTTTCAGGTAATCTTGGTATTGGAACCACCAATCCTACGAAAAAACTTGATGTTAATGGAACAGTAAAGGCAACCTATTTTAGCGGTAGAGGTGCCACATCTTCTATGGCAAACTATTGGGCCCGTCAGACATGGACCAGTCGCACCAGTGCCGCAGATAACAGTTGGAACGCCGTTGCCTGGTCCCCCGAGTTGAGAATGTTTGCTGCCGTCAGTTCCACCGGCACCAACCGTGTAATGACCAGCCCGAATGGAATCAACTGGACTTCGCAGGCCGCCACCACCGCCAACAACTGGAGGGGTATTTGCTGGGCTGCCGAGTTGGGACTGTTTGTTGCTGTTGCTTGGAGCGGAGCTGCTAACCGGGTAATGACCAGCCCGAATGGAACAACCTGGACCACCCAAAGCCAGAGTTTCAATAAAGATTGGCAATCTGTCTGCTGGTCTCCCGAGTTGGGACGGCTTGTTGCTGTTTCAAATTATAATGGACTAGATTGTGTGATGTACAGCTCGAATGGAATCAACTGGACCATAACAAATGGAGTCCAAGATAACCAGTGGTTCAGCGTCGTTTGGGCTTCGGAGTTGGGACTGTTTGTTGCTGTTTCTGGTGCGGCAAATAATGGAACTGGATCGCAGAGGGTGATGACCAGCACGGATGGAATCAACTGGACTGGAAGGACCGCTGCCGCGCAGAATGTTTGGGTGGGTCTCTGCTGGTCTCCCGAGTTAGGACTTTTTGTTGCCGTTTCATACGACGGATCCGGAAACCGTGTGATGACTAGCCCGGATGGAATCAACTGGACTTCCCGGACCAGCGCCGCAGATAACCAGTGGCTCAGCGTATGCTGGGCTGCCGAGTTGGGACTATTTGTTGCCGTATCAAATAACAACACTAACCGTGTAATGACCAGCCCGGATGGAATCAACTGGACTGGAAGGACCGCTGCCGCAGATATCCAGTGGACCAGCGTATGCTGGTCCCCAGAGCAAAGTATTCTGGCTGCTGTTTCTGATTCTGGAACCGGAATTCGGGTGATGACATCTCCTTAAATCTTATAAATTACACCAATCACATAAAACTCACATCTTATGAACTACACCATCGGACAATTAGTTAATCGCATAGGAGAAGGACCAGATGCCACTGCGACCATTTTAACTATAGAAAACGGACAATATGGACAGATTCTAGAACTCGCTTACACAGAAGGTGGCAGCGGTTGGTGGCCTGTCAGTTGTGTTGAGGTCCCCGGTGAATATCCAAGTGTTCCACGCTGGGTAGATTTTAGTGCCGTCGTTATGGCACATCCATCAGTCAATCTAATGCTGGGTGAGGTAGTACAAAACGCACCGGGTCCTTATGGTGGTCTTTTTGTTGGACTACAGAACGCTAGCGAAGGAGATAGTAGAGTTTTTCTTAATTCCTGGAATGCTGCTTATGCGATGGAACTTATCTCACCAGAACTTATTACCACAGTTCAGCAAATTGCCGGAGAATATGATTTACCAGAGAGTTTTATTCAGGCATTATCACCCCAGACATAAATAACTAAAAAGAGAAACTGATATTGACATTAACTAAAAAATATTGTATGCTGTATATTATTTAAAATTATAATGAACTTTACCATATATTCCAAAGACAATTGCCCTCACTGCTACAAGATTAAACAAGTTCTGGAATTGACAGGAAGTACCTTTGTGGTGTATAATCTTGAAGAGCACTTTACCAAAGATGAGTTTTATGCCGAGTTTGGTGAGGGTTCCACATTTCCTCAAGTCATCTGTAATGATAAAAAATTAGGAGGAGCTTCACAAACAGTCAAGTTTCTTCAGGAAAATCATATTGTTTAATGTCTAACCTAAATAACAATATCACACCAAATCGTGGTATTGAGTTAATATTAAGCGGAGGAAAACAAAAGAAATCACAACCTTTTGGTATTATTTACGAAAAGTTAATTCTTCTCTTTAAGAAAGAAATAACTATCTACTTTGAATTATCGATCAAAACTCGTAAGATCGAATAACTTCCTCACCGGAGAAAACAAATGTTAGCTACAAGTTTAGTTTTCGGTTCGTTCATTATCATAATGTTTTTTGTTGTGGGAATAATGGTTGGATGGGTTTCCAGAGAATATATGATGAATTATCGTGAGATACCCAGACAGCATCCAGAACTCTTTGATAAAGACGGAAACTTGATCGCTGATGAAGTGGTTTCTTTAAGTGTTTCACCAGATTTTTATGAAGGATTTCAACAAGAATATGGAGGTCTGTTTAATGATGACGACGATGACGACGATGATGATGAAGAATAATCACTAAATATTTTCAACTTATTATTTAATAAAATAACTATGACCGCGACAAAAGCAAAAACACCAGTTACAAAACCAAAGGTATCACAATCCGTACCAGCGGTTGATAGTCTTCCGGCAAATCCATTTGTCTTTGAAGTTCTTACTCTTGTATCAAAACAAAGAACTAACTTAAAGAAAGTTGAGGTTCTTCAGCGATATGAAGACCCATCATTAAAGTCCATTTTGATTTGGAACTTTGATGAGAGTATTAAATCAGCTCTTCCCGATGGAATTGTTCCTTACTCCAGTGTTGGAGAACAAGGTTCTTTTAGTGGAACACTATCCGGCAAAATTGAAGATGCCGTTGGTAAAATGGAAGAACTTAATTCCCGATCACTTGGATCACAGGATCAGGGACGTTCTTCAATTCGCAAAGAATATACAAAGTTTTATAATTTCATCAAGGGTGGAAATGATGGATTGAGTTCTCTTCGTAGAGAAACGATGTTTATTAATGTTCTCGAAGGTCTTCATCCTCTTGAGGCAGAAATCCTTTTTCTCGTTAAAGATAAGAAACTCGAAACTAAATATAAGATAACAAAAGAGATTGTCTCACAGGCATATCCCGATATTAAATGGGGAGGTCGTTCGTGAGTAGGCTTCGTGATGTAGTTGAGAGAGCAAAAAATACGGAAACACTAATGAACTGGTCCCCTGAAGAACAAAAATCACTTCCACCACAATATAGTTGTGAGGTATTAGTTTCTGATGGTTCGGTTGATGATGTGAGGTCTCCTAATTATCCAAGTGATGCCTATATTGTATTTTATGAAATTGATGGCAAAAAGCATCTGGACTTATGTAGAGGAAAGAGAGTAAGTATCTTTGATATGTATTATGATAAGTTTGGTGCCGGAGTGATTAAAAAAATTGATTTTGGATGTGGAAAAATAAATCCAAGATCGTGGGGTTATAAACCAGCCGAAAGAAAAAGGCGAAAGTGATTTCCCAGAAGGGCGAAAAAATCTCCCCAAAAATTTTGCCCCAAAAGGTTTTTTAAGAGAGAATTGACTAATTCTCTCTTTTTTTGTATAATAGGAACAGTATGAACTCGTTAAATGGATAGAGATAAAATTAAATTGATTTTGAGAAATATGGAACTTCTTCTCGATAGCCTTAAGGTAGAGATTTTAACCGACGAGACATATAAAATATCTGATATTGTTCCATTAGAAGAAGATTATGATGAGGTTTTTGGAGAATGAGTAAGAGAGCACGGCAACTGGTAAAACTTTTAGAGAAACTGATTAGACAGGATCATCTTTATAGTGACGAACAACTGAAACAAATGAAATCACAATTGCGGGTGATTAAGGAAGAACTCGCAATTATTGAGACAAAAACATCAAAAGGATTTGGAAAATGAAACCGATTAAAGCAAAAGACCTTCTGGAACTGGATCATCGCATGCAGGTTGTGATGATCCGACAGACACAACTTCCACAAACTCTTGTATGGCAGGCGGGTAAAAATGATTATAGTGAAGACCCTATTCACACCAAGTTTCCACCAAATGAGAAGGAATGTGGTGAGTGGGCGGTGGAGCAACTACTTGCGAACGAAAGAGGGCACTGGGGACCACTAGAGCATCCTTCCATTACTTTGGATTGTGTTGGGTTTGTTCATAATGTAATGGTTCAGGCAAGAACTCATCGTATTGGAGTTTCTTTTGACGTACAATCGCAAAGATATACCGGTCGTCGCGTACTGAAGGTTGCTATAGGAGAACTTAAACCCGAAGAGGTTTTCTATGTGCGTCCAGAAGGTCTCTACCTTGACCGTAAAGGGCACAAGTATGAATGGACGAGGAATGACTACGAAAGGCAGTTAAAGTTCTGTCTGGCGGCATCTGAGAGGTATGCGGAGGGTTATAATACTCGGGGTATGGCAGAAGAACATTTGAGAGACTATCTTCCTCAAAATATTCGCCAGAACTTTGTGGTTACATTCTCTCTTCGCTCTGCCCTACACTTTCTGGACTTAAGAGCAAAGTTAGACGCTCAAGTAGAAATCCAAGCATTATGTCACGGAATTTCTCCTGTAATGAAAGAATGGGTTCCAGAAATCTTTAGTTACTATGAAGAAAAAAGATTGTATAAAGCAAAACTTTCACCTTAAAATATATTTAAATATTTTAAATAGTTATGACGAAGAAGTTCCATAAAGAGTATATCCTTTGTGGGACTTTCTTTTGCCGAGAATAACATTACTGAAGTTTCCTTGATTTAAATTGTTTTCTTTACAAAATAATTTAATATTTTTTCCTTTAATGACTTCTCCTGATGGCGATAAAACAACAAATTCTTTCATATTTTTTTCTCCTGTTATATTTCCACCTTTTTTACCATTTTCTATTATTTCTTGTTTTGATAATCCGTGAATACCCAATCCAAGTTTTTTAGATTTTGTTCCCCCTATACTTCCACCTTTTTTACCATCTTCAGTCATTTGTTCTTTTGTTCTAGAAAAAGTTCCTAAACCTAATTCGTAGCATTTTTTTCCACCTATTTTGCCATATATTTTACCATACTCTTTGAATTTTTCTTTATTTTTTTCTGTATGCTTATAACCAGAATTTCCTTCACCCCCATCACTTTTATTATAGAGAATACCAGTTCCCAAATCTTTCCTTCCAAACACAGCAATCATATAGATTTCGTGCTTAAATGCTTCTTCCTCTGTTAGGTTCTGCTTCAAAAAGATTATTCTTGATTTATCTTTTGGTTTCTCGCAAGGTCTTCCTTTATTCCCATAAATTCTTCTCCCACTACCTTTTCCAATATAATAGGGAGTTCTATCTTTCCGCAAATATGCGTAGGTGTAGTAATACATTTCTACTCTGTTATGGTTCGCAATACTATTTATACAAGAAAAGGTGCCGAAGCACCTCTTCCTCCTGATAGATGCGAACCACACAGGTATAGTTATTTATTAGTTCCCTTGCTTTAATTAAATTGATATGGTACAATTGAATATCTTATTTGGGGAATAAATTAAATATCTTTGGAAAAAAATAAATTAATATATCCCTAAATATTTTGTAAATTATTATACCTTATGTGCCCGACTTATAGATTTGAGAATACAGAAACAGGAGAAATCTTCGAGAAATGGATGTATATGGCAGAAAAAGAACCATATCTCAAAGAAAATCCTTATATTAAACCTCTTATTCCAACACAAATGAATGTTGGAGAAGCGGGGGATTGGCGGGATAAATTAACCGCCAAGCACCCTTCGTGGAATGAAGTACTTGGTCGTGCTCAGAAAATGCCCGGATCAACTGTAAAAAAACTCTAACCACTTATGGCAAGAAGAAGAAAATCAGATCAACCAATCGGTGTTGGTCTTACAGCAAAACAAGCGAAGCGTAAAAAACCGATTAGTTTGGATTATCTGGTTGATATTGACCCTCTTACAGAAAATCAAAAACTTCTATTCAAGTATTATGATGAGGGAAAAAATATTTTCGCTCACGGTGTTCCTGGTTCTGGTAAAACTTTTTGCCTTCTTTATAAGGCACTTAAAGATGTTCTTGACGAAACTACTCCCTATGAAAAGATTTATATCGTTCGTTCTTTAGTTCAAACTAGAGAAATTGGATTTATGCCCGGCGGAGAGGACGATAAGAAATCATTATTTGAAATACCATATAAGAATATGGTAAAATATATGTTCCAGATGCCGAGTGATGTAGATTTTGAGATGCTTTATGGAAATCTAAAGTCACAGAATACAATTTCATTCTGGTGTACTTCTTTTATTCGTGGAATTACTTTAGACAATTCAATCATTATTGTAGATGAGGCACAAAATTGTTCAGCCCACGAGAGCTTTTCTGTAATTTCAAGATGTGGTGAGGATACTAAAATTATGTTTTCGGGAGACATCGAACAGAGTGATTTAACTAGAGCAAGTGAAAAAACCGGAATTATTGATTTTATTCGTGTAATTGAGGCGATGCCTTCTTTTGAAAAACTTGAGTTTGGTATTGATGATATTGTAAGATCAAATTTAGTTAAAGAGTTTGTAATTGCGAAAAAATCACTTGGTCTGTGATATAATATAAAAAACGAGAATTATAATGTTTAATCATCTTGATGTTGAATTGCCAAAACTCGAAAGAGAAACAATTGATGGAGTTCGTTATTATTCAATTCCTAAAGAAAATCAGGTTCTAAAATTAGTTTCAATCACCTCTGTTACTAGTCATTTTAATCGTGAAATATTTGTCAAATGGCGTAAAAGGGTTGGTGAGGAAGAGGCGCAAAAGATCACTAAAGCGGCTACTTCTCGTGGCACGGATATGCATTCTCTTGTGGAAAACTACCTTTATAATAAAACTCTGCCGTCAGTTCCGCCTTTGCCGGATTTTCTTTTTAAGATTGCGAAGGCGGAACTGAATAAAATTAATAATATCCACTGCCTCGAAGGACCACTTTATAGTCTCCAACTTGGAGTTGCCGGAACAACGGATTGTATTGCCGAATATGATGGTGAACTCGCTGTAATTGACTTTAAGACTTCTAAAAAACCAAAACCAAGAGAGTGGATTGAGAATTATTTCGTCCAAGCGATGTTTTATGGTATGGCATATTATGAAATGACGGGAACTCCAATTAAGAAACTTGTGATTATTATGGCATGTGAAGATGGTGAGTCCGTTGTCTATGAAGAAAGTGACCTAAAAAAATATATGAAATTAGTGGTTAAGTATATCAAAAAGTTTGTGAATGATAAACTTGAACTCATGGGGGTTGACTAATACATTATTTTAAGTTATACTAAATATAAAATACATTAAATTATGCCAAACATTTTGGAAAGTCTTTTAGAGATTAAAATAGAAAACATGAAATTAGATCCCCCAGATTTAGAAAAATATAACGAGCAATTAGAAAAGCAAATTAATGAAAAGTTTCTTTCTCCATCCAAGTTTTCACTCGAAATTGAGAATATAGTTGTTGAGGAAAAATGTAATTATATCGATGCGATTATTATGTTTTGCGAACAAAATAATATTGAAATCGAATCAGTAACTAAACTGATCTCAAAACCATTAAAAGATAGATTAAAGTATGATGCGATGAATCTTAATTTTATGAAGAAAACTTCGAAAGCCAAATTGCCTATCTGATGTCAACTAAATAATGGTGCCTGACTTAGGTGACACTTTTCAGGTAGAAGAGGGCAATTGTTGCCCTTTTCTTGTATAAATACTTATGTCACCTAAGTTAAGAGTAGAAATGTATTACGTTTATCTCTGGGTAAGAGAGAATAGAACTCCTTATTATGTTGGTAAGGGTAAAGAATATAGAGCATATGTAAAACATACTTGGGGAAAAAGATGGATTTCTCCTCCGCCAAAGGATAGAATAGTAATAGTTAAATATTTTGATAATGAAGAAGAAAGTTATTTATTTGAAGAGTGGTTAATATCCGTATATAAAAGAAAAAGTGAGGGTGGTATTCTTATTAACAGAAGTATTGGTGGAAGAAATAGATCAAGTTTAATAAGAACTCAAGAAGAAAAAGAAAAATTAAGAATTGAAGCGTTAAAAAAATATCAACAGTCCGAAAAAGGAAAAGAAACACAAAGAAAATGGGTGGAAAGAAATAAAGAAAGAGTGATAAAAAATAAGAAAAAATATGCGGATAATAATAGAGAAAAACTAAATGAAAAGGGGAGGAATAGTAAAACAAAAAAGGAATGTAATAAAAAGTATAGAGAAAAAAATAAAGAAACAATAAAAGAAATTCAAAAACAATATCGAATAAAAAATAAAGAAAAATTAAGAGAATATCATAGACAGTATTATCAAAAAAATAGAGAAAAATTAATAGAATATCAAAGACAGCGTGACATAATGAAAAACCTTGAGAATGCTCCTCTGGATCCGGAGTCTTGACTAGAACCAGAGTTCCTGCTATAATACATAGAGTTATAATGTAGCACTTTGAAGGTGACACCCTATCAAGTTTATGTTGAATACCTTTCCCAAAAATCACATTTTAGTAATGTAAATTACGATTACTTCTTGTATAATAAAAAGGTTAGGGCATCAGAAAGTTCTTTTCTTCGTAGAAAAGATCGTTATTTTTTCGAGAAAACATCAAGAAAATATAATGACAAAGAAATTGTAGATTTTTTAGTATCAAACTTTATAGCGGCAGACAATCCCCAGAGCATATGGATCGGACACATTATCAATTCTGGCGAAAGAACATACGCAGAATGGATGCGCCGACAGCAGAGTTTAACCTACTTATTCAAAGAACAATCAACGGCATTATTCTCGGGGAAAGAATTAAAAAGTGTCTTCGACTGCTCGAAGGGTCATCCAATTATTCTAAAGACATTCTTAAGAAATGATATATCAATTGAGAATATGGTAATATATGATACAATATTTTCATTTTCTAAAGAGTATGATAAAAAACTTATAGACCCTATATGGGAAATGACATCTCTTAAAATTAAAAAATATAAACCTTTTATACATATTGATATATTCTATTATAAAAAACTATTGCGGGACATTATTAATGAGTAATTTTTTTAATTCTGAACTGGTTCAGAAAGAACTAAAAGAAATTAATGAACTTTCAGAAACTCTTTATGAGAGTCTGTTTTCATTTACTATGGGTCCTCGTGAAGAAAAAATAGAACATATTAATAAAATGACGGAACTTCTCGAAAAACAGCAGATTATGTATACGAGAATATCATTATCTGATGATCCGGAAGCAATTGAAATCAGAGAAAATCTAAAGAAGTCAGTTGTCATTATGGGATTCGCCCAAGATACTGATATGAGTATTCTCTTTGGTAATATGAAACAAACTATTGAATCCCTTAAAAATTATCTTGACTGATTGGTAATAAATACAAATGCCTGATCGGGTGACACTTTTCAGGTTAGATTGGAGTGCTTCGGTGCTCCTTTCTTGTATAAATACTTATGTCACCCGATTAGAGAAGAATGAAAAAGTATTTTTATGTCTATTACTCTTATGAAGAGTTTGGTAATGGATATATTGGAAAAAGAGAATGTAAATGTCTTCCAGAAGAAGATATAAATTATTTTGGAAGTTTTAGAGACAAAACTTTTAAACCAACTCAAAAAATCATTTTAGAAACTTTTGATAGCGTAGAAGATGCACTTGAGGCAGAATGTGTTCTTCACGACTTTTATGAAGTAGATAAAAATCCTCATTTTGCCAACAAAGCAAGGCAAACTTCTAAAAAGTTTTATTGTCGGGTATTTGGTGAGGATAATCCATCAAAAAGAGATGATGTTAAAGAGAAAATTAGAGCAGGAAAACTTGGAGAAAATAATCCGGCAAAAAGACTAGAAGTTAGAAAGAAAATATCAGATGCTGCTAAAAATAGAAAAGCATCTGAAGAAACCAAAAGAAAAATGAGTAAATCGCATATGGGAAGAATATCTCCAAAAGGAATGCTCGGTAAAAAACTTACAGAAGAGCAGAAGGAGCAAATAAGAGAAAGAAAAGTAGCAAGAGATAATAAAACTTGGATAATGAAAGATCCGGAAGGAAAAATACATACCACAAATAATCTCAAATATTTTTGCGAACAAAATAATCTCACCGGTTCAGCTATGCATTATGTAATTTGCGGTAAAAGAAATCATCATAAAGGTTGGACGAGGGCTTGACATCCCTTTATAAATCTTCTATAATAAAGTTGTCATAAAAACAAATCCAATTTATCCAACATATCCTATGTCTAATTTCGCAAATCTTAAAAAACAATCTAAACTTGGTTCTTTAACTGAAAAACTAGTTAAAGAAGTTGAAAAAATGAATAATACCGGAGGTTCTACAGATGAACGCTTCTGGTCTCTTACCGTAGATAAATCACAAAATGGTTATGCCGTTATCCGTTTTCTTCCTGCTCCTGACGGAGAAGATCTACCCTTTGTAAAACTTTATTCTCACGCTTTTCAAGGTCCATCTGGTTGGTTGATAGACTCTTGCACTACTACCCTGAATCAAAAGTGCCCCGTTTGCGAACATAATTCGGGTCTCTGGAACTCTGGTATAGATTCCAATAAAGAAATTGCCCGCAAACAGAAGCGCAAACTGACTTATATTTCTAACATTTATGTTGTAAAAGACCCCGCTAATCCAGAAAACGAAGGTGGTGTTTTTCTGTATAAGTTCGGCAAAAAAATCTTCGACAAACTTACTGCGGCGATGCAACCTGAGTTTGAGGATGAGGAATCAATTGACCCATTTGATTTCTGGAAGGGTGCTAACTTTAAACTGAAGGCAAAGAATGTTGCCGGATATCGTAACTATGATTCGAGTGAGTTTGCTGTTCCCGGACCTCTTCTGGATGACGATGATGCTCTGGAGGCACTATGGAAGAAGCAGAACTCTCTCGCTGAACTTGTTGCCCCAAGTCAGTTTAAGTCTTATGAAGAACTGAAGACTCGTCTTGATTCTGTTCTTGGAACTAAAGGTTCTCGTCGTACTGATGAAGAAGTTAATGATGAGGACGACTATCGTGGTTCGGCACCATCACTCACCGAGGATCTTCGTGGAGAACTCAATAGTCTGAAATCATCTCGCTCTGTTGCGGTTGATGATGAGGAGGATGATGAATCCTTATCCTATTTCGCAAAATTAGCAGAATAGTTTAGTAAGGGGGGATTTTCTCCCCTTTTTTATGGCATCGTGACTCTTGTATTCTCGGTGCGAATTAACTTATCATTTACATACTGCGATGATTTATCATAAGTCATCGCTTTTCTTGTATCGTTAATCACTTGCTGAAGATATGAAGGTCTAAGAACATAGATATTTCTTTTTTCATTATTTTTTCTGGTCTCATACACATAATTACTGATTCCTGTGACCGGATTTAATGTCGCCAAGTAATCATTTGGTTTTGGAATCGTAAAGTTAGAATCTACGACCTTACCCGCTGGAAGTATCAATCTTCCATTAGAATCTTTGACCTCTGTGGTTTCATAATGATGTATGGCATTTAGATCATTTCCATAAACTTGTTCCGCATATGTGTATAAGTCCTTATTAGAAAGAGGCCATTCATCCCTGACATTTATAATACCGGCACCAATCAATACAACCCAATCATATTGAGAACTTCCATAAAGTTCTTCTGCGACTGTATCAGGTCTTGCTCCTTCTTCAATTTCATACTTATTGAATATGGTGAAAACATTCTGTAAATCATCACGAAGTTTAACACGACGAAATACATTTTTTACCAATAAGTATTCATCGGATCCCCTACTGCTTGATAGGAATGATTGGTATTCTAAGTTTGGTAATTCTCTGAAATATGACATCTTTAGAATCCTGTTCCTTCGCTTCCTTTACCTGTTTCGTAATCTTCTGCGTAAATTGGAGTGAGCTCTTGAAATGTTAATGCCATAGTCATATGAACCGGTGTGGCATCTGAATAAGTCGCATAAGTTCCTGAACCAGTATAATTTACCGTTATATTCATAAGAGCGCACATCTTAAATCTATTTAGATATGGATGTGGGCTTCCTCCACTCATATATTCTATTTTAAAAACTTCGGGTGCCTTAAGAAACAATCCAGCGGCACCCTCCGCTACTGTACCTTTTTTTGCGGCACTGTGTATTTTAAATTTTCTAATAATCTGTTTGACTTCTATTGCTTCACGTTCAGAACGAGGAACAATATCATAAGCAAAAGTAAATGGTTGTCTTAAAGCAATTCCGTCAAAAAGTAATTCAATATTTGAGTTAAATACTGCTCCGGCAAATCTTGAAGTAGTTTGTGAAATTGGAATATTCTTTCCAGTAAGAAGATTTGCTGCCAATCCAATACCTATTGCCTGAAGCATTTTTTGTGTTGTTCCAGACGTAGCAGCATCTTTTAATTTAGTTTCTGTTGCTCGTAACTTATTTTTCAAGTCTTCCATACCTTTTGTGTCAAATGCCCCAGCTCCAAATCCAACTGCAGCGGCACCACCAGGTCCTAATTCATTTCCTCCCCATTTGACGCTATTACTATCTTTTATATCATCGGGAATTGGCAATATAACAGTCCCCCTTTCCCTTTGCTTATCATCCTTGCCTCCTACATTAGCATATACATCATCAGAAGAAGGTAGCGCAAAGGTTCCTTCTCCCGGAATAAGTCCTGGTGCCACATACTGAAGAAAAGTAATTTTTAAATAATCATCAGATGTTGTGAGTTTTGTGTACGGATATCTATAATTAAAACCAGCAGCGATTGCCATTTATCTTTTTTAGTTATTTATTCTAATTTTACTTGTTTTATTGATTCGCCTATTTCCCATAAAGTTCGTGTTCTGTAATTACCCTAAAGGTCCATCCCCTGTCCTTACAATATTCTCTTGCTGCTTCCCATTTTGATTGGTTCTTAGCGTACTCATATGCTTCATAGATATATCCTTTGGTCTGCCTTTTTGGTTTTGGTGGCGGCATCGTTTGCTTATAAGGTTTAATCTCAATCAAATATTTTTTAATGCTTCCATCTGGTTCTTTGACTTTTATATAAGCATCGGGAAAATATCTATGAACTTTACCATCTACCGGAGAACGATAAGGAATGGCAAGTTCTTCAGAGGCATATTCTAAAATATTTTCATTCGTATCACAATATTTAAGAAACTTCAATTCCCATAAGGACCTATAGATAATATTTGTCGGGTCTCCAACATACTTTTCCGGAAATGATGGTTTAAACTTTCCCTTATAAGACATCTAAATACTTATACTATTAAGACTCATAAAAGGTATTTAGAGTGCCTAGTATCCGCAGAATATCCGACTTTAAACCACTATTTACCAATTTAGCACAAACTTCCCATTATCAGTTAATATTTGGCGGTCTCCCATCGGATCTACAAAGTTATCTTATAAAAAGAGGAGTTTCTCCATTTTTTATTGGTGAATCTGCTGGTCTTTTGTGTTATAACGCATCATTACCTGCGTCTAATCTTACTACGAAAACTGTTGATGGAAATTTTACCGGAGTTTCTGAAAACTTTGCCGTTGCCAGAACATATGGAGAAATAACTCTTGATTTTTATGTTGATTCAAACTACTTAATGATAAAATTTTTAGAGTCTTGGATGGAGTTTATTTCGAGTGGGTCTCATAATCCCATAGGAAATCAATTTGCAGGTCCCGTACATCAAGGAGAATCAAATTATTTCGTAAGAATGCAGTATCCGGAAACTTACAAGACAAGTTTTACTAAAATTATTAAGTTTGACCGAAATTATGAATATTTTAAGCAAATAGAATACACTTTTGTTGGACTTTGGCCTGTGAGTATAAGTCCTCCGGCAGTTGCTTATAATCAATCAGATGTTTTAAAGATTTCGGCAACTTTTAAATATGATCGTTATATTGCTGGTAGGGCATTAAGTTTGAATAGATTTATTGGTAATGATAATAATCAGGAAAGTACTGTCAATAGTAATTCTACTGGAACTTTAGTCCCAGTTAGAGGAACGAGTGGTGTTGTTTTTTATGATCGAAGTATTGATACAAAAACTACCGCAGAAGTAAATAGAAGATTTTTCAATTCTTATGGTGATCCAATTATTAACTAAATATATTTAATATGATTTGAATTAAAAAAAATGCCTTTACCAAAAATTGTAACGCCGACATATAGTTTAGAAATACCATCTATTAAGAAAGAAATTAAATATAGACCTTTTCTTGTAAAAGAAGAAAAGATTTTAATTATTGCTATGGAGAGTGAAGATCCAAAGCAAATTGCCGAAGCACTTAAGACCGTAATTGCAAATTGTATTATTACCAGAGGTATTAAAGTAGATCAATTATCAATTTTTGATATTGAATATATTTTCTTAAATGTTCGGGGAAAATCTGTCGGGGAAGACGTTGATGTTCTTTTAACTTGCCCTGACGATGGAACAACTCAGGTTCCGGTAACAATAAATCTTGATGATATTTCGGTTGTGGTAAAACCCGAACATTCTAGAGATATTAAACTTGATGATACTTTGAAATTAAGAATGAAGTATCCTTCTATGAAGGAGTTTATTAAAAATAATTTCTCAAATGATGGGGGAATGGGTGTAGATGATACTTTTGAGATGATTGTATCTTGTATAGATCAAATTTACTCAGAAGAAGAGTCTTGGCCTGCATCAGATTCTACCAAAAAAGAACTAGAAGAATTTTTAGAGCAATTGACTTCTCAACAATTTAAAGAAATTGAAAAATTCTTCAATACGATGCCTAAACTTTCTCATACAATTTCAATCAAAAATCCCAATACTGGTGTGGAAAGTGATATTACATTAGAAGGGCTAACAAGTTTTTTCGCCTAGGATTGGCGCATGAGGATCTTGCGTCATATTATAAAACTAATTTTTCTCTAATTCAACATCATAAATACTCTTTAGAAGAGTTAGAAAATATGATTCCTTGGGAGAGAGAAATTTATATCAATTTACTTCATCAGTATATTGAAGAAGAAAATATGAAGAACCAATCTAATGGATAAAGAAAATTCCGTACCATCAACTTCTTTGGTTGGTCTTCAGGATCAACTCAATACCATTCGTTCGGAAATTTTTACAACAAATGTTAATCTTCAAGGTATTGGAAAGATACTAGAATCTGATAGATCACTAGATCAAAGGTATCTTTTAGAAGAAAGAGATGAAGAAAAAAAACTTTTAGAATCAAAAATTAGACAAGGGGCAGAAAACGAACTAGAAAAAAAAGTTTCTGCCTCTCTTCAATCACCATTAAGTTCCACCGAAAAAAATCTAAATTCAATTTTTAGTAAAATAACTACTGCTCTTGGAGCATTATTTGGATTTTTTGGCAATAAAATCCTACAAGGATTTAAATTGAGTGCTAAACTTGGAATCGGAGCACTTACTGGAATTGGAAATCTTCTAAAAGGATCTTTTGGATTTATTACTTCCACATTAGGAACATTAAGTAAAGGTTTTACCTCTGTACTATCAGGAATTGGAGGAATTACTGGAAAAGTTATTAAATCTTTATCAGCACTTGCTGCATCTCCATTTAAGGCAATCGCAGGTTTAGTCACCTCATTATTATCAGGACTTAGAATTGCCGCTCCTGTTGCTGCTGTTGGCGCTGGTGCATCTGGTATATTATCGTTTTTAACTAAAGCACTTGGTATTGGTGCTAGAATTTCCACCGCAACGGATGCTTTTACAAATATTCAAGAAGGAGATTACGCTACGGGTGCTGTAAATGCTGCAGCAACCTTTGCTCCTATTCCATTACCAGCTTATATTCTTGGTGGAATGAAAGCGACAGGAAATGAATTAGATCTTTCTAATTTTAATCCTTCTGGAATTGTCGAATCGGTAAGTTCTGGATTTTCTGGACTTATGAAATCCGGGTCAGATTTTTTGTCTGGATCTGGATTAGATCTTGGTTTTTTAAATAATCCGGCACCAGAAGTAAAAGGTACTGTAGAGGAAGGATCTCCGCAACCATCAGTCCAACCACAAAGTCCTATGATTCCTTCTGCTGCTCCAAAACCATCACCGGCAGCAGAACCACAATCACCGGCAATTCCTCCACCAACTCCTGAAATGGTAAATAAATTCCAAATGGCTTTTGACAATAGAGATAAATCTTTTGCAAGAGGCAGAATTGAATCTGCTTGGAAAAATATGAGTCCGGTAGAACAACATCAAGCAAAACGATGGGTAGAATCTAAAGGACATTCTTGGAGCGTAATGAAATTGCCGGAACCAAATCCAATTCCAATACAATCTCCATCTGGACCAGTTAGTCTTGAAGTACTTCCATTTAACCCACAATCACCACCAAAACCGAATCTTGGAAATTTGCCAGAACCACCAGCAGATGTAGTAGTACTTGGAAATAATAAGGAGCAACCATCATCTGTGATCGCAAGTGATTCACAAACAATTACGGATGTTCCTCTCATTCCTTCTGGAAATCCTGATAATTTTTATACATTATATTCTCAGGTTAATTATAATGTAGTGTTCTAAAATGGCAATATCATCACCAATTTCTTTGTTAAGATCGACTACCTCACAAACTACAAAGACAACAAAATCAATTCAAAATACATTAACCGTAGGAATATCCAAAAAGAAAAATTTATTATCTAGTGTTAAAATTTTTAAGAATAGACGCCGTGATTTTGAGAGAAGAGAAATCCAAAAAAATGTAATTACTAGTCCTGCTTTTCTTACTAAATCTGGTGGTGCTAGATCTTTATCCTTATCTGATGGAGGTTTAAACATTACAGATAGATTATTTGGATTTGTTAAGTATCTTACTGCCGGATGGATATTGGGAAATCTTCCAACCTGGATTAGTCTAGGAGGGCAATTTGTTGGAAGACTTGGAACTGTTGGATCTATTTTAAAAAATTATGGTGACGAAACATTTAATGTGATGAAAAGTATAACAGGCATTTTTGATTCAGCTTTAAAAAATCTTTCTGCATTTGATTTTAGTGACAATTCTGGATTGATGGAAAGTTCTATCGGTGAATTGACAAAATCTCTCGATGATTTGGGAGATGGACTATCATCCGCTCTTGATGTCTTATTTGCTCCGTTTAAAGATGTTCCTCCAATCGGTGAAATTACTCAAGAACCTGATGCATATACTGATCCACCACAGCAACCTTCACAGCAATCTCCTATAGACGGCAAGAACTCTGATTTTTGGACCTTAGTAGCAGTTGCATCTAGAGAAGATGGTGATGCTCAGGGGCAGGCAGATGTAGCTCAATCAATTTATAATCGTGCGAGATCTGGTAAGTTTCCGGGAGGAACAAGTATTAGAAATATAATATTGTATCGCACACAATATGAACCAACTCGCAGATATCCAAAACCAAATCCATCTAGAGATACAAATCCCGAGTGGTTTCAGATTAAAGATGCCGAGTCTGCGGCAAAAGCAACCGGATTAAAAGTTTCTGAAATACAAAATGTTGCTCGAAATATAATGAATCCTTCTTTACAAAAAAAAGCAGCTGAATTTATTGAAAACAGAACTGACTTTGTGGGGAAGAATATTATTCCCAGTACTCCGGCTGGCCCATCTACGACAGGTATAGTACAAAGAAATCCTGATGATAATAAATTTGGGACTTTTGTTGGTTCGGGGTCTAGAACCTCTGGAACACAATACAAAGGTCAACCGGCACCTGTTCCTTCTTCCTTTAAGCAAAATCAGTCACCCAATACAACAGCACCTTCTAGACCGCCAGTACAATCACCATCAGGACAACGACGCCTAGGAACAGGAGATGTCTTTACAAAATCTCTTGGCAAGGGAGTTGATTATATTGAAATTACAAGTATTGTTGGAGATTGGAGAAAACATGGATCTCATGGTGGAATTGATGTTGCCGCTCCTTCTGGAACTTATATTGCTTTGAGGGTAGATTGTGAAGTTGTAAGACAAGGTGATACTGGTGGAGGATATGGAATAAGAATGGATATTTGGGTTCCCGAATATGGAATACAATTAAGAATGGCGCATTTGAGTGGCGTAATCATTAAATCTGGTAAAATACCAGCTGGAACGTCTTTTGCTAGAGTTGGGAATACTGGAACTTCTAGAGGACCCCATATTCACCTAGAATATGATATAAAAAAAGGTGAAACTAGATACGGTGGAGCAAGAAATGATAATTCAAATTATGCCGCTATGTTAGATCAATATGTTCGTTTATTATTGCTTACTAAAAATCCAAATAATGGAAAATTCTCACCTGCTAATACACCAACTGCACCATCACCAAATCCTCCAAAACCTTCTACTCCTTTAGTTCCCAGTACTCAACAACCTTCTATTCCTAATCAAGAACAGTCAATTGAAATGCAAAATAATGATTATACTATGAATCTTTTACAAGGAATAGTTCAAGAAAGACAAGGTAGGAAAATAGTTGTTATTGATGATCGTTCATCAACCGGGCAGCAAATGATATCCTCTGGTGGGGGTGGTGGAAGTTATATACAAATGAGTTCTGAATATTCTATGTTAAATACCTTTATGAAAAACAAACTCTTATTAGATTTAACTTACTTATAAATGTCAATAAAGCAATCTGTATTTCAAGAAATAGTTATAGAATCTAATGATAGGTCCCGAAGAGTTGATATCGCTCTGGGATCTGTGATGATTGATTATTATGAAGATATTTTTTCACCAACTATTACCGCTAAAATAAGAGTTGTAAATACCGGAAATACTGTTGTAGCACCAAATAGTAAAGACACACAAAAACAATCCATTTACAACGGACTTCCTCTAAGAGGTGGAGAAAGAGTTTCTATAAAAATTGCTGGTAATTCTTCAACGAATCCTGGATTAGATTTTTCTACAGATTCAAAAACTTATCTTTATGTATCCAGTATTTCTGATGTAATTTCTGAAAATAATACGGAAAGTTTTACATTACACTTAGTATCAAGGGAGGCGATTACAAATGAAACTACAAGAGTGGCAAAAAAATATTCATTACCCATAAATGAATCGGTATCTAAAATTCTAAATGACGTTCTAAAGGCAAATAAAATTGGTACAATTGATAAAACATCAAATCGTTATAATTTTATTGGAAATATGAGAAAACCCTTTACAGTATTAACTTGGTTGGCGGCAAAAAGTGTTCCTTCCTCTTCTGATGATAAAACAAGTTCAGTTTCGGGGCAAGGAACTGCTGGATTTTTCTTTTACCAAACTGTAGATGGATTTCAATTTAGATCGATTGATTTTCTAAGTTCACAACCCAAAAAAACAACAATTACTTATAGTGAAGCAACTGTATCTTATGGTGTTGATGGTGAAAGATCTGCCGATCAAAATAATTTTAAAATTCTCAATTATAACACAGAAAGAAATCAAAATTTAATTGAAAAATTAAGACTAGGTTCTTATGCCTGTCATAGAGTATTCTTTAATCCTCTTTATGGAACAATTACGTCTCCGGGAAAAACAGATTTTAAACTATCGCAGTATAAAAATAAAACGATAAATCTAGGACAAGAAGAACTTAAATTGCCAAATATTGATGATAATTCTTCAGTAAATCTTGGAGATATTCCATCCAGAATTATTACCGGAATATTGGATATTGGTACTGTAGAAGTTGGAGTTTCAACAGCAGCAAACGCTGACCCTATGGAGCACCAATCTCAGGCATTAATGAGATATAATTTTTTATTCACCCAATCATTAAATGTGATGATTCCATCTAATACAAATTTAAGGGCAGGTGATAAGATTGAATGTTTGTTCCCTAGAATCACAAGAGGTTCTGCTACGGAATATGATACTGAAACAAGTGGTCTATATATGATTAAAGAACTTTGTCATCATTTTGATGCTAATAACTCATATACATCATTAAAATTAATAAGAGACACTTTTGGAATTAAAAAATAAATGTTAGATCAATCACTACTTCAAAGTCATTTTATTGGTAGAGACGGATTCCGTTGGTGGATAGGGCAGGTTGCGCCGAAAGAAGTTCAGGAGCAACTCAATAAAGATGGATGGGGAAATAGAGTTAAGGTTCGTATTCTAGGATACCACCCAGAAGACGTAAATGAATTACCAAATGAAGATCTTCCCTGGGCTCAAATTCTTTTATCCACATCTGCTGGATCTGGCGCATCTCAATATGCAACAAGTCATACAGTAAGACCGAGTGATGTTGTATTTGGATTTTTTCTAGACGGAGATAACGCTCAAATCCCCGTGATCGCAGGGTGTTTTGGAAGAACAAGTCAATACACAGATGAAGAATATAAATTTCCATTCGTTCCTTTTACCGGATACACCACACGAATTGCAAATGATGGTTCTAGAATAGTACCGGACCAAACAAACGAACAGACAAGAACGGCACAAACAACTCCTAGTCCTCTACCACCACAAATTGCAAATAGTATTGGCGCACTTCCTCAGTTTGGTGGAGATGGAGATATAATCCAATTTGCGACAACAAAACCCGGTTCCAAGATGGAAAAAATTTCCACAGAACTGGAAAATGCGATTAAGTATCTACAGGACCTAAAATCATTTCCAAATCTGGCACAAGAATGGATTGATGCTAGAGTCGAAGAATTATGCGAACAGATCTCTCAAAAAATACAGGGGATTAGCACGGAAATAGTTTCAGGAGTTGTGAATGGTACTTATGAGAAATTAGAACCAGCTTTACAACAAGGTGTGGCACAAGTATATGACACAGCAAAAGCGGCGGCACAATCGCAAGGTGAATCTACGTCACATTTAGTGGGAGTAGAAGCGCAGAAGGCAACAATTGAACCCATAAAACAATTACAAAAACTAATTCCCTGTTTAATTGCGAGTATTATAGAAAGTCTTGGTGGACTTATAAGTGATATGGTCTGTGCCTTGTTGAAGAATGTTGCGAATGTTGTGTCTTGCGTCATCGACCAATTTCTTGGAGGATTACTCAACGGAATTATTGATTTAATCATAGCAGGAATGTCCGCTGTTCTTGGAGCACTTTCTTTTATCTTAAGTTTTAGTAATTTTAATCTTGAAGATTCTATAAGAGAACTTGCCGGAGGTCTTCTTGGTATTCCAACGTCACTCAATTGTGGAGAAGAAGAACCGGATCTTGGTGTTGAGAAATGGATGATTGGTTATGGACCAATTCAATCCTCATCGTTTGATATAAATGCTATTTTGGATCTTGCAAATAATGCTAAATCAATTGTAGATACGGTGACCGAAAATCCATTATCACCCCTTGAAAGTATCATAGGACCTCTCGATTTCTTAAATCCCGCAATTAGTGACCCGAACTTTATTGGTAGTGGATTGAGTAATTGTTTTGGTGGAATACCAACAGTATGTAATCCTCCATCGATTAATATTTTTGGTGGCGGTGGTATTGGGGCATCGGCACTTCCAATCTTTGGATCAATTAGTGGAGATACCGGAAGTATTATTGGAGCAATTCTTACATCCGGCGGTTCTGGTTATAACTATCCACCATTCGTATCAATTACTGATAATTGTGGAAAAGGATATGGTGCCGTGGCTCAATCTATCATCGAGAACGGGCAGGTTGTGGCAATTGTAATGAATTCTGATGGTGAAGGTTATACATTAGGAAACCAACCACAAGTTGGTGATATTATTGGTACTGATGGTGGTACTGGTGGTACTGATACTACAACCCCAGACCAACAGAATATCACGATTTCTAATGTTTTAATTCTAAATCCCGGATACAATTATCAATCAGGAGATACCATAACTGACAACTTTGGAAATGAATATGATGTTGTAATTGATAATGGATCAATTGTTAGCATTACTCCAATAAATATTAGTGACATTACAGATTTACCAATACTTAGAGTGGTAAGTAAAACTGGTTCTGGAGCAAAATTAAAACCAGTATTTGGATTTAGAACTTCATTCCAGGGTGAAATAAAACAAGTTATTGATTGTGTGGTATAAAAATGACTAGAGAAGCAAATTGGGAAGGAAGAACTTATTGGAAACGGGGACCTGACTACGGAACAGATGTTAAAAATCCACAGTTAGGATTGGATGGTCCTGATGTTTATACTACATACTGTGTTACCACCGACAAGGATATTAATATACAGAGTTTAAGTGATGGCAGTGGAACGTTTAAGATTTCTAATGATCGCTCAATTCAAATTACTGCAGGGCAAAAAAATTCTGGTGGAGGAGTGGATATTCTAATTACCGGTAAGAATGGCGATATAACAATCACGGCAGAAAAAAATGGTAATATCAAAATCCGAGGAAAAAATATCATTATTGATGCCGATGAAAATATTAATTTGACCGCAGGTAGAAATGTAAATATTAAGGCCGGTTCTCGTTTTGTAATTCAATCAAATCAGGCAGATTGTGTAGCAAAGACTGGTAATCTTGCTCCTAAAGGAACCTCTACCGGAGAAAAAATATTTCCTGCCAATTCTCCCTGCGGTGCCGATAATATTGCAAACACTTTCCATGCCGGTGGTACGGTTCAATACGGGGCGATAGCATAGTCATATGGCAGACAAGACATATCTAGATAATTCAATAAACTTTAATCAACCTCCAGTTTGCTGGCAGGGTCTTGAAGTTTATCCCGGAAATGGTGCCGCTTCTAATCTTTATGGAACTCTGAATGTAATCAAAAATCCAAAAGAACTCATTACTCCTGATATTAATACTGATGGTAATGTGAATGTTAAGAAGAGTGTGAATGTTAAAATAGATGTTAATGTAGAGGGGGATACTAATGTAAGTGGTGATATTAGTGTGGATGGAAATATTAACGCAGACGGGCAAATTGTTTCGCAAACACAAGTTACAGCTAGTGGTACTACTCTAACCTCAAGAAAACCTTTTGATATTCCTCATCCAAATAAAAAAGGATGGAGACTTCGCCATGTTTGCTTAGAGGGTCCCGAATCTGGAGTTTACTTTAGAGGAAGAATCAAAAATAAAACTGAAATTGATTTGCCTAATTATTGGAAAGATCTTGTGGATATTGATAGTATTACTGTAAATTTAACTTCTATAGGATCTCATCAAGATGTGATTGTAAATACATGGAATGAAGATAAAGTATATTTACAGTCTAAAGAAGGTTTGCCAATTGACTGTTTTTATTACATTTGTGCCGAAAGAATAGACGGTGAAAAATTAATCGTTGAATATGAGGGAACTTCAATTAATGATTATCCAGGCGATAATACAATTTACAGTATTAATAAGTAGGAGGAAATTTTAATGGCAAAAAATTATTATTATATTGATGACGCTACCGCTCAGGGACCAAACACTTTATTGGCAATTGCGAATGAATCCGCAAGATTTGGTATTGGAGCAACAACTAGTATTGATTCGATTTCTCTTAATGGCGGACCATTAGCAGGATTTCGTAACTTAGCCATAAACGGAAACTTTGATATCTGGCAACGAGGTACTACAAATACTGGCACTGTGGGAGTAGTTGGACCCTTCCGTGTATCTGATAGATGGGCGTCAGGTATAAATCCATCAGCACCATCATACTCACCATCTGGATCATTCACAGTCTCACAACGAAATTGTACTTCAACTGAATTTTCTTATTTTAACGCAAGTTTCTATCAAAGATTAACTCATACTAATGTTAATTTTGGTACAAATCTCAATACTTTAGTGAATGATAGTGCATCTTCAGTATTGGCAATTCAAGGAATTGAAAATGCGTTTTCTGTGCTAGGGAAAACATTAACTCTTTCATTCTGGGCCCGGGCATCGACTTCTACAAAAATACTTTCAGAACAACAAATACACTCTTTAACATCTCCAGTTTGGACTCCTACGATATGTAAAACATTTGATCTTACGACGACTTGGCAAAAGTTCACTCATACTTATACTATGCCAACATATTCGCAGGTGATTGCTGCCGGATATAATCCTAGTACAGTTGATGTAAGTTTAACTAATCCAACATATACTCCAATCGGAGAGTCTGCAACTCTTCCATTAGTTGATTGGCTCTTCCAAATTGATATAAAACCAGCATGGTCTTTGAGTGAATGGAGAAGACATGGTAATGCTTATTCAGGTTCTCGTCCTTCAGGATTTGAAGGTACGGAACAGACCTTGACGGAAATGCAAAATATGAATAATAGTTTTATTGCGAATGGGTATTATGACATCGCTCAAATACAATTGGAGCCGGGTCCGGTTGCGTCATCTTTTGAACTGCGTCCAAGAACAATAGAACGTAAATTATGTGAAAGGTATTATTATTCGGCGTCTGGACAGGGGTATTGGTTCTTTCCGGCATCCACGAACGATCCAAATGGAAAATGTAACGTTATGTTCAAGCAATCTATGCGGATAGTTCCTACATGCACGGCAACTGTAAGTAGTAGTGGAACTCCTTCTGTAACTTTTGACTCAGTTACTACAGATGGAGTAACTATAGCTTTGCAAAGTTGGGGAAATCTTGCTGCTCAACTTCAGAGTCTTACTGCCACCGCCGAACTGTAATCATCCATGTATCAACTAACCACAAGCACCAATATCAAGCGCCTCTCTGATTGTGCGTTCATCCCTAATGACCCCCGCAATCGAGACTACAGGGAATATTTAGACTGGCTCGATGAGGGCAACACTCCTTTACCCGCTCCTGCCCCACCGCCGTCTCCTCCCAATTACATCGCCTTCTGGAATGCTCTTTTAACCAGTAATGTATATGCCTCCATTCGCACACAGAGTTTCACCAGTTTGCCGATGAATACTCTTGCCACCGAGTTTATCGCTTTGATTGGTGATGCAAAAGCAGGTCGCCCCAATACTTTTGCCATCCAATCCAGTATGAGTGCCATTTTCGGCACTGGAACTTTCACTAATGATGATGTGGAAGAGTTTAATAATTTATTGACAGCTGGGCATCTTGATGATATTTACAGTTTAAGCATCCCATCCCCTTGACACCTGCCCCATAATGCCCTATAATACGAAGGTAATCAAAAGAACCGCTCCTGATGCCCGCTGAAGAAGTCCTGACCCGCTGTGTCGTTGATACTCTCGCTCGTAAGTTTTATCTTTACTCAAGTGAAGGTGGCGAACGAACCGTTGAGTGTCAAAGTATGAACCAGTTTATGAATGTACTGGAAGTTGTTCGCAATCAGGTAAGTGATGATTGCCTCGCATATACTAGTCCTCTTTGACAAATGGAAATGTTTACGGTAGAAGAATTTCAAGAAGACTTCGATAATCTACTAGAAAGAGTAGAGAATGGCGAGTCCTTCTTGATTAAAAGCGACAACGGAGATGCTATGTTAATTCCTTATGGTGAGTACAAGGAAGAAGACGACCTTGTACGAATACACACCGATCACGAAGAAGGTTGTTGACCTATGAGTCTTATAAGTTGCTTTAAGGCAACTTTTATGCGAGTGAGACTTGGTAGTCAGGGGAGTCTTATAAACTCTTTGCCCCAGATTAGGGCCTTTGAGATGGATCGTAACCATCCACTCGTATTTGCTCGTTTAGCTCTCTGGTGAAAGCTCGATCCTCATAAGATCTGTAAGACTGGTTCGATCCCAGTAACGAGCACTTGACTATAAGGACTCTTTGAGTTATTATGGTCTTATCGGCGGTGTAGCCCAACTGGCAGCAGGCACGAAACTTAAAATTTCGACAGTATGGGTTCGAATCCCATCACCGCTATAAAAAGTAAACATATTATAAATAATAATAGTTATGTTTACTTAAATGTTAAAAAACGGATATAAATCAACAGATAATGAGTTTGTTGAGGCAATTAAAACCTCTCAATCAATTAGAGAAGTTCTATTAAAATTAAATTTAAAGGCAGCGGGTGGAAATTACAAATGTTTTCACAATAGGATAAAAGAACTTAACATATCAATAGATCATTTTATTGATCCAAAAGGGTGGAATAAAGGAAAGGTATTTGGACCAAAAAGAAATATAAAAGAATATCTATCTAATGAATTTCCAATTCTATCTCATAAACTTAAAAATCGTTTATTAGCAGAAGGTCTCAAAGAACATAAGTGCGAGTTTTGTGGTATAACTGAATGGAATGAGAAACCAGCGCCCATAGAATTAGACCATATAAATGGCAACCATCACGATAATCGTTTAGAAAACCTTCGTATCCTATGCCCCAACTGTCACGCACAGACTGATACTTATAGGGGTAAAAACAAAAAATAAATATAAGACATAACCGCCCAATAATAATGTCTTATAAGATCACCCACTCGTACAACTGGTATAAAACTCCAGAAGATAGATTTCTTATCAAGACTTATCATATCAATAGTATTCCATTTACCTTCGACGAGTTGCCAGCAATCGTACAGGATGACCCAGAAATAATCAAGATGGCAGAAGAGCAACTTACATTATCACCAGAAATATTATATCAAAAATCATTCTACTTAATCGACGAGGAAGCCCATCCACTACTCTTTGAGATGGATTTAGAAAATCCTCAAGACCTTCCGGATGAGGATTATCAGTTTCTACAGCAGGATTTATCTTCATAAATAAAAGATAAGACAGATAGTTGTAGGAGTTAAAATACTGTGCCATTAAATAAACTTGATAATTTCATAAAAAACACGGAAGGGAGAATTTTATATGTAAGCCCAAGTGACCTTGATGCAACTGATTCAATCTCGAATCAAGGAAATTCTTTGGCGCAGCCCTTCAAAACACTTCAACGTTCTTTACTAGAAGCGGCAAGATTTTCCTATCAGAAAGGAAATAGTAATGATGATGTGGAGAAAACCACAATTCTCCTGATGCCCGGAGCACATACAGTTGATAATCGTCCAGGTTTTTCCGTATTTAATGATGGGGGAGTTGCGAGAGCAATATCACCAAGCGGAGCAACATCACAGGCTTCAAATACGTTATCACTCACACTCAATTCTGTATTCGACCTTACGCAAGAAGATAATATTCTTTATAAGTTTAATAGTATTCACGGTGGAGTTGTTGTACCCAGAGGAACTTCGATTGTCGGTCTTGATTTAAGAAAGACTAAACTCCGTCCAAAATATGTTCCGAACCCAACCGATTCCTCTGTTCCAAACTCGGCAATTTTTAGAATTACGGGTGCCTGTTATTTCTGGCAGTTCTGTATTTTTGATGGAAACCTAGAAGGCACAGTATATACTGACCCTGCTGATTTTTCAGTTAATAATCAATCAATACCAACATTTTCTCACCACAAACTCACCTGTTTTGAGTATGCCGATGGTGTGAATGAAGTAGGTTCTTATGGTCTTACTGACCTTGATATGTACTATGCGAAACTCTCGAACGCATTTAATCTTGCGTCGAGTAGGGACATCGATCAAAAGTATCCACAAAATCCCGGTGGTTTTGAGAAGCAGAGACCTGAATGGGAGATTGTGGGTGCCTTTGCTACTGATCCTATTCAGATTTCCACTATTGAGTCTGGATCTGGTGGAACTCCAAACAGTCAGGTTACGGTTAAAACTGCAGTACCTCACGAACTCACCGCAGGAACACCAATTAGAATTAGTGGTGTTTCGCCGGCAAATTATAATATCTCAACAAAAGTTCAGAGTATCAGCGAAACTGACCCAACTGTTTTTACATATCTTCTTCCAAACTTTCCTCTTAATCTAACCACACCCGGAAATGCATCAAGTGCATTTGTAACAATTGAGACTGATACCGTAACCGGAGCATCTCCATACATCTTTAATATTTCCTTGCGTTCTGTTTATGGTATGAATGGAATGCTTGCTGATGGCAGTAAGGCATCGGGTTTTCGTTCGATGGTTGTGGCACAGTTCACCGGAGTATCCCTACAAAAAGATGATCGCTCATTTGTAAGATATAATCCCACAAATCGTAATTATTCTGATAGTATTGCCATAACCAGAGAAACAGGAGCATCTTTATCTGGTAATTCATCTTCGACCAACATAGCATATCATTTAGAACCACTTTCAATTTATAGAAGTGGATGGGAAACAAGTCACATAAAAGCAACTAATGATGCCTTTATTCAGGTTGTATCCGTCTTTGCGATTGGTTTTAATAAGCACTTCGATGCCGAAACTGGTGCTGACTTGAGTATCACCAACTCAAACTCCAACTTCGGGCAGATTTCACTTAATTCTTCTGGATTTAAGAAAGAAGCATTCGCCAAAGATAATAAAGCGTTCATTACCTCAATTATCAATCCAAGAACAATTGTAGGAGAAGAAGATAATATTGATTGGCTTCAATTCGATGTTACCAAGACAATATCTGCGGCAAATAACACCAGATTATATCTATTTGGATTTACTTCTCAAGATGATGTTCCTCCAATTCTCACTCAAGGATATAGAATTGGCGCAAAATTAAATGATAAATTATATTTTGATGCAAACGGAACTCCATACTCGGCAAATATCTTAATGTCCGATGGTATCTCAAGTTCTGTTAAGGAATATGTCTCTTCTGTTCCATCATCAAATGAATTTACTTTAGGAACTCATAATATTGTGACGGGGGAAAAAGTTATTATCTTGAGTGATGTTGGAGACCTACCAGAACATATTGTAGAAAATACTGTTTATTATGCGATTAAGTCTTCATCTACTACAATTAAACTTGCATCGTCTGCAACTGCCGCACTAAATGGAACCGAAATTGCCGTTTATGGGGGAACTAATCTTAGAATTTTAAGTCGTGTATCGGACAAAATTTCCGGAGATATCGGGCATCCAGTTCAATGGGACGCAACTCAGTCCCGGTGGTACATCAAAACAAATGCCGGTAGTGACATTTATACCACAATTACTAATCCATTAAACACATTTGAGGATAACAGAACCGAACCTTCTTATATCAAGAGAACTGCCGATAGTAGAAGTTTGGATGAAAAACTTTATAAGATTAGAGTCGTAATTCCCAAAGAACTCGTAGGTGCTAAAAATCCAGAAGACGGATTTGTAATTCAGCAAACTAGTTCTACGGGATATCGTAATAATAACGATCCTACTTCTTCATCGATTACAAAATCTGATTATGAGTATAATAAAAACTTAAGTTTAATTGCGAAGTGTACCAGAACTGCAAATACCGTAACGATCATCTCAGAACTTCCTCATAATCTTCAGGTTGGTGATATTATTATTGTTAAAAATATAACAGACAGCACATATACTTCTGCCGAAGATAATCGAGGATCTAACGGAACCTTTGTGGTATCATCTGTTCCTGATGATATGACATTTGGATATACAACACCAGATTCATATGGAAGTAATCTTGTATTTACAAATAATACAACCAGCAGAACAATTACATCACCAAGATTTGAAAGAAATAATTTACAATCTAATATTTACAGTTACAGAAATGAATTAATTACTCCATATATTGAGGGCATTCAGGATGGTGTTTATCACATTTATGCTCTAATCTCTGATAGGGCAGTACCAACTGAGTTTACAAATATTAAATATAGTCAAAATGTCGTTGATTTATATCCTCAACTGGATAGAGATAATATTCACGACAATCCACCTTCCGCTAAGTCATTTGCCAAGCGAGCACCTCTGGGTGAAGTAGTCACAAACGACCTTAAGAAGAGTATTACAAGAGAATCCATCAATACTGTACTCACATCTTTTGGTGTTGGTCTTGATATTTCTGGAGTTTCTAATTCCACAACAAGTGCGACAATTACTTTTGCTAGAAGGCACGGTCTTGCCGGTATTGTAACTTTTAGTACTTTAACCGGCGGTGCAAATTATGCTTCTAGTTCTGGAAATCAAGGAACATTTCAAAATGTTAAACTTCTGAATGTTTCGGCATCTGGAACGTGGAAAGGAGCAACCGCAAGAGTTGTTGTGTCTGGAGGTGGGATTATTTCGGCGGATATTGTTTCTTCTGGTTCTGGATATACTAATGGAGAATCGCTATTCTTTGAGTCTGCCGCATTATCAAGCACTGGCACTCAACTGGGTAACGGTGATAGTAATGCCAGATATATAATTTCCACATCCGGCATTACAACGGCGATTGGTAATGTGGTTCAGTTTACCGGTGACGGAACAACCTCTGACACTTATCACAGAATTACGGCAGTTTCGGCAGATAATCAGATTTCTATTGCCAAGACCACAGGAGACCCAGTTGTTACAAATTCACAATATGCCTTTGTTCTCGGACCTTCGGTTCTAATTACAAATACCACTTATTCTTCAATTGATTCTTCAGTTGGAATAAGAACCTTTAATTGTTCCGCACCTCACGGATTGGTCGCCGGTAATAAGTTTAGAGTCATCGATTCCTCAAATAATAATCGTGGTGATTATGTTGTAAGTGATAAAATAGATATTGATTCATTTACGGCACTCACACCTGATATAGGTAGTGTGAATGGTGGATATATTCTGAAGCACGGATTATCGGCAAATGGTGCCAGTTCTGATTCTGATGCCGAAAATCTTGGAACGAGAAGTGTTACATTCTTTGATAAAGAAACACTTGTTACTAATAGTGGAATTGGCACTACTACCACCACAGTTCCTGTATCAAATACTTATGTGGCGCTTACAAAGAGATTTCCACTCGGGTCTTATATTCAGATTGACGAAGAGATTATGAGAGTTTCGAGTAGTAATCCTACTCCTCCATCTAGTGGTACTGTTGGAATCTCGGTTATTCGTGGTGTTCTCGCAACAAAACAAGTCGCTCATGATAGTGGGTCACTTGTTCGAAAGATTAAACCAATTCCAATTGAGTTTAGAAGACCCTCAATCGTTAGAGCATCAGGGCATACCTTTGAGTATCTTGGATATGGTCCCGGAAACTATTCCACCGGACTACCTCAAGTTCAGAGTATAACTCTGACAGAAAGAGAAGAGTTCTTGGTACAGTCTCAAGAAAGGTCCGGTGGTATTGTCGTTTATACTGGTATGAATAATAATGGAGACTCCTTTATTGGCAACCGCAAGACATCATCTTCAACCGGTGAAGAAATCACATATGATAATCCGATTCCAACGGTTACCGGCGAAGATCCTTCGAGATTGAGTGCCATATTTGATGAGGTCACGGTTAAAGAACGACTTGTTGTTGAGGGTGGTAATTCTGGTGCTGTTCTTTCGCAGTTTGATGGTCCAGTAACATTTAATAAGCAAATTAAGTTTAATGATACGGTAAACGCCAAGAATCAATTAAAAGTTAGTAATCAACAAGACTCAACATCTACCGCAAATGGGGCACTAGTCGTATCCGGTGGTGTTGGAGTTGCCAAGAACTTAAATGTTGGCGGTACACTTAATGTTACTGGTGCCACTACACTTTCCAGTACTTTGGGTGTTACTGGAGCAACCACATTTGATGGTAATGTAACATTAGGTGATGCTAATACTGATACAGTAACCTTTACTGCCGGAGTTAATTCTAATATTTTACCTTCTACAACTGAAACTTATAATCTAGGTTCTACTATTAGAGAATGGAATAATGTTTATGCCAATACTTTTGTTGGTGCTCTTAATGGTGCTGTTACTGGTAATGCGGATACTGCTACTAAATTGGCAACTCCAAGAGAGATTGATATTAGTGGTGATGTAATTGGTGTTGGTATTGGAACCACATTTGATGGAAGTAAAAATGTTACTATCGACACTACACTTAGCACTACTGGAGTCATAGCAGGAACTTATGGTTCTTCTACTACAGTTGGTATTGTTACTGTAGATTCCAAAGGAAGAATAACATCAGCATCTAATGTTAATATTACCATGCCGGTAATAGGCGGATCGTCAAATCAAGTTATATATCGAGATATTAATAATGCCTTGACAGGTTCTCCCAATTTAACCTTTGATGGTAATAATTTATCTGTTGGAAGTGATATTATTGCATTTGTTTCTGATGAGAGGTTAAAGGAAAATATCCAACCTCTTGAAAAAGCACTCGATAAAGTTCTTGCCCTAAATGGATTTACTTATAATTTTAATGAAATCGGTCAATCACTTGGATTTGATGGCAAAATAACTTATGTTGGTGTATCGGCACAACAAGTTCAGGCAGTTCTTCCAGAAGCAGTCAAACCTGCTCCTGTTGATTCTAAATACATTACAGTTCAGTATGAGAAACTCGTACCACTACTAATTGAAGCGATTAAAGAACTCAAAGCAGAAATTAACGAACTCAAAGGAATTAAGTAAAAATGGCAATCGACCCATCCCCCAATCCTATTCGTTTCTCAGATATTACAAAGGAGTTTGGAGTACCTCCCGGCAGAAATTTGGGTGCTTATCGAATTGCTCCCGTAACTATTGGCAATTTAACTATAGACGCTCTTGATGATGGTATTCCAATATCAGGAACTATTCGATTTAGTAATTTTTATTCTAAACGTTTAAATATTGTAGTATATTGTAGTGGAAATAGAGTCACCGCTCGTTCTCTTTATAATGAGAATAATAATGTGACTGTGATTGGAGGATATAAAACTCGTCCGGAATCGAGTTTTGGATCTAAAGTTTGGATTCATACAAATGAAACTATAGGATCTAATATTGCCGCCAGTTCTGCTCCAAATCGTCGATATTGTTCGTTAATAACTGGAGGATGGGATGATAATACTGATTTAAGACTTGATATTGGAACCAGTGGTGTTGTAAGTGGTGCCGGCGGTAAGGGTGGGGATGGTGGAGGTGGAGGAGGAGGAGTTCCCGGTGGTAATGGATCGTTTGGAACGAGCGCGATTGGTGTAAATCATCAACCAATTACGATTAGAAATCGAGGAACAATTCAAGGTGGAACTGGTGGAGGCGGCGGCGGCGGATCCGCCAGCACCCGCAATAGAAACCGTAAGGGACAATCTAGCTTTTTTCGAGCTGGGGGTGGCGGCGGTGGCGGCGGTAAAGGTTCTCCGGGCGGCGGCGGCGGCTCTGGAGGTGATATAAATACCACCGGATGGACATCAGGAACTCAATCGGATGGCACTGCTGGTACATCTGGAGGAATTAATTCTGGTGGTAGTGGTAGAGCAGGAGGACTAGTACCTGATAAATGTTCTGGTGGTGGAGGAGGAAATCATCAGCAGGCTGGGGGTGGTGGAACTGGTAATGAGTCTGCCGCCAGAGGTGGAGATCCTGGTGCCAATGGATTTGGAATCATTATCACAAACGATGGTACTGGAGTTACAATTGATGGATATAGTGGTACTCCAGAATATAACACCAAAATATCTTAATACATCAAACTGAACGAATAACTAAAAATGTACCAGGAAGATGACAAGTTACAATAAGTCATTAAATTTCAAGAATGAAGTTTGTGTAAGGATTATTTTAAATATAAACTATACTTGTGAATAATTATGAAAGAACAAATTATAATTAAAAATTATAATCCATTTCCATTTTTGGAAATTGAAAATATGTACAATGAAAATGAATTGAAACTAATATGGCAAGAATTAGATTTTTTAACCCATCCAATCAAATTGAATTCTCCAGAAGAAACTGGATCTGCTACGAATAATAATAATATAATTTTAAAAAATAATTCTGGAGTATTTCTAGAAGAAATATATACAAAAAGAGAAATATCAAATATTTTATCCATTAATAGAAAATTATTTTCTCCAGAAATAATTGATTCTTTTTCAGATCTTTCATTTGGATACCAAGGAATAAAACATACAAATGAAGATAGAACTCTTATAAGTTACTATGAGAATAATTCATATTATAAACCTCATACAGATAATGCAATATACACTACAATTACTTGGTTTTTTAAGGAACCAAAATGTTTTATTGGTGGTGATTTTCATTTTTCTGATTATGACTACAAAATAAAAATAAAGAATAATATGACTATTATATTTCCTTCGTTTGTAAACCACTCAGTAGATGATGTTTTTTGTGATAATAATACTTTTATTGGAAATGGTAGATATTCAATGTCTCAGTTTATATTTTATTGTCCTTAATAAGATCAACTGTTGATCTTATTAAATTTCTAACTTCACTATACTAATAAATAACTAAAAATGTACCCGGAAGATGCCAAGTTATAATAAGTCATTTAATTTCCGTAATGGAGTTCAGGTTGATGATGACAACTTTATTGTAAATCCAAATGGTCTTGTTGGAATTGGAACATCAATTCCCACAGAGTTTCTTGATGTTCACGGAACCGCAAAAATTACCGGACTAGTCACAGCTAGAAATCTGGCAGTCACCGGAGTTTCTACTTTTTATAGCGATGTAAAGATTGGTTCTGGGGTTGCTCTTTATTCCTCTACAGGAATCGTAAGTGCCACGGCATTTTATGGTGACGGTAGTAACTTGCTTAATGTTGAGCAAGTTGCGGTTGATGGATGGATTGTTAATGCCGGAAATATTTCTACCACTTATAAAGTTGGTATTGGAACCACACTTCCAAGATCACAATTAGATGTTGTTGGTGATGTTAAAGTTTCTGGTATCGTAACCGCATTGGGTTTTGGTGGGCATCAAGTTCTAGTTGGAACAGAAAGTTCTGCGATTAAAACTTTTAGCGTTAAGGTTGCGTCCAAAACATCAAATCATCGCTATACTGGATCTGGATCTGCAAATGCGTATTTTATTGATGGTATCGAATCTCCATTTTTGACACTTCTTCCTGGAAAAACATACCGTTTTGATCAAAGTGATGCTTCTAATAGTGGACATCCACTTCGTTTCTATCTCGAAGCAGATAAAACAACTTTATATACCACAAATGTAACTACATCTGCCGAAGTTCCCGGAACTTCTGGTTCACATACTCAAATTATAGTTACGGACACAACACCAGTAGTTTTACACTATCAGTCATTAAGTAGCGCATATATGGGTAATGCGGCACAATTTAATTCTAATATTGTAAATACCCCATATCAAATCACCACTCTTGCTGGAATTAGTGCGACGACCGGAGTAGTCACGGCATATTCATTTAGTGGATTTGGAACAAATATACAAGGAATTAATGCTACGAATATCACTAATGGTACTTTAAGTAATTCTAGATTACCACAAAGTATCAGTATTACTGGAATACTCACGGCATCTTCTGGAATTATCACTTCATTAACAAGTACCAACCTAAACAATACAGGAGTTGCCACTCTCGGCATTACATCAATATCAAATCTTACTGTTGGTGGTGGAGTTACTATTAACTCAAATCTTACTGTTGGTAGTGCGATTACTATTACTTCTGCTGGTATTTTTGCCCCCACTGGTATTATAACCGCACCTACATTTGTTGGAGGTCTAGTTGGTATTGCCAGCACAGCGAGAGATTTAACCTCTAACGCCAGAGTAAATATTGCAGATATTCAATCACAAACTTCTTCAATTGGAGTATCAACAGTATCTACAAGACTTTATGCCGAATCTATTGGAGTTGGAACTAATTTTCCCTCTGGCAATATTCACATTAGAAGACCGGGGCAATCTAGATTACAAGTTACAAGTGATACCGCAGAGGCAATAATTGCTGTAGGTAGAAGTACTACACTTATTGGAAGTAATGGTGCTCTTATATATGGAAATACCTCTGGGTTATATCCATATAGTAATTCAAAAACATTAGATATTGTTAATTATGATACTGGAAATATTAATAATTATTTACAACTCAATTCTACCGGAACAACAGGGTCCTTTAATTGGTTCCATGGTCCGTCAGCTAGTAATCTAATGACTCTAACCCACGCAGGAAATCTTGGAATTGGAGTTACAAATCCTACAAATAAACTTCAGGTTTCTGGAAGTATAAGTGCTTCTTCGTTGTCATTATCTGGAAATATTACTGCCACCGGAAATATTACTGCTACTGGAGCTGGAACTAGTGTTAGTGCTAATATTCTTTATGTTTATGGAGGAAAATCTCAAATATTAAACTCAGATGGATCTCAAATATTCCCACCGGAAGATGTCGGTAGTAATTTAAATATTACTTCGGGAATATCAACTTTTAATGATATATTAGTTAGCTCAATTGGTATTGGAACTGGTACTGCTAGAAGTGGATTAGACGCTTTGGAATCTGGTGCTATTTTTGGTAATATTGGCATAGGAACCACAAATATTCAGGATGACGATACCACTCTTTATGTAGTTGGAAATAGTGAGTTTTATGGAGATGTATCAGTCTCTGGTATATTAACTGCATCAATAAATTTCCTTCAGTCTGGTACTGGTGCTGTATCTCGGAGCGTTGACAGCAAGCTCCAGGATGTAGTGTCCGTTAAGGACTTCGGAGCGGTTGGAAATGGGGTGGCGGATGATACATCTGCGATTCAGGCAGCACTTACATCTAGCACCACGTCCATCTTTTTTCCCGCTGGTAGGTATCGTGTAACCAGCAACTTAACCCGTTCAGGTCATACTTACCTATACGGCGAAACCATGACCTCCTCCATTCTACAGATGGAAGGGACATCTAGTTTTGTATATACTGGTGGTACTGCCGGAGATGAGTACAATACTAGCCAACTACATATTGAACGCCTGTCTTTTGAATGCCCTACCTATGCAGCAAAAGCAGTTGTTGATGCTTCTTGGACAGGAGGATCTGGCGGTACATCCAAAACACTAATTATTCGTGACTGCGAAATCACAGGTACAAACTCAGCCGGTGGATTTGTTGAAGGCATTAAACTAACTAATGCACGAAACGTTACCATTGAAAATGTCCGTATTCTTGGGGACCGTGATGCATCACCAATTCTTAGCGGAACAGGTGTTGCTATTTACGGTAGTAGTGACCCTGTTGAAATTATGCTTGATAAAGTTCAAGTGTATTTCTGCACAACTGGAGTAGATATTCAGGGTCCAACTGAAGGTGTTTATATAACAAATTGTACTGTCATTGCTTGCAATACTGGTGTTTCTGCCACTAGCTCAACTCTTGAACCACTAATTTGCATTACCGCGTCGCACTTTAATACAGATCTTAGAGGAGTAAACTCTGTCAATTATCTGCAACAGATAATCCAAGGCAACTTGTTTTACGCTCAAGGTGGAGTGGAGGCTAACGTCACCGGCTATACCGGGCTTGATTTAACTAGCGGTGCTAATCCCTTTGAGAGTATTATTGTAGATAACATCTTTCAAAATCTTACCACTGGTATTTCTGCAAATGGTGTTTTCTTAAACAGCATAAATACTGCCACAACCGAAAGTATTGTTGCCAATAATTTGTTTAGGCTTTTTGATTCGGCTATAATTTTATCTGCTGGCACATCTAACGCTACCGTTCAAGATAATAAATTTATTTCTTGCTCGGTTGGTGTTCTTGATTCCGGCACAAACAATTTTATTGGTGGTTTTGGTGAATTTTCCCGCACATCAACGTCCGGTCTTTCTGAAGTTTTTATTGAAAATAAGTCTTCAGCCAATAACACTACTAAGCAAGCAGGCTTTGGAATCAAAGGTAAGGATACAACAGCTACCACAAAAGATGTAGCAGCGATTCGATCTACTCCTCAAGATGCAAACTGGGTAAATGCAACCACTGTTCTTTATGGCAGAAATACTGATGCGCTTGCCCCTTATGCTTTGCTTGGTATTAATGGTTCTCCTGAAGGTGTAGTTACCGCCCCTGTTGGCGCAATTGCAACTAGACGTGATGGAGGAGCTTCAACCACTCTATATGTCAAACAATCAGGCACTGGAAACACTGGTTGGGTTGCTAAATAATCATGGGCAAACCAAAGTCCCATCAAAAGGTGGATCACGTTCCCGGTCCACCTAAACGGACCCGACACCTTTGACCAAGGCACCATCAACATCATGTACGAATAATTCACATTAAGATCGATAGGCTTGACATAACTCCCAAATACTGCTAGACTACCTTTGTCTCCGTTGAAGATAATACTCTAAGCCCTTAAAGAACACTTAAGAAACTGGCACAACCCCCTCTTGTGGTTTTCCCGCAGAGGGGTTATTATGTATTCATACGAAATGAGACCCGTGATCCAACTTCGCTCTCACCAACAAACTGCTCTGGATGCTCTCTCACAGCATTCTAAAGGTGTCTGCATATTTCCAACAGGAGGCGGCAAAACTAACGTGGGTATCTTTGATGCCGTTCGTCAATTCCAGTCTAACATCTCAAAGACAATTGTAGTTGTTGCTCCAAGAATTTTGCTGGCAGAGCAACTCTCTAGCGAGTATCTGGAGTTTATCACCAACGCTTCTGTGCTTCATATTCACACGGGAGAAACTCATCATTTCTCTTCTACCCGTCCTAATGTCATTCGGGGTTGGTATGAGGCAACAAAAGGTCACAAACTGATTTTCACGACCTATCATTCTCTTCATCAACTTCAGCGGGCAGATATCTCCGTAGATACTATTTACTTCGACGAAGCGCATAATTCTGTGCGTCGTGATTTCTTCCCTGCGGTAGAGTATTTTAGCGCAGAAGCAGGTCGTTCATTCTTCTTTACTGCTACCAGAAAGACTTCTGCTACTATTGATAAACCGGGAATGAATGATGTTGATGTTTATGGGAATATTATTTGTAGTGTTTCCGCACCTGAACTAATTGCCGGTGGATTTATTGTTCCTCCTAAAGTCTATTCTCATAAGTCCAAAACTACGGATGAATGTGGCGGATGCCCGTATGAGCGCGATAAGCATAATCTTATCGATATTATCAATACCTATGGTATGGATAAAGTTTTGATTGTATCCAAAAAAACCAAGGATATTGTGGGTCTTACTACACAGACTGACTTTCAACTACAAATGGAAGAAATGGGATATGATGTCCTCCACATTTCCAGCAAATATGGTGCGTTCATTAACAACCAAAAAGTCAATCGGGAAGTGTTTTTTAATACTCTTAATTCTTATGGTAAAGATGTAGAAAAAAAGTTTGTTGTATTACATTTTGATATTCTTTCTGAGGGATTGAATATTTCTTGCCTGAATGGAGTGGTTTTTCAGCGCAATACTGATTACATTAAAATCTTACAAACCGTTGGTCGTGCCATTCGTTTGGATCCCAGGGATGTTGAAGGTATGAAAAATGGAACAATTACTCCCGGTAGTGTGAATACATACAATAAGAAGTTCGGTCTTGTTGTTACCCCCGTATTTGACAAAGTTGGTATCAATACCGCAACCAAAATTAATAATTGTTTGGATACTGTTTTTAATCGTGGAGAATTGGTGGATAGTGTAATCAGAAAGTAATATGTGGGCGGCAACTTGTGTCTTGGCGGATTGTAGTTGCGTAAGTCCCACACCTATTCTATTATAAATAGTAATAGTCACGCCAAGACACAAATGTATTACACTTATGCTTACCTTCGTAAGACGGATAAAACTCCCTATTATATTGGAAAGGGACAAAAAAGAAGAATGTTTGCCGAACATTGGAGGGGAAACGGAAGTTTTACTCCAAAAGATAAGGACAGAATTATAATATTAAAATACTTTGTTGATGAAATAGAAGCATATAAACACGAAATGTATATGATCGCTGTTCTTGGCAGAAAAGATTTAGGGACAGGTATTCTCATCAACATCAGCGATGGCGGTGAAGGTTCTTCTAATGTTTCACAAAGAACAAGGGAATTAATTAGCAAAGCGCATAAAGGAAAAGTTTATAATGAAGAAACAAGAAGAAAAATAAGTGAATCTCATATGGGTAAAAAAATGCCTGATTATCTTAAAAAACATTATAGTGAGATATATTCGGGTGAAGGAAATCCAAACTATGGTAAAAAACATTCACCAGAAACTCTTAAAAAAATAAGTGCCGCAACAAGAGGAAAAAATCTTAAAACAAGATGGTATATAACTCCAAATGGTGATAAAATAAAAATAGATAATTTACGAGAATATTGTGAAAAAAATAATCTAAATCATATCTGTATGATAAACTTACATAACGGGCACTGTAGATCATACAAAGGATACACTAAAGCACCGTAAAACCCGCTCTGGTGCCCTTCAGGCAGGCGCTCTGGAGACCTACACCAAATCCTATGGTCTGGTGATTTGCCCGACCTTTGACAAGGTATCCAAGGGCACCGCACAGAAGGTCCAGAGTGTGGTGGATATTATCTTCCAGAAGGGGGACGTTGCCATCAGCACAATCAATCGCTGAACTGGCACACAGGGGGGTAGAGATGCTCTCCTGACCCCTTAGACTAAATCATCAAACAAACCAAGACCAAATGCTTCCAATCGATTCCAAGTACAGTAGTTGCGCCCGAAAGATCATCGGCAACCCCATCACCGGCACGGTTATGGTGACCTTTACTAGCAGCGATAAAGTTTATCGCTTCGAGGGCATTTCCCGTCGTGCCATCCTATACGCTGCCTTCATTCCCCCTTTCAGCGTGGGCGAGTGGATCAACCAGAACTGCTTCCGGAACAATCGCTGAACTGGCACACAGGGGGTTCCCAAAGGACCTCCTTTCTACTATAATACACAAGTAACCAACAGAGGAAACTCAAATGAAGTATCGGGTCATTTTTATCGCTGGCAATCAACGCCAAACAGAAGAAGTCTATGCTAACAATCCCGCTGAGGCACAAAGAGTTATTTTGGCACGGAATCCTAACGCCAGGGTTGTGAATGTCACATGCTGACTCCTAATATACCAAACATTCGCATTCTTAATGCCGAAGAACCTCATCCGGAAGGATATGTCACCAGCGATGGAAAATGGGCTGCCGTTCCTTGGGGCAAAAAGTATGTAATCATTTGTAATGGGGAACAGGTTCATACCTCAAGTTCCTTTTATCTCGCAAAAGAATACATTCTCAAAAAAGTAAAGCAAACTCCACGAAACCGTAAATCATCTTCTACTCTTGAAGAATATCTATGAAGAAACTCATTCCACTACTTGCCATTCTTCCTTTCTCATCTCCAGCATTTGCGAATGATATGATGATCCGCGTAAATGTAAATCGTGTTTGCGCTTCTATTGTGAATATCCCATACGCAAGTGACAACTTTAGCGATAAGGAATTTGAGAAGTGGAAGAAGTGTGTCGCATACATTCGTCAGTTTGATGGGATTGAGTAATGGAAATCTTCTCTCAAACATCTCATAAACCTTATAATCGTCATATCTATCGTCTTCATCTTTGTGATGAAAGAACAATAGATTTTGATGATTATGAGAACGCACAGGCACACTGGTTCTCTCTTAATCAGGTTCCGGATTACTTAAAATACTTTGAGGTTCTGGATAAACCCAAAAGTAAATCAAAAGGATTTGGGTAATAAATACTCTCAATATCCATTCTCATTATCATAATCAAATGTTATCAACTCAATATCGTTTAAGATTAGAAGGTATTTGTCTTAAGATTGTGAATGGAGAGGCAGTAGAACTTGGTGATATGATATGGTGTGAGAAACTCGCCAAATCAAATCAAAGTGCTGCCTCAATCTTAAGAAAGGCAAGACGCAAGGCATCAAATCCTGATATGACAGAAGATAGTTTGGATGGATTTCTAAATGCTATGGATTTAGGAGACCCAGACCCACAAAATCATCGCACCGGATTTAATAGTCCTGATGAAATCGTAGATTGGTTTAAGAGAGATGATTTAACGAACGAAAATGATACATGGAGGAGACGAGATTAAATGACAACCGACCCAGTATTTGAGAACTTAACCAAACAAGAAATTGAAGATTTGATTAGTTTGGTTAAATCAAAAATTAAACTAAATGAGGTATACGAACACGATATTGATAGTCAAAATTATTATGATATAATTTGGGGAAAACTTATACTGATGAGAGAAAACACAAATGAATGAGACCGAAGACCGCCAATTTGAGATACTACATCACTCCTATCGTTCCAGATGGGCATCGGGGGAAAAGTTCGCTGAAAAGATTGGTATTTTTGAAGAAGGAGATGAGTTTCCTGATTGGCAATATTATGTTCTAAATCTTGTCTTCAGGGCATCCGGTGATTTCCGGGGAATGTGTCTGGACGAAACCAAAAAATGGAAAGAAACTAAATTCTGTATTGACCCAGAAAAGTATGATGAGTATATTGACGGACTGGAACACGACTTTAGTGAAGAATGTGGTGAATATAATGGAGAACCCACCTATAAATGGAACACTATAAACAATTCTGGTATTGACCGAAGTAGTTTATTTGTGACCGGATACACCGACAATTATTGTTCCTTTCTTTCTTATAATGAGAAGTTTGATGTGTTTAGATTTCACGAATATCTTCAACATAATCCCGCAACCACCGGTATTCTAAACTTCATAGACGAACTCAAGGAAGGTAAGAGTTATGGTATTTCCTGTGATTATAATCAATTTTTTGGATGCCTCCGTGCGTTAGAATTTTTTTGGGATTGATAAATAGTAATGCCTGTAGGTCGCATTATAGGTAGAGAGGGAGCAGAAATGCTCCTTTTCTTGTATAAATAGTATTGCGACTTACAGAGAAGAACTATGAAAACTCAAAAAGAGTATCATTATACCTATTATTCTTATGAAGAATGGGGTAGAGGATATTTTGGGGTAAGAAGTTGTGATTGTCTCCCTGAAGAAGATGTAAGATATTTTGGAACTTATAAGGATAAAACTTTTAAACCAACTCAAAAAATAATCTTAAAAAGTGATTATATTACAAGGGTAGAGGCAAATGCTGATGAGATTATCTTACACGACTACTATGATGTAGGAAATAATCCACATTTCGCAAATAGAGCAAAGGCATCTTCTACTGGATTTTGTTATTTTCCGTCAAAAGAATGGGCGTCTAAAAATGGAAAGAAAGTTGGTGACAACCATAAAAAAAATGGAACTGGTATATTTTCTCTAACCCCAGAACAAAGGAAAGAAAATGCTAAAATAAATGGAAAAATTGGGGGAAAACTTGGAGGAATGAAAGCAAAAGAACTTGGAATTGGTATATTTGGAATGACCCCAGAAGAAAAAAGTAATAATAGTAGAAAAATAGGAAACAAAAATAAAGAAAATAAAACTGGAGTATGCGGACAAAGTAAAGAAAAACTGATTGAAAATGGTAAAAAAGGCGCAAAAACGCAGAAAAAACTAAAAATTGGATTATATGGCATTACTAAAAGTCAAAGGATTATTAATAGTAAAAACGCAGGTAAAAAAGCAAAAGAACTTGGGTTGGGAATTCACGGACTTACTACAGAGCAAAGAAGAGAAAATGGCAAAATAGGTGGAAAATTGGGAAATCCTAAAGGTAAAAGTGAAGGATGTAAAAAAACTAACGCACAAAAGTGGATGTGTCTTGAAACTGGATTTATATCCAATCCGGGAAATTTAAGTCAATATCAAAGAAGAAGAGGAATAGATACATCTAAAAGAAAAAGATTGGATTAGATAATACAAAATTATTGTAAATTTATGATAGAATGTGATTAATAAATATTCTCACATCATAAACAACTCTATGTTTTCACTTAATTACGGATTACTTCTTGTATTTGGAATTGCTCTGTATATAATGATTATAGACCAAAATGTTGCCGATTATTTTTTATTGGTCTTTAAGATGATGAAATTAAATGTGGTAAGACTTTTATGGATGATAAGATTTCATCCCAATAACTTCATTACCACTTGGATACAGAACCGCAAGTATGATAGAATAGCGAAGGAAATGATGGAAGAAATCAATCCCTGAACCAGTTCATAAACCGTCCATTACCTCTTGACTTTTCTGTTAAGAGGTATTATAAATAACATTACCTGTAGTTCGCACTTAAGGTAGAAAAGGAGCATTTCTGCTCCTTTTCTTGTATAAATAGTAATGCGAATTACAGAGTAGAACTATGACTTCACAAAGTCCAAGAATTTACATATACAAAATTACTTTTGAGGAAGTTTTGTATTACTATTATGGAGTTCATAAAGAGAAAAAGTTTGGGGAATATTATATTGGTTCTCCAAAAACACACAAATGGTGTTGGGAACTCTATAGTCCAAAGAAACAAATACTTCAGTTCTTTGATTTTACAGATGAAGGTTGGTTAGAAGCAAACGAGATAGAACAAAGATTGATTGGTCCAGTATATCAAAGTGATAAATGGTGCCTTAATGAAAATTGTGGCGGTTCAATATCATTAGAAATTAGGAGAAAAAATGGGAAAAAAGTTGGAACAAATAATAAAAATAATAGTACAGGTTTTTTCTCATTAACTGAAGAAGAAAGAATTGACAATTGTAAAAAAGCGGGTCTCAAAAGTAAAGAAGAAAAAAAGGGAGTATTTTCTCGCACAAAAGAAGAAATGTCGCAGCACGGCATAAAAGGAGGAAACTCTTGTAAAAATAATAAAAAAGGAATATTTTCTTATGATGAAGAAAAAATAAAAGAAAATGCTAGAAAAGGTGGAGAACAAACTAAACTCAATCAAAGCGGAATATTTTCTTTGACTAAAGAACAACGGAAAGAAAATAGCAAAAAAAGTTTAGTAAAACACAAAGAAAATGGTACAGGATTATATTCATTATCTCCAGAACAAATAAGAGAAAATGGGAGAAAAGGTGCTATTAAAAATAAAGAAAATGGAAGTGGGATATATTCAATACCTAAAGAAAAACGCCAAGAATGTGGGAGAAAAACAAACTTACAAAGATGGATTTGTACCGAAACTGGTTTTATTACCTCACCGGGGGCATTAAGTAGATACCAAAAATCTAGGGGTATAGATGTGTCTAATAGAAAAAGAATGTTTTAGGAGGGACACTCATTAAACTGGCACAATATAACTTGATTTTTGGAAAACTTGTATTATAATGATTGTATAATAAAAAAAACTATGATTACCTACGACTTCCCACACATCACGCATATTGATGATGTTCTTCCCCATATTGAGGGTCGTAAAGAGTTTCGTGTAATTGAGAAAGAAGGTTACACCGTAATCAAGTATATGGTCGCACTTGAGGAAACCTTTAAGTGGGATGATAATGACCCTGTGGGTTCTGCTGTAAGACGAGAATGTAGGGGAATTACTTTTAATGAGAACGGAGACCTGATTTGTAGAAAATATCATAAGTTCTTTAATGTTGGCGAAAAAGAAGAAACACAACTGAATAAAATCAATCTCTATGAACCTCATATTGTTCTTGAGAAGTTAGATGGTTCATTAATTTCCGCTCAACCAACTTCTTATGGATTTCGCTTATGTACTAAATCCGGCATAACTTCTGTGTCTATGAACGCAGAAGTGTTTGTTGCCGATAAATCTCACTATAATACTTTCATTCGCAAATCCATACAAAAAGGAACCACTCCTATCTTTGAGTGGGTTTCCCGTAAGAACCGAATTGTGGTGGATTATCCCGAAGACAATCTCATTCTCACCGGAATGCGTTATAATCATACTGGGTCTTATTTACCTTATGTGGTGATGAAGTCTTATGCGACCTCGTGGAATATTCCTGTTGTAAAAGCAGTTGATGGTCTTTCCTTACAGAATATTGATTTATTCGTGAAACAAGTTCGTGAATGGGATGATGGTGAAGGTATTGTTCTTCGCTTTGATACCGGTCATATGGTGAAGGTGAAAGCGGATGATTATGTGCTCCGCCACCGCTCCAAAGACAGCATCAGTCAGGAGAAGAATGTCCTTGAGTGTGTTCTGGGAGACGCTGTGGATGATTTGGTGCCGCTCTTGACCCCAGAGGACGCAGACCGCATCCAACGCTTCCAGAAGGCGTTTCTCGCAGGTCTGGAGGATGTCTGTACGGACATCCACGACCTCTACAAACAAATTGATAAGGGGCAGGACCAGAAGGAGTTTGCTACAGTTGCGGTTCCTTCTATTCTTCCTCAATATCAACCATTTATGTATAAATTACGCAAGGGTGTTCCTGTGAGAAACCTTGTGATAGAACAAATCCGTAAATCTTTGGGTTCCCAGCCAAAAATTGATGCCGCAAGATGGTTATGGGGAAACTTGGATTGGAATTACCAAGATAAATAAGAATGTCTGTTGAACCCGCAATCTCTACGGACAGATTGGGTGCTTTCGGGCACCTTTTCTACTATAAACTCTTATAAATAGTAATGCGGGTTTGATAGAATAGAAATGACTTCACAAAGTCCAAGAATATACATCTACAAGATTACCTTTGAGGAAGTTTTGTATTATTACTATGGAGTTCATAAAGAGAAAAAGTTTGGAGAATACTATATCGGTTCTCCAAAAACAAACAAATGGTGTTGGGAACTTTATACTCCAAAGAAACAAATATTAGAAGTTTTTCCTTTTACTGATGAAGGTTGGTTCGAAGCACAAGAAGTTGAAACAAGATTGATTAAACCTGTTTATAATGAGGACAAGTGGTGCCTGAATGCTAATTGTGGCGGTGTTATTTCGTTAAATGTTTGTAGAAATAGTGGTAAAAAATGTAAAGAACTTGGTTTAGGATTTTTTACTCTCTCCACAGAACAAAGAAGAGCAAATGTCAAAAAACTTCAAGAAAATAAAAATGGTATATTTGGATTAACTGAAAATGAAAAAAAAGAAAATTGTGCCAAAGGTGGTAAAATAGGGGGAAAAATAGGCGGAAAATTCACTAAAGAAAATAAAGTAGGAATATTTAGATTAACTACAGAAGAAATGAAAGAGAATGGGAAAAAAGGTGGTAAAATAAGCGGAAAAATGAATAAGGAGTTGAAGCGTGGGTATTTTAGTCAGTCAAAAAAGGAGTTGGGTGAAGCAGGAAAATTGGGTTCTAAAGTAACTAACTCACAAAAATGGATGTGTACCGAAACCGGATATATTACAACTTCTGGACCACTAACGGCATATCAAAGAAAAAGAGGAATAGACACTACAAAAAGAACACGAATAGAATAAGGACACTTGATAAATTGGCACATAAGAACTGGACTTTATGGGTAAATTGTTCTATAATACCCAAAAGAACCATAGACCTTATGGATTATCAAAAAATCAAAATCACACAGAATATTCTGGTACTGAATAGTGATTATAGTCCTATCAATATTTGTGATGGTCGTCGGGCAATTGTTCTACTTCTTAAAGAAAAGGCACATATGATTACCGAAAAAGTCATTCGGTTGCTGAATTATATTAGATTACCTTATAAGAAGTTAATGGAAAATCGTCCCACCAGAAGTCTAGTTATGAAGAGGGATGGATACAAATGTTTATACTGCGGAGCAACCGAAAATCTTACAATAGACCATATTCATCCTGCGTCTCGTGGAGGAATTGATAGTTGGGAGAACCTATGTTCGTGTTGTGGTTCTTGTAATGTAAAGAAAGGAAACCGAACACCAGAAGAGGCAGGAATGATTTTATTGAAACAAGTCAAGAGACCTTATAATAAACTTCACCTGACTATCAATACTTCTAATGTCTTGGACTGGAAAGAGTATGTTTATTCGTAGATAAATAATGGTGCTTTGGTTTGGTCGCTAAAAGCAGAGAACGGGAGCAGAAATGCTCCTTTTCTTGTATAAATAGTAAAGACCAAATCAAAAGCAGAACTATGACTTCACAAAGTCCAAGAATTTACACATACAAAATTACCTTTGAAGAAGTTCCATATTACTATTATGGAATGAAAGCAGAAAAAGTATATGATGAGGAATATTGGGGTTCTCCAAAAACACACAAATGGTGTTGGGAACTTTATACTCCAAAGAAACAGATATTGGAAACCTTCAACAGTCGGGAGGATGCGGATGAAGTTGAGAGAAGATTGATAAAACCAGTTTATAATACCGATAAATGGTGTTTAAATGAAAACTGTGGAGGACTTTTTTCATTAGATACTTGTAGTAGAGCAGGTAAAAAAGGTGGAAAAATAAACGCAAAAAATAAAACTGGCGTATGTGGTAGAAGTAAAGAAAAAATGCGCGAAGACGGTAGGAAAGGTGGTGTTAAGAGTGGAAAAATAAATGGAAAAATTAATGTTGAACTTAATAGAGGATTTTTTGCTCTTTCAAAAGAAGAGATGAGGAAATATAGATCTAATGGTGGTAAAGTAAGTGGTAAAAAACAAAAAGAACTTGGTGTTGGTATTTTTGCTATTCCACCAGAAAAAGTTCAAGAAAGAAATAAGAAAAATGCTCTCCAAAGATGGGAATGTCTTGAAACTGGTTTTATAACAAATGCTGGAAATCTTACAAAATATCAAAAAGCAAGAGGTATAGATACATCCAAAAACAATAGACGCAGAATATCATAGACCACTTCTCAAACTGTCACAACGGGTCTTTACCAAAACTTTTTTCTGTTGTAGAATACTTCCATACGCAAAGGAACTCCAAATGCTTGATGCTTTCACTGATTATCCCATTCCATCTTATGGTGATATTGAAGGAAAAAAAGCACCTATTCGTAGAGCAACAATCTTGACCTACGATAGAAATAAGTATTGTGATGTGCTTGTTTATCAAGTGGATGGAGATGGAGATTTGAGAGGAACTGTTGTTAATTTTAAACAGTTTTATCTTTATAAGTCTTATAAAGAAGAACCACGACATCACGAGTATATTCAATTTACCGATGAAGAACTGAAAACTCTTCCTTGGACTGAAATAAGTTCTCCTCATTCCATTTGATATTATGCCCGAATGCGTCTTTTTGTGTGGTATCCCTTGTTGCGGGAAATCTACATACGCTGAAAAATTGAAAACAATTCCTTATTGGTCTAATGCTGTAATCTTATCCACAGATGCTTATATTGAAAAGCAAGCACAAAGAATGGGTCTTACCTACAATCAAATCTTCGATGATGTGATTGGTGATGCGACCCGAGAACTTGAACTTCAACTGAATATGGCGAAGGACAAGGGCAAGAACATTATCTGGGATCAAACAAACTTATCAGTCAAATCCCGAAGGAAAAAACTTCTTAAAATCCCTTCCTTTTACGCAAGAGGTGTGATATACTTTGAGATATCACTAGAGGAGGCACTAGAACGAAACAATCATCGTGAAGGTAAGTTTATTCCCGAAAGCATTCTCAAAAGAATGTATCATCAACTAGAAATTCCCACTAAAAACGAGGACTTTGATTATGTGGAGTGTGTAAATGACTAAACCTAATTGTATAGTTGTGGATTTGGATGGGACATTATGTGATGTGTCTCGTCGTCGTCAGTATGTCGCAACTAAACCTCGCAATTGGAATGCCTGGAATGCTGGAATTATAAACGACCGACCAATTCCACAGGTTCTTGAGGTTCTTAACGCACTCAAAGATAGATTTCCAATCTTCTTTGTAAGTGGAAGAAGTGATGACTATCGTGATGTGACCCTGAAATGGTTTGAGAAGTATGGTATTTGCGAACACGATTATAATGGTCTTCTAATGCGAAAGTATGAAGACCATCGGGATGATGCGATTGTAAAGGGAGAACTTGCCGACCAGATTGAGAAGGATTATAATATCTTTGCTGTTTTTGATGATAGGAAAAGGGTAATTGATATGTGGATAAATCGTGGTGTATTTGTGTTTGATGTAGGACAGGGTAGGGGCAATTTCTAAAGTGGCACAAGACAACCCCAAACGAACTCACAATCGGTTATAGTGTTCTCATAGGTAAAAGAATTATGAAAATCAAAGTCGTCAGCGATTTACATTTGGAATGTTGCGAACACGGGCACGGAGTTCCTGACCTTGGAGCAGGAGATGTTCTTATTCTTGGTGGAGACATTCTATGTGCCCGGCACTTTAAGAAGAATGGACCTCTTAAGAAAGTTTATGATGACTTCCTACAGAAGTGTGTAAAGAACTTTGATGAGGTTCTTTATCTAAATGGAAATCATGAAGCATATGGTTACAACTACGAAGGAACTTTTGATGTCCTCGCAGAACATCTACCAAAAGAAATCCATTACCTTGAGAACGATTATGTAAAAATCAAGGACTGGGTATTTCTTGGAGCAACATTATGGACTGATTTTCGTAATGAGAATGCTCTGGAGATGATGGAAGCGGCACAGTGTATGAATGATTATAAGGTTATTCGTATTGGTTCCAACTATCGTAAGATGAACCCGGATGATACTCTCAAGTTTCATAAGAAGTCCAAACTATTTCTTCAGCAAAAATTGGAGGAGTTTAAGGATACTAAAACTTGGGTTCTTACACATCATGCCCCCTCTTATCAATCGGTTCATCCAAAATACCGAACTGCTGGTATTGCGAATGGGGCATATGCGAGTAACTTGGAGGATTTGATTTTGGATCATCCTCAAATCAAATACTTCTCACACGGACATACGCATGAGAACATGGATTATATGATTGGTAATTGTAGAGTTGTATGTAATCCTCGTGGATACTACAATTCATATAACAATTCTGGACTTAATTTGAACTTCAATCCAAACTTTGAAGTTGAAATATAAATATAAATGTCTGTTGAACCCGCAATCTCTACGGACAGATTAGGTGCTTTCGGGCACCTTTTCCATTATAAACTCTTATAAATAATAATGCGGGTTTGATAGAATAGAAATGACTTCACAAAGTCCAAGAATTTACATATACAAAATTACCTTTGAGGAAGTTCCTTACTATTACTATGGGGTAAAGAAGGAAAAATATTTAAACGAAGAATATTGGGGTTCTCCATATACAAATAAATGGTGTTGGGAACTTTATACTCCACAAAAACAAATATTAGAAGTTTTTCCTTATACGGACGAAGGTTGGAAAGAAGCAAATAAAGTTGAAAAGAGAATAATAAAGCAATTTTATAATGCTGATAGGTGGTGTTTAAATGAAAATTGTGGCGGCACTCCTTCATTAGAAATAAAAAGAAAAACAGGGAAAAGAGCGAAAGAACTTAAAACTGGTATTTTTTCTTTAAGTGAAGAACAAATTAAAGAAAATAGTAGAATATCCGGAATTAATAATAGAGACTTTGGTGTTGGGATATTCAGTCTAACAAAGGAACAATTGAGTGAGTGTGGTAAAATAGGAGGTAAAAGGGGAGCAGAAACACAAAGAAAATTAGGACTGGGATTGTTTTCACTAAATACGGAGCAAAGAAGAGAAATTGGAAAGGAAGCAGGTAAAAAAGGTGGAAAAATAGGTTCAAGAACAACAAACGCACAAAAATGGATGTGCCTTGAAACTGGTTATGTTTCTAACTCTGGAGGATTATCAAAATATCAAAAAGCAAGAGGTATAGATACATCCAAGAACAATAGACGCAGAATATCATAAGGACACCCGACAAACCGTCACAAGGGGTCTTTACGGGACCCCATTTTTGCCTTATAATGACTAGGTAAATAAAAAAAACGACACACACCTCTTGAGTAAATTTCTTGATTTAATCGAAAAAAACGCAATCAAAAACTCCAATTCTAACATTATGTCTAACAACACTTCATCTTCCTCTAGTGGTATTTTCCCTAGTTTGCTTACTGTATTGTTTATTGGTCTAAAACTTACCGGTCACATTACTTGGAGTTGGTGGTGGGTACTATCTCCTTTGTGGATTAGTGCTCTGATTGGTCTTACTATTCTTGCTATTGTTTTAATTATCGCTGTTGCTACTGGATTTTTCAAATGACCCGCAAAGTTACTGTAAAACCTAAATCTAGTAAGGCAAAAAACCGCCTTATCAATAGTATGGAAAATAATTCTGTCTGTATTGTGGAACAGGATAAAGGAGATGGTATGTTGTTTCTTGCCAGTCAAAATCAAAAATACTTCTTCTGGGTAAATATAAGTGAAGATTGTCACTGGGAATGTGACTGGGAGATTGTATGAACTACTTATGTTTGGTTGATGGTCTGGTAGAATACGCTAGTACTGACCCTGCTTCTTTCGCACACTACCAGTTAGTGTATGCGGAGGAGCACCGTGATGCTGACGTTCAGTATCTTGCTATTACTGATGAAACGTATGATAAAATGTTTCCTTATGAGGAGGATGAAGAATGAAAGCTAAAACTCTTGTCATTTTAGAAATGGCAATTAACGCAGGTGTCAAGCGTGGTTGGCACAGAGCACACAAACATATTGAGAACCCAAATGAGGGAACCATTCGTGACAATATAGAAGAGTGTGTAATGTCCGAAATCTACGAATACTTCTCTTTTGACGATGAAACTCTTTGATTTTTATACAGATTATGATTATGGGAGGGACGCCTACGCAACCATAGGTCAGTTTAAGAACTTTAATATTCTTGATGTAGAGATACATACAAGCGAATATTGGTCTTGGAACCCTCGTATGAGATTGACTTTGGGATTTTTGTGTGGTAGTATATTCTCCATAGACTTTAATATCTGGTCGTTCTCATTTAGTATGGAGTTTATATCATATGGGGCACCTTATAATCTTTCACACACCAGAGAATTATGAAAAACTTTTTTGTATCCTTATGGCGTGATTATAAGCACTGGAGGTATGAACGCAGATGCCTTAAATACTTTGGAGCAAAACCAGAAACAATCTGTATCTCCAGAGAAGACTTTGAGGAACTCCAAAAACGACTTGCCGAACCACCAGACCCAAAAACAATCGAAAAACTCAAACAACTTTTAGAAAGGAGGTCTCCTTGGGATGAATAAACCAGTAATTTTTGGTACTACGGTTGTGGTATTATCACTTCTTCTAGTATTTTATATGATAAAACCTAATCAACCAGCAGAAGCACTCCAATATGAAAGTAAGTTTGAGGTCATTGATACTTATAATGGATGTGCGGTCGTGAGATATTCTCCTCCAAATGGAGCAAACTATCACTATTTCTTGGACTGCCAAAAATGATTGAGGAACATTTCTTAAATTGGATAGATAGTAATGTATCACCATATACATTCTTGAGTGAATATTTTTATGGTGATGCGGAAACAGAAGATCCGCAACAAAGAAAAGAGTTGATGTATAAGTGGTTACTCGCTGCTTATGAGGAAGGATATAAATGTGGAAAGGATATAAATGAAATTGCTAAAGAACTTGATGGTGTGGTAGAACATTATTCGTGCTCCGACAATTATACCAGTCATAAGAAAATTATAATCAAATACGATGTTAAATCTAAAGGACAAAATAATTGAGGCACGATTGTATTCTCCTCATAAATGTGAATTTATTTGTGAGAGAGAGGACGGAACTCATTATGTGTATAGACGATTAGATGACGAAGAGTATTATGAACTACAACCAAATCCAACAGGAGAAACTAAATGGTTATGGGGGGAAAAAATAAATGATTGACGTAAAAAAAGAACGAGACGGGACATATACGATTAGTTGGGATGAGAATGACCCCATCGAAAATATGTTGAGTACTTGGACCGAGGAGGATTTTATTCGTGAAATCAAAGAATATTGCGAGCAGAAACTCCAAAGTCGTGCTATAATACCAGAACAATCCTGAAGGAAAATGCCAAAGAAAAAACTTGATGTGGTTCCGGAGTTTAAGTATGAGGGGTTTCCCGTCATCGTCGTTCATAGGGAAGGCAAAGAACTTGCCGATATTAAAACCTGTTATTTTGACTCTTTAATGAACGCTCAAAAATACATAACCAAAAGTAATTTCACCAAAAAAGATTACCAACTATACCAAAAATGACCGAAAGAGCACAGGAGTTTATGAACGCAGTATGGGAACACCGCAATAATGGTGCCGATACAGAAGAAAAGTTAGTTGCCGCCATTCTTTTTACTGCCGCAGAGAATATAAGGTCTTATACGGCACAAAACGATTTGATTGTTTTGGATAAAAATGACCTTCTATCCCTTGCCGAAGAACTAAATGCTTGACTTTCGCGGGATTATCGGGTATTATGATCCAAAGTATCCGGCACTAGACCCCACAACACCATTCTTTGAGTTTTTATCATATTGTGAGTGTTGTAGGAGTTTGGATATTAAACCATCGGTTCAGCGTTTTATGAGATACAATCTTTATTTGAAATCTATAGGAGTGATTAAATGATGGGATGGTTACACAACTGGGGATATGCGGATCAAGTACCGATTGATGATGTTTATGATCGTCTTGCGGGATTAGAACAGAAATATTATGGTGCTCTTGAGGATATTAGAAGATTAGAAGAAGAAAATATTGAGACCTCGAATTTATTTTATGAATTGATGGAAAATATCCGTGCTGTCGATGCCCGCATAGATATTGTTGCTGAACATTGTGGAGTTAATCAAGATGTATGAGGATCTTTCAATTTTTGAACGAGCACTGGCTCGTTTTGGAGATAAAGTCGGTCTCATTGCCGGACTTGAAATCGCGGATAAGATCTCGCCAGAAGACGCTTATCAACAAATCAAGGAACTTTACAGAGAACTTAAGAGCCTCCGTAAACAAGAAAAATCAGATTGGGAAACCCCAAACTAGAGTGTGTGCCAACTGTGGTGAAGAGAAACCACTCGATAAAGACCACTATCAGGTCGTTAAGGGTTTTAAGAGTGGTTTCTCATATTATTGTAATGTTTGTAATGCTCCCAAGAAAAGAGACTGATGAGTGACTCACTAAAAATTATAAAAAATAAAGACGATTCTTATACGGCAGAATGGGACAAAGAGGATCCTATGTGGAGTTGGTTAAATGGATTGACAAGCAAAGAAATACAGATTATAATACAACAAGCAATTCAAGAGAGTAAAAACACAAATGACACTTAATTATGATCGCGTGTGGAAAACGCTGAATGAACTAGAATCTGTATCATCAAAAATCTGTAGTGCCCGTGCGATTCTGGATAGTGCGATTGTCTCACTAGAATCCGGAAATCGTGAGAAAACAGAAACTCTTATGTACGCTGTGGATGAGTATCTACAGTATTACCTTGAGGAGTTTGACCGAAAGTTTAAGGATGCTTGGGATGAAACTGTAACCAAACTCAAACAAGAAGAGGCGGATGATTATATGCGTCCTTGGGGGCATAGTGATATGGAAGAACTTTCTCAATATAAAGAAGATAAGGTAGTCAAGTGGCAACTTCCCGTAGAAGAAGATACTGTGAATGGTGAATATTTCATCACATTTCCTGATGACCTATTAGAAGCAGCAAATCTTAAGGAAGGAGATGATGTTGAGTGGATTGATAATGATGACGGAACTTTTATTCTTAAAAAATCTGTGAAACAACTCAATCACGATGAGGCAATTGCCGCTGGTTGGACTATGACCGATGATGGATTTTGGGTGAAGGAATGAGAACCATCCAAACCTGTGGTTCATCACATCCCGAAGATGGTTATAGTTTCTCTATTGCCTTTGGTGAGGGACCTTGTATGACACTTGATGGTCTCACAAAAGAGGACATTTATGAGATTGCGTCTTGTGCTCTTTGTATGCTTCCAGAGGAGGATTACGACACCTTACTTAAACTAAATTAACATTATTACTTGGAGATTAAAATGATTTCACCCAAAGTCAAAGAAGAACTACTTGAGGCGCAGGGACATCTTCGTGCTGCCCTTCGGGATGCCGCCGTGAATGAAAAACCTTTTGTATGTAAGCACATCGCTGAGATTATTCACTCACTTGATACTTTAGAACACACGGAAAATCTATTGGATAAACTGGAAAATCGTAAGTTTGGAGACAGCGGAATGTTCGGGAATATGTTTGGATGAGTTATGTAAAGTTTTATAACAACACTCTTAAGAGATTGTTAGGAAATCAACACATCTACATAGATAATAGTATAATAGTTTCTGAAAAATGAAGGAATTATGAACCTTACACAACCAAAAATTAAAACTCTCACCGAAGAGGAGTGGAAGGAACTTTCCGCTCTTAAAAACGCAATTAATGACTCACCAGCATCAGTTCATTATACTCATATGGAACGATTTAGTGAACTACTTGTAAGGTCTCTTCAGGAAAGAGGTGGTTGATAAATATATGATATTAAAAATATCCCAATGAATGATATTCAACAACATATCGATAAAGATAGAAAACTTATAGAAGACCCAACCATCTCCCCACAAATGCGTCGTCATACGGAAGAAGAACTTCAAGCACTAGAAAAATACCAACAGAGACATCCGGAAGATTCTTATGACCCAACGCCATTAGAACTTTATTGTGACTCACATCCTGATGCTCTGGAATGTAGAGTTTATGATGATTGATTAGAAGAGGGTTTATAACCCTCTTTTTTTATTCCTTATACTAACATATATAACTCAATCAATTTGATTAAATATTATCCCAAAATAAAACTGAGCCAATAGACGATTTTTCTGCTATAATAAAAAAGTAATTGAGGGTCTTCCAATGTTTTCGAATGAACTATCAGAACTTCTTGACGAAATCCGAGAGATTGAAATCTATGGTAATAATCCCCAAAACTGGATGGGTTGTCTAGCGTATGATGACTATTATGTGACAGAAGAAGAACTGGCACACACAACATAGCATTAAATCTAAGAGAAGGTATACTTGGTTGGTAATAAATCAACGGGCAATAAAGTCCGAGATAACCATGAAACAATTCTGGCAAGACGTTCTCATTCTTCCTTATAAATCAAATAGTCAAGACAATCCACTTCACGAATTTCAAGTTATGGAATTGCTTGACAAATGTGGATATAAATATGTTTATCAACCCAATGGGTCCCAAGCATCTCCAGATTTTCGCGTAACACTACCAAATGGTCGTGTAGTTGATATCGAGTGTAAGTCTAGTAAGCAAGCATATCCAACATATAACGGCGGTCTTCCTAAACATGAAGTAGTTTACATTTTCAGTAGTAAAAAGTATAATGAGACTACCATCTTTTTTTCTGGTGATGTAGTCAATAAACGTAAGCGTGAACTGTTTTCTTGTCTCATCGAGGAACTGAATAAAGTACTTCTTAAATATCAATCCTTACCCGAATGGCAAGATGATGATCGTGGATTTGATTTCTACATCCGTAACATGTTCGTTCAAAACGGTGGGTGGCGCCGCACTAATTACTTCAAGCATAAAGACCGTCAACTCTGTGAACAAAATGTACTCAATTTTAACTGGTGATTGTCAAGATATTCTCTCCTCTTATGGCGAGAACTTTTTTCATTCCTGTATTACAGATTCCCCCTACGGTATGGGAATGGATCATTGGGACCATTCTGTACCTAGTGTAGACATCTGGCGCGAAGTGTATCGTACACTTCGTCCAGGTGCTTTTTGCTTGGCATTTTGTTCTCCTGAATTGTACCATCGTCTAGCGTGTAATGTAGAAGATGCCGGATTTCAGATTAAAGATCAGATTATGTGGATGACTACTACCAAGATGCCAAAGTACAATCGTCTGAAACCAGCACATGAACCAATAGTAGTAGCACAAAAACCATATAAGGGTACACTGAAATCTAACTTTGAGCAGTGGGGTTGCGGTTTGATTGATACCGAGAATACTCGTGTACCGTGGGATAAGAAACCGCCTACAGGTTGGGTGGCACAAGGAGCTAAGCGTCGTACCTTTGGTAAAGAAGGTAATACTAAGGGAACTGGTACTGAGTATGGTACAGTAGACGCAAATCCTTCTGGACGATATCCTTCCAATATTATTGGCGAGGTAAAACCAGAAGAACAAAAGTATTTCTATGCTCCCCGTGCCACACGCAAAGAAAAGGGAAATGATAATGATCATCCTACTGTAAAACCAGTCAGTTTGATGAATTATTTGATTAAAATATATTCTCCTATTACTTCTACAGTTCTAGATCCGTTCTGTGGTAGTGGAACAACTGGAGTTGCTGCTATTCAGGAAAATAGAAACTTTGTTGGTATTGATCTCAGTTCTCACTACACAGAAATCGCAACCAGACGATGTGCAGAAGAAGAACTGGCACACATGGCACTCCCGACCCCTCTGGATGCCCTATAATAGGTTCATACAACGGAACACCGATGACGACCACCTTCGCTGACTATGCCGCTTCTGCCCCCGCCAGAGAGCAAATCACAGAGAATGTCCTGAAGCACACTCTGGCACTTTGTGAGGCACTACGGCAGAACTTTATTGACTACTCCATTCGCAGTCATCGGGGTAATCTGGAAAGGCATCCCGATGAAAGTGCCGAATATCATGAGAAATGTATTGCCGACCTGAAGGATGGCAAATCCAACTATGACTTTGTGATTGAGAGTGGTCGTAAGTATCATAAGATTGTGATGGTGATTGATAATGGTCCGGATCGTTCTCCTTCCCGTTCTTGTCATGCTTTCATAAATAAGAAGTCTGGTGGAGTTTTTAAGTCAAGTTCATGGAAGGCACCGGCAGCGGGAGAAAGGTATAACCTTCTTCTAATTAAAGACCGGGAGTGGTTACTACAAAATGCCGACTGGGCATCTTCATACCTTTACCTTCGTTGAGAATTTTATCATGTATTCATTCAAACCTTCTGCCTCTGGTGACTATGTTGCCGCTTTTGATGTTGCCACAACCTTGATTATCAACTCTCTTATTAAAAAAGGAGCAAAATACATTCGCCTTCATGATGATTTGTATGATGTTCTTGGGGCAGAATCAAAAGCAGAGAAAACCGCAGTCCGAATGGCAGTTAGAAAGGCAAAAGCATCTAGAATTATCATTAAAACTCCTCTAGATACAATTTACGCTGTTCCATGAAACAACTTCTTCTACTACTTCCTCTCACACTCTTCTCTGCTGTTCCGGCACAGGCACAACAGGTTAATCAGTTTGGTGTCTGTACTCAATATCAGGAGGTATACCAACCCGGAGGATACGACAGGTATGGAAACTACTATTCTGGTGGTGTAAGCGTTCAGTCTTTTAATGTTCCATGTAATCAAATCAATAGTGGTGCCTACTATAATCGTGGATACAACGGTTATAATGGGTATAATGGGTACAATAATGGAGGATATTATGGTCGCCGCAGCAATCCAAATTGTAATCCCACTCGTACTCTATTAGGTGCTGTAATTGGTGGAGCAATCGGTCGCTCGATGACTAGTACCAATAACAATCGCAATAATCGTGGATGGGCAACCGCACTTGGTGTGGGTCTTGGAGGTCTTTCTTTCGCCTGTTAATTATGAAAATGAGTAATTTTGATCGTCTTGTCTTTGTCTCCTCATTTTGTATTTTTATGAACTGGGGAGTTCGTATTTGTAATGTCACTCTAAACTCCTTATTCTAATGATTTTTCTTGAAACTACGGGTTATGGGTACTCAAAGCGTCTATGTAAGGATGTGGTATGCTGGTTTGTATCCAAGTATTTTCCACGACATAAATTGGAAATCGAGGTTCTTCATCGTGGATTAAACCGCGAAGGAGCACTAGGATATTGTGATGTTGCGGATAAAACCTATAGACCTCGCAGTTTTTTGATTGAGATGAATACTCATATGAATCGGGATACTTATATTACAGTTTTACTCCACGAGTTGGTACATCTTCAGCAGTGGGTAAAAGGAGAACTCAAATTCAAATCATCCAAAAGATACTTTAATGGTGAGTGTATGGAGGATTATGAGTATATGGATCAAAAACACGAAATAGAGGCACACTCTCAAGAAAAAGTTCTGTATGATGAATACATCGCAGAAAAATATCCAAAAACAATTAAATACTTTCCCAATCGCCTTCTAAACACACTATGATTCCTACTGACCTTTGGTATTCTTATTACCGTATCATTCAGGAAGATTCTCCGGAAATTCTGGATGAGTTTATTGAAAACACCGCCGCCAAAATGGAATTGACGGTTGATTACTTTGTTGAGGAGTTTCTTTAAAATGATTAACTTTATCGCTGGAACAGTCTTTGGTATTATCGCCGCTACAGTTGGATTTGGACCAATCGCTGATGTTCTAAATGGAGGAATGGTAAATCTACAGAAGACCACAATTGAGATGGCAAAACCACAACTACCGCCACCTGCCAAATGAACTCATCAATTCGACTAATTCTCGCATTAGAACAAGTTCATAATCTAATGTCCTTACTTGAGGGAAATGAGTGCGAGCAATTTCTCCATTTTCATTTGGTTTTACTTCAGTATGAACTACAAAGGCAGTTGACAAATCAGCAATTTCAGTCTAAAATTAATGAGTAATTCACAACACACGATGAAGTATCTGTATCTGGTAGATTTTTGGGTTCCTTTTCCCGCAAGTGAGTACTCTGGACTTATCGCAGTTATTGGTAAGGATGATAACGAAGTTCACGATATTCTACTGAACTGGAGGGATGAATATCTCAATAATTATGATAGTTTGATTATGAAAGAAGTAGTCAATTCCCGAAAGTTTGCTCTTGTCGAAGACGAAACCTCACGAGTAGTAGAAGCATTCACGACCTGATGAAAAATCTTGATATTCCATTCGACCATATTGCTCCAGAGCAGTATTTTTATTCTTTTGAGGATTATAAGTCGGGAGTAATTCGCATTTGGTTAAATTGTACTCGCAAGTTTGATTATAATAACGGAAAACCGACAAGAAGTGTCTGGGGATTTTACTCTTCTAAAAAAAGAAAGTATTTTTCCCCAGTAAACAGCATTACAATCGGCAAAGAGGTTCGGTATGAGGACACACGAAATTATACTGCTATGCCAATTCACCAAACAATACTGGAGAAATGCTTTGTGTGAGTAAAGATTAAATCATTTTGATTGAATATTTTGGAGTATATTAAAGATGTTCGTGCTTAATCAGTCTGTGGTTTATCGTGAAATGGAGGGATACATCGTCTATATTGGCGATAATTATGTAATTATGGAACCTCCTGCTGCCGAAGGAAGAATTTCACCAAGAATGATAATTCTATCCGGGGATTACTCAAAAGTCCAAACAGAAAAGTGAACTGAAACCACAAAAATCTAAATAGTTTTGACCCGCTATAGTAGATGTTCCAATGTATCTGGAAGGCATTATAGTATGCGTAAATTACAGCGATTTTCTAGCACACACTCTGCCACATAACAAAACTCATTTTGATAATCTAATTGTTATAACCGATACAAAAGACGAAAAAACCAAAGAACTTTGTGAGTATTATCACGTTAGATGTATTCAAACTGACATTTTTTATGAGAACGGAGACAGTTTTAATAAAGGCGCTGCCATCAACTATGGATTGTCTCAATTAGAAAAGAAGGGATGGGTAATGCACTTGGATGCTGACATCTATCTTCCTCCACTTACAAGAAACATACTTGAAAACATCCCATTAGAACCTCATAAGATTTATGGTGCCGATAGATTGATGTGCCCTTCTTATGAGAAATGGGCTGAGTTCATTAATGACCCACAGAAAATACAGGAAGGATGGGTTTATATTCATCTTAACTCCTTTCCAATTGGAGTTAGACTTGCCGAGTATAATAATAAGAATGAAGGATATGAACCGATTGGATACTTTCAACTTTGGAATCCAAAAGGTTCTAATGTTTTTAACTATCCAACTCAACACGATTATTGTGATAGAACCGATGTTCTCCAGTGTAAAAAGTTTGCCCGTAAGGATAGAGAACTTCTACCCGAAATTGTAGTCATTCATTTGGAAAGTGAAGGTCTTTCTGTGGGTTCTATGGGTAAAAATTGGAAGGGAAGAAAAACCAAATTATTCCAACCATCAGTACATCATAAAGACCAAGTGAATATGGAGATAGAGGAATTGCGTAGGCAGACAAAAGAAGTTCTTGAGAAGTATAATCTTCCATATATTTTTATTGAAATGTCAAGAAAAAGAATACCACTTTATAAAAGAATGATGAATGGAGTAAAGTCCTTTTTTCATGGAGTAAAAAAGGTTTCATACAGACGATGACAACAACCACTTGAGAAACTGGCACAAGGGGTCTTTACGGAGACCCTTTTTTATTGTATAATACACTCATACACACAGAAACATTATGAGTAACCCGCATCCAATTACCCCACCGCCTGAGCTGGTGCGCCAATGGATGGAGCGCACCGAGTACAGCGAACATACATGGTTTTACGAAAGCTACATAGCAGAGCAAGCCGCCCAATGGGGTGCCGACCAGGAGCTAGAGGCGTGTTGTGAGTGGGTGAGCCAATGGCGCTGCTTGGTTGGCGGCAGTCGCCCTGAAGTTGGTCTCCGCGCTGCCCGCCGCCCAAAACCGCCAAGTTTGAAGGAATCCGCACTCAATGCCCTTGAGCACATCCTTCGCCATTCTCAAACCGACCACGGTGCCAACACCATCCGCCGCGCCTTGGAGGCCCTACCCAATGACTGAACTGGCACAAGGCACTTGATTTTGATGCCCTGATGCCCTATAATACTTACATAAATACAAAACTCCTATGACCTTTATCATTCTCTGGTTTATTTTGAGTATTCCTGTCGCAGTATTTGTTGGTAGTTTTATTTCTGCTGGTTCTAAAAATGACTGAAAAAGTAAAGTTTGTAAGTATCACAAGAACCATTTGCCCTTTTACTGGGAAACATTTTTTGGACGCAATTACAGATGATGGGGAGCATTATGTCGCAGAAATGAAATCAGGAATTGAGAAATGGTTAGTATTCACTTCTCCGTGGAAAAAATCCGGACAAGTGCCTTATAAGAACACTTGAGAAACCGGCACAGAGGCACCCACAAGACCCTCCAGATGCCCTATAATACACTCATAAGCAACCAACCGATGAAAGACGAAGAACTTCTAAAACTTGCTTCTCATTTTCTCGCAATTCATCCTATTGATGAAAACAAACCAGAAAACCTTTTGAAGTTTGCCCGAGCACTTTATGAGGAAGGTTATGATGATGGTTATGATAAAGGTTATGATAATGGATACGATGGTGGAACTCTTGATGGTGAATGGTGATGCCTACTCATAAAGAAACCTACGAGTATTGTGAAGAACTGATTGATTGGGAACTCTGTAAAGTGCTTGATACGGCACATCCTTCTCAAAAGAATGAAACACTCCTAAAAATCAAAGAACTTCATAAGCACTTGGAGAACATTCAAAAAATGAAAACCTCTTATCTTTCGGGACGATGACTTCTATTCTCCAACAATACACTCTTGAAGATTTCGTCAAATGTCGTAATCAAAAAGAATGGATTTGTGATGAATGTAGAAATTGTGGTGATAGAGATTGTTGCTCTGGAAATCACATAATGTTTAGAGTTCCTAAAACTGATGATTGTCTCTGTTCTATTTGTATGAGTAAATTGAAATGAAACTTTCATATAATCTCAAACAGTTTTGGTTGCGAAGATTGATGTGGAGATGGTGTTTTGATTGGTGGTTTAGAGTAATGTATCCTCACATTTATTATAGTGAATATGGTAAAAGGTATGAGGAATATGTGAGTGATGATGATATGTTGTGGTTTTGGAACTATCTAAACAACTTTGATAATGAGGTATTATGACTTTACTTGAAACACTTGAATACTTTCTCACAGAAACCGCAGCAGATATGGATGGTTTGTCTTGGGAAATCCGTGAGGAAACTAACTTTGAGGACAACAACATAGACCATTTGACTGAATGTTATGATTTTCAAAAAGAACTTTATGATAATCTCAAACAAATCAAATCTATTATTGAGGAACTGAAATGAAACTCATAGAAACGATTGAAAGGTGTGAGACCATACTATCTAAAAGATATGAAGATATTAAACAAGAGTTAAATCATCCAGATGAAAAACTTGAATTATGTTTTAGTGTTAATTATCGTAATGAATTAATGGATGAGAAAACTGAACTTTTTGAGATGTTGTATAACTTGAACTTTATAAAATTTGAGAGTAATATTCAAGAACTTGATGAAGTGTTAGATAATGAGTAAATCCTACATTTCGTGCTATAATAATGAGACCAAAGAGTTAGAGCACTTTGAGGTTTCATACTCAATTTTTGTCTATATTCGTCAATTAGAAGATGAAATCAAGTATGCTTCTGGTGGTGTGAAAAAACTTTATCCTTTTAGATTTGGAGATGAAGAATGACTGATACTAATATTTTTGATATGAGTTCCTTTGAAAAACTAAAAACAACTCACGACGGACACGGAAGAGTATCCTGCGAAACCAGAACTCAATTAGAAAAATATTTTGATTTAGAAGTGGTGAATAAAATTGTGAATAAATTGTATTATGAAGATTTTGTTGATTTGTCTTATGATGAGTTTATGGAGAAACTAAAATGATTGAAATCCAGAAAAACTATTTGCTCACACTCACAGAAGAACAGGCAAGGGAACTCTATCAGATTTTAGATTATGAAAGAAAGAATGATAAACTTGGAGTTGATAAAGAACTGAAACTTGTCTATCACGAACTCAAAAACCTCTTTGATACTGGGATACGATAATGACTAATAACGAACAACTACTCAATTCACTACAAGGAACTATGGCAACGATTGACCCGTATTCAGTTAAAAAAGAAGCAATTGATGAGTATCGTATAGATACTGTTGAGGAACGACTTACTCGTATTGAAGATAAAGTTGATTTACTCATTACTCAACTTAAAATAGAGTTTTATAAGAAAAATGATGGGACATCCAGATGATATTATACTCACAAATCCCTCAAAGATGTTTGAGTATGAAAAATTAGCAAGAAATATTGATAATTGTGAGAATGTAGAAGAACTACAGATTTCACTCAAAGGTATGCTAAAGTTGTATATGAAACAACAAGAAGTAACGGCAAAAGTATTAAAAATGAAAATGTGATTAAATTAACATCAGCATCTCTTCGTATTATTGGTAGTATTCTTTTATTAGTTGGATACTTCATTCTTCTTTATGTGGATGTAAAGTTGGGGTGTTATTTTCGTTTGATTGGTGGATTGGCAATGGTTCCGTTTTGTGTTAAAATTAAAACTTGGGATATTGTAGGATTACAGACATTCTTCGCAACAATAGATATATCAAAGATTATTCAATTGAGTTATGAAAATTGATATTACGATGGAAGATTATGGCATAATTATAAATGCTCTACATTATTACAAAAAAATAGAGAAGAAAGGAAATTTTCAGCAGTATGATGACGAAAGAATTAATTCATTAAGAGACAAATTATCGCACCAAATTATATGGGAACAATGATTGACTGGGACGCAAGATTTCAAGCACTACCTGACGCAGAGAAGGACAAGATTGCTCTGTTGAGGGTCATAGAAACATCAAATGGGTGTATTCAGTATAAGTTTCGTGATGAGGATGAAGATGCCTTATCAGTAGAAGAAACCAGAAATTCTATGAAGTTTTCCATGAAATGTATGAAAACTATGGAAATCCCTTTGGGGGAAGAAGTGATTACATTTTCGCCCGAAACCGCAGAACTTATGACTGAAATGAGACGATTGTATATCTCTGGTGCGAAACAGAATAATCAGGCAGATTATAATGAGTTTCTCAAAGGCTCTAAAGCAAATCTACTTGCGGTAGGTAAAGAACGCATCTTGGAAGCAAGACGACTTGCGTTTAATCATATTGACGAACTACCACCTCATACATTAGAATGGGGACTTGCTTATATCTTTAGTTTTGCCGAATGGATTCCTTATGACTGACCCAAAACCACATGATATGAAACAATCAAATGAAGATGGTGTATTCCCAATTCCCAACGATTATCTTTTTATTCACCAACCAAAACAATCTAACTATACCTGCTACCTTTTTGGTGGTAATGCCTCATTTTCTTCCATCACTTGGACACCAGAAGAAGGTAAAGTTCCTAATGCTTGGGTGAGGTTCTGGATGAAAGTATTTTTAGATTGTAACTGGGTGAAGAACGATGACTAATAAAGATAAAGACATTATAAGATTAGCAAGACACTGGGGAGCAACAGAAAGCTACACCAGAATGATTTTTGAAACAATCCTTGAAGAACAGAAGACACTTGAAGAACCGGCACAGACACCCCTCCACAGGGGCACCAGATGCCCTATAATGCACTCATACACACAAAGACCTGATGAAATACCTAACAATTGAGAGTTTCGTCAATTCTATGAATGAGGAAGACCTCTGGAAGATTATTGAGGATTATGAGAATTGGAAAGAAACTGGTGAGGATGAAAACTCTTTATTGCGAAATAAGG
>Ga0222712_10000067_pt1 | contig 135900 bp, 191 predicted proteins | sample C33_657DmetaG_FD_165043 | JGI IMG/M metagenome (GOLD analysis project Ga0222712, IMG submission 165043) | Estuarine water microbial communities from San Francisco Bay, California, United States - C33_657D | ecosystem: Environmental > Aquatic > Marine > Unclassified | place: USA: California... | reverse complement strand
AATTGGCCGGTCGTGAAAGATTCAAACTCTCAACCTCAGGGTCCGTAGCCCTACGCTCTATTCAATTGAGCTAACGACCGATACTTGGTGGAGAATAGGAGATTCGAACTCCTGACTGAAGCTTGCAAAGCTACTGCGTTCCCAATTACGCCAATTCCCCAATTGGTCCGTGTGAAAGGATTCGAACCTCCGACCGCCTGGTCCCAAACCAGGAGCGCTACCAGACTGCGCTACACACGGGTATTTCTTTTATGATATTGGTCCATTTCCGTTTTTGAAACCAATCACACCACCTTCTTCTTTAATTCGTTTGATAACTTCTTCAAAAAGAATTGGTCTAAAATCTGTTTGTTCAACACAAACACAATGATATCTTACATCAATTTGTGAATTTTTAATTCCTGTCATCACTCGCCTTTGGTGAGTATGACCGTGAATGTTAACACCAAATCTACCAAGACTTTCTGTATGAATTGGAATATGGGACAAAATCATTCCGTTCATAATGTGATATGCACGAAGCTCACGAAAATGTTCCCTATAATCTTCATCTTTGAATATATCATGGTTACCACGAATCAAAACTTTATCACCGTTCAGTCTATGCATAATGCTAAGTGCTTTGCGGTTAATCACAACATCACCAAGATGATATACTTTATCAGTTGGTTTTACTGTTTCGTTCCAACGCTTGACCATTTCTTCATCCATTTCTTCTGGAGTATTCCATGGTCTTATTTTTTTACCATCATCATCTACGAAATGGCACACACCTAGATGACCAAAGTGTGTGTCGCTTGTCAAAAATACACTAGGCATATGCTTCCTTTTTAAAATTAAAATTGGCATCCCGAGAGGGATTCGAACCCCCACCCACGGTTTTGGAGACCGTCATGCTGCCGTTAAACACCATCGAGATATAAAACTGGTACCGAGAGAGAATTTCGAAATCTCGACCTATGCGTTATCAACACATTGCTCTTCCTCTGAGCTACCTCGGCATTAATTGCTTCCTCTCTGCGGTGGTAATTATATCGCATCAGAAATTTGGTCAGCAAGTTTGCACTCACCAATTAGTCTTTCATCACGCACGACCTCCACCCACTTCCCGACCAGAGAGGATTCTCGCATTGCCAGCGCCAGTTTGGTATGACTGGAACCACCCTTGAGTAACGAACTCACTTCACTTCCTACGGGTCATAGTAGTCAAGCGTTACCTCGACTGGACTTGGCGGAGAGTATCAGATTCGAACTGATGCACCCATTTCTGGATGACGGTTTAGCAAACCGCTGGTTTAACCACTCACCCAACTCTCCATAATTTGGCGGAAGACGGAGGAGTCGAACCCCATCCGATTTCTCGGAACCTGGTTTTCAAGGCCAGTCGCCGGACCATCCCAGCTGCATCATCTTCCCTATTGGTGGATTCTAAAGGGATTGAACCTTTGACCTTCGCCGTGTAAAAGCGTTGCTCTACCGCTGAGCTAAGAATCCGAAATTTTTATTGACAATTTATCCTTCTCTACGCCGTCAATAAAGGCGAGTATTGGCTCCACAGGCTGGGATCGAACCAACGACCAATTGATTAACAGTCAACTGCACTACCGCTGTGCTACTGTGGAATAATGAATTTGTGGCAGGTGAGGTATCTGTTCATAGCGTCCTATGACTTGCCCATTCTCCTTTTACTTTCCTTACCACAAAACTGGCGATGCGTGGGAGAATCGAACTCCCATCTTCGGATAGACAATCCGAGATAATGACCATTATATGAACGCACCTAAAATAGGATAAGCTACTTGTTTCCACACAAGCCCTTAATTGAGCAGTTACTCTGTCCATCCATTTTATTCTAGGTGTCTGTGTGCAGTTAGGATTCTGCCTATCAGAGCCTGAGATTTCTCTCGCTAACGGTTTTCTGCCACCGGATCTCTATCGCTAATCAAACGCTACTTTAACGGAAGTAGTAACGGGATTTGGTGGAGACAGTAAGATTCGAACCTACTCACCCGAAGGAACAGATTTACAGTCTGCCGCAACTCTCCCACTTTGCCGTGTCTCCAAATTCTAACAGAGAAAAACACACTTCGGATACTGTACTAAACAGAAACTATCCATCACGGTCTATCCCGCTGAAATGTGTTTATCTATGGTAGAGGCACAGAGAATCGAACTCTGGTTAATAGGTTAAAAGCCTACTACTTTACCACTAAGTTATGCCTCCAAACTACCATTTGTTTAGTGTTATCTGCCTATTTGTCAACAATGTAGCTAGCACTGACAAGCGAATAGCAGTTATATCAGGATGCGTTCCTCGCACGGTTGCACCCGCATAGTCATAGCGTCCTATGACGATACCTTGATAACACTAAACAAATGGTACACCTAGGGGGAATCGAACCCGCCGTTTATGCCTTGAAAGGGCATCGTCCTAACCGTTAGACGATAGGTGCATTTCTTCATCAAATTTTTAAAGAGCGTATCGATTGATTTCTCAACCGATGAAACGTATTATACATGAACCAGTTAATTTGTCAACCAGCCCGTTGTAAAAATACAACATCAATCTTGGTACGGATGGAGGGACTCGAACCCTCAGAACTCAGATTTTAAGTCTGATATGTATACCAATTCCATCACATCCGCATTGGTGCCTCAGAGGAGACTCGAACTCCTAGAATCTGGTTTCTAAGACCAGCACGTATACCAATTCCGTCACCGAGGCCAAAAACAAAAAACCCTAGATTTTTTAGGTCTAGGGTTCGTGTGTGGGAAAATAATTTCTAAATTCTACACACGAACACCGCCATTCCAATCTAATGTTGGGCGTGAATACTCAATAAAGGCGGAGTGCATTTTTCTTGTTGTCATCCTATTATATATCCAAAATCATCCAGGAATTCTAGTTTGTTTTGCTTCTACTTTCTCACCTGATGGGTGAATATAAGCAACATAACCATCTTCATCTCTTGTACAAACTCCATTCCAAAAATATTCTTTTTTACGGAATATATTAATGTGTTCTTCGGTATATTCTTGACAATCAATTTTCATTTGACCAAGAAACTCCTGCCAATTATCATCAGCAACAGAAGCAATGTTTAATGCTTCTTGTTCATTCTCCGCTTCTATAATATGTACATGACGAAAAGCGTTTAAAGTTTCAACAATATACTTCATTCATCAATCCTTTCAATTTCCATATCACAATCGATAATCATCTCACAATCATCCATAGACCAACCTTCTTCTTCTAGGTCGAGAATTGAATTCTCATCAAGAAACTCTTGAATTTTTTCAACTTCTGCTTCATCAGCAAGGTCAATGTCGGTTTCTTCCCAACAAGCATCATTCAATTCAATCATTTCAGAATCATAACCACAAGAATAGATATCTACACCAGATTCCAACTCAGGCGGTTCATCATCTTCTGTGGTTACAACAAATTCACCCCATCGCCAACCGGTTGCATTTGTAATATAACCCGCAACACCAGGTTTTGACCACGTTTGTCGTTCAATGATAGATTTTTTCCAAGTTGGAGTAACTTTCCATTGTGCCATGATAATTAACCCTCTAAACTAGTTTCAGCCCATTTTGAACCTAAACTAAATTCAATTTTTTGAATTGAGTCCCAGCGAAAACTACGCCAACCATTCGCTTCAATGTCAAAGACAGCTTGTGCATCATCTGATTTTTTACGATTTGTTACAACACCTTCTTCAATTTTGGGAGTATGCTGTTCATTTAGCGTACATTTCATAATCCGCTCACTTCCATCTTTTTTGGTGAATGTAAGCGTTACAATTTCATCTTTCAACAAATGCCGCAACCAATTTTTTTCTTTTTCATTTTTAAAAAACAGTTTTTTTGAATTATCCATAATCAAACATTCACCTTTCTTGTTAACCTTCAGCTATGCTGCTTGCATAACCCTTTAATTTCTTAATTATAACAGAACCTAGTACCCTTGTGAGGTAATCTTCAATCCATTTACCCGATTTGTCTGTTTTTCGCAACACACATCCATAAATTTCGGTACCAATCAGATTTTCAACATATTTCGTGGGGTCACCCAAAATAGCGTCAAAGAAATCATCAAAAACCGGCAAACCATCTTCGCCAGCTTTAAACATTACAACGTGATACATATCACCGATAGAATTTCCATCAATTGCTGTGCCTTGTGCTTCATCTGACAATGTGAAATAGGAAAATCTCATGCCTTCTTCATCATCATCAAGAGGCAAGAAATAAAATCCATCATATTTTGAGCTTTCCATTAAAATCCTAGTTATTGATTAAAAAAATCTTCACAAAGATTAATGATAAACGCAATTAACAAAAATCCCAACAAAAAATAACCAACTGCTTCTAGTATAGCAATCATCATAAGCGTAGTAAGCGTCATTTTAACCTTATCAATTCAATTTTATCACGACATTTGAACCAACCGAGCTCATCTTGACCCTTGATGCTACCCAAATAATCGCATCCGAGCTCTTTTGCCATTTTATGGCCAACGGAATTCGAAAAAAACAAGTCGGACATGATAATTAATATCATGCACAACGAAAAAATTAGCAAAATTTTGAAAAAATTGTTATTCAAAAGACAGCCAACATTGCAGCAAGCAGAAAAAGTGCAGCGTTTACAAAATTTCCTGCTAAAAGTGAGTGTGCCGAAGCGAAAACGAACATTCCCACTAGAGCCCAAGAGATTTGCAAGTGATTAATAATCACAAATTCACGCATTTTTTCAGAAATTTCATTAATTTTATTCATATTCATCTTTCCAAGTATCATTTTCACCAACTGCAACCCAAACATTTTGAACTTGACACTTCGGCCAGCCCAATTTTATTGAATTTACCGCTTCTTGAGCAGATATAGCACCCACTTCTTCATATGAAGCTGTGTTTGTTTCCCAAAAAAACTCAACCATATAATAATTCCAACTCATATCAACTCCAAGTCCTGTGCCTTTCAGCAACGTGTTCTAAACCATCATATTCTTCAATGTACCAATTCACATCATCGGGTATTTCCACAACTTTTAAATCAGCATAGGCACCATCAGCAGCACCACGTTCTACTATTTCAACCAACACTGGACAATCCCGAGGAATGTCATAGTACCAAAAATTTTTATCCGTAATGCCTTTACGGTCTTTGTATTCTTTCAATGCAGCCTCAGATAAACCGAAACCACCATGACAATCATTAATCACAACTTTCATTTTACTTCCTTATATATTTCTAATAACACTCAGCGTCTTGCACTTCAATGTCAAAATCTTCTAAGGTACAACCCAGCATTGCTTTCAATTCTAAATCAGGTTGATATTTCAACGATAATTCTAATTCACGAAATTCTTGCTCAGAATTTTCTCTGGTAATTTCAGCACCTCGCATATTGTACCGTTCACGCATGGTACGCCGAATTGCTGTCGATTGTTTAGAATTGGTCATTTTGATTCATCTTCCTAACACCGCTGGCCATCATAATCAAACCAGCAGAAGCAAAAATAACACACAACAATAAACTGTTATCTGGATTTTCCATGCCACCTACTGAACCAAAAGCAATTAGTAAACCAAGAAAAAATCTTATCATATCGTTTCCATTTCTTCTAAAGTTTCTTTTCTCATTAAATCGGCATCCTGAATAGCGAATGAAAGTAAATCACACAATCGCTCACCAGCCGAACCAGTAAGAATTTCTGCCAGCATATTCAATTCGGCTTCATTCATTTTGGTAATATTATCAGCAACTGAAACAACAACAAAAGAATTTATTTTATTCATTAGGCAACCTCACTCTTTTCTTCCATCATTTCAGACAAAATAAATTTAGCACGATTCATATATTGGCGAGAATCATTGGTAGCACCCATCGCAAGCAATTCTTGAGCATCCGATAAAATACCCATCACAACCATTTCCAAACCACTCAAGCGAGCGGTAAAGGAATTCATGTATTGCTCACGAATATCGGACTCGGTCATGCCATAACATTGTTTTTCAAATTCAGTCATTTTAGTTCCTCTATCAGTTTCTAAGTTACCAGTATAACATAGAATACCATGATTGGCAAGCCCTAGTCCTAAGTTGTTGTTTTTACGCAACATTAAGTCTTTAGTATTACTTTCTCAAAATGCATCAAAATTGAAATATTTTGGTGTTTCTTTCACCAAAATCAAGGTCACGCCATTTTTTTCAAAGATGAATTGACCAGTTTTGTTGTTGAATTTCACCAAGTCATCGGTAGTAAAATCTTCATCACCCCAACCATCTTCATCATCATTAACAGGACTAACCAATGTGGTTGGTGCATCATTAAGTTCTGACTTCTTCTTAGAAAAGAAACGCCAGTTGATACAGATTTCTTTTGATGACAACGGTGCGCCATTCCAAATGGAAGGACTTGTACGGTCTGCCTTGCGGTCACCTTTGTAGATTTCCACACTATATGTTGTACCACCATCAAACTCAGCCTTCACGTTTAGAATACGCATTGCTTCTTGTGGTGTTTCACCATAACGGTTCATTTCTTCAACCAATGCCTTTAACATATCAAAGTTAAATGCACCGAATACAGAAGCAATACCCACAATGGTGTCAATCGTTTTCAATTCAGGTTTGGCCAGATTGTCATAGCAGTATTCACGGATGAATGCCTCATCCAGACCTTTGAAGTCAACCATGTAAAAGATACGACCTGGTCGGTTACGCATATGTGAATCAACACGCCATTTGTCGTTGCTGGTCAGCATGAATAGTTTCTTTGATGAATAAATGCCATCAAGCAATGTCAGCAATTCTTCCTGTTCTTCTGAATTGTAAACCTTTTCAAACTCATCAAACATCACAATACATGGTTGTTGAATGGATTGAATCAGCGTATTGAATTTGTCACCAATCCAAGCATGATTGATAACGATAGTTGGCACACCTTGTTTGGCCAACTCAACACAGATATTTTTACTCAACAAGGTTTTGCCTGAACCTTTTTCACCAACAAGCATGACACCTGTTGACTTTTCACGGTCCCAAAAACTATTGATAATCCGTTCTGTATTGCGGATTGTATCACCATACATTCTGGTGGGTACATCAAATGATTCAATCTGTTCAATGTAAAAATTCTCAAACGGATCCTGCTTTACGACATAGTTACCAGCAGGCAACGATTCGTGCAAATCCATAGATTCTTTTGTGGCAATACGGAATGTATTGCCTGATTTCATGTAATAACTCACAACTTTTCCAATTCAACTTTTAATCGGCGATGGAAAGAATCTTCTCCATCATCACCACTTACTAACCAATCAATGCGCTGTGCATAGACATATGCCTGTCTTAGAATAACTAAACCTTTTTTAAATTCTTCAATTGTTTCGGGAGTGAAATGAGAACCTTTGCGGCCACCATATTCATCTAATTCTTCTGAATCATTGTCCAGAATCAACTGTTCCACTTCATCAGCAATATTGCCAATTTCCCATTGCATATAACTAAAATGTCCACCACTCATTTAATTTTGCCTTCTTTACTCATTGTTTCCATTTGGTCGAAAAGATTTTGGAAATAAACTTCATAATAATCAGCCAAAGCGGTCATTTGCTCTGGTGTCGAACCTTTACTTACGAACAAACGAATGTCCTCTGTGATATTCCAGCAACGGAGAATATTCTGTTCCAAATCAAACCTATCACTCATACTAACTCCTAATCGTAGGCAATACCATTCATTGGTCTTGTTCCATCCCAATGTCCTTTGGTCACACAAACACCCTTATGCCTTACTTTTAGTGGGGCATCTAGATTCTGCAACTGCGCTCGAACCACTTCACAATCACGCTTGTTCTCAAACTTCATGGTGGTCTTATCCATAAAATCACCACCAGGAGAATAGAAAGCAATTATCAATATCCAAGCACTATTCATTTTCTTTTTACTTTCGCAATCAATTCATTGGCTTCCGGATAGTCCGTCAGTCCCATGCCTTCCGCATAGATTTCGACCAACTGCATACGCATCATTTCGATAATACCTTCACAATCGATTCTATCTCTTTCTGGTAGAGAACTCATAAAAATCTCTACTTGGTCCCATTCTTCGATGTTCCAGATAATGTCTGCGAGAATCTTTTGGCGCTTATTCAGGCCAGTAATTACGATATCATTCATTTTCATATTCCTTTTGGTAAACCAACAAATAAACGGATTCTAATTCTTTATACGGAAAGACATTCGCATAACTTTTCATCGCATCTTCCAAATCTTCACCACCAATCAGGTGGAACTCACCCGTAGTGGAACGACAACCATACGTTTTCCAATCGAAACTCATAATTTAACTCCTATGCCATTTCATCAATATTGGTACCTTTATCAAGGTCTTTTGTTTTAATTGCCTGCAATTCAACCTGACGGTCTTTGATTACTTTAATCTGCTGTTGCTTGATTGTTTCTTGGTGGACAAGTTTCTGCAATTCAATTTTATGTGCCATGGCGGCATTGATACCACTTAGTTTCATTCTTCAACTCCAAAATGTTGTTTAATCAGATCCGAAGCAAGGAATGGTTCTGCAATATCAGCAATATTGGCACATTCTCTGATAATCAACTCGGCAAATTTTATCAATTGCGTAGTATTTACTTCAGGATAGGTACTGCCGCCTGCTTCTAATGCAATCTCTCTGATTTTTTCATTCATCTTCTTCACCTTCATAACATGGCAAGGTACCATTACAACAATGGAAACAGGTATAAGGCACACCAGATTCATCTAAGTCATTGAACCAGTTACCACCACACCGAGGACAATCTATTTCTTTTTTATCGTCATTCATAATACAAAGAAACCTATCAGTAAACCAATCGCAAACGACACTATGCAAAACCATATGATACACAGTATGAACCACATATCATTTTCTAAGAATTCTTTCATTTGCTTGCAACCACACATTCCTTAGGGAGAACACACTTGTCATCAAAACCCATAGAATCACCACCCCAATAAACAACCATACTAACCAACCATACGGCTAACAACATAAAGACTCCATTATAACATAAACAAAAGTACCTGTGTGGCAAATATATGGAACCTTAAACCAGAATCTCCCCAGAGAATGACGGGGGGGCTCTGAAAAAAGGGAACCTTATTCCTACCGACTGGAACCTTAACCAAAAAACCTCCAGAGAATGACGGGGGGCTATGGGAAACTGGGGCAAAATAGAAAATTAAGGAATCCATCTGTGGTTCCCTAGAGGACTCCTTTTAAGGATCCTTATTCTAATATCCTAAATTTTTTCCAGATATCACATGGCTCACTGCTCATCACTCATCACCAAAATACCCATAGTCCTCATCCGTGCCATAGCCTGCTGAGGCCATTGCTGAATCGAAATCTCCATCCATGCTATCATCATATGACTCCGCATCCAGCTCATCTTCGAGCATCTCAAAAAAGTCCTTCACTATGGAAATTGGTGCATCCACAATTTCTGCCGCCTCGGTGGCGGTCAAACCACGTTCAAACAATTCACGCAATTCCAAATCCAAATTGCTCATTCTGCTCATGTTCTTTCCTTTTAAAATGTATTCAAGGTTGGTTGGTACTCTGCAATATACTGGCGCTCCCTCTGGTGGGCAGGTTTGCGACCTCTCACCACCTCGAGCACCTCATATTGGTACTGTGCTTCTGGCATGGTGCGGATGAAATCACAAAATGTCCAATCCTTGTCCTCACACAGCGCTCTGGAGAGGTGCTTCTGCCATCTTACTTTGACACTACGGAGGAATGCTTGACCTTGGGCGACTGTCAAACCAATGTAATTGTCGCCTGTATCCACGCAGGTTACCTGATAGATAACATGGTTACGGTCGCTGCGCTTTTTTCTCATATATAAAAATCACCTGTGCAAAAGCAAGCATCATACACCATTTCACGGACAGCGGTGTCAAGCGCTTCACCAAATTTAGCACGGTCGCTCTCAGCTAAATTTCTGAGCATGGGCAATATATCTTCCCATTGAGCATTATTAGTCTTAGCGAATTCTACAATTTCGGCAACCTTTGCATTGCCTTCATCCGTGAACATTCCGTAGTAAATCATTTTAAGCCTCATTAATTGAATAAATTACCAAACCCAATTCATTGGCAATTTCATATGCCGTTTCCAAATTGGGAGCTTCGATTAAATCACAACCGTCCTCATGTTCAACAAAAAATTCACTCATTGCAATTCCTTTTAAATTTATTTGCTGATAATTTTTCAATCAGCGGCCTCGAGGATCCGATCCTTCTGCCTTACACCTGAGAACCCATGTTGGCATGGGTCTTTTGTGGTGCCACCGTTCCTCGGTGGTCTCAGAGTGGTTTTTCAATCTATGGAAGGAGTATAACAGAATTGGTGAAAATGGCAATATACTACTTTAGTTCTCCATCCCATTGGTCAACTTCTTCTGGTGCTTCGGTCGCCTCTGATAACGGACACGGACTTTCATCACCACAGCACGGTGCTTATTGTGCTTTGCGACAAAATTCCTTATCTTATTCATTACATACTCCAGTAGGACTCACTTGAAGGTGAGCAATAATAAGGCGTATCGTAACGCTCTTTAATTTCTTTTCCACTCATAATATTGGTTTTGGTGACATAGGTCTCAAACACAAAAACAATAAAACCAAGCTTGCGCTTCGCAGCTGCAACCGCTTCAATATAGTCCTTTGTGGACTCTGCAAAATCAATCACTTGAACCAAACGGCGACCTTCAATGTATCGCTTGTCGGCTTTGTGAATCTCCAACGTGTATTCGGTAAGTTTAGACATAATCGTTCTCCAATACAATGTATTCAATATAAAGGTTATCTAAAGTTTCATTATCCATTAGACTGAGCTCATCACTAGTCCAGCCTTTGAAACTCAGCAACAAAATTAAATCTTCCCGTGAAATAGTATCCATTAAGCGAAGCTCCCATTTAATTCAGAGTATTCAATTGTAGGCTCTTTGTGTGTAATAACACCCTCATAATCGAGCTGACTCTTTTCGAACCAACTAAGATAATCATCACCTTCAATTTTCCAATCAATAATTTCCTCACGGAAATAATCGTTACCACCTTCTAAACCAGCCATAGCGACCACAGCAAGGTAATCGATATTCAGAGGAATGTTGGTTATTTTATATTCAGAACCACCCTTAGCCTTCCAGTATTGGGGGCAAACACCATTACCGTCCCAATCGTGGGCACCGTAATTTTCGTGGATTTGGGTGGAAATGACCAACATCATATTAGTTATCCTTAGGCGGCGATTTTGGTAACAGTAACTTTACCAGGTTTTTTGTTAGCTTTGCGAGCTTTGATACCAACGGGACCGGTTTTCAATGCAAGCAACTTGGCTTCAAGTTTAGCAATACGCTCTGCTTTCTTTACAGCAGCAATATTCTGCTTCGCTTGGCGAGCAATGGCTTTCTCGGTTTTCGCATTAGCACGAGCCGTTTTCAAAGCGGCACGGACTTCAGTAGCCTGAGCACGGAGGGTTTTCATTTCGGACTGAATGTTTTTCAGAGCAACGGAGAGGTCAGAGGTTTTAGACATTTTGTTTCCTTTTCAAGTTTTGATGTTATCAGTATATCACGATTTTTGGCAATTGTCAAGCGGTTTGTGGATTCTGTTGTTTTTCTGCAACATCTGTTTTTCTCGCTTTTTCAATCTATGGAAGGAGTATATCACAATGGGCAAAAAAGGCAAGCCCCCTCGAATAGTCGACCGGAATGGTCAAGTATTATTAGGGGCTTGCCTTTTCGGCAATTATCTGGTATAATGGAGGGGTGGTTCGGGGCGGGGTAATACTATTATATTAGTAATACTTTATTATTATAGATTAATATTATCATCATCTTCGAGGTTCGGAATATCAATCATCCAATCATCGTCAGTTAATATATACTCACCGTTTTTTTGTTTTTCGACATTAGTTAAGTATCTCTCACGACCTCTGATAATCATAGAGGTGGTCGCAATACCTTCGGGTGTCTGTCGGTACTCTATTGCTTTCTCTGATAATTTATCTTTGTGTTCATCTGTTAATTCTTTATTAATCTGAGCACAACTCTGAGAGCAATGCAGTCCTCTCTTACGGTGTTCTTTTCCGCACTCAGGACACGATTTTAACTTATATACACCTGGCATCTTTTCCTCTAAGCGTATTTACTACCCACTTTTTTGCACAATTTCACACTTTATTGCACTATTGGAAGAATGAGTATAATATTTCTTTTCACCCTCTATTCTTGCGGCTATGGCATCTTCAATTTTATCATATCTACCCAAACTAATTTTTTTCCGATTGTGGCAAATTGTAGCGTGCCATTTCTTTCTGGAATCTTCAAAAAAAACACCTAAATGACCACTTGTTTTATTAGTTGAATAACAACTTTTTTTATTTTCTTGGTTTTGTTTATTTGTACAAGCTCTTAGATTTTCTATACGATTATTGATTGAGTTTCCATCTATATGGTCTATAAGTTCGTCCTCTTTTAAAGAATAACCATGCCAAACCCATATTAATCTATGAGCAGGATATCGTTTACGCCAAGGATAGTAACTTACAAACACATATTGTCTACCATCAACTTTTCCTGTAACGATATGCCCTGTCTTTCTGCCATTTTTGTAAAGATATCCGTCCTTATATTCAAAGATTTTTTGTAATTCTTCTGACGGAGGTAGTGTTTTTGCTTTAGTCATATGGTCTTTTCTTTAACATCACCACATTGTGTTTCCTTCCACTTACTCCATATGTTAGTGATTACTCTGTGTGATTTTGTTTGAATATCGGTTCTGGTTAATAACTCCATAAAGATATCTTCAAGGTCACTTCTATTACGCCATGTGCCAATAAAAGAACCATGCGGGTTTCGTGTGCCACGCAATACTGCTGGTGTGCTTACACATATTGCACCATTAGGTGAAAGGTTTGATGTTTTCAACCAAAGCAAGTATTCTTCAAATGTACCGGCAATAACATAATATCTCATTGTCAGGTTGCCATATGAGGTGCTGGTCTTGATGCAAGGTGATGCACCAGTTCCCGTAATGCGGCATTCTCTTTTTCTAAAGAATCAAGGCGTGTTTTCGCTGACTCAATCTGTCCTTCTAATATATTCAATTGATTGTTGACTTCTTCTACCGATACCCATTTACCAGAGATATCGGTCTTTAATGCTACATTGCTCATTTAATTTCCCATTTTAAACCTATTAATTTGTACATGAAACGGAACAGCAGATTTGGTTTAGATTTCATCTTAATAGTGGTTGTATCAATATCTAGAACCAAATGCGAGGCTGTAATGGTCGATGCACCAGTACCACCATTCGAAAGTGTATATAAACTTCTATCTATCGGTGACCATTCTATTTTCTGTTTGTAACAACCACTGTAATCTAAATCTAATTCGATTTGTTCGGTGAGGGGCCAAAAATACTGGATTTCAAGTTGGTTTCGCATCTCTTTGTTTCCTTTACCTCTTTGAGTATTTGATTTGTTTGCTCTTCAGTTAATGCACCATCATCTGGTTCATAACTATTGCCCACCATTTTGATTAGTTGACCATCAGAAAATAAAGCTTTGAATTCAATCCATGCATCATTATTGTACCCACCATTCTTTTCATCCTCACGATAAAATCGAATTGAACCATCAAAATCCTCACACTTCACCCATCTCTCATTATTTCGTTTGAAATAACCACCCACTACATTATCCTCAATATCAACCCATTCGCTGTCATATTCTTTTATCCAAAGATATACAAGACCAGATTCTTGGTCAACTTCTATCTTATAATCATCAATGAATTGACTTGGTGTGTCCTTTGTTTGATATTTAAACCCACCATAATGTATATAATCGAACATACCCATTATTCTAACTCCTCTTGCTTAAATCGGCGTTCCTGTATTGTTTCTTCTTTCCATATTTTGCGTGGCGATGAACACAATATACAGTTCGGTCGACCACAATCCAATGCATGATGCTTGGCAAACTTATGCGGTTCTTTTACATCGATACCGTGTGCCTTAGCAATCTTGGTCTGCTTTACAATTGCACTATTCTCTTTGTGTAACCGCTTTGAATGTTTGATTTTAGAATCTTCATCACTCATAAACACCTCCGATTATGGGTTGAGTAACTCGGTCAGCGAACGATTGTCACCAATTGCACCTCTTAGGAATGAATTAAACGCCAAACTAATGCGAGTATTGTCACCAGCCTTCTGCTCAACCATATGCGTTAATGATGATGGAAACACTACGATATCACCTGGCTTTACAGTAAAGAACCAAGTTTCTGCATTGTACCAACTCCACTCTTTTGGTTCCAATTTGATTTGTTTGTAACCCTCTTTAAAGAATGTAATCTTATCTTTTTCGGGGTCGGCATTGATATACATCACACCAGATAGAAAACTATTAGGGTGTGCGTGTTTGTGGTGATATTGATTTTCGGTTGTATAGTTTAACCATGCTTGTGTAATATAAGGCTTCACATCATCTTTTTGTTTGATAATGCTATCCAAATACATCTGTAAGGCCTGTGTCAGTTCTTGTTTGATGGTCGACATTGCATCGTGCTTCATCAAATAATTATCAAGACTGGTTACATTGCCTTCATTCTTAAATGTTGTTTTACCGTGTTCATCAAAGAATTCTAGTTCTTCTTTGGTGAATTCTCTTTCGATATTGGTAAAGATTAATGGCGTTGGAAATAAGCCATGCAAGACTGGTTCTTTCATTATGATTCCTTCAAGTGGTCAGTTCAGTAATTATAACACAAAAAAATAATAAATGCGGCAAAAATAAAAAACCCACCAATTTGGTGGGTACAATTAAACCTTATCTTCGGCACTCTTGTCAATAACAAAATTTATATATTCTACGGCATCATCTTCACAGGTAAAATACCGAATAATAGTTTGTGCCGTGTACCGAGAAATGAACATCAATAATATGTTTTCTTCTCGGTGTATCGATAATTTTATAAACCAGCCATTACGCTCACAAAGGTGCCAAGAACGCAAATTGTTCTTGATTTCAGTCCTCAGTTTGGTAGTTGCCGGCGATAACTTTTTTTGCATTGGTATCTCATTATACTATCTTATGGTATATGTAGTATATCAGAAATTTACAATACAATCAAATTATACGCCGAACAACACTCTCACCGTTTATGAATCTTAGAATATTTACCGTTGCGATATTCTTCTAAAACTTCACCACACACAACAAAAAATTTTGCGATTGATTTTAAGATTTTCATATCATGCCTCTGCGTTGGAGGTTCATAATTCTACGTTCAACATCAGCATGGTCAACAGAATCAGCCAAATAGGCCTCAATCTCATTTCTGTATGCAGGTGTGAATGTTCTTTTAACCCACTCCCAAAATCCTGTCATATCTGGCATATTAGGCCTTCGATGTTTTAGAGAATTTGGCCAATGAATCCAAGATTTGATTTGACACTTCTTGGTTGGTCTTTACGATTTGAGTAACAAACTCGGTTTGTTTATCGATGAAAGCGTTAAGTGGTTTTTGTAATTCTTTATCGGCAACAAATGTGTTGACAAAATATTTCTTTGCACCTTGAACGGTTTCGATGAATGTATCTACTGCGAACATAATATCTCCTTTAGACGATTAAAATAGTATGAGCCTCACTATTGAGCACCCATACTATTATATATGTTGCATTGCATCAAAAACCTAGTGTTTCTACTAGTATGCCTGGTCTATTTCACCTTATGAAACGGCATCTTCATATTGCATCTTCGCCAGAATATAATCTTTAACCAATGATGAACGGACAATATCATCGGCAGTAAATTCAATACGGGTAAATGCTTTCATATGCATGGCAATGTCAAAGAATTTCAATATGCCTGACATATCGTTTTTCTTTTTGTTCAGGTCGGTTTGCCTGTAATCACCACACCATAGAATCTTTGAACGATAACCAACCCGTGTCATAACGGTGTCGATTTCTTCAAAGGTCATATTCTGCATCTCATCCACAATGATAATGGCATCATCAAATGACATACCACGAATGAATGAGGTTGATATGAATTCAATATAATGTTGTTCTTCTAATCTATCCCATGCATCACGGCGACCAAATAGTGTTTCACATATTTGCCGATATGGCTGTTGGTAGATTTCCATCTTTTCATTTACATCGCCAGGTAAATGGCCAATCTCACGAGATTGTACTGCTGAACGGACAACAATGATTTTTTTGAATGGGTTTGATTTGTCAAGGACTTCTTCTATTGCCTTATACAATGCACAGAATGTTTTACCTGTACCTGCAACACCATGTAGTGCTACAAAGTAATCACCTCTTTTATATGCATCAAAGAATAGTTTTTGATTGTCGGTTAATGGGTCGAATGTTTTAAGGTCATCAATTCGTATTTTCAATTGATTGGTTGTCTTGGCTACTGTTATTGTTTCGTTGTTTGCTGTTTGTTTGCGAGCCATTAATTTTTCCTATTACATGAGATTTGTGGATTTTACAGGTCACCCATGAGTTATAATATGAATCACTCAATAATGCATGGCGATTGAATATTTCAAATGTTTCCATATAACTACACTCTGACCGAGATTTACATAAATGTAGAATTTCTCTTGTGTATTGTTCCTCCCCATTTTGTTTTACTTCTGCCTGCAATTCTGTATTGGAACCCCAATATGTTTCCCAATCAGAGGTCTTGCGAATCTTTTTCTTTTTGCCTTTGATTTGGCGAGTTCCAGCTTTGGTAAAGAATTTCTTACCAATATATTTTCGACCTGTTGGATTGTGGGTAATAAGATAGACGAAACCAAAGTAACCTTCGGCATCGTCAATATTGAATTGTTCTGGTGTATTATGAAAAAACCAAGTCATTAATAATCATCATCCTGCTGTTCAACTTCATCTTCCTGTATATAGGATGAACAGAAGGGACAGTAGGTTGGATTATCTTCACAATCATCTAAACTGAATTCAATGGTGTATTTTGAATCACACTCTGAACATTGGTGTTTTATAATCATTAGTCTGCTCTACCACATTTGGCACGCTTAGCATTGGTCAATGCACCAAAATCAACAGGCCATTCTTGACCTGGTTGTAATTCTATGGCATTTTGTGGATAACCAAAGTTAACGCCTGCATTTGTTTGAATTTGTGAAACGGGCAATCGAAATAATTTTAAATCGTTGCCTAGATTTGGATATGGTGGCACATGAGGGAATTGCCAACCAGCAATTTCATTTGTTTGATTGTTAATTACAATCTTATAAAATGCATGAGGCACTACAACACCAGTACCAATCTTCTTATCTTGTGCATTGTAAATGCCGCCAACATAAATCGTATACGATTGGTTTCTTTGAACGACCCATCCTCTTACAGAGGTCTCTAACAGTTTCCATATGCCACGGTTCAAAGAGCCAGCTTGCGGTGACATATTGGTCATCAAAAAAGATTCATACTCAACCTGTTGGTCCCATGATAAATCACCATCTGGTGCCATATGGCCTTTGTCGTAACCTGTTGCTGCATAGTCATCAGGTCTTGGACCATTTGATATTGATTGGTCAGCAACAAATGCATTGGTGCGAGCAACACAACCTAATGCATTTTGTGGAATCAATTCATATGTAACGAATCGTGGTAGTTTTGTTGGTGCATCATATCCAACCAAATAGGCTTGTCGGCAAATTGGTTGAACATTAACTGCACTCTGAGGAAATCCATATGGTGCATGGACTTTGCATGATTCAACGGGCAATGGTTGTCTTTGTGTCCAACCAAATGCTGCTGTTGAAATTAATAGTAATACAAACAGGAATTTTTTCATTTTATCTTTCTTTATACTGCAAATGATGAGCCGCAACCACATTTGTTCGTTGCGTTTGGATTCTCAATTAGAAAATTAGAACCCATTAATTCGGTTTTGAATTTGATTGTTGCGCCTTGTAAATATTGCATACTCATGGCATCAACCAATACTTGGATTTTTTCATTGATGGGAAATTCAAAGTCATCTTCATTCTTTTCCCACTCCCATGTGAAACCATATGAAAAACCAGAACAACCGCCACCTTGAACAAAAACTCTCAACCCTTTGATGGTTGAGTCATTCTCATCTATGTATAAGTCTGTAATCTTATCTTTGGCGGTTTCGTCTAGTGTTATCATCTTATTTCCAATATTTGGAATAATCTATATTACTCCAATGTTTCTCATTATTACGATTCCAAAAATTCTTAATCAGATACCAAGCCATACCAAAGTATCCCATTTTTTTAAACCTTCTATTGTCTTGGCCAAAATAATGGTTCACTAACTTGAATTTTTTCACATCATATTCTTGTGATAAGAAGAAATCTTCACTTGTTACATATTTTTCTGCAAAGCCACCGTATTCCCAAAATTTATCAGTACGGGTTAACATGAAAGCACCGACTGCAAATGGTGACCAATATTTCATTATGCCATTAATTGCATTAAATATCATAAAGGCAATTTGTGCCCTTTTGTCACCATCATAACATTTGATATTTAGTCCAATTAAATCTAAATTGTTTTTTTCCATTTCATTGACACAATCATTTATAACTGTATCAGAAAAGAATCTCACATCACTATCTATAAACAAAATATATGGTGTTGTTGCAAGTTTGGCACCACTATTCTTTGCAAATGAAACTGTGCCACCTTCAATAACTTCAACATTCAGTTCACCTTTCATCACTTGAATAACTTCTCGTGTATTGTCAGTAGAACAATCTGCGATAATGATTCTAGTTTTGCCTATATCTTGCTGGCGCAGGTGCATTAACAAATGAGCAATATAGTTTTCCTCATTTTTGCAAGGCACCACAATTGTAATTTTATTTTTTAAATCTTTTGACATTTACCAACCACCTTAAATTTATCAAATTTTAACCAATATGTCATTGACTGTAATGATTGTTCGCATTGTTGTTGTGTTTGAAACTCTAAAGTTATTTTTCCTGGCACATCATTAGGGTTGTTCATGTGTACTGCTATCAGTATCATTAACCACATCGTTCTTCTCCTTGGTCCAAGTTACGATTTCCCACTTACCATCGTAATGTTCAACAAGAGCAGAACAAGATTCAACCCAATCACCATCGTTCATGTAAATTATACCATCTATATCTTTAATCTCAGCGGTATGTATGTGACCGCATATTACACCATCAAAACCACGTTTTTTACAATAGTTTGCAAGATTCTTTTCAAATTGAAAAATAAAATCATTTGCTTTTTTCACTCTACTTTTTAAGTATTTTGATAAAGACCAATAACCAAAACCTAATTTATGTCTAATCCAATTAAATTTTGAATTCCATTCTAAAACTACATCATATAATTTATCACCAAGAAATGACAACCAAGGAGCAAGCCTAGTAATACCATCAAATAAATCACCATGTGTGACCAGATAATGCTTACCATCTGCACCAATATGTTCTACTTGATTGTGTATTTCGATTAGACCAAAACTGAAACCATAAGGAATCATTGGTCTTAAAAATTCATCGTGATTACCTGCAACATAAACGACTCTTGTGCCTCTTTTTGCATGGCCAAGAATTCTTCTCACGACATTTGTATGACTTTGTTTCCACCGCCATTTGTTTTGTTGAATTTTCCATGCATCAATTATATCTCCAACAAGATATAGTGTTTCACATGAATTATTTTTCAAAAAATTATTTAATTTTTCTGCTTGACAATCACGAGTTCCTAAATGTACATCACTAATGAATATACTTTTATATTTCATTTGTTATCTTGTTAATTTTGCCAACTTAAAGAATCTGAATATTGTTAACCACATCCAACCTATATCAAATTCCCACCATTTTTGAGATAACTTGGCACTCGCTGGTGAGAGATGGTGGTTGTTGTGCAATTCTTCACCACCAATAACAATACCCCAAGGACTAATATTGCGACTATAATCTTTAGTTTCACCATTTCTGTAACCCCAAAAGTGTCCTATGCCATTAATAACACCTGCAGCCCAAAATGGAATCCATATCATTTGAATTGCCCATATTAATAAACCTACCCATGAAAAACAAAGTAAATTTATGACCAATAACAAAGTAATTCCTAAACGACTATGTTTACTGTATATACTTCTTTCCACCCAATCATCAGGAGTGCCAGCACCATATGTATCAACCATATCTTTATCTTTTGATGCATCATTGTATAACAATGCTCCTTTAGTTAAGACTGTCCAAATACCAAATACATGAGGACTATGCGGGTCACCTTCAATATCACTCTTTTGATGGTGTTTTCGGTGTATGGCAACCCATTGTTTAGTTATCATACCTGTTGTTAACCACAACCAGAAACGCATGAAATGACCTAGTATTGGATGAAACTCAATACCTCTGTGTGCTTGACCCCTGTGCAGATACAATGTAACTGATATGATGGTGATATGGGTCATCACCAAAAGGTAAATTAGTTCAATCATTTTCTCTTTCGTACATTATTGTGTTTGTGTCACCTAATGCCCACTTAGGATCGGTTTCAACCGACCATTTTTTTGTTGCAACCTTAAAATCTGGCATCTTCAGTTCTTTTGGATTACTACTTGGTTCTAGTATGATTAAACGATTATTTGGCTGAGCAGCAAACTGACCATTATCACACATGACGAAATTATAAGACTTGTGGTCCTCGATATCTTCGCTAAACCCTGTATCAAGTACGTTAAAATCAGGATGAGCAGAATCAACTGTAAACATATAAACACCATATTGCCAATCTCCATTCTTTAACTTAAACTTACACCTCATCGATTGCAGCTGTGCTTTCTTTATCACAGCAATATCATATGATAAACAGTCCCACAACTGCAAATAATCTAAAGGTAGAGGTTCACCTTCAATAGGTTTCCAACAATATGCATGAAGTGGTAGTTTGTCATACAATGCACCATAGTTGTTTAGGTATGATTCAATACGAAATGCTTGGCCTCTTAGTGATTTAATACTCACCCACCAACAAGGCTCAAGTTCTCCATGACCTTTCTCAAAGTCATAGAGAAACTCTTTACGAACAAAACATTTTACTGCTGGAAGATTAGCAACAATGTGTGCCATTATGCAGCTCTTCCCCAAACTTCATCCCATGTACCATTCAAAGCACCCTTAGCATAATCTGTGGCACGATTCTCAAAGAAATTGGTGTGGGTTGGTGCGTTAATCATAGATTCGACCCATGGTAGTGGGTTGCGTTTTACTTTAAAGATGCCTTTCATACCAAGGCCAATCAACCTGCGGTCAGCAATGTAACGAATATATTGTTTAACATCTTCTGGTGTTAAACCTTCCATTGGTCCCATATTAAATGCAAGGTCAATAAATTTATCTTCTAATTCTACCATGCGTTCAGCAATGGCATAAATGGAAGATTTTAATTCATCGTTCCAAATTTCATTATTCTCTTGTATGTAGGTCTTAAATAACTTCATCATATTCTCAGCGTGCATTGTTTCATCAACAATAGACCAAGTTACAATCTGTCCCATGCCTTTCATTTTGCCTGTGCGTGGAAAGTTAAGTAACATAATAAATGAGGAGAACAATTGCATACCTTCAGTGAAAGCAGAGAACACAGCAATATGTCGTGCGGTGTTCTCTTTGGTGCCATTCTTACCTGATAAGTCCATGACATAATCATGTTTGTCTTTCATTTCTTGATAGGCCATGAATTCATTGTATGTGGTATCAGGCAAACCAAGTGTTTCAATCAAGTGTGAATAGGCTGCAATGTGTAGTGCCTCACGAGCCGCAAAACCCATCAGCATCATACGAACTTCAGGCTGAGGAAAATATGGCAGATAGTTATTTACATAACCACCCGCCACATCAATATCACCTTGTGTAAAGAAACGAAAAATGTTTGTGAGAAATTGTTTTTCTGATGGTGTTAGTTTCTTTTTCCAATCTTTCACATCTTCTAACATTGGCACCTCTGTGTGTAACCAATGTGATTGTTCATGTTTCAACCATGCATCATATGCCCATGGATAATTGAATGGTTTGAAACTGTTTCTTGTGTCCGTTAATTTTGATTCTGCTTTTTTAATCATTGTTTATCCTGTCGAAAAATATGTTAAATGAAATACTATGTCTATTTGACTCTTTGGTGTTCTTCAAAACACCGTGTTTTAACCAGCCAGGAAATAAAATTAGTTTTCCAACTTTTGGTGTGTGATTCCATCTCTCAGCACATTTAGCGTAGACTAAAGAATTTTCAGCACCTTCTACTGGTGATTCGAAAAATATATCACCATCATCACCAGTAGTTCTGTAATAATATACACCAGATATGTCAGCATGACCATGATTATGTGTATGACCATAATCACCTTTATTGAATAATGTCATCCAAGATTCAATTTTATATTTGTTTGGAATTTTGAATTCAAGGTAATCACAGTAGTTTACCACATGACTAAAAATGGTAGATTCCGTAACTACCATTTTATGTGTTTCAAAAATATCACTTGATGATAACAAATGTGTTTTACCCCAAGTTGATGGTGGTTCTACAAATTTTATATCATTTATAACATTATCAATCTCAGATTGCACCTCATCTATGTTTTGTATCATATCAACATAAATGGGTGTCGAAAACAAATTCTCAATATAACCCATAACTATATTAACTTACCCATTCTTGCAATTCTTTGACTGACTTTGAACCAACCAATCTTTTGATTTCTATATTCTCATGTAACATCACCAATGTTGGTACACCACGAATACCATATTCTGCGGCAATGTCTGACTTATCGTCAATATCAATGACCTCAATTGGTACTGGTAGATTGGCTTCTTCTAGATTCTTCGCCAATGATTTGCATGGACCACACCATGATGCTGTAAATCTTAATATTTTATTCATTTATCTTTCCATTAATTCGTTTACAAAATTTAATAACATTTTATGTTGGACTCCATTATGATATTTACCTTTCATCCAAGAATAACTATCATACCAAAACTGTTCACTCTCAGGATGGCAACCAATTAGACCTATTCTATTTTGTATAATAGCCATGTTATCACCATTACTGTACGTTGCAATAGTTTCGTAAGGTGAGTTATCATCACCAACTAATGCACATCCATCATAGAAAAACATATTGTGTGGTTCATTTCTCCACATGACAGGCATATTCTTTGCATGAGGTCTTTTTGTACAGGTATTGGGCTGCTTAATATATTGTACCGCATCAACCTTGTCAAGTATGTTGAAATAATCTTTACCTGCCCAATAAGCTCCCATACAAATACCAAGATACTTACCACCTCTAGTTACAAAATCAACAACTACATCTTTATTGTTTTTCAAAATCGTGTCATACGAATCTGAATCACCAAATCCACCAGGGAAAATAACCATATCAACACCATCAAAGAAACCTTCTTCCACTTCATTCTTTGAAAATAGTTTGAAGTTATAGTTTCCTGATAGTGCCCTCATTACACCGTTTGTGGATTGTACAGAACATTTTGGGTCACATACAAACAACGCTACAGTAGGTTTCATTTATCCCTCGCAAGCTAAACACTCGTTTCCTTGTGCGATTGCGGTCATATCTAATTCTTTAATCACTTCACGTTCAATCCGTTTTGATACCTTATCGGCCTTTGCCAACTTCTCACTACGGCAGTAGTAAAGTGTTTTCAGTCCTTTTTTCCATGCCAAGAAATGGCAGGCATGAAGGTACTTAATGTTAACATCTGGTCTAAAGAATAGGTTTAATGATTGTGCTTGGTCAATAAATGCTTGACGGTCAGCTGCGTGTTCAATAACCCATCGTTGGTCAATTTCCATTGATGTTTTAAATACATATTTGTCATTCTCGGATAGCCATTCAAAGTGTTGAACAGAACCATCATTAGCAATAATACTACTCCATACCTCATCTGCCCAACCTTCTGGATGATTTTCTGCGTGTTTCTGTATAATCTTATCTAACCACTTATTCTTATTCAGGTGAGAACCCGAAAGAGTATCCTGCCTATACGCATTGGCACGATAAGGTTCAATAGAAGGACTGGTATTGCCCATAAGGATGGAAGAAGAAGCATTGGGAGCAATAGCCATAAGATGACTAAAACGATTTCCAGTACCCATTGCATCAGGAGCTTCACCTCGTTCCATTCCCAATTCTTTATTAGCTTCATCTAATTTTCCTCTAATATGTTTGAACATTCTGATATTTGCAGATTTAGCCATGACACCCTCAAAAGCTATTCCGCTTCGTTGTAGATAAGCATGGAAACCCAAAGCACCGATACCAATACTGCGCTCACGACTGGCAGAATACCTTGCACGTTCAATGGTGGTAGGCGCATGAAGAATAAAATACTCCAAAACATTGTCGAGCATTTCAGCAATATCACGAAGAAAATTAGGATCCGTTCTCCACTCATCATAATACTCCAAGTTGACAGAAGATAAACAACAGACAGCCGTGCGGTCTTTGTTTGTTGGTAGAATAATTTCACTACACAAATTAGATTGTTTGATACTTAAACCAAGTTTCTTTTGAAAGTCTGGCATTTGTCTATTACTAGTGTCGATGTAATGAATATATGGTTCACCAGTTAACATTCTTGTTTCAAGTATGCGTTGCCACAATTCTCTTGCTGATACTGTATCACGCACTTCACCTGATGCTGGGTCTTTTAATTCCCATGTATCGTCAGCGTGTGGGTCATACATTGATTTTTCAACCAATGCCATAAAATCATCGGTGATATTAATACCGTGATGTAGGTTTTGGCACCGCATATTCTGGTCACCAGTAGGTTTACGAATCTCTAAAAACATTAAAATATCTGGATGAGAAATGTCCAAATAGGCCGCATAACTGCCTCTGCGTGTGCGACCTTGACGATACGCTAGAGAAGAAGCATCATAGGTGCGTAAGTGTGGCATAATACCAACACTTTTATCATCAGCTGAACGAATACCTAAACCAATGCCTACACCACCACCTAGCATTGAAAGCCAATTTACTTCCGAGAGAGTATCAACGAGACCTTCTGCACTATCATCCAAATACGGCAGAAAACATGAAATAGGCAAGCCACGCTTACTACGGCCAAAAGAAAGAATGGGAGTAGAATAACTGAGCCAATGCTTACTGCTATATTCGTATAATCTCTGTGAATGCTCTGCATTAGAGCCAAACGCTTTTGATACATATGCGAACCTTTCCTGTGGAGAGTTCTCATCTTCTTTCATGTAACTCTCTTTTAGTCTTTTTAAACCTAATTCATCGAATAGAGAATCACGAGAATAGTCTACCTTGATACCATGCACAATTTCTTGCATTAAAAACTCCAATTATTATTGTTCTACGAATTCATTCGCCATCGGAAATACTTTGGCGATTACTTTTGCACATTCTTTTGCGATTAGTTGATGTTCTTTCTGTGTACCATTAGCACTACGCAATTGGATGAAATGCACCCAACTTCTTAATGTACCATTCATGTATATTTTTGATACTGTGTTGCCTTCCGGTAATACAGCACGAGCACACTCTTTTGCAATACCATTTTCAATTGCCCATGCATAAGCATTTCTGGCTTCTTCAATGACACGCCGTTGTCTTTCTTCCCACCATGCAGCAACTGCTAGGTTGGTGTTTTCGATACTGTTTTGTCTGTTCTTTGGATCCTGTAACCGTGCCTCACGCAATACAAAATCTAAATCTTTTGTTGGGTCAGCATAACGCTGACTAAATTCTTGAAACGAAAAACTTCTGTGTCGTAATATTTGACGAGCAATATCACGAGTTGTTTCAATCTCTAAACAAGCACTCACCATTTCTAATGGAGACCAGTGTTGATGTTTGGTTAGATAACGAATCAACTTTTCTGATGTTTCTGTGTTGTACTGATTGCTAGGGTTGGATACTCTTGCACAAAAAGCAATCAACTCTTGCACATTTTTGAGGTCAGATTCTTCTTCAACCGCCTGCGAATAACTAATCAATTTAACATTCATAATTTATACCTTCTTCCAAAAAATGAATTTGGCTTGCGCCTCTAATCCCGAAAATGTATTACTACTTATAATATCTTCAATCTCACCTACTGACAATCCACTCATTACCATTTCATTTATATCTTTACCATTGATAGTATTAGGCCAAATTACAACATAATTGTCTGATTTGATTGCAACCTCTATCATCTTCACGATTTCTTTATTGCGAGGTTCATTATCAAATATTAAAACTTTTTTGCCTGCTGAAATATTTTTTGATGTTAATGAAAGATTGGCATCACCACTTGCAATACAATTAGATAAAAATAGACTATCTATTGGACCTTCCACAATCTTAACTGGTTCATGTATGTTTACTCTATCCACACCAAAGATAAGTTTGTCTTTACTATCATTGGTACGAAGTGTTACATAACGCAATTTATAATCAGAAGTTTCCAATGCACGACCCGATACTGCAATTAAATTATCATACTCATCATAAAATGGTATAATAAGTCTTGCATCATCGGTTAATTGTTTACCATGATTTGGAATTAAATCATCACAGAATTGTTTATAGTGTTGTGTGAATAATAATTTAGAATACCATTGTTCTGGTATCTTGCGTTTCTGCAAATATTCTAAGCAGAAATGTCCACTAGGCAGTTTGTCGCACCATTCGGCGTGTTCAAACAGTTTTGATTTTTCGACCTTGTCGAATCTTGGCGGTGGTATGTCGAATGATGGGTCTTTGAAATTGGAGTTACCGGATTCACCCGCCTTGTATCGTTCAAGTACATATTCTTTATGTAGGTTACCGTCAATAAATTTGATGAGATTGCCAAGACTTGTACCTGCGTTACAGTTATGGCATTTATAGAATAAGTTGTTACCTTTGCGGTAGATATAACCCCGCATCTTGGACTTATTCTTCTTTGAATCGCCGCAAAGAGGACACCTCACATTAAAGAGGTAATTATCTTTGCGAGCGAATCTCTCAAATCTATGTGATAGGAGGTTTGTATATTTTAAATCGATGTGTATTGACATTCAACCATTATATAATAAACTCCATCATTTGTCAAAACAATTTTAAAATTTTACCTAAAGAATCAGCATGGGCACTTGCCCAAGACAGAACAACTAACCCTCCGGCAACAGTCCATACCCACTTATCTCTTTGAGTTTTAAGTTCTGATATTTCTTTCGCCAAAGCTGAATGTTGAGAACAAGATGCATCATACATCTTTTCTAGCTGTAAAGTCAAGTCATATCTAGTCTTATCAAGGCAATCATGCATTTCCTTAACATCAACTTTCAATTCATCAAGTTTATTATCTAGATTGTGTACCTTGGTCTCAACGACACCTAATCGTTCTGATGTGCTTGCCATTATTTTTTCTTTTCTGGCACTTTAGTGCCTTCTAGTTTTTTATGTACTTTTACTTCTTTACAAATTTCTTTTTTGGTTTTCTCATCCACATGGCAGACTTTTTTCTTTTCACCACCAGCATAAACGGATGTTGAAAGTGCAGCTGCAATTAAGATAGTTAATAATTTTTTCATTTTATTTCCTTATAGTTCTGGTTGTGCTGCAGGTGGTGGTGCTAATTTACCGCCAAATCCTGTTGATGGTGCAGGCGCACTAAATGCAGGCGCAGGTGCAGAGAATGATGGTGTTGGTGCTGAAAATGCAGGTGCTGGTGTAGGTGCAGGTGTTGGATTAACAGCAGCTCCCGCAATCTTCTCTTGTGTTCTACCAAATGCGGCAATACCTAATACGGCACCCATCGCAAGGTGAAATAGTCCTGCACCTTGTAGTGTCAATGGATTCCATTGTGTAATTGTTTGGTGTTGAACAGTTTGTAGAATACTCCATGCAACTGGAAATATAACCATGTCAAAGAAACACACAACCATGTACATCCAACCCATAGCTGGACGCCATTTTTTTTGCATCCAATCTTCGTCTTTTTTAACTTCTTCAGCCATTTTAAATCCTTATAATGTTAATGGTAACCATAACCAAAGTGCTTGGCTCATTAACAGAGCACCTAAGGCACCAACAACAATACTGGCATAATAAAGTCTATTATTTACTGCTAGAATACTTGCAGTTAACAATACGATGGCAATTTGAAATAAACTACCAGCATATGTATACCAAGGACTTCTAGACTTTGCTACTGCACGGTCAGCCTCTAACTTACGAGCCTTTTCCATCAGTTCTTTCTTACCTTCACCTGACTTTGGGTCAGATTCATATCGTTCAATCTTAGCGGCTAATTCTTTAACACGCTTAGGGTCACGAGTATTCTCCAACTGTCCTTCAGCAAGAGATTGTTTAATTGATTTTGCTTGATAAAATGCCCATGTATTATTGGCATCAATCGTGTTGTTCAATACTTTACTGCCATTACTGCCACCCATCAGGGTATTGATTGCAAGCAATGCTGCAAGTATAGTAATTACCCAACCTGCTTTATCTTTGATTAGTGCTTCTTTCTCAGAACGAGAAAGTGGTTTTACTTCTGTTGCCATTTATACTCCTAATACATGAAGTGCGTGTTGATAATGTTTAATTCTATCATCAAGTCCAATTGTACCACCATTGATGCGTTTGGTTAGAGTAACAATATCACCTTTATCTGCCCATTGGTTTAGGTTGTTTGACTCCCAAAACCAGCAAGCGGATTGTGCTGCACCTTCAAATGTAGACAGATATTCTGGAACATCTTCAACATTCATTTCAAGACTATCAGCAAAAGCTTGATAATTTGTTTTACCAGTCAATTGAATAAGTCCACGACCACAATACCTGTAACCATCACCTGAATTTTCAGGACCATTTCCCATACGATTGGCATAAACTTTGTTTGCAATCGCTTCTTGTTTATTAGGCAGACTTGCATATGCATTTGCAAGTTCATCAGTTGGGAAATACTTTGGAAAAATCTTACGAAGTGTTGCAGCTTTATAATTTAGATTTTCTTTTAATGCGGTGAAACCACCAGATTCGTGAGAACATTGTGCAATGAACGCAGCGATTCGTTGTGGTGTATTGATATCATAGTCAGGCAACAATTGCGACAAGGCATCATGCCAATGTTCGACAAATGGATTTTTTGGTAGTAATTGTTTTAATTGTTCTAGTGTTAATTCCATCATTTTACCTTATCGAAAATGTTTTTCTGTATATTATACCATTCAACAAACGCATCATGTTTCACGGCACATTCATAATATGTTGTATAGTTATTTGTTACCGTTTTGCTTATGTCGGATAACTTTGCTTCGTTTTCTAATTTTTCTAATTGAGGGCATTTTACTAACAACCTTTCAGGTACATCAGGGAACTTTGCAGTAACAGGCACAGTTGTAGAACAACCAGTTAGAATCAATACAAGTAAAAAATATTTAATTTTATCCATGATGTTTGAAATATTGTACTTGGCGTTCACGCTTTTTCGCACCTTCTTTACTGGGGTATGTTCCTAAATTTTTACCAGTTGATTTTGAAACCAATCTATACTGACTGCCTACTTTTACAATGTGTTCTAAAAATTGTTTAAAAGATTTCATTTTGGAGGCTCCGCAGCATCATTTAATGCTTTGATAAATTCTTTAGGAATTTCACATTGACCGCCTGGTGCAAACTTTGTGTCATACTTAATAATTTCTCTGTCAACATATTGAATGATATCTTGACCTCTGCGAGTTATGTATTCTGTTTTCTTCACAACTCTTTCAACAATTTTCACATTCTCTTTTGCTGATTGCACTTCAGCGGCAGCAACTTTTGCTTCCATCTCTTTGACTTTTGCTTGCCAAGATTCTTCATTGGATATTGCACCAGCCATATAAGTTCCGATTGCAATAGCCAATACAGAAGCTGCCTGTATTGGTGTACGATAAACATATACGAAAGGTATGAATCTCATCACATATGATGCAAGTAAACCTAATAGACCAGCAAAAAATATTCCGTAGAATATCCAGTTAGGCAACCAAGATAATATCCACATATTAAACTCCTGCCGGTGGTTTTCTACGCACGAATGCCATGAAAGGCATCATTTTCTTTTTCTTCATTCCTGGTTCACCTTTAGGTCCAACACCAATACCTGCAATTTGTCCACCACCAACTGAATTAACTGGTGCATCTTCTTGAATAGGTTTGCAAACTTTATCGGTTGTACACCAATAATAACCTGCACCACATTCTTTTTTAAATTCGTTTGTCATTTTATTGTTCTTAAAATTTCTGCAATTGACATATCAACAGAAATCTCCGATGATATGATATCTTGTCCTTTAATACCTTTAATAACATCTGGCATATATGATAAAAATAGTAAAAAAGTTTTTAAAGCTGAATAATCATTTTTGGCCATTTTAAAAAACAACAATCTTGTAGTTGCTTCTACACCAAAAACATTATACAGTATCACAAGATGATTAAGAACTAATCGTTCTCTCATTTCACCTACTTTTGCGTACCTACGAAACAACCTTTTCAAGTAGTTGAATCGTTTCATATCTTCTTTAAACTCACTCATTATGCAATTTGGTTTATCATAAACTTTCATCGCATATATCATAACATTTTCATTCGTCAAATCATCAAAGGACATTATTATTCTTCTTCTAGGTCTTCCTCATCTGACATTAGTTCATCAACACCATTCCAATCCGTAACTTCGGCATAGAAATCGTAATTACCTTCATCAGTTAAGTAGTATAAAACATATAAAAATAATTCGCCATCAAGTTCGATGGCGAATTCATCTCCTTCTTCTAGGATATCGTAAAGTGCTGGCAGGTCTAATCCGTACCTGAACAACACTTTACGAATCTTTTGAAAACCGAGATTTGCAGAGGTAATTATTTCACCCAGCTCAATCACCAGTTGTGAGTTTATCTCCGACTTTGCAATCGGATTCTCATTTGGTTCTTGAGCTGGTATAACTTGGTCCATTTTAGAATACGTTTTCGTTGTCACCAGTCATTGAACCCATGGCAACTAATGTTTCTGTTTGAACACGATTTGCACGACCACCCATTGTTACGGTGAACACAGCATTACCTGTATTTGGACGTAAAATTGGTGTGTTAGCATACAGTCCAGGATTCACGATTGTGATTGTATCAATGTAACCAGCAGTATTTGTTGTAATTGTTGCAACGACTGGAATAATGGTAGAACGGCCGTTTGAACCGGTATTACCAAATCCACTATTTGCAACAATAGTGATTGTGCTGTTTACACCAACTGCGCCTGCGTTAGCAGTAATTGTAGCAACAGGACCCATACCAACTTTACGAACCACCCATCCAGCGTGTTGTGGACGACCGGTTGATGCTACTGTTGATGAATTAGCCTGTTCCGCAGCAGATACACCAAAAATACCAAGTGCTTGGTTGTCGATAAACGCACCAAGTTGTGTATTAGCGTAGTATACTTGCGAATTGCTTGTTACTTGTGGTGTTTCACCACCATAGCCAGCCATTGCACTTGATTTTGGTGCATTGTTAGCGGCATCTAAGTTTCCCCATAAAGACATATTAGTTTCTCCTAAAAATCGGTTTATTTGTTATTTATGTTATTACATCTGAGTTGCGGTTTTAATCACTTTACTGTTTAATTCTGGATCCGCAATAAATTTATCCTCAGAATTAGCCTTTTTCTTCTCTTTAGCCACTTTCATAGCCTCACGAACAATCTCGGCTTTACGGGATTCTTGTAAGGGTTCATTAGATTCTTTCATATTAGCTTGCTTTCGTGCAGCTGTACGAGCAAGGTCTCTAGCACGGGACATAGGACCATGTTTTGCACCAGATTTATCAGTTATGACGCCTTTGGTTTTCTTATATGGACCTTCAAATGGTGGTTTGTTGTCATCAGCTTTCTTTTGACGAGCTTGAATAGACAAACTATATTTTGGTTCATCCATAGGTCTGAATGATTCTTTCATATGGCCATATTTCTTCTTGTACCAATCAGGCATACCACTTGTTTTACGGAAATGTCTTACTGTTGCAGAATCATTTGCTTGGTCACGATATTTGTTTTCTGCAGCTGTGTTATGACTTTTCATTGCTTCAGCGGCAGCGTGTGCATCTTTGGCAATGTGAATCAATGCTTCATCAGACTTTTTGTGATACTCATGTCCTTCTAATGGATGACGTTGTGATGGACGACCTTCGGTGATTTGATTACCAGTAACTTCAACTGAATCACCCATGTAACGACCTTGGCCATAACCACGGCGTTCAGCTTCTGTTGGTTCTTTTGCAACTCTTGGTTTTTGTGGACCAGAATTGGCTTTCTTCATCGCTGCTGATGTTCTATCACTAAGTCTTTTTAATCCACGATTGCGAGCATCAAGTTTTGTTTTTGCTTCTTTGTCTTTGCCCATACTGGACATTAGTTTAACAGCAGCACTCATTCTACTCTTAACAGCAGCTGAATGATAACCTTTTGTTGATACTTCATCCAATTCAACTTCTTCTTTGTTGTATTTCTTTTTTAAATACTTATCAACCTTACGAGCATATTCGTCTTTGACTTCTTCATCAACTTCACTCATCATATAATTGGCAACTGTTGAAATGTAATCTTCTGCTAATGTAATTTTAGATTGAACCCACTCTGGAAGATTATCATTATCTTTCAACATATCATGTACTCTTTGAGCATTGTTTACAATACTTTGTAATTGCCCACGAGCCATGTCACCTTCGTAATCATACTCTGATTTTTCTTTTGCTTCTTTCATTTGGTCTAATGTTTTTACAATCACGGTTTTACCGCCTTTCTTAGCAATATTTTCTGATGCCTCTGTTGATGATGATTCATCACCAATTTCTGCCTCTTCTTTAACTGATTGAAATGAATTCTCAGCAGTGGCGGTTGACATTGGTTTTTTCTTTTTATCTAAAAGAGTATTCTGTGCTAAACCACCATCTTCTTTTAATTTAACATTTTCACTATCGCTGGTTGGTCGAGGCGAAACACCAGATAAATTCGAAACATATCTAGGTTTGATAGGTTTGAACCTAACTTTTTCCCTATGTTGCTCTAAAATACCTTTTATAGTTCTCACTTCATTGCCTGTTTAGTTGCAGTTGCGTACATTACGTTTTTTGCTTTATCACCATAACGCTCTTTGAAACCTGCCATGCCTTTTTTCATTGACTTAACAATCTTCTCACGTTTTTCCATTTCTGAATCTGTCATATGACGTTCATCAACTTGTTCCGCATCTTCACGAACAGCAATGTGTGATACTGGTTTGCCAGCTTGTCTTTGTCCTGCACCAACTGAACCTGCACCAACAACTGGTTTAGCAGTATAACGGTCTGTTGGTTTGTTTGCTCTTGCTGCCTTTACTGCTGCAGCTGCTTTGTTTCTATCTTCTGGTGTTTTTGGTTTTACACCTGCATTTGATTTGGAAACATCAAGAACACGAATTGCTTCAGCAACAACTTCTTGCAATTCATCATCATTCAATGATTCGAAATCAATACCAGATTCTTCAAGAACTTCAAAAATCATTTCATCTGTGATTTCTGTTTCTTCTTGTTTAACTGCCTGTACAGAACCTTTGGATACTTCTGCTTTATCTTTACCTTCTGATTTGGCTTGTGCTTTCTTGATTTCAGCATTGAATTCTTCTTCACTCGCTTCTTCACCAATGGTAACTTCTGTGTATTCACCAGCATCAATTACATCCATTGTGTAATCGGCAATATCTTTCGACAATTCATCAATCAATTCTTCTTCTTTAGGAATAGATTCCATGAATGATTTTAATCCACCTGTTTTATAAACATCAATCATTTCAGAAAACTTTTTCTTTTTCTTTTCTGATTCAATGTCTTTCAATTCTTTTTCTTTTGGACCTCTAAGTGTATCTACTGCGTGTGGTTCAGGCTTAGAAGCACCATATGCACGACCTTGAACTTTTCTAACAGGTAAGTCAGCCATCTTAACTTCATCAAGTTCTTCAACTTCTTCTTTCTTCACTGCTTTTTTAGCACGAAGCATTTCAAAGTCTTTTGCAGTCAATTCGTCTTTTTCTGGCTCGTGTACATCCAACTTTTGTTGGTTTGGATGTAATTTTTCTGTAACTGTTTGACCAGACATAATGCGAGCTGCAATATCAGCCACATCTCTTAGTTTTTTATTTTCGAATTCCATGGTTTTTCCTTTTTAGTTTTATAATTTTATACGAAATTAACAATTCCATTTTCTTAATGCTTTATTGATGCGTGAATCTGGATCATTTGCAGTTTTATCAGAAGTCAAACGCTTCTTCATGCCGCCCATGCGAGCACAAAATGATTTTCTACGATTTGCTGATTTCGAACCTGGTTTTAATTTTGATGGTTTTGTTGTAACTGCCATTGAAAGTTTAGAACCTGGATTCTCTCTACGATATGATTCAATACCTTTACGATTTAGGCCACCAGATTCAGATTTACCTTCTTTGCGTTGCCAAGCAGCAACTTCATCCAATTCAACTTCTTCTTTTCTGCAAGAACCTTGTTCATATGCTTTTTTGCCTGGTACTTCTTTATAACCTGGCCAGCATCTTTCGTTGATGAATGATTTAAATGAAAGCAATTCTTCTTTTTCACTAACAGATTTCCATCCACCACCCATCTCTTTATACTTCTTTGATGCCCAACCATTCGCATAAGCAGAAGGATATACATCAAACTTAGCTTTAGCTTGTGCTTTAGCTTGTGCCCATTTTTCAGGACTTGTTGGTACATTCTTTTCATCGATTTGTTCGATTTCTTCTTTCATTTCTTTTTTCCTTTGCTCATTTGACTTTTTATTTGGAGCATCTGGATTCTTGTAGGGTTTAACTCTTAACCCATCTTTGTCATAATTTCCAGATTTCTTTTTAGAAATTGCAGTAGCGGCTGCAATAGCAGCTGCTGATGCTTCTGATATCTTTCCTTTACCAAAGTTTGACACGTTGATTGGTTCACCTTTTCTCTCAGGATTAGGGTCGTGTTTTCTTTTTGCACGAACAGCAGATGCTCTTTCTTTTTTAGTTAGTTGAGCTCTCTTTTCATTTGACATACACTTAGGTTTAGGTTCACCTGGTTCTCTTGCACAAGGACCAATTGCTTCACCTTTACTGTTGATTCTTTTCCAACCACCTTCTGGATCGGTTTTACTGAACCACTTGCGTAAATCTTCAACAACAAATGTATTAAATGTTTTCATATTACCCTACAAATTTCTTTGCTTTAAATGATGAAAGATTGATGCCTACTTTTTTAAGGTCATCTTCTTTTTTATCACCAATACTCATAGTAGTTTCATCACCAGTTAATTCTGTAACAGTTACTTTACCATCTTTACGTTTTCTGCTGATAGTTTCTTTTGCGTAACCATTCAATGCCATACCTGGTTCTGTACCACCATCAATTTCATTTATTTTTTCTTTTTGGCGGGCACGGATTTCTTCGAGGGTGATTTTTTTACTGCCGGTTTCTTCACCTCTGGTTCTGGAACTGGTTGTACTTCCACTTTCGGTGATTCTTCTACCTTCGGTTTCAACTTTAAATAATTGACTAATGCTTTTAACATCTTCATTCTCCTTTATTTTAACAACATATCCCTTATCGATTTTATGTACGACACCATTGTGTGTATGAGCCTCTTTGGCTGCATTTCTGCGTATCATAAAAGTTCTAACTTTACCTTTACCATCTTTCATTAATTTACTATGGTGTAAATCAACTTTGTTAGATTCTTCTATTACCGATACTGTAACCGATTCATTTAAAAAGTTTTCGAATTCTTCGTTAACTTTTTTAATCTTCTCAATAGTTTTTGTTTGTGGTACTTGCACGGTTTGTTGTCCTCTTTTTTCTGTTTCGTTGGCAACTAATTGACCATGCACAACATGATGTGAAACAACACCACCTTTACCCCAACGACCAAAACCAAAATAGGTTAAACCTAATTGTCTTGCTTGTAGAGTAGCTTTAGAATCTCTATCTGCTGGGTGATGTACAGCTTCTTGTCCTTTTTTAGGAACCGGTAAAGTATCTTTCTTGCCTAATTGCCCACCAACCCATTCTTTTGCTTTATCATTCTTAGGTGGTTTAGAAACAAACTTTTGAAAGTTTTTATACAAAGATAACAATTCATCTTTTTTGGTTTTAACTACATCTGGATGTGCAGAACGCAAATCTTCAGAATTATCAAATTCAACATAGTTATCTTTAAATAACTCTGCAAGTTGTGGTCTTGATTTCTGAACTGAGTCCCATTTTTCTTTACGGATGTTTTCCGGCACGGTACGACCACCACGTTGGCCACGCTCAACATTTCTTTGTTGAGAAACTTCATCACGAGTATTAACTGTAATCATAGAAGTTTCATAACCAATGGCTTCTAATTTTTCTTTGATGCGTTTGATTTTTTCATAGTCATCACCAGTACCATTGATGATAAGGCCGTTGCGACCTTGTAGTGCCAATCGTTGGCGCAATTCAGTCATACTTTTAGCTCTTGAACGAACAGCATCTCTTTGTGCTTCTTCGTTATCAGGCATTTTCTTGTCGAGGTTCTCTTTGTCCATGAGAAACTCAAGTGCCTTATCTGAATTGATTTCAGTTAGGCCATGACCTGCAAGTGTGTTATCAAGAACATAGTCTTTACCAGAACCTGGACCACCTGCTAAAAATACTGCTTTGAAAATGGCTTTATCGTGGACACCTTCTTCTAAAATTTCTTCAAACAGAATATCAAGTTCTGTTTCTTCTTTAATACCCATATGTTTACGAACATCATGGTACAATTCTTTTGCATGATGTGGTTCAACGTGAGAGGGAATGCCTTTTTTAAATTCTTTAAAATTACCTTTTGCAGCATGGCCTCTCATTTTAGAGGCTGACATACCAGTTGTGCCTTCAGCATCAGGATCCCGTTCGCCTGCACTATGAACCGTAATCTTTTTAAAATTATATAATGCACCTTCGTGTGTGCCATTATATTGTGCGAGTTTCTTTTTGTATTCAGGAACACGGTCAGAACCAGCAACCATGTGTAAATGAGTTACACCTTGTTTGTGAAGTTTTGCTGCGTGTTGTAGGAATGTTGGATGTTCTTTGTTCGATACTGAAAGATTAGTATCTGGAAAGAATCGTTTTGCGTGTTTTATCTTATCTTCGGCAGACAGAGGATTCTTTTCCTTGTCTTGCGAATGTGATAATATGACATGATGAGAACCGCCTACTTTTTTGGCGACCTCTTTAACTTTGTCTACAAGTTTACCATGACCTGTTGTTGGAGGGTTCATCCTTCCAAAAGCCATAACGGCATGGTTTTCTTTTTGTTCTTCTAAAAATTCTCTAAATTTCATTTCCGCCTCTACAGCGATAATATTACAAGTTTACAGACTATTTATGTATTTACGGTGTTCTGTAAACTTCACCGGATGTCTTGGAACTAGACCGTTTTTTAATCAATTCAAGTATCTGAGGGTCATTTACTTGGTCACCATATGGTGCAAACAAAGCTTTATCGTGTTTTTCTGATTCCGGTCTGGCTTCAGAAACATAGTAAATATTCAATGACTTACGATATACACCTTCTGGACATTGGAGCTCTGTTGGTAGTCCATGCCATGAGTTATCTGCGGTGTCAAATAGAACCGCACGATTAAATTTATTATACAATTTGGTCACACATTCTTTTGGTAGATTCTTCTCTGCATCATGTGACCAGAATTCTAAACCACCACCCCATTCTTCTTCCCATGCAGGTGTCATGTAGATGATAATGTTGATGCGTCTTTCTTTGCCTAGTTTAGGATGAATTGAATAATCTTTGTGCATATTCAATTTACCACCTCGAGCAGTCATGTGCCAACCACCACCATGTAAACCATAATCGGCTTCTAGATTATTGATACCTGTAATTATGCGAATCTTATCAACAAACTCTGGAGTATTCATCAAAGTAAATGCTCGGTATGTATTTTTAGGAAACAAGTCCCAATTAGGAGTCAGTTTCTTATTCTCAATAGGGTTCTTATATACAGACCAAATTTTAGGGTCATTGAAGTCTGGAAATTCAGCAGATAGTTTCAATGCAGTTTCAGCATCAAAGAAGTTGTCAATCACCACATGGCGAAATGGTTTGCCTTCTTGATATTGTTTAATTAACTTTTCATAGTCAAATTGATTAATCATGGTATTTTTTAACAGTTATTTGTCGATTCAAAATATTGTGAATAGAGAACAACCTTTCAATAACAAATGAAAAGTATGGAATAAAATGTCCATTATATTCTCGACCATCTTTGTATATGTAGTTGCTCAACCGTTCATCTTCATCACATAGTTTTAGACATAGGTCAATAAAACCAAGGTAATTTGTCCAAAATTTAGAGTTGCCTACAAAATAATTGCAAGTTCCAAAATCTTCAGGTAGATATTTAAACTGTTCAACTGGTGTATTGATGCCAATTTTTGGAAATAATATTCTTGCAAACTCTAGCATACCTGGATGCCACATATCACCTTGCACCCATAAATTTGGAAAATCATTGGCAAGATATGCAAAAGGGTCTAGATGATAAACATCGTAACCTTCATTTGCGAGAATCCATTCTTTGAATTTTATTGGTGGTACACCAGTTTTTTGTAACCATCTCCATGACAAAAGACCCCAATGTAAATCGGAGTCTTTGTGTTGTTCTAATAACTTTCTCCACATCGGCAACTCACGCAAATGTGGTGCATCGTTTGCCGTATTGTCGTAAGGAGTAAAAGTCGAATCTAGGTGAACAAGTTGTTCTTGCTGGTAATATGCCTGATATAGAATTAAATTCATTTCACCATGTCTTGAATGATAGCCTTCATATCGTACATTAGAGTGTATCCAAGCGCTGCCAATTTGTCGTTCTTCATCCACATACTACGGACTTGAACTGTCTTGTGGAACTGTGGAATTTCGATTGGATTTAATTTGCCTTGCCCACCGACTAATTCTTTGGCATACTCAATCATATCTTTAAACAAAAGAGGCATACCATTGCCCACATTATAGATTGTGTTTACTTCACCTTTTTCCAATATCAATTCGATTGCTCGGGCAACATCATTGACATGAATATAATCACGATACAAATTACCACCATCATACACATTTACATCACGACCTAACTTCAATTCATTAATCATATGTTGAAGTGCGTTCTTTTGTGGTGAGGCTTTCTTATCACCATGACCCGCTACATTGGCCAATCTGAGAATACGATACTTGATACCAAAAGTTTCACAATAAGAAATCAATAATTGTTCTGCACATCTTTTTGTAATCGAATAGAAACCATTTGGGTAACAATTTGATTCTTCAGTTGCAGGCATTTCTGTTTCACCATAAACAAACCATGAACTGACAAAGTTAAATGTCAAATTCATATCTTTACATTGACTCAACACCATCATCAACGTCATCAAATTAGTTTTGATATCAATGTATGGGTCTGTTTTGACATGGTAATTTGTAACTGTCGAAATCATATAAAGAACATCTTCTGCACCTACGGTGTAGTCATTTCTTGATTTAACAATACAATCTGGATTTCTTTTCACATAAGCAGAACCAACAAATCCATTACCACCAAATACTTGTACTTTCATAGTGCAGCTTTAATCATTTTAATTTCATCTTCAGTGAGATACAATTCAAATTTACTGTAAGTAAGAATAGAACCATCTTCATTGTATGAAGTTTTTTTAAAAACTAATTCTTTCAACTCTGGTGGGTTAAAAACTGGATTTTTATCTACGGTTAATTTGTAGTGTGGTTTATCAATAATTACTGACATGATTTTAATACCTTTTCAATGTAATCAAATACTGCATCGTTCCAAAAAGGAGGACAACCTAACAAAAATACATGAGATAGTGCTTTGTTTGCCAATGGATATTTACTTGCATCATCTAGATGTTTAAAACCTGGATGTAACAATATATTACCAGCAAAATAGTTTCTTGTTTGAATACGATTTGCTTCAAAGAAGGCAACTAACTTTTCTTTCACTTCTTGTGATTCACAAATAATTGGAACACCAAACCATGATGGGTCTGACTTCTCTAACTTATCTGCAATACGAACATTCAAATACTTAGTCAGCAGTTTAGATAATCGTTCTTTGTGTTCTTTTCTTTTCTGGTCTATGTAATCAACTTTTCCTAGTTGTGCAATACCAATAGCACCTTGCATATCAAGTGGTTTCAAATTATAACCTGCATATGCAAAGATGTATTTGTGGTCGATGATGCCATCATAACCAGGTAACCATTTATCGAATCGATTGCCACAAGTACCACATGGTAACATATTGTTTGAACCGACACAATAACAATCACGACCCCACCATGATATAGACCTAGCAACATCAATCAGTTTAATGTCGTTGGATGAAATCATGCCACCTTCACCTGTTGACATATGGTGTGCGGGATAGAATGATGTTGACCAACAGTAATATAAATCGGTAATTAATTTACCATCCCATTTGGTGCCTAGTGAATCACAATTGTCACCAATCAACACAAGATTATGTTTCTTGCAGATATCAACAATCGCATCCATATCTGGTGGGTTTGCCAACACAGGAGAAACAATGATTGCTTTTGTTTTTGGTGTAATCTTTTCTTCGATTAGATTCACATCAAAGTTTAATGTATCAAACTCAATATCAATGAATACTGGTTTGAGGTTGTTCTGCATCAATGGTGCGATTGTAGTTGGGAATCCTACAGGTGAAACGATAACTTCATCACCATCTTGCCATTGTAGATGATTCTTAACTGCGGCCATCATAACCAAATTGGCTGATGAACCAGAGTTTACCATGTGCGAAGCCTTCACATTATATTTCTTTGAAAACTTCATTTGAAATTGTTCAACTCTTTCACCAGCAGGCAACCATTTACCTGTTAGAAAAGATTTAAGACCAGCTGCAAACTCGTCATGGTCCCACAACTGACCAGAATACATCACATAATCTTTTTCTGGATTAAAGTTAGTGTAGTCTTGTTGATATTTTGGTTTTGCTTGACGAGCAAGTTCTTCAATTAGTTTATCATCAATCATCAATATGTTTCCGTAAGTCCTGTTGATGCCATAGTTCCTTGGCAATACAAATTATCAAATTCAACCAAGTATTGTTTATCTATGTGCTTGTAATGTCCATGTTCCGTATCAATATTGTTTTCATTCACAGATTGATAAATCAAAGGTAATGTATTGTAGTAGTTATCTAATAAAGAAATACAGATAGAATACATTCTTGTAATCAATAAGTGGTCTGCACCCGTGCCAACTTGTTTATCGATAGGCATCCATGATGGCATACGTTTCTTAAAAACATATTTACCATACAAGTTTTTATCATTATATCTTTCAATGTCAAAACCATCAATCAAATTAGTTCTACCTGATAATTTGTAAACTCTCTTTACACTTGACATGACTTTTAACAAATCAGCATTCATTTTGAACATTGATAATGTTTTATGTAACAGTATAATTTCTGCTTGTGATTTTAATCCAGCATTTGCAAGTGTACACAGGTCACTATCATTATGAAATATTAAATTTATGTTACTGTACTTCGACATTTCATCCATGATAGATTTATCTACTGGTCTTGATGATGCATCAGTCAAAGTAATAATTGCTTGAGGCACTCTTTCACGGAGAACTTTCAAGGTTTCAAGTGTTTGATTGACACGAGTTTCAAAATCAATAACACCAATGCCCGTATTAAGGGCAGAAGTAACTATGAAAAGGTGGTTGTCAGGTATAATACTCATTGATGCCATTCTGTATCAGGGAACATTTTAATTGTTTTATAATCAATATTGAATTTACTATTATACACGAAATCAATTAATTTTACAACCTCTATTGGTGAGATTGCCTTACTTACATCACCACATGGGTAAGGTACATCTTTGTTCCATAGTGGTGTATCAATACCACCTGGATGTATGCTGGTAACTTTGATTCCTTTTGATTGCAATTCTTTACCAAGAACTCCTGCAAATCCTGTAAGACCATGTTTTGTGGCACAATATACAGATTGGTTTTCTAATTGTTCTAAACCAGCAACTGAATTGATGAAAAATATACGACTGCCTTTTTCCATATTTTTTAATGCAAACTTAGTTACATACATTGGACCTTTAAGATTGATATCAATCATATCGCACATATCATCAATTCTTGTTTCTGAAAAAGATTTCATTTTAAAAATAGCGGCATTGTTAACCAAGATATCAATCTTAGTATCTCCGATTTGGTCAAAGGTATCACTTAAACTTGTATAGATTTTACTAATGTCTGTCTTATAATGTTTATAGTTAGAATATGAAAATATAGAATCACTACGAGCTAAACCAATTACATTCCAACCTTGTTCGAGATAGTGGTGAGCAATCGTAGCACCAAGACCACTTGTTGTGCCAGTAATTAAAATTGTTTTCATATTTCCTCAAATAAATCAGCTGCCACTCTCAATTCATCGACAGTAACATTATTCAACATTGTATATTGTCCAATACCAATTGGCACAGGAAGATATTGATTACCATTTCTGTGTTTCTTTGTATCTTCTAAGGCAGACTCAAGTAAACGAACCTTAGAAAAATCTTGGTGCCATGTTGGTAGTTTTAATTTTTTAGCACAAATAAAGATTCTCGATAACTGTTCTCTTGTGATATACCCACGAACTTCTGCAATACAAGAACTGAACAAACAATCTAACACAACAGCCTCACCGTGATATAGGTTTGGTAAGTTATTCATCTCTATCAAAGGACCAAATGAATGACCAAAGTCAACACATCGGTCTAATTTCTTTTCCCATAGATTTGGTGCCAATTCATCAATCATACCTGTGATTGCAAGGTTGATTACACGAACAGGTACCGCACCAAATTGAAACTTCTCATTAATTAATTGTTCATAGTTTTCTTCAAGTAAGACAAACAATTCTTCACTCTTGATAACAGCAAGTTTGAATATCTCAGCAATACCATTAACGATATCTCTTTCGTTTTGTGTCTTGATAAACTTCTTGTCGAGAAAGGTTGCGATTGGTGGATAGTATGCACCAATACGATTACGCCTATCAAAATGATTTGCGGCAACTTTAACACCAACTGAAGCATCTACGATTGCCAATAATGTTGTTGGTATCTTAATGTAAGGAATACCACGGCGATAGATACTGCAACAGAAACCAACAAGGTCTAGTAAAACTCCACCACCAATAGCAATGATTGGTTCTCTACGAAGAACACCAACATCTTCAAAGAATCTTAAAACTTCATCTGTATGTTTCCAATCCTTGTTTTCTTCTGTTGCATCAATTACAAATAATTTCAACTCAACTTTATGTTTATCAAAAAAACTATGCAAATCATCTTTGTAAATTTCATAAACTGTTTTATCGATAACAACCAACCTACGATAAGAATCATTATATGACAACAAATCCAAGTTAGATGAATTGAAAATATCACTTGAATATTTGACAGTAAAAGAAACAGGTAACTCTGCCTTAACAGACCAAGTTCTTTTGAAATTGTCAAAATTAACTAATACATTTTCCATTAATTTAAAACCTTACCTAATAAGTTACAGGCATGAACATAGAAGAACTTTGCCTTTTTAATCTCACCAGCACGACATTTGAATGGCAACATACGAATGAATTGTGTGGCTTCTAATATATTTACCAACTTAATCCAATTGTTTGGAATCTTCAATTCAAAATAGAAATTGAATTTCTCAAAGTTTTTTGGTATTTCTAAATTATGAGATACACTTGAACCCATAACAACAACATCACGGTCATTTATATAACCATAATGACTGCGTGAACACTGTAACACCTGTGCATAATCTAGAAACTTTGTGTCCATCATACTTTCTTCATAGAGGTCAATAAAAACAACTCTATCTTCCTCAAATGAATACAACATATTTTCCAATGTTGGATTACCATGTATGTTTTCTTCAGAAGAAAGTTTCAAATCAAAGAATATATTTTCTAATTCATAAAGATAAGAAAATATACCATGAGTCATTTCACCATTGTATTCAAATACGCCACCTGTAGCATGACCGAAAAATTGTAGAAATTCATCATTTATCAAAGCATCATTTAGTTTCTGCCTCACTTCTTCTTTATAATATAACTTAGGCGCACCAATAACTGGTGGATAAGTTTTAGAATGTAGTAAAGCAAATGATTTCCAAATAGCATCTACTATTTTTATAATCTGTTGCTCAGTTAATTTATCTTCGGATAGAATAGTTTTGATATCTCTAAAACCTTCCATGTGTTGTAAAGTCATAACTGCATAGTCTGTTTCATATGAAACATCAATAATTTTTGGAAACAAACTTGGAAAATCAACAGAGTATCTTTGTATCTTCTTTAATTGAGAATACCAACGAACAAATCCATATTCTCTTTCTTTGACAAGATTGATTTTCTTTTTGACATAATGAACACCATCAATTTCGTGTAACTCTGTGGTACTTAAAGAACCACCTTTCAAGTCTTTTATTTTCATTTTAAACTCATTCTTGCCAATTCAAGGCCGTATTCTTGTGGACTACCAAGAACGATTGTTTCATATTCATTATTCAATTCATTTAGACCAATCGACATATTATTCTTTATCATATAGTCTAACACATTTGCAATATACATTTCTTTTCCCATATATCCCTGTGATAGAGATTCATACATTTTTTGATATAGATTGGGATTATTAAAACCATAAAGACCAGAACTTGCAAATGGAGAAATAAAAGCCTTCTCAACAATCTCGGTCACAAGACCATCTTTTGACCTGACATAAGAATATTTTGGATTGTTGGCAACAAACACATCAACATAACCATCAGACATTGTTGATTCAATTTCTTTGAAATCTCTGCCAATCAATAGTGTGTCGGCATTATGAACAAAGAAAGGATGGGGAAGGGTATTTCTGTTCTTTAATAGTGAGGCACCAATATAAGCAGTATGTGCTTGACCACTTGTGTCACCAATATAATGAATATTATCTTTAGTGAGACCAAGTGGTTCAATAGTTTTCACCAAGTTAGGCATGAAATACACATCACGCTTATTAGCTAACAATAGGATTTCATCAAATTTACCTAGTTGTTTGAGAATCTCATGGATGATTGTTTCATTTTTCCATGGTAACAAATACTTTGGTATATCAAAACCAACATCATGGAATCTGGTATTCAAACCAGCCATGCAAATTACTAACGAAGCCATTGTTCAAAGTCCTCACGAATTAAACTGTGCCAAGTTCCATTGTATGGACCTGGAGGAAACGGGTGATTGATATCACAGTAAACAAGATTTTCACCAATCAAACCTTTCTGTTTCCAATTTGCACTCATCAAATCTTCACACATCATTTGTGTGCCTGAATCATAAAATTCATCGATACGATTAAATGTATCAGAATATTTGTCCATGTTTTCAGATGAAGAAAATGCAAATTGGTCATTGCCAAAATCACGACTTGGTACCATACGGCAATTAGGTATGTGAAGTTTACTGTTATCTAATTCTTCAAATGGAATTTTAGCATTGATTGCAAAATCAAAACGACTACGAATGACCCAATCAAACTTCATACTGTTTTCATCTTCATATACAAGTTTTAATTCGTTGCACTTTAAGATAGCATACAATTGATTATATGTTGAACGGACTGGATCTTTTACTTTCCAATTTGGTTGTGGTGGTGGAAATCTTGTGTATTTTGATAAGTCATCAGTTAAAGATTTCTCCATCATATACGCTTCAGGTTTATAAAGTTCAATATCTATGACCTCTGGATTTTCCCAAACATGGCAAAAAACGGTAACATCGTTACCGTCTAGTATGTTGCGTTTAACAAACTCATAGCCTTGTTTTACACTACGAGGTTGTCCTGATAGACATAATGCTATTTTCATTTAAGCCACTTATCATTTTCTAATGACCAGATAACCATATCTCTAATGCGTTCACGCAAAGAAATCTTTGGTTTCCATCCTAAAGCTGCCATGTAATCACCAGATAATGCATAACGCAAATCATGGCCAGGTCGTGATGAATGGAAATCAACCATTTCATATTTGAGTTCTTTGTTTTGTGCTTCTGCGATAAGTTTAGCCAACTCTAAATTATCTACTTCATCAGGTCCAACAATGTTAAATTTAGGAATCTTTGCACCACCAAAATCAGGAACTTTGGCATAATCTTCAGGTAAATTGAGAATAAACATCAAACCATCAGCAACATCTTTTGCATGAACATAGTGCCGAGAACCGGCTTTAGTTTTACTTCTGTCTGAATGAATAGTTAGTGTTTCACCATCACGAGCATATCGAATGGCTTTAGGAATAAATTTCTCTGGATGCTGACGTTCACCAAACACATTCATTGTGTGTGTAATGTAAATTGGCATATTGTAAGTGTTCTCAAAGGCAACACACATTTCTTCACCCGCTGCCTTGCTGGCAGAATAAGGATTCGTAGCATTATATCGGTCTCTCTCTTTATAGTCAACACCTTCAGGTGCAGGTCCAAATACTTCATCAGTTGAGAAGTATACAAACCTCTCCAAGTTCTTTAGTGTTCTTGAAAATTGTAAAAGGTTGACTGTGCCGATAACATTATCTTGCACAAATTCCATTGGAAATTCAATTGAACGGTCTACATGAGAACCAGCTGCAAGGTGTAACACAAGTTGGCAATCACCAATCAAACCAGCGGTTTGTGGATTAACTTCTGCTCGCAAATCGTGAAAGACAATCTCAACCCGTTTCTTTTGTTCGGGTGAATATTTCTTCATAATATCTTCTAGGCGATTTAAATTGCCAGAGAAGTCTAGTCGGTCAAGTGATACAATTGTCCAATCTGTGGTGTCCAGAATAGTTTCAATTAAATGATGTGCAATAAAGCCTGCACCGCCGGTGATTAATACTCGTTTAGTCATTATATTTTTCCTCGATAATTTTGCGCCATTCTGGTATTCTATCATACTGATGCACAATTGTAAAGTCTTTTCCTCTAGATGTTGTAACATTGCCTGCAATCATTTTTGGTGATGCTTCTAATAAGAAAGGTCTGAATTGTTCTATCTTACTTGGGTCAACAGTTGTACCCAATTGACAAGCCCAACCATCTTCTGATTTACAATATCTTGCTGTTGACAAATATGGTTCTTGTGAAATCATAAAGTTAAATGTTGATTGGTCTACAATTGGTATTGGTCGATTGACTGACATGGCAAAAATCATTGCTGCCAAATCTTGAATAGCATGGCCACGACCAGCAAGAACACCCACATTATAAATTTCATTCTCTTTGAAAATATTGTGGAAGAAAGGACCAAATGTTTCAATCAAATTTTGATTGCCCCATGGTTCATCTTTGTAGTACATACTTTCGGAAGCAAATAGGTACAGTTGTCTTGCACCTAGTTCTAAGTCTAATGCTTCAGATGGGTTGTGTTGGAAGATAACATCTTTCACATCGGTTGTGATAACATACCGATATTCATCATGTGTTTGTAGATAGTTGTAAATGTGGATGAATCGTTCCACATGGATTGGTAAGTTAGATTGATAGGTGAATTGTTTGTTCACCTCATCGGATTTACCAGGAACAATAACTTGGAAACCAGCTTTAGTTAATCTGTCAACAGTTTCAAAGCTTATATTAAAGGCAACCATAACCTTGTCGCCAGTAAAACCACTTCTGTTTATTGAGTTAACCCAATACTTTAATTTGTCCCAATCATAGTTGGTGCAAGCACCTATAATCAAATCTTTCATAATATTCCAATCAGTTAAATAATTACTTATGTCGCCTATACTCTTTAAACCTGGTAATCTTTTGACCTGGTGTATCTTTTAGATAAGTATTTTTCAACTCATCTGTACCCCATTGACCTGCACCAGCTTTTGGTAGAATATCTTTTTCTACTTTCTCTCTTAACTTTCTTACAGCACGGACAATCATATCATCCTCTAGTTAGGTTTAATATTTTTTGAATCTGTGATTCTAATACAGGCTTTCGATTAGGCCACTTAATGATAGGTTGGTCTGCCGTCTGTAACAGTTTTGTTAGAAATGGAAGAATCAATTTCTCAACTTCATGTAGTCTTGCTTTGTATTCTTCAACAGTATCTTCTTTTTCAGCAATAATCGAATTGTATTCTTCTTCATCGATTGCCGTAAAACCAAAATCATTATCGCCGTATTCGGCCATAATGGAACTTAAATCAAATTTTTTCTCTGCCATTATTTGTCCCAATTCTTAGCTGCATTAAAGTTGGCGTGGGCAAATTCTAACCTATCAACCAATTTAACTGCGTTACCTTTTAATTTATCTACTGCAACAAAACCTTCTGGTGCAGTAATTCTAAACCCATCATCAGTACGAATGAAAGTACCAACATCACGAATAGTTTCTAATTTGCGAATGATTTTTAATTTTGCATCAACAATCAGATTCATAAAGTCAAATACTTTACGCAACTCAGATGCATTACTGCGGTAGAATCGCATAACTTCATTCTTTTCAGCAACTCTTTTCTTCCTAGTATCTTCTTTCTTGGCATCAAGAACGTGTTGATTTAATTTTGCTTCAATCGTTTTAATTAATTCTGTTGTATGTTTCTGAGTATCTTTGATTCTTTCACCAGCACGAACTTTGGTGTTGTTGAATGTTGCAATTTGAATTCTGATAGTTTCAGTAGATGCAATGCGATTAACTGTCAGAGAAGAAATCGATTGAAATATTCTACCTGCTTGTGATAAAATGCCTGTCAATTCTTTTGTTTCATCTTCTGTAAATGTGGCTGAACCTGAAGCATCAACAAATGATGCATCACGGAACCAAACATCTTTTGTTGATGATAATTTACCGATATCAATATTAAAAGATGCTTTCATATCTTCAATAGTTCTGCCTGTGTATGAAGTATGAAACACAATACCCATTTGTGCAGCTTGCATAGACGCAGCAAGTTTAGAATCGGATGGTATGGCATAAACAATTGTATTTGGTTGAAATGTAATATAGTTTTCACCATCGATTGTTTGTTTCTTTAAATCACCTTTAGAGAACATCATATCACCTTGCAGAATACCTTTGATGCCTAACTTAGGCAAGTATCGCAAAGCAACTTTTAATTTCGCATTAAGACCTTCAGATGGGTGATTGTTATCAATATCTTCATCGGTATAGTTTAACTTGGCATTTTTATTAAAGACGCCTTTAGTACCAACAAAGAACTTACCATTCTCAGGATTAATACCACAGAATACGGCAGGCGCACCATCCCATTTCGTGGTAATGTTCACTTTAGATTTTGCATGACCAGCAAGCATATCTCTCAACGACTGTAAGAAATTAATTGCATCACGACCACCTTGCACACCACGATTAAGAATCTCATCCTCAATATGTTCGAGGTGTAGGTTCTTACCTGTTGCTGTTGCTTCCGTTAAAAATTCTTTGAATTTCATATTAACTATACTTTATGAAAATGCTACTGTTTTTTGTGGCTGATGATGCATATTGAAACATATAAGAACAGAGAGGATCCATTTTCTTTTCTTTAATCATAGTATACACAAGGTCGATACCAATATACTTTGACATCCACCAAGTCTTATCTTTCCTGTGTCCTGCTTTTGCTTGAATAATTAAATTAGGAATTGATTCTTTACTCTTTGACAATTCTTTAAACATCGTTGCAAACTGTTTAAATTGTGCTTCAGTAGGTTTATCAATTGGTGTTTGATTAGGTAATGTTAACTTTGCTCTGTTAACTCCAGTATCTATGGCACCTTCAAAAATCACACCGCCACCAATTTTACCACCAGCAGCTGTCTTACCTTTAATTTCTCCTTGCCATGACGATGGTACTGGTCTACTAGAGAAGTTTCTCAATTGAATTTCTCCATCTTTACCTTCAGACTTAAATTTTATGTAAATGTCTTTTGAGTCCAACATATTTGGTCCAAGTTTGACACCAGTAAATTCTGCTGTCAATGGTTTACCTGCATTAAAAATTTTAGAGTGAGCAGAACCTTTTGGATCCAATTTCTTTAATGAAATGCCTATCAAATTCTTTCTAGCAAACTCATCGTACATATATCGATTGTATTCCCTTAATGTTGGCCATTTTGTTTTCAATGTGAAACCTTTTTTGACCATCCAAATGTCGGCAGGATTCCATTTATCATCACCTGTAAGACCACTATCTTTTTTCATCCTACGCCATTCATTATAAATTGAATCTACAAATTTACCACCACGATAAAATTTATACTTGTTACCAGTTCTTGCTTCAGGTACATCTACGAATATTTGATTTGCAGTTTTGACAACACTTGTGAACCAATTTTCATCCAAAGTTTTCATACACTTGTCTAATGTCCTATCACATTCGGCATCACCAATAGTTTTGGATGTAACTTGAGATATGTCAACAAGGTCTTTACCTAGATATTGTCTAGTTGCACAAGCATATGCTTGCAGACTTTCAGCTAATGCTGTTATCTCCGCACCTGCGCCTGATATTCCTTCTGCCATTTAATACTCCTATCAATTTTGGAGTATTTATCCTACCGCATTTAACGAATAATGTCAAGCACTTTTCCACTAGTCCAGACTTCTTGTTCTGTTCTTAGACGACCTTCCGTCTTTAGATTGTCGAACCGATTGGTGGCCTTCTGTTTCCACCAATCTACAATTTTCTCCATATGAAACTTGTCATAGTTTTCATCTGGTATCAACTTATCGGTTCTTCCAAGTACCACATCAACATAGTTCTTAAAACCATAGTTTGAAGCATAGTATCTCTTTTGTTCTGTCAAATTCTTAGCATTATTGATAGTAGTAACGAAGGCATCATATTCATCTTTATGTGTTTTCAATGCAGCCTTTGTCATAGCAATAATTGTATTTGATATCTTCAACTTACGACTTGAAGCATCTTCTGGTACAATAGGACCACCATTAATTTTTTCCACATAATCTCTGATATCATCATATGGTTTGCCGTGCATCATTGGTAGAAAATCTGAATCTGTAAGACCTTTGAATCTTAAATATGGTTTCATACCATCATATTGTGAGGCTGCCTTTGAAGAACCATAAAGACTTGTAGTTTCAAACAAACAAGTATTCATTTTGTATTTGTCATTCAACAAATTTCTAACTTCATGTGAACAACAGATTGCCGCAAGTAACTTGCCACCAAGGTAATTAAACCCAAAAGGTTGAGCAGGTACAATAACGAAACCCATAATCGTTGTGTTATTAAACGATTTGGCACCCTCTGGAGTGTTTGTAAAGACTTCACCAAGCATCTCATTACGAGGCTTCATCATAATCGTTGGAGACCCAAGGCGACAGAATCCGACCCACTTATTTGTTTTCTTTTCCAGAACACCAAAGCGTAATGATTTACCTGGACTTGAAAGATTATTATGTGAAGAAATAATATCAAGGTAAGAAGCCCATCGTTCCTGTTCCATCAATACAATTTCAAACTCCATATCCATTGGTGACATGGAAAAATCAGAAAATAAATCTTCTTCTGGTCCACATCCAGGTAAAACAAAAGGTCTTTCAGCCAATGAATTAAGTTTTTGCTCCCGCATATACTCATCGATACGGGAAAACTTATCGAAATAGTCTGCAAATGCTTTTGCACAATGAAGTGCTTGGTCTCTATTTAAACTCATTGTTCTTCATTAACTTGAAATAATATATGTTTACCAATTTCAAATAGGCCTACTGCACCCACATAATCTTGGCAACAAACTGTAATCACAACTTCACCATCATTTGGATCCATAGAAGCAATAACAAATTCTTCAACTTCATCATCAACTATTCTTTGACGAAACGAATCGATGATTTCCAATAAATCTTTTTTACGTTTCTCTTTTGGTAACTCACGATTTAAATTTACGACCTTCATTTAAACTCTCACTCCTTCAAATTTACTATTGAATTTTCTTTCACGGTCACCAAAAGTATTTAAAGGTTTATCTGGTATATCGTGGCCACTATCAACAATGCCATTCTGTGCATCAGGTTCAGCATCGAATAGTTTCATCTTTGCTCTATCGATACCAATAACGAATCGTTTATAGTTGTTTGGATCCGAATAACGATTCTTCAATTGCTTAACCATAATCTGGCCAAGTTGTTCAAGTTCTTCTGTTGTAATCAAAGCAAACATAAAGTCGGCAGTTGCAGGCAGACCAAACGATTCACTTGTATCTTCAAGACCAGGGTCGCTGTTTGTAAAACCACTTCTTGTTGTTTGTGTTGCACTAACAATAGGCACAGCAAACTCAACAGCAAGACCTCGCAATTCTTCAGCAATCGCCTTGATGTAAGTGTAACTGTTAACACTATTACCAGGTTTCATACGAGCAGAGGAACAAATATTCAGATAATCAACAAAGATGATATCTGGTTTGAAGTTCTTCTTTAGATGTAAATCTTGTAACAAAGACCTGAAATGTAATGTAGAAGCAGAAGCAGTTGGATATTCTTTGATGATTAGTTTACCTTGTGTCTTACTTCTCAACACATCAAACTTACGGTCATAATCTTGTTTGCTAATTGTGTGTAGTTCTTGTATATCAATGTTAAGAAGGTTTGCATCGATTCGTTCAGCGATTCGTTCTTCTGCCATCTCAAGTGTGATGTACAAAACATTTTTACCTTGACTGATACAGGCGGCAGCCACATGACACATAAACAAAGATTTGCCAACGCCTGTACCTGCCAAAGCAATATTCAAAGTCTTAACAGGTAATCCACCTTTTGTAATCTTGTTAAACAAGTCAAGGTCAAAACGAACACGTTCTTCAACACGATGGTAGAAGTCAAATCGTTCTTCTGCATCGTTGATATAATCGTGACCAATGTGTGAATCAAAAGAAACACCAAGAGCATCACTTAGAAGTTTTGGAATTTCACCTTTGGATGTCTTGTGATTCTTGTCATCAAGGATTGAAACAGACTCCATGATGGCATTGTAAATGGCTTTATCTTGACAGAACTTCTCAGTCTGCTCGATAAGCCATTGTTCTTCGGTAGGTTCTTCTCTGTGTTCGTGAATCTCATTGAGAAGATTTATAGATGTTCTAACTTGTGCTTCAGTTAGAGATTTACTTTCTGTGAAGTTAATCACCAAAGCTTCATGTGTTGGTAAATTTTTATATTTGTTTACAAACTCATTAACTTCTTTGAATACTACTTTTTCGGTATCATCCGAAAAGTAGTCAGCACTTATGAATGGTAATACCTTACGGCAATAACTATCATTGTAAATCAGGTTCTTCAGTATTGAATGTTCTAGTCGGTTCATTATGTTGATTTATCAAAATCTCTGTTAGTATGTCACCCATTATTGTAACAAATTCTTCGTTGTTTTGCAACTCATCTATGTCATGTTTACCTGAGTGGACGAGTGTATAACCGAATTGTAGTTTTGCAAATTCGCCTGCCTCTTGAACTCTTGCTTTACCATAATGATAGACTACACCGGCAAATTCTCCTTCAAGAATTTGAATTCCTGTAATTTCGGAATTGGTGAAGTCTATGAAGCGGTAATCTTTACCTTCAAGCAGCATCTTCGGCTTCTTCCAAAACAGGAGTTTCTCCCATAATGTTCCCATAAGCAATCTCATATTTGTGTTTAATAAAATCTCTGAATTTACTATCATTCAGAATCGGTTCCATAAATTCTGGTGTTGATGTGTCAGCGATACGTTTCTTATCACCGATTTCACCAGTCTTTTGGTCTACCTTTGCATACCAACCATTGGTTGGTTTGACCACATGGCCGGATTCAATCGCAAGGTCAAGTAGACCACTATACTTACTAATACCACCATCAAAAGATACAGAAATAGGTATTTTAGATTTTTCTTTAACATAACGGGATTTCTCTACATTGATAATAAAATTGTAACCGACAATTTCGGTGCCATCTTTTTCTTGCTGACGACCAAGAATGTAAATGTTGTCAGCTGAGTAATAAGAACCTGTGCCACCACCAACGATATCTTTCGGGAACATACCAATCTCTTTGTATGTGTGATTGACAACCACCATTGGAATATCTTTTAGATTCAAGTGTGGTGTTACCATGCGGAACAAACTCTTAACTTGTTTCGCACGACTCATATCTGCAACAGATTTACCTTCAAGTGCATCTTCTACTTCCTTCTTAGATGCTAGATTACCAATAGAATCAAGGATGATAATTAGTTTATCACCACGGTTCACATCTTGAAGCTGTTGCATAATATCGAACTTCAACTGTTCAATGTCAGTTAAAGGTGTATGTAGAACTCTGTCCATATCAATCTGAAATGTTTCAAAGTATTTAACAGGTGTTCCAAATTCTGAATCATAGAATAACAATACTGATTCTGGATATTTGTCCATGTAAGCCTTTGCCATCAACAAACTAAAGGCAGTCTTAAAGTGTTTCGATGGTCCTGCCCACATAGTAAGACCAGGAATAATACCACCATCAAGGCGACCAGATAGTGCCACATTAATCATCGGCACTTCTGTTGGTACCATATCTTTTTCAGTAAAGAATTTAGATTTGGATAGAATTGCGCTATCTTTAATTGTTGAATTCTTTTTCAATTTGTCTAGTAAACTCATAATATTTCCTTTTAAAATGTACCACCCTCAAGAGTATTCTTTCGAGGTTTAATTTCTACGATATCTGATTTCTTTATGACTTCTGTATCTTCCATGAACAATTCTACACTAGGTGCTGTTGATTTGGCAACCTCTTTTTTCTTCTTTACCTTGCGTTTATATGGTTCAATTGGTTCCGATTCTTCTTCTTTTATTTTTCGGTATGTTTGATTTGAGGCAATCAATAATAGAATTGCAAGTGGGTCAAACACAACAATGATTAATAAAATTACCAGCCTGACCGCTTTGTCAATGATATCCACATCAACCGCCTGATTGTAGAGTAAGGCGGCAATATATTTGATTGGTCCAACATCCGCTTCGATTTTCTTAAGCTCATTAGATAGAGGCGCACGTTCCTCGGAGTATTTGGCAATGGTGGTTTGCGACTGTTGAATATCTTGTAATATTCTACTACGGTCTTTCTGTTGGGTACGGCGTATCGCTTGCGCCTTGTCGGTACCTTTTTCATCTGTTGTGCGACCCATCGTTTGGTCCACAATCTCATCATATTGTTTGAGTATTTTGCGATTGGCATCAATGTTCTCTCTCTCTGTTTTAATTCTCTCATCTAAGATTGAAATCTTGTTTACAAGTGGTGCATTATCCGATGAATGTTCAAGGTGTGCCTTAGACAAGAAACCAAAAATACCCATTGAAGTAATCATCATTAATAAAATAATGGCTGCTAAAAAATAGTAGCGCATCACATTAACAGTATTATTCCAATTATTATATAACCAAGATACTGTTACCAATTTTGATGCTTCAAGTATCGAACCCATGATGATAATTGGCCAGTATGAACCTGGAAATATCTGTGCTAGGCCGATAACTGAATAGTAAGCTGCAATGCCTGATAGACCAATTGCAGTTAAAAAAGGTAATAGAACTTGTAACATTATGGGTTTGATTTTGAATGTGGTACATCAAAGACAAAGGTGATTCTTGTACAATCACCAACATTTTCTGTGCCATGCAATAATTTATTATTGAACCACAACAAAGTACCCGGTTCAACAATCACTTCTTCGTCTCCGACCATATACTTATATCGACCTTGAATGGATAAATGATATCTATCTTTTGTTAGATAATAAGTGCCTTCATCTATGTGTCGACCAACTGTACCACCAACCTCTAATGATAGAAAACCACATCGTTTGAAATTTTTAAAATGTCTTTTTAGAAAACCAATAATCTCTGTGTGTCTATCATAAGCAGGAGTGGGAATACAAATCTCACTATCACCAACAAAATCATTTACATTCGTTACACCACCAATGACTAGTTGTAATACACCGGCAGGCAAGTCATCAAAGCCACGGTCAATCAATGATTGAGCACCATCTAATTTCTTTTGGTTTTCCCAATCTTCAGGATATTGTTTCAGTTGTTTAATTATCTTTGAAACATTGATACCTGTTTTGATGACACGAATATTATCCAAAGAAACTCTCCAATGAATTAATTTCAATACTTTTAAATCTATTCAGTTCCATATTTTCTTTATGTTTTTTAGTTGAAATAAAAACCATATCTTTTTTATTGGAGTAAGGTAATAACATTGGTTTTCCATGTGTTGGATATTCCATAGTTCTAAATGGTATTTTTAATTTCGATGATTCTTCATAATTATGCATTATTTGTGCAATTAAATTTGGATAAAAATAACATGAAGGACTGTTTTTAATACCAAACATCTCTATACATTCTTCACCAAATAATGTAGTTATTTTTAGTGGATTTCTTTTCTCTTTTGGTTTATAATTTATATCATCACTAAAGATTTTTTCAAATGTTGGTTCATCATAATGAAACCATTCACCATTTATGTGAAATTCTTTCAGTTGTTTATGATATTTTTTCTCTGTAAAGAAACTATGTTCCTCAGACTTACATTCAATTTGATGAATTACATTTAGAATATTAGGATTTCCAGTTTGTAAATCAGAAAGTCGTTGTTCTATATTATTTGCTTTACCAATTTTTATTGCTTTAGATTTTTCATCTAATATAAAATAAACATAACTCATAATTTATCCAAAGAAACTTTCCAATGAGGTCTTTTTCTCAATAGACCATCCCATACAATCAAGAATCACTTTAATTGGTTCAATGAAGGCCTTCTCAAATTGAGTATCATAATCAATATACATCTGCATATCAAACTCTTTTGGTAATCTTTGAGGAAAAGATATTACTGAATCTTTAAAAGGATTCGGTTGTTTCAGATAAGTAAATTTCAATTTCTCACCTTCTTGAATGAAAGGATATTTCTTATCTAATCCTTTTTGTTTCAGGTGATAATTATATATGATTGCACCCTTAACATGAATGGGTGTGCCTTTCTTATACATCGTTACACTATCTGAATATGTTTTCAGACCATTCAAACCTCTAGGGAAAGAAATATCTTCAACAGGTAATGTCTTAAACTCCGATTTAAAATCATCTATAAACTTATGTATATCTTCTTCTGAACCGTTCATCATAATGCCAATTGATTGTTTCATCTTATCACGAACAGCGGCAGGTGTAGATGATTTAATCATCTCAAGACCCATCACTTTGATTTGTGGTTCGTTATATTGAACACCTTCATTGTTATACACATTAAGAATGTATCGTTTCTTGGCAGTCCAGATACCTTTATCAGATAGACCTTCTCGCTTCATTTCCATTTTTTGTTTGTATGCGTGAACATATTCAGCGAGTTCCTTATAACTCGCATCAATAAACGGTTGAATTTTATCTTCACATACCTTATCCATAAATTCGATTGTTTTGTGTGCTGGCTGCGATACTTTACCTCCCGCAGCAAAGATTTTTTCAACCAATGGACCAAGACGGAGATAAATCGAATCTGTGTCTGAGGCGATAACATAATCTATTCCAGTAGTCTTTAAAAGTTTATTCATATACTCATTTAGCTTGTTTTCAATCCAACGAATGGAAAGTTGGCCAGCCAGAGTTACTGCCAATGCTTGTCGCAAATCATAGAATCGGAAGTATTGTGAACCCAAGGCACCATAAGCAGAGTTTAGTGAAACTTTCTTTGCTAGTTGTAGATTATTATATCGAGCAATTTTCTTTTCTATTTCATATAATTTAGATTTATCTTTTTCATTTTCATAATCTTGCTTTGCTTTCAACATTAACTTCTTAAACTTCTTTCTATCTTCATACATTTCTTCCATCATCTTTGGTAAGAAACCTTGTTTGTCGGTACGAAAGAATTGTCCGTTAGGTGTCAGAGTAACACCTTCCATCTTAGAAGTGTCAACTTCTTTATTCAACATCTTTTCAACAGAAACACCGTTCATAATAATGTTACGCATATCATCCGTATAATCAGATGGTTCAATTAGTGTTTCTGGTGAAATGTTATATTGCATCATCAAGTGAGGATACAAACTGTTCAAGTCAAATGATGCAACCCAATCATGTAGACCAACTTGTGGGTCTTTAACATAGGCGCCTTCAAATGCTGAGGTTTTATCTTTGATAACTCTTGGTGGTACAACAATCTTTTTATCTAACAGATATGAATATGTCAGAGAATCCCACATACGAGTTTGTGCGAACACATCATCATAGTTAGACTTTGTATCATAGGCAAGAGTAATTGCCAATTCAAGCAACTTCAACTTATCATCAAGTTTCCAAATCAAGTCAACGTCTTTAATGTTATACTCAATAAACTTTTGATAATTCAAACGATACAAAGCATGAAGATTATCATACTCATCATATGCAATCTTACCTTCACCAAGTTCAACTTGTGCAATATTATCCAAGCGATATGAATCTTGTGATTTACCACCTGGCGCATACCATTTATATAATTCAATATAGTCTAGTGCAGATACACCGAGAAAATCATATGCAATCATCTCACGACCATTGACATTGGCTTTGCGTTCAGTAATCATATTCCAAGGTGACAACTTCTTGGTTTCTTCTTCATCAAGGATTTTACGCAGACGATTAACAAGATAAGGCATATCAAAGAACTTGATATTCCATCCAGTAACAACGTCAGGACAATTTTCTTGCCAGTAGTTTATAAAGTTTTTACACAGAGAATATTCATCTTTGCATCTGATGTATCTTTCTGTGCCTTTAATTATATAATCACCACAACCGAAAACCACACAAGTGCCATCAGAATACTTGACACAAATTGCTGTAATTGGTTCTGTTGCAAGATATGGGTCAGGGAAACCATTCTCAGAACCAACCTCAATGTCAACAACAGCGATTGAGATATGTTCGATATCCCATTCAATCATGCCACGATGTTGTTCGGTGATGAAAGCGTATTCAAATCTATTCATGCCATAGATTTTAAAATTCTCAACGCCTTCATATCGTTTAATGAAATCTCTTGCATCACGAATGCCGTCAAATTTCATTGGTTCAAGACTTTCACCCTTCAATGTTTTCCAAGGTGAATCTTTTTTGGATGACAAAAACAAAGTAGGCGAGTAACCTATTTTAGATTTAACTCGCCTGCCATTGTCTACGCCACGATAAAGTATGTTGTTGCCTACGCTGGCAACCGATGTATAAAATTTACTCATTCATATATTATATCAGATTTTAAAGTTGCCAGAGGCAATCTGTATACCAGAACCAAAAATTTTATTGTATTGATTTTCAACCTCAAGTATTGGGTCATTAATCATTAAGATATCTTGCCTTTTAATTTTGAATCCTGTTTTGAATTCTTTTGCATATTCAACAAAAGGAAGAAATGAAATACCACCTTGTGGATTTTGACTAGTGGGTGGCACTGAAACAACCTGAACACTATCTTTTACAAGTACATAATCATTTTCAGGTAAGTCTGTTACTTCACCTAGAATCGTATGGTTGGTCTTGAAAGTTATTAGTTTTACTGTCATAATGTTTAATTTCTAAAACCGATTCTATCGGTAATTTAATTGAAAAATTAACCGCTTCGGTTAAAGATTCAAAATCTTTAAAATCCACGGACGTACCACCTATTCGATAGTATGCTACTCTATACATTTACCTTAGTCTCCGCTGGCAAAACGCCAATGGTGACCCAGCGTTTTGGAAAAAGCATTTCACGACCACGGAAGTCGTTCATGCTTTGTGTTGGGTCTTGAACCCATCCAAGAACCTCCACCTTGTTGTCAATCTCTCGCAGATATAAGTCATACTTATCTGCTCTAGGAAGTTTATACTCAACTGCCAGTTTCTTAGCAAGTTCACGAATATTCATATTCTCTTTCATAGTTAATAAATTTAATGGTGTATTGTAACATAGTTGATGTTAGATGGCAAGACTTTAAAGAACTTCATAATCTTCTTTGCCGCAACCACACTCAGGGCAAACGAAATCATCGGGTAATTCGTTCCATTTACCTTCTGTTTCATCATCGTGGACATGGCCACAAACTACACATATATGTTGTTCACTCATTAATTTTCTCCCAATCTAATTTTAACCATAATCTTTCGTGGATATAATGTGCTACTGTCATAAAGATATTAATCACAATTGCACCACTTAATCCTGTCCAAATTGCTGTAACTAGTGTTGCTACAATTCGCCAACTAATTGCTCTTACTATTGTCCTTTTATGCGTTTCCATTATACACTTTCAAGTACACGTTTATAAGCATCAGCATGACGTTTTTCAATCTTTTCTAATGCTGCAAATCGTTTCTGTGCCTTCACCAACACTTCTTTAAATTCTTCTGCATGATTTCTTGATTCAGTAATTTGATGTGAAGCTTCAAGTTCTGCTTGTTTATTGCCTTCTGCAATTGCATCTTCTTTCATTTCGGGATACATTGTGGTGTATTCATATGTTTCACCTTCAATGGCCAACTCCAAACATTCTTTGGTTGATGGTTTACCAATCAATAACTCAAGATGACCCCATGCATGGAGAATCTCTTGGTCTGCTGTGTGTTCAAAATGTTTTGCAACATCCTCATAACCTTCTTCACGAGCAATCTTCGCAAAATAACGATACTTGATATGTGCCTTACTTTCTCCAGCTAATGCACTTTCAAGGTTTCTAATTGTAATTGACATATTATTTCCTTTATTTCTTAACAAAACTTTTGAGGTCTGGTGGTGTCCAACCTTCAGGTTTCAACACCTTACCATCTTCTCTTTTAATAACTTTACCAGTCTTTCTATCAATCTTTGCTAGATTGGACCTAGCAACTTCTTCCCATGCACCATGTACATTCCAACCTCTCATGTAACAATAACCTAGAATAACCCAAATCATATCCATGCAAGCATCAAGTTCTTCTACATCCGATTCTGCATCTAAAAATTCTGCATATTCTTCCATAATTAACTTGGTGTAAAGACCTGCATTTTCATCTGTTATTTCTTGGTCACACGCTTCAATAAAGACTTTCACATCAAGTGCCATATTAGACATGATTAACTTTTCCTTTTCAATTCAGACTGATAGGTTCTATTTCTCAATTCAGAAGAACTGAATCGGTGATTGCGAGAGTTGTACCAAATTTTAATACCACGGTCCTCACAAATCTGTTTACCTGTGAATTCTTTATCTTTGTATTCTTCACCAATAATACGAACACTAATAGGTAAGAACATCAGTAAATCTTCAAGGTCTCTTTCTGTATCATAAACAATAATTTGGTCAATGAATTTAACAGCAGAAAGTTGTACATATCGTTCAACAACCGACTGAACAGGTTTGTTTTTGGTGTCTGGTCGGTCAATTGTTGGGTCGCTTTGAACAGCAACAATTAAATAATCACAAATAGTTTTACATTCAGCAAGCATCAAAATATGACCAGCATGAAGTAAATCAAAAGTTGAGCAGGTAAAACCAATTGGTCTACCTATCATATTATCAGGCAATACTAGCATCTCTTTTTTCCTTACTAAGATTTTTTATATAAACAACTTTGTTTTTCATTTCATAATCAAGTGTGTCGCCAATTTGCCAATCAAGTTCTTTAACTAACTCATCAGGCAATTCAACAATCGCATCACCATTCTCACAAATTTCTACCACTTTAGTTGTGTATCTTTTAGATTTTTTCAATACTTACTCCTGCTTTTTGTAGAAAAGTGATACCATCTTCAGACCGATAAGTGTTACGATATAGAACACTGCTAATACCACTTTGGTAGATAAGTTTGGCACAGTCCAAACATGGAGCATGGGTAATAAACATAGTAGCACCCATACCAGATTCGTTAGATTTAGCCAACTTGGCAATCGCATTTGTTTCAGCATGAAGTACCTCAGGTTTAGTTTTTAATCTGTAACGAAGCCAACGATTATCTTCTTTTGGTAATTGTTGCTCTTGCATCGGCCATTGTTCATAAATCTCATTAGGGTCTAACCAACCTCCGGCATCTACGCTCATGTATTCTTTATCTTCGCAGTTGTTATCCCAACCAGCAGGCATACCATTGTAACCAATTGAAATGATTCTATCATCTTTGACTACGATGGCACCAACATGAAGTCTACGAGCCGAGGACAATTCTGCAAATGTCTCCGCCACTTTCATGTAGGCATCTTTGAATTTATTTTTCATTACGCTTTTCTTTTGGTGCTGGTTTTTCGGAATCTACTTGAGCACCAATCATTAATTTTTTGTAGATGTTTCGTTCAGTATCATTAATCATGGTAGCCATGAATCGTTTTGTTTGTTTGTTAAGTTTAAAGTTGCTGTTAGTTTTCATAATTTAATTTCATCCATTTTGTATCTTCGGGTAACACTTCAATTGTAATATCATTTGATTCTGCTTTTTGAATCAAATCTTCTAGAACACCATAACCATATCCATTAGCACCATAAGAACCTTTGCGACATGAATAAGTTGAACCACTATGACCATCAAAAAAGAAGTAGTCAGTTGTTTCAGTTACTTTGGTGATACCACTATTCAGTTTCCAAGAATCTGAACCAAGGTATCCTCCATACCAACAAGCAAAAACTTTATATGCTGGTTTTTCATTGGGACGACCAGTAATCTTAACAACCAACCACTTATCTGGATTGTAATCACTCATATCATACATTCATGTATTTCAATTCAAAGCGGTCTGCTCTATCTTCGTAACCATCATAACCTCTTGGATTACAAACGACACGGGTAGAACCTACCATGTAATCAAAATCTTCATGTGTGTGACCATGAGTCCACAATTTAATTTGTGGATGTTCCATGATGTATTCATCTAATGAAGAACTGTAACCACCATTCATCAATTCTTCTCTTGCATATCGAGGATGTGTTGATAAACGACTTGGTGCATGATGACCAACAACAACAAACTTCTGGTCATACTTACCTTCAATCACAGTTTGAATATAACCAAGCATTTTCTTGTGGTCAACAACAGCATCTTCTGGTGAAAATGTAGAAACTTCTTCTTTGAATTTGTAACCATCTTCAACTAGACGATTGATACCGCCAACTGTTTCGTTGATGTATTGTCCATTCTCATCTTTCTTGTAAAGAGGAACTTTACGAGAGACCGTTCGGTTAGAATTCTTCACACAACGGAAGTCATTCATCATTCCACGAATGTGTAATAGAGTCATATCATCTTCTCTGTTCATATCGGTCCACAAAGTACCACCAATGAATGTAACATCATCAATCACTTTAGATTCTTTGTCAAGCAAATACACATTGCTCAACATATTAGATTCTAACATTGATTTGATTTTATTTCCACTTGTGGCAAAATCACCATGATAGTGTTCGTGATTACCCATGATGTACACTACATGAGGAAATTGGAATGAACACCGCTTGAAGAAATCGTTAATACGATTGCTACGAGCGCCTTCTAAAAAACCATGAGGGTCTGGTTTACCAATATCAGCAGCCACACAGATATCACCACCGAGTATCAATACATCGGCATTTTCTGTATTCTTTAAATTGATATCCGCAAACTCTAGATGAATGTCTGAGGCGAGTGCTATTTTCATAATATAATTTTCCGCTAAGATGCAATCATTATAACACAAATTTTGAAAAGGTGCGGCAAACAACCGCACCTTTCAGGCAAACTACTCTGTTAGTAGTTCAGGTTGGGCAAACTTAATTTGTTTGCCGATTTCGACCTTGCGTGGTTTCTTATGGTCAGGAACAATATTCTCTAAACCAATTTTAAGAATACCATCAGCAAATTCCGCACCTCTAACTTCAACAGTATCGGCGATACGGAGTGTTTTGGTGAAAGAACGAGTGCCAATACCTTTATGTAGATATTGAACATCAGTTTCTTTTTCTTCTTTCTCACCTTTAATAATCAAACTACCATCTTCAACAGTAATATCAATCTCATTCTTTGAGAAACCAGCGACTGCCAATTCTACGATGTAGCGATTGTTGTCTAGTTTAAGAATGTTGTGTGGTGGAAAGTTTGATACGGCTTTTGAAATATTATTATCCAACATTTTTTCCATGTCGTTAAACAGGCGTTCAAAGCCAAGTGTCGTATGATGTAACGGACCAAATGAAATATGTCCTAGTGTCATATAGTTCTCCTATTAAGCGAGTTACAGAAATAACCAACCCCTAAGGCGTTGGTTTTGTCCTTACGGACAAATCCTATTTATTCAATAATTATGATTTTCGTTTGGTTTTTTACCAATATTATATTTTGGTATTAATTCCCATTCATCTTTTTCTTTGAAAGCAATTATTTTAATCTGGTGTAACGGTGCAACATCTTCACCGATTACTTTGGGGTTTATAATTTTTACCAAATCCCATTCTTCCAATAATTTTGCAATTGCGTTTCTTCTCTGAATATCATTCTCAGAGATGTTTGTTGGTTTACCATCTAACGCAAATAGTTCTTTGAAATGTACCAAGTAATAGTGTCCTTGCTTATGCAAGATATGACAAGATTGGTATAGAACTTTTTCTTTGCGAGATGATACACCAATTCGGGTAAGTGTTTCTCTTACCTTCAAAAAGTCATCATGTTCATTGAGTGTAACCTCAACAAACTTGGTTAAATCGACCATTTCACTTTCCTAATCCACCGATATCGGTTTGTTCTTTTAATTGTTGGATTTGTTCATTACTAAGTAGGCGTAGAGCTTCACGAGCTTTGATATCTGAAAAACCATAGACGGCTTTAATACATTCTATATCTTCACTTTTTTCAGATTTTACCCACTTTGCAAAAGGTCGTTTTTGTGACCTTATCGTATTTAGTAAAAAATCGAATTGTAACTTCTTGTCCAGATGGTGGCGGCGGTTCATCTCATTGGCATATCCAATACAGTCTTTGTGGTAGGACAAAGACCGGTTGACCAGAAAAGGTGTATATGACTTTTCTGTGACCTCATCAACAATCAGATTCTTTTTACCATACAAAATCTGGTTCACATAATCAAACGGATTCATAAAATTGCACCAATGTATTTTGTTGTTGGAACTGTGGTTCTTTTACTTCTTCCAACTTTTTCTGTTTATAGTCTAATAAAAACTGCTGATTTTCACTTCGTGAGGAATGTATTTTATCCATAACCAAGGCAAAAGATACATCCATCATTTCACAGAACTGTTCACCTGATACTATCTTTAGGTAGTCTAGTCCTTCATACAAACCAACATTTCTACCAGACGCACCTAAAAAATTGACAACAAAGATTTTAGTTTCATATTCTGGATGTATTTCTTCCAAGTGTAACTTCAATCTTTGATATTTGGCTTTCTCTCCATGTGCCTTCTTTGAGTCCATGTTTCTGAGATTAATCTTCAATTCATAAACATAGATTGTTTTTGTATCTTCATCAACTAACACATAGTCTGGCACTTCTGCACCAAACTTAGGTTTCTGTAACAAAAACTTTCCTGTATTTGTAACACCTATTTCTGTTTGTTTAATGTATGTATATTTGAAATGTTCTTTGATTGCTTTCTCTACAAAGTAACCGAATTTACAACACGCTGATGCAAGACAACTAAAGAACTTAGCCGTTTCAAAATCACCAGTCAACAAGTAAATTGGATTATTGAATAGAGCTTTCTCATCTAGGTTTCTCTCATCAATAATCATAACATTCTCACTAGGCCAATTGTATCAATTGTAGTCAACAAGACATAGTTAGCCAACATCCCAAAAGATTTCCTAGTATAAGCAGCCCAAGCGTACAAAATGCAACCAGTAATCCATATAGGATAGAGAACAAGTAGGGGTGGATGTGGTACTGTGGCCGCCATCGTAATGCTACACCCGATAGATATAAACCAAGCAAACAACTCAACACAAAAGCGAAAACGATTACTAGCATAGTCATTACGAATCCATTCTATGGTTGGTGTAAAGATTTTAATCACTTAAACTCCAAAGACACCATCAATTCAGTCAAGCAAGCCACAAGATTAATTTCTTGGTCTGCAACAAATGCCTGTTTGTATTGATAATCGGCTAGAATAACAACTGCTTGTGGAATGGATTGAGGTTTCAATACTTCATACAAGTTGTCATATAGTTTACGATAGAGTGATGCTGGGTCAACATCATTGCTTGCGACCCATTTACGAATTGCACCAAAATCTTTATCTTTGATAAATTTAATAATATCACTAAGTGATACATCAACAATCTGTGATAGAACACCAGTATCGATGTTACCAAATTTTGAGAATCGTTGTAGTTCATTAATGACACGGCGAAAATCAGGAAAGTGTTTCTTGATTAACTCAGCAACAACAGGTGTTTCATATGTGATTTCTTCAGTTGCCAGAATCGTTTGAATTCGTTTAAAGAATTGACCTGCCATAGATGACTTCTCAGAGGCTTTAAGGCCAAACTCAATAACGGCACATCGACTGTGCAATGGTTCGATGATTTTGTTTTTGAAATTACAGGTGAAGATAAATGAACAATTGACTGCAAATTCTTCAATTGCATTTCTAAATGCCGCCTGAGCATTTGCAGATAGATAGTCAGCCTCATCAATGATGATAACTTTACGACCACCAGCAAAAGACATAGACGATGCATAGTTGGTGATTTTGTTTCTGACCATATCAATGCCGTTCTCATCAGAACCATTGATGACCATAAAATCACAACCGATTTCATTACACATGGCTTTCGCCACAGTAGTCTTACCAACGCCTGCACCGCCAGTAAGTAGAAGATTAGGTATGTTCTTCTGAGAAACATACTCCTGAAACGGTTTCTTTAGGCGTTCAGGAAGAATACAATCTTCAATATTTTTAGGGCGATACTTCTCCGTCCACAATAAATGTTCCACAATTCACCTCTTTCATAATATATAATATAATTCGCATTAATTTGGAAATGGCCAGTTCAATTCATTTTCAATTTCTTCTATGCGAGATTGTAAGACAGAAATTGCGGTATTGAAATGACCAGTACCTTCTTCATGTGGTTTGTATTTGGTTTTCAAAACTTCAATTTCTTTTTTCAATACAGAAATATATTCTGTTTTGTCAACCCAAGTTCTTACTTCACCCATCATTTTGCCTTTTCAAACTTAGAACCAGCCTCAGTTGTAATCCAATACTGTAAAGCAATTTTCTTGTTTTTGAAGTGTGAAATACCTTTAGAGGAAATTTGAACATCATAACCACCAGCCAAAACTTTGGTGATGTTTTCAGTCTTAAAAATCATACGATACTTATCACCATTACCTTTTGTAATTTCAAGCGCATCAGTATGAGCTGCATCATTTGAGGTATCAAGTGTAATAATGTTAACTGTTTCACCATCAGATTCAATTGCAATTTGTGGTGAACCTAGAACAGATGCACTACGCAAAATCCAATCAAAATCTTCAGCAGTCATCTCAAATGAGATTTCAGGTGTAGGCATTTGCAGTTGTTTCTCTGGTGGAACCGTAAGCATAGTTGGTTCACAGAAACGATAATTGGTTTTACTACGACCTTTGTTACCAATGATAACAGCAGACTTTTCAGTAAACTCAAAAGATGGAGTATCTTTGTGTAAAGATACAACAGAAAGAAATTCGTTTAAGTTGTAAACGCCAAAGTTGGCAGGAATTTCTTCATTGATGGTAACTTCGGCCAAGATATTCTTACCAGAAGATACAGTCTTTAGGACTTTACCTTTCTTGAAGTAGATACCTTGATTGATGTTACCAAAGTTTTTTAATACACTCAAGGTGTCATTAGACAGTTTCATAATTTCTCCACAAAAAAATAATATAAATCATTATACAACATTAACGAATGAATTGCAACAGCTCTTTCACTTTATTGCCTAGTTCATTAACTGTACCATCGTTGTCTATGGTATAATTAAAATCAGAACCAATCCAGTCCCATTCCGACTGGTGTATGCCTTTGTCTTTCATTCCCATAATAGCTGATGAGAAACCAGCAGAGGCATCTTCTGCGAGTTTATACCATTCAGGTTCTTCACCTCGCTTAACACGCACAATTATTCCACCATTCTGTTGAATGTAATTTATCTCATTCTTAAATCGAACATCGGTAACAACAACATCTTTACCTTTTGCACGATTCAATAATGAGATAACCCAAACATCTTGGTGGAATACATTTCTACCAGCTTCTGTACCCATCAACTGTAATGCCAATCGTGGCGTGAAAGTATAACCAAATTTTTCACTCCAAAAAGAATCAGGTTCTTCACGCCACTTTCGAGAAACTTCAGTATCACCCTCTAGTAACTCTCTTGGCCAGCCAAACATTATTGAGCAGGCATCTTTCAAAGGTTTGGCAAAACTATCTTTGGTGAATCCATGAACCTCAAGGAGGTCACCAACTGTTCCTTTACCAGAACCGATAAAACCTACCAGCCCGATAATCATAGACGACCAGTATACTGAGCTACAGCTGGCATATTACCAGTAAATGCATATGTGCCGATGTGTTGTGTACGCATCCATGGACAGAGATAAATTTCTCCACCAATCTTACGCCACATTTGACAGAACATATAATCTTCTGATAGGTACCGTTCAGAACCGCCTCCAGTCATACTTTCTTTAGTGTCAATGACAGTATCAAAGTAAGCATGAATGTAACGTGAACCATCAAAGTTAGCTTGACCAACATGGTCTGGTTTGTAACGAATCAAAGGATAAGCTTCTGCCATTTTATCGAACACATGGCGTTTGATTAACATATGACCTGTTCCAATTTCCATAACTTGAAGTGGTTCAGAAACTTGAAATTGTGATGTACCTTTAACTACGTTGAAAACATATTCACCAACCAAGTTTTCAAGTTCTCTTGGTTCTAGGTTTGGATGTTTACGGGCAGTTTCAGCTACGTTGTTCCAGTTGATTGATTTTTTAGGATAAGGTCCACCAATAACATCTTTGTCTAATGCTAGAAGTGCAATAATATCTTGGGGTGAGTAATGAATATCAGAATCGATAAACAAAAGGTGTGTGTAATCTGTACGGAGAAACTCATCAACAAGATAGTTGCGAGCTCTTGTAATTAATGATTCATTGAAAAGAAATGAAAATTTAGTTTCAATACCATATCGTGTCATAGTAGTTTGCAAATCTAGGCATGATTTAACATAAAGCCCGTGTGCCATACCACCATACATCGGTGTAGCAATGAATAATTTGTGTTTCTTCAAATCATCTACGTTTACTTGAATTTCCATAATGTGTCCATAAAATAAAAAAAAAGGAGAGATACTAATATATATCTCTCCTTTTCTGACTATTCGCCTCTAATTAGGCAAATGCACGTTCACCTTGTGAACGGATTGCGGCAATACCTGCTGCAACCATACGCTTAGTAGGAGTACCAAGGCGATAGAAGGCAACTTTCTGACCATTCGCATTGATGCGAGTGTTCAAGTAGATTGCATGACCTTCGTTACGCAACTCATTGATGGTTGCGGAAGGATTTGCAACACCAAAAACTGACTGCATCTTGTTTGCGGTCAAAGTGTTGTAAGAACCTTCTTTAGAAAGGTAAGATAAGATTTTTTGCTTTGCTGACATAATAAAAAACTCCATAGTTTTAAAAACGAATCACGATTAAAATAGTATCAAAGAGGTGATTCAACTCTCAGATTCTTTACATATTATATACTACCGAAACAAGTAAGTCAACACTTTTACAGGTAAATAAGTAAAAAAGACCCATCGTTGCCGATGGGTCAAGTGCCGAACAAATTAAATTTTAGAAAGGAAGTTCTTCTTCTTCATCTTTTTCATCAACTTCAGGTGTAGCCATTGTTTCTGCTATCAGAGTTTCGGTATTTGCACCCGCATCAACTTTGGTGTACAAATCTAAGAATGACATTTTGGTATCGGTATCGAAACGATTCAGGCATAACTCAATCGATTTCATTTTATCACCAAACACACCATAAGTTTTGATAATGTGAACCAAACGGCGAGTAGAAATCACTTCATCAAGACCGCCATCATCAAAGGTTTTACGAATAACATCAGCCCAAGTAACAAGTTTCTCGGCAAATTCATCGTCAGATTTGGCAACGGCATTCAATTCTTTCTTTAGAATTTTACGCTCAATGTTTACTGGAGGCCATTGTTGTTCATAGGTATTCAAGAATCGTTCCAAGAAAGCTTCGTTCAATACATTGGTGAACATATAACGACCATCTTCTGAACCTTTACCTTTGGTATTGGCAGTAGCTACGATTGTAAAACCTTGAGTAGGATAAACAATCTCATTCTTTTTCTTCAACAAGAAAGGTTTGCCTTCAAGTACACGTTGCAAAGAAGAAAGGTTCTGAGCACCATAATCAATTTCATCGATACACAAAACAGCACCTTGACGAGCCGCAACAGTAACGGGACCATCACGCCATTCCATTTGACCATTAATCAAAACATAATTGCCAAGCAAATCACTTTCATCGGTTTCAGGTGTCATTGAAACACAAACGAATTTGCGTTTCAGTTTAGCACAAGCCTGTTCAACTGACATTGTTTTGCCATTGCCAGAATTACCTGTAATGAAAATAGGAAAAAATCCATTTGATGCAATAATTTTAATCAAATCTTCATAGTGTCCGAAAGGAACATAATTCTTGTAAACTGATGGAACTAAATTTTCAGTTTCGAGTTGTGTGATGACGCTAGTAATTCTATTACCAGTTTTTGTTTCTTGTTTTGGCATTTGAATCACCTGAGCTTGTAAATCGATTGTTGTTGATTGTGAAACGGCTGAAGTTGAAGGTACTTTGTATACACCACGCTTCAAACGATTTGCAACATCATTAGTAAACCAATAAGGATGAGAAATATCTTCTTTATCACAAATTTGTTTAATTTCTTCGAAAGTAACATTTTGTTTGCCAGTAGCAATCAAGGCAGACATAAATTTTTCTTTCACTTCGGCACGCTTACTCATAATATAAAAACTCCAATTTCAACTAAGATAACACCATTATAACACAAAACCATCACATTGTCAACCAGTCTGTTGCATAAAAACAACAGACTAGGAAGCAATACCTGCAATGAATTTTGACACCAACACACGATTCACTTGCCGCCTTTTATTGAATTTCATAAAAGCGTTTTTCAATTTGTTGGCGGTAAATTTACCATCAACTTCAAGTTCTTCATTTTCAATTTTCAAATCTTCACCAGAAGGCAACAGGTAGAAACGATTGTAACCAGCATTGTACGATTCTAGAAATTTTTCTTTCTTGACTTTTGTTGCCAACATTTTTACTTCATGGCAAACATAACCTTTATTAACTGATTCACCTTTTTCATTTCTGTATTTCACCATAATGTCATTGTACAACCTACGGCGATTTTTTGATGTAATAAAGAAACCAAAAATGCGAGCACCAGTTTTCTTTTTCAACCACTCAAATGCCGCTTCACGCAATGCTTCACCACTATACTTAACTTCAGAATTCAATTTCATTTGAAACTTAATACTGTTATCAGCAATGAAAACATTTTCACGCTCATGGGACCAACCACTCCATGACATTTTTTCTTTTTGAGTATCATAATACAAATGATAACCACAACTATCGGCATCACCATCATGCACAACAATTAAATTCACAATGTCAAGATTATTTTTCACTTTGAATTTACTGATTGCAGGTTGAATTGCAAAGATTGATTGAATCAGAGGAGTCATACCAAGACCTTCTGATGGTGGAATTGAAAAATGTGTGCGAGTATTATATGAAACATTGTATGCATTGGCAAGCAAAATCATATTCTTAACACAACGATTATACTCGGAAGTTTTCATTGTAGAATTCAAATACTCACGCAAATAAACATCTCCTAGTTCCATCTCACCAGAATTTCTACTGAAAGCCGCAACATTTTTTTCTTTATCAAAAACATCATCACTTACATCCATACGGCGAGCATGGTCATAATCACTAAAAGCGTAAACAGTAAAAGGAATATTTACTTTACGGCAAAATGCGGTTAGAACCAAAATCTGTTCGATAGAACCACTCATGTTATCACGCATCGAACCAGATTTATCAAGTAACAAAACCAAACCGTGAGATTTACCTTTTGGTAGAACCGTCATTTTACGGAAGATATTATCTTCAACTTGATACTTGTAAAGTTTATTGATATCAATATCACCAGTATCGGAGATTTTGGCCTTAGAGTAAGATTTTGCAGCCTTCTTCATTTCGAATTCTTTTGCCAATAATGAAATGTATCTTTCATTTTGAGATTTGAATTCTTTCACCAATTTATCAACTGTACCATCCGTATAAGTTACTGGATTGTATTCTTTGAAATGTTTTTCCATTAATTCGTGAACACGTTTGTAACCTGTATACACAGATTTGGGATTCACCAACTTAGGCACATTCATGTAACGGAAATCACGGCATTTTTCTGAAAGTAATTTATCTTCATTCTGCCTAAATGCTTCATCAGTAACACAATCGGGTTCGAATTTTTCACTTTCTTCACCCAATGCTTTAGAATTCTTTTCACGATTTAAGACATTTTGTTTTTCATCCAATTCTTCATCGGTTTCTTCAGCATCACCATCAGACGAATTTACATTTTGTTTTTCATCATCTGATTCTTCATCAGAATCTTCAACATCATAATCATCATCAATTTCTTCATCATCACCATAATTATCTTCGTAATCTTCAAAATCATCATATGGTGAAAAGATTTGTTTTTTCGATTGTTCATCTTTTGAGTAATCAAAAATTTCAGAACAAACATTTAAAACATCAGTCCATGTTTCAACTGCTTCAACTTTAGCAAGCAATGTTTTTTCTTTTTCATCAAAGGCAATACCCAACATTGTACCGCCTTTTGTATAAAGGTTCAAGCGGTCGATAAATGCCAAATCATTTACATTTTTATTTTTGATGCCGAAAAAATCACGTTCTAAAAGGTTAGCATAACCATTAATAAATGATTTACGAATACCTGGATATTTGCGTTTGACTTTTTTCTCAATGCGAGCATCTTCAATCACATTAAGGAATCGTTTGTAATTTTCACCTTTATCACAAACAGCATCATGCCATCCATCTTTAGGTGTATATAAAGCATGACCAACTTCGTGACCTAACAAAAGGTCATACAAATCACCAGTCATATTATCCCAAATTGGACAATACAGAACACGATTCGCTGTATCGAATTTTGCGGTTCTGATTTTTTGGTGTTGAATAGTCAGGTTTTCAGTAGCGAGCAACTTCGCTAATTGTGATTTTGATTCGACACTATAATCTTGCATAGTTTACCTATTTAACTTTTAATACGACCATTGTAACACAGGTAGTCTGAAATGTCAAGCCGTCTTGTTGCCAGAAAACAACACTCTAAGCTCTTGATTTATGTAAGTATTTTTACTTACTTCCCGCATGATGTTTTCGGTACCATGAATTTTGAAGGCATCCACAACATCGGCAACACAGGAATAAAAATGTTCTTCTTCCTGTTCTAGTAGGGTATGCGAATAGTCATTGTCATTACACATGAAAATCTCCTATTGAAGTTGTCATTATAACACAAAATCCAATTCTGTGTGGCAATAATGAAAAAACCCCTATCACCTTTGGGCAATAGGGGTTTTAGGTTTCATTGAACTGGAGATTTAATGAAAGATGGAGCGGTGTCTTTGAGTTTCACAAAGTTGATTAAGGGGGTACCTCAATTTGTTATCCAACCCACCGCATATTTTTTACTATGTTATAATTATATAGGACTTTTTTCACAAAAGCAAGCACTATTTTTATTATCTGCCGACTTGGCCAAGATACTTTGCCTTTGTTTCTTCCCATGTAAGATATATCAAATCATCATAGAACAAAGTTTCGGTTGATACCTTGTCTTTCTTCTTTAGAAAACCGATACGACCTTTAGCGTGTTTTTCTTTCCATATCTTTGTCAAAGATTCATAACTGGTATCAAACGATTTAACCAATTCTGTTTCTTTGATATCACCACGCAAGAACTCAAACGAGTTGTTGTATAGTGGACTGAAATAAATGCCACGATGATGTTCTGCCTTAATCAATTCTTTTGGTATACTCATCTTAGAGTAAGTGAAATTTAAAGAACGATTCTTATGGTCACGTTTATGTGGTTGACCACTTGCTTTCTTTGCAACATACCATTCGAAATATTTACGGGTATGATTTGCTTTCAACCATTCACGAATTTTATAACGTGTATCTCTATTTGGTTCAAACGATACAGAACCAGAGGAGAAGCCCATAGGATTCCAATGGTCAAGGTTATCATATTGTGATAGACCACCTGCTTTAGTTTTACCATACAATGATGTTGTTGTTACACCAATCAAGGTATCACCATACTGTTTCTTCCACAATCTTTGCACTTCATCTGATAGGCAAAGCAATGCAAGTAACTTACCACCAACATAGTTGTAACCAAGTGGTTGAAACGGAACAATTGTAGAACCAATTGCAGTATGATTAATCATACCACCTTGTGTCTTTAACTCACGAGGCCAACCAATCGCATTATCTCTTGGTGTTAAATCAAGAAAGTCTGATGATATACAAATAACACCAAGATACTTACCTGTCTTATTGTCTGCAACAAGAAAGTTAAGATTGCGACCAATGTTACTATTGTTCTTCATTGTCGAGATAAAGTTTCGTGCCGTGTTCCATCTTTCAGGTAAATCACTACGTTTAATTTTATCTTCAACAACTGTACCATCAACACCTTTGCGTGATACAGAACCAGAATCATCGGTGTAAATCAATACAGGTTCAAGATTCAAATAGTCATCAGGACTTTCAGGCAACCAAATGTTATTCTTAACTTCATCTACCAACACTTGTTGTTTTGGGTCAACCAATTGTACTTCTTCACCGAATAATGTATTGTTCACAAATGTGGGATACTTGTCTTTGATTTCACACCATTTCTGATATAGTGTATATTCACGGACATCCATAGCCGACACATAGGTAAGGTCTTTGATGGTTTGCTCACGCAACTCATCTTCATTAATATCCATAAAAGAATCTGGCGGATTGGCTTCTTGCCATTTACGCCATTGTTCTTCTACATCATCTTTTGGGTCAAATGAGTATGCCATTATTTTTCTGAGTTCTTTTCACTTTTTTAATTAACTTCTGTTGTTTTTGTCTTGCCATTTGTAGTGCTAATGGCTTTGTGTGTTCAATCATACGAATACCATTCATGTGGTCTAATTCATGCAGAAAACATCTTGCAGTAAGACCTTCAAATGTTGTATTAACCAACTTGCCGTTTTCATTATGAAATTCCACATCAACAGATATGGGTCTTTCAATTTTCAAAAACAAACCAGGAAACGATAAACACCCTTCGTTGTTTTTGTCTGTCTTTTCAGATACTCTGATTACTTTGGGATTAATACACGGAATAATCATATCTTCATTGCCAATCACAAATACTCTTTCGAATACACCACATTGATTTGCTGATAGTCCCAAACCACTATACATCTTCATCGTCATCTTTAATCGTTTGACTAATTTAGTCATAACAGGATTAGGTAGAGTTCTCAAGTCATATTCTGGAATAGGTTGTTGTAACATCGGGTGATGTTCATTATATAACGGCAACGGTTCAATCGTTTCTTCTTTGAATAGACCCGCTTCTGTATTGATGGTTAAAATTTCACTCATATATTGGTACCCAATTCATTGCACATTTTTTAGATTCTTCTTCATTAGTGAAGATTCTCATCTCATTATAATCTAAGTCCGCTTCAAAAAGCAAGACCATGTAGTTATCTTTGCCTGTATAGAATACCTGACCAGTTCGATTTCGACCATCGGTAAACTCATGTAATTTTTTAAAATCACCCATAAATCACCCTATAATTGGTTTATCAAATAAAGATTCTTTAATGACATTTGGATCCCATGAAGTTCTAGAATCACACATAAGAACATTCATGTCTAACACTTCACGCAAACCCAAGTGCATTTCAAACGGCACATTATATCTTTCTTTTGCCTTAACAATATAGTCAACTAAAGATTTTTGGTATAGTTCAGCGTATTTCTTTTGGCACATATATGCTTTGTTGTCACCTATGGCAAATACTCTCCAATTTTTATAATTACCATTCGACAATGAAAATTGAAATGCTGCACTATTAACACCTGGATATTCTTGGTCTTGAAAATCATCAATCGCAATAACACCATCATCTCTCATCTTACTACTGAACAATATTAAATCACTCAATACGGCAGAATGTTCATGGCAACCATCGATGTGGAGAAATCTCAAATCATCTTTAAAAACAACATCATCATATTTTAATTGTGTTGTATCTTGTAACCGCCAATTCAAATTCAAATTGTTACCAAACTTTGATATGTTATTTTCAGCAACAAGTCTGGCTTCTTCACTAAAGATATCATACAAATAAAAATTGCTATCATCTTTGAATTGTGAAATCATAATGGCACTTTTACCATATGCGACACCAATCTCACACACATCACCTTTAGGTCTTTGTAACTCTTTCAGTATGCCGTATGTGATAATGATATCTTTGGGATAAAACCATCCCTCGACTTCTTTATCGATTACCTGTTTGTAGTGTGATAGATATTCTTGAAAGTTCATTTCATAATCCTACTAAAGTTTTTTACCTTTTCAAACTTAATGACATTACGGAACTTATCTTGTAGAATATCTCCTTTGTGAGATATTACAAACACATTAGTGCCTTCAAGCATCTGAAGTATAGTCATCAAATATTCTGTGCCGTTGGCATCTAAACTAGAATCAAACACCTCATCAAGTATTAACAGATTGGTGTTGGCAGAGTTCTTCAATTTGGCAACGGCACGCCAACTAAATAAAAGTGCCAAATCAATCTTCTGTTTCTCACCTTCAGAAAAACTGGCATATGTAAACTCATCACGGTGCCTAGATTTAATTGTTTCTTTGAATGATTCATCTAGGTTAAAGTTAACAAAAAAGTCAAATGATGCCAAGTATTTGTTCACCAACTTATTGATGATTGGTAAATATTGTTTAATAATCTTGGTCTTGATACCTGTATCTTTCAACAAACCAGAGGCAACTTCGTAATATGTTTTTTCTTCTATTAATTGCTTTAACTCTACTTGTAGTTTCAACAGACAATCCTCTAATTCTTTTAGCTGTTTCGATTCTTTCTCTGTTGATGATTTATTCTCCGTTAACTCTTTAATTTGCTTTTCCAATTTCTTAATGTACTTCTGTGTTTCAGTAATAGAAGTATTATTGGTAGCAATCTTAATTTGTAATTGTTGAATTTGTTTCTGTTTCTCATTGATGAGATTCAGTTTAGTTTGTTCCTGTATCAGTTTACTTTCCAACTTTTTCAAGCCGTGTTCACACTCAGTTTTTTTGGTGTGTAGTGCCGCAACTTCTTTCTCTTTAAAATCTAATTGAATAGTTTGTCTACAAGTAGGACAATTATCATTATCTTGGAAGAAGTTAATATCTTTTCGGTACTTCGACAGATTGCTTTCTATTTGTGATTCAAGTTTGGTAATAGTTTTAAGTCTTGCCTCTGTATCAAGTTTATCAGAAACTTCTTTGGTATACTCACCAACTCTTGTAAGAAATAAATCACTATTTGCAGTAAGTTCTTCTATGATAACTTGATTGTTGGCAATCTCTTTCTCATATTCTCTAACTTTATCATCGTTGTTTTGTTTCAGTTCTTCGATATGTTTTTTATGCATATCATGTTTTTGCTGAGTGAGTTCAATCTCATGTTTTCTGGTTGCCATTGTTTCTTTATTGACAGACATTTTTTCTTTGATGATATTATTCATTGCAGAGAATATCTGAATGTCCAATAATTCTTCAATGATAGACCGTCTATCAGCGGCAGATAACTGCATGAACGGAGTGAACGATGCACTACCTAAAATAACAATTTGAGTAAATGATTTATAGTTTAATTTTAAAACAAACTTTTCCAAATACTCCTGGTAATCACGCACAGCAGCATCTTGATTGACTAGTTCACCATCACAATAGATTTCAAATATGTTTGGTTTAATACCACGAATGATTCGATAGGCTTTATTACCAACATTAAACTCGACCTCAACCACACAATCTTTGCCATTGATTGAGTTGAGTAGTTGAGGTTTATTTACAGAACGGAATGGTTTACTGAACAAAACAAAACACAGAGCATCCAACATAGTTGATTTGCCTGCACCATTCTCACCTACAACTAATGTATTGGGTGATGTATCAAACTCAATTTCAGTAAAGTAGTTACCTGTTGAAAGAAAGTTTTTCCATTTAATCTTACGAAATAATATCATTCAGTTTCAGTTGTCAATGCTTCGACATAGACTTCTCTCATCAAAGCTTTCAGTTTATCATTATCAACATTGAGTGTTAAATTATCAATATACTTTCCAAGAATTGTCATTGTATCTTCTGCCTGATTGACCAATTCATCATCGTTTTCAACCGAGTTGTCGGTAAAATCTTCAACGATTGATATATCTGACACACCTGCCTTATACAAGTTATCAATCACATTATCAAATAGATATGGGTTTTGTTTGTTAACAACAATCACCTTTACATATGTTTCTTTCAGTGCATTGTAATCAAACGATTTCCAAAATTCAAAGTCAGATACGGTGTCATCATATGATATTTTATGAAACATACGATATGGATTCTGTATAAACTCCATCTCTCTAGTTTCGGTATCAAACACATGAAAACCTCTTGGGTCATTGTAGTCAGTCCATGTCATTTCACCTGGCGTACCAACATAGGTAATTTGGCCATCAGAAGATTTATGGTGAAAGTGGCCACTCAACACTATATCATATCTCTTTAATATGCTTTTGTCAAGCCCTTCATGGCATACATTGCCTTTGTCCATTTCGAACCCAGCAATTTCAAAGTGCCCAAAACAAATTTGTGAAGTGGAGTTTTCAATAAACTTTTTAATCTCCATTTCATTGTCGGCACAAATCCAAGGTATCACATCAACATCAACACCATCAAACACCACTTTGTTCGGTTCATCATAAACAATAATGTTATCATAATCTTTAAGTAACATCTGTGATGAATTAACCTCAAGAACATTCTTATAATAAATGTCGTGGTTACCAAGTATGGTATGAAATTGAATACCAAGTTCTTTTATTGTATTGAAGAAATATTGTCTTGAGAGATATAGTGTATTAAAATTAATAAACTTTCTGCGGTCAAACAAATCACCCATCTGAAAGATAGTTGTGATGTTATTCTTTACAACATATGGGAACAATACTTCTTGATAGAATCGTTTGTAATAATTGTGAAACTCTAAAGAATCACCTCTCATACCAAAATGAGTGTCACCTAAAATAATCAATTTCATAGTTCTTTGGGTATTTCTAAATCAGATGGTTCAATAAACTTTTCTAGTCCTTTTACCTTAATCTTCTTTTTCTTTTCTCGGTTTTCTTCAAAGGTTTCAATAAACTCAGCAATGTTATCATACAGTTCAAACTGTTTCATATTGCCGTCTGTATCTTCATACATTTCACCTTCATCTAAAATACCGAATTGTTGTGTTGCCTTGTACTTAACATACAATTGTTTTTTCTCTTTCATAATCCTACGGAGAAAGGCAAAGTAAATAATTTGGGTGAAGTATGCGAATGGGTTCTTTGACTTTGCTGGGTCAAAGTTTCGGAAATACATCAGACAGTTTTCTATGCCGTCAGCAATCATTTCATCTCGGAAAGAATATGAGATGAAGTTTGGCTTCCTTGATAGGTGTTCTGCAATCTTTAGAAAGCATTCACCAATATAGTCTGGTATTCTAGGGTCTTCCTTACCTTCCGTCTTGGCAATATCGCATCTAGCACGATAGTCTATAAGTGCTGTAAGAAAGTCAGCATTGTTTACATAATGTTTTTTTGTCATAATATTTCCATTCTATCATAGTCACCTCAAATAAGCAAGGTATATTTTTATATTTACCTTAGATAACGCTTGACAGTAAAACTTGACAGTGTTATCATAGCGGTGTTCCGTTTCAATGTATAGTTCTACCTTTAGATGTTGCCATTATCTCCGATATATCAAAACCATCATCATCTTCATCTTCTTCCTCCTCCTCACCATTCATAGACCTCTGAAGTGATTGCTCAATTTCTTCATCTTGGTCACTCAACAGGAGTTCTGCCTGATTGGCAGCATCATTATAATAATTAACTAATGCTTGTTTCGGTGAAATAACAGTTAAGATATCTTGTACATACAAACAGGCGGAGTTACTTTGTATCAATTCAACTGGTAACCAAGGTCCCATCATCATAACAGATTTACCTGTAGGCAGTCGTTTAAAAAACAAACTCATAGGCCTGTTGACATGAACAATGCCTGATTCTTCATCTTCATTGTAATTTCCAATTATGTCCTCACCCGATTGTAATCTTATAATTTTTACGTTTACGTTATCCATTTTTGAGGTCTATGTTATAAAACTTGTAACTGAACTTTTCTTCATCGTATATTTTAACACGTTCAACAAAATGTTTCAAGGTGTAATTGGTATGTTTGCCTATTCTAAAATCATCTGCGATATCAAATAATGTTGCTTCTTGTTTGTTATCACCAATTCTGAGTCCTCTACCTATTGATTGAAGATTGCGTATTCTTGACTTGCTAGGTGAGGCAAATACAATATTGTGGAGATTGCGAATATTAACGCCAGTAGAGAAAGTACCATATGAAGCAACAATGATAGCATCACTTTCTTTTTCAGTAATCGCACGAATCGATTCACGAACCTCAACATCAGTTCCTCCGTATACAAAAAACACATGACGATTTTTTGTATGTTCTTTTATCAATGAATGTAAATCTTTACCGTGTTTTTCTACAAATTGAAACAGTATCAGAGTATTACCTTCAAGTGATAAAACAAGATTTTTAATAAACTCATTTCTTGCTTTATTTAGTACGATGTAATCCACTTCCGTATTGTAGTCCCAATCTCTAGATTGTTTACATACGGTATCAGGATACTTTAATATCAGACACTTAATTTTAAACTCTGCAAGATGTTTATTGTCCATCAATTCTTTGGTTGTCGTTGCTTGATAAACAGGACCAAACAAACCTTCTAAAACCAAACGATGTGTTTGTGTACCATCAAGTGTACCTGTACACCCAATGCGATATCCTGCATTAGTGCAACCAGACATAATTGTTGCAAGTGATTTGGCTTTAAATTGATGTGCCTCATCACCGACAACAAAATCAAATTGTTCGAAGTATTCTGGTGGGTTTTTATAAATTGATTGCCAAGTGGTAATTGTAAGAAATTTATTTGTTACTTTTTCTTTACCAGAATATTGTCGATGGCAATATTGTTCTGAATCATAACCATAATCTGCAAAGTCTTTGTACATTTGTTCAACCAAAGAAGTGGTTGGAACAATTAACAAACCTTTTTTATTCTCTATTTGCAAATAACGAATGATACAATATAATATGAGAGATTTACCTGATGCCGTTGGAGATAACAACATCAACCTTTTGTTTCGTATAGAATGAACAAAAGAATTTAATTGATACTCTCTGATTTCATGTGGTAGATTTAATGACTCTACAAATTCTTTAGCTTCAACTAGTGAGAAAATCTTAGTTGTTCTAAGTTCTATATCAATGTCAAGAGTGTATTTTCTTTCTTCACAAAACTTTTCAATGTATGCAATTAGACCACGATATATTAGCATGGTTCTTAGGTCTAATAACCTTATCTTACCATCCCAATATCGTGATTTATATGCAGGTGTGAATTGATAACCTGGTACATAAAATGTGAAGTAATCTGAAAGTTCTTGAGATATATTTCTTTCGCAAGTAACACGAATGTATGCCTCATTAACTTTCTCTAGTCTTATATCAAACACCTTGAATGAATCTTTCCCATGCTATAAAATCACGCAATTGGAATGTGCGTGAGTTCAATTCTTTGAGTATGCTTTGACAGACTTCAACAATTTCTTCATGCATCATTTTTTGTGCAGTTAGTCTGTTCAAATCTTCATCACTGTCAAAGTATGTATTAATCTCGGATTTCAATACAAATGGAAATGGTTCCCAACCGTGGTGTTTAAGTTGGTCATCATCCAGTTTACCTGTATAATATTCCCATTTAATCTTTTTCATCCTACTATATTTAAAGTCGGCTTCTTTTGCGAGCAAGCGATGCCGTGAAAGTATATTCAAATACTTACTGTGTAGTTGTGGTATGTTAATTAGTGCTTTGCCTGGTTCTGTTCTATCAATAACAGAATCGGTTGCCCACATATTCAATAATTCATCAAGTTTAGTCATGCCAAATCCTCCTTAACGGAGTATAACAGAATTAATTTACTTTGTCAACATCAAAATAGGAATATCTGAAAGTTGCATCAGCTGTAATTGCCGTGTCTGGACTATCAGTAGTGGACATGACAAAGGTAGATAATGATGTTGGGAATACATCATAAAATTTAAATGTAAATGTTGGATTATTTGCCGATGATAAAATGGTAAGTGTTGCATCAGAATATTGTGGTGCCAATCCCACAGATTGTCTTATGCCGGCAGTTTTACTTAGTAAACCTAAATTCTGGTATTCTTTAAAGTCAGTAGGAAAAGTCATACCACGAATCCAATCGTGTACTTCTAACCAAGACTTTAAAGCTTCATCAACCAAAAAAGTAACATTCAACAAATCGTAAATTGCTTTTTCACCTGGTTTATACAAGTCTACAAAAGGAGTATTTTGTGGAATCTCAGATAAAGAAATACCAGGAACAGTTACAGTCTGACAAAAATACTGTATGTTTGGCAACCTAGAAAAGTTTAATTGAAACTTATTAGGATGTAAGTAATTTGGATTTTTAGGGTTTCTATTGAGTGCGCTCATAATGGATTATTTAGGCGAAAAAAAAGACCACCCGAAGGTGGTCTTTTAATAACTCTCTTAACGGAGTTTCAATTACATGATGTTAGCAATACGGAAGCTACGATAGTAGTTGTTTGCTTGTACATTCAATGCGCCAAGACCTTGTGTAGTGCCTTCAGCGAATGGGTTGGCAACTAGACCATAACGAGTCTTGAAACCAATCTTTGGCTGGAAGGTACCTGTGTCAACGGCACGAACCATTTGTAATGGTACATATGGGCAGTAGAAAATACCTGCGTCATATGCATTAGTACCTTTGTAACCAACAACAGCGAATTCGTTGGTTGAAGATGTTTGTGCATATGGGTCGATATAAACTTTGATACGACCGAACATTGTACCAGCAAATGTGTTACCAGTGTCGTCAACTGTTAAGTTAACTTGACCTTGTAATGCTGAGTTGTAATCAAGGATACCAGCCATCGCAAATGCAGATGCAACATCTGAAGAAACGATGATGATATTACCTTTACCACGACGGGTTGTCTTAGCGATGGTATTAGCTTCACGTTCAATTTGGAACGCAAGACCTTTAATCTTTTCAACCATCCAACGACCGTTAGAGTCTGTGTCAAGGTCGAAAGTACCACGAGTAGTTGTACCTGCTTGGCAACCTAGTTTAGCAACGCCGTAGATTGTACGGATAACTTCACGGTTGATTTCAGCAAGAATCTCTGTTGAGAGAATGTTTGCTAATTCTGTTTCTGCATCTAGACCGTGAACTGCTTTCAAGTCTTGTGCAAGTTCCATTGAGTATTCTGCCTTCAAAGCACGAGTCTTTGCAGTAACAGTAACTTTCTCAATAGAGAATGCCATTTCTTGGAATGTGTTGCCAGAAGCGCCATCACCCAAAGCTTCAGCAGAACCAGTTGTCATTGCAGCGATTGCAGCAGCGTTACCAGCAAATGTGTTGTTAGCAGCAGTATCAGTTGGAACTGACAATGCAACTTGTGCGCCACCACCGTTTGCGCCTGCGAAACCAGTGTTTGCTTCGTTGTAGAAAGCTTCTGTACCGCCTTGTGATGAATAACGTGTACGCATTGCAAAGATAAGACCTGTAGGTCCTGTCATTGGCTGAACGCCAGCAATGTCATATGCAATCAAGTTAGGTAGTGAACGGCGAACCAAACTGATTAAGATTGGGTCAAAACCGGCAACTGGACCTGCAGCAGCTGCACTACCACCATAACCGCCTGTACCAGCAAAGTTTGTTGGTGAACCGGCTTCGTTAAGGTATTGAGCGGCTTTACCCATCTCAACAGCTTGGTTTTCAAGAATAACGGCTGTAACAGCCTTACGGTATGGGTCTTTAATAGCTGGCATATCTGGATGATCCAGAACGCCTTCCCATTTCTTTTGTAGTTGTTCGGACAAATACATATACTATCTCCTAATTTTTAGAGTTTTGTTTTAGAAATTGCGTTTGCGACTGCATTGACAAATGGGTCAGATGACACCTTTTTATCTTCTGCATCGCCTAATTCCTCATGTAACTGTTTTTCATCAGCACGCTTGGTACCAGATGGGAAATAGTTCTCACGAATTGTTTCAAGTTTTTCTTTGTATTCGTCCTCTGTGGAGAATTCAACACTCTCTGCGAGTGATTTGATTTTTTCAACTTGAGTTGCTGTGAGACCTTCGCAAACAACATGAGTGATTTCATTTTTGCGGGCTTCTACTAAAGCTTTTTTAGTTTGAATACCACGCTCGATTTCTTCATTGAGAGAAGCTTCAAGTTCTTCAACTTTACCAGCTAACTCACCAACAAGGTCGACTTTTTCAGCAGGAACATCAATGTAATGTTCTGCAAACAGGTTACGCAAACCTGAAATAAATTCTTCTGTAATTTCAGAACGCAAACCAGATTCAATAGCAATTTGGTTGTCATCCATCCATTGTTCAACAACATACGATAGGTAGTCATCAACTTTTTCTGTCAAATCATTTTTAATTGATTCAACAGCTTCTTCGAGCATACCAGCGTAACGTGTTTCTGTTTCTTCTTCAATTTGTGCAACTCGGTCAGAAACACGAGCTTCAAAAATTGTGGCAACTTTGCCTTTAAATTCTTCTGAAATGGTAGAATCATCTGCAAAGAGAGCATCAATGTCCTCTTTCATTTTTTCTTTCATTTTCATTTTCTTCATCATTGCTTTATCTTCTGCTGCATCATCGTGCATTTCAACAATTTCTTCTTCTTTCATAGTCGTCTTGCCCTTGCCAAGCATTTCTTGCTTGTCAGGAGAAGCGTCTGAAGGCTTTGTTGTTGGTGCTTGAGCATTACCTGGTGCACCATCTGATGGATTAATTTTCGCAGAATTATCATCATTCTTATAATTCTGTGGTGTTGGACCACCAGCGTCAACGACTTGACCTGGAAGTTTTTCTGGAGGCATAGCTGATGCTGATTTCTTGCTTCCTGCAAGAATGTCTGCGGCTGCCTCAAATAGTTTGTTTGATGCCATTAGGAATCTCCTTATGATTTCTTATTTATAAAATTAAAGTTTTCTGATGAAATTTTCAAACAAGTTGAGGGCAACCTGTTCAATATCTTTTCGTGATGCTTGTCTAATTTGTCTTTTTGCGTTATCTATATCAACTTCAACAAAACGACCTTCGACAAACAACCATTCTTTATTCTCCATGATACCGTTAACGAAAGCTCCTGGTGCAGATGGATCCGCAACGATATCAGCAGCTGTAGCTAAACGAAAATCATCTTGAACAATGTTGTAACCTTCTTTGGTTGGTTGTAATGAACCCATACCACGAGAAGATACTCCAAGGTTTACACCAGAATCCATAAAGTTTTTAACAATTTGACCATATGGTGTATCAAGAATCAACGCCTTACCAATGAACGCTTCCCCGTTGTCTGTTAATTCGACAATCTTATGTGAAACTCTTTCAAGGTTAATAGATGGTGTGTCTGGATGTCCAAGTTCTCCAAGCGCACGGTTAGTTTTTACATATTCTTCGTTGTACCTTTTAACTTCATTACTTAGAATGTCTTTGGTGTACATACGATTATTTTTATTTGGCTTATCATATACGAGAAAAGGACCTGTAATATACAAGTTCTTTTTGCCATTTTCTGTGGCTTCAGTTAAGAATTTTACTTCTTCAATGTTTTCTCTAATTAGTTTCATACGGATTGTCCTGTATATGGGTCTACATTATATGTAGCTGTTTTTGAAACTTCCATAACAATACATCCACCAGTAAAAATTTGGACTGAAAGATTGCCCGATGCTGTATTAGCAACTGCGCCACCGTAATCATCAAGGCGCATCTCACCTGAACCTGATAATTTAAATAATTGAGCACCATCACGAGTTACTTCAATACTACCATTAGTTGACCAATTCAATTTACGAATAGTAAGGCCACTAACTGTTTCAGTTGTTGGATTACCTCTGAATTGAGTGAGTGCAAGATTGGCTGTGCTAGCATCCACAACTCGAACAATCGAGCTGCCTCTTGTAGTGTTTATAATTTCGTATGCCATGTTATCTTATTCCCATTGATTTGCGGCGCTTCAAAGAAATGCTGCGCTTCATTAATGTTCTACGCAACTTTGCTTTTCCTTTTGTTTTCCAGTACCGCTTAAGTTTTCTAGATTTCTGTAATCTCTGTATGGTTGGTATACGAACAACTCGGTTACCAGCCAACTTATATCCTTTAATGGCAGACTTTCGTACATTCTTTTGAACAACTATTCTACCTTTTGCATTTCTTCTAATTCTACGGCGAATCTTAGTGATTCTACCCATTCTCATCACATTTGCTTCATCTAATTCTTCTTCAACCCATTCATATGTATCATTTACTATGGCAACTTTTTCTGCCTCTAATCTTGCAGCAATCATTTGCTCAAGACGCTCAAATATAAATGCTTTGGCTTCTGTTAGTTTATTCTCTGCAATAAGTTCTACAAATTTCATTTTGCACGTTTGAAAGCAAAATCAGATGCTTTCATAAAATGTTCTGGTGATTTATGAACCATATCAGCAAATTTTTTCTTGTTCTCATCATTCAATGCTTTATGCACTTGAGTGATTGCAGATGCAGTAAAGTGGTCTACCTTACGAGTATGACCAGATGCAAACTTAACAGACTGTGCCGATTTATTATCTACTATCTTATGTAGTGTGTCCATTACCGCTTCATCTATTGTTTCTTCCATTATGCGACCTTTATGCTCAATAGAAACAATCTTAGAACCAGGAGCATGATTAGTTACCAGTTTGTGTGCATGGTCTTCATTATCTGCTTTAACATTATATGACTTAGTATCAGTCTTAACATGATATTTTTGTTTGATTATTTTAGTTGGACCAAAATGTTTATCTTTCCAAGGATCGTTAGAAGCTTCTTCTAATTCAACTTCTTCTTTGTTTAAATGTTTACGGATATTAGCAGTAGTTTTTTCAATCTGCTTACCCGTTGCTTTCATAACATTTAATGTTCTATCATTAGCTTGTTTATATTTACCTTGAGAAGCTAAACTATCAGAAGATTTTTTTGCTTTTTCTTTGTAACGGTCTAATAAATTTGAAGATAGTTCATCAATCTGTTCAACTTCTTCAGATTGTATTGGTGCATCCATACCTGAACCATATTGGTAAGGTACGGAAAAATATTTTTGTAATCGTTCATTATAATATAAAGCAATTCTTGTACCATCTGGATACATACGAATTGCTTTACGCTTTATAACCAACACTAATGGTGGGTCTTTATCTTCTTGAAGAATAATTGGTTCTTCAATTTCTTCTTCAATATTTTCTCTAACAACTTGTCGAGTCTTTTGATAAATCTGTTTGTTATTGGTAATAACATCTACCATCTTGTTAAACAAATTTTGAATAATCATTCTATCTGCATTGTTGAATGTTGGTTTTTCTTCACCCATCTTATCTAAGATTTTGTGAATACGTTGCATCTGTGCCTTATTGGCAAGACCAGCACGAACCAAAACATCAAACTTAGAATAGTCTGATTTTTCTTCTTCTAAAAGAGTCTTAAAGTCTTGTAGAGATTTCATTATTGTTCTGAAGTTTCTTCTTCTTTTTTCTCACCACCAAATAGTGATGCAGCTAATTCTTGTTTACGAGCATCTAATGCTTCAAAAGCCTTGGCTGATAACATATCAGACATGGTGTTTTTTGCACCAAGCGCATCGCCTGTTGCAATCTGGTCAATAAAACTTGTCATATTGTTCTCCATTATTTCCTATTTATATTAAGTGCAGACTTCTCTACCTCTGCATCTAATTCTGGTGTTGCAGATTCAGAAGGTGTTCTTTCCATGGTATTATCTTCTGGTGGAACTTGCCCTTGTTGTGCTTGTTCATCACCTGGTTGTACAACTGGACCTTCTTCTTCAATTTCTTTTTCCATTTGTTCAATTTCTTCATCAGTCATTTGCAACACATTCTTACGAACCCATGCTGCTGAATAATAACGACCAATGAATGGGTCTAACATTGTTGCTGTATTTACTCTTTCACGGAGCAATTCTGCATCACGCATTTCGGTAAAGTTATTATCTTTGATGAAATCATAATAGATTTCTTCTCTGAATTCTTCCCATTCTTCACTGGTACAAACACCTTTTAGTACAAGTTGAATTCTCAATGCATGGTCAAAAATCTGTGAAAACTTATTACGAAGTCTGTTAACAAACTTAGCAAACTTAACTTCATCACGGGTAACTTCAGTTGTGCGACCAAGACCCATAACTCCACCATCATTTGGTTCTAAACGAGATACAGGTACATTTAATGCATTTAATAATTTCTTTTGGAAGTATTTCACATCTTCCATTTCACCAAGGTTTTGTCCGCCTGGTAGTGTAGTAATCTCTGTACCTTTACCACCTTCACGCCGTGGTAACCAGAAATCTTCAAGCATAGACATATGTTTACGCTCATCTCTAATCTCGCCAGTGCTTGCATCATAAACTAATTTGTTACGATACTGAATCATAATAGAACGGATATATTGTTCAGCTTTACCTTTTGGTAAATTACCAACATCAATATAGAATATGCGGCGTTCAGGTGCTCTTGATATACGATAGATAACTACCGCATCTTCAATCATTCGTAATTGATTAAGTGCCTTAATTGCTTTGTGTAGATAAGAAATGACGAACACATTCTTTGCATCCATCAAACCTGAGTTTACATTAATGATTGCTTCAGGTGCAATACGCAAACCTTGTGTTACGTTTGCACTAAATGTTTGTGTCGTTGTACCACGGTCATTGTAAACATAGTATTCAGCCAACGATTTAATAATGTTGGCACCAGTTTTTGGGTCACGTTCTTTTTGAACCTCACGCACTTTACGAATCTTGCGTGGGTCAATATATCGTAATTCTTGAATGCCTTGTTTTGGGTCTTTTTCATTGACGATGACATGATAATAGATACGACCATCAATGTACCAACGCTTGAATAAATCATCGGCAAGATTACTGAAGTTCAACATCTTTTGAATGTTGTTGAATTCTTCAATAATTTTTTTCTTAATTGTTTCAGGTTGTTTTAAATTGTCTAAAACAATTTTTAAAACTTCACCTTTTTCTGTATGACTAATTGCTTCATTAACAATTTCATCAATTGCCATATCACACTCAGGGTGATTTGACATTTCACGATAACGGGTAATAAGTTCAATCTCATTACGAACAGCACCATCTAAGTCAACATAGGTACCGTAATGAGCATTTTGAGTGATGGTGACTGCACCATCATCGATTGCTTCTGTCGGAAGCGCAAAAGAAGCTTGCTCAGGTTTTTCAACCTGAACAATGTCCTTTTTACCGAGTGTGAAACCGAATAGTTTTATTGCCATTAAAAATTCATCCTAAAAAAGTAAAAAGGGAGGTCGTAGGACCCCCCTTTCATCAAGCCACTTGGTCTGCTGTTGCTTCCCACCATTGGTAGGAAAGCGTGATGGTGAATTCTTCAATAGTATCGTTAGAACCCCAATCAACATCAATTGGTGCAATATCTTGAGGAAATAAACCAAGAAAACGATATTTCTTTAGTGTATCACCTTGTTTGCCAAATTGAGTTACATCTGCATCAACGGTGTAACCACCTGGTGCTGATGCTAATGGGTTACGAATATTAAGACTATGACTATTGATGCCATTCATCCAACGCTCGAAAGCATTGCGAATCACAAAATCTTCATCATTGATAACTGTAATTGTCCAATCTGTGAATGTTCTATTACCCGCAAATTTTAATTCACGGCCAAAGTATTGAACAGGTACAACACCAATGGTTGAACCGGGTAGTTGAGCCGTTTTACACATGAAAGTTAATTTTCTCTGTGCATCTCCAGGCTGTGAAAAGCCAGGAAACGGCATACTCACCTCAAATAAATTTGGGCGAGCACCGTCTCCTACCATCTGAGAGCGGAATTCGTTTACATTAAATGCCATTTTTTTCTCCTATCTCTCTATTTATTAGAACCGACCAACAATTTCTTCAAATGTAACGCCTGTGCGAACTGCCACAAAGTTAAGTTGAATGAAGTTGACTGAACGGGCTGGTTTAATGTAAATGTCACCAACAAATTGGTTAGCATCAATTACATTGGCTGTGTTGTTAGACTCATCGCAAACAACACGGTAATCAGTTAGACCACGGCGACCTTGAACATCACGCAAGAATGGTTCAACTAAGTTAACGAATTGAGCACGAGTAAACTGGTCGTTAAATTCAAACAATGAACTACGAGCAGCACGAGCAATCGTCTTTTCAAGTACAATGAATAGACGGCGAACATTGACACGGTCAAACACAGATGGTTTGCTTAACAATGTTTTGTCACCAAATAGAATTGTACCTTCACCAGCAAATGTAACAACAGGATTAACACCTTGTACATACAAGTTATCACGTTCTGCTTTAGTTGGGTTGTATGCTAGTTTAATTGAATTCTTAACGATACCACGATTTAAACCACCTGGAGAGAACCATGGGTCACGTTCTTGGTCTGTACGAGCACAAATACCAGCAATATCACCATTCAACGGTACCCAACGGTACACATCGTTATAGCGGTCGTATTGATATTTGTAACCAGAATCCATAAATGCATATGAAGAACTTGTCAATCCTGAACGGAATGAAAGAATAGATGTTGCTTCAGAACCAGCATTGTTTACAACAGAAGATTTTGTTGGTGATAAAAACAGAACAGTATCTTTACGACTTTCTACTTTAGAAATTAAGTCAGCTGCAACAGTTGCATTACCTGGACCAGAAATTAACAATGAAACATCCACAACATCGGCATTTGCAAAGAATCCGTATGCAGTAATAATTTCTGAGTTACCAATTGTACCATCAGCACCCGCACTCATTGATGCAGAAAATGGTGTATTAATGTTGGTAAATGTTTTAGAAACAGCAGTTGTTCCCCAATTAGAACCACCTGGTTGATGTGTTAACCACCAAACATATCTTGATTGGTTATTGATAATTGTCTTATAGTAGTTTGAAGAACCATCATTGTTCTGTGCATCAGATGCTTTAGATACAAACGCATATTTTTCAAGAACTGTATTAGCAACACCATTTGAGAATTGACCATCTTCGTCAACAACAATAACGTGCATTTCATCACCAGAACCACCTAAACCAGAAGTATATGATGATGTGCCTGGTGCAACACCAAACTGGTCAGCATATTGCCATCTACGGAGAATTGCTGTACCAACATTGACAGTACCTGGTGCAGTTGCAGTAATAATTGCAGTTGCGTTAACAGAGGCAACACGAATATATGTTGTTCCACCATCAACAGAGATTAAATCTCCAGCAAAAATGTTAGCGGCAGCATTAGCATTACCATTAACATTGATTGTGGTGTCACCACTTGTAACAGCATTACATCTTAGAGTATCTGTAACAGTTAAGTTGGCAGAATATGCTTGTGCTGATGGGCAAATTGAAATACGCAAACTGTTACCTAAAGCACCAGCACAACGAGCACCAAAAGGTCCGTAAGTAGTATTAGATGCAGTTTCACGATTAGCAATATAATCGTCAGAGTTTTTAATCAAAACACCAGAGCCATTGGCTGTAGCGTTAAGAGTGGAAGTCGTGTTTGCGGCACGAACAACTTTTAGGTTATTTGAATAAGCTAAGAAATTTGCTGCTGAGAACCAGTATTCATAATTTGTATTGTCAGGTTTACCAAATGCAGAGGCAAGGCGAACCTCGTCTGATACGGTAACAACTTCACTAACTGGACCCCAGTTAAAATTTCCAGCGATGCCGCCAATTGAAGTAGCGACTGAGGGTACGATTGTAGTCAGGTCAATTTCTGATACATTTACCCCAGGTGATAGCTGAAATGCCATGGATTTCTCCTTAGTTATGGGTCAATTTTTCTTTATACACTATTTAGTTTTTTACAAACTTGAAGATAAGTAACCTGGTGGTAAAGGCTTGGAATCTTCTTTTGTCCAAGCATCTCCGCTATCCACCTCATATTCCATATCTTGGCCATCACTCAAAAAACCAAAGGGTATAACATCTTCTTCTATTTGTTTAATTCTCTCTTGATACATTGCCTCACGAATATTAACATCGTTTAAGTCTTTGAAGTAAGGATTAGTTGTCAACCAACTAAACAAGACTAAAGGCATCACCAAATCATCGTGATAACCATCATCCGCTTGATATGAACCACGATATTCAATAAAAGTCGATAGTTCCGATATCACATCGGCATCAGGAATCAGTAATTTCTTTTCTTCAATTAATGATTTAAACGTAAAACAACCAATGCGTTTTACTCTTTTGTCAGTAACAACGCCAAAACTTGTTCTACCCGCACCACCAAAACCACCAGTTACTTTCTGACCTTTACCAGTTTTGGTGACATATAGAATATTTTCATATTCCAATTCTGATTGTAAAATATATGCAACCTGTTCACTTGTGTTAACCTCAAGTAAAACATATGCATTGTTAAAATCTTTCGCTACCTTATGTATAACCGAAGGATATAGCATAGGTGCAATCTTATTATCTCTGTATTTACCCACTAACTTATAGGGTACTTCTGCGATATCAATAATTACAAAAGCTGAATAGTCTCCGCCAACACCTTGAGCCGTATCTGCAACGATAACATAAGTGTGTGGTTTCTTGACCAAAACTTCTTCATCATCTCTTTCGGCTTTGACTGGATACTCATACAAATCTAAACCATCTTTAGAGTATACAGTCGGTAATGTTGACATATACTCAATCGTTGCAGCATCAATCAAAGTCAAAGATGAACCAAGGAACTTACACAGAACCTCTTGGTTGTATTTCAACTCACCAAGTTGGCGTTTCTGTTCTAGTGCCCACTTCTCATCACGACCTGGAATTCTGTTGTATGGAATAAACAATGGCACAAAGTCATTGTTTTTATTCATTGCATCATTCCAAAACTTCCAAAAGTGATTGTAACCTAGTGGAGTGGATGTGATAAGAATCTTAGTTGTTTGACCAGCAGAAATAACAGGATAGACAGCAGTAAAAAACGCTTCTGCAATCGTATTAGGAATAATTGCGGCTTCATCAATATACAATAAGTTTACAGATTTACCACGAATACCTGCACCAGTTGTTGCAGCAGTAAAAACGATTGAACCGTTTTCTAATTCCACATCACCTTTGTTCCAAGTTTTAATACCTTGTTGCATCCACAAAGGAAGATTTTCATACATCAATTGATATCGTGAAATAATTTCACGAGCTGTAGTTGCCTTATTGGCAAGAATTGCGACAGTTTTTGAATCTTGAAATAATGTGTACCAAAGAATGTAGGCGGCAGATGTGGAAGTTTTACCTTGTTGACGGCCTTCCATAATAATAACTTTTCGATTATCATGTATAACTTTTATCTTTTCTTTTTGGCAATCGTATAATTTAAAAGGTTGTAAACCGTGGTCTAGTGTTACTATGTAACAGTAGTTATCAATGAAATAGGTAGGGTCTTCCGCACATTTGGCAAGTTCTAAAACTTGTTCTTCTGTGTATGAAAGTTGAACCTCAGTTCTTTTTAATGAACTATTTCCCAAATACCCATGATTATTCATCTTATATTATTTTATAATACTACGCAACATCCACGCTTTTTTCTGATGAGCACCAAGAAGGTCTTGTAAAAAATTAGAAATAGCTGGTTCATCTGCTTGATTAGCTGCAACAATACCTGCACGAATGTGAACAATAAAACGGTCATTATCTTCTTTTAAATGTTGCATCATAATAATTGCAGATGGAATAGAATCAACTGCTTCTTCAATATCTGACAATTCTAAAAATCTTTGCATAGAACCAGGTGCATAAACATCTAAACGGCGAATATGTTCAGCGATATCATCTGTTTGAGCCCAAACATCATTATAAAAACCATCAAGAAATAAATGATATTGTGGAAAATTTGAACCTTCAATATTCCAATGATAGTTATGACTCTTTAGATACAACGCAAAGTTTGTACCTAAAATTACTTTTAGTTGTTGAATTAATGTTTCCATAGTAACCTATTTATTATCTCTAATTTGTTTAAGTAATTCTGCCGTTGAACCAACAAATACTGCTTTCTCTACTGTAATACTTCCACGATTAGATACACTATCTAGTTGCGGTTGCAAATCTTTTTTGCGTTTTTGTAGTTCAAGCAAATCTTTATTTAAGTCAGCCATTGTTTTCATAAGACCAGCAACAACTTCATATGCTCTTGGATGTTCCGATTCTTTTGAAACTTGTAACAGATTGTCTACTGCAACATTACCTTTATCAATTAAGTTTCTGATATTTTTACGAGCATAATCGGTATCTGTTTCAACTACATCTTCAGATTGAATTGGTACAATTTCTGTATGTGTTACCACCTCAACTTCATTTGAAATTGGGTCAACATCAAATATTTCTGATAATTTTTTATCTGTCTTGCTCATATTAAAGTTTGTGGCCAATCTGTAAATGTTTCTTCAAAACCATACGGACCATTTCCGTTGGCAGTAGGCGGATTAGGCGTTACAACGATTGCAACAGCTTTTGTTGGAGAAGTATCAATACGGGTAACAGTAAATGTTGAGTTTGAATAAACACCAGTTATTTTATCGTTAGCTTGAATCTTCTTATTCAAATCTGTTAAGACAAGAACACCAGTTGATGTGTTACTAAAGTATAAAACTTTACCTGTAACTCCACGAGTTTCAACAGTTATATTTTCACCTGTTGTATATACACCAGTTCCAGTATTGAAGTTAACATAAACTTTCTGTGAATCAAGATTCGTTGAATCGGTATATATGTTGACATTAGCTTGTGTAATTAATTTGCCCGCAGAAGGTGTTTTAACTGGCGGCCAAATGTATGCTTTTGCGGTAAATGAAAGATTCCAAATAATCAATCTTGTGTTCATCAATTCACCCTCATAATCAATTTCAGGTGTTACTGAATTCAGAAGCACAGGCATATCGTAAACTTGGTCCATGTCAGCAATAAAATCCATGGTGACCGTAAAATCTGGTGTGAAGAATGGCAATATCTGTTCTAAGATTTGTGTACCATCTTCTGTGTTGCGAACATAGATTGACAAACTAAAATCAAAATTGTATGGAATAGGAACATATTGAGTTTTAAATGTTCCTGAACTAAACCCAAAATTCTGTAATGTTGTTTGTTGTTTTCTGGTTGTGTCGTATGCCATACCGTCTAAGTTAAAACTCATACGAGGTACGGTTGTGGCTATTGATTTTGTTAATGTTGGGTCAGAATTAATACGCACCAAATATTTTTCTTTTGGTCCATAGTTTAATGGCACTTTGGTTATTTCATGTGCAGTAAGTCCGTCTTTTGAATAACGAGTCAAAAGAATATCATTAAACATAGAACCAAACGCAACAACAATTTTGCGAATGGTACGATTATAGAAATGTGCATTACCTAACATTATGCTTCACCAAATGGGTTATGTTCTGTGAAGTCAATAACAGCATCGGCTTCAGTTTCAATACGATTATTATCAATAACATCTTCAAATGCATTATCCATTGTAGATGTGTCGGAAGTGGCACTAACATTCCATACTGCACCACTTGTATTGCCTTTAACCTGAGTAGATGAGGCAAATGTTCCTGTGGTGCGATATATGAATAGTTGAGAACCTGAAACATAATTATGAACAGTTGCAGTAGCTGTTGCTGTTGCAACATTCGCACCTTGATAAACTATTTCGTCAGGTACAAATGTTCCTGAACCACCAGCAGCCAAAGAAAGTTTTGTTCTTGGGTATGCATCTCTAATTTGACCATCAATCTCTGCGTTACCTGTAAGAACAAGTTCATTAGAGAATACCCATTGTTTCATTTTCAATGCATACACATAAACATTACCGCCACGACCACGGCCTAATGTGTAATACATTGCTTGATTATTTTCGTGTTCAACAAAAGTAATCTCAAAGAAATTCTGTAACATTGGAATGTAAACCAAATCACCTTCATTTGGTCGACTTTGATTTACAGTATATAAAAATCTACGGCGAGAAACTAACAGAGTTACTTCATCACGAATCTCAAGTCCAAATTTGGACATAAAATCGCCTTCACCTTCCATACCAGTAACATCTTCAAGATACATTTCAAGTGGGTATGCTGATGTATATTGTTTCAGTGTATCTTCACCATAAAGCAAATCTACTTCATCACCAGATGACCTTGGCATATAATAAACATCCATGCCGTAAATACCCATAGCCTCGATGACGAGGTCTTCCACCAGCAATTGCTCGCTGGTAATTTGATTTATCGGAAAAGGATTAAAGTAAAAGTTCGTTGCCATTCATTATCAACCCATCATTATCTCAGTTGGCAAGGCATTAACCACATACATTTCTTCTTCTAGTTCCTTAATCTCAGCAATGGCTTCATCATATATTTGTTGACCATTTAAAGTTACACCACCTGGCATTTGTATACCAGCAAACTTTTTGAGATTAGCTCCCCATTGTCTTTTAATTAATGCAGTACCATATTTTTTTAGATATCTATCATTCCAAACATCAGAGTTACCAGCAATTGTTGCAGTTGTATTTGCCGCACTATTTGCAAATGGACCACGAACAGTAATTGATGTTGGTGAGTTGATTGTAGAAATTTGAATTGTGTCAACACCATTTAAAGTAATGAAATCATTTTCCATGAGTTCTTGGTCAAATGTTGTACCATAACCTGTAATGGTATTTGAATTGGCCGTATATGTAATTTTGCCAGATATTGTTACTGTATCTGGTACAAGTTTTCGATAACATTCAACAATTACATATTGACCAATAAGAACATCTCTTGTCCAATCAATATCAAGAAATACTTTATTTTGATGGCGATTAAATCTAAATTGTGGTGTACCAGAGAACAATAAATTTAATGTACGAATGTGTTGCATGGTAATTTCATATGACACATACGATACCGATGTGAAGTCATAAAGGTCATGCAAACGCAATTGATAACGCAAATCAAACATATTGATAGATGCGTTTGATTGGTCAAATGGAAATATACCAGTTACAAAAGATACGGCATCAGGACAATAAATCCAACGGCGGTTAATATCTTCTGCCGTAATTTGATGTTTCATATACATTTTTTGTTGACCATCAAAATGATAGTCATTCCAAAATGATAGTGCTTCATCAATACGGTCTTCCACTTGGTCATCATCGACATTTATTTCGATAACAGGAAAACCAAGTTCTCTCAAACAGTAAGTTTTAAATTGTGCTCTTGTTGCTGGTTTTGACATATTTTATCCTAAAGCAATGGCAAATGCGATAGCACTTGGGTCAGTTACTACTTGAGTTGTTACAACATTAACTCTACCATTTGCAGAAACAGTAATAACAGGATAATATGTTGAATTACCATATGTGCCATCCGTTATTGAAATATTTGTAAAATCTGTATTAGCTTTTGCAAAAGCACTATTTGCATAAGATGCTGATGAATTAGCAACAGCAAATGCAGAGTTACCGTAAGAACCGGCAGACGATGAATTGTTTGCTGCTGCGAAAGCGGAGTTAGCATACAAAGCCGCAGAGTTTGCTACATTACTAGGAGTATTTGCTGATAAGAAAGCAGAATTAGCATAAATGGCAGCAGAATTAGCAACAGCAAATCCCGAATTAGCATAAGTGCCTGCGTTTGTAATATTGGTATTCTGTGTAACATCAATACCAACACCATTATTAGCAACTAAGAAAGCCGAGTTAGCATATGAACTGCCACTATTCGCTACCGCAAATCCAGAATTGGCGTAACTAGCGGCACTATTTGCAACATATGATGGAGTGTTTGCTTGTAAGAAAGCTGCGTTAGCATAAGTGCCTGCATTTGTAATATTGGTATTTTGTGTTAAGTCAACACCATTAATTAAATTTGCTGAAGCAAAAGCTGCATTAGCATATGATTCTGCTGAATCAGCTGCAATGAATATTGTATTGTTACCATTGTTTGCCGCCCATTTGCCTGAAGTTTCAATCCATAAGAATGAAGAATTTGGTTGTGCGCCACGGTCAATTTCAATACCAGCATTTACTGCTGGTTGACCTGATTGACTAATAGCTGCATTAAGTGTGATAATATTATCAGCAATCAATACAGTTGTAGTATTTGTATAAGTTGTTAAACCTGTTACAGTTAAATTACCAGTAATACTTAAATCACCAGAAATTGTGCCACCAGTATTTGCGTTGATACTATTATTAGCTCTAGTGAACGCAGAGTTAGCATAACTTGCGGCTGAATTTGATACATTACTAGGAGTATTTGCTTGTAAGAAAGCAGAGTTAGCATATGAAGCAGCAGAAGAAATGTTGGTATTTTGTGTTAAGTCAACACCATTAATTAAATTTGCTGAAGCAAAAGCTGCATTAGCATAACTAGCAGCTGAATTAGCAGTTATGAATCCTGAATTGGCATAACTTGCTGCAGAGTTGGCAGTAGACCAAACAATTGCACCATTACTTGAAGTAAAGGCATTATTTGCAATACCAAATGCTGAATTAGCATAACTAGCAGCTGAATTAGCAGTATAGCTTGGTGTGTTTGCCTGCAAAAAGGCCGCATTTGCATATGATGATGCTGAATTGGCTACTGCAAAACCAGCATTAGCATATGTACCAGCATTTGTAATATTAGTATTTTGTGTTGCATCGGTAGCAGTAGCTGCATTAGCCGCAGCAAACGCACTATTAGCATATACACCAGCACTATTAGCAGTTATGAATCCTGAATTGGCATAACTTGCTGATGAGTTAGCAACGGCAAATCCACTATTTGCATAACTAGCGGCACTATTTGATACAGCAAATGCCGAATTGGCATAGGCAGCACCAGTATTTGCGGCTGAAGTATCTGAATTAGCAACAGCGAAAGCTGCATTAGCATAACTAGCGGCAGAGTTGGCAGTTGCATATGCGGAGTTGGCATATGAGCCAGCAGTATTACTTGAATTTTCTCTAGCTAAAGCAAAACCACCAACAGTTGTTCCGTCATGGACAACTATCGTTTTCTTATCGGTATCAACAGTAATCTCAGCCGTAGCACCAGTGAATGTGCTAGTCTGTGATGTATTGCCCCGTCTAAATTGAACTTGTGTTGACATAATAGTTATTTATAGTGTTCCGTAATCAATGGCATAATATAAAGGATCCGCAACAAACCCATAATCAACAGTCAATCCTTGAGCACCTGGAGTACCAGCTATTGCGATTGTTTTAGTCCCAGAATTACCCCAAACTGCAACACCAGATTCACCAACGATTGTGAACGTATCATTTCTAGCAGATGCCGTAACAGTAACAGAATTATTTGGCGTATATATTGAAGCAAAATCATTGGTGTTATACGCTGCATCCGCAGTAGATTGAGCAGCTGCGGCCGCACTAGCGGCACTAGATGCGGTTGATTGAGCGGTATTGGCTTTTGCAAATGCGGAATTTGCGTATGAAGATGCAGCTGCAGCACCTGACGCTGAGTTTGCTTGTGCAAAAGCTGAATTGGCATAACTAGCTGCACTATTAGCAGTTGCAAAAGATGCGTTAGCTTGACCTCTTGCCCAACCATCAGTAGATGAATTTGGTGCTAATAAGTTTGTTCCTACTCCAGCAGACGCACCATTCGCTATATCAATATAGACACCACGATTGGTGCCAGTAGTTTCAAAAATTCTTAATTTATTTTGAAATATATCAATAGCAACTGCACCACTTAGTGATTGGTTTGTTGCAGCTAAAGCTAAATCAATTTGTCCACCTTCATCACCAGAAGATTGTGTTGATTTTAATAAAGTGGAAGATAGTAATCCGGTTGCTTTATCAAAAGTTAAACCTGAACTGCTACCAAGAGTTCCCGAATCATTAAATTGAACTTCCTTATTGAGACCTGCTGGTCCCAAATAAGGATAATGAGTGATGATTGCACCGGCGGGAGTGGAATAGAAAAACTTTCCATCACGACTGTTAATGGAAATTTCACCATTAGCAAGCGATGGCGGAACATTACCTGTTAAGGTTGAATGTTTAAGTTGTATTACTGTGTTTGCCATTAAAATGTACCGCCAACCTCAACCTTTATTTTATCGGTTTCAGTAGCAGAAATTTCAACAGGCTTTTCTTCAGTCTTTACAGTAACTTTTTTGACAACTTTAGGTGCGGGTGGAATTAATTTTTCTAGTTCCGAAATACGAGATTTCATTTCTTCTACTTCTTTTTCTTTTGATTCCAATGAATTTTTTGTTACACCAAGCTCTCGCATGGTATCATTTAAAGCAGATTGAATTCTAGATTTCTCTTGAACTATTGCATCATTACTTTCCGCTTGTACCTTATAATGTTGTGTTTGGCCAATTTGTTCCAAAGCCTCTTGGTGTTTTACTGTAAGCTCATCAATTTTTGCCTGCATCTCTGCACGAAAACCAATTTCTCTTTCAAACATTTTTAATTTTGCTTGAAATAGAAAATTCTGCTTGAGTATTACATCTAAGTTTTCAAGCAGAACCTCTTGATATACATTTGAAAATTCTACACTCATAACGATTCCTTTTCATAATAATTAAAATGTTCCACCTTGTAAATGTGAGAATGTCGGAACACCAGAAGCATTGATAGTCAATACATGACCTTCAGTTGAAGATGATGCTGTACTAAACGCACTAGTACCTTGACCCAATAAAACACCATTGTTTGTAAATGTACCAGCACCAGTACCGCCTCGTGCAACACCTAATGTACCAGAAGTAATTTGTGAAGCTGCGATTGCAATTGTAGTTGAGTTAGCAGAACTGATACGACCATTTGCTTCAACTTTAAATGCGGCAACTGCTGAAGCTGAACCATAATCAGCAGCACTAATACTGATGTTGGTGAAGTCCGTATTTGCTTTAGCAAATCCAGAGTTAGCATAAGATGCGGCCGAGTTAGCAACTGCAAATCCAGAATTAGCATATGAAGCAGAACTATTAGCAACAGCAAATCCACTATTTGCGTAACTAGCGGCACTATTAGCAACTGCAAATGCAGAGTTGCCTAAACCAAATGCAGAGTTAGCATAACTTGCAGAACTATTTGCAACTGCGAATCCACTATTTGCATAACTTGCAGCTGAGTTTGCTACATAACTTGGTGTGTTGGCAGCCAAGAAAGCGGAATTAGCATAATTGGCTGCACTATTGGCTGTTGCATATGCAGAATTTGCTTGTGTGAAAATTCTATTTTCATTTGTTTCAACATCAACACCATTAATAGAAACGGCATATGAAGTTAAATTGGCAGTCAATGTGCCTGTGTTAGCAGCAGTTAATGACCCAGGAGCTAATACGTTTGCTGTTGGGTCAGTAGTAATATTTTGGAATAAGAAATAATTCGCACCAGCTTGTCTAACAAGACCAGTATATTTTACACCACTACCTGGATTATATGCACCGTAAATACCAATATCAACTGTATCACCAACAGTATTGTTATTAGCAAGACGAATTAACGAATCTTGTGTGGTGATTGTTTGAGTATTAACATATGTTGTATTACCTTGAACAGTTAAGTTACCAGTAATAACCAAATCGGCAGTAATTGTACCGCCTGTGTTTGCATTGATACTATTATTAGCACGAGTGAAAGCACTATTTGCATAAGATGAACCAGAATTGGCTACCGCAAATCCTGAGTTAGCATATGATGCAGCTGAGTTAGATACATAACTTGGTGTATTCGCCTGTAAGAAAGCCGCATTTGCATAAGTTGATGCACTATTGGCAGCAGAAAAACCAGAGTTAGCATATGATGCAGCAGAATTAATAATTCCTGAATGACCATTAGCTAAAATAAATGATGAGTTGGCATAAGAAGCTGCACTATTGGCAACTGCAAAACCAGAATTACCATAAGATGCAGCTGAGTTAGCAGTTGCAAAAGCCGCATTTGCATATGCAGCACCTGCACCACCAGTATTAGCCGCAGTAAAGGCTGCGTTAGCATATGAAGCCGCACTATTGGCAGTATCAAATGCTACGTTGGTTTTTGTAAATATTAGACCTTGTTGGTCTGTAAAATACTTACCACCAATAGTTAATACATTACCAGCAGTATCACCGATGTATAACTTATGTGAGGTATTTGAATATGCCGCCTCACCGACATTTAAGCTAGTTGGTGCTGATGTTACGTCAGACCACTTTAGTTGAATTACTGTATTTGCCATTTAATAATATCCTTTTAATTGTAAGGCTTCTATCCGTTTTATAGTCTATTTATGTTTTAGGGCAATTAGAAACTACCACCATTAACTGAAACTACTGTGGCGGTAACTGTATTGGCTACAAACTTACCTGTTGCAGAATCAAATTGAAGGACTTGTTTATCTTGAACACCAGAAACATTAATATCATTCAACTCAGTTAATGATACGTTTGGTTTAGGTGCAAAATTCTGTGCAGCAATCGTTGACCGAGTTTGCTGAGTTAACTTTACTTGGCCAATAGTACCACTTGAATTTATTCTAGCATTGACTGCCATTATTGCGTAACTCCTGGCGATATTACAATAATTCCTTCAACAACTCTTGTTTTTACAGAAGATGGTGAGGTGATAAGCAAATCAAAAACTTGCCGGCCAGGTGTCAAATTAGCAGTATTAGCTGCTGTCATAGAAAGAGTAATTTCACCATTAGCATTGCCTGTAATGGTTGAAGTAATTATTGTGTTTGATGTAGCGTAATAAGATTTACGCATTTGAGAAGATGCTGAATAACCATATAAGTTTATAGCAGCACCAGCGGTATCTTCTACATTAACTGTGGTTGAAAATGTTGCACCTTGTTCAATTAACAATTCTGTGAATGCTGCCACGTTATCTCCTTAAATTTACGGTATATTTAGTCCAATTGATTACTATGTTACCAATAAAAAACCCCACATTAGTGGGGTTTCTTTAGAATATATTATTGTTTAGTTGACAAAGTAACCTGTGTTATTAGCACTAAAAGTGCCATCACCAAGAAAGGTATGTATAGAATATCCACCAGACGAGGAGTAATTACCACCACCAGCAGCTTGAGAACCTGTATAACGAATGATTACGATACCTGAGCCGCCGGCACCACCATTAACACCAGCATTACCATCACCGCCACCGCCACCACCTGTATTTGGAGTTGCATTTCCTCCAGCGCCTACACCACCAGTACCAGCGCCTCCGCCTCCAGTGCCTCCAGCAAATGGGCCATTGTTTTGTTGACCGCCGCCGCCTCCACCAGCATATGTTACTGGTGAACCAGAATATGGTGATGCAACACCATTACCACCAGTACCAGCAACCGAGCTTGGATGACTGCCGCTGCCATTTCCTCCAACAGCACCTGCGCCGCCACCTCCACCTCCACCATAGGCGGGTGCGGGGTTGCAAACGCCTCCATTGCTACCTTGGCTTGGGCTTGTAGATGGAGTATTTCCTGCGCCTCCAGAACCGGATGTTGTTCCTGCCGCTGAATCAGCCGCACTGCCCCCACCAGACCCGCCACTTGCGCCACTTAAAATAGCAGAAGATGCAGTTGAAATTGATGACCCGCCACCGCCACCACCAGTAGATGTGATGGTAGAAAAAACGGAATCATTGCCGTTTGTGCCTCTCGCTGTTGTAACTGTTGAACCTGGACCACCACCACCAACAGTTACAGCGTATGGCGTTCCTTGTGTTATAGAAAATCCTGTGCCTGTTCTAAAACCGCCTGCTCCGCCGCCACCGCCACGCTGTCTACCTCCACCTCCGCCACCAGCTACAACAAGATAGTCTACTGAAAGTGATAAAGGAACACCAGTTGTTAATCCCACAGGAAATGCATATCCTTGCGGTCTAAGAAACGCACCTATTGTTGTTTTACCTGCTGTGTATGAAGCGCCCATAATTATCTCTTAATTAACACTATATGTTCCGTTTGCTCTAAACGTGCCATCACCAAGGAATGTATGTATAGAATATGCAAAAGGAGATGGATAAGAATAGTTTCCACCAGCTGCAGTTTGAGCACCTGCATATCGAAGAATTACAATACCAGAACCACCACCTGCACCATTCCATGATGCAACGAAAGACCCTGAATTTCCATCTGATGCACCACCGCCACCACCGCCGGTGTTAGGAGTTCCAGCACCAGCAACTGTACTTGAAAAACTTCCTGCGCCGCCACCACCAAGACCTCCAGGAGTGGCACTTCCACCTGTACTATGACTGCCACCAGAACCACCGCCAGCATAATTTACTGGTGAACCTGATAAAGGTGACGCACTACCAGCACCACCAGCACCACCAGTAGGTTGCAATGGAGAACCAGTTGGAGGATTACCGCCAGCACCTGCGCCACCGCCGCCGGCACCACCTCTTCCAGGAGATGGATTACCTGGCATACTACCACCAGCATTTCCTTGACTTGGACTTGTCGATGGAATATTACCTGAACCACCTGTGTATGCATTTCCATTTGATTGGCCTGCACCACCCCCACTACCACCATCAAGGCCATTTGCAAGTGTGGGACCATATGAACCACCACCGCCACCACCAGCAGAAGATATTGTAGAGAAAGTAGTGTTTGACCCTTGACTGCCTCTGACAAAAGATGGAGTTGATGTTGCTGGACCACCGGCACCTACTGTAACAGCATATGATGTTCCACCCAACACAACAAAACCTGAACCTGTTCTAAAACCACCTGCACCACCTCCACCACCATTTGCACTTCCACTACTTCCACCGCCACCTCCACCACCAACGACAAGATAATCAAGAGATAGTGTTCCTGCTATATTTAATCCTGTTGGGAATGAATATCCCTGCGGCCTTAAAAAATAAGAACCAGTCGCAGGTTTGTTGATATATTTTATACCCATAATTATTTTTTAGTTGACAGCGTATAATAAAGTATTACTTGTGAATGTACCATCACCAGTGAATGTATGTATAGAATATGCAAAAGGAGATGGATAAGAATAGTTTCCACCAGCTGCAGTTTGAGCACCTGCATATCGAATGATTACAATACCAGAACCACCAGTTCCTCCAGAGTTTGCACCAAAACCTGATCCTCCAGCTCCACCACCAGAATTTGGTGAACCATTACTACCTCCTGATGGATAACCACCGGCACCTCCAACACCTGAACCGCCTGTACCTGGTGTTTGACTTAAATCACTCCTAGCACCACCTCCACCACCACCAGCATATGTTACTGGTGTACCAGAATATGGTGATGCTGTTCCTGAACCACCGTTACCAGTAGTGGTTCCTGATGCGTTTCCACCAGAACCGCCAGCTCCACCACCACCACCTGCAGCGGCACCTGTTCCGTTTGTACCGCCATTATTTCCTTGACTTGGAGTAGCAGAACCACCACTCGCACTTACACTATCGGAAGCAGAACCGGCGCCGCCGCCTGAACCACCATTTAATCCTGCTCTATTTTGATTTGATCCGCCACCTCCGCCACCAACAGAAGTTATACTAGAAAATATAGAATTTGATCCATTCGAAGCTTTTTGGGAGGTCGACGCTGATCCTGGTCCACCACCACCAACAGTTACGGTGTATGGTGTTCCCGTTGTTATAGAAAATCCTGTTCCAGTTAAAAATCCACCAGCGCCGCCTCCACCACCATTACCGTTACCTCCCCCACCACCTCCAGCGACTACAAGATAATCTACTGAAGTTGGACCTGCCGCAACAAGTATAGTTAATCCCACAGGAAATGCATATCCCTGCGGTCTGAGTAGTCTACCATTTGTTTGTTTGGCATTAAAATATCTTACGCCCATTTTAATGCCTTTAAGAAACTTCTACGCCAAATGCCGATATGGAAATAGAAGATGTGCTTGCATTGGCAGCAAAGACTGTGCCAGCAGGCAAATTGAGGTTAAGGTCGATGATTGCAGTATCACTTGCAGGAGCTAAACCACCACGAACAACGAAATATGTGTTTGCGGCTGGTGAAGCAAAGTTGGCAGCTGGCATCACAATTAAACTGTAAGATGCATTAGTTGTTGATTGATTTGCGATTGTAATAGTTTCAATAATTCCAGCTGAAGCTGCCGGCACAACATACACATTACCTTGTGTATTAGCTGTTGGATTTAATTGACCTAAAATTTTATATGCGTTTGCCATTATACGATTTCAACTCCATATGCGTGAACTGATATGCCTGCAGCAGAAGCGGCTGCATTGCCACCAGTTGTGTTGGCAGCTAAAATAGCACCAGTATTTAATGATACACCACTATCTATGATGAGTGTATCCGCAGCTGGCAGTGTGATGCCTTTAACAATATAATGTTTTGCAGCTAAAGCTTCAGTAGATGGTCTTGATATCAAATCTAATAGAACATCGTTTGCTGTGCCATTACAAACTGTGATTGTACCGATTGAAGCTGATGTTGCAGCTGGTACAACATATACGTTGGCAATTGAATTTGCCGTTGTTACAATTTGACCTAAAATTTTGTAACCAGTTATTACTGAACCAGTTAATGAAACTGCTAAGCCTGAACCTGTTACGGCAAAAGAACCGTTTGATGTGGCATTGTTTGCCTTAGCAAATGCTGAGTTGGCATATGTACCAACATTCGTAATATTTGTATTTTGTGTAGTATCAATACCATTACTTAAATTTGCAGAGATAAAAGCTGCATTGGCATAACTTGCCGCTGAGTTAGCAACCGCAAATCCTGAGTTAGCATATGATGCTGCTGAGCCACCAGTATTAGCCGCAGTAAATGCAGAATTGATATATGAGTAAGTATCGTTAGATAGTTTGAGTAATGTAACTGAACCGTCCGATGGAACTTGAACAGCAGAACCATTACCTAGATGTAGAACAACAATGTTACCTGTGCCAGCTGTTGGTGCTGAACTGAATGTAAGAGTAACACCATTTAATGTGTATGCAGAAGGCGGTTGATATACACCAGCAATGAAAACAGCAATTGATGCAGTACCAGCAGGAGCTCTTGTTAGTGGAGTAAATGCCGTTTGAGCGCCAGTACCAGAAAAGATATCTGTGATAAACGGTATTGATGTTACCTGATTTCCAATATATGACATAATTGATTATTTATTCTGTTTTAATTGATGTTATAAGTGGCAGCTATGAATGTATTGGATGTAAATGATCCACTACCAGTGAATGTATGTATTGAATAACCACCAGATGATGAATAGTTTCCACCAGCAGCACCTTGACTACCAGTATAACGAATGATTACAATACCAGAACCGCCGGCACCGCCAGTTTTTCCTATACTACCATCAAAATTTCCACCGCCACCTCCACCACCCGTGTTAGTAGTTCCTGCAACACCAGTTGCGCTACCGCCGGATCCGTTACCACCACTTACCCCTGGAGTTCCTGGACCACCAAGACAAACACCACCACCAGTTCCATTTCCTGCACCACCGCCACCAGCATATGTTACTGGTGAACCAGAATAAGGTGATGCAGTACCAAGGCCGCCAGTGCCCGTTGCTGGATATCCAGAACTATATGCTCCTCCAGAACTACCAGCTCCACCGGCACCGCCACCACCACCGCCTGTTGCATTAGATCCTAAACCTGGAGATGAAGCTGAACCGCCATTATTTCCTTGACCTGGAGTTCCTGATCCGCCTGCGCCCGAGTTAGCACCGCCACCAGAACCCCCAGCACGACCAGTGCCCACACTTGAAGGTGGAGTTTCACCGCCGCCACCACCGCCACCAGTGGCTGTTATAGATGGACCAAATATTGAATTACCTCCATCGCCACCTTGACCTGGACTAACATAAGCATTACCTGGTCCACCACCACCAACAGTTACGGTGTATGGTGTTCCCGTTGTTATAGAAAATCCTGTTCCAGTTAAAAATCCACCGGCACCGCCGCCGCCAGCATATCGACTACCTCCACCGCCACCACCAGCGACTACAAGATAATCTACTGAAGTTGGTCCTGCAGCTTGGCCAGCAACAGTTTGTGTTAGTCCAACTGGAAAAGCATAACCATCTGGTCTAACACCTTTTTTATTGACTGATGTAAAAGTTAATAAATTTGCTGAACGAACTGCCATTATGTAATCTCTGAACCAAAAGCTGCGATTGAAATTGATGCTGAACTTGCATTTGCTGCAAGCACCATACCTGCATTAGCGGTCAGACCTAATGTAAGAACAATTGTGTCTGCGGCAGGTACAGTTGCACCACGAACAATAAATGTTGCTGCTGGTGCTGAAGCATTAAATTCTGAATTGTTCATCAAAGCTAAACTGTAAGAAGCATTAGATGCTGTTTGATTACAAATTGTAATTGATGAAAATACTGTTGAAGTTGCTGCTGGCACAACATACACATTTGTCTGCGTATTTGCAGATGGGTTGATTGCGCCTAATCGTTTATATGTTTGTGCCATATGTTTTTACATTCCTGATAACATGAAAATGTTTGGTATTGAAGTTGTTGCCGTGTTAGCGGTTGAAAATCCTGAGTTAGCATAACTTGCCGCTGAGTTAGCTACTGCAAAACCTGAGTTAGCATAAGATGCTGATGAATTGGCAACTGCAAATCCTGAGTTAGCATATGCAGCTGCTGAATTTGCGATTGCAGTAGGCAACAGACCACTTTGCAACTTTGCTAAGGTAATTGTATTGTCTGCAATGTCAGCAGCAACAACTGTGCCGTCTGCGATTGAATCTGCGTTTACTTTATTGAGTGCCATAGTGGTCTATTTATTCTATTTTTCTAATTAATCTTTTGTTGGTGCTGGGCCTTCAGATTTAGGAAACTTTTCTTTAACTTCTTTAATCGTATTAAACCACTCTGAATTTTTCAATTCAACACCTTCATTGATAGCGTGCCACAACATATCAAGTTGTTCAAACCCATCAGGGTAATGACGGCACCTATCGTATGCATACTGATAATGTTTTGCCAATTTTTCTTGGAAAACAATTTCTTCATCAATCTCAGCTTTTGTTGGTGCTGATAAACCATCAGGGTGATACCACTTATGATAAGTAACAACACCACCAGACATTGCAATTTCAAAAGTGCAACCAGGTCTTAAAGCCTTAATTGCAGTATCAATTCCTACCGGCATTCCATTCTCAGCTGAAAAGTTTTTCATCACATCACTTGCGTTATTTAAATCCATTTTATACTCCTAATAATTAAATTGTCATTTCAACATGACTTAATGTTGCTTCATCCCAACGATACATCTTAGGTGGATTTCCTGTGCCAGCATCAGCTGGCATATCAACGGGTGCTTTCCATTGGCAAGTTTCTTCAACTAATACCCATGATGGATATGGTTTAGGTGCAATGAAAGCATCACGACCCGCATCGTATGTCATACCAATACCGGCATAATTTTTACGAATGTTATTGTTGTAACTTGTTTGTTTCCAATAAACATCATCATGCACACCATGAACACCTTCAAGGTATGTGATGCCTATTGCTTCTACTTCTTTGCCTGTGCCATCAACGCAGTTCCAGTTATCAACAACGGATACATGAAGAACTTCGTTTGTAGCTTTATTAATTTTTGCGAAATGTGCCATTTTTTTAACCTCCAAAATAGTATAAAATGATACTTATATTTATGCTATTCTTATTGTGATATTATTTTTTTTACCTATTAATCTATGATGTAACCCGTTGTGTTAGCACTAAAGGCTGAATCACCGGTGAATCTATGTATAGAGTATCCACCTGATGATGAATAATTTCCACCAGCAGCTGCTTGAGCACCAAGATAACGAATGATTACAACACCTGAACCACCTGAACCAGAAGAACCAGTAACGCCAGAAGCATCACTACCACAACCACCACCTCCACTTCCAGTATTATTTGGAGCTGAACCTGCATTTCCAGTTTGAGCACTACCTGCACCTCCACCGCCCGATCCACCAGGAGCTTGCACAGGAGTATTGTATCCCCCACCACCACCGCCGCCAGCATATGTTACTGGTGAACCTGAATATGGTGATGCAGTACCATTACCACCAGCGCCACCTTGATATGGAGTCCCCGCAGGACCGTCTTGACCTACTGCACCAGAACCTCCGCCGCCACCCGAGCGAAATCCACCAGCAGTACCACCAGCATTACCTTGACCTGGAGTTCCTGGCCCACCAGCATTAGTTGACGCTGAACCTCCACCACCTGAACCACCAGAAAATCCTACACCGTTATTACGACCGCCGCCACCACCAACAGCTGTTAATGATGAAAAAACTGAATTTGATCCATTACTACCGCTACTGCTTGCAGCACCACCTGGACCTCCAGCACCTACTGTAATAGAATAAGATGTTCCTTGTGTTACAGAAAACCCTGCACCAGTTAAGAAACCACCTGCACCGCCACCACCGGCAGCTTGATTTGCTCCAGCAGCTAAATCTCTTCCACCACCACCTCCACCAGCGACAACAAGATAATCAACCAATAAATTACCACCACTAGTTAGTCCTGTTGGAAACGTGTATCCACTTGGTCTCACAAGAGCAAAATTCTTAGAAGCTTTTAAAAATTCAATTCCCATTTTGTTCTTTAATTTACGATGTACGTTGTTGGGCCAGAGTTAGCACTAAAAGTACCATCACCATTGAATGTATGTATAGAGTAACCACCACTTGAACTATAATTTCCACCTGCAGCTGCTTGAGTTCCAAGATAGCGAATGATTACAATTCCTGAACCACCAGCAGCAGCACCAGTATTAACACCGCCGCCTCCAGCACCACCGCCAGTATTGGTTGAACCACCACCACCATTACCAGGACCGCCACCACCTGGAGCAGTTGCTGGAGATGATACTTGAAAATTTCCACCCGTACCAGCTGGTGTGCCAGTAACAGGATAACCGCCACCGCCACCGCCACCAGCATATGTTACTGGTGTACCACTCAATGGTGATGCTAAACCAGAACCACCGTCACCTCCTCTATTTTGACCTGGTGTTCCACCACTACCAACAGAGCCAGCCCCACCGCCACCTCCGCCACCAACAGCAGGATTAAGTGGAGATATTTGAGCACCATTATTTCCTTGACCTGGAGTTCCAAGTCCAAAACCATTTTGTTGTCTTGCGCCACCACCAGAACCACCGTCTGCATATGGAGTTACAGAACCACCGCCACCACGGCCACCACCAATAGCAACTATAGCTGGACCGAATATTGAATTTGATCCATTAGCAGCAGGTGTACCAGGATATCCACCACCTGAACCACCACCACCTACTGTAACAGTTCTAGATGTTCCTGTTGTCATCGTGGCACCAGATGCAGTTAAAAAACCACCAGCACCAGCACCGCCACCCAAATTTTCACCGCCACCACCACCACCTGCAACTACAAGATAATCAATTGTTAAATCAGCAGGAAAACCACCTAAACCGGTTGGAAAATTATATCCACTCGGCCTAATTAATTTGCCAACTTTATTTGCTTTTATAAATTTAATTGCTGACATTTTTAATTGATAAGATAATTCGTTAAGTTGGAACGGAAAGTTCCATCACCAGTAAAAGTATGTATTGATGTTGCACCAGGAGCTGGATTAGAATAATTACCACCAGCAGCTGCTTGAGCACCAGAATAACGAATGATTACAATACCTGAGCCACCGTTACCACCTGAACCTGTTTGGCCACCACCTTGACCGCCAGCGTCACCACCAGTGCCAGTATTAGCTGGGCCTGCACCACCGTCAGAACCACCTGGAGGTCTTGCTACGTTTTCTCCGCCATTTCCACCAGTTGAATATGTTACTGGACTACCTGAGTATGGCGATGCAGTACCTGATCCTGCGCCACCTTTACCACCAGGATTTCCACCTCTACTAGCACCTGCACCACCAGAACCTCCACCACCAGCACCAAGTGTTTGTCCTGCACCACCATCAGTTCCTTGACCTGGTGTTCCAAGTCCACCAGAACCACCCACTGCACCGCCGCCACCTGAACCACCGTTATAACCACCCGGTGTTGCAGGTGTTGCTGTTGGTCCTGAAGGATTTCCTGAACCACCTCCACCACCAGCAATTGCAGTCAATGAAGAAAATACACTATTAAATCCGTTAGCACCATGTGTTCCAGGAGCTGGAGAACCAGATAAACTTCCCACATTAGGACCACCTGCGCCACCTGCACCTACTGTAATAGAATAAGAAGTGCCTCTTGCAATTGCAAATGATGTACCAGTTAAAAATCCACCTGCACCTCCACCGCCGCCACCACCAGCATTATATACACCGCTGCCGGCACCACCAGCGCCAGCGATTACAAGATAATCAACAGATGTTGGGCCATTATCATTATCTCCAGCATTAGTGATTCCGGTTGGAAATGCGTATCCACTAGGTCTTACAAAAGAACCAGTTGGAGAAGTTTTTAGAAATAGTATCGACATATCACCTCAGATAAACTTAGGTGATTTCAACACCGAACGCTTGAAAAGAGATACTCGCTGAGTTTGTGTTTGCGGCTAATACTGCACCAGCAGGTAATGATAAACTCAAAGTAAGTGTCGCAGCGTCTGATGCTGGTATCGTGCTACCACGAATAATAAAATACATTCCATTAGAAGCTGGACTTGCAAAGTTAGCAGATGGCATCACAATCAAACTATATGAAGCATTTGATGCTGATTGATTTGCAATCTGAACTGAATTAATTACTGACGAAGTTGCAGCAGGAACCACATACACATTACTTTGTGTATTTGCGGATGGGTTTACTTGACCAAGAATTTTATAGGTATTAGGCATTATGTTAACTCTACTCCAAATACGTTGAACGATACGTTAGCAGCAGTTTCACCTGAAACAACAGCATTATTTACTGCAACAATGACCGATGCATTTAATGTAACACCTGGTGACAAAATCATTGTGTCTGCTCTAGGAATCGTAACACCTTTTATCATATAATGTTTGTTTGCTAATGTTTCATTGATTGGTCTAATCATAATATCTACGTTAGCATTAGCTGAACTTTGATTACAAATAGTAATTGTGCTAATGATTGCAGATGTTGCTGCAGGAACCACATACACATTACTTAGTGTGTTTGCAGTTGGTAATGTTTGACCTAAAATTTTATATGCTGTTGGCATTATGACCCCATTGCTGTAAAGAAAAACGGATGAGCATCCACACCCGTTACCACTTGTGTTGTTACTGTATTAATTCTACCATTTGCAGAAACAGTAATGATTGGATAATAGGCTGAATTGCCGTATGTACCAGTAGTAATGTTTATATTAGTAACATCGGTGTTTGCTTGAGCAAAAGCACCGTTAGCATAAACTGCAGCAGAACCACCAGTATTAGCAGCTGCAAAAGCAGAGTTTGCATACGATGCGGCACCGATGACGTTGTTTGCTTGACCGAAAGCCGCATTGGCATAACTTGCCGCTGAGTTGGCTACTGCAAAAGAACTGTTAGCATAAGTTGCCGCTGAATTAGCTGCAGCAGAAGGTAAAACACCAGAAGCTAACTTAGATGCAGTAATTGTACCATCTGGTATTTGTGAATTCAGTAAATTGTTATATGTAATTATCGTTGTTGCACGATATGTAACAATAATGTTATTTGCGCCAGAAGAAGGTGCCTCAGTAAATGTGATTACACCATTGGCAACAGAATATGAATTTATTGGATCCTGTTGAATACTATTAACAAGAACCTCAATCGCATTTGGGTCTTGAATGCCTGTTTGTGTTAACGAAAATTGTGTGCAAGAACCCGTACCGTTGAACCTTTCGGTTGAAACAATAAAAGAACCTACACCAGGCTGGTTGCCAAGGTATGACATATTATGTAATCTCCAAAACCGATACAATCACATCAGCAGAATTTGTTGCAGATGTTTGTACTTGCATATAATCTCCAGCTTCCATAACAAGTTTTTGGTCACCACCAATTGGTACTAATGCGCCACCATTAGAGATAGTCGCATTTTGTAGCATGAAATATGTTGTACCACCAGAAACAACAGTTACATTACAACTAATTGGTGATGAAGTTGTGTTACCAATCGTCATACCAATAATTGTGGACTGTGTTGCTGTTGGGCCAACATACGCATTAGCTGCAGTAGTGCTAGCGTTTTTCAAAAAATAATTTTTAAAATTGTTTGCCATTGAATAAATTCCTTAGTATTAATTCACTATTTATATTAACCTAATGCAATAGAAAAGGCCAAAGCCGATGCCTCAGCACTTTCGATTCTAGTGTATATTGCAGTATTTGAACTACCCACTAAAGAAGAAACATTAGCGGTTCCAAAATTGCCGTAATTTGTGGTAGAATTACTTAGTGTTGTATTTCCAGTAACAGATAGTGTGTTGGCTACGGTTATAGAACCGTTGACCATCATATCATCAAAACCAATGGAATCTAAAGTAATGTTTCCAGAAACAGTCAAGTTTCCAGAGATAAGAACGTCACCACCAAAATATCCATTCGAAGTAACATTTAGAGTTGAAATGTTACCACTTACATTAATGTTATTTGCATAGAGAGTATTAATGCCCGCACTATTACGGACATTTAATTGAGAACCAGTACCAGAAACATCTAGTTTTGTATTGGCAACAAATACAGCACCGTTACCATCAGTTAATGTGTTGGCAGTTGAAATTAAAGCTTGAGTGGCCGTTAACCAATGTTGGAACGTATTAGCGGTTGTTAATTGATTAATTGCCATCTCTGAACCTTGAGTTTGCTATGTTTTGCAATAAATTTTTAATTTCTGACATATCTTGTTCTATTTTTGCCAATCGATTTTGAGTTTCAGATTGTTCTTCTTTTTGCTTTTTGGCAATCTCTCTCTTACGAAGATAATCTTGCAAACCTTCTTTATCTGTATTTAGAACAGCTTTAGAATTCATATCCCTAACTAGATTATCATGTTCTTTTACTTTTGCATACATGATTATGTTCCAGCAGGCAATGCAATTGCACGGAAATCACGAACTTTTGGTACATCAACAGTAGACGTTCCAGTCATCACAATCTTAATTGCGAATGTTCTAAAGTTACTAAATGCAGTTGAACCAGAAGTGTATGATACAGAATTGTTTGCTGAACCATTTACACCTGGAGCATATGAAATTTCACGATAATCGTTATAATTGTTTGACACAAAATTAGTGTTATTCAATTGTGTCATTAACTGATAATTTTTATCTTCAAATGCATCAGCATCAGAAATAGAAAGCATTTTGTAATAAACACGAATATCAGAGAGTGCTGGTTTATATGCGGTCACATAAACACGCAAATCACCAGAATCAAATCCATCAGCTAAATTAACCTTGCGGGTAATATAACGAACATTTGAATTACCACCAGATTTCTTATCTTCACCATTGTAAGTGATTGTTGCACCTGTACCAGGTGTAGTGTTTGCATCAGTAATTGTGATTGTTGGTGATGTTTCGTAACCAGAACCAGCAGCTGTTAAATATACTGATGTAATAACATTATTAGTTACAACAGCAGCTGCCGTAGCACCTGAGCCACCACCACCGCTGATTGTTACAACAGCATTGGCATTAGTAGAGTAACCTGTGCCACCATTTGTAATTATAATACCAGAATTACTTAGTGGTAAATCATTAATGATGTTTTCAACCGCAATCATACTCATACGAGAAGTATCAATAAATGGTGCAATATCTGGATTGCTGGTAGCCATTGTAGCTTTAACTGTTAATGTTGTGTTAGCAGTTGTTGTTAATACACGGCGTCCATAACCATCAGTCATTGGGTAATCAGTTAATGGTGTAAATGGTAATAGTCCAGTTTTACCACCAGTAGCCTTTTCAGAATTGAATTGATATGAAATTGAAGTGTTTTCAACAGATATTCCATTTGCAATTAAATGCATTAAATCATATGCTGTGTTAGCAGAAGGATAATCCACATTGAATTGTGCTTCAGTTGTACCGGTACTAAATGTATATCTAAACAATCTAAACATCAAGTCTGAGTTTTGCTCAGCGGTCCATGTAGAACCGTTTTGTGATAAGAACAATGAACCTTGATATGGTTGTTCTGAAATCTGTCTTGCAGATACAGTATCTAATTTTCCAATCTCAGCCGCATAAGTTTCATATTTGTTAGAGTTAGATAACAACACAAAACAATGTTCACCAGGTTGTAAGAACAATGGAGAATCAAATACAAATTCTGTATACTTTGTTGCGTCATCCAAATCAGGTGAAGTTGTTGTTTTAACTTTATCTGGTGTCAATGTAACTGTTGAATATGGATAAACTAAAGATGTTGAAGGATATCCATTTACAACAGAACGAACTTGTAAAGTAATAGGTACAGTTGAATCTTTTGACTTGAAACAGAAACGAGCCTTAGACAAGAAAATACCTTGTGGGTAATTTGATGGTGACACTAAGAATGTTTGTGCTAATGGGTCATACCAACCAATTTGACGTTGAGAGATAGCTGTTGTTGTTACAACACGACTATCTTTAACGGAAACCCGTTGAGTTGTTGGAACAGTTGCAGAAATAATTGTGTTTTCTGTTTTTTGTAAAATACCTTGTGCAAAAAATGTAGCATCTCCATTTGTAGAAGATGAACCAATATCACCACTTGAAGTATCAATCAATCGGAAGTTTTTCTCACCAATACGGAATATTCCATTTGGTATATTGAATACACCAGCAACATCACCTGCAGCTGTTGTTGTTAAATTACCAATCGAATAAACAGAGTTAGAAGTTGGTGTAGTTGCCCATGTTCCAGTGATTGTTAATGTTCTTGTACCATCTGTATAAGAAGAAACAGTTGCAGACTGACCAGCACCGGTTCCAGATACAATATAAACTGTTTTTCCAGTATAATCACCAGTATTATTTGCACTTGTTACATCTACACTCAATACAATCGTATTAGATGTAGCAGAACTTACAAATCCAGAGTAGTGTTCATAACCATCAATTTTAATTGATGTGCCACTTGTTTGTCCAACTAAATTCATAGTTGCAGAATTCAACAATGTTGAAGGACTTAAATTAACTATAAATGCTTCTTTATTTGATGTGCGAACAACAAATGCTGTTGCATTAACTGTGCTTGTTGTAGTATTAGTAACATTTACAGCTTCTGGATTACCAGATTGTGTGATATATCCTAAGTTATTAGAACTTAATATAAATTTATTTGCTCGAGCAATGTATTTGTTTACACTAATGTTATCAAAGAATCCATAAAGTTCTGTGGTTGGTTTAAAATCAGAACAAGTAAATAATATACCACGTTCACGCATATATGGGATAATTGATACATCGATAACACGGTCACCTAATGATTCGGTAATTGATGATGGAAAAACTTGAGTTAATACACCAGCACGAGTATCTTTATTAGTAACAGTTGTTGTAGTGGTTTGAATAACAGCTTGGCGGCCGCCAGTATGTCCATTGACAGATGAAGATGTTGATGTGCCAGACCAATAAGTTTCCCAATTACCCCATTCGTAACTGAAAGCGTTTTGAGTAATTAAAGCCCATGCGTCTTTATCGCCTTCAAGATTTACAAGAACATCTGGTTGTTTATCAGTATCAATCCAAACATCTGATGGTGGATCCAACTGAATTTTACCAATGTAATTTACAATATTAAATGGATTAATGTTGTATACTTTTGAAGATTTATTTTGGTCAACAAAAACAGTATGTGTTGCTGTTGGCATCACGATTGGACCAGCTTGTAAATAATTAGATGAATTAGCTGAATCGAATGTCAATAGATGTGATGTAATATTAAATGTTGGTCTGATTTCTTTCTTTTTAGGGTCAACAGAAACAGAGTAATCAGCATTTGTTACATCAGCAACAGATGTACCATCAAATGAATCCACAACAATACCATTCTTAAATCGTGGTAAGTTTGTAGAATCCAAAATGGTCAAATCTTGTTTATTCAATGCATTTTGTTCAAGCAAAGAAAGTGAAGTGTAATACTCTAAATTACCAATACGTTTATCAATGTTGGCAATATCACGCATTGTATAACGTCTGTTATCAATGTATTGAACTTCAATTTCAGATGTATTGGCAACATAAGCCGGTTCACGGAGAATATACATTGTCATTGCACCTTCTTTATCAAGAGGCACAATTGGCGTCAAAGAAGGATTGCCTTGGACAACTTCAAAGGTACGATTTTTGTTCAATATTACCTTGTCTGTTCTTGGTAGATAATATTGATAATCTAAAATCACATCGGAACCATTCTCTGGAATCTTAGGACCAGTCGTGGTTGAATCAACATCGAAGCTGACAGTATTTGCTGTAACTGATGTTGTCGGTATTGTCCTAACTGGTCTATAATCAAGGCAATCTCTTAGTGGGTAAACTTGCCCTGTTGCCTGAGAGGTATAAACAGGAATAGCTCCGTAATTGTATCCAACATATGAATCTACGGTAAATAATCCTGCACCAGATGAACTAAAACGATTAAACTTAACAACTAAAGGACCAACAGGTGCAGCTACATCAGCTTTTAATCTAATAGATGAGTGGTCATAGAACGAATCACGTTGACCACTATCTAATGTGTAACGTGTTGTAACATTAGTTGCAGTAGATGCATTAGAAGTGGTAATCTGATTTCCATTGAAATCTAAAACAGAAACCAATTCAATTACATCAGGAACAAATAAAGATTGAATGGAATCTGGAGTTTTAAGAACTGTATTGGCCATAATATGAACTTGGCCATTTGCAGTATAGAGCATCACTCCATTATTTGCAAAAATGCTGGTGCCACCAGACGTTTGAATTGTTGAATTGGCACCAACATATGTTTTTCCTTTTGAACCAGGATTACTTGCATCTATCGTTGCAGTAATATTTGCAACCATGTTGTTACCAGAAGTAACAGTAATTTTACGAGTGCCTGTATCAACAGTAAATAAATTGGTAGGAATAATTTGACCAACAGTATATGGTGATGTACCAGAAGATGTTACAACAATTTGATAATTCTCAGCTTTAGCGGTAGAACTTGTTGCACTTGAAATTGTTTCACCTGTACCAACAGTTAATGCTGGAGATTGTGAAGATGAAAATGATTGTGATTCATACAAACGCTTGTAAGAATAATCAAAATTAGCAATTGTATTTTGTGCAACATAATTTTGACCAAGATTAAATAATAATGGTTCAAGATTACTATCTGAAATGAATGTGTCGTTATATGTTGAAGCTGGGTCTTTAGATGAAATATCAATATCAGCTGCAGCAAGACGAGTTGTGCTACTAACTACTGATAATGATTTAACATCATTAAATTCAAAATCAATAGACCAATTAGACAATGAATTTGGTGTGTTAACAAAAGGCTCAGAAAGTTGAATTGTCTGAGTTGCACCATTATAGTTTGTAATTGTTCTTGGTTTTTCACCAGCACCAGGACCGGTCAGAATTCTAAATTTAGCACCTGTATATGCATTATTGGCTGTAGAATATATTTGTGAACCAGTTATACTGTTTGCAATTTGAACGTAACCAGTATTTGTTCCCAATACAACAACATTACCACCAGTGATTGAACCAACATTCACATCAAACAGATATGTGCGATAGGTATATGTTGCAGAATTTTGTGTATTTGCAGATGTTTCAAATGCAATAGATTTAACACGAGCTGTACCAACCTTAGTGTTAGTAATTGTGCTAGAAGTTGTTACATTAATTACACTATTTGATACACAATGCAAATCTACTGTTTGTAAACTGTTAATTGGTAAAGAACCAAAATGTGTATTTGAATACACATAGTAACCATAGTCAGCAGTTAATCGTTTATCTGAAACTGAATCTGTTGTGCGTGGTTTATCAAATGTAATTGTTGTTGGTGAAATTGTTTCATATTCATAACCATAAACATATGCTTTACCTGGAGATAAAATAACATTAGCTTTTGCTGTATTAGCAGAACTTGTTTCTAATGCAAGTTTAAATGGTCGAACAGTATAGTTACCAGATTCATCATATGTTCTTCTGGCTAAAGTATCTTCAAGAACAGCATACTGTGGGTAAATTAATGCATAAGATAAAGTTCCATTTACAACTCGAGCCAATTCAATAAATTGTGAGTCATCAGTAGAATCAAGTGCTCTTCTAGAAAGAATTAAATCAATTTTAAATCTATCAGCACCTGGAGCTTGGAAGTTTGAAGCGTCTTGTGCTGGATCCAACAAAGATGTATCTTGTGTGGATTCAATAATAGATTCTGTAATTTCAAAACCAACTCTTACGTTAGATGATGTATTATATTTACTAATTGCAATTGTTTGTTCACTATTTTTAAGAAAAAATCCATCATAAAAATAAACACCATCAGTTACAGAAAATGTTTGTCCGGTTCCAACACCACCTGTTGCGACATTGGCAAAAACTGGACTATTTTCAACTGTGGTAATTGTATCACCAGCAGCAAATGGTGCACCTGAAATTTGTTTTACATAAACTGTTTTTGGTTCATTTGGTGTTACGCCAGTATTTGTATCATAAACAACAACCACTTCACCAACTTTTGTTCCTGCCACATTGGTGATTGTTTTACCATTAAAATTATTAATGTTAACAGCTGTACCGGCGTAATCTGTACTTACATTTAAATATGTGGTATCGTGAATGAATAATTGACCACCCGAAACAACGGAGCCATTTTTAAAGATATGTTGGCCAAAACGCTCTACTTGTTTTTGTAGAAGTGTTTGAGCTTGTGTCAATTCACGAGCTTGAACCGCATAACCTGGTTTGAACAATAGACGAAGAAATTTCTTATCTTCATCATAATCGTCATAATACGGATTGACATTAAAATTAGTATTTAACGACATTAAATAATTTCCTTAAAATCTGATAACAAATTTAATATTTTCGGCTTGACCATCTGCTCTTTGAATCTTTGTAACATTTTCGACATACTCAATATCACCCGTATATGGTTCGAACTCGGGGTCGTATCTTTTAACGACCGTTCTAGTAACACCTGATGTGGCACCAATTAATGTACCACCAACCGAAACATCACCTCTTACCTTAATTAGGCGAACCTCATTTGATGATTGTGAATTAACAAAACCATAAAAATAAGCGTTATTTGCCGCACCACCTTGATAAACAAATTCATTTAAAGTAAAAGGAGAACCAGCAACCAAAGTCAAATTAACGGTTTGAGAAATAACAGTATTTGCGTTAGATGTTGATACAGCTGCGGTTGCACCATATTTATACGGGTCTCTCAGTAAACCATACTGTCTTATTGAAGTTGAAGTGGAAATTAATCCATTTTCTGTTGCATCAACTTGACCAATTCTCTCAGAAACCATAACATTTGAACCATCCAACTCTTTGGCTGGGTTGAATCCATGGCCAGATTTTGGTGGTATAACGACCCTTGCGTTTGCACCAGTACCAGAACCATAGATTATGGCATTAGCATATGAATAACCAGTGCCCGTTACATCAATCGTAACCTTAGAAATTGAACTGTTTACGATGTTTGCAGTAGCTACTGCACCAGAACCATCACCTGGAATATAAACTCTGGTGCTAAATGTATAGTTATTACCTGTGCCACCACCATTTGCTGTGGTTGCAGACGAAATTGTAATGATATTCAATATTGTATTAACAGTAGAAACCAATGTTCCGACAGCAATACCTGTTCCACTTACAGACATATTGGCTGCAACATTATTGGTACTTCCTAAAGCTAGAGTTGTAACTCCAGTACCAAATGCCGTGGCAGTAGTTGTTGGATTTGCATATCCTGTACCACCATTTGTAACCATGATAGTGGTAATTTCACCTTCAACTACACTTGTTGAACTGACATTATAATCTAATTTTGATGTGGAAGTTGGAGCTGGTATCCAAGCGGATGTTAAAAACTTATTTGAAGCCTTAACATTATAAAGATACTTCCAAACATAACCATCTGCGGTAAAAATTGTACCGTTTGCAGTATTGTAGTCACCTGAAGGTTCTACTGTGGAAACGACATTTGCATTATTTGATAAACACTTATATACATTTCTTTGACTTGTCAACACATACATTGGTTGACTATTACCACCAGAACCAGTATCGGCAGTCAATAAATCACTAGTTGAGATTTTGTCATCAAATTGTTTATATCGTTTATTGGTAGACCAATTGATTCGTGGAACAACCAATTCAACATCATTACCAGTAATCTTTTTAGCCGCAAACATATTATCCCACACCGTTTTCTCATCGGATGTAGAATCTACAATTGAATTTGGTGATAATTCGTTTGCATAGGGAACATTATTGCCAATGAACAAATAACCAACCGTAGGTTGTGGTTCGGCAAAAGATTCTTTAAATTGCTCTGCGTTATTGAACGAGAGTTTTCTGGATGTGTATGAGGTAGCCATAGTAATTCTTTATTTATGCAATAATTATAAGTTCTTGGTTGTTTGCGGTCTGAGTAAACGCAGAAGAAACTCTCAATGTGGTATTACTCAAAATACTACTGATTGTTCGAATTTCAGAATTAACCGCAATCTGTGTTCCAATCGTAATAACATTATTAGTGTTGGCAACATTAAATAAGGTATTCGTACCAGTTACATATATGCTACTGTTAACATTAACGGATCCAGAAATGACATTACTTGAATAACTGAGAGTTGATATGTTGTTTGCCAGAATTGTTTCATCAACTCTAAAATCAGCATATTGTTTGAAACCAGCTGGATGAATTAAATTTTTGAACAACTCTTTGAATTTTGAAAATTCAACTTTTGAAGATAAAACATATGCATAATCAACATAATAATCTCTACCTTGAATTACACGTTCTGATGCGGAAAGAATACTGTCTGAAGTTGTCCAACGACCAGGAAAAGTAACATAACTTGGTTCAACCAATGAATTTGCGGTTGCAGTACCATCACCTTTTTGTGTCAAATTAATTGTTGGAGGTGTTTGATATCCCGCACCAGCATTTACAACCCTAATTTTTAAAATTGCACCTGGATCCTGGTCTGCCGTTGCAAATAAATTTTCACCATCACCCATCAATGCAATGACTGATAAATTGGCATTAGCACCGTTAACAGAAGAAACTGTAATCAATGGTAACTTGGTAGATTCATAATTCACACCACCAACAGGCAGCAAACCGTACAAACCAATTTTCTTTCCACCACCAGTTGTTGCAGAATTAAAATTGACATTCACATTAAGTGATGTGTTTGAAGTAATCGTGTTGATATATCGTGATTCATTATTAATCATAATTCTATCACCAACACGCAACTCATCTAAAAAGTATGTGTTTGTTCCAGTAACAGTTACGTTTGTGTTGCCATAAACATTTGATGTACCCGTAATTCTTGGTGGTTGTAATTCAACTTTAGTGATTGCACCAGTTGAAGATACATTAGTAATTGCCGCTGCAGCACCAAAACCAAAATTCATGTTACCCGTATTTGTGAAAATTAATTCGTCACCAATTTTATAACCATCACCCCCGTTATTGATATTAATTCGTCCTAAAGAACGAGTATAAAGAACGTGTTGTTCTTCTGTTGCACCATTAATGAAAGGTGCAGAATCAGCATCAAGTGTTGGAACAGATGCAAAAATTGCGTTAGCAAACAAAATTGCCACATTAGTAATTGGACCAATACTTGTTACATTTGAAAATGCCAAAGCATCTATGATTCGTGAATTAACATTTTCTGAAATTGAAGTGTTAGGAAACCCATAATTAGCATCACTAATATTAATTGAAGCATAGTTAGCAATTCTTGTTGTATCGACAACAAAAGTATTTGCACTATTTGCACCAGAAACATCTACCGCATCAATAGCAAGAACAAGAGATGCATTTGCTGTAGCACCAACAAGATTGACATTTGAACCTGTTTTAAAACCTGCACCACCAGCAAGAACACGAATTTGGTTAATGTATCCAGAAAAAACTTCTGAAACGATTGCTTCAGCTGTTTCTGTTTCACCACCACCTGTAATGATAACAGGGTCACCAACATTATAACTTGCACCACCATCAATCACATTAATTGTGGCAAGTGTGGATAGTCCAGAAACACGAATGTTTATTAATTCATCGTTGTCACCAATAACACTAAGTGTAGCATATTCACCATTATCAAAATTGCCAACAAGTGTTTTATCATTTACATATAATTCAAATGCTGATTTGGCATTAACTGTTTTTTGTGCAACTCTCTCAACGATAGCTGTTGCACCAGATGATGCACCAATAATTTGTCTATTTTCTAGTAACGCATAATTAAAATCATTATATAATATTTTAATTGTTGAATTGGCTGAAGGTGCAGTATTAAATATAACTTTCTTTGATTCACGGCGAACATTGTAACCAGAAGTTTGTTTAACATCGTTCACATAAACTTCAATTTCATTACTTGCTGCAATTTGTGCCATTTTAAATACAGTATTACCAGATGCAGTAGCACTAGACGATGTGTTGCCATTTGCAGTATAAGTGCTATACACATCTTGAGAAATTCTAAAAGCTTTTTCAATTAACCATTTACCGTCAGATGTTCGTAGAACATTTGATTTTGGTTTGATAACTTCAACTTCTTCATTAAAAATTAATTTAAAAAGAAGTTTAAAAGATTTTTCGTTACCTTTTGCAAGATACAAAGGCAACATTTGTTTAATTAAAAAGGCTTTATCTACCTGAACATCTTTAGGTAAGAAAGCAGCAAAAGTGTTAAGAAAATTATCTTCAAATTGGTCTATTGAGTAATCAACGTCTGAAAGATATCGAAGGTCTTTTGACTTATTCATTAAGTCATTTTTTTGGCCTGTTTGTTTATTTTCCAAAAACTCATAATAAGCTTCCAAAAAATGCACAAATGTTGGGTAATCGTCCCGAACAAATTCAGGTACCTGACGATTAATCAGTAATGAAACTTTTTGTTCAGACATTATTGTTTATTATTTTTTGTTAATGTGGTAACGATTGCTGTTGGGTCTGTTGAATCAATTGTGATAATAGTATTTCTCTTTGATTGAATAATACCTTTTTCAGCCTCAATTGTCATGCGAATCAAATTATCTGTTGAACTAACAGCTAAAAATCTTATATCGTTAACAACCACAAGGCCATCATCATAGTAAATTGTACCTGCATTAGCATTAATAATTTGTCTTTGTGCCAATGAATCATAATAAATGGTTCTTAAAGTACCAATTTTTGCATCAACAACAGCAAGTGCGGCCGCACCAAATCCATTACCACCGGAGATGGTTACAGTTGCTCTAGTATATTCGATACCACGATTTGTAACTGTAATTTTTTGAATACGGCCATTTACAATAGTTGCTTCTGCTGTTGCATTAGAACCATCACCATTAATTGTAACTGTTGGTGCAGTTGTATATCCAGAACCTGGGTCAACAACTTGTATTTCAGAAATACCTGTATATGACTGTGGTGATTCATCGAACTGTGCAGTTCTTAATGTACCAGTATTATCATATACATTAAATTCGGTCGATGTTAATTTATTTGTAATCGTACCACGATGTAAAGGTACATTAAAATAAATGTTATAACTTGCCGATTGATTTAATAAAGGTTCAAAACGGCGTTGAACACGAACAGTTGATTCTGAACCTAATATAGAATTAATATCAGTTGAATCAATGCTCTCTTGAAGTTTTGATAAAATAAAACTTGCACCAAATTTATTTAAGAATGTATTACGATAAGATATGATTGCATTTCTAATATTTGTTTTAATTGCATCTTCTGTTAAAACAGTTTTTCTTGGGTCATATTGCACAGAAGATTCAACAGACAAATACAAATATTCGGGGTCACGAATTTCTGCTTGAACAGTTACGATAGATTTTGGGTCAACAATTTCAGAAATAATACGAGCTTTCTCTAACTCTGAAATATAAAAATTTGTTTTTGGTTTTAGTGCAATAAAAACTTTACCATATACAGGTGTGGGTTCATCTTCACCACCCCAAACAGATAATGAATCTATACTGGTATATTTCGATTGAATATATGTTTCATAATCTTTAAGTGTCACCAATCTATTTTGATTAGCATATTGTGCGGCCGCAGAATATTTGATTGAATCAACAGATTCACGAATCGCACCACCACTGGCGGCTGCTACAACATCGATTGTAACATCGGTAAATCCACCAACTGAAGAATCAGCAATAAATCCATCAACAGAATTGGCTGGTATACCTGATGTTACAAGATAACTAACAGTAACAGTAGAACCATCGGTAAGAGCTTTGCCAATTACACCGTCACCAAAATATATTTCATAGTTACCTTTTTTAGATTCTTGTAAAAAATAAACTAATGATGTGGAATCAACATCTAAAATTTCTGTAACTTTATTATAAACTTGTGTTGCTGAATTTCCACTCACATCAGCTACAGTTACATACAATGTATTTGTGTCAATATTAGAATCAGGTAAAGTAAAAATTGATTTTGGATTTGAATTTCTATTAAATGTATAAACGTAATCAACCAATCTACCTTCATAGATTTCTAAATTTTCAAAATAATATGATGTGTTTGATTTAGTTACAGTTGTGTCTTTAAGAGTAACAAAATTATATGAAATGTTATCAATTAAATTTGAACTAAAACTAAAGCCTTTAGGAAGTGTTAAAGTTCCTGGTGTATCGTTTAAAGACGTTACCGTCATGTTGATAATTGCTTTAGGTGCAGAATAAGAAAACGGAACATAATTTAAAGTCTTAGCATGAGAAACAACCGAATCACGCAATAAAGCGGTATCCATGAATGCCTCATTGGCAACCATGTTTAAGTAGTAAGCATTATAATGAGTGTTATAAGCCAGAATATCCAACAGAATATTTAAACTAGAACCTTCAAAATCATAATCTGTAAATTCAGATTGTTGTTGTAGGTACGATTTTAAATTATTCTTGATTGTGTCAAAATCAAGGTCAGAAATTTGTAAACGTGCGTTTGCCATTTATCGAATCCGTTCAAGAAGGAAATTAATTATAATGGGTTGTGTCTGGTTTACAATGAAAAATTCCAAGTAAACTTTAAACCCATTATTGTCGAAATCGGCGGTCACATTTATATCTTTAACAGCCGCTCTAGGCTCATAGTTCACAATAGTCCGCTCTATTTCATTTTTTAAAGTGGTTGCCGTAATATTATCAAGATTTTCAAACAATAATCTACGAACATTTGAACCGATATCTGGTTGAAATGGTCTCTCATAGTAGTTTGTGAGTATTAGATTTTTGATGGAATTGACAACAGCCATCGGTCCGATGACTCTATTAATGTCTTTCCGAACTGGATGAATGGTAAAATTCAAATCCAGGTCTTTAAAATCTCTAACGATATCTGTGGTTACGGTTGCCATATTCTATTTATGGGTTAATTCTGGAAAGTAATTTGTCGGAACCAATATAATTATTGGCCATATTGTAGTCAACTTCTCCCATATTTGAGAATTCCGACACAACTCCGAAGTCTTTAATAACTTCATTACTGTTACGGAAAAACTGAACATCATGGTTCTTTCTAACACTAATTAAATTATTTGCGGTTTCAATATGTGAAATGATTAAATTTACCGCATCACCAGACAAACTGGAATTACCAGATGTTATTGAATTATTCAAAGTAATGAAATCATTATAAAGAATGGTATTATTTGATTCTAGTTGGTCGTTCACAAACAAACTGGTAAAACTACCTAGTGCAGCCGAAGCGTTTGAAACTCCATCGGTCTGAAAGGTCAAATAAATTAAAAACTTACCAAAACCCATGGCACTTTGTCTGTATGGAAATTGATTGGCGTCCACACCACCATCTTCAACAGCGGTTACAGAAAGATTATCTGTGTGAGATTTAAATCCATTTACAGATATCATAAAGTTATTGGCAGTATTAGCTAAGATTTGTTTTGTATTAGCAGTACCAAAAGGAAAACCAATATTCATTGTTGTTTTAAAAATAGAATTTGCATTTTCATACAATGATATACAAAGGTTTGCAGTTGGATTTTTATAGTATCCATCAGTATCACTATTTGCAAGGTCAGTTACTTGCCATTCGTGTGGTAAAAAATTTGGAGCTGTATTTAAATGTTCTATTGCATTGTTTGATAGTGCCATCATGCCAACATTGTTAGCATCAAAATCGAATCCTAATCTTCCATATACACTTGCCATTTTATTTCCTTTTCATAATAAATTAAGTTGAAACTTTAGCTTCACCAGTACCTGATGGTCTGTGTATCAGACGTTTAACATAGTTGAGTACATCAGACTGCCAAATTGCGCCGCCAATAATCGTTGAACTATACAACGAAGAAATATAAGGTGCAAAAACAGATATACCAAATGTTCCCGAACCTACAGCATAAACAGAACCAGGAACAGCTACAGGTACACCCAAAGATAAACCTCCTGATATTGAAACGAAACCAAAACTACCGGCAAAAACACCACCACCTAATTCGTTACCGGCAGTAAGACTATCACAAGTAACGATACCATCAGAAGTCATTGAACCTTTAACATAAAGGTGTGAATCCAAATACAAATGGTCGGCAGCAGCCATTCTAATTGCACCACCAAAATTTTCATTTGCAGTAATTGAAATATCTTCATCACCAGAAAAACTTATGTCACCTTTAGCTCGAGTGTTCATTCTACCAGCAACTTGTAGATTATAATCACCTTTAACATCTAGATTATAATCACCACGAACTTCCATATTGCAATCACCTATAACGGTCACACTACAACGACCTTGAATTAAAACATTTTTATTTTTAATTGTAATCTCATAATCATCACCAAATACTTTATGTACTTGGTCACCATTGGGGTGCATTTCAATAAAGGTTAAACTTTTACCGTGTTGCAAACGAATTCGTTCACGGGTGGGTGTGTCATCCATTTCAAATAGATGACCACTTTCCGTTTGCTTTGCATCATTATAAGGATACAAAGGTTGATATGATGTGTTCGCAGCTGATTCTGGTTCTGTCCAACCCGTATCACTTGGAATTCCAGGTACGTTTCCTAATTCTGGTAATGTTGCCATATTATAAAGCCGGTTTTGTTATAGTTAAAAGTTTTTCATTCAAATCAGTTTTATCTGGAAATCCAAACTGTGCCAATTTATTTTGTCCAGCATTTGTTAAATCGGATGCAGTAGGATTTTCAGAAGTATATTTTTGTATTGTATTATTAGCTGCATCTAATTCGGCTTGATTGACAGGAACTAAAATACCAGCTGTTGCCGCAACTGGAATTTGAACTGCTAAAAGAGCCGCCTCTGTCACCTTACTTATCGTTTCTCCAGTCGCCTTAGCCGCATCTTTTGCAGCCGCAATCAAGTCTGAAAATCCATTTTCACCTTTACCACCTAAATCTTTTGTTGCTTCTGATATTATATCACTAAAAATACTTTTAATCAACTTTAATAATCTAGCTAAACAATCAGCAAGTAGTTTCAACAAAGCAGCAGGCAAACTTAAAATCCATTGTATAAGAGCACGAAGTTTTGTGATATAAGCCAAAACATATTTTTCAAAATCAATAATTGGTTGTATAATTTCTTTATTGATTCTTCTCAATTCAGCCGCAAATGCTTTCAGTTTGTTTATGATATATGAAAATTTGCCTGTTCTATCACTTAAACCCAAAAGTTTCATTATTTTTTGAATGGCTTCTCTTATGAATCTACCAATGGCTTTAGTATATTTTTTCAAAGCAATATTCTTCTGCATTTCAGAAATGAAATCGCAAACGTGGGCTCTTTTTTTATTTGTTGCATCGATGATTGTACCCTCAACTCTACCATAACAAGTACCTGGAGTATTTGATGGAGTTCCAGATTGTGGTGCATCACCTGTGCGAACACATTGTGGTGGTGAATTTTCTTTTGCTAATCCATTAACAACAATTACACCTCCACGATTTACTGGAAAGGTCTCAACTGGCATTTAAATTATTCCTCATGGTTTTAGTCCTGGTAAAACACCCATCATAACGGGAATTTGAGCTTGCTCACCATCCATAAAAAATCCAAGAACCCAATCACCAACTCTTGGTGCAGAGAAATTCTTTGAATTGTTAAGTGGTATTAAGGCTTGAGCCCAAGGTAAATTTGCTGTAGGTAATATGGTAGGATTCTCATTATGCCACCCAAATATACGAACTTGGCATCGACCAACAGCCATTGGGTCAACACGATTTTCTACAACACCAACCCACCATATAAATCCATTTTTACCTGCAAAATTAGTATTCATCACATTAATGTTGCTGTTAACAACTCACCCGTTAATTTTTTAAAGAAAGGTCTATTCGTAGAATCTGTTGCTACTTCAATAATAGTTTCATGCATATCACCTTTAATCATTTGTCTTGTTGCAGTAACTATATATTTACCACTTAAAGTTTCATCCAAAGCTTCACCTGCATCCGGTTTGGTTGATTTAACTGGCATACTTAAATTAATTATAGTACCAGAAGTTAAACCAAAATTACCTGGAAGATTTAAGTGTATTGTTGACTGCAACAAATTTGCAAATATAGGAGCTCTCTGAAACACATATGCGTGAGTATCATCAATGATTGTTCCAGTTTTTGGGTCATTTGTTTTTACCCAAGGTGTTGCGCCACGAAAAGATTGAAATGCATACAATGAAACTTTAGAATCAAACATCTGTGCAGAATCTTTACCTTGTCTATTAACAGCACCCGTAAAATTTGGATATTTGTTCAAGTGAGCTTCTGTTTTGCCATATGTTTGTTGAAAATCGATTCTGTTGATACTAACTTTTCTTGTTAGTGGGTCAATACCGATAAATTTACCAGCATAAACACCATTTTTAATATTTTCAATTAAGTCAGTAGAACTAACCACTTTAGCTTCACGAGCACCATAAAATTCTTGTCCACCAGAATCAGCAAGATTTTTTGGTTCAAAATTAACATTCATTATTGGTGGAGTTTGAATCAATGTAGATAATGAAACGAAATTGTAACCATACTTGTTTTCAAAAAATAAAAAATTAGGCAAAGATTCTGAATTGATAGCTTTTTTTGTTAACCAATCCATTGTGTCAAAAGGTGTTAAACCAGGAATAATTACTTCATGCACACCTTTGGTTTGTTCTATTTGTTTTATTTTATTACTTGAAACATCAAGATATTTTTTTAAAACAACACTCACAATATCACTATATGTACCAGTAAATGGTTGAGTAAGTTTCTGTTGTTCTGAATATATCAATTCATCTGAGGCAAAATATAAAATATAAAGCTCAGAGTTTTGATTTACGTTTTCTCTTTCACTTTGTTTATAAATTCTAAAAGTTTTTTTGAATGTGGTTGGTCCAGATTCTTCACCCTTTAAAATTTCCATTGAAAGATATTCACTACCATCAAATAGAAGTTTGTTCGATAAACCAATCGCATCTTGAATTAAAATATCACCACGAACACAAGGCATAAACATACTGTCATATATGTTTATTTCTTGATAAATGCCTGTAATGTTAACACTACCCAATTTTGTGATAAGTGTTAAGTCCTTTATCTTAAATTGAGTTGATTGAGATAAATTAAGACTCATTGGCTAAAAACATTCTTTAATTCTTGTTCAAGTGAATAAGCAAATTCTGGTTTCAAAATTTTAATTTGTCTTTTCTTTTCATTCTCATCAATTTCATAATCATAATATGATTTTGTTTCTTTAGATGTATCAATTTTTATTTCGTTACCATCACTAAGTGTTTTATTGGTTGATGTTGTAACAACATTTGCATATGTGTTGGCATCAACACGAACTTTACTTTCGGAATAATCACCCGTTCTTATTGATGTTCGTTTTTCAACAGAATAATATGAATGAGTGTTCTGTTGTGACCACATTAATCCAGTTTGACCAGCAGAAGTATTTGCATTTGCCGTATATTTGTCATTGATAAATGCTGTTAATGTTCTATATTCTAAAGGCCAATCATATTGTGCATCAACAATATCATTCATCATCAAAACAATCCAATGACGTTCTGGTGAATCATACATTTTTGATGCTATAATTTCTGGTGTATCATTTTCTTGCACATTATATTTTTCATAAATTGATGTATTATCTTTAAACGATTGTTCAATAGAAAATCTAGATATGATGTTTGTAACAATATCTAAACTATAAGGAGTATTTTCTAAACTATAATAAGTTTTAGGAAATTTACTAAAATATTTTGCCATTATTTTTCCTATTACATTTTTACGCCAGAAGGAACACCTTGGAAAGGCGTTGTATTAGTTCCAGCACGAATATTAGGCAATAGAGGACTACCTTTAACAAGGTATTCTGTTTCTTTAAATGACAAACTCAATCTGATACCAACAGGCATACCTGTTCTACCCATTCGAGGTAGTGATTCACCTTCAACTTCATAAGTAGCAAAACCTCCTGGTGCATAGTCAGTTTCAATACTAGTTAAAACGCAAGTTGAAATTTTTGGTATGTTTGGATTAACCAAACCATTATAGTAAAATGCAATATCAAATTCAGATGGTGGATATAAAAAGTAACCACCACTATTTTTAACCAATTCTGGTGCTTGGTGAAATCTGAGTAAATCAATAATCTTTTGAACTTCCAATGCTTCAACTTCAGACCTTGCAAACATCAAAAAGTCAAATCTAAATGTTCTAAATTCTGGTGAAGAATATAAAATTTCCAACATCGGATTTTGAACTTTACCACCACTACCAGCGGTAAACATAATTTGGCCAACACCACCAGGAACTTGTTGTGCTAAGTAATTAAACAAAAATGGAGATAGATTTTTTGTGATTGCGGCCGCATCAGCTTTATTGCCACTATTTCTATATGTTTCAGTAGCAGAATTTAACATCGAAAGACCAGTTTGTGCCGCACTACCACCTGGTGATACCTGAGAATATCCCTGATTGTATGAAAAATTTAAAGTGCTTGGCATATAAAGAGCAACCGTATCTGTGATTCTTCTAATTGTTCGTACACCAATATTTTCATCTATGTTAGAAGCAATCGCTTTAATTGCATCTAAACCAGCACCAGTAACATCTTTAACTCCTTCTGGTGCAATTGAACCAACAAAATTTACAGCAGATTTGACAACTTGTCCAACAGAAGTTGAAAGTAACGCATCGGTTGCCGCCTGTGCAAGTTTTGATGCATTAGCTAATCCTGCGGCCGTATCGTAACCACCAAATTGACTAGATACTAATTGTTTATTGGCCAACACGGACGGTAAAGCTGACTCAACTTTAGTACCTGGAAACGATGTATTAATTTGTTCATTAATGTTTATAAGTATATAATGACCTTTGTCGGCCGCACCTAAATCAATTGGATATCTGAATAATCCAGTTTTGTATTTTGAATCAGCCAAAGCACTAGTGCCAGTTCTAGCATCGGTGCCAAAACTGATACCACCACCTAAAAGGTTAAAAAGTCCCATTGAAATTCCTAAAAGAGTTTACTAGATATTTATATGACATTCGGTAAGAAAACCTATAAGGGTCGGTTCCAACCCAAAAATCCAAAGAAATACAATGGTGATGCCAACAACATCATCTATCGGTCTACATGGGAATTGCGTGTTATGAAATGGCTGGATGAACACACCAGCGTTATTTGGTGGGCATCTGAAGAACTGCCTATACCATATAAATCACCTCTGGATAACAGAATACATCGTTATTTTCCAGACTTTATTGCCAAAATCAAACAAAAAGACGGTTCCGTAATGACTTATATTATTGAAGTGAAACCGTTAGAACAAACTAAAATGCCCGTTCAAAAGAAGAAAACCAAACGATATATTCGTGAGGCTGCGACTTATGTGGTGAATCAAGAAAAATGGAAAGCTGCGGATATCTTCTGTCAGGAACATGGTTGGAAATTCATGGTGATGACTGAGAAGGAGCTAGGTATCTAATTTCAAAGCGGACACCGATACTTATAAGAAATCCTCAAGTTTCTAAGGTAATAATGAGGTTTAATTTATTGACATAAATAAAGAATGGCATATTTAATAGAACGAATAAAAGAACAACTTGCGGCATCGGGTTATAAACCCAGAACTACTGCCGCAAGAGATTGGCTAAGGTCTAAGATACAAGACTTGAAACCAACTCGCCAATCGGTCCTAAACGACAAGGAACGACTTAAATCGAATACTATAATCGGTCGTATGTATTTCTATTACTACGACCCAAAATTGAAAGATGAGTTGCCATATTACGACAGGTTCCCATTGGTTATACCGATAGAACGATACCATGATGGTTTTTTAGGGTTAAATTTGCATTACATAAGCCCAAGGCAACGCATCGAACTTTTGGATGCCCTAAGTGATTTTGCCAATAATTCGAAATATGATGAAACAACAAAATTGAGATTAAGTTGGGCAAAATTAAAAAATGTGGGTAGAGCTTTTAAAGCAAAACCTTGTGTGAAAAGATATCTTTTTAAACACGTTGATAGTAGATTTCTTGAAATTACCGCAGATGAATGGGATATCGCTGCACTATTGCCATTTCAAGATTTCAAAGGTTCAACAGCAAATAAAGTATACAACGATTCTAGGAATAAATTCTAATGCCTTTTTCACCACAACTATTTTTATCAAACATTAAAGCAAAAGATGGATTAGCTAAACCATCTAGGTTTGAGGTGATTGTTCCTATACCACCGTATAT
>Ga0222712_10000066_pt1 | contig 137025 bp, 101 predicted proteins | sample C33_657DmetaG_FD_165043 | JGI IMG/M metagenome (GOLD analysis project Ga0222712, IMG submission 165043) | Estuarine water microbial communities from San Francisco Bay, California, United States - C33_657D | ecosystem: Environmental > Aquatic > Marine > Unclassified | place: USA: California... | reverse complement strand
GTAAATTCTTTCAATCGCTGCTTTTTCCTTTTCCGTGTTGTATGAGGCCTTTTCCGATTCAAATATTTCAGCAATTTCCGGCAGGTGTTTTTCAAATGCTGCAATGATGTTGTTGACCTGCCAAACGAAAATGCCTGCATTCCAAAGGAACTCACCACTGGAAACAAAGGTTTTTGCAAGTTCGGTATTTGGCTTTTCAGTAAAGGTTTTCACCTTGTAAACATTGTCGCTGGCTGGTTGCTGCTCAAACTGGATATAGCCATACCCCGTGTTCGGGTGTGTGGGTTTGATGCCCAGCGTGATGAGTGCCTTGTGGGCTTTCACAAAACTCAATGCTTCAAGGCAAACTTTTGTAAATGCAGTGTCGTCCAGGATGATATGGTCTGCCGGTGCACAGATCAGTGAACCTTTTTCATTCAGTTGTTGCAGCTTGTAGGATATGTATGCGATGCAGGGTGCTGTATTTTTTCTGGAAGGTTCTGCAACAATGTTCTTGGATGGAATTTCGGGCAACTGGTCTCTTACGATTTCAACATATTCTTCGGATGTAACAATGTAGATATTCTCTTCCGGAATGAATTTTTTGAAACGATCGTATGTGGATTGAATCAGTGTTCTGCCTGTGTTGAGGATATCGAGAAATTGTTTGGGGTAAGAGCTGCGGCTCATGGGCCAGAAGCGACTTCCGATTCCTCCGGCCATGATGGCCACATAATGGTTGTTGTTGATCATATCTGTGGGTTAAATGATTCCCTCCTTGACGAGGTCATGCAAGTGGATTACACCTGCATAGTGTTTGTTTTCAGTAACAATCAGCTGTGTGATGTTGTTTTTGCGCATCCTGTCCAGGGCGTCCACTGCCAACGCATCTGCTTCCACTGTTTTGGGATGTATGCCCATGATGTCTTTTGCTTTTGTGTGGATGATGTCACCACCTTTTTCCAGCATCCTTCTCAGGTCGCCGTCCGTAATCACTCCTGCCAGTGTACCTTTTTCGTCAAGCACTGCTGTCAGTCCAAGCCTCTTCCTGGTAATTTCTACAATCACTTCCTTGAGGGAACTGTTTTCGGTTACCGATGGCTTTTCGTTTTGCTGGCTCAAGTCAGAAACGCGCAGGTACAATTTTTTACCCAGGCTTCCTCCTGGGTGAAATTTTGCAAAATCGGAGGTAGTGAATCCTTTCATTTCCATCAGGCAAACTGCAATGGCATCCCCCATGGCCAATTGGGCCGTTGTGCTTGATGTTGGGGCAAGGTTGTTGGGACAGGCCTCCTGACTTACGGTTGTGTTCAGAACAATATCAGCACGCTGGGCAAGGGAAGAGTTCATGTTTCCCACCATCGCAACCAGGGTATTTCCCGTATTCTTGATCAGGGTGACCAATACTTTTATTTCAGGGCTTTCTCCGCTTTTGGAAATGACCATCACAAGATCTTCCTGTTGTATCATGCCAAGATCACCGTGAATTGCATCAGCGGCATGCATGAAAATGGAGGGGGTCCCTGTACTGTTGAGCGTGGCAACGATTTTTTGACCGATGATGGCACTTTTTCCGATTCCGCTGATGACCAGTCGGCCCTTCAGCGCATGCAGCAGTTGTACCAAATTGACAAAAGATTCGTCAATGAATTCCCGCAGCTCCATGATGGATGCCGCTTCAAGGGAAAGGGTATTTTTTGCTGTTTCCTTGATGGAATGTTTCTGCATTTGCAAAGGTTACAAATTCTGTTGTAGCTGGCTGAACTGCAAAAGTACCATATTTCACAGATGTTTAGGAGGCTATTGTACGCGGAATTCTGCCCTATTATCGGTAAATTTGTTAAAACCTCGTTTTGTAGGATACCCGAAAAGGAGTAGTTTGTTTGGTCTTTGGCCAAATTATTCCCCATTCATTAAACAACATCAGCTTTAACCTATAATGCCTTCTCCGAAAAACAAAAAAACAGCAGCCCCGCCAGCAGGTAGCTCCACCGCCGGCAAGGACCTTCATTCACCACTCAGGCAATACTTTGGCTTTGATGCCTTCCGCGGCAACCAGGAAGCCATCATCAACAATGTGCTGAACGGCAACGATACTTTTGTCATCAAGCCAACAGGGGGAGGCAAGAGCCTTTGCTATCAGCTTCCTGCCATGATCAGTGAGGGCTGCGCCATTGTTGTTTCTCCCCTGATTGCCCTCATGAAAAACCAGGTTGACCTGGTGAGGGGATACAGCAGCAACGACAATGTCGCCCATTTCCTGAACTCTACCCTTACCAAAAAGGAAATCAAAGAGGTGCACGACGACCTGAACGCCGGAACCACCAAAATGCTCTATGTTGCCCCTGAAACACTCACCAGGCAAGAGAACCTGGACTTTTTCAGTGGATTGAAAATATCTTTTTTTGCGGTGGATGAGGCCCATTGCATATCGGAATGGGGCCATGACTTTCGTCCGGAGTACCGCCGGCTGAGGGAAATGATGGACCAGATTGATGCAAAGGTCCCAGTTATTGCTTTGACGGCCACTGCAACGCCCAAGGTGCAGGGAGACATTGTTCATAACCTCGGACTCAGAAACCCTGCCGTTTTTATTTCCTCCTTTGACAGGCCCAACCTTGAATATGAGATCAGGCCCAAAATCAGGAAAGACCAGACCATCAAGGGTATGGTCAAGTTCATCCACGACAACAGGGGTAAGAGCGGGATCATTTATACGCTGAACAGAAAAACAACAGAAGAACTGGCGGAGCTGTTGAACATCAACGGCATCAAGGCAGGGGCATACCATGCCGGGCTTGACAGCAAGCTGAGGGCTGAGCGCCAGGACAAATTCCTGAATGAGGACATGCAGGTGATTGTGGCCACCATCGCATTCGGGATGGGGATTGACAAACCGGATATCCGTTTCGTCATCCATTACAATATTCCCAAAAGCCTTGAGAATTATTACCAGGAAACCGGCAGGGCTGGCAGGGATGGCATGGAAGGAAAATGTGTCCTCTATTATTCCCATAAGGATGTTTCCAAATTGGAACATTTTCTTCGCGACAAACAATTGAGCGAAAGGGAAGTGGGTGCACAATTGATTGATGAGATGGTTGCATTTGCCGAAAGCGGACAATGCAGAAGGAAGGTCCTCATGAATTATTTTGGGGAAAAATACAGCACCGCCAATTGTGGTGCTTGTGACAATTGCCTGCATCCCAAAGAGCGCATTGAGGCCAAGGCAAACGCGGTCAAGTTGTTGAAGGTCATCAAGGCCCTGGATGAAAGGTTTGCGGCAGACTATGTGGTGAACATTACCATCGGCCGGCTCATCCCACAGATCAAAATGTACAGGCACGATGAACTTCCTGTTTTTGCAACAGGCGACGATGAGCCTGATATGTATTGGACATCGTTGATTCGGCAGATGTTGCTGGAAGGACTGCTTCAAAAGGACATTACTGAACATGGGATATTGAAGATCAGCAAAGACGGAGCGGCTTTTCTCAAAAAGCCAACTTCATTCTCCATGATCATGGGTAACTTTTATGAAGATGCCAACGAGGATGATGATGAGACAACAACGGATGCAGGGGGCACCGCTTCCACAGATGCGCAACTGTTTGAAATGTTGAAGGACCTCAGAAAGCAATTTGCAAAAGAGAAAAAACTTCCACCGTTTGTCATCTTTCTTGAGTCATCCCTGGAAGACATGGCCACGCAATACCCTACCACACTGGCTGAGCTGGAAAAAATCAGTGGCGTCAGCAAGGGCAAGGCCATTCGCTATGGGCAAACTTTTGTTGACCTGATTGAAAAGTATGTTGCTGAAAATGATATCACAAAGCCAGATGATTTTGTGATGCGGAGCGTCGTGAACAAGAGTGGAGACAAGGTTTTCATCATACAGCAGGTAGATAAAAAAGTATCGTTGGATACCATTGCAAAAAACCGCGACATGAAAATGGAGCAGCTGTTGGAAGCCATGGAAACCATTGTCGCCAGTGGCACAAAACTCAACCTGGATTATGCCATCGACCAGATGGTGGATGAGGATGACCAGGAAGACATCATGGAATATTTCAAAAGCTGCGAAACGAGCAGCCTCGATACAGCCAGAGAAGAACTGGCAGACCTTGACCTGGAGTGGGAGCAACTGAAAATCATGCGGATAAAATTTCTCAGTGTTTATGGCATGTAAGCCATTTTTATAGTCTATCTGTTTTGTGTACTATTGCAACAGTGGTTATCTTTGTTCCTCAATTCTAATTGATGAACAGCATAAAACAGGTATTGGTCATGATTGCATTTTTGATGGGAATCATATCTGACGCAGCAGCGCAGGCAGGTGCAAGAAAGTACAGGAATGAAATTGTTGAATGGGACAGGAAGCGGATGGAATCCTTGAAATCTGCAACAGGCTGGGTCAACCTTGCTGGTCTTTATTGGCTCAAAAAGGGGGAGAACCGCTTTGGGAGCGCTGCAGAAAATGAGTTGGTCTTCAAGGAAAAGGCTTTTCCGGCCTTGCTGGGAACCTTTACGTTGTCAGGAAATGAAGTGAATTGGAAGACGGCAGCAGGAAACGACGTGCTCATCAAAAATGAAAAGACTGCTGCTGCCACCATCTTCAGTGGCGATGAAAAAAATGCAGCCGTACTGGCTTTTCAAACCTTCCGGTGGAGCGTCATCCAGCGTGAAGACCTTGTGGGCATCCGTTTTCGGGACCTTGCCAGTCCGTTGCTCCAAAAATTGCAGCACATTGAGCGGTACCCCATCAGAAAAGAATGGAGGATCAATGCCCGCATCGAAAAATCCCTCCTGCCATCTGTCTCCATTTTAAATGTACTTGGACAAACCGTTCAGGAAAAATCTGCGGGCAAGCTGGTGTTTGCGTACAAGGGTCAAACCTTTAAGCTGGACCTGGTTGATGAGGGAACCACCAACTTGTTTGTATTGTTTGGAGATGAAACCAACGCAAAGGAGACCTATCCCACGGGAAGGTTTTTATATGTTCCAAGGCCTGATGCAGATGGCAACACCGTCATCGATTTCAACAAGGCCTATAACCCACCCTGCGCATTCACACCCTTTGCCACCTGCCCCATCCCGCCAAAGCAAAACATATTGCCCATTGCCGTAAAAGCAGGGGAAAGAAAGATTCACCTGTAGCCCATTTATTCTGTAACTTTTGCCATCAATAATGATCGGATCATGGCAGAAGAACTCAGGAGCCGCGGTTGGTTTGGCCGCAAAGACAAGGACGGAATCATTTACAGGAGCTGGATGAAAAACCAGGGCATGCCCAATGACATGTTTGACGGGCGCCCAGTGATTGGCATTTGCAATACTTTCAGTGAATTGACACCCTGCAATGCACATTTTCGCGACTTTGCCGAAAGCATAAAAAAAGGGGTACTCGAAGCCGGGGGTTTTCCGTTGGAATTCCCGATCATGAGCCTTGGGGAGACCCTGCTCAAACCAACAGCGATGTTGTTCCGCAACCTGGCCAGCATGGACGCAGAAGAATCCATCCGTGGCAATCCGATCGATGGCGTGGTCTTGATGACGGGTTGCGACAAGACAACCCCCTCCACTGTCATGGGTGCGGCCAGCGTGGGCCTGCCGACGATCGTTGTTCCTGGAGGACCCATGTTGAATGGCCGTTACAAAGGGCAGACCATTGGATCCGGAACACATGTCTGGAAATTTGATGAAGACATGAAGACCGGGAAAATGACCCAAGAGGAATGTGAATTTGCTGAAAGCTGCATGAGCAGGAGCATTGGGCATTGCATGACCATGGGAACCGCCTCGACCATGGCCACCATGGTGGAAGCGCTTGGGCTTACCCTGAGCGGGGCATCCGCCATCCCGGCTGCTGACTCCAGAAAAAAACAGATGGCCCAATTGAGTGGAAGGCGAATAGTGGAAATGGTCAGGGAAAACCTGACCATCGACAAGATACTCACCCGTGAGGCATTTGAAAATGCCATCAAGGTGAACGCTGCTGTTGGCGGATCTTCCAATTTCATCATCCACCTCTTGGCCATTGCCGGTCGGATAGGGGTTGACCTGAAACTGGATGATTTTGATGAACTTGGCAGCAAGATTCCCCTGTTGCTGAACCTCATGCCTTCCGGAAAATACCTGATGGAAGATTATTACTATGCTGGCGGATTGCCGGTGATATTGAATGAGCTGAAAAAAGAACTTCACCGCAATGTCATTACCGTGACTGGGAAAAACCACCACGAAAACATTGAAGGCAATACAGCAAATTATAACAGCGATGTAATTGCAACCATGGATCAACCTTTGATTGCGGAAGCCGGCTCTGTGGTGGTTAGGGGGAACCTTGCTGCCAATGGTGCGGTGATCAAGCCCTCTGCCGCAAGCCCTGCACTGATGCAGCATACAGGGCGCGCAGTGGTTTTTGAAAGCATTGAAGATTACCATGCACGCATTGATGACCCGGCACTGGACATTGATGAGAACTGTGTGATGGTCTTGAAATACGTTGGACCCGTTGGATACCCGGGCATGCCGGAAGTGGGCAACATGGCATTGCCGAAAAAAATTCTTGCCAAGGGCATCAAGGACATGGTACGCATCAGCGATGGCAGGATGAGTGGAACGGCATATGGCACGGCCGTATTGCATGTATCGCCGGAAAGTGCCATTGGTGGTACGTTGGCCCTGGTGGAAAATGGAGACATGATTGAGTTGGATGTTCCCCAACGAAAACTGCACCTCCATGTCAGTGATGAAGTACTTGCACAAAGAAAGGCAAACTGGACCCCCCCCAAACCGGCCGCCAGCAGGGGTTACGTGAGTTTGTACATCAACCATGTGGAAGGCGCAGACAAGGGTGCCGACCTTGATTTTCTCAGGGGAAGTTCAGGGAGCACTGTGACCAGGGATTCACATTGATGGTTTAAACCCAAATACGATGACCATTCTCATCATCATACTTGCCATTGCCTTGCAGGTGTTCCTGTCTGTCAAAAAAATAAGTCCTTTTATTTCACTGCTCATGGTTGCCATTGCAACAGGATTGTGTTTGGGCATGCCCGCTGCAGACCTGCTCAAATCCATCGAAAAAGGTGTTGGCAGTACGTTGGGTGGTTTGGCCCTGATCCTTTGCCTGGGGGCCATTTTGGGTAAAATATTGGAAGAAACAGGAGCGGCAGAAAAGATTACCATCACCCTAATACATGGATTTGGTGCAAAAAAAATCCAATGGGCCGTCATGCTTACGGGATTCATGATTGGCATTCCCCTTTATTACAATGCAGGCTTTGTGATACTGGTTCCTCTGGTGTTCATGCTGGTCCGCAAAACAGGGCTACCCCTTTTGTACATCGCCATCCCCATGGCTGCAGCCTTGAGCACAACCCATTGTTTTCTTCCCCCACACCCCGGACCTGTTGTATTGGTCAATGCTTTTGGTGCAGACATGGGAAAGGTATTGATTTATGGCATCATCATTGCCATCCCTGCCGTGATTGTGGCGGGCCCCATTTTGGGAAGGTTCCTGAAAAACATCCGACCTGCCGAGCAGACAACTGTGGTTGCAGCGCCTTCAGCAACGGTGCAGCTTCCAAAAGCATTTCCCAGTTTTCTGATGGCCTTGTTGCCAGTCTTGCTCATCACCATGGCGGTCATTTGCAATGCATTCCTAGATCAGGGGCATTTGCTCCGGCAATTTTTTTCTTTTGTTGGCGAGCCAGTCATTGCCATCTTCATTTCTGTAATCTTATCAATGTATTTTTTTGGAATCAGGGCAGGCATTCGGATCGACAATATCATGAAATGGGTAAGCGATGCCATCGCCGGCATCGCCATGATCCTGCTGATCATCACGGCTGGCGGGGTTTTCAAGCAGGTTTTGCAAGACAGTGGCACAGGAACCTATATCGCTTCTTTCAGCAGCAAATGGGAAATGCCTCCCCTGCTTTTCGGTTGGATCATCACCGCATTGCTAAGGGTCATGATTGGCTCAGCCACTGTAGCCGGCATCACCGCTGCAGGCATTGTATCACCATTGGTTGTTGCAGGTACTGCTTCGCCAGAGTTGATGGTTTTGGCAGTGGGCAGCGGCTCAGTATTCGGTTCTCACATCAATGATTCTGGCTTCTGGATGTACAAGGAGTTTTTCAAGTTGACACTGAAGCAAACATTTTTATCATGGACCGTGATGGAGACGCTGATCTCCATCATTGGGCTTGTTGGTGTTTTGGTATTGAATGCTATCTTGTAGAATGAGGGATGAGGGGAAAGGGGAAAGGGATGAGGGAAAAGGATTAAATTGGGGTTCAAACTATTTCCATGCGTAAAATAGCATTCCTGTTTTTCATAGCCCTTTTTCAATTCATCAAAGTGGAAGCCCAAACAATTCGCGCAGCAACCTTCAACATCCGTTACGACAATCCCCGCGACAGCGGAAACCTGTGGAAGGACAGGAAGGATCCTGTTCTTGCGTTGATCAAATACCACAATTTTGATGTGTTTGGTGTGCAGGAAGCATTGAAAAACCAGTTGGATGACCTGCAGTCCGGATTGAAAGGATTTGCCCAACATGGCATTGGAAGGGACGATGGAAAATCTGCAGGCGAGCATTCCACCATTTTTTATAAAACCAGCAAATACAACCTGCAGGCCAGTGGGGATTTTTGGCTCTCACCCACTCCCGAAAAAGTAGGCCCCGGTTGGGATGCAAAGCTCAACAGGATCTGCAGCTGGGTGAAACTGACAGATAAAAAATCCGGAAAGGAGTTTTTTGTTTTCAATGCCCATTATGACCACCAGGGTGTAGTGGCCAGGGTGGAAAGCAGCAAGCTGATCCTGGATAAAATCAAATCGATTGCAGGAGATAAGCCTGTGGTTTTTATGGGCGACCTCAATGGTAACCGGGAAAGTGAATGGTATATGCATATTGCAAACGCTGGTGTCTTGAAGGACAGCCATGGATTGGCAAAGCTGGTCTATCAACCCAATGGCAGCTTCAATAGTTTTCGTGCCGACGGCATCCGGCAGGATGTCATTGACCATGTATTTGTCAGCGCCCATTTCAAGGTCTCAAAATGGGCTGTGCTGACCGACACCTACAACGGGAAGTTTCCTTCCGATCATTTTCCTGTTGCAACCGAATTGTCTCTTCAATAATATTTTCACGTGAACCAATCCATACTTCTCCTATTGTTCATTTGCTTCTCGCAAGCAACCATCGCGCAGCAAAAAAAAGGCCCCAACCTGATCATCATCATGACCGATGATATGGGTTATGCGGATGTGGGCTTTAACGGCTGCAAGGATATTCCCACACCGAATATTGACAGGATTGCATCATCCGGTGTGGTGTTCAGTTCCGGCCATGTTTCATTTGCGGTATGCAGCCCCAGCAGGGCTGGACTGCTTACCGGCCGTTATTCCCAGCGTTTCGGTTATGAGCGCAATGTACTCTACATTCCGGGTGATGAACAGATGGGGTTGAGCCAGGACGAGGAAACCACCGCAGATCTGTTGGGGAAAGCCGGATACGCCACGATGCTGGTTGGCAAGTGGCACCTGGGCGCGCATCCGAACCTGCATCCCCTGAAGAGGGGCTTCAGGGAATTTTTCGGATTTCTTGGCGGCGGGCACCAGTATTTTCCAACAGAGTGGAGGATTTCAGATCCTCTTTCTGTGATGGACGAGCCAGGCAGTTACAGAACAAAACTGAACAAGGGCAATGCGGTGGTGGAAGAACAGGAATACATTACTGATGCCTTTTCCAGGGAAGCCGTTTCTTTTTTGGACCGCAATGCATCCAATCCCTTTTTCCTCTACCTGACCTACAATGCACCACATACGCCGCTTCAGGCGCCGGAGCAATACCTTTCACGGTTCACCCATATCACAGACAAAAAAAGAAGTACCTATGCGGCCATGGTCAGTGCCATCGATGATGGTGTGGGCAAAATATTGGACAAGTTGAAGGAGACGGGTCAGGAGAAGAATACACTGGTGTTTTTTCTCTCTGACAATGGCGGCCCGATTGAAAACGGCAGCAGCAACGCTAACCTCACGGGAAGGAAGGCCAGTCTTTTTGAAGGCGGTATCAGGGTCCCCTTTGCCATGCAGTGGCCTGGCAGGATTCCTGCAGGAATGGTCTATGACAAGCCCATCATATCATTGGACATCCTTGCGACCATATTGGCGCAATTGAGAGAACCCATCAAGACAAAACACCCCCTGGATGGAGTAAACCTTGTTCCCTACCTGACAGGAAAAAACAAAGGGGTTCCCCACGAGATATTGTTTTGGCGCCACTACGACATGAAGTCTTATGCTGCTCTTTCTGCGGATGGGAAAAAACTGTGGATGCGGGGCGACAGTACAGTACTGTATGACTTGAGTACAAATCCACGAGAAGCCAACAACATTGCAGAGGAACATCCTGCACTGGTGATCAAGATGAAACAACAGCTGATGGATTGGGAGAAAGGCTTGAAACCACCGGCTTTTCTTGGGCTTTCCCAACGCGATGCCTATATCAAATCAAAGGGGTTATAGGTTCACGAAAAGGATTTAGCAGAATAAATGCCTTATGCTTCTACGCAAGTTGCATTGCATTCAATTTTGTGCGATATTTAGGATCAAGCAATTTTTATATTTATTTCAAACGATTGTCAAATGAACTTGAACAACGATTCACGCCGTAAATTTCTCAAAGACACGGCAATGGTAACAGCTGCGGCATCCATGCCTTCTCTTTTTACCCAGGCCAGGACCAACCGCAAGGCTGGTGAAAAAGTAAAACTTGCCTGCATCGGAATTGGCAACCAGGGAGCATCTGACCTGATGCAGTTCCATAAGTCCGGCCTCGCTGAATTTGTGGCTTTTTGTGATGTAGACATGGGTGCTCCGCAAACGCAGGCCGTTTTGAAACAATTTCCTGATGTTCCAAGGTTCCAGGATTTCCGCAAGATGTTCGACAAGATGGGAAATCAAATTGAAGCGGTGAGCATTGGTGTTCCAGACCATTCGCATTTTGCGATCACCATGATGGCCCTTTCCCTGGGCAAGCACGTATACGTTGAAAAGCCCATGGCCCGTACCTTCAATGAGGTTGAGCTGATGATGAAGGCTGCAAAAAAACACAGCAAGCTGGTTACACAAATGGGCAACCAGGGGCACTCTGAAGCCAACTATTTTCAGTTCAAGTCATGGGTGGAAGCTGGCATCATCAAGGATGTGACAGCTATTACGGCACACATGAATTCAGCGCGTCGCTGGCACGCTTTTGATCCCAAGATCAAAAGTCTCCCTGCTAAAGAGGCCATCCCTGCAACACTTGACTGGGATACCTGGCATGGTGTTGTGAAAGAACACGATTACAACCACGATTACCACAATGGCCAATGGCGTTGCTGGTATGATTTCGGTATGGGTGCTCTTGGCGATTGGGGTGCACACTTGATTGATACAGCGCACCAGTTTTTGGACTTGGGACTTCCAACAGAAGTGAGCATGTTGAGGGCCGACCAGCACAATAAATTCTTCTATCCGTATTCGTCTACCATCCTGTTCAAATTCCCAGAGCGCAAAGGGATGCCAGCCTGTGACATCACCTGGTACGATGGATTGAACAATCTTCCGCCTTTGCCGGAAGGATATGGTTCTTCTGCGAAGCTGGATGCAAATATTCCAGCGCCAAGCAATGGAGCGATCCAATCACAGCGGTTGAATCCCGGAAAGATCATCTACAGCAAGGACCTGATTTTCAAAGGCGGTTCTCACGGAAGTACGCTTTCCATCATCCCTGAAGAAAAAGCAAAGGAAATGGCTTCCAGGCTTCCTGAAGTTCCAGTGAGTCCTTCCAACCACTATGCCAACTTCCTGAAGGCCTGTCTGGGCCAGGAAGAGACGCGTTCTCCATTTGCCATTGCAGGTCCGTTGAGCCAGGTCTTCTGCCTGGGTGTGCTTTCTCAAATGCTCAACACGACATTGAAATTTGACAGGAAGAAAAAGCAGATCACCAACAACAAACTTGCCAATCAATTGCTGGTGGGCGAACCACCGCGAAAAGGCTGGGAACAGTATTACAAGATTTAAGCCATATGCCGCGTGAAAATTCACGCGGCTTTTTTTTGTGCATCATTTCCTGCATGCGGAAAGGTCCAATACCTTGGATTTGGTCTGACCGTCAAAAACAATGACCAGCACAGTTGGTGATGCACCGATGATGTTTTCCCTCTCCCACATTCCAACATCAAAACTGATCTGGGTAACTGCATAACGGTATTTGTTGTGGGGCAGTTTGTATGCGTCGAGCAACGCGAATTTTTCTTTTTTATCGAACTCCTGTAAAAAACTTTTCGAAGGTTTGATCTTGTGTTGCAGCCAATGGTCGATGGCCAGCAATTCTTTCAAGACAGGGTCGTTCGAATAGCTTGTTTCAATGAATTCTGCAGCAATTTCATATACTGTTTCAAGGCTGAAACCAATGAACTTTCCGTGTTTCAGTAGAAAGTGGCGTCCCAGGCCCAACAAAAAATCGAAGATGCTGTATTGAGCAGTTACATACTTGAGTGTATTGAACAACCTTGGTTTGTTCCAGTAAATTTCCAACGCATGCTCCAACAATGTAATCTGGTAGAGCTCATCCTCTGAAAGGTATTTGCTCCTGATGATTTGATATGGCGCGACAGGATCAAATACATAACCATGGTCCTGGTACTTGTCGCGCACCGGTGTGCCCTTCAGGAATTTCAGGAAGCCCAGTTGAAGTTCTGGAGGGTACAATTTGAAAACCTCTTCGAAGCTGAATCTGATGTCGTTCCAGTAATCCAGCGGTAAGCCCACAATCAGGTCCAGGTGCATGTCTACATGATCCTTCAGTTCTAGAATCACGCCTTTTGTCTTGTCAAAATTCTGCTTACGGCTGACCTCCAGGTTGGCTTTTTGGTTGACGGTTTGGATCCCGATTTCAAAACGGAACATCCCCTTGGGAACCTTCTCCTTGATGAACTGCATGATGGCGGGATGCAGGATGTCTGCAGTGATCTCGAACTGGAATACATTGTCAGGGCGGGCATGGTCAAGGATGAACTGAAAAATATCCAGCGTAAAATCCTTCTTGACATTGAAGGTGCGGTCAAGGAACTTGATCACGCGCCCGTGCTTCATCAGGTACAGCAGATTGCTCTTGATGTGTTCGGTGGGCAGGTAGCGGACGCCATTGTCCAGGCTGGCCAGGCAGAATTCGCATTTGTAAGGACAGCCCCGCGAGGTCTCGATGTAAAGCACCCTGTTGCGAAGGGTTTCAGGGTCGTCGTTTTGGTAGGGATTGGTATTGGCGTATTGCTCCAACGGAAAGTTAATTCCTTGTTGCTGGTAGATCAGGTCGTTGTTTTGTTTGGATACGATGTTGTTGATAGACCCAACCTTTGGATAATGTTGCAAGAACGTGGAAAACGGAATCTCTCCTTCCCCTGTTACAATGAAGTCAATGCAATCCAGTTGAATGACTTCCTGCCAGTCATAGGTCACTTCCGGGCCACCCAACAATATTTTTGTGGTGGGATTCAGTTGCTTGATCTTTTCTGCCACTGCCAGTGTTTGGGTGATGTTCCAGATATAACAGCTGAAGCAGACCACTTCAAATGCACTGCAATGCGACGCAATTTCATCAGGATTTTCCTTGATGGTAAACTCCTTCCAGGTCAGCCGTTCATCCGCCTTGTTCAGTTCATAGAGCAGCCTGATTGCCAAGTTCATGTGGATGTACTTGGCATTGAGCGTGGTCAACAAGATGGAAGGCTGGGACATCGCAACGAAGGTCACCAATAAATCACGAAAAAAGAAAAGCCTTCCAAATTTGGAAGGCTTTGACGAAAGAAATGATCGGGATTACCAAAACCGCACATAGAGTGCTGCAAGGATCATCAATGTGGCTACAATCAGTGCAATGGTTTGGGGTTTCAGTTTCAGCATCGACCTGTCCGTTTCAAAAGATTTTGGATTCACCTTCGGGCCTGCAAGACTGATCAGCACCATGACGGCTACTGTAATGAAGAAGGACCAGCCCATGTTGATCAGGAAAGGAATTTCAGTAATGGTTTTCACCAGGCCGCCTTCCATTTTTTGGTATTCATACGCAGTGTACAAGAGGGTTTCCTTGCCAAAGATGCTGACCGCATAGTTGTTGAAGAAAACAGCCAGGGTAAATCCAAGTACAACCCCTACCAATGCTGCAGTTCCCGTAGTTCTTTTCCAAAACATGCCCAGGATGAACATGGCAAAAACACCCGGACTGATAAAGCCCGTATATTTTTGGATGAAGGTGAATCCACCTTCGCCACCAATGCCAAGGGAGTCTTTCCAGGTAAAGATCAGCGCAACCAACATGGAAGCAACAATGGCCACCCGCCCTGTCCAGACCAGTTTTTTTTCATCGGCTTCCTTGCTGATGTATTTCTTGAAAATATCCAAAGTGAAAATGGTTGAAATGCTGTTGGCTTTTCCTGCAAGCGAAGCAACAATGGCTGCGGTCAAAGCAGCGATGGAAAGACCTTTCAGGCCTGCTGGGAGAAAACCAAGAATCGCAGAGTATGCGCCGTCTTTGCTTCCACCTTCAAGCTGCGGAAGCTGGCCATTTTTGAAGAGTACATAGGCTGCAATACCAGGAAGCATCACGATTACCGGCATGAGAAGCTTGATGAATCCTGCAAACAGGATACCTGTGCGGGCTGTTTGTAGGTCAGCGCCCAGGGCCCTTTGTGTGATGTATTGGTTGCAGCCCCAGTAATTGAGGTGCAATATCCATTGTCCTGCGAAATACATGGCGATGCCCGGCAGCACCACATATTTTTGGATTTCGAGGTTTACCGGTTGGTCAATTGTGGCGGTGGTAACGGCAGGTTTCTGGAGGATCATGTGAAAGTGTTCAGGCGCCTGCTTCATCAGGTCGGTCAACCCTGCCAGGGCCGTTCCTCCAGAGCCAAAGGTATCACTCACGATGGTCAACGCCATGTAGGTGGTGGCAAGCCCGCCAATGATCAGTACCGCCACCTGAATGACGTCCGTATATCCAATCACCTTCATGCCGCCCAAGGTAATGATCACGGCAAAAACCATCAGCACAATCATGATGAGATGAAGATAATCGCCACCCAGCAATCCATTGATGGCAACAGCACCCAGGTAGAGGATGGACGTAAGGTTTACAAAAATGTAAAGGAAGAGCCAGAAGATGGCCATGATCAATGCCACTGCATCGTTGTAGCGGTTGGTCAGAAACTGCGGCATCGTGAAAATCTTGTTCTTCAGGTATATCGGAATGAACCAGATGGCAATGATGATAAGTGCAACTGCGGCAATCCATTCATATGCTGAAATGGCAATGCCCAGAAAAAACCCTTCTCCACTCATTCCGATGAATTGTTCCGCAGAAATGTTCGAGGCAATCAGTGAGGCGCCGATGGCCCACCAGGTAAGTGAGCCCTCAGCAAGGAAAAAGTCTTTGGTATCTGTGGAGGATTTTTTCTTTTTATTGTAGATCCAATATCCATAAGAGGACACGATTAGAAAATAAATGAAGAATACAACAAAGTCAATTGTTTGAAGGGATCCCATGGGGGTTTGTTTTGGTTGTAGGAAAGGGTATGTTAAATCACTTCAGGCAACAGGTAGGGCGCCCTGTAATCGCGGCTCAGCATGGCATTGGCCTCATTTTCGCCTTCTCCAATGAAGCGCTCTGCCACGGGATCAAACTCCAGTTGACGACCAAGGCGATAAGAGATGTTCCCCAAATGTGCCAGTGATGAGGAAAGGTGCCCCGTTTGCACTGGTCCGTTTTGGATGCTCATGTCCCTTGCGCGAATCGCATCGAACCAGTTCTGGAAATGCAGGCCCAGTTCACCACCTTCAGAACGGCTTGGTCCCTTCTCTCTTTTTTCGCCCAGATAGGTTTCGTAGGTATTGTAGCCCTTGACCACCATATATCCTTTTTCGCCATAAAATATATTGCCCACGCCGGCACCGTCTTCCAGGTTGGTGTTCCAGTGACGGACTTCGAACTGGATGATCTTTTTTTGTTTCGGATAATGGTAGATGGATGTTTGTACTTCAGGCACTTCCTTGCAATCGTCCCAAAGAAATTTCCCACCCATGGAAGTGATGCGCTCAGGGAGTTGATCTACGCCCAATCCCCACATGCAGAGGTCTGTCTCGTGAATGCCCTGGTTCCCAACATCACCATTGCCATAGTTCCAATGCCAGTGCCAGTTGTAGTGTACAAGGTTTTTTGAGAAGGGACGCATCGGGGCAGGCCCGCACCACAGGTCATAGTTCAATCCTGCAGGAATCGGTGAGATGCCCTTGTTGCCAATGTCCGGCCTTCTGCGGTAGACCAATCCGCGCGACATGTAAACCCTTCCAATCAGGCCTTCTTCCAGGTGTTTGACTGCCTCTCGGATGGCCACCGAACTGCGCAACTGTACACCGTGTTGAACAATGCGGTTGTATTTGTAGGCCGCTTCAATCATCTTCTTGCCTTCATGAATATTGTGTGTGGCGGGCTTTTCAACGTACACGTCTTTACCTGCCTGACAGGCCCAGATCGTTTGCAATGCATGCCAGTGGTTGGGAGTGGCCAGCGTAACCGCATCAATGCTTCTGTCTTCGTAAATTTTTCTGAAGTCTTGTTCGATTGCTACTTTCTTGCCATACTTTTTTTCAAAATCTGCAGCTGCAACTTTTAGAAGGTTCATGTCAGGATCGCAGAGTGCAACCACTTCGACATTCGATTTGCTGGCGAGGTCCATGATTTCTTCCACATGGGTTTTACCACGCCCGTTGATGCCCAATACCGCAATGCGGATGCGGTCATTTGCACCGATGATGCGGGAGGTATTGTGCGCTGCATTTGTTGTTTCTGCTGCGGCAAAAGCCGAGGGTGCAATCGCTGCTACAGCAGCCTTGCCGGCGGCAGACCTGATGAAGGAACGCCTTGAGTTGTTGTTGGATTGTTGCATTTCTAAATTTAAGACAAAAACCAATCGATTGTCTCATTTCAAATATTTCAAAATAGATTGAATTGCTTAAATTCATCCCATGAAAAAAATACTTCCAGTTCTTTTAATGTTGGTGACCCTTCTCTCTGCGCAAGCACAGGAGCCCAAATTGAAAAAAATATTCAACGGAAAAAATTTGAAGGGATGGGTTGAACCCGCCAACAATGTATGGTGGACGGTAAACGATGGAATTCTTTTTGTGAAGAGCACGGCTGAAAAAAAAGGCAGCATTTTGTGGACAGAAAACAAGTATGAAAACTTCATCGTGCAGGCTGATTTTTTGATGGGTGATGGCACTGTTGATTCCGGAATATTTTTGCGTTCAGAACATGACCAGATCCAGATAGGCATTTCCGGCTCACTGAAGCGCGACCTCACTGCATCGCCCTATATTCCTAAAAAAGGCTATCCTGTGGAAGCAAAGGTCAAGGATATTTTGAAGCTGAAGGATTGGAATACCATGAAAGTAAAAGTGGTGGGCAGCACCTATACTGTTTGGCTGAATGGCAATGAGGTGATGACCTATACATCAGAGAACATGCCTGCAAATGGTCCTATCGGATTTCAATTGCATCCCGGCAATGAAATGTCTTGCAGCTTCAAAAACATCAGGTTGGCTGCACTCTAGCCCTTCATTCATTTATCGCCGCAAAATAAAACCATGAACAAGATTCTTGCCATTTCTCTGTTGCTATCCATTTGCGCTTTCTCTGCCACTGCTGATGTAAAACCCAACGGCATGTTCAACGACCATGCCGTTTTACAAAGGGGGATAAAAATTCCCGTTTGGGGTACTGGCTCAGAAGGGGAAAAAGTTACCGTTTCCATGAATGGACAAACGCTGAGCACAGTTACAGCAAATGGGAAATGGGAAGTTGCATTTGCTCCGATCCCTGCAGGAGGCCCTTATACATTGACCATTCAGGGCAACAACACCATCACCCTGAACGATATCATGGTTGGAGAAGTATGGCTGGCCAGCGGACAATCGAACATGGAGCGCCAACTCGGACCAAGAAGAGGGCAACAACTGCTTATCAACTGGATGGAAGAGAAAAAAAATGCGGCCAACAACAATATCCGGATGATCACCATCCCCCTGAAAACAAACAGCGAGCCACAAGCTGAGATCAAGGCCGATTGGAAGGTTTGTGATACAGCTTCAGTAGTGGAGTTTTCTGCTGTGGCGTATTTTTTCGCCCGCGACCTGCAGGCCAAGCTCAATGTGCCGGTTGGTATCATCCATTCTTCCTGGGGTGGAACACCTGCCGAAAAATGGATCAGCAAGGAAGCCATGATGGCCAATGATACGCTGGTGCAGGGCCTGATGAAGGCAGACGAAAAAAGAAAGTCGGCCTACAACGGATTGTACAATGCAATGATTGCACCACTGATTCCTTATGCCATCAAGGGTGCGATTTGGTACCAGGGTGAAAGCAACAGAACCGAAACCCAACTCTATCAAACATTGTTTCCGGCCATGATCAAAGATTGGAGAAGCCGCTGGAAAATCGGTGATTTCCCATTCTTGTTTGTGCAGGTTGCGCCTTACAAAGACATGCCACCCGAAATCAGGGAATCACAACTCATTTCTTATCAACGCGTACCCAATACTGCCATGGTGGTTACCACAGATTGCGGCGATTGCAAAGACATCCATCCGGTGAACAAGCAACCCGTGGGATACAGGCTTTCACTGGGAGCAAGGGCATTGGCCTACGGAGAAAAAATCGAATACATGGGTCCTGTTCAAACCTCCGTCAAGCGCAGTGGCAACAAGCTTGTGCTGGGATTTGAGCATGCATCAAAAGGATTGCAAAAGAACGATGCATTGAAAGGATTCGAGATCAGCGCAGGTGGCGATGCATTTGTGCCTGCCAACGCAAAAGTGAAGGGGAAGATGGTGGTGGTATGGTCTGATGAACTCAAGGAAGCACCGGTATCCGTACGCTATGGCTGGAGCAATTGCATGGACGTAAACCTTTTCAACAAGGAGTCTTTGCCAGCATCTCCATTCAGGGTTAAACTGTAATTGTCAAAATGATCAAAACAACCATATGAAAAGAATCTTATTGGCCTTTCTGATTGCAGGATTTTCATTTTCTGCGATGGCACAAAATGCATACAACTTGATTCCGGTGCCCAAACAACTGACTCCTGCCGAGGGCAGTTTCACCATCAAAAAAGGGATGGGTATTTCCATTGCAGATGAATCCTTGAGACCTGTTGCAGCCATGTTGGCGAACCAATGTCAAACTGCAGCGGGCATCAGCCTGCCCATCAAGGTTGGAAAAGCATCCACAGGAATTGTGATGCTGGTGAATCCATCCCTTGGAGAAGAGGCATACGCATTGAACGTCAGCAGCAAAAAAATTGAAGTGCAGGCCAAAACCGGCAAGGGTGCTTTCTATGCATTGCAGACCCTCCTGCAGCTCATGCCTGCACAGGTTCATGGGAAAGATTTATCTGCAACACCATTGACCGTCCCCAATTGTAGTGTTCAGGATGAACCCCGCTTCAGTTACCGTGGCCTGATGCTGGACGTTGGCCGTCATTATTATCCTGTTGACCATATCAAGCGGTTTATCGACCTGATGGCGATGTACAAGATGAATATTTTCCATTGGCACCTGACAGAAGACCAGGGTTGGAGGATTGAAATCAAAAAATATCCATTGCTCACGCAGTTGTCATCCATCCGCAAGGAATCTACGGTAGGCCGCTACAGCGACAAGAAGTTTGATGGCAAACCTTATGGTGGATTTTATACCCAGGAGGAAGTGAAAGACATTGTTGCTTATGCAGGCAAGAAGTTCATCACGGTAATCCCCGAGATTGAAATGCCTGGACACTCACAAGCCGTGTTGGCTGCCTATCCGCAATTGGGCGCCAATGCAGACAAGATCTACCAAGTGGGCACCAAATGGGGTGTTTCAGAAGACGTTTTGTTTCCGCGTGAAGAGACCTTTACTTTTTTGGAAAATGTATTGACCGAAGTGATGGCCTTGTTTCCTGGTCCGTATATCCATATTGGTGGCGATGAGTGCCCGAAAGCACAATGGAAAGAAAGCCGTTTCTGTCAAGACCTGATCAAAAAACAAGGATTGAAAGACGAGCATGAACTGCAGAGTTATTTTATCCGCAGGATTGACAAGTTCATCAGTTCCAAGGGAAGGAAATTGTTGGGGTGGGATGAGATCCTCGAAGGTGGATTGTCGCCCAATGCAACTGTGATGTCATGGAGAGGAACCGCTGGCGGAATAGAAGCAGCCAAGCAGGGGCATGATGTGGTGATGTCGCCCAACAGCTTTTTGTACTTTGACTATTACCAAGCAGATCCCAAGACCGAGCCCATTGCCATCGGCGGAAACCTGACCCTTGAAAAAACCTATTCATTTGAACCCCATTTGCCCGAACTCAATGCTGCCGAAACAAAACATGTGATTGGCATCCAGGGCAATGTTTGGACAGAATACATCAAGGACCTTCCATATGCAGAATACATGACCTATCCCAGGGCCTTGGCCCTGGCAGAAATCGCCTGGTCTCCAATGGCATCCAAAAACTATGCTGATTTTAAAAAGCGTGTGACAGGTCATTTGCCAGTGTTGGATATCATGAAGGTCAATTATGCAAAAGCATTTTTAAAACAGTAACATGAAAAAAACAGTGTTCGTTGTTTTGGCTGTATTCTTGACTGTCGTTGCATTCTCTCAAGAAAACAAGAAACCGAAAATGGTTTTGGACAGCAGCAAGGAGACCCATGTATTGGAGGCCAGTTGCGGCACCTGCATGTTCAAGATGAAAGGGGATGGATGCAAGCTGGCTGTCCGTTTCAAGGGCAAGGATTATTTTGTTGTGGGCACCGGAATAGATGACCATGGGGATGCACATGACCAGGAGGGTTTCTGCAATGCCATCAGCAAGGCAAAGGTGCAGGGCAAAGTGGAAGGTGATGCATTCAAGGTCAGCTATTTTGAATTGCTCAAGAAAGAAACAAAACAATAGTTGACCTGCTCGCTAGAACACAATATAAGTTGGTTCCGACCTAAGCAGCATCTGGATTCAGCAATTGACGGGTCTCAATAACAAAACAAAGGCAGGAATTACTTCCTGCCTTTTTCGATTGCAGCGGACAATCATGCTTTTTCAGGACATGGGTTCCGTTTGAATCTGATTCTGCAGTTGGCGCCCAAGCGAATAAACAGTACCCTGTTTTTTCGGAGTAGGCTACGGATGTCTTTTAGACACCAGGGCCTTTCTCCTGCTTCGCCAGACGTTGTGCTGCTGAACTGGTGTAAAGATAGGGTCAAGGGATACCGATTTTGAATGATGATTGGCAGCCTTCATCCTGTTTATGATCAGCTTTTTCAAATCGCAGTGGCAACACCGTAAAAAATTTCAGTGAATGCCTAAATTCAGTAAGTTTAAGCATTCAAACAATAACAGCATGTTCAAGCGCATTCTTTTTGCCATTGCAATCATCACTGCATTTCATTCTCAGTTGTTATCCCAACAAAAAATCAAACATGTTGTCTTGATCGGCGTTGATGGCATGGGCGCTTACGCATTCAAGAAAGCGAAACTCCCCGTGATGCAATCCATGATGGCCAAGGGTTCCTGGAGCCTTGAGGCGCGGTCTGTGTTGCCGAGTTCCAGCGCAGCGAACTGGGCCTCGATGAACATGGGTGCAGGTCCGGAGCTGCATGGTTTCACCACCTGGGGAAGCAAGTCGCCAGACATGCCATCAAGGGAATTGGACGAATATGGGATGTTCCCTTCCATCGCGGGATTGCTCAGGAAGAGCAGGCCCCAGAGTGAAATTGGTTTTATTTATGAGTGGGATGGCATCGGTTATTTGTTTCCCAAAGCAGCCGTCAACAAAGACCAGAACTGTGATGGCGACATTGCATTGACGAATGCTGTGGTCGAGTATATTGAAAGCAAAAAACCGGATTTTTTATTCGTGCATTTGCACGATGTGGACAGTGTGGGCCATACGGTTGGCCACGATACTCCTGAATACTATGCCTCCGTGGAGCGGACCGATGCACATATCGGGGAGATCTTGAAAAGCATTGAGCGTGCAGGCATTGCCGATGAAACAATGGTATTGGTTACAGCCGATCACGGTGGCATCAAAAAAGGACATGGCAGCACCACCATGGTGGAGATGCAAATACCCTGGATCGTCACAGGCCCCGGCATCCGAAAAAACCATCCGATTCAGGAAAGCATCATGACCTTTGATACAGCTGCCACCATCGCCGCAGCGTTGAAGCTGAAGGCCCCGCAGGTATGGATTGGAAGACCGGTCCGGTCGATTTTTGGGAAATGATTCTCAGGTTTATTTCCCGCCAGGGGCAACTGCGTTCTTGAGCAATACAGACAATTCCTTGCGCATTTCAGCCACCCTTTCTGGATGGGCGGAAGCCAGGTTCTTTGATTCTCCTGGGTCTTCTGCAAGATTGAAAAGAGATACCGGCTCGTATTTTTTAACCTGTTTTTTTTGGGCATCGCCATCTGATTCATTTGCATCTGATACGATGAGTTTCCAATCACCCATCCGTATGGCGGCCTGTGATGGACCGCGGGTGGAGACCGAAAGAATGGCCTTGTGCGGAGATTTTCCGCTTTTGGTGATCATCGGCCAAACATCTTTTCCATCTATGGGCAATGCCTGTTTCAAAGATCCTCCTGCCAAACCCACCAATGTTGGGTACCAATCGATGATGTGCATGGCGCCCTCAATTGTTTTTCCTGAAGGAACATGCCCTGGCCAGTGCGCAAACGCTGCGGCATGGGTTCCTCCTTCATAGATGCTTGCCTTGAAATCCCGCAATGGAGTATTTTTCCCCGGAGGCGGACCACCATTGTCGCTGGAAAAAATGATCAGCGTGTTCTCCAGCATCCCTGCTTTTTTCAGGGATGCAACGATTTGGCCGACCGCTTCATCAACAGCGGCCAACATGCCGGCAAGCTTTTTTCGGTTGCCTTCCAGGTTAGGATATGCCTGTGTATATTGGTCAGGAACCTGAAAAGGGCTGTGCACGCCATTGAAGGGAACATAGAGGAACAGCGGTTTTGAGGCTGCATTTTTTTCAATCAGGCTGCAGGCTTCCTTTGCTACGAGATGGGTTGAATAGCCTTCCTCTTTGAGCGTCATTCCATTGCGGTACCAGTCCATCTGGTTGTTCCGCACATGCGTGAAATAATCGATGGCACCAAAAAAATGACCATATTGATGATCAAAACCCCTTGCATTGGGCTGGTAGGCTTTTTCAAAATCACCCAGATGCCATTTCCCTGTGATGGCTGTGCTGTATCCGGCCTCCTGCAATGCATTGGCCAGGGTCCTTTCATTCAGTGGCAAGCCCCATTGAGCCCCTGGCGTGATGACAGTATAGATACCTGTTTGTGTGGGGTACCGGCCTGTCATCAGGGCAGATCGTGTGGGAGAGCAGACCGGCTGCACATAATGGTTTTTTAGGATGGCGCCTTCTTTTGCAAGTTTGTCAATGTTGGGTGTGAGGATATCCTTTCCGCCATTGAAGCCACAATCTGCATAGCCAAGATCATCAATCAGCAAAAAAACAATGTTTGGTTTTTTTGTTTGGGCTTGCAAGCCCATGCAAAATACCAAGGCAGTGAAGAACAAGACAGTGCGCTTTTGAAACAGTTGTTGAAGAAAGGATTTTTTCATGTGTTGTATGGTTGCATCATCCTTTAAATTACAACTTAAATGAAAGTGCCACATCATTTTATGGAAATGGAATCAGTTCATTTTTTGCTGAACACCAGGCAATGTTGCCAGGGAAGGTTGCTGATGTTTTTTTCGAAAATGAATCCAGCCGCTTTAAGTTCTTTGACAGCCTGTACTTCACTCATCTTGTGGATGGTTTTGATGGGCACCATGGGATCCTCTGACCTGAATTCCACCAACACCAGTTTCCCGCCAGGTTTCATTGCATTCAGCATGGACAGGGCCATTTCATAAGGATAGGAAAATTCATGGTATACATCCACCAACAACATCAGGTCAATCGAATTATCGGGAAGCATGACGTTTTGTTCTCTGCCTAATACTGGAATAATATTCTTGGTGCCTTCCAGCTTGATCCTGTCGTTCAGGTAGGCAATCATTTCCGGTTCCACATCCACCGCATATACTTTTCCAGCCCCCACCATTTTTGACAACAATGTGCTGTGGTAGCCACTTCCGGCTCCAATGTCTGCAACAATCATACCCGGCTTCAGGGCAAGGTTTTTCAACAGTTGGGATGTGTTTTCTTCCATTTCCCTTTCCTGTCTCTCAAGCCAATCGATGCCGTAATGGCTCATCACCTGTGCAATCTGTCTGCCCATGTACCATTTTTTGATGCCGTTGGGATCACCAGGTTTTGTTGTATACCGGTCTTGCGCCATAGCGCCAGACATGAATAACACAGCTATGAAAAGCAATGAAATGGGCAATGACTTTTTCATGGTTGACTTGTTGTTTTGCAGTTCATTGAAATCAGCATTGATGTATCATGGTTGACATTTTTTGCTGTTCATTTAAACAGCTTTTGGTCTTCCATTGTTGACTGTTTATTTATTGTTGTAAGTTTCCATGGTTGGGAACCACAGCAATTTAACGCAATTGTGGCTCTGGAGAAGATATTGATTACATTTACTGGAGCCAAAGAGATTGAACAGATGAAAAAACAAGTGGTAAATTTTCTGATGATGTTTTTCTTTATTGGGACAGCGGTCGCTCCAATGATGACTGCATCAGCTGGAACAATTTCTTTTGCCACGCCACAATCGTCTGTTGCAGATACCAATCTTTATCAATTCATGCCATTCCCGATGGGTGCAGCTGTTGGCATTGCGCGGATGAAGAACAATGCCAAGTACAGCGAAGTGGTTTCCAAAGAATTCAACAGCATTACTGCAGAAAATGCAATGAAGTTTCGGTCCCTGCATCCTGCAGAAAATACATTCAATTGGGCTGATGCAGATTACCTGGTTGAATTTGCACAAAAAAATGGCAAGCGACTTCATGGCCATACCTTGAACTGGTATCAATACTTACCCGCTTGGGTGACCAATTTTTCCGGCGATTCCATCGCCTGGGAAAACATGTTGAAGACACATATTCAAACGGTTGTTGCGCATTTCAAAGGAAAGGTTGCTTCATGGGATGTAGTCAATGAATATTTCAATGATGATGGAACCATCAGGCCAAGTGTTTGGGTCAAAAATCTCGGACCTGATTATATTGCAAGGTGTTTTCAATATGCACACGAGGCAGACCCCGATGCAATCCTTTTTTATAATGATTACGGTCATGAGTATAGCAGCGCAAAAAGAACTGCCATAGGTAAATTGATCAATGCATTCAAGGCAAGAAATATTCCCATCCATGGCATTGGTATGCAGTTTCACATGACCTATACACAGAGTGATGCAAACATCAATGCCGCCATGGCATTTGCTGCAGGGACCGGACTCAAGGTGCATCTCTCAGAACTGGACATTCGGTTGAACACCAACAAGGTTCAGGGGTTTGTCTTCAATGAGACCTTGGCTGCACAACAGGCAGACAGGTATAAATTTGTCGTGCAGGCCTACAATGCTGCTGTTCCAAAGGCGCAGCAGTTTGGTATCACCACCTGGAATGTCGGCGATGCAGACTCCTGGGTGCCTTCATGGCAGGGTGTACCTGATTACCCTTTGCCATTTGATGCAAACTATTTGCGGAAACCAGCATACAAAGCCATCATCGAAGGTGGAAAATAAGGTAGGTGCTTACCACAACAGTGTAACGTCTATCACCAATGCAAGCGCAAGACTGCAGTAAGAAATCTTTGCCAGTACATGCTCTTTGAAGTTTCGCATGAGAAAAAGCATCAATAACGCAGAACTGATGAGGAATAGCGTTTCAGAGATACCCAATGCCATGTAGGTTCTTCCGAGTGCCTGAAGCACCAAAACCCATCCGAGCGTCCTTGTTCGCTTCAACGGATTCAAGATGATCAACACCAATCCGGTAAAAAAAGTCATTGTCATTACAGTCAATTCGATAAGCATGTTGTCGCGGTATAATTTGTTGGTCAACATATTGTTGATGCAACCAAGGTATAAACGCAGACCGCATGGTATTGGAGGAGAGAAAATAATTTTCCCAGCATTAAATTGAATAGAAAAAGATCAGTAGAAGAAATACTTTTTGCAATGTTCTTACAGACAGGGATTCATCATCATCGAAAATATTTTTACGGCTGCTTGATCTTCAAACCCCGTTTCTCTTCGTTGCATTTGAGGTAAAGCATACTCTCGCCATTTTGCAATTTCTCTACCAGGATCTGTGTGCCGATCCTTTCTTTCAGGCTTTCAACATGGCTGATGATGCCCACCAGTTTATCACCTTCCACTTGCATGCGCTCAAGCATCGCAATGGCATTGTAAAGATCATCAGGAGAGAGTGTGCCGAAGCCCTCATCAATGAACATGGAATCAATGCGTACATTTTGGGAAGCCATATCGCTCAAGGCCAAAGCCAGTGCCAGCGAGATCACAAAACGTTCGCCCCCAGACACACTGTCGATTGTTCTCCACTCATCACCCATGTGCATATCCACCACCCAGATGCTGTCTTCATCCGCCTCCGACCCCAACTCCAGTTGGTACCGGTCCATCAATGTTTCCAGCCGAATGTTGGCAAGGCCAAAAAGATGGCGCATGGTGATGCGCTGCACAATATTGTTGAATTTGTTGCCCTGCGCATCGCCAATATAACTGTTGAGAATGCCATGAATTTTTTCCTCTTTCTCCAGCATTGCCAGTTGTAACAAAATACCTTCGTGCTGTTGCTTCTTTGCAGCATCTGTTTTTAGTGATTGATCTATCTGACCCTGTTCGTACAGGTTCTTATCCAGCAACTCCTTCTGTTCTTTTTCTGTCGACAAAAGTTCTTCAAGCATTAGTTGAGCATCATCCTGTGAGCGCAGGAAAAGCAGTTCAGCATTGGCCTGACTGCTTTTTCCGGTATGCTGGTCTTTTCTTTTCTTGAAATCAATGACCTGCTTTCTGGTTGAATCAATGGTATCAAGATCGGCCATTGCCAAACTGAATGCAGCCCTGTCTGCAAATCCATTTTCTGTTATCGCTGCATCAAACAATGCATTTTCCTTTAGGATGAATTGCTGAATGGTTTCAATACCAGAAGTTGCTTTTTCAATGGCATTTTGTTCCTTCAATACAGATGTAGTGATTCTTGTCCAGTCCTGTTTCAATTTGTCTTTGAAAACATGAATGGACCCACCAGAAAACAAAGCTGCTCTTTCTTGCTTCATGTTTTGCAAGTTTGCTTGGTTTTGCAGGAAAACTTCCATGTCTTTGATGAACTGATCCAAGATGGCTTTAACCATCATCCACTCCTGGTGCAAATTGATTACCCGAATATTTTCTTCTGCATCGGCAATGGAACTTTTGATCATTTGCACATCAGCACTTTCGGGAATTCCCCAAGACTTCAATTTTCCTTTCAACTCCTGCTTTCTTGTCTCAAGGTCAATGTTGATGCTTTCAATCATTTTTTTCTGATTCAGTCCATCCCGCTCCAGGAGTTCAATGTCCCTGATTGCCTTGTTTTTCAAGTCAATCTCCTTCTCGTTGGCCGCTTTTCTTGCAGTGTAATTTTCCTGCAGTGCATTGTTGAGTTTTGGCAGGTGGATGGAATAGGGATGGTGGGTTGAACCACAGCAGGGACAAGGGTTGCCATCGACCAAATTCTGCCGGTGGATGTCCATGGAAAGGATGGCGTTGTTCGCTTCAACAGCTTTTAGCAAGGCCTCCAGTGCAACATTTTCTGCAGCAATTCCCGCATCCATCCGCAGGACCGATTGTTTCAATTCACTGGTTTTCTTTTCACTGTTGTTGATCTCTTCCTCGAATGTTTTTTTATCCGTTTCATTTTTGACAACGAGCTCAAGCAAAGAAATGCATGACCCTAGTGCAGCAATCCTATTTTGTTCATGGGATTTGGCATCCTCGTAATGCTGGTGAGTAAACGCTGCAGGCAGTGGATTTTTTTCAAGTGCGTTTTGCTGCTCCTGCAGGTATTGATTTAACTTGTCGATGTCAGCACTGATCGGGCCAACAACCGCCTTTGTTTTTTCAGGAAGGTTCTTGATCGTATTCGCCAGGGGTGTTCTCTGCGCATTGGTTGCAGCTTCCAGCCTGTTGATGTTCAGGTCCATCCGATCCACCAGGTTAAAAAAAGCATCAAGCGCTTCCTCAAAAACATGCGCATCTATGGATTTTCCGCAAGCGATACTCAATGCATCAATTAGTCCAGTGCTTTCATCCAACAATTGGTGCAGTGTTGATTTGGCTTCTTCTAGTTTTTTGTGTTCTGCCTGCAACTCCTTTTGTTTTGATTGCAGTGCATTCCAACGGTTCATCAAGGGAGCCGTTTTTTCAAATTCCTGCAACCGATCCATTGCCTCTTTTAAATCTTCTTCTTCTTTTGCGAGCAGTAGTTTTTCTTTGTCCAGGGTTTCCACCGTTGCCATCAAGGCTGCAATGTTTTGCTTGGTTTTGATCTTGCTGCCCAGTGCAGTGATGGTTTGAGCACCTTCAATTTGTTCCTTGACGAGGGTTTGTTTTTTTACTTCAAACTCCTCGCGCTCGGTCTCTGACATTACAGCAATCATGTCCATGTTTTCGGTCAGCTGCCTGATCCTGTCCTTGATATCGCGGTGCCGGTCATACGCCAGCTTTCCAATTTCACGGAAGACTACGGTTCCTGTAATGATTTCCAGCAGCGCATAGCGGTCTGTATTTTTGGCTTTGAGAAATTCATCAAACTTGCCTTGGCTGAGCACAATGGCCTGTGTGAACTGCTCCTGCGAGAGACCGATGATCTTGATGATTTCTGCTCTTGAATCTTTCAACTTATCGCTGATGGGCTTGAATTCACCATCCTCCTGCTTGCTGACTTTCAACAGGATTTTCGTCAGCTTACCGGAACGGGTTAACCCTGCTGACCATTGTGATCGATAGGTTTCTCCATTGACTTGGAAAGTGATGGATGCATATGATTCAGTTGTGCCCTTTGTGATGATTCCCTTATCGTCTTCAATTGTTGTTTTCGTAACCTCCTGAAACCTTGCCGTATAACCATACAATGCCAGTGTGATGGCGTCAAGGATGGAACTCTTTCCTGCACCAGTAGGACCTGTGATGGCAAAAAGTCCGGCGTTGGCCAGTTCAGGGGCTTCAAAATCAATATTAAACGCCCCCTTCAGTGAATTGATGTTGCTGAAACCCAGCTTGAGAATTTTCATGGTTGTTGTTGGGTTGCGTCTGCAAGAATGGTGTTGAAAAGGTCTTTGAGTGCAGTTTTTTCTTCGCTCTCTTCTCGCCCTTCAATAATTTTTTCAAAAACGGCGGTAGGTTGAAGATCTTTCACCTTCTCATGTGCCAGGGTCCCCAGTTTTCGGCTGCTGGATTTGTCGCGAAAAACTACCCGCTGGGTCACGATTTTCAAGTTTCGCTCTGCCATTTCATTTTTCAGCGTTTCTATCCTTGGCATGAGCTTTGGATCAAAGATTGGTTCATCGATTGAAAGGTCCACCAGGGCAGTGAGGTCATATTTGCATTTCAGCAAAGCCAGTTTTTCTTCCACTTCTTGCATGGATCCTTTGACCTGGTAAAGCGACCTGAATTTTGGTATGGGGATGAAGGTCTGTTTGAAACTGTTGCCTTCAATTTCCAGTTGGATGATTTTGTGCTTGTAAACATTTTCAGAAAAGCCCAGTGAAATCGGGCTGCTGGCATAATGGATTTTTCCCTGAATCACAGGCTGCCCTGTATGGATATGTCCCAAACCCAGGTAGTCAAACTGGTCCAGGGCATCAGACGGGATCCCCAACTCGTTGCCGATCTGGATCTCCCTTTCCGCCTCGCTGGCTTTTGTACCTTGTGCGTGGAGGTGCGCCATGCCGATATGCAATTGGTCCGGGAAACGTTTTTTCATTTCATCACCAATGCCCTTGAAGACCCTGCGCATGCCTTCCCTGATTTTGGTGTCGATTTCCTTGATGCCCTCAGCTTCGCCCACCTGGCGGACGAAACGGTCCTGAAGGAATGGGATGGCGGCAACAATGGCTTTGATGTTTCCCGAGCGATTGGCAACAGGAACCAATATTTTTTCAAGGTGCTCCATGCCCGGAAATCGGCTCACCACCGTTGTCCCAAGGGAATGCAACAGGGAAGATGGAGTTTCAAGGAAGGAGGGGGAATCATGGTTTCCGGAAGTGATGATGGCTTTACAACCCTTGCCGTGCAATTGCACAAGAAAATCATAGTATTGCTTGGTGGCCTCGTTGGAAGGGTTGTTCTGGTCGAAGATGTCCCCCGCCACCAGAAGCTGATCAATTTGGTTTTCTTCAATGTACTTGAGCAGCCAGTCCAGAAAAAATGCCATGTCCTGGCCGAAGTCCTCCATGTGGAGTCTCTTCCCAAGGTGCCAGTCGGCGGTGATCAGTATTTTCATTGGCTTCTAAGTTGTATTGCTGCAATATCATTCAAATGACTGAAATTTTGTTTCAATACGGAACCGATCCAATAATATTTCCCGTGGAAGGATGGCTGGCCACCACAATGATTCCGCCACTGGGGCAGTAGGCCACGCCTGCTCCTGCTTCAGGGTATATCGCCAAACCTTTTGGGTACAGTGACCAATCATTTTTCCCGCGCCCAATTCAGCGCTCTTTCAATGCAAAAGCCACATAGGCATCGCTGGATTTACCGCCCCATTTGGACCCGCCGCAGGCAATGACAACAAATTGTTTTCCTTTCACCTCGTAGACTGCGGGAGTGGCTACACCCGGAGCAGGGAGCTCAACTTCCAACAAGATTTTTCCGGTCCTTTTGTTGATGGCCCTGAACTTTCCATCTGAGGAGGCACCAATAAACAGGAGGCCGCCGGCCGTCACAACAGGACCGCCATAGTTCTCGCGTCCTGTGGCAGGAATACCCTTGGCCTTCAATGCTTCAAATTCACCGAAGGGTATTTTCCATGCTTGTTCGCCCGTGTTCATGTTGATGGCCGTCAGCGATCCCCAAGGGGGCTTGATGGCAGGATAGCCATCCGCCGTTAAAAACTTGTTGTATCCGGTGAACCCGTAGCGTTGTTTGGGCGCCTCGCCATCTTTTGCCGCTGGTCCCGTAAATGGTTTTTTCTGTTCATCCTTGAGGTCCAGGATAAAAGCAGCGAGGGCATTTTTTTCTTCCTTCGTCAAGTTGTTGTTCCCGGGCATCATTCTCCTTCCGGTGGTAATCAGTTGGATAAATTGCTGTGATGTATATTTTTTCTCTGCCCCAACAATGGAAGGATAATTTCCGCCACCAAGCCTTTCAGGGCCATGACAGCTCATGCAGTGCTGGGAATAAAGCGTTGCACCCGCTTCCAGGTTGGTTCTTGACTTTTTCTTTTCAGGCTTGTTTTCCACCATGTTCAAGACCCAGCTCATTTCATTGGTGTTCACATAGAGCATTTTTGTTTCAGGGTCAAATGCCGGACCACCCCACTCTGCACCGCCATCATAACCGGGTAAAATGATGGTGCCTTCTTTTGAAGGAGGGTTGAACATTTTCCCTGAACGATAGGTTTTGAACCTTTTTTCGATATCGCGGTAGTTCGAATCACTTACGATATTGTTCAGGTCAGAATGGTTGAACGACTGACGCACCAAGGGTTTGGGCAAACGCGGCATGGGCTGTGTGGGCCAGAGTACTTCGTTCTTCAGCGGACTCTGGTGATCGACAGGCACTTCATCAATCGGAAAAAGCGGCTTGCCTGTTTCACGGTCAAAGGTGAAAACAAAACCGGTTTTGCTTGTCTGCGCAACGGCATCCACAGGTTTTCCATCGTGCATCACCGTGATCAATGCTGGTGCTGCAGGAAGGTCCATGTCCCAGACATCGTGGTGGACCGTCTGGAAATGCCAAATCAGCTTACCGGTCTCGGCATTGATGGCCAGCAGGCAATTGCCATACAATCCCTTCCCCAATCTTCCACCTCCGTAAAAATCATTGGAAGGATTTCCAGTGGGGGCAAACAGGATTCCCCTTTTCTCGTCCAGGCTGAAGCCCGCCCAGCTGTTGGTGGACCCCATGTATGTATAGGCAGTGCTGTCTTCCCAGGTTTCATGACCGGCTTCGCCGGGGTAGGGAATGGTATGGAAAATCCATTTTTGCTGGCCTGTTTTCACATCAAACGCACGGATATGGCCGGGGGTTTCATCACCCACCAAACCACTCAGGAAAAACAGGTTTTTGTAGACCATCACCGGAGACGTAGGTGCAACAAAGAGCTTGGAGGAATCCCTGCCCAGTCCATTGGCAAGGTTGATGCCCCCGTCGGTTCCAAAACTGGTGATCAGCTTTCCGGTTGTTGCATTGACTTCCATCGCAATCGGCCCGACGGTATAAATGATTCTTTTGTCTTCGCCTTCAGACCAATAGCTTACACCACGGTTCATGTTGACGCTGCTGCGGTGCCATGTCTTGTTGGCCACTGAATCAGCGGGATTGAATGTCCAGATTTCTTTTCCGGTTCGCGCATTGATGGCAAAGAGTTTTAATTTGGGTGATACGCCAAACAAGACGGAATCAATGATGATCGGATTGCATTCCATGGCCCCAAAACGGGTACTGTCCTTGTTTTCGGAATAATAGATCCATGCAATTTCAAGGTCCTGTATGTTGGAGGTATCAATTTTTTTGATTGAAGAATACTTGATGTTCTCCTTGCTGCCTCCTGTTACACCCCAGCCCGTGTAGGATTTGTGCAGGTCAGAAGAGTTACAACCTGCAAGCAACAAGAAAGATAAAAAGGCAGAGAAAAAACTGAACCTGATCATACCCATGGCAATGGATTTTGTATAAGACCAAAAATAGAGATTATTGGCTGTAGTAAAATTCCTCAATAACCATTCCCCATCTTTTCAATCATTTTTGCGATGCTTTGTCGCAGCGGTGCGGGTTTGATGACAACACACCAGGGTCCCAGCCCAAGCAGGCGCAAACAAAATTCTTCATTCACATATACCATCAATCCAATGCGTACCTGATCTGCAGATTCGGCCAGGATGGTTTGTGATGGATGAATTGGTTCCAGTAGCACCAGCTTGCTGATGGGATCTTTGATGTTTAGTTCAACCTTTACAGGCTTTCCGTTGCCCTCCATGATTCCGGTGGCATGTTGAAAAAATGAATCTGGATTGAAATCACTTCTCCTGTTTTGCGTTTCCTTGATGATTTCCAATGCAGAGACCCTGTCCAGCGCAAACGTGAGGTAATCCTCGCGGGAATTTTCCCATCCGATTACATACCAGCGGTTGCGGTGCTCTTTCAGCAGATAGGGCACGAGGGCATAGGTGGATGTTTTTTTCTTGTAGATGTTGTTGTACCTAAAGCCAATTGAAAAGCGGTTGCTGATGGCCTCGTAAATCATGTCGATCCATTCCATGCCATTGGTGGCATTGGAGGATTCAAAATGCACGTGCTGGTTCACCATTTTTTCATTGGTGTCGATGCCCAGTGAAAAACGGGCATTGATCCTGCCGATGGCATTCTTGAAATCAGCGAAAATCGGTACATCACGGTACTGGTGAAGCAGTTGGGCTGAAAAGCGCAGGGCATTCCATTCCTCATCCTGCAAGTTCAGCTCTGAAATGGAAAAACCTGCTTCACTGTAGGCATAACCTCGCTCCTGTTTGGAGTAGACAATGGGCGCGTTATGACCCACTGGATGATCTTTTTTCATCGCTGCAATGTCTTTTTCAATGGTTGACGGGGAGATATCAGTGTCCAGCATTTCCGAGCAGCGCTGTGCAAGGTATTCGAGGTTGGGAAACCTGTGCCGCTTGTCGTTAATGCATTGGTCGATGATGCGGTAGCGGATGACGGCGGATTTATTTTTTGGCATACTCAACTTCTCTGGTTTCCAAGTTAAAACAAATTGGCCATTTCTTTTTATCCGTAAACCAGGTGATGCACCATGCTCCGTTGGGTGAAAATATGTACATTCGGATCGGATTCCAAAACAGCAACCATGACCAACACCAGCTTGCAAGTTTATCTGCAGAACGCAGGATATGATTTGATTGACGGACCCATCCGCAACCAAAAGCCTCTTCAGCTTTGGCTGAAGGACGGCTTCAACCAGGCGGAGCTCTATTATGAGTCTGTTCACCATGCATTTGCCAGCCCGGTCAAGTTAAAGACCTCCAAAGATGTGGCGCTTGCCGTTGACGACAAATTCAAAAACGACTATGCCTTTCAGATTGGGATGACGGTTGTTCAGGAAATGCTGCAGTCCATGGGCCTGCAACCGATAGAACTCGACGCTGCCTTTCGTTCCGGGAAAAGGATCAGCGTATCTTTTAAAAATACAATGACAGAAGTCCTTCCCATTGGTGTCCTGACTGATTTTTTCAGCCAGGCAGATTTTTTGCATCCCAATCCAATATTGTTGCGCCATGCCAACAAGAATAAGCTATTGCTCATCACAGGAGTGGTGACAGCCGAGCAATTGGTGGTTGAAATGGAGATGGACGCCAAGCTCAACACAAAGTTGTTGGCCGGGTTGAAAAAAAGCAGCAAGGGCAGGATTGAATTTTCATCCTTGCGCAACAATACCCTTAAAATGGTTGCTGGCGCCGCGCGATTCCCCATCGCCATCAAAGCCAGCAGGCTTGATTTTGACAAAGGCCGTTTTACCGGACTGAGCCTGGTAACGGATGGGAGAGATTTGTTTTAAGCTTCCCCTGGCTTTTACCATTTTTTTGTAAAAAATCCGAACAATTCCGCTTTTCAAAAGTTACCATCTACGAATTGTCGTAATTTTATCAGTAATCGTTTATAAATCAATTAAATATGGAACATAACACATCCGCACAACCCTCAGGCAAGTGCCCTTTTTCCGGTGCATCCCTCCAGCAAAGCGCCGGTGGTGGCACAAGGAACCAGGACTGGTGGCCCAATCAGTTGAGGTTGAACATCCTTCGCCAGCATTCTACCCTTTCAAACCCCATGGGAGAGTCGTTTGACTACGCAAAAGCATTTCAATCGCTGGATTTGCCTACCCTGAAAAAAGATATCATTGACGTTTTGACCACCTCTCAAGACTGGTGGCCTGCTGATTATGGCCATTATGGTCCATTCATCATCAGGATGGCATGGCACAGTGCGGGCACCTACCGTAGTACCGATGGCCGCGGTGGCGGTGGAAGGGGAATGCAGCGATTTGCGCCACTCAACAGCTGGCCCGACAATACCAACCTCGACAAGGCGCGTTTGTTGCTTTGGCCGGTTAAAAAGAAATACGGACAGAAGCTTTCCTGGGCCGACCTCATGATCCTTGCGGGCAACTGCGCTTTGGAGTCCATGGGCTTCAAGACCTTTGGTTTTTCCGGCGGTCGTGCGGATGTTTGGGAGCCGGATGAAGATGTGTATTGGGGATCTGAAAGGGAATGGCTGGGCGACAAGCGCTATACCGGAGACCGTGACCTTGAAAATCCTTTGGCGGCTGTGCAAATGGGATTGATTTACGTGAATCCGGAAGGCCCCAACGGAAATCCTGACCCCATTGCTTCGGCCCGGGACATCCGTGAAACCTTCGCCCGTATGGCGATGAACGATGAGGAGACTGTTGCACTGATTGCAGGTGGACACACATTCGGCAAAACCCATGGTGCTGCTGATCCTGGCAAATATGTTGGAAAAGAACCTGCAGGAGCAGGCATTGAAGAGCAGGGCCTCGGCTGGAAGAACACCCTCGGCAGCGGCAATGGCGTGAACACCATTACCAGTGGTCTTGAAGGTGCGTGGACGACCACTCCAACACAGTGGAGCAACAATTACTTTGAGAACCTCTTTGGTTTTGACTGGGAATTGACCAAGAGTCCCGCAGGGGCCCACCAATGGAAACCCAAGGCTGGCGGTGGTGCCGATACTGTTCCGGATGCACACGATCCCCAAAAGCGTCATGCTCCAACCATGCTCACAACAGACATCGCGTTGAAGGCCGATCCTGCATATGAAAAGGTTTCAAGGCGTTTTTATGAAAACCCTGACCAGTTTGCTGATGCCTTTGCCCGCGCATGGTTCAAACTTACCCACCGCGACATGGGACCTCGCTCACGCTATGTAGGTGCTGACGTTCCTGCAGAAGTGTTGATCTGGCAAGATCCCCTCCCTGAGGCAAACTATGCGATGATTGATGATGCAGATATTACAGCACTGAAAGCGAAGGTGTTGGCATCAGGCTTGACGGTTTCCCAGCTGGTATCAACCGCCTGGGCCTCCGCTTCAAGCTTTCGTGGATCAGACAAGCGCGGTGGTGCCAATGGAGCACGCATTCGCCTTGCCCCGCAAAAATATTGGGCAGTAAACAATCCTGCCCAATTGTCCAAGGTGTTGGATGTGTTGGAGTCCATCCAAAAAGAATTCAATGCTGCTCAATCCGGAGGAAAGCAGGTTTCTCTGGCCGACCTGATTGTATTGGCCGGTGGAGCTGCCATTGAAAAGGCAGCCAAGGATGCAGGCCACGATGTAAAAGTACCGTTCACGCACGGTCGCACTGATGCCTCACAGGAACAAACCGATGTTGAATCTTTTGCTGTGCTTGAGCCTGCTGCAGATGGTTTCCGAAACTACAAGAACCTGCGTTACAAGGCATCTGCAGAAGAGATGCTGATCGATAAGGCGCAGTTGATGACATTGACCGCGCCTGAGTTAACGGTATTGATTGGAGGCATGAGGGTTTTGGATACCAATTTTGACCACTCCCAGCATGGTGTCTTCACCAAGCGTCCCGGACAGCTCACCAATGATTTCTTCACCAATTTGATTGATTTCGATACCACCTGGAAGGCCTCATCCGCATCAAACGAGGCTTTCGAAGGACGCAACCGTTCAACAGGAGAACTCAAGTGGACTGCTACCCGTGCAGATCTTATTTTTGGTTCAAATTCTGAACTGCGTGCCCTCGCTGAAGTCTATGCTTGCGAAGATGCCGAAGAAAAATTCGTGCATGATTTCGTAGCTGCCTGGGCAAAGGTGATGAACCTGGATCGTTTCGACCTCGCGTAAAAATAACACTGTTGATATTTCAAAGGTGGTTCGGAAACGGACCACCTTTTTTGTTTCTGGTATTTTACCTGACATGCTATTGTATAAATATTTTTGTTCATCAGGAGATTAAAAAAAATTAAAATAAATTCGATATCATTTCTAATCTTAGTGCAAAAATACAATGGGAGCAATTAAAGGAATATCTACAGCTGCAGATTTCAGGAACGATTTTAACGCCGTTGGATTTGAAGGCGTATTGTTGTGCTAAAGGGATGCATCCTTGATTAGCGGCAATACTTCTATCGATTTCTTTAATGGGTAGAAAGGCAATGTAGTCATCAATTGATTGACTTTTTCTTCATCAATGTCTTTAAATATCAGTACCGCTCCATTCTTGGTGGGTCTTAAAAACAACTGCTCCAGGAATCCTTCTTTTTTCCATTGGGTCACCACCGCTCGCTCTTGTTGCAGAATCTGCGGAAAATTGTCGGGAAGGTTGTCTGTGTCGATGGTAAGTATTACAAGTATTCTGTTCATGAGTTTGAGTTGAGCAACCTTGATCGCAGTTCAGGAAAACGGTACCAGGCAACTGCAAGCATCAACGCTTGAATTACACATGGTGCAACTATAGACTGGCCATGCTCCAGGTGTGTAGCAATGGCACCACCCATGTATGCAGCCAATAGCAATGTGCCGATAATTCCGGTTCTTGGTATGATGAACAGGCTTATGGAAACAACTTCAATTACACCCAGTGTGAGATATGTTGTGGCATCTATTCCAAAGTCTGCTCCCATTTTAAGGGCTTCCTCATCTGCTGTGAATTTGCCGACAGCACTTCCCAAGAAAATGAAGCCAACCAAACCTGTAAGTGTCCAATAGATGATTTTTTTTGTTTTTTCTGATGACATGTTTATTCTGGTTTAATTGTTTAAAAATGGATAGTCAATGTATCCTTGCCCTTTGCCCCCATACATCGTTGACCTGTCTGGCTGATTCAATCTGGCATTCAATTCAAATCGCCTTGGCAAGCCTGGATTTGCAAGAAACAAAGTACCGTAGGAAATGAGTTTCGCAATTCCTCTGGTGTATATTAAAGTTAATTGATTTACATATTCAATTGATCCACAAATTTAACCTTAATACTTTACATTTGAAAGTAGTTACACTAATGTATAGTAGTAACCCAGGGTAAAGCGATGAATAAAATCAACCTTTTATGGTGAAAAATAAATTAAAGAAATCTCAAAAATCCTGTTCTATCAAAGATGTATTGGACATTATTGGAGGTAAATGGGCGATGCCGATCATCTATAATTTGTCAAAAGGAAAATTGCGTTTCAAAGAAATTGAAAGAACGATAGAAGGAATCAATACAAGAATGCTGGTGAAGGAATTGAAAAATTTAGAAGCCAATGGGATTATTACACGCAAGGTTTTTGCCACCGTGCCTCCTGCAGTTGAATATGCCCTTACTCCCAAGGGGTTAAAACTCATGCCAAGCATAAAGTTATTGCATCAATGGGGACAGGAGTTTGCTGCTTAACGATCTAGGAACATATTTTTTGAAGCCCGCCTTGCTTCGCAAGTCAGGCTTTTTTATTTGTCTGCTTAGCAAAGCAAGCTTTGCACGCATCCAAACAAAAAAGCCCGCACTTTGTGCAGGACTTTTTTATTCGTGCCCAGGACTGGATTCGAACCAGCACATCCTTGCGAACGCTGCGACCTGAACACAGTGCGTCTACCAATTTCGCCACCTGGGCAGTGGGTTGTAAATATACGCCAGAAAGCCAAATAAAAAGCTATTTCAGCATGAATTTGACGCCCACATTCATGCTGATGCGTATTTTTTTAAAATCAATTTGTGGCAGCGCTTCTTCTTTGGTTTCATTTGCCGTGGCCATCCCCCTGATCCTGATCTGGTTCAATGGTTGGGTTGCACCATCTCCGTCATTGCTGAAATCGGTAATATGCAGTGGAGCTCCCACTGATGCCCCAATAGGATTGGTGAGTGCCTTGGCTTTCTCGAGTGCATTCCTGACAGCATTGGTTCTGCACTGGTTTTTCAGCCTGGTCATATCAGCATGTCCCACCCGCTCCAGGTTGGCATTGGCGATGCCCAGTTCCTCCAGTTTCATGAATACCCTTGTTGCCAGTACTGCATCTTCCACCTTCAGTGTGTATGACTTCGTTTTCATCACATCCTTCTGTTTCAACACATAATACCTAAAATTGCTGAGCATGTCTGAAGTGGTCAGGTCTCGCTCGGTATTGATACCCAGTGCCTTCAGGCCTGATACCATTTTTCGCTCCTGATCTTCCAGCGAAATTTTGTTTTTAGCATCGGCTTCAGCGATTATGATGCTGATATAGATCTCGTTGGGGGTCACCAGGGTGTCGGCGCTCCCAAATACTTCAATATAAGGGACGTCCAGAAAGGTTTTCATTTGGGCAGAAAGGCCTTTTACCAAGAAGCCCAACATTAAGTAGAGAATCAATTTTTTCATAATTGTTTTTGATGGGTATGATCTGAAAGATGTTTTTTAAGCAGCTTTCCATAACGACACATGTGCGCGGACTTAAATATTCAACAATTAACTATAAATTAGTATTCGGATAACGGAAGGCCAATGCCCGAAATTAACCTTTGCCAACCAATTTATATTCATGTTAAAAATTTAAAAATGAGAAAATGCATTTCACTTCATGCGGGTTTTCGATTGCTATCCTGCATGATGCTGACAGTACTTTTCCTCTCTTTTTCACAGGCAGCGGTTGCCGGTGAAGCAATAGAGAAAAATACATCAGCTTTCGACAAGGTAATCAAGGGACGCGTAACCGATGGCGCCAATGGAGCGGCACTAGCAGGTGCCAGCGTCACCGTTAAGGGCACGTCTACCAGCGCATTGACGGACGCAATGGGAAACTATTCCATCACAGTAGCCAATGACAATGCTGTTTTGGTTGCTTCGTTTGTTGGCTATGTTGGCCAGGAATTGGTGGTTGGTGCAAGAACGAATGTGGACTTTGCACTGGCATCTTCCTCAGCTGACCTTGCACAGGTTGTTGTTGTGGGATATGGTACCCAAAGCAAAAGGGATGTTACCGGTGCCGTAAAAAGCTTAAAGGCGGAAGCCTTCAATAAAGGAATCATCAACTCACCCCAGCAATTGCTCCAGGGCAAGGTGGCTGGTGTAAACGTTACCTCTGCCAGTGGTGAGCCAGGAGCCATTCAAGGCATCAGCATCCGTGGTCCGGGAGGCGTTCGCACAGGAAGTACACCACTTTTTGTGGTGGACGGTCTGCCGCTTGACAATTCCAGTACAGGTGGTGGCGATCCACTCAACTTCATCAATCCATCGGAAATTGAAGCCATCGATGTACTGAAAGATGCATCTGCAACCGCAATCTATGGTGCGCGGGGTGCAAATGGGGTTATCCTCATCACCACAAAAAAGGGCAAGACTGGCATTTCCACCATGAACTTCAGCACAAGTCTCGGCATCTCCAACCTTGCGAATGCATTGCCCGTATATGATGCAGCAAGTTTCAGAAAACAGGTTGTTGCACTCGGCGGCACGCTGGACGACAAGGGCGGAAACACCGACTGGCAGAAGGAAATCACCCGTACTGCCTACACCCAAAACCATAACCTGACCATGAGTGGCGGTGCCGATAAGCTCACTTACTTTGCCTCATTCGGCATGCAAAAGCAGCAGGGCATCATCAAGACAAATGACCTTGACAGGTATTCAGGTCGATTCAATGCCACCCAAAAATTCCTGAACGACAAACTGGTGGTGGATGCCAATCTCAGCTACAACAGCACCAAAAACAGGCGTCCCGGAATCAGCGGAGCCATTGGTGATGCAATTTCCAACAACCCAACCTATCCAGCATATGGCGCGGATGGGAAGGCTGCTGCCTACCAGAACATCAACAACCCGTTGCTCACCTTTGAGCTGGACAAGGATATTGCCATCATCAACAGGGTGATTGGAAGCATTTCACCTTCGCTGAAAATCATGAAGGGACTGACCTTCAAAATGAATTTTGGTGTAGACAATTCAACAGCAACAAGGGATATTCAGTCCCTGGCCAACCTTGTTCCCCAACGGGATGGTCGTCTTGAAACCTACAATACCATCAACAGGAATACCCTGATTGAAAACTACCTGACCTACAATTTCAAACTGAAAGACCATGATTTTTCAGCCCTTGCGGGTCATTCCTATCAAGAGATCTTTTTACAGGGAAGGGGATGGAGCATCAATAAGTTTCCGATTTCCCCTATTGAGCCCATTTACAATCCTGCCATTGGTCAGGAACTGACGCTGGCAAACAACAAGCCCAATGGCTATGCATTGATCAATGAGCTGCAGTCGTTCTTTTCCCGTGTGAACTATTCTTACAAGAATAAATACCTGGCCACAGCGAACTTCCGTATGGACGGTTCTTCAAAGTTTGGAGCCAACAACAAGTATGGTTATTTCCCTTCCTTTTCTTTTGGATGGAGGATTACCGAGGAGGACTTCATGAAGAACTCTCCCTTCAGCAACCTGAAGCTGCGTGCGGGTTGGGGACAAACGGGCAACCAGGAAATCCCTTCCAAAATTACCCAGCCTTTGTTTACTTCTACAATATCTGGAACGACCAGTTATCCGCTGGCCAATACAGGTGCTTATCCCGCAGGAACCATATATTCACGGCTTGCGAATCCTGATATCCAGTGGGAGGTGTCTACACAAACCAATATCGGATTGGATTTTGGCTTGTTGAAAGGCGCCCTTTCCGGATCTGTTGATTATTTCAGAAAAGTATCCAACAACATCCTGCTGGAAGTCATTCCTGCAGATCCTGTTCAGCCCGCCGGTACGTTTTGGACCAATGTCGAGGACATGACCATCACCAACACTGGTTTGGAAATTGAGTTGGATTACAAAGGGAAAACAGCTTCTGGCCTGAAATACGGCATTGGCGGAAATGTGGCATTCCTGAACAACATCGTTGAGAATTCCCCTTATTCTGTCATCCAGTCTGGATCTGCATCCGGTTCAGGACTGACCTCGGCTACCATCAATGGGTACATCAATGGCCAGCCGATTGGTACATTCTTCCTGAAGGAATGGACTGGTTTTGATGCCAACGGGCTCAGCACTTTCCGTGATGTGGATGGTGACGGCATTGTGACCGACAAAGACAGGGTTGCCATTGGCACCGCATTGCCCAAAGTGATCTATGCTTTCTTTGGAAACCTTGAATACAAGGGCTTTGATCTGGTGGCCAACTTCAATGGTGTTTCGGGCAACAAGATCTATGACAATACAGCCAATGCCAGTTTCTACAAGTTGAAGTTGTCAAAGAATGTCAATACCACCCCTGAAGCGATTGCTGCTGCAAAGGAGTCCGTGAACAATGCTGCTCCTGTCAGCTCCCGTTACCTGAAAGATGGTGCCTACCTCCGTTTGAACAACCTTGCCCTTGGTTACAGCCTTGACACCCGTTCCAAAGCACTTGGTAAATGGGTTTCCGGTCTTAGGCTTTCTGTGACAGGGCAGAACCTTTTCTTGTCTACCAAGTACAATGGGTATGATCCTGAGGTAAACGCAGACAGAACCATCAACGGCATATCATCCTATGGTATCGACATGCTCAGCTATCCAAAGGCAAGGTCTATCATCTTCGGATTAAACGTAACATTCTAAACCAACAGACATGAAAAATAAAATCACCATCATACTTGCTGCATTGGGCTTTATCTCCCTTGCAGAAAGTTGTACAAAACTGAAAGAGACCATTTTGGATGAATCGTCTGTAACCGGATTGACGGAAAAGCAGATTGCAGACGGAACCATCGCGCCAGTGTATGCACAGCTTCCCAATGTATTTTTGCATACCAACCTTTTTGCACTGCAGGAAATCTCTACCGATGAGGCCATCCTTCCTTACCGTGGAGGTACGGATTGGGGTGACAATGGTATTTATCTTGCGCTCCACAGGCACCAGACCACCAGTACTGATCCCAACGTAAGAAATACCTGGAACTTCATCACGCAAAGCCTTTCAAGGGCCGTGTCTGCAGTAAGTTCTTTGCAAACCAGCAAGGATCCCAATGCAAAATTGTACATCGCTGAAGCAAGGGGCATGTATGCATTTTACAATCTTCTTGCACTTGACCTTTGGGGAATCATTTTTGTGAAAGAAGATCCAGGTGCGACTTCAAAAATCGTTCGCGGCACTGAAGCCGTTGATTACTTGAAAAAGGTACTGCTGGAAGTTGAACCTGCGTTGGACAATACCACAGGTCCGGGCCGTTTGACCAAGGCGGCGGTTTGGGGATTGTTGGCAAAACTTCACCTGAACGCCGCAGTATACAATGACCGTTATGCTTCAACATTCACCTTCAAGCCAGAAGACATGGACAAGGTGATTGAGTATACCACCAAGATCATCTCTGGTGGACAGTTTGCCTTGTCTCCTGATTACTGGGCAATCTTCAACGACGACAACCACAACAACAAGGAACACATTTTTGCTGTTGACCAAAGGGCAGATCTTAATGGACACAACAGGATGGCCTATTTCTCCTTGTCTGGTGATCAATTCCCACTTCCTGCCTATACCGGCGCGAATGGTACGGATGGTCCTGCCATCACACCTGATTTTTACAGGTCTTGGGTAAATGCCTATGGGGCTGTTGATCCTGCTGTAGCCGATCCACGTTTTTACAAGCAGAATGTGCTTGTGAAGCCAGGGGACACCTGTGTTGATGCAGCCACTTACAGGATTGACAGGGGAATTTTAAGGGGTCAACAATATGGCCTGCAGCGCGTAAATGGTGTTTTCCTGAAATGTCCTGACGGGAAAATGAAAGTGGGCAAGATCTTCAATGTTACCAGAAGCAGGCCTACAACGCCTGTTATCCATACGGAACTGGTTAATTTCACCACCGCCGGAAGTGACTACAGTACAGGTTTCCGTGTCGAGAAATATGAGTTCAGCCAGAAGTCAGTGAGTGGAAGAAACTTTGGTGAGGCCGATATTTCCATCATCCGGTTGGCCGATGTTTACCTGATGCGTGCAGAAGCAAAACTTCGCAAGAGTGATGCAGCAGGGGCGCTTACAGACGTGAACACCGTAAGGACATCCAGGAGTTCAACAGGTACAGGAAAAGCATTGGCTTCTATAAACCTTGATGACCTTTTCCGTGAAAGGGGCTTTGAATTGTATTGGGAAATGCACAGGAGAACAGACATGGTGCGCTTTGGAAAGTATGAGGGATCTTGGACAGAGAAAAACGACACCGACAAAAACAAGCGCGTGTTCCCCATTCCACAAACGGCCATTGATGGCGCTTCCAACCTTCCTGGTTATTTGAAGCAGAATCCTGGCTACTAAATAAAAAGTCGATTGTTGGCAAAGGCAGATGGGTATATTCCATCTGCCTTTTTTATTTTAACTTGGTGACATGAAAACAATATTTTCTGCATTTTTTCTTCTTGTATTTTCGGCCGCACCTTATGCACAAAAAGCCCTCAAACTGATCAGCATCAAAGAAACTGAGCGCATAGAGCGCGTGCTTTCTTCGGATGAAATGCAAGGCAGAAGGACGTTTACTCCTGGCATTGAAAAAGCCGCAAATTTCATTGCTGCCGAATTTGAAAAAACAGGCTTGCAAAAATGGAAAAATGGAAACAGTTTTTTGCAATCCTTTTCAATGGTGCGATCAAAAGCCATTTCACAAACAATTTTGGTCAATGGTGCGGTGCTGGATGCTAAAAAAGCAATTGTTGTTTCTCCTTCAGCACAGGTCTTGGCCGATAACAATGCGGGATATGAGGTTGTATCGATTGGTGCAGGAATGAACTTTGTTGCCGAAACCAGAAAGGCCCTGGGTACCAAAAAGAATACGGTTGTTTTTGTAGACACCTCCCATGCGAACATGTTTGGAAGGTTTGCGCAAATGCGTTCGCAGTTGTATTCAACACAACCCAATGTGATCATGGTGTTGGTGGACAAGACCCCTTCTACTTTTAGCGTTGACCTAAAGCAGGAGATCACTGAAATGCCCCTTGCAAATGTGGTGGGCGTGATCCCTGGCAAATCAAGACCGAATGAATACGTAATCTTCTCTGGTCATTATGATCACCTGGGCATCAACAGCAAAAAAATGGAGAACAATGACTCCATCTACAACGGTGCCAATGATGATGCTGCAGGCACAACGGCCATGATCATGCTGGCAAAATATTTCAAGAAACTCAACAACAACGAACGCACGCTTGTGTTTGCTGCCTTCACTGCAGAAGAGATCGGCGGATTTGGCGCAACCTATTTTTCAAAGCAGTTTGATCCTGTTGAAGTAATGGCCATGTTCAACATAGAAATGATTGGTACTGAAAGCAAGTGGGGAAAGAACAGTGCCTATATCACCGGTTTTGAAAAAACAACCATGGGAGAAATTTTGCAAAACAACCTGAAGGGAACAGGATTCACTTTCCACCCTGATCCCTATCCCACGCAACAGTTGTTCTACCGTTCAGACAATGCAACCCTTGCCAGGCTTGGTGTTCCAGCACATACCATCTCTACTTCCAAGATGGACAGTGAGCCGAATTACCACAAGGTCTCTGATGAAATCGGAACACTGGACATGCAGAACATGGCGGCCATCATTCGTGCCATTGCTTTGAGTTCAAAGGGAATTGTTTCGGGCAAGGAAACGCCCACAAGGGTGGATGTCTCTGCATTGCGTTAGTGGCACTGTTTGCTTGAAACGTGCCGAAAATTATCGGTTGACTTCAATCATGTTCACCCATGTTGGTGTTTAGTATATTTGCATGACCACATAAGACTTCCAATGAAATCATTTTTCCGCACCATTCACCTTTTCCTCAGCCTAGTATCGGGCATTTTCATCATGATGGCCTGTTTTACCGGATCCATCCTGGTTTTTGAACAGGAGCTACAACATGCCCTTTACCATGACAGGTATTTTGTGGCAAAGCAGTCAGCTGTTCAGTTGCCGGTTGGTGCGGTACTGGATGGATTCAGGAGTACTTACGGTAATCCTAAAATCAGTGGCGTAAAAGTCTATACAGACCCCGGCAGGAATATTGAGATTGCATTTACCGAATCTGAAAAAGGCGGTAAATCAGGTTCCAAACGAATGACCGCCTTTGCCGACCCGTATACCGGGAAAATCGTTGAAATCTACAGCTATGCTGGTTCTTTTTTCAGTACAGTAGAAGACATGCACAGGCGTTTGCTTGGCACCGATATTGGGAAGTTGATCATGGGTACAAGCACCCTGATGTTCCTTTTCATCATGATCACCGGGGTTATCTTGTGGTGGCCCAAGACAAAAGCAATGTTGAAACAACGCAGTTCCATCAAGTGGAAGGCAGGCTGGAAAAGGCTTTCCTATGATTTTCACCATGCATTGGGCATCTACACGGTAATCTTTCTGTTCATATTTGCATTCACGGCATTGGCATGGAGTTTCCAGTGGTTCAATGACGGTATTTACACATTGACGAATTCATCCAAGGATCCCATCAAGCCTCCAAGTTCAACCGTGGTAGATTCCACAGAAAAGGCGGGCATTGATGATGTGCTTGCAGATGCTTACACAAGGGTTCCAAACGCGGTTTTTTATAACCTGAGCCTTCCGAAAGATTCCGCTGCAGTATATGCGATGAATGTGCTTACACGCAATGCGATCCATGAAACCGCAACCGACAACCATTACTACGATCAATATTCAGGGCAATACCTCAAGACGGTGTCATTTGGAGACCGGCCCATCGGACAACAGATCCGTGCCAGTTTCAAGCCGATCCATATCAGCTCGATATTTGGACTTCCTTCCAAAATCCTTGGATTCCTGGTTTGTTTGCTGGGCACCACATTCCCCATTACAGGTGTGATCATGTGGTTGAGCAGGATCAAGAAGATTTAAAGGGTGGTTCTAATTCAACCTCCTCAATCCTTCACCTGTCTTACAAATTCCCTTTCTTCAATTCTCCCACTGCATGGTCAACAGCACGTGCTGTCAACGCCATGTAGGTAACAGAAGGATTTTGACAGGCGGATGAGGCCATGGCAGAACCATCTGTAATGAAGACATTCTGCACATCGTGCATTTGATTCCACTTGTTGAGCACAGATGTTTTTGGATCATTGCCCATGCGTGCAGTTCCCATTTCATGGATACAGAATCCTGGAGCAGGCATGTTGTCGTATGCCTTGACATTCTTGATGCCAGCGGCCTCCAACATTTCTACTGCACTGTTTTTCATGTCTACCCTCATCTTCATTTCGTTCTCCTTGAACTCACAGTCAATATCAAGGGTTGGCAAACCAAATTTGTCTTTTTTGTCCTTGTTGAGGGTGGCTTTGTTCTCGTAGTAAGGAAGGTGTTCTCCCCAAGAGCCCCATCCCATGGTCCAGTTGCCTGGTTCGGTAACGGTTTCTTTCAGTTCGATGCCGATTTCGCCCGAGCTGGCACGCCCCCTAGAGGCACCACCCTGGTAACCGAATCCGCGCACATAGCCTGCGGAAGAGCCGCCATCAAGGTTGCGGAATCGCGGAACATAGATGCCATTCGGCCTCTTGCCGTAGAAGTACTGGTCCTGGAATCCATCAAAATCGCCTGAAGCCCCCACACCATAGTGGTGGTCCATCAGGTTATGACCTACCTGTTCGCTGCTGTTGCCGAACCCGTTCGGGAAGGCATCAGAAACGGAATTGAGGAGGATATGGGTGGTGCCGAGGGTAGATGCGTTGAGGAAGACAATTTTGGCGAAGTACTCTTCGGTTTTGTTCGTTTCAGTATCCAAAACCACTACACCTTTTGCACGTTTGGTTTCTTTGTCATAGATCACTTCGATGGTGATGGCATTGGTGCGCAGCGTGAGGTTGCCTGTGGCTGCCGCTGCTGGAAGTGTAGCGGAGTTGGAGCTGAAATAACCTCCGAACGGACAACCTTGTTGACATTTGTTGCGGAACTGGCAAGGGCCACGGGTGCCTATCTTGGCGGTATGGTTGGCAGCACGGCCAATGATCATCGGCCTGCCCATTTTGGTTTTCAGGTTTTCCTTGACCATCCTTTCCACACAGTTCATTTCCATGGGAGGAAGAAACTCTCCATCCGGTACCATCGACAGTCCATCGCGGGAACCACTGATCCCGGCAAATTTTTCTACATAGCTGTACCAGGGAGCCAGGTCCTTGTAACGGATGGGCCAATCCACACCATGTCCATCTTTGGCGTTGGCCTCAAAGTCAAGATCACTCAACCGGTAGCATTGGCGGCCCCACATCAATGACCTTCCACCCACGTGGTTGCCACGGATCCACTCAAATGGCTTAACCTGGGTGTATGGATTTTCAAGATCGTTCACGAAAAATTTCTTTGACACTTCATCATAAGCATAACACTTGCTCTGGATGGGTGAGTTGGTGCGGTCCTCCTGGGTTTTGCCTCCCCTGTGCGGCAGTTCCCAAGGGTCTTTTTCCGTACCGACATAGTCTTTGACATGTTCTACATTGCGCCCCCTCTCGATGAGGATGGTCTTGAGGCCACGTTCTGTCAGTTCTTTTGCAGCCCAGCCTCCTGAGATGCCTGAGCCTACTACGATTGCTTCGAAAGTGTTGGACATTGATGAATGGTTATCGGTTAAACAGTATTTGAAATTCCATTTTAAAGGAATGGTGTCGAGTGGCTTACAAGTTAAAAAATCTTTTGGGTAAAACTTGAATATTTTAATTCAGCTTGTTTTGTGGTGGTTCATGTTTTGGAAACAGTTGGATAATTATTTGTTAACAATGCAGCAATGTTATGGCAAGATGAGAACATCAACTTCGCGCAAGCTTAAACCAATTGTTATGAGAAAATTATTTCTATTTCTGTTTATCAGCGTCTTTTTTTCCTGTAAAAAAGAGGAAGTCACCATTCCTCTCGAAAATACTGTTAATGAAGACCTGGCTTCTTATCAGGAAATTGCATCCATCAACTTGGGTGGACTGGGATCTGCAGAAATCACCACTTTTGATCCTGCTACCAACAGGCTTTTCGCAGTAAACAATGGAGCAACGAACAAGATTGACGTGATTGACATGTCCAATCCGGCAAGCATAAAGATCATCAACAGCATCAGCATGCAACCTTATGGCGGGTATGTGAACAGCGTTGATGTGAAAAACGGTTTGTTGGCAGCCGCCATTGAATCCACCAACAAACAGGCTCCGGGTAAGGTGGTAGTTTTCAATACCAAAACCCTGAAAGAATTGGCTTCAGTTACTGTTGGAGCATTGCCCGATATGGTGGTTTTTAGTCCGGATGGCAAATTCATCCTTTCTGCCAATGAAGGAGAACCCAATGATGCGTATACCACAGATCCAGCAGGTTCAGTGTCTATCATCAATGTTGACAACAATTTTACTGTAACCACCTTTGACTTTGCTGGTTTCAGCACCCAACTTTCTGCCTTGTCTGCCAATGGTTTCAGGGTATTTGGACCTGGTAAAAATTTCGTTAACGATATCGAACCAGAATACATTACTGTTTCCAATGATTCAAAAACAGCATGGGTGACCTTGCAGGAGAACAATGCCATCGCAGAGATTGACATCCTTTCTGCAACCATCAAAAAAATCATGCCACTTGGTTTTAAGGATTATTCAGCTGCTGGCAATGCATTTGATCTGAGTGACAAGGATGGAACCGTTGCTTTCAAGAATGCGCCAGTTTTCGGCACTTTCATGCCGGATGCCATTTCCTCATGCAATTATAATGGAACGACATATTTATTCACCGCCAATGAGGGCGATGCAAGGGAATACCCCGGTTTCGCTGAGGTAAAACGCCTGGGAACGGTTGTGCTGGACCCTGTTGCTTTTCCCACAGCTGCCACATTGAAAACGGATGCCCAATTGGGAAGATTGAACATCACCACCACACTTGGTGACAAGGATGGCGACGGCGATTTTGATGCATTGTACAGTTTTGGAGCCAGGTCTTTCTCTGTTTGGAATGCCTTGACTGGCGCTTTGGTTTGGGACAGCAAAAACGAACTGGATGTAAAATGCAACGAATTGGGTGTTTATGACGATACAAGAAGTGATGATAAAGGGGCTGAACCCGAGGCAGTAACCATAGGCAGGGTTGGAAGCAGGACTGTGGCTTTTATTGGTATGGAAAGGGCAGATGCATTCGCGGTATACGATGTAACAGATCCAACCAAACCAACTTTTATTAAAATATTCAAAACAGGTGATGCTCCTGAGGGATTGCTTTTCATCCCTGCATCCAAAAGCCCCATTGGTCAAAGCCTTGTTGTAGTGAGCAGTGAAAACGATGGATTGGTAAAAATTTACAAAGCCAATAAGCTGTAGTTGAATCCTTTACAATTACTTGATGTTCCAATTACACGTTAAAAACAATTTTTGGTAGCGGCGTCAAATCAAAAAAAACAAACATGAGAAAAATCATTTCATTGCTTACCCTCGTGCTGGTGGTTGCTTCAACCTCCTTTGCACAGGTTACCAGCAGTAGCATTACCGGTTCGGTTAAAGGTGATGACAGCAAGGTCCTCGAAGGGGCTACTGTAATAGCCATACATCAACCTTCCGGTACAAAGTATTCCACTACGACCAACAAGTCTGGTGCCTTCACCATCCTCAACGTACGCGTAGGCGGACCTTATGTCGTTAAAATCACATTCAGTGGTTTCAATTCTTATGAAGAGCAGGGTGTTTTTGCTCCTCTTGGTAACACTGCCAACGTCGACGTGGTCCTCAAAAATGATGCAGTCAATTTGCAGAGCATTGTTGTAAAAGCAGCACCAAACCCCATCATCAACTCCAGGGCCAACGGTACCAGCATTACGATCGGGAGGCAGGCGTTGAACCTGACACCAACCATCGGTCGTAACCTCAATGATGTTACAAAGTACAATGCCTATAGCAATGGACGTTCATTTGCTGGCCAGGACAGCCGTTTCAACAACTTTACCATCGACGGTGCCGTGTTCAACAACGGATTCGGTCTTGGATCTGATGCACAAGCGGGTGGTCGGACGAACTCTACTGCCATCTCTTTGGATGCCTTGGAAGAAGTTCAGATCAATATTACTCCTTATGATATCCGACAGTCTGGTTTTGCCGGTGCGGCCATCAATGCTGTAACACGCAGTGGTACCAATGAATTTGCAGGATCTGTTTTCCGTTTCTGGAACAGCAGGGACCTCGCTGGTACAAAGGCAGCGAGCAAAACAGCCAACATTCCCAAAACACCTTTCAATGTTGAAACCCAGGGTTTCCGTGTTGGTGGTCCGATCATCAAAGACAAGCTGTTCTTCTTTGTAAATGGTGAATTCACAAACGGAACCAATCCTGCATTGAGCTGGGTGGCCAACCGTCCAGGTGCAACTGGTAACGTTTCAAGGACAACTGCAACCGATTTGGAAGACCTGAAAAGCTTCATGAAGACCAATTTCAACTATGACCTTGGTGCCATCGACAATTTCAACAATGAGTCTTTCAGCAAGAAAGTATTGGCACGCATTGATTACAACATCAATGACATCCACAAGCTTTCTTTGAGGTATGCGCACCACAATTCACAAAGTGATGTACCCATCAGCAACAGTAACTCCGGAAATACAGCAGGTAATGGTAACAGGCAGAACTCTGCATTGGCCATTTCAGGACAGAACACCGGATACATCATCCAGGACAACACACGTTCTGCAGTACTTGAACTGAGCTCCAATTTTAAAAATAGGGTTTCCAATCAGTTCATCGCCACTTATAACAAGCAGATCGAAGACCGTGCTTACCGCACAGCGATGTTCCCCACAGTGGACATCCTCAGTGGTGTTGGTGGAAGCACCTACACTACTTTGGGTTTTGATCCGTTTACTCCAAATAACAAGTTGAACTATTCAACCTTCAACCTGACCAACAATACCACCCTGATCCGTGGCAACCATACCATTACATTGGGCGCTGCATTTGAATCCTTCAAGTCGAACAACCTGTTTTTCTATGCATCAAACGGGGTTTGGGTATTCAACAGCATCGCAGATTTTAAGGCAGCTGCACTGGCTTACAAGGCAAATCCGAACATTGCAACTTCAACCGTTCCCATTGCCCGTTTCAACTACCGCTATACCCTTTTGCCTGACGGAAAGCTTCCCTGGCAGACCTTCCAGAACCAGTTCTACACGGTTTACGGACAGGATGAGTGGAAAATGGCGAAGAATTTTCGCATGACCTATGGCGCGCGTCTGGATTATCTGAACATCGTGAACACGGCTTCTGATTACGCAAACCCTTATGTAGCTGGTTTGAATTTCAGGGAGCCTTCTGGCGAAGCCTATAAAATCAATACGGGAAGCATGCCCAAGTCAAGGCTGTATGTATCTCCCCGTTTAGGGTTTAACTGGGATGTGTATGGCAACAAAAAAACACAGGTTCGTGGTGGATCAGGTCTTTTCCTTTCCCGCCTTCCCTATGTGTTGATCAGCAACCAGCTGGGCAACAATGGTGTAAATATCGGCCTGGTGAATGTAACAGGATCTGCAGCGACAGCCTATCCGTTCACCCTTGACCCCAAGCGATATACACCGACAACTACTGATATCAACAGCCTTCGTGGGTACAACATCAACTATGGTGATCAAGACTTGAAATTCCCACAGATCTGGAAAACCAATATCGCTATTGATCAGAAACTGGGATGGGGTGTTATTGGTACGCTGGAAGCGATCTACAACAAGAACATCAACATGCTTCACTATGTTGACGTGAATCAGAAAAGGCCTTCAGGAACTTTTGCAGGCAATGACAACAGGGATATATATCCTGCACTTGACTTAACAGGTGCAGCAGCAACAAATGCCCGTTTTCTGAATCCAGGCATTGGCAATGCATTTGTTTTGACCAACAACAACGTGGGTTATTCTTATTCAATTACAGCAAAGCTTGAAAAACCAATGACCAAGAATTTCGGTGGTGTTTTGGCTTATACCAATGCAAAAGCAACAGACCTCTCCTCTGTTGCCAGTACGGTCAATGCCAGCACACCAAGTATTTATGGTATGAACTATTTGAGACAAGGGTTTTCAGACAATGACCTTCGCCACCGTTTCATGGGCTATGTCAACTACAGACTCAATTATGGTGGTAACTTCGGCGGTGCAACCACCTTCTCTTTGGGTATGGTTTCTGCCAGCGGTTACAAACTTTCTTATACCTATAGCTCTGATGTCAATGGTGATGGTCAGTTCAATGACTTGATCTATGTTCCGGCTGCTGGAAACAACCTTACCTTTCAGGATCAAACCGTGGGCACAACAGTTTTCACTGCAGCGGCTCAGGCATCAGCCTTCAGCAACTATATCGAAGCAAACCCATACCTCAGGAGCAGAAGGGGCCAGTATGCAGAACGCAACGGTGCTCAGGCTCCCTGGTTGACAAGGTTTGATTTCAGTATTGAACAGGATCTTTTTGTGAAGACCGGGAAGAACAAAAAAGCCAATACCATCCGTTTCAGGGCTGATTTCATCAACTTTGGCAACCTGATCAACAACAAATGGGGTGTAGGCAATGTTTCCACAACACCACAGCCGCTCAACTATCGTGGTCGTACGGCAACCGGTGAGCCTATCTACAGACTGGCAACGCAGGTTGTGAATGGCGCAACGGTATTGTTGCAGGATGCATTTGTTGATTCAAAGACCCTGAATGACGTATACCAGATCCAATTGGGCGTGAGGTATATTTTCAACAACTAGTCGTTTTGGGAGTAAAAGCTTCCACCAACAAATAAAAAAGCCCGGAGATAAAAGTCTCCGGGCTTTTTTTGTTCTTTGTGTCAATGATTTTGCCATTTCCCCGCCATGGGTTATATTTGCAATCCAATTAATTTGGCTACGCGGAGATGTAGCTCAGTTGGTAGAGCATCGGACTGAAAATCCGTGTGTCGGCGGTTCAAGTCCGTCCATCTCCACAAAAAACCCCAGCTTTCGCCGGGGTTTTTTGATGTAAAAAACTTCTATTTTTTCCCCTTCCTGAACATCCTGTAAGAAAATCCTACAGGAATCAAGACCATGACGGCAGTGATGGACATGAAAACAACAAAGGCGGCCCCGCCATTGAGCAACAATGCGCTGGTCATTTGGAGCAATCCCCCGATGGTCCATGTTTTTCCCGCAAATTGGTGTGTTGCGTTCCAGTTCTTTTCATTTTCCAGCGTCCAAGGTAACCTGAACCCTGCAAAGTAATTCTGTTTGAGTTTTGGCATATAGATACCCATTCCCGCAAAAGCAAAACCCAGCAAAGGGAAGACCAACTTGTTGACAGGAATCCCGCTGTGTGCAGTTCCATAAAGAATCGCCACCGAGAGGCAGGATAAAAATGCCACAGTAAAAAGCCCGAATTGCCCATAGACCTTGTCGTCTGCACTTGCGTACCTTTTCGGATCAATTTTTTTGATGTTGGCCATCAGCAAATAAACGAAGATGCTTGTAAATCCCATGATGGAGGGAAGCAGGTAAATGCTCTCCTTTGAACCCCAACCGTCTGCCTTTCCTTCGAGGTTGAAATGTATCGGGATCTTGTGGGGCAATGAAGGGTAGATGTACGATGCATAGGCAAATGGGATGATGACCAGGGCGATTGCAATGGACAGTTTTTTGTTGGTTGTCATGGTTGAAAAATATGTGTAAACTGTTTTCATAAATGTACAGAAGTCGCTCAAATAAACCATCATGTATTGATTGAATGGGTCTTGGTCATTTCATGGAATGAGAATCATCATTCCCCACCTGCATGATTTGGGATAGTTTTCCCAAAAATACCACAAGATGATAAAAATCCTGGGCGCTGAACAGCTGCGCAATATTTGCAAGGAGGACCTGTCAACACTGCAACAGTTCAATGGCAAGGAAAGGGAACATGAGTTGATTGGTCAAAAAAGAGCTGAAGAGGCTTTGAAGCTTGGCCTGGGCATCAAAGCGGATGGGTTCAATGTTTTTGTGTCAGGAGAAGATGGCACAGGAAAACTCACCGCCGTAAAAATGTTTTTGGAAAAAAAAGTCTTGGCCGAGCCGGTTCCGGATGATTGGTGTTATGTCAATGATTTTCAAGATGCCTATCAGCCCAAGCGCCTGCTCTTGCCTGCCGGCCATGCCAACGCATTGAAAAAAAACATGAAAACGCTGATCCAGGAAGCGGTTCAGTCGTTGATCAAGGTGTTTGAAAGTGAGGAATATACAAAGCGCCGACAGGAGATCAGTGACATGCATGAGAAAAAACAAGTGGAGCTCTCTTCCAAAATTGAAGAAAATGCAGCAAGCCAATCGCTTGTGATCAAACAAACACCATGGGAAATTTTTTCCGTTGCCTTGAAAAATGGAGAACCTGTCACAGACCAGGTATTCGATGCCCTGCCGGAAGCAGAAAAGCAGGAAATTGTACAAAAGCAAACCAGGTTTGCAGATGAGATTTCCAACATGCTGAAGGAGCAGCGAAAGTTGGAAAAAGAGGCCATGGCAGCATTTGAAAAACTGGAAAGTGAAGTGGCCAGTTATGCCATCAATGCACTGGTTGATGAGATCAAAACAACATATGAACAATATCCTGAGGTGGTTGCATACCTGCAGGCTGTTCGGGACGACATTCTCAGCAACCTTGGTGCCTTTCTGATGTCGCACAAGGACAACTTTGCAGGAACAAATTCCAAAGGCAACAACTACCTCAGCCGTTATGAAGTCAATGCGCTGATCGACAATGCCGGTCAAACGGGAGCACCCATCATCATTGAAAACAATCCTACATACAACAACCTGGTTGGGCGGGTGGAAAAGGAATCTGTGATGGGTTCACTGGTCACTGATTTTACCATGATCCGAAAGGGCTCTTTGCACCAGGCCAATGGAGGCTATCTTATCATTCGTGCAGCTGAACTTTTCAAAAATTATTTTTCTTGGGAAGCATTGAAACGCGCCATCCGCAACAAGGAGATCATGATTGAGGAGGCGATGGACCAGTTGGGATACCTTACCACCAAGTCGCTCAAGCCCCAGCCCATTCCGCTACAAGTGAAAGTGATTCTGGTGGGGAGCCCTTATTATTACCATGTTCTTTATGCAGTTGACAATGATTTTAAAAACCTCTTCAAGGTCAAGGTCGATTTCAATGCCGAAATGGAACGCAATGTTGAAAACACAGCCAGCTATGTTGGTTTCCTGAACAGCCTTGGCATCAATGAAAGCCTTGCCAGGCCAGACGCTGAGGCCCTGAAAAAAATCATTGAATTCGGCTCAAGGCTTGCGGAGGACCAGCATAAACTCAGCACCAGGTTTGGACGGATTGCTGATGTGCTGAGGGAGGCCAACCATTATGCATCAGCAGAAAATGCAACGCTGATTGCAGGAAGACATATCCAGAAGGCCGTTGAGCAAAAGGCATACAGGAGCAACCTCATCCAGCAGAAGATCAACGAAATGATACAGGAGAAACAAATTCTGATTGATATCATGGGCAGTAAAAGCGGGCAGGTCAATGCCCTTTCTGTGATTGACATGGGCGACCTGATGTTTGGCAAACCCAACAGAATAACCTGTACCATCAACCTTGGCAAAGCTGGAATAGTTGCCATTGAGCGCGAAGCTGAGATGAGTGGGCCCATCCACACCAAAGGTGTTTTGATTTTAACGGGATACCTGGCCGAAAAATTTTTTCAGGACAAGCCGGTGAGTTTATCAGCCAGGCTTGTCTTTGAACAGAGTTATGCGGAAGTGGAAGGTGATAGCGCTTCAAGTACTGAACTGTACGCACTTTTGTCGGGATTGGCCAACATCCCCATTAAACAGGGAATTGCCGTTACCGGATCTGTGAACCAAAAAGGGGAAGTGCAGGCAATCGGCGGCATCAACGAAAAAATAGAAGGTTATTTTGAGTTGTGCAAACTGATGGGGTTGAATGGTGAGCAGGGTGTGATGATTCCTTCATCCAACGCCAGGAACCTGATGTTGAAGGAAGAGATATTGGATGCGGTTCGTCATGGACAATTCAACATTTGGACTGTTGACAGCATTGATGATGGGATTGAAATACTTACGGGCATTAAGGCTGGAAAGATATCGGAAGAGGGCACTGTCAATGGAATGGTGAACAAGGTATTGAATGGATTTTCTGAGCGCATGCGGAGCTTCGAAGAGGGGGATGAGGAGGAATTGGTCAAGCAAAACGGGCAGGTGCGCTGGGTATCGGATATTGCGGCGCAATAAATAGAATATTTTTTTACTCCTCCAATAGGATGCGGCCTGTGCCAATAAGTTTGTACCATAAATTATTGGAAATGAAAAAGAGTTTGAGTTTTTCTGGTGGATTGCAAGGCGTCACATTCAATGCCAAAAAGCCTTTCAGGGAATTGCAGGTCCTCTCTGTGCGGTTTGATTTTCCTGTTCGACAGATCAATCATCCTGCCATTGCCATTGTTGTCAAAACAGCCAACAAGGTTTTCACAGCGATTTCCCGTTTGGAGGAAATGGACGGAAGTGGTTTTCATCCCATCAACATCATGAAACGCTTGGGCCAGATTACCGATTTGGATGCGGATCGTTTTGATACAGTTGAAATAAGGCCATACAATTTCTCCATGCATCCTAAGCAACATGTTTCTGTTGAGATCAACTACAATTGATCTTGCATAGATCTATTCAGTACTTTTGGTCTTCAACAGTTTAGATGGTTTTTCCTGTCAAGTTTCCTTACACCGTTGCCGCAGACATTGTCAAGTACAGCGGAGCTGCCTTCAATGTCAACCCGGACCAACAGTATCTTTCTCAAAAAAAAGTTGAATTGGCTGAATTGGGCAATTCCCTTTCTGCTACCGCAGATGGAGCTGCGCCATTTGTAAACATGATGGCAGCGTTTTGTGGCATGGACGCCAGATCAGACATCAGGTCCATCGCACTTGAATTGGAAGAGGACATTGCCATCCTTCACAAGGGTACATTGGTTTCCATCTGTTTCTGTTTCCCCAGCGGGTTTGTACCTGCAGAAAAACTGGGGCAGTCTTTTTTCGGCTTGCACCTGCCGGTTGCAAATGGAGAAAATCTCCGCGCCTCCAGTGAAAAAGTATCTTCCATCATATCAAGGGAAAACGCAGTTTTCAGAAGGCATGTATGGACCATCACAGCCTTACCAGGGCTGAGTCAACATCCGAAATACAAAAGACCCGAAGCAGCTGGGATTGATGATCTTTATTTTCGCACGGAGACCCAGACCACCGTGGGTGTCAAGGATGATTGTTGCTTTTTTTTCGTGAAGGTGGACATGCATCCACTCCGGTTGGTATGGAATGACAAGGAGAAGCGCGAACTTCTCTTGAGCAGCACCAACTCCATGACGGAAGCCACTTTGGCTTACAAAAACCTGCACCAGGTCAAGAAAATACTCAATGTCAATTGCTGAATGGACCTAGTTCAGTGTACCAAACATTTTTTCCCTTACCTGAACAATGACCTCCTCATCATAGGGTTCATCTTCTAGCAATGCGTCAACAAAAGAATGCCATTCGCCTGTTTCTGGATTAAAATATTCCGCGGCTTCCTTTCCTGCAAAAAGTTTGTAGTTCATTTTTGGATTGCCCGCAAAAATATATCCAGGATAATACCATTCAAACCCCAATGATTTCAAGTGGTCCAACGTCAGCAGCATGAGGTATTTCCCCAGACTGTAAGACGCATATTCCGGATCGTAGCAATGAATTTGGGATGATGCAGAACGTTCTCCCAAATCGAATATTCCCAATGCAATCAACTTTTCTCCATCATAGATGGACACGGATTTGCTGTTGTAGATCCTGTTGGTTTCATGAATACCAAACAGGGCATCTTTCAGGGATGGATATCCATCAAAGTCAATGGAATTCCTGTACAGCGTGTACAATGCCTCTTGCGGCGCACTGTTGGTTTCATGCTCTCCAAATTGAACCCGAAAATGGTTGTTTCTCTTTTTCAGTTTTTGGTGTGAGGAATGCCCTACAATCTGGTTGATTGAAAAACGCATCCACCAAACGCGGCGCATGCCTGTCAACAGCCCTTTATCACTGAAATCGAAAAGATGGGAACAGGTGAAAATATATTGCCGCATGCGGTACCATCCCAGCGACAGAAAACTGTCGAAATCATTGGGCGCCAGGTGCTCCGGGTGTTCAGTGCGGTGGTAGATGGTCATTTGTACTCCTTAATGCACGGCAAGATAAGGGTGTTTCCATGGTGATCGGTAATTCCGTTGAAGCATTGCAGTTGCTTCACTGTCATTGACAACAAGGCGCCTGACAGGGTCATAACGCAATGGACGCTGGAGTTTCATGGACATGTTGGCCAGTATGCAGGATGCAGTGGAAATATGTCCTTCTTCAATATCAGCAACAGGTTTTATACCCTTGTCAATGGCATGAAGAAAATTTTTCATGTGCTCACGTGTTGCAGGTGCAGCAAAGAGTTCAATGTCTTTTTCTGTAAGGTCTTCTGGATATTTTTCCTTTTCAAGGACCACGTCACGGTGAATTTTTTCGCCCTTGCCAGATGGAATGAAGTCGTATTTCATGGTGCTTCCACACAGTGTTCCGTTTTCTCCATAGATCTTGAACGACCATGGGTATTCCGGGTCTGCAGCAGTACCCCAGGTGCGGTGTTGCCAGACGCAATTCAGTCCCTCATATTCAAAGACCGCTGTTTGGGTATCTGCAATATTGCTTTTGCCAGGATTGCTGCCATAGATGCCGCCAGTTGAACTGATCCTGTTGGGCCAGCCAAGGTCAAGCATCCAACGCACGGTATCGAACATGTGGATGCACATGTCTCCCATGATGCCGTTGCCATATTCCATAAAGGCACGCCACCATCGACGGTGGGGTAAACCATCGTATTCCCTGAGGGGCGCGGGGCCTGTCCACATCTCATAATCCAAAAAATCTGGAACGGCTTGTACCGCTGGATTGCTGTTGTTGCGCATGTGGTAGTAACAGCACATTTCAATATGGTGCACCTTGCCCAGCAGTCCGGCATCCACAATGTTTTTCTTTGCTTCAACCAGATGAGGCGTACTTCTTCGTTGTGTGCCCACTTGTACGGTCCGGTTGTATTTTCTTGCTGTGGCAAGAATGGCCTCCCCTTCCAGCACATCAACACTGATGGGCTTTTGAAGATAAACATGGGCGCCGGACTTGATCGATTCGATTGCCTGCAGTGCATGCCAATGGTCTGGAGAACCAATCAGCACCATCTCGGGTTTTTCAGCCGCCAGCATTTTTCGGTAGTCACCATAGGTTGGGATGGATGCAGAGGACTTTGATCTTTCAGCAACCAGCGATGCAGCAGTTTGCAGTTGCTGTTTGTCAACATCGCAAAGTCCAACCACTTCAATGGGCGCCACCTGCATCAACCTGAACAGGTCGCTTTTGCCATACCAGCCTGTGCCAATCAGGGCAACCCTGCGCGGATTTGCAAGTGCAAGTGCATCCAATCGCGATGCCTTGAAGGTGGACAGCGCAAACAATGCAGCACTGTTTCTGATGAAGTTTCGTCTGGTGTTCGCTTGTTGCATGGTTGATGTTGGACGCTGTGGAACTGTATTGAAAAGATAAGACAAACTGCTGGTTTATAAACCCCTATATCCCGCTAATTTCCAGGTAAACTGTTTCTCCTGCTTTCAATGCAAGCGGCAGTCCCTGGGACAGGGATTTGCCGTTTGTTGTTGTGGTTTTCTCACTGCCGACGGACTTCACCCGATAGGATTTTTCCTGCTCTACCACAAACCATTCCTGGAACTGGTTGATCCTCGGATAGTCTGCAGGGAAATGCATCATTGTTTTGTGACGGGGCTTGTCAAATTTTAATTTCCCTTTCCATCCTGTGGGGGTTGATACTGAAATTTTTACGCCTGTTGCAGTCCTGACGGCACCAATCAAAAGGTCCTTGTCCCATTCCGATGGAACGATTCCCTGTGTTTTCCACAGGCAATACATGATGGTCGTTCGCGCAAAATTTCCATCGCCATGCCATCCCTCTATCAAACCATCGGATTGCTGCATGGCCCACATTACCTTGATTTCACTGTCCAGCCATTCCTTGGCCGAGGGGATCGATTCGCGGTTGTAGAGGTTCAAGGTGCCTTCGATGGCGTCTGCGTACCCATCTGCACTGCTTCCTTCCCAAGGGTGGTTCCTGTATTTTTTATTGAGGGATGAGAGTGCTTTGATGACTGCATTGCTGTAGGCCGGGACGGAGTCGATCCTTGAAATGAACCAATAGGCATTGAGGGTATACCCAAAATTATCTGCCAGTCTTTTGGACAGGACCATTCCGTTTTTGGGATTGACTTCGTCATAAAAAAGTCCATCCTCATTTCGACCGACCTCAAGGATGCGATCCATCATGGCATGGATGAAAGGCTTCCAGATTTTTCTTTTTTCCGGCATTGCAAAATGCGTGGCAATATACACTTCACACAAGCCTGAAATGATTTCGCAACCATGATCCCTGATGCGCAGGTGGTCCAATGCGGTTGTGGGCAATTCCTTTGCGTTCAGGTAATGGTCAGCAATCTCAATGGCCCAGTCGAGGTATTTTCTATTTCCGGTGAACCAGTACATCCGCGACAAGACCTGCAACAGGTCACCGTTCACTTCTACAGTTGCACTGTTGCCATACCAACTGCCATGGATGTTTTTTGCAACCCTGGTGAGCCGGGGAAGGTCATCGAGTATTTCCAGCATGCGCGCACTCCATGGACTTTTCCCCAACCATTCCGTGAGTGGAATGAGGCCATCTTTCATGTATTCTGCAGCGCCAAAAATCAGCTGGTTGGTATCGATGGTTTCGTTCCTGAATCCCTTTTTTGAAAAAGAGTAGGTGTCAGGAAGTTTCCCTATCCTTGATGTGAGACGCTGTTCTGTCTTTAGCATCTGCAATGCTGTTTCTTTGAAAAAATCAGGCATCAGGATGGAGGAGGTCAATACCATGAATGGATAGTTGTCTGCAGCAGCATCCCAGGCATTCCAGAAATCCTTTGAATCATTGATGTTTCTTGGGATGAGTCCTGTGGAGGAATCTGCGTAACGCATCCATGCATTCACATAATTGATGCAACGGTTGAAGCCTTCGTTGACCAGCTTTCCCTGCTCAGCTGCGAGTTTGAATTCAGGGTCAATGTTTTGGGCATTTGCCAGACCCGCGAAGAACACCAACAACAAGGCAATCAGGAATTTCATATTTTCATCATTTGGTAGTACCATCAAAAGGTCCGAAAATTATGAACAATCATCAAAACAATGGGCAATGCATTTCCTGGGGCATTATCGGTTGCGGCAATGTAACAGAACTCAAAAGTGGACCGGCATTCAATAAAGTGCCTGATTCTCGGTTGCATGCCGTGATGCGCAGGGATGCATTGAAAGCAGAAGATTATGCGGCGCGACATGGTGTGCCTGTTTGGTACAACGACGCCAATTCCCTGATCAATGATTCTGCCATCAATGCCATTTATATTGCAACGCCCCCAAAATTCCATGAGGAATATGCCATTGCCGCATTGGAAAAAGGCAAGGCTGTTTATGTAGAAAAACCGGTTGCTGTTTCAGTGGCCGCTTCTAAAAGAATGGCCGATGCTGTAATGGCCAACAATGGAAAGCTGGTCGTGGCCCACTACCGGAGAGGATTGCCCATGTTTTTGAAAATAAAAGAATTGGTTGAAGCAGGTGCGGTGGGTAAGGTAAAAAACATCCGCTTGACCATGTTTCAAACACACAGAACTGACATTGTTGCCCAAACAGGGTTCAACTGGCGTGTAGATCCCGAATATGCAGGTGGCGGTTATTTTTATGATTTGGCACCACACCAGCTCGACATCATCCAGTTTATTTTTGGTGAAGCCCTTCGCAAGGCCGGTGCCGCCGCACATCAAACCAATTTTTATGCAGCGGAAGATGCAGTATCTGGAATTATGGAGCTTCCCAACAATATTTTGTTTCAGGGCGATTGGAATTTCTCAATGCCAGACATCATGAAGGAAGACAGCTGCCTGATCATTGGAGAAAAAGGCTACCTCAAGTTTCCATTTTTTGGATCATCGCTAAGGATTGTGTCAACAGCAGGTGAGGACCTGATTTCCTTCGATCATCCGCAAAACATTCAGCATCCCATGATCAGCAAGGTGGTAGACTATTTTTTAGAACGGGGTGAAAATCCCTGCTCCATCGAAGAGGCCATCAAGAGCATGGAAGTGATGGAAACCTTTGCACGTTAACTACTTGTATATTTGCCAAACCATCCAACGCACTCATTTTCGTCATCGATCATTCAACGGTATGCACATGCAAAACAACATCAACCCTGCACGCATTTCATTGGTCATTTTTCTCTTCCTGGCCGTTCTTTCCTATACCCTGCCAAAGTATGGCTTCAACATTGCGGCAACGCACAAGGACAGCCTTACCCCTGCACAAATGCGGCTTCCAGAAAACGCCCTGAAAGGGCTTTCTGTTGCCTATGGACTGCAGGTGCAGTTGATGGCGACAGAGCCCATGTTGCAAAATCCCACCAACATTGATGTTGATGAAAGGGGAAGGATTTGGGTGACGGAAGCATATAACTATCGACCCAACCTCAATGGCAATCCAACAACACCCAACGGCGATCGCATCATGATCCTTGAGGACAGGAATGGCGATGCAAAAATAGATACAGCAAAACTTTTTTACCAGGGCCCGGAGATCAATGCGCCCTTGGGCATTGCCGTATTGGGCAAGCGGGTGATTGTAGCACAAAGTCCTTATGTCTGGAATTTCTACGACGACAACGGCGATGACAAGGCCGATCGAAAAGAAATCATGTTCCAGGGCATTGAAGGGGAGCAGCATGACCATGGCATGCACACCTTCAGTTTTGGTCCGGATGGAAAACTGTATTTCAACTTCGGCAACAATGGAAAAACATTGAAAGACAGCAAGGGCAATACGGTTCTGGACCAGGACGGGGATGAAATCGGTCCGAAAAAATACAAGCAAGGCATGGTGTTCCGATGTGATCCCGATGGCTCACGTGTGGAATGCCTGGGGGATAATTTCAGGAACCCTTATGAAGTGGCCGTAGACAGCTATGGCACCATGTGGCAAAGTGACAATGATGATGATGGCAACAAGGGAACACGCATCAACTACGTAATGCCCTATGGCAATTACGGGTATACCGATGAAATTACGGGTGCCGGATGGAATTCGTCGCGTACGAACATGGAAGACTCCATTCCATTGCGGCATTGGCATTTGAATGATCCGGGAGCAGTTCCCAATGTACTGCAAACCGGTGCCGGATCGCCGACAGGTCTATTGGTATATGAGGGAACGCTTTTGCCGGAGGCTTTTCAGCACCAACTCATCCATGCGGATGCCGGCCCCAATGTGGTCCGGGCTTATTCCATCCAGAACCAGGATGCTGGTTATGGGGCCAGCATTGTAAACATACTGAAGGGTGAAAACGACCGTTGGTTCAGGCCTGCAGACGTTTGTGTTGCACCCGATGGTTCTCTGATTGTGGCCGACTGGTACGACCCGGGGGTGGGTGGACACCAGGCGGGTGATCAGACCAGGGGAAGGATCTACCGGGTAGCCCCGGCAAAAGCAGCTGCATACACCATGCCTTCATTTGATTTTACAACGGTTGAAGGTGCAATGGTTGCCCTTCAAAACGCAAACCTGGTGGTGCGGTACCATGCTTTCACGGCCTTGCAGCAATTTGGGAAAAAGGCAATCTCCCCTTTGGAAAAGCAATGGAAGTCTGATGCCGATCCTGCTTTGCGGGCAAGGGCATTCTGGAGTCTTGTAAAAATGCCTGGAGCGAAGCCAGAAAAATACATCAAACAGGCGCAGCAGGAAAAAAATCCACAGCTAAGGATGCTGGCGATCAGGGCAAGCCTTCAGCTCAAAGGCAATACCACTGCCGTTTTGAACGCACTGAAACTTGATCCTGACCCTCAGGTAAGAAGGGAGTGCATCATCGCCCTTCACCACAACAAAAGCCCTGAATCGGCCGCCATATGGGCCACCCTGGCTACACAGTATGATGGAAAAGACAGGTGGTACCTGGAGGCCCTGGGCATAGGCGCGGACGGACAATGGGATGCTTTTTTCAGCGCCTACCTTGATATCGTGAAGGATCCCACAAAAGACGCAGCCGGAAGGGATTTGGTCTGGAGGGCAAGAACAGAAAAAGCAGTTCCTTATTTGGCAGGGCTGGCTGCTGATGGCAGCTCCCCGCTCAAGACAAGGCTCCGTTATTTCCGTGCTTTTGATTTTAACGATGGCCCTGCAAAAACTGCAGCATTGTTGAAGATGGTTGCAGATAACAAGGCAAGCGACCTTGCCATGGACAAGTTGGCGCTTTTCTCATTGAATCCAGATGCCATAAAAAATATGCCAGCAGCACAGAGGGCATTGAAAAATGTCCTGGATGCCAGCTATGGCACCAGGGACTACCTGGATCTGGTGGCTTTGTACAACAGGAAAGATGAGCAGCACAGATTGCTTGAGATGGCCATTGCAAAGAACAACGAAGACCTGGGAAGAACTGCGGCAAAGACCCTGATTGGTTTTGGCGGACAGGCGGAGGCATGGAAAACCATCAATGAAACGGACAATACCAGGTCGATGGGCCTTTTGAATGCACTTTCCAAAGTAGGCAATACCATATCTGTTGATCTCTTGCAGGCAGTAGCCTTGGGCATTCGTTTTCCTGAACCCATGAGAAAATATGCCGCTGTCAGGATTGGCAAAAGTGGTGAAGGAGAAAAAAGGGTATTGGAGATCCTGAAATCGGGGATGGTACCAGAAGCGCTGATCCCGGATGTAGTGGAGGGTGTCGGGTCATCATGGCGCCAGGCCGTTCGCATCGAGGCCAGAAGTTATTTGCCCAAGAAAGCAGCGGTGGAAGTCGTGGACAAGGTTCCAACCATTGACGAAATCAATGCAATGAAAGCCAATGCAACGAATGGCAAAGCGATATTCGCTTCCAACTGCGCGGTCTGCCACAAGGCCAATGGAGAAGGATTGGATTTTGGTCCGGCCCTTTCAGAAATTGGTTCCAAATATGCAAAGGATGCGATGCTCAAGGCAATCGTTTACCCCTCTGAGGGCATCAGTTTCGGATATGAAGGATGGGTGTTGAAAATGAAGGACGGTTCCGATATGGTGGGCATCATGGCCAGCAAAACAAAAACGGAAATTGAACTGAAAATGCCAGGAGGGATGGTACAAAAACTAAAAACATCTTCGGTGAAGTCCATGGAACAAATGAAAGTTTCCATGATGCCTGCCGGATTGCATGCGAGTATGTCTGCACAGGAAATGGCAGACCTCCTGTCCTATCTCGATGGGCTCAAAAGAAAATAAGCAGGAATGATTGGTGTAACTTGCATCCAAACCAGGTTGCATGAAAATTTTTTTTCCTTTTCTTTTGTTGCTCAGCATCCATGCGCATGCACAAATTGATCCCGCATCAGTAACCATTGCGCGCGATAGCTTTGGGGTTCCACATATTTTTGCAAAGACTGATCCGCAGGTTTCATACGGCTTGGCATGGGCACATGCAGAAGATGATTTCAAAAGCCTTCAGCTGGTGGCACTTCCTTCCAAGGGCCTGATGGGAAAGGCTTTGGGAAAGGATGGTGTGGCCGGGGATTATGCCTTTGCCCTGTTCCGTTGCAGGGAGATCACGGAAGAAAAATGGAATACGCTTTCTCCGGCTTTTTTAAAATTGATCGAAGGATATGTGCAAGGGATCAACGATTATGCCAAAGCCCATCCCGAAGAGGTCCTGGTTAAAAAACTGTTTCCCATTTCTGTCAAGGATTATGTTGCTTCTTCAGTCCTGGCATTGACCGTATTCAATGGTGGCGACAGGGCATTGCGCGCAATATTTTCCAACAGTGTGAATCCCCTTATCGATTACGATAAAATGGGTTCCAATGCCATTGCCATTCATCCCTCCAAAACCACAACTGGAGAGGCTTTTTTGGCCATCAATGCCCATCAGCCGAACATGGGTCCTGAAGCTTTTTATGAGGCCCATGTCAACAGCGAGGAAGGGTGGAATGCATTGGGCGGTTTGCTGGCAGGAGGTCCCTGTATTTTGCACGGGGTGAACGAAAACCTTGGCTGGGCACATACCGTAAATTTTTGTGACCGGGTAGACATCTACCAAATGCAGATGAACCCCAACAATGCAAACCAGTACATGTTTGATGGGGTATGGACCGATCTTGAAAAGAAGAAAATCAAATTGCACATCAAAGGGGTTCCCGTGCCCGTTTCCAGAGACCTGTTCTGGAGCAAGTACGGTGCTACCATGAAAAATGAACAGGGCACCTTTGCGATTCGCCTGGGTGCCAACATGGAGATTCGCGCGTTGGAACAATGGTACTACATGAACAAGGCCCAAAATTTTACCCAGTTTTACAAGGCCATTAGCATGCAGGGATTGTCCATGTTCAACATCATGTATGCCGACAGGAATGATACCATTTTTTACATCAACAATGCCCTGATGCCGGTGCGGGATCCTTCGCCCGCATTCGATTGGAAAAAGACCTTGCCCGGCAATACCTCAAAAACCTTGTGGACGAAATTCATGGGCATCCATGAATTGCCACAGTATCTCAATCCATCGAGCGGATTCCTGTTCAATTCCAATCACTCTTCATTTTATGCCACTGCTCCGGAGAACAACCTCTCTGCCGAAGCTTTTCCGTTGGCCAGCGGATGGGAGACCAACCACAACAACAGAAGCAAGCGTTTTCTGGAGTTGATGCCAACCGAGGGCAGCAAGGTTGATTTTGAACTGTTCAAGCGGATCAAATTTGATCGCCAATATCCTGCAGTTTTCGAGTTTCCTTATGGTGTAGACAGCTTGTTTACCATGAAAAGGGCCTTGTATCCGCAGTTTGATACCTTATTGAGAAACCTGCAGGAATGGGACAGGCGTGGTGTTGTGGAAAGCAAGGGTGCCGCAGCTTTTCTGATGGTCTATGAAAAAGTATCGAGGTCAATGAAAGGCAAGGATTCAAGGAACTTGACCATGTTGGAATGTGAAAAATTGCTGCAGGATATCCAGGTGCAAATGACCAAGACCTACGGCACCACGGATCTGGCACTTGGGGATATACAAAAATTGGTTAGGGGAAGCAAGGAATTTCCCGGTCCGGGCTTGCCGGACCTGCTTGCTCCTGAATGGGGTATACCTTACAACAATGGCAAGCGCAAGATAACCGGTGGAGATGCTTATGTGGCGATGGTGCGTTTCCCAACATCAGGATTGCCCATCATTGAGACAATCAATACCTATGGGGCATCTGCCAAAGAAGGAAGCCCGCATTTTGATGACCAGGTGCCCTTGTTTTTGCAACAAAAAATGAAGCCCATGAGCCTGGACAAAACCAAGGTGTTGGCTGCTGCAAAAAGAATATACCACCCGGGGGAATAGGTCCATAACATCAAGGCAAGTCTCGATTGATTTTTTCTGCAACGATCATCGGACCGAAGCGGCTGAATCTTTTCAGCGAGCTGCCATTTTTCCAGGTATCTGCATTTTCACCATCCAGGTAAAGCGCACTGGTGCAACCATTGTCCAGAAAATGTTTTGCGAAATCTTTCATTCCCGCGTCGATGACCGCAAAATAAACCCTTCCGTCTTTTTTGATGCCTACACCATGGCGAAGGGTCTTTATTTTGTTGGGAAGCCTTGGGTTTATTCTTCCATTCATCAGCAGTACAGGGCCGGATTGTATGGCCCATTTTGCGTTTTTATATGAACTGTTTTCTTCCAAAGAACTGATGAATGCATGTGTTCCTGTGGTATGGAAAACTCCATCGGGCTGAATGTTGAGGTTCACTTTGTAATTCATAGGCTTTCGCATGGGATGAAGTGTTTTCCCATTTTCAATGTAAAGCCCGAAGGGCACCAACGATTTCCCAGTCCCCGTGATGAATACAATGCGGCCATTCAATTTCAGCAGACGGTCAAAAGTCATGAAAGGAACGCCAGCACTGTCTTTCCAATACATCTTGATGGCAGCAGGGTCAAATGTTTGGGCTCTTGTAAACACTGTTGGTACAAGGCCCATGAAGAGAAAAAAGGTTTTCATAGTATGGGATAGCGGGAAATATGAAGTTCCATCATTTTAACCTTGGGTTGGTCCAAGAATACCGGAAAATTAGCAATTCTCATTTTTGGTGTTTTTACTTCCATTTTCGCTTTGGTACTTGTCTCAAGGCATTTACTTTCAATGCAATATCCCTAAAACCATTTTCATGAAAATTGTTTACCTGTTGTTGATTTTTTTTGTTGCAGTCTTGTTTTTTTCCTGTGATGTTCCTGCGCGATTTACCGTTGGCACCACCTTGATGGCGCCATTGGGTCCACGGTCAGCAGCTCCTGCTTTGGGCTATATATGGATTGATGGAGACTGGTTCTGGAATGGTAGAAGCTATTCCTGGCGCGATGGCTATTGGTCAAATCCACACAATGGATACCAATGGCAGCCCGGGTATTGGAGGAAAAGGCCAGGGGGCTACCAATGGAAACCCGGGCGTTGGCGTTGAGCAATTTTACGCGTGGATGGGAGCTGGTATCGCTTTTTTACCAAGGATCTTTTCCAGGTCTTCCTTGTACAGTATTTCTGTTTTCAACAACTGCTCCGCCACTTCCACGAGCAATGGTCTGTTCTCATTGAGCAGATCCTTGGCTTTTTCGTAGTTGGAAGCCACCAGTTGTCGGACTTCCTCATCCATCATTTTACCGGTTTCTTCACTGTAGGGCTTAACCAATGTGCTTTCTGATTGGCCTGTTGAATCATAAAAACTGATGTTGCCGATCTTGCTGCTGAATCCGTAGAACATCACCATGGTATAGGCTTCCTTTGTAACTTTTTCAAGGTCGTCCAATGCGCCAGAAGAAACCTCGCCAAATACAATTTCTTCTGCAGCCCTTCCGGCCAATGTTGCACAGAGGTGCTCATGAAATGCTGAGGATGCACGGATGTTTTTTTCTTCCGGCAGGTACCATGCCGCACCAAGTGATTTTCCTCTTGGGATGATGGATACTTTCAGCAAGGGGTCAATCTGTTTCAGCATCCAACTGGCCACTGCATGCCCCGCTTCGTGGTAAGCAATGATCTGTTTTTCTTCCGGAGAGATGATCTTGCTTTTTCTTTCCATTCCGGCAACAACCCTTTCGATGGCTTCGAGAAATTCAGCCTTGCCGATTTTATCTTTTTTATTTCTTGCAGTAATCAGCGCAGCCTCATTGCAGATGTTGGCAATGTCGGCACCAGAAAACCCAGGTGTTTGTGTTGAAAGCATGTGGAGGTCCAGGTCATCTTGCATGACCAGCTTGCGCACATGAACCTTAAAGATTTCTTCTCTTTCCCTGAGGTTGGGCAGTTCCAGGTAGATGTGCCTGTCGAACCGTCCAGGCCTCAACAAGGCAGGATCCAACAGGTCTGCCCTGTTGGTGGCGGCCAACACAATTACACCACTGTTGGTGTCAAAGCCATCCATTTCTGTGAGCAGTTGGTTGAGTGTACTTTCCCTTTCATCATTGGAACCACTGAGGTATGCTCCCTTGCCCCGTGACCTTCCGATGGCATCAATTTCATCAATGAATAAAATACAAGGCGTTTTTTGTTTTGCTGTCTTGAAAAGATCGCGCACACGAGAAGCACCCACACCAACAAACATTTCAACAAAGGCCGATCCTGAAATGGAAAAAAAGGGAACCTGCGCTTCACCCGCAACTGCTTTTGCCAAAAGGGTTTTTCCCGTACCCGGCGGACCAACAAGAATGATTCCCTTTGGAATCTTTGCACCTACTTTGGTAAATTTTTCAGGAGCCTTGAGGAAATCAACAATTTCTTTGACTTCGGTCTCCGCTTCTTCAAGCCCAGCGACATCTTCAAAGGTGATGGTGCTGCCTTCTTTTTCAACCAACGTTGCATTTGATCTTCCAAAATTGAAAATGGAAGGTCCACCACTACCTATACCGGACATTCTACCGGCCATCATGCTCCAAAAAAACAACAGCAATGCCAACGGAATCAACCAGGAAAGCAATTCGGGAAATAGTTTGTTGTTTTGCACATAGAGGATTTCGGTTCTGTCCTTTGCAGGAATATTTTTTTCAGCTTCCTCCATCTTCTTTTCAAACATTTCAACGGATCCGATATTGAACCAATACTGTGGACCAGGGTTGATCTCATCTGACAATTTTTTTTTCAGGTCGGTCCTGAAAAAAGGGTCATTCATTTTTTCTTTTCGAACATATACCGTCGCTTTTTCCTTGTTGATGACCACGATTTTTTCAATGGCTTTCCTGCTCAATATCTCATTGCTGAATTTTTGCCAACTGATTTCTTTTCCGGTTGATGATCCGCCAAACAGATTTGGCAGCAGAAAAAATCCTGCCGCAAGCAGAATCACCAGCCATGGAACCGGAAATTTGAAAACAGGCTTTGGGTTGTTTTTTATCTCGTTTTTGGAGGATGGCGCAGGGTTGTCCATAGGGTGTAGATGTCCATAAAAGTTATTTTTCCTTTTGCATAAAGCATGACCTGCATCAGCAGTGTAATACATGAAGGAGCACCTGTTGATGCAGGTGCTCCTTTTGGTTGTTCAGCGGGTAATGCCTATGCGGATTCAAAAAATTCTTCATAAGCCACTTCAATCCTGTTTTCCACTTCATTCACGCCGGGGGTTGCCCATGCGGTGTTCTCTGCCTCTTCCCTCTCATAGTGAGACTTTACATTCCCCCTAAGCACAACCTTGTCGCCCAAGGTTTCAATGCGTATGTTATCGGCTTCATGCCCGGCTGTACTGATAAAACTTTCCCTTATCCGTTGTTTGATATCAACGCTTGAGGGTTTTTGCTTTACAACAATCATGTTGTTCACGCCCTTGACACCGTTTAGCCCAATCACTGCATTTTTGGCGGCAAGGCGCTGGTAGCCCCATTCCACTGTGCCTTCCATGGTAACTGTTGCATTTTCAACCTTTATTTTGATCTTATCGTCGGGTACTGAACTGTCCCAACGCAGGGCGTTGACACAGGCCTCTGCAATTTCTGTGTCCGATTTCCTGTTTACCGGTGAAATGCCGACCTGCAAATCCAATGCAACGGCTTTAACGCCAATCACGGATTTGGTGACTTTTTCTGCAGCCAATTTTTTGGGATACGTGTCAACAATACCGGCAAGGGTTACGATCCCATTTTTGACAGCCACACCAATTTCGGCAGCATTGAGTTGTGGCTCCCATTTGAGTTGGTTCTGCACGTCAGTCTGAATTTGAGCATCAGTTTTCATGATTTGAATTTTTTGTTGGTTTAAAAATTTGATGGCTGTAAAAATAAGGGCGTCTCTTTCTGCGAAAGACGATAGGGGTCACCCCTGAAAATGAACCGCATCAGTCTTAGCGACATGTAAAAACTGCTTGGCGATTCATCCACCATAAACATACAATACTGCTTTGATGCACACCAACAATATCATTTTCAAGTCATCCATGCCATTGAGCAGGATCATGCCACACGCTTTTTGACATCATCTCCTATGGATGAATGCTGCTATAATTTCGGTTCAATATTGATTACTCATCTTCAAAATTGTATGCAATGAAAAAATTATCCCTTGTTATTTGCCTTTTTTTATTGGTTTATTCTGTGAACGCACAGATTCAAAAGAATGATTGGTTGATTGGTGGCAATGTCAAATTTGCTTCCAACAAGGTTGCCGACTTGCAAACAAGCATGTTTGAGTTCAGTCCCAATGCTGGATATTTCTTTGTCAATAATTTTGCAGGAGGATTGAGGGCAGACATCAACAGCGTAAAGGTGGAGGACGAGGATGCAATCAGCAGCACATTGATCAGCCCTTTTCTGAGATATTATTTTCTTCCTTCAGACAACAAGGTCAACATCCTGCTTGATGGAAGCTTTGGGTTTGGAGCTACCTCAGGAGCAGGGGATACCAAAAGCCAGAGTGGATTTGGCTTTGCAGCCGGACCCGCGATTTTTCTCAACAAGCATACCGCATTCGAGTTCACCTTGGGCTACAACTCCATAAAATTTGAAGACGACCCAGACCGCAGCAATACTTTTACGGTAGGTGTTGGATTCCAGGTCCATCTTTTGGGAAGCAAAAAACAATAGGTCCTGTTTCGGGATTGAGCATTGTACAATATTTCAATGTTCCATGGCCGCACGTCAATTGTGCGGCCTTTGCTTTTTCAATCCATCAAAATACCATAATTTCATTTTTTATGTCCATTGTTCAACACTTCATCATGAAAAAATTCAAACTGTATTTTCTCCTCTCTTTTTTGTTGGCCGCTTTTTCGGCCAATGCCCAAAACTCCAAAAAGGAAAATTGGGAATCCATGTTCAATGGCAAGGACCTGAGCAAGTGGAAGCCCAAAATCAGGTACCATGCTGCCGGAGAGAATTTTGGAAATACCTTTCGTGTAGAAGATGGCAAGATTGTAGTAAGGTATGATGCATACGAGAAATTTGATGAAAAGTTTGGGCACCTGTTTTATTACAAACCTTTCAATTATTACCGTATACGCCTTGAATACAGGTTTGTGGGTGAGCAGTCAAAAGACGGTCCTGGATGGGCATTGCGGAACAGTGGAATCATGGTACACGGGCAAACCCCTGAAAGCATGGGCAAGGACCAGGATTTTCCGGTTTGTATTGAAGTGCAGTTGTTGGGTGGGGATGGAAAAAACAAGAGAACGACTTGTAACCTTTGTACGCCCGGAACCAATGTTGAGATGAACGGGAAATTGTTCACTCCCCATTGCATCAATTCAACATCTGAAACCTACCATGGCGACCAATGGGTCAGGGCCGAAGTACTTGTTTTGGGTGATTCTATCATCAAGCATTTCGCCAATGGAAAGGAAGTGCTTTCTTATGAAAAGCCACAAGTGGGTGGCGGTAATGTTTCCGGGCAGGAAGTCAAGTTTGGGACATCTGGGCAAATGCTGACTGGTGGAACCATATCATTGCAAAGCGAGAGCCACCCTGTAGAATTCAAGAACATCGAAATCTTGGACCTTGAGGGCTGCATGGATCCCAAGGCCATCAATTACAAATCGTACTATGTAAAATCAAAACCTGCAGATTGCAAATACAAGCAGAAATGATGTTCATGAACAGTTAGTTTTTGTATTGGCCCGGATCAAGTGCCCTTGGTCCCCAATGGTCAAAAAACTCCAGTATTTTTCTTGCGCTGTAAGATTTTCCCTCTTCAAGATAGGCGCTGTTTTGTGTATGAAGCCTGTTGCCTTTTGCATCCAGCATTACAAACACCGGAAATCCAAATCGCTGGGGATAACCGAATTTTTTCAATACATCCGGGTTGCGGTTCTCTGGACTGTAATTCATGTGGTAAACAATAAAATTCTTGTTCATGGCGGAGTCAAGCTGCTGATCCTTGTTCACAAAATCATTGAACCTCGCACACCAAACACACCAATTGCCGCCAATCTGAACAAAAACATACTTGTTCTCTTTTTTCGCCTGCGACAAAACAACTTTCAATGCTGAATCCACATTTTCATAGGGATTGTACAATTTGAAATTTTTCATGTCTTGAGAAAAGGACAGCTGGGACAAAAGCAAAAAGATGGGGAACAAGCGAAAATATTTCATGTTGCTTTGGTTTCGTTGAAGGTATTGATTTTGATCATTGATAACTCCTGCCAAGCGTATCACAGACTGCTTTCAACAGGGAGAAATTGTCGTTGGCATCCTGTCCCATCTCCCAGACCATGATGCCAGTTCCCTGTGTATTCCCCAACACTGCTTTCTTCTTTGCAGTCAATTGGCCATTGTAATAAATGGTATAGGAAGGAAACCCTGTTGCGGAAACCACAGCGGAGTCGGCACTTGGAGCGCCTCCCTTGGAAAGGATGGCAGCATAGGCCTGTATTGTCCCTGTCTGGGTCATGCCACTGGCACGCCCGTAAGAGGGTATTCCCAACACTGCTTTTCCTTTTGGCATACCAGCAGTATTGATCCAATAGTTCAAGCTGGTCTCTGCCAACTTAAGATCGCTGTGGTGTTTGTACGGTACCGTTGTGCTGAAGTCGTCGTAGGCCATGATGTTGAAATAGTCCACTTGCTCTCCTTGCAGCAACTCTTTTGTTATGGCATCCCTGTACTGGCCTGCATATTTGCCGGTAGTAATGGCTGCTGACAAGTAGTATTTTCCGTCCACATGCAGGCTGTCGCCCAATTCCTGCATCAGTTTGGTGAATGTCAATGATGTGCCATCTGCGGTGGATGGATATTCCCAATCTACATCAATTCCATGCAGTCCATTTGTTCGTACCAAGGCAATGGCTTGTTTTACAAATGTATTTCTGCCTGCTGGGGTAGCTGCCATTTGTTGCCAGTCAGCAGTGGCGCCATTGATGGATAAGAATATTTTAGCACCATTGCTTTTTGCCTTGTTGGAAACAATGGCGAATGTGGTCGGATTTTGGACAACAATATTTCCGTTGGATGATACAGTACCGAACGCATAGTTGACCACATTGCACATCTTGAATTTTTGATCAGGGATGGCATTGGGATCACGATAGGATGGAAAATATCCGGAAACAACCGTTCCCAATGCAGGCGGCGCCTTGATGACGGTAGGTGGCACTGTTGGAGTCGTGTTTCCTCCACCCGGTGGAACAATTGCTGATTTTTTACATGCATTGAAAACTGCGGCAATCATGATCCATTTTGCCCATGTCTTGGTATTTCTCATGTCTATCGTGTGAAGTTGGTTGAGCCAGGGCAATTAGCCGATTTTCGCCTCGTTGATTCTTTCTGTGGGATTCATGATGCAGGTCAACATGGAGCCGTCCTTGAAGAGTTCAACAATCCGATAGCCCTTGTATTTTGTTCCCCAGTTGCCACCAACATGGCTGTCGAACATATAAGGGATCCCGTCTTGCCACTTGATGGCATCCTGGTCGTGTTCGTGCCCGTGGAATACGGCTTTCAGGTTCTTTTGCTTTTTCACCAGCTCAACAAAGGGCGTTGATTCAATGGCATGTTTGGTCCATTTGATGGGTGGGATATGGATAAAGAGGAGGATGTTGTCTGCTTCTTTATGTTCTTCAAATTTCCCGGACAGCCATTCAAGATCCGGAGGAAGGTATTCTCCCTTCTTGTTGGATGTTGTTGCAAACAACAAGACCGTTTTTTTGATCACCACATCAAAGTTGAGCGGTGTATTCCAGGCATTTTCCCATTCCTCTTTTGTTGCAAGATCATGGTTTCCCTGGGTCACATAGTATTTGAAGGCAAGGTTGTCCAGGGTTTTTTTGGCATCCCCGAAATAACGGATGTCATCATGGACAATGTCACCATTGATCACTCCAAAGTCGAATCCGTTCGTATGGTGCATGGCATTCATGTGCCCTACTGCCGTGTCAAGGTATTCCTGAAACGGTGTTTGTGCCTGCCCGAAGTGTGCATCGGATGCAATGGCAAAACGAAGGATGGGTTTTCTTTTTTCAAATCCACTCAGGTCTGAAGCAAGAAGGGTTTTGCCATTGACAAGGAGGATGGCAGTGGAAATGTTTTGAATGAATCGCCGGCGACTGGTCATTGCATGTTGTTTTGGAAGGCATAAAATACAACAAAAATGCCAATCGCAGCCCCGGCAGGAAATTGATTATTGGTTCGAAAACACTTTTTTAAGCAGGTCAGTGGTTCTGGCCAAAGGATCTTTTCTGATATTTTTTTCTTCGATGGCTATCTGGGTGAAAATTCCCTGCAATGCCTTTTCAGTGACATGGCTACTCAGGTCTGGATTGATTTTTTGGAGGCTGAATTTGTTATATGCGTTGATCATTGTTGACCAATATTTTGTTGCTCCGGTTTTTTCAAGGGAACGGTTGATGACAGGCTTGAAAGCTTCCCCCAGTGGTGCGGTTGTTTTGCTCCTCAGAAATCCTGTTGCAGCGGTATCTGCTCCCCTTAAAATTCCGATGGCATCATTGACATCCATTTGTCTGATGGCGTTTACAAATATCGGGGCAGCTTCTTTGCAAGCCTCTTCAGCACCACGGTTCATGCTGGTGATGGCATCATCCACCATCTTTCCGAGACCTGCCCCTCGCAACATCTTTTCAACTTTTTGTGCTTCTGAAGGAAGGATGATTTTCAAGAGTGGGTTGCCCAGAAAACCATTTTCTTTGGAAAGTGCTGCTGCTCCTTTTTCTGCACCAATGGCAAGCGCTTCCTTCAATCCCGCTGCAATATCTTGTGGGCCCAGTTGTCCACCATTGGCCGCAATTGTTTCTTTTGCCTTTTTCAACAGTGTGTTGAGCTGCTGTGCTTGTACAGATGACGACAAGGCAACAAGCATAAGAATCGAAAATAAATGTTTCATGGGGTGGTGTGCTTTGATGGTAAAATTACCCCATCCGGATTGATGAAGCATAAAAGGAGTAGCCAGTCTTTGGTTAAAGTTGAAATGAAATGACTAAAGGATTTTCCCTTTGACCATGGTCATTTGAACATTGATCCTTTCGTCAAAGATCAGCAGGTCTGCATGCATTCCTGGCTTGATGGAGCCAATCCTGTCGTTCATGTTGATGATCCTGGCTGGCGTGGCTGTCATCATGGTGATGGCATCATGCAATGGAATGTCAGCAAAATCGACCATTGTGCGCACCAGCCGGTCTGTCGTGGCAATACTGCCTGCAAATGCAGAGCGGTCAGGTAGTTTCGCGACCCCCTCTTCCGTGATGACCCTGAGCCCACTGTTGATGTTTCCTAGGATGTATTCTCCTTCGGGCATGCCTGAGGCCCGCATGGAGTCTGTGATCAGGGCTGTATGATCAGGGCCCTTGATTTTGTGGACCAATTTCAGCAATGGCGCTGGAAGGTGCACACCGTCTGCTATGATTTCCACATCCAGTGCATCGTGGAGATAACCCGCTTCCACAACGCCTGCGTAACGCCGGGCATTGCGTCGAACAACCCCGGACATGGCAGAGTAAAAATGGGTGAGCAGGCTGTATCCGTTTTCAAACGCTTCAAGTGCCTCTTCATACACTGCCTCGGTATGGGCCATGGATGCAATGATACCCCGCTCGTGGAGTATTTTCCCAAATGCAATGGCGCCCTTTCTTTCCGGTGCCACGCTCCACCTTTTGATGGACTTTGAATATTCCAGGATTTCCATGTACTCGGCCGGGTCTGGATCCCTGATGTATTTTGGGTCCTGTGCACCGCGCTGGTTCATCGCAAAATAAGGCCCTTCCAGGTGGAGGCCGACAAAGGATGCACCATTGGCATTGATGGTATTCGCTCTTTCGTAGACGTCAAGCACTTGCAGTATGCCCTCTTTTTCAGCCGTGGTGGTGGTGGGCATCATGGAAGTGGTTCCATGCTTCGCATGGATGGCCGCTATCGCCAAAAAAGCGGCTTCAGTGCCATCCATAAAGTCGTGACCACCCCCGCCATGCACGTGGATGTCTACAAATCCAGGAGAGATATATTGTCCCTTTGCATCCGTATTGATTGCACCAGGGAAATCAAGATCCCCTGCTTCAGCAGCAATGATTCTTCCTTCCTCCACAAGCACTGTTCCCTGCTCAACAATACGGTTGGGCAAGATTAGTTTCCCGTTGAATATCCTGTGTTTTTGGTGCATGTTGTTGCGTATTTCCTGGCTTTGCTGTTGAACAAAGGTGTGGGATTTTATGCATCAGACCTTTAAAAATATTTTTTTCTGGTAAAGAAAATACATGAAAATCCATTTGATCAATACCACTGAAATGGCCATTGCCACTGCATTGTAAGGATCTCCAACAAGGTCGGAAAGCCACTGGAACAGTCCCTTGTTCGCATAGGACCAGTTGATGAATTTTCCAGACATGTAGATGAGGATGGAGTTCATGCCAATGACCTTAAAGAAGAATGCCCATTTTCTATAACCAAGCACATCTATCACCCAGTAAAAAAGTGCAAAAAGCAAGAGACTGAAGCCAACGGTATGCATCACAAATGAACTGGACCAAAGGTTTTTGTTGATCGGAAAATCGAGGCTCCAGAGCTGAGCGATGGCCAGGGAAAGCAATCCTGCTATAGCCATCATGCCTGATTTTTTTGAAGGCGCATCGTTGTTGTGTTTGAGATAATTCCCTGCAATGATTCCTGCAAGGGCAGAGCTGATGGCAGGGATATTGTTGAAAAGCCCTACTGTATCATGGATGCCCCTTGACAATTTTCCGGGAAGCACAGTCCTGTCAAAGTAAGAAGAAAAATTTCCTGCTTCTGTAAGATCGCCCGGCATAAAACCCGGAGCCGATGTAAATTTCATCAGCAGCCAGTATCCGACAAGCAGTGCTGTGAACCAAATGATTTGGGCCCTCTCTTTTGTGTAGAGGTAAATGATGCTTCCCAACATGGTCGCAATCCCAATCCTGCCCAGCACACTCATGAACCTGATGTCGCTGATCGGTTTGATCTGCAATCCATTGTTGTATATGATCCCCAATAGAACCAGGATCAGCCCCCTTTTGATGACTTTCCAGAGCAGTGCATTTTTGGATTTTCCTGCCGCTATCGCGCTGCCGATGGCATATGGGGTTGAAACGCCAGAAAGGAAAATGAAAAGCGGAAAAATCAGGTCATAGGCCGTGAATCCGTTCCAAACTGGATGTTCAAATTGTGCTGAAAGACCCTCCCAGAAAGGATGATGGGTGACGGCTCCCATGGAATGGAGTACCTCCTCAGCACCGATGATCCAAAACATGTCAAATCCCCGAAGGGCATCGAGAGAGAAAAGCCTTTGCTTGATGGTTTGATTTGTTTGCATGGCGGACAACTGTTGGGACTTGAATGGATGAAAATATTTTCAAGGTTCGGCATGATGCATTCAACCGGGTCAATGAGCTCATGCAGCAGCATCAACTGCAAACATCTTTCTGATCTGCATTAAACCTTGGGTTCCCATCCCTTCTCGTATTCCCTGCTCCATAGTTTCATGGCATCCTTGTCGTGCAGGATCCTTCCATTGCTTGCATCGATGTTCAGGGTTCGTCCGGTTCGTTGGGCGATGTTCCCCAATTGAACCAGCAGGGTGCTTTGGTGTCCGCTCAATATATCTGAATTCAGTGCAGCACCTTTTTTGATGGCAGCAAAAAAGTTTTGAATATGCAGCGCATCCAGTTCCATGCCCGGTCCGGTCTTATCAAGCGCATTGGCTGTGATATCGTTCTTTACTTCTTTTACCAGCTTGCTCTTGAGGTCAAATATCTTGTAAGCATTACCACTTTCAATCAGCAGTGATCCTGTTTCGCCATAGAAAATCACACCAACAGAGCTGCCCTCGACGGACTTTCCATTGCAGGACCTGCCCTCCCAGGAAATCTGGGTATTGTTGTCAAATTCAAGGTTGATGACCTGCGTGTCCGGTGTCTCCCAATCGTCCTGGTAGCGGTAACGTCCACCTGCAGAAGTCACGCGGGTGGGATAATTCACTCCAAGTCCCCAACGCGCAAGGTCGACCATATGTGTCCCATTGTTCAACGCCTCGCCAGTTCCCCAATGCCAGAACCAATGCCAATTGTAGTGGATCAGGTTGTCCTTGTAAGCTTTTCTTGGTGCGGGTCCCTGCCAGAGATCATAATTGAGCCAGGAGGGCACATCCGTCACCTTGCCCACACCAATCGATTCTCTGTTGTTGGTGTACCAAGTTTTTGCAAAGTAGGGTCTGCCAATGACGCCTGCATGCAGCTCCTTGATGGCGGCCATCACATTGGGCCAGGACCTTCGTTGGTTGCCCATTTGAAGCAATTTATTGTGTTTTGTTGCAGCCTTTACCAGCATCTCTCCTTCATTGGGGTTGTGGCTACAGGGTTTCTCCAGATAAACATGTTTGCCTGCTGCCACGGCCAGCAATGCGGCGGGTGCATGCCAGTGGTCTGGTGCCGTTACAATCAACAGGTCAAGGTTTTTGTCATCCAGCGCCTTCCTGAAATCACCTTCCGCCTTTGGCCTTTTTTGTTGTGCTTTTTCCACTGCATTCACGCATTTGTCCATTGCACGCGAATCCACATCACAAACATGTGAAACTTCACATTCTTTTTGCGAAGCGAAGTTGGTGCTGACAGACAAACCCCTGCTGTTCACACCCATCACCGCGGCAGTGATCTTTTCATTGGATCCCAGGATGTTGCGGTATTGACTTGCAGAAAAAACAGGGAGTATGCCACCAAAGGCAATGGCAGCGGAGGCTGCAGAGGTTTTCTGGATAAAACTTCTTCTGGAACGACTCATGATGGAAGGTTTAATTGTTGTATGATTTTGTTGGCTTTTTTGAGATGGGCATTGTACACATCCTTTAGTTGAACGGCTTTGCCGCTACTGCGTTTGCTTTCGTCGGCGGCTTCCATGAAGGTATAGATCTCCAGTGTTTCCTTCGGGTTGATGGGTAGATCACCCGTTTTGAAAAAGTTGATAATCCTGTCGAGCAGGTTGTCATATCCCTTGTAAGGGCCCAGGGTTATTGGTCCTTTTTCACCATAGGCTGTCCCGCCGTATTCATGTTTGCCTGTTCGTGTACCGCGGAAGATTCCGATCCTGCCATCTTCCCAAATACCAACCACTACTTCTGTTCCTTCGGTTTGGGTGCGGGTGACGGACTGACAACCGGTACCCATGACGGTATAGAGGGTTTCCACTCCATGAATGCCATACCAGAAGAGATCAGGATGGGTGGATTCGAGGGTTGCGGGACTGAAACAGTCTGCACCCAGGATCTTTCCACCCTTGCCAGAAGCCGCTTCCTGTGCGGATTCCATGTACCGCAGCGATGAGCAGGAGAAGAAAGGGACCTTGAGTTTTTCAGCAACAAAATAGAGGGCGATGGCATCCGTGAGGGTGCCGGCAACGGGCTTGTCGATGAACAGGGGTTTGCCTGCTTTCATCACTTCAAGGGCCTGTTGCAGGTGTGGGCGGCCATCGTTGGTTTCCAATAAAACGAAATCAACCTTCTTCAGGAGCTCAGCGATTGAGTCTACAATCTCTACTCCCATTTTTTTCACTTCCTCAATATAGCCGGGGATTCTTTTGGTGGAGGACTCAATGTCTGCGCTGCCTTTGGGGTAAGCCGCCACAATGCGAAAGTCTTTGTATTTGTCGGGAGGATTTCCTGCATTCAAGGCTTTGGTGAAGGCGATGCTGTGGGAGGTATCGAGCCCAATGATGCCGATCCTTCCGCCATCAGACAATTGCTGGCAAGCCTTTGCCGGTTGTATCAAACCTGAGAGTCCCAATGCCATTCCGGACAGGCCGGCATCGCGCATGAAGCGCCTGCGGTTATAATTTTTCATGTGCAATCGTTTTGGCAGCCCAAGTAAGTTAAAAATAAAAAGGTAAATATTCTCAAATCAGTTTTGTTTTACATACTCTGATGTACCGTTACACTCGGGAGGTGAAAGCGGAGGTATTTTTTAAAGTTTTATTTGGAGATTCACATTAGCAATGCTGAACCCCTTGCTTTTCACAAGCTTTGCTTCTTTGGAATCTTCATTCAACAATGGATTGGTATGATTGAAATGAATGAAGATGATCTTTTCTTTTTCTTTCGCTGGCAATGATGCAAATAACTGCATGCTTTCCTGTACAAGTGGATGTGGGATTTCTGCAATGTTGCGATTGCCAACTTCCGCAGTACTGAAAAACGTGCCATCGATCAGCGCGTGATCCACTTCCTTGATGAGTGAAACAATATCGCTCCGCCATTTTTCCCACTTGTCGATGTCCGGGATGAAAAGAACTTTCTTGTGTGGACCTTCAATGATGTATCCCACTGTTTCAGAAAATTCATCACGATGCGGAACAAGGATGGGTTTAACTTTCAGCCCAGGAGCAATATTTTCCCACTTGTCTTCAGATAAAGCTTGGGTGCGAATGTTGTTCAATGCAACAAGCTGGCTCCAGGGGCCATTGTTCTCCAGAAATGTTTTCAACCTGGGCATTGTGTAGACCGGCACATCCTTGCTGTTCATGGCTTCGCGGCCCAAAAACATCAGCCCGGCATAATGACCAACATGCGCATGGGTAAGGAAGATCCCGTCGGGCGCTAAGCTTTTTTTCTCGGGCATTGATTGATTCAAGACTTTGAGTTGTGATGCAATATCCGGTGTGGCTTCAAAAAGGAATCGCTTTCCACTGGTTGGATCGATGAGCCCCAGCGATACCACTTTTTTATTGGAGTCAATTGACTTGCAACAATTTTTTTCACATCCCATGTGGGGCGAGCCTCCGTCCTGCAGGGTACCCAGCACGATCAGGTAAGGATCGGCTGGGGCAGCAGATTTGTTTACCTGTGCCTGAAGGAAAGCAGCGAGAAAAATTGAAAATAGGCCTACAAGACTATTCCTGATCTTCATGGAAATGCTTTTGAGTTGTTAAAATAACTTAAATTCCATGAGGAAAAGAAAGGGAATGCATTTCTTCAACATCTAAACATCAAATCAAATTCTTCACCAATAAAATCAACAACAATGAAATCAATTTTCTCAACGATGTTTGCCTTGGTAGCACTTGTTTTTTCCCTTCAAGCACAACCTCCGGGTGGCGGAGGTGGTGATCCTGAAGCCATGAAGGCAAGGATGAAAGAGCGCATCAAGCCCATGCTGGTGCAACAGGCAGGTGTTTCAGATGCTGAGGCAGACAAGATTCTCGACATCAACTTCGATTTTCAAATGAAGTCAAGGCCCATCCGCATGGACCAGTCGCTCAGCGAAGACGATAAGAAAAAGAAAATGAAAGAGGCAGAAGATGCCCGTGATGCTTCGATGAAAGCCATCCCATTGACCGAAGAGAAAATGACGAAGGTCAAGGCTTTTTATGATGAAATGAGAAAGCGCCAACAAGAAGGCAGAGGTGGACAAGGTGGCGGTCAGGGTGGTGGCCAGGGTCGCGGACAAGGTGGCGGTCAGGGCCGTGGCGGTCAGCAGCGTTAAGGGCCTGTCAATCACTGTACAACCATTGAGGGGTTTGGAAGCTTTGGTAAGGAGATGAGCGCATCAAATCATCCCCTTCCAAAACTTTCAAACCCCTTTATTTTTCATTAATTTCAAGCAAACAAAATACCATGAACAGTCGCCGCAGTTTTATCCAAAAGCTTTCAGCTCCCATCATAGCATTGCCTTTCGTCCAACACATGAAAGTCGAAGAGATCCCATATGAAGGGCCGGTTTTGCGCATTGCCATCATGGGCCTGGGCGGATATGCAACCCGTGTGGCGGAGGCCATGCAGTCCTGCAAAAAAGCCAAAGTGGTAGGGCTGATCAGCGGGACCCCTTCCAAGATCAAGGCTTGGAGGGAGAAATACAATATTGCGGAAAGCAATTGCTATGATTATGGCAATTTCGATGCAATCAAGGACAACAAAGAAATCGATGCTGTTTATATCATCACGCCCAATGCCTTGCACAAGGAGCAGGCCATCAGGGTGGCCAAAACGGGCAAGCATGTGATTGTGGAGAAGCCCATGGCCCTGAACGCCAAAGAAGCCGGTGAGATGATTGATGCTTGCAAAAAGGCGGGTGTTCAATTGCTGGTGGGATACAGGATGCATTTTGAACCCAAGACCCTAGAAGTGATCAGGATGAGAAAGGATGGGGAGTTTGGGAAAATCAAGTTTTTCCAGGGATTGACAGGCTTTCGGATTGGAGATCCCAAACAATGGCGCTTGAACAGACAACTTGCTGGGGGTGGATCGATGATGGACATTGGTATCTATGCCATCAACGGGATGCGCTACATGACCGGGGAAGAGCCGATCTGGGTCACTGCACAGGAAACAAAAACCGATCCTGTTAAATTTGCAGAAGGGGTTGACGAAACGATACAGTTCCAAGCAGGCTTTCCCAGTGGCGCAGTCGCCTCCTGTTTGTCAAGCTATGGCATTGGCAGCCTTGATCGATTCTTTATCAGTGGGGAAAAGGGATTTGCAGAAATGCAACCTTCCACTGGCTATGGACCCATCAAGGGCCGAACCCACAAGGGCGAACTGTCACAGCCGCACCAGCCCCATCAAACGCTACAAATGGAAGAATTTGCCGCCATCTTATTGGAAGGCAAAACGCCCATTGTGCCTGCCGATGGTGAAGAGGGATTGAAGGACATGAAGATCATCGATGCCATTTATCAGGCGGTGAAAACAGGAAAAAAGGTTAGGCTGGCCTAAGTTTTTTGGGCCCTACATATACAGTTTCATGGATTTGTGGAGCTGAAGAAGCGTAGACCATCATGTCCAATTCGGCTGTCCTTACCATGATGCCATGGGTCATGCCCAAAAAGCTTGCCCCAACAACGGTTCCCGGAATCCCAATTGATGGATCACAGCCGATTTCAACCTGTTCAGGGCGGATGAAAAAACTTGCTGCTGTATCAGGGATGTTCCAACACTTTCTTGTTAGCGTATGCTTCGGCAGGATATGGTTGTATTCGCCCAGCAACCCCGCCAGGTATTCAGTGGGGGGATGGTAATACGCTTGCGTTGGGCTTCCCTGGTAGACCATTTTGCCCTGTTGCATGACCACCAATTCATCCGCCCAGGAGAGTATTTCAGCCGGATCGTGCGAAACCAGCACGCAGGTGATTTCCATTTCCTTGGAAACTTGTTTGATTACCCCGTTGATGATCCTGTTGCTGAACAGGTCAAGATTGGTAAAGGGTTCATCCAGCAATAAAATCCTGGGTTTCCCTACCAGCAGTTTGGCCAGGGCGATGCGTTGGCGCTCACCTCCTGAAACCTGGTTGACCTTTCGCTGCAGCAGGTGGTCAATTTTACAAATCGAATAGATCCGCTGGGCTTCCTCGTCTTCCATCTTATTGGCCATTTCAAGCAACTCATGAACCCTGTAGTTGTTTCGCAACTCAAAATGCTGTGATAAATAGGCAATGGCATCATGTCCTGGCAACAGGACCTCATCAGGGCCCTGAATCCTTTTGTTGTCCAGGTAAATGTTGCCGGAACTGGGCTGCACCAAACCGGCCATCAGCTTCATCAGGGTGCTTTTCCCTGAACCGGTTTCTCCCATCAGTCCTATTTTTTTAAAAGCAGGAACAATGAGGTTGACATGCTGTACTTGGGTCCTTCCCTCTTCTGACTTGCTGACACCCTCGATCCTTAAAAGGCGCATTCAAATGGTTTTAATGGAACTATACAGTTGCAAAAGTAGTTGATATGTAGCCATTTATTTTATGCGTGGTGTAATGGTTTTGGGCAAACCACAGCACAGGGTGTCAACATTGGGGCAGTGCAAAAATCCCAATCACCCCATCACCAGAAGTTGCTACCTTTAAACTGACTTTCAAACATTCCATTTTGCTGGATCAAACGCCGTTTATGCTTAAAAAAATCCTGGTTCTCTTTTTGGCCATTTTACTGGTTACAGCAGGCCTCACCTTTACCAACCGGTTTTCCCACTTGAGAAATTTTGCAACCTGGGGGGTGCATACCATTCATGATTACAAGACCCATCCTGTAAGGCAGGTTGAAAAAGGAAATTTGCAACAGGTCTGGCCTTTTGATGCTGCCTATAACCAGAAAGAGATTCCGGCAGCGTTCATGACCATCATCGACTCCAATGATACCCATGCATTTCTTGTCATTCAGGACGGAAAACTGGTCTATGAAAAATACTGGGATGGCTATGACAGCGCAACCCTCAGTGGTTCATTCTCGGCTGCCAAAAGCATCATTTCATTGTTGATTGGCATTGCTGTTGATGAAGGCAAGATCAAGTCTGTCGAAGAGCCCGCCGGCAATTATATCCCCCATTTTAAAACCAATGGGCTGGAAAAAATCAGGATCAAGGACCTGTTGACCATGAGTTCGGGAACCTCTTACAACGAATCTGACAAGTCATATTTCAGCATGAATGCTTATGGATATTATGGCGAGGACGAGGAATACATGGTGAACATGATGGAAAAGAAAGAGGAGCCTGGAGTTTTTTGGCAGTACCGCAGCGGCGATACCCAGGTGTTGGGGCTGATTGTAGAAAAGGTATTTGGGAAATCCATCTCAGCCCTGGTTTCCGAAAGGTTTATGCAACCCATGGGGGCCAATGCAGATGCACTGTGGTTGCTGGATGGCGCGGAGCGGCATGAAAAGGCCTTCTGTTGTTTCAACGCCGTTGCAAGGGATTATGCAAAATTTGGACAGCTGGTATTGAACAAGGGCAATTGGAACGGGAAGCAGCTGGTGTCTGAAAAATACATTGCTGAAGCAACAACACCAGCCACACATTTGAAAGACCGCAGCGAAAACAACGGGCCAGTGGATTTCTATGGTTATCAGTATTGGATGGTCAACCACAGCGGTGTGCATGCCATTGCACAGAATGGATTGTTTGGCCAGTATGTGTATATCATTCCTGAAAAGAATGCTGTTGTTGTGCGCTTGGGTGAATCAAAAGTTACAACACCCATTCACCACCACCAACCAGAAAACTTCACCTATATCGATGCAGCGCTTTCCATTTTGAAATAAGCGCGTACACCATTGCGCCCAAAAAAAAGGCGTTCCACAGTGGAACGCCTTTGAACATGTCTGAAAGAACCTGAAACTATTTCTTGAACTCCCAGCCTGCCCTGTTGATGCGGGATACAAACTGGTTGGCATCGTCGAAGTTGGTGATCTTCATGGAAGCACCATCCCAAAGCAGTTTCTTTCTGCCATAGAAGTCCTGTCCTGTTGTTCCATTGGCTTTTTTTACTTCTTTGCGCAGCATGTAGCTCCTGATGGCAAGGTTACCCATCAGTACGGTTTCTGTAAGTGGACCAGAGTAGTCAAAAGATGAGCTGAGTTCCTTGTGCGCTTTGCTGTTGAATCCGGCCTTGCAGGCTTCGGTCCAGGAGACCTGGTGCCCGAATTCAGGCAATTTCACAGCATTTTTATCCGGTTCCGGCGCTACAATTTTTTCACCCGTGTTCAGGTAGATTTTGGGCCTGTTTCCATACATGTCGATGGTCATCAATCCTTTTGTTCCATGAAGAAAAATGCCGTTGGCACCGTTGCCATCTGTGCTCAGTGGCTCATTGGCAGGAAGCTGGTCAGGGTGGAATGGACGTATCCCCCCATCCATCCAAACCATTTTCAATGGGCTTTTGTTCTTTTTGGTGGCAGGGAACTTGATTTCAACATGGGAAGAAGGAGGACATCCTTCAGGAATGTATTCAGGGTTCCAATCCCTGATGAATACAGATCCTACACTGCATTCCACTTCTGTGGGGTAGCCAAGACCAAGGATCCTGAATGGTGAATCGATGGTATGGCAGCCGATATCACCCAATGCGCCGGTGCCGAAGTTCCACCATCCCCGCCATTTGAATGGATGAAAGAGAGGATTGTAATCCATGTATTCGGCAGGTCCAATCCAGGTGTTCCAGTCTTCTGCAGACATTGACGCTGGCAATGCTGGCTTGTCTTTTGGCAGGGGGATGCCCTGTGGCCAAACGGGCCTGTCTGTCCAAATGTTAACCGTATGTACAGTTCCAATCAAGCCCTTGTCAAACCAATCCATGGCAACTTTTTGAAGTGGATTGGATGCACCCTGGTTTCCCATCTGGGTAACCACCTTGTTTTTTCTTGCAGCCTCGGTAAGCATCCTGGCTTCAGCAATATTGTGTGTCAGTGGCTTTTGAACATACACGTGTTTGCCCATCGACATGCAGGCCATGGCGGCATACGCATGGAAATGGTCTGGTGTTGAGATGGTTACTGCATCAATGTCCTTTCCAGACTTGTCCAGCATTTCCCTGAAATCGCGGTATTTCGCTGCATTGGGGAATTTTTCAAAAGAGTTTTTGCACTTGTCCCAATCCAGGTCAGCCATGGCCACAACATTGTTGACGCCGTTGTTGTAGGAGTTGAGCAAATCCGATTGCCCCTTTCCTCCTGCCCCGATGGCAGCAATGTTCAGCTTGTCACTGGGGGCAGTATACCCTTTACCGATGACATGGCGCGGAACAATAAAAAAACCTGCAGCGGCAATGGAGCCCTGCTTGATGAAACTTCTCCTGTTGTTTTGTTTTGGCATGACTGTGGTTTTATCTTTCGTTTGAAAATGTAAGCATGGATTGCAAATCAGATTTTTTTTGCGAACTGCTGTGCCTTCAGTGCCAGCTCTGTGGCTAAAAAACAATGTGCCTGTGGCATGGCGGTTTCTGTTCTGTTGACCACATCATCCACAAATTGTTTCCCAAAAGGCAATGGTTCATTGTTGCAGTCAAGGTAGATGGTTTCCTTGTTGTTGGCCATGTACAGGTGATTGCCTGAAGCGTAACGGGCAATATCAATGTTTTTCCTGATTTCGATGAATCCGTCGGTGCCGAGGATGGTCAATCTTCCATCACCCCAGGTTTTCAAGCCATTGGGCGTGAACCAATCCACCCTGATATAACCTGCACCGCCGTTGCCCTTCAGCATCACATCTCCAAAATCTTCAAATTTGGGATATTGTTGGTTGTTGACATTTCCCGTTTGGGATGCCACCACCTCTGCTGAAGTTGATCCGGTAAAAAACAGGAACTGGTCAAATTGGTGCGATCCAATGTCGCAGATGATTCCGCCATATTTTTTTTTGTCAAAGAACCATTCTGGCCTGGCATTGGCATTGATGCGGTGAGGGCCAAGTCCAATGGTTTGAACCACTTTCCCGATTGCCCCTGCCTTGATAAGTTCTCCTGCCTTGACTGTTGCCTTGTTTTCAAATCGTTCGCTGAACATGATCGAATAGATGCGCCCGGTTTCCTTTTGCACTTTTCTTACTGCTGCCAATTGGTCCAGCGTGATGATTCCCGGTTTGTCTACCAGGTAATCCTTTCCGTGTTTCATCACCTCAATGCCCAAGGGCGCCCTTTCATCAGGAATGCCCGAACTAAGGACCACCTGTATGCTCTTGTCTTCCAATATTTCCTTTGCGCTGGAGGCTTGTTTTACCTGCGGATAAGCCTTTACAAATGCGGCCAAAAGCTCAGGTTCCTTTGCATAAACGGAAACAAGTTCACCCCCACCCTTGATGACAGCATTGCACATGCCATAGATATGGCTGTGGTTGATGTTGATTACTGAAAACCGAATACGGATTTCTGCGGGGGCTTCTTCTTTTTTCTTTTCAGCAAAAGAGGAGAGCATCATCAATCCGCCTGCGGCGGCAGTACTTTTTAGGAATTCACGTCTCTGGGGCATATGGTAGGTTGAGTGAGGTTTAGGTAAGTTGAGGAATGCTAAATCGTTATCGTAATTTATTGAATTTATTTATTGAATCTTTATTAATTTCAAATAATACTTCAACCACCAGTCTTTGGATCACCCATCTACTGCTGGTCATCAAATTAAACTGCCTCCAATTTTTCTGAATCTCCATAAACCGCATTCCACATGAACTCACGCCGCAACTTTCTACAAAAAGCATCTTTCGGTTTTGCAGCAGCCGCAGCACTCCCTGCAATTGGATCAGCAATGACCTCTCAGGGCAATGAAAATGCCCTTGAGGGTCCGGTCAGCCTTCCTTTGGGTTTTGCAGGCTATTCTTTTGTGAAGTTTGATTTGGACAAATCCATGGCCATGATGAAACGCCTTGCGGTGGAAAATCTATCTGTCAAGGAGTTCCATCTGCCATTGAATTCAACACAGGAAACCATTGATGCAGTGAAGAAAAAACTCAGCGATGCAGGCATCAAACCCTATACTGTTGGAGTAATATACATGAGAAGCAAGGAGGCGGTCGACCAGGCTTTTGCTTATGCACAAAAAGTCGGCGTCAGCATGATTGTTGGGGTTCCCAATCCAGAACTGCTCAGCTATACCGAGGAAAAAGTCAAAGAGACCAATATCCGCATGGCCATCCACAACCATGGTCCTGAAGACAAGCTCTATCCAAGCCCCAAAGACATTTATGACAGGATCAAAGACATGGATGCACGCATGGGTCTTTGTGTTGACATCGGTCATACCCTTCGTGCAGGTGTACTGCCCGAAAAAGTGGTGGTGGAATACAAGGACAGGGTTTTTGACCTGCACATCAAGGATGTGACTGCAATGGCGAAAGATGCCAAGGTTGCAGAGGTAGGAAGGGGCGCAATCAACTTCCCTGCCTTCGTAAAGGCCTTGAAAAAAATCAAATATTCCGGTGTTTGCAGCATTGAATATGAAAAAGACATGAGCGATCCATTGGTGGGCATGGCTGAATCTGTTGGCTTTTTCAGGGGAGTGCTCAAGGCGTAAAATGGCCTTCATTGCACTAATTTTGTGCAATGCATAAAATCAAATGGATGTTCCTTTTCCTGTGTTTTGGGACAATGGTCATGGCACAGGAAAAACAGGGCGACAGCGTACTGAAAGAATTGCCTTATGTTGATTCAGTACGCTCAAAAATTTCCCTTACTGAAATTGTGGTGAAGGGCAAGAAGCCGCCCATTTCGTTCAAAATAGACCGGCAGCTGTACCGTGCCGCCGAATATGCCAATGCTGCCAATGGCAATGCCATCGACCTCATCAAAAACCTTCCTGCTGTATCCGTCAATGGCCAGGGCGAAATCAATGTCCGGGGATCCGCCAGTTTTCAGGTCCTTCTCAATGGACGCCCAACACAGGGTGATCCAGCATTTGTGTTGGCACAAATTCCTGCCTCATCCATTGAAAGCATAGAAATGATCAGCAGTCCGGGGGCAAGCTTTGATGCAGACGGGAAGAGCGGTGTGATGAACATCATCACCAAATCAGCACCTGAAAAAGGCCTGATGGTGCAGTCCAACCTGATGCTGGGTGCACCACCTTTCAATGACTTCGATAACCAACGCTATACTTCTCCGCAGCGCCATGCAGCAGATGTTTCCATTGGATACCAGCAAGGAAAAATGGAATGGAGTTCAGGATTCAATTACCTGAGGAATGACATGGCGGGATATCGCGAAGGCGATGTGAACACCACCATCGGAAATCGATTCACTTCCTTTCCGTCCAATGGGGAACGCAGTTTCAAGCGCTATAATGTTGGCGGAAGGTTTGCTGCTGCATTGCAGTTGGATCCACACAATAATGTTGAAGCTTCGGTGTACATGGGAAAAAAATACCAGACACGTGTGGCTGACTTGCTTTACAACATCAGCCGGAAAAACCTGTTGACAGTCCAGCAATCATCCTTTGATTATTTCAACAAGAATACCGCAGAAAAGCAGGGCGTTTTTACTTTGGCAAGCCTGGGTTCTAGCCACCAGCTCAGCAACTCCACCCAACTTTCCTTTTCATTGCAATACGAAGGGGCTGATTTGGAATCACTGACGACCAACCAAAACCTTACTTATCCTGGTTTGAAAACCATGATCCAGGAAACCATCAATCCCAGTTCCAACCCCTTGCATGCTTACCGCTTGAAGGCAGATTTGACTGATAAAAAGGGAAGCAGGGTTTGGCAAACTGGATACCAGTTTCGATATGATGAACAGTTGGGGGATTTTCTTTACAGTTACAAGAACCTGGGCATGCAGGAATTTGCCACGGATCCATTTTTCAGCAGCCAGGTTGCTGTACGAAACAATATCCATGCAGGGTATGTTCAATACAGCAATGCCAACGGTAAGTTGATTTACCAGGCCGGATTGAGGGCTGAGCAGATGCTCCGCAATCTTTCTTTTTCCGACAATGTGCAAGGCAACAGGCTCCCTTTGTTGAATTTGTTCCCATCTTATTTGCTCAAGTATGCACTCGCTGAAAAGGTGGTGCTGAAACAATCGTTCACACGGCGCATCAAGCGCACGAACAATTTCGAACTGAATCCTTTCCCCGAACGCGAACACTCTGAGACCCTTGAGCAGGGCGATCCTGATTTGTTGCCTGAGCTTACCGGTATCTGGGAATTGGGTGTGGAGCACAAATTGTCCAAGGGAAGTTTTTCCATGAGTCTTTATCACCAGCGCACCAAGAACCCGATCCAAAGGGTCAACAAGGTTTACAATGATACCATCCTGGGCAGGATCTTTACGAATGCAGGCCTGGCCAAGCAAACAGGGGCAGAGGCCAATTTCACCTACCGCATCAGCAAGGCATGGCAAATGATGGTTGGGGGAAATGTCTATAAATACGATATCCGTGGTTCACTGTTCAATGGCAGCCTTCCGTTCAGCAACAACAGCTGGGTCTACAGCATCAATGCCACGCAGAGCCTTGCGTTGAAGGCCAACTGGCAGCTGCAGTTCAGTGTCAACTATCTCTCACTCAGGGCCACGGCCCAGGGTGAAGACGGCGCATTCTTCACACCCAATTTTTCTGTGAAAAAAACCAGCAAAGACAACCGTTGGAGCTTTCAGGCACAGTGGTTGTTCATGGACATGGGCCTGGGAATTTCCAATATCCAGCGCATCAGCACTTGGGGAAAGGATTTTTACACCACCACCAACTATATCTACGAGCCTGATCAGCTGCAGTTTTCAGTAGGATTCAACCTGTCCAAAAAGAACAGGAAGATCAGTTTGCCGCAAAGTGAAATGGCCGAGAAGGAGTTTTAGTCGATGATGATTTCGTCTGCAAAAAGGAAGCCCCTTTGCAGCTTGGCCACAAAACGAACATACCTCGCCTGCTTGCCTTTGAGGTCCACCTCAAACGTCTTGAAGCTGAGTTTGGAATCTGTTGGAGAAACATCATTCAAGGTTTTTCCTGCAGGCGTAAAGTTGATGCCATCTGCACTCAGGCTAACTTCAATGAAGTGCGGCATGTACACACCGGGGCCGATGATCTGCATGAAGGTGGAACGAAGCCTGCTCAGTGATTCTGCTTTTCCCAGGTCAACAGTAACATCCACATCGTTTAAAAAGCCCTGCCACTGGCCATCTTGGTAGGTGAGCGATCCCCTGTACCCATTGATCAGGGTGGACTCTTTTTGTGCAGGATAGCTTCCGCTGTATTTTTTGTTGTAGACAATCGTTTTGCCAATTGCCTTGTGCAGGTTGATGTCCAGTGTATCGGGTTGTTGGCCCATGCTGTTTTTTCTGAAGATGCCCGCCTTGACCAGTGCAGATCCTGTAACAGTAAATGGACTCTCATAATGCGGAGAGCTGCTTGTGGGCCTGCTTCCATCAATGGTATAGCGAATGGTAGGCTTGTATTGTTCCGAGCTGAAGCTGACGGTGGTTGTTCCTTTTGCTGCATCGATGAATGGGCTGATTTCCACCCTGTCTGAAGGACGACAATAGTTCACATTCAGGCGTTGCAACAATGCATAATGTTTTGAAAGCCTGTACTGAAAATCAGTCCAGTTCATGTTTTTACGTTCACTCCATACCGCTTCGCTCAGTGCAATGATCCTTGGAAAAACCATGTATTCCGCATGCTCCATGGTAGGCACGTATTCAGTCCAGAGGTTTGCCTGTGCGCCTTTTACGAACTGTTGCTTGTCAGCCTCCAGCGCTTTGGGCATGGGTTCATATTCATATACTTTTTGAAGGGGAAGAAAACCGCCGATGGCTTCGGGTTCTGTTGCGGGATCTTGTTGGTATTTGTCAAAATAACAGGTTCCTCCCGGGGTCATGATCACATCGTGTCCCATCCTTGCCGCTTCTATGCCTCCTTTCTCTCCCCTCCAGCTCATCACCCTGGCACCTGGCGCCAATCCACCTTCTAAAATCTCATCCCAACCCAACAATTGACGGCCTTTTGAAGCAATGAATTTTTCCATCCTGCGGATGGCATAGCTCTGCAGCTCAAATTCATCTTTCAGGTTATTTTCTTTGATGCGCTGCTGGCATTTGCTGCAGGTTTTCCAGTTGGCCTTACCCGCTTCGTCTCCACCGATGTGGATATAGGTGGAGGGAAAAATCGCCATCATTTCGGTAATCACATCTTGCATGAATATAAAGGTGGAATCGTTGCCCAAACAAAACTCGCCCTGCCCTTTTTTGGCAACAACACAACCGAGCTGGGGGTAAGCGGCAATGACCTCTTCGGAGTGGCCGGGCATTTCAATTTCCGGAATGATGGTGATGCCTCTTTTTTGGGCATAGGCAACCAGGTCTTTGGCATCTGATTGTGTATAGTAACCGCCGTAAGCACCGGCCTCACCCTCTTTTGCATAGTCCCTGTCGCTGTTCCACCATTTCTTCCAGCCATAGCTGGTTCTCCATGCAGCCTGTGCAGTGAGTTCGGGATATTTTTTCACTTCTATTCTCCAGCCCGCAGCGTCGGTAAGGTGCATGTGGAGCGTATTGATTTTGTAGAGCCCAATAAGGTCAATCATTTTTTTGATGAAAGCGGGAGGAAAAAAATGCCTTGATACATCCAGCATCAAACCCCGGTAACCAAACCTTGGCTTGTCGGCAATCCATGCACAAGGAATCGCAGTTCTGGTCTCTTGGGTAAGGATGATTTGTGCGAGGCTTTGCATGGCATTGATCGCACCGGCATAGCCCGATGCAGCGATGCGTATCCTGTTTTTCCTGATGTCAAGGGTATAGGCAGCACTGTCGTTTTTATTGCCTTTTGTTTTTTCAATGACAATCGATCCTGAAGGAGGAAGGCCGCCCTTTTGAAGCCCGATCACCCTGGTAGGTTTCCACTGCATGAGGTCTGCGAGCAACAGTCCAACTTCACGAAACTCCTTGCTGACAAGGATTTTGTTGTTGTTGAGGCTGAAGTTTCCTTCTATGTCCTGCACCTTTTCAGGCTTTGGGATGATGTTGATGCGTGATTGTGCAATGGATGCGAGGGAGCATGCCAAGAGCAGGAGCGTTGAAAAAAAAGGCCTCATGAAAATCGGATTTGGGTGAAGGTGTAAACTTACATCTTTTTGGGGAAGCCTTTTTCACCTTGAAACAACAAGGCCAGTGCTGCATTTGTTGACAATGATCTCTTTGATGAGGATTGCAGTTTGTTTTCGCATTTCGGAAATGACTTTTCCTGAAATCGCAAAACTGCGGCTGTATGAATTTTCAACTTTGCAATCCAAATTCTAAGAAATGAGAAGAATGATCTTGCTGATGATGACAACAGTGGTTTCCATGATGGCAATGGCCCAATCATCTGAAACAGCTGATACAACAAGTGCGGTTGACATGCCTCAAATTGAAATAGTGTCGCAACGCGACAGGCTTCTTTCATCAGTGCCTGGTTCCGTTGCACGGATGGGATCCGGTTCAATCAGAAAGATAGCGCCTGTCAGCGCCAATGAGTTGTTCAGAAAAATTCCAGGATTAAACGTTGTCGATGAAGAGGGCATTGGGTTGCGCCTCAACATTGGCATCCGTGGTTTGGATCCGGACCGAAGCCGCAATGTGCTCATGTTGGAGGATGGCATCCCTGTGGCACTGAATCCCTATGGGGAACCCGAAATGTATTTTACACCCCCGGTCGACAGGATGACTGCCGTCGAAGCATTGAAGGGGAGCGGACAAATATTGTTTGGGCCACAAACCACTGGCGGGGTCATCAACCTGATTTCTGCCAACCCACCGGAAAAGGAAAGTTCCATGTTTCGTTTTCGGATGGGCAGTGGTGGCTTTTTTTCATCCCAAGGCAGTTATGGAAACACCATTGATAAAACGGGTTTCATCATCAACTACCTCAACAAGCGTGCTGATCAGATCGGCACAACCAGGTTCAACCTCCATGATATTACCGCAAAACTCAGGATTGAACTGGGTCCTGCGTCAAGGGTTGGCGTGAAATTGGGCATCTATGATGAGATCTCGAATTCCACCTACATCGGTTTGACAAGCAACATGTATGAACGTGGAGGGCAGGATTTTGTGCGCATGGCACCCAGCGATCTGTTGCCCGTGAGGCGCTATCATTTTTCCGCGACGCACCAATATCACTTGACCAAACTGCTGCAACTGCAGACCACTGTTTTTGCCTATACCACCACAAGGGATTGGAGAAGACAGGACTTCAGTTTCAGTCCAACTGCAGTCAACCGCAGCGGTGTTGTCTGGGGAGATCCATCCATTGCTGGAGGGGCTGTTTACATGTTGAATACCAATGCCCACCGCAACAGACAGTTTGAGGTGGGTGGAATTGAACCACAACTCAAGTGGAAAACTGAAAAACATTTGTTGCAGGCCGGATTAAGAATGCTTTCAGAGAAGGCAAATGAAAAGCTGTTGCTGGGGAATCATCCAGAAGCGATGGGTGGTAATGTGAGGGATGTTGAAGTGCGCAAAGGGCAAGCCATTAGTATTTATGTGCACGACAAGATTACCCTTTCTAAAAAATTTGATTTCAATGCAGGCGTTCGACTGGAACAGTTTGGATGCCAGAGAAACATTTTACGTGGCCGTTTCAATATCAATGGCATGACCATCGTTGCAGATACCAATCTGTTGGCCTCCAACCGGATGATGGCGCTTTTACCCGGTCTGGGGTTCAATTACAACATCCGGGAACATGCAATATTTTTTGGAGGAATCCACAAGGGATTTGCTCCTCCACGCACCAAGGATGCCATCACCGCCGAGGGGGTGGTCATGGACATCCAACAAGAAGAAAGTTGGAACACAGAACTGGGTCTTCGCATTGCTTTGGGTAATTACCTGAATGCTGAGGCCACCTTTTTCAGCATGGATTTCAAGAACCAGATCATACCGGTTTCACAGTCATCAGGAAATGCAAATGCAACGGGTTTGGCCAATGGTGGAAGAACGAGGCACCGGGGCATGGAGGCTGCAATTTCATTTGATTTGGGCAAGGCGATGGGCAACAAGTATTCATTGGTGTTCGCATCCAATGCCACCATCAGCAGCAGCAGGTATGCGGCAGACCGCTTCATTGCTGTTGCTGGGGCCAAAACCAACATAAAAAACAACAAGCTCCCCTACGCGCCCTCTTTTATCCTCAACAATTCAATTGAGTTTGACAGAAAGGGGTCGGGTTTCAGGTTATCAGGCAATCATGTTGGAAAACAGTTTGCCGATGAATTGAATACCATTGCCGCCAGTGCCGATGGCAGAATTGGGTTGATAGATGGTCGTTATACCATTGATTTTACTGCATTTGCTAAGCTTTCTAAAAAGGATATTGTTTTCAACCTGGCCATAAAAAACCTTACCAATGAAAGGTACATTGCTTCACGGCGTCCACAGGGTATTCGGGTGGGAGTCCATCGCCAAGTGGTTTTGGGTATGGAAATAAAATGGTGATGCAGACAAATACATATGCATGAAAAAGTTATTTCAAAACTTTTTGCATCGATGAAAGCAGCTGATGAAAGGCTGTACTGACTTTCTTTGTTCCCGAGCGAAATTCACGAATCCCTGCTCTTCAAGAATTTTGTTGAGTCAACGATGAATGACTGCATCTATTTCCCCGTATATGGATGAAGCCGAATGGACCTGGTGTTGTATTCAGGTTGGTTCAATGGGTCATTCCTTTTGCGAAATTTGGGTTCGTGACAAATATCCTGTCATTCAAGGTCAACAAAAAGGCCTTTATTTTTATCCGTTCTTCCACAGTTATGGGAAACAGGTTCGCATTATAGTGTTCCAATACCTTGTCGATGCTGCTGAAACGCCCATCGTGCATATAGGGTTTTGTATATCCTAGGTTTCTCAGGCTCGGTACTTTGAACTTGTAAAGGTCATTCATGTTGCGCGTTGCAACATACCTGCCGGAATCCATCAAATCGTTTGGGGGAAGTTTTGTATTCCGAAAACTGTTGTCGGTGAACAATGGTTCACTGTGACAGGCATTGCATTTTTGGATGAAGATGGCATAACCTTCTTTTTCACTTGTGCTGAATTCAGCCTGTCCTCGCTTCACGCTATCGTATTTTGCTTCGTTGCTGATGGCCATTGCCATGAATTGTGAAAGGGCTTTCAGCAACTGATCTTCTGTTGCTGCTCCAGTTCCAAAGGCAGACTTGAACATGCTCCTGTACATGCCAGAACTGTTTACTTTCTTCAGGATGTTGGGCATGGTTTCACCCATTTCAATGCTGTTCGTAAAAGGTTGAACAGGCTGTAGGTCGAGTTTGCTGATGCTGCCATCCCACATGAATGAATTGTTCCATGCAAGGTTCATGATGGCCGGCGCATTTCTGCGGGTCAGGCTTCCATTCAAGCCGTGGCTCAGACTGTGTTCATGGTGGGTGAATGCGGCAGACTGCATGTGGCAAGAGGCGCAACTGGTTGAATTGTCGATGGAAAGCGTGGAATCATAAAACAAAGTTTTGCCCAGCTCGAAGCCTGCTTTGCTCACTTGGTTTTTGCTGAAATCATAGGTGGCAGAAGGAAAATAGAAAGGTGATTTGAATCCAACGAACTGTTCAATCGCTTTCTTGGAGCATGCGACTGCCAGAAGCAGCGTTACTGCAGTGACATATGTTTTGTATTTGCGCAATTGGAATAAATATTGTTTCAAATCATTCAATCGATGTAAACAAGGCATCCAACAATTGGCCGGATCATTCGTTTAAAATTAGTCAATACATACTATCTGAACGCTTAATTTTATGCCAAATCATTTCCAATGAAGCAATTCTTTTTTCTCCTGGGCCTTGCAGTTTTGACCATTGCCTGTAACCAGCCTCAGGCAGACAGGGTGTACATCAATGCAAAAATCTGGACCGGCGACAGCAGCAATCCGGCTGCTACGGTCATGGCCATCAAGGGCGACAAGATTGTATACGTGGGAGACGATCCATCTGCATTTAAGGGTGCAGAACTGATCGATCTTCAGGGAAAGCGCTTGCTTCCGGGTTTTACAGATAACCATACCCATTTTCTTTCTGCGGGATATGGGTTGTCCAGCGTACAATTGAAAGATGCCACTACCCGTCAGGAATTCATCAACAGGATCAGGGATTTCTGCAACGCTCATCCGGATTCCACATGGGTCTTGGGAGGCAGCTGGGACCATGAAAACTGGGGCGGTGAGTTGCCCAGCAAGGAATGGGTTGATTCCATCACTGGAAATCATCCCCTCTTCATCTCCAGGTACGATGGTCATATGGCATTTGCCAATACAAGGGCCATGGAATTGGCAGGCATCAGCCCATCAACCATTTCTCCTGAAGGAGGTGTATTGGTTAAAAATGCAAGTGGATCACCCACTGGAATATTCAAGGATGCTGCCATGAACCTGATCAGCAAGGCCATCCCCGAGCCTACCAAGGCCCAGCTGGACCAATACTTTGATGCGGCTGCACAGCATGCTGTTGAAAGAGGCGTCACGCATGTAAACGACATGAATTCGTACGGCGGATGGAATGATTTGGAAACCTACAGAAGGGCCGCGGACACAGACCGCATGATTCTCCGCATGTATTCTTTTGTTCCCTTGGCCACCTGGGAAAAGCTGGACAGCTTTGTACAGAAAAATGGCCGTGGTGATGATATGTTGAAATGGGGTGGGTTGAAGGGTTATGTGGATGGGTCACTGGGTTCAACCACTGCATGGTTCCATCAACCTTACCTGGACGATCCGCATTCCCATGGCCTGAACATCACCGATACCAATCTCTTGAAAAAATGGATCATGGGTGCAGATAAGGCAGGGTTGCATGTTGCCGTACATGCGATTGGTGACAAGGCCAATGATTTTATCCTTTCAGTGTACGATGCGGTTGCAGCCATGAATGGCCCACGCGACAGGCGTTTCAGGGTAGAACATGCCCAGCATGTCAGCAAGAATGCCATTGCCAATTTCGCCCGCCAGGGGGTTGTTGCTTCCATGCATCCCTATCATTTGTACGATGATGGTATTTGGGCCAACAAGCGACTTGACAGCAACAGGCTCAAGGGCACCTATGCCTTTAAAAGCATGTTGAACCAGGCTGTGAAGATGAGCTTTGGATCAGACTGGCCCGTTGCTCCCATCAACCCCTTGTATGGCATTTTCAGCGCTGTTACAAGGATTACCGGCGATGGGAAAAATCCAGGTGGTTGGTATCCCGCAGAAAAAATTACTGTTGAGGATGCCATCCGCGCCTATACTGCCGGAAACGCACATGGCTCTTTTTTGGAAGGGAAGATTGGCGTGTTGAAAACAGGCGCATTTGCTGATTTCACTGTGTTGGAAGAGGATATCCTTTCCATTGCCCCTGAAAAAATAAAAACAGTAAAGGTAATCAGGACAGTGGTCAATGGCAGGGAGGTTTTCAAGTACAAGAAATAACCAACAGGATCAGTGGGTCAAAAGCTGTACTTCGCCCTTGCAAAAATGCTGTGTCCTATGCCAGAAAAATTGCCGTGGGTTGTAGCAAGCATGCTTTGAACAAATACATCAAGGTCCAGGTTGGTGATGACATTGACAGACAGGGAAGGATAAAATACCATCAGGTTTGCAAAGGGGGCATACAGCAAACCGATTTTGCCATTGACGAGGGGTGTAATTTCCTTGCTTGCTCCAGTCATCATGTTCCAACGCGTTGGCATGAGGTTGTCGGGCTTGTTTTGAAAACTGAGGGATGACCAATCGGACGGGGCCGAAGTGGTGCCCAATTGATTGAACAGCGCCGCACCATGCAGGTACCATCCATTTTTGGTGATGTGGTCAAACTCAACGCTGGCATTCAATATTTGCCTGCCCTTGTTGTGCGATACAAAATACTGTACCTCTCCCTTGAAACCAGTCTCTCCAATGCTTCCCTGCCATCCAACACCGATATTTATTTTTCCTTGATTGAATCCGGCAATCATTTGCCAGTCATAGTTGGAACGGTTGAAACTGTACTTGATCGCTCCATTCATCGTCTTTCCGGCTGGGACTTTGGCGGCCACCAATTCTATCGCACTCATTTCGTTTTTTTGGTAATGAATGCGGATGCCATCAACACCAGCCCTTTCCTCGTAGTCAAAGTCAAACATGTTGTAAGCATTGAAAACATCATTGGGATTCCAGGCATTGTTCATTCCCCAATTGATTCTTTGTCTGCCAGCCTTGATGCTCCAACGTGTAGACTTGTGTTCAATCCATCCCCTTTCAAGTTTTCCAACAAATGTCGGTCTGGGAGCACTGTTCCAGATCAACCTGTTCCTGACTTCTGCAGATGCATTGAAATGTGTCGATTGCCATTTGAGGTTCAAGCGGTTGTGGACAAGGTTGCCATAGTGGAAGGGCGTCTTTTTAACCGGCAACCTGAAGCTGTTCAAATCTTTCAGGTATCCATTGAATGAAAAATGAATGGCATCGGAATGTTCAGCGTCATTTTTTTGTGCGCGTGTTGTGATGGAGGGAAAAACAAGCAACAAAAAGACAGTGGAAACAAGGCCCATTTTATTTTTCACTTTGTAAAACGAAAAGTTCTTCAAAGGGGAAGCTTTGTTGAATCAGAAACAATTTGTCCATCGACCAGCGTAATTACCCGTTTTGCCCTTTCAATGACACGCTGATCGTGTGTTGAAAAAATGAAGGTCATGTTTTCTTCCCTGTTCAATGCTGCCATGATGTCCAGCAGGTTGAAAGCAGCAGCGGAGTCCAAATTTGCCGTGGGCTCATCGGCCAAAACAAATTGTGGTTTCGATGCCAATGCCCTTACTACTGCCACACGCTGCTGCTGTCCTCCCGACAGTTGTGCAGGCCTGGTATTTTTCTTGTCCAGCAATCCCACCTGCTTGAAAAGCCCATTGATCCGTTCTGCCCTTTTGGCCTTTTTTTCCTTTTGCAGCAGCATAATGAATTCAGCATTTTCACTGGCAGTCAGTACAGGAATCAGGTTAAAGGCCTGGAACACAAAACCAATATTGTGCAACCTGAATTTCACCAGATCAGCGGAACGCAGTGCAGTGATGTCGGTTCCATTGACGATGATGTTTCCGCTGTCAGGATGATCCAATCCCCCAATCATGTTGAGCAGTGTTGTTTTGCCAGATCCGGAGGGGCCTACCAATGCCACAAACTCACCTTTTGCAATGTGCAGGTGTACATTCCTGATCGCGGGAACAGGAATCCCAGTGGGGTCGTAGGTTTTGCTGATATTGTGTGCATCGATGACGGTATTTTCCATGGTGCTTATTTTTGAAGTGCAGAGACTGGATTCATGCTAAGGCTTTTCAGGATGGGTACCACCGATGAAACAAGTGCCGTGGCAAATACAAGTGCAATGATGAATGCAATCTTGTCTGATGGAAAATCGGGATAGATCATGGTTTCAAATCCAAAACTTTCCATCATTTCCCTTCCCATTCCACTGAGGTCCATTCCTTTTTTTGCATAGTATTGTATTGCGGTTCTTCCTGTCACAAGAGCAATTGGTATCCCTGCGATGGTGAGGAAAAATGTTTCCGTCATGATCAGCACCAGCAATGGCAGCCTTCCCATGCCCAATGCCATCATCATGCCAATTTCATGGCGCCTTTCCAGGATGGACATCATCATGGTATTCATGATGCCAAACGACAATGCGACAAGGATGATGACCAGAATGATATAAGAAAGAGTATCAACTGTTTCTGCCATCAATGAAGTTTCCGGGGAGAGTGCTTTCCATGGTTCAACTGCAAGGGTTGGAAATTCCATGGCCAACCATTGAGTGGTGCTATCCAGCAATCTGTCATCATGCAGAACAATTGCTATTTCATGCACCTGATTTTCCAGGCCCAACATTTCTTGCAACTCTTTTCTGCTGACATAAACATTGACTTCATCCAAGGGGGCATTGGCGGATTGATAAATACCCTGAATCCTGAACGCTGCAGAAATCAGGTTGTCTGCAGTATCTGTCATGGTGATGACCACTTTTTCACCCACTGTGAGCTTGAGTTTTTTGGCCAGTTTTTTACCCATCAGCATCCCCCTAGTAGTTGAGGGCCAAGTCATTTTTCCCTGGCGCATTTTTTTCCCCAACCCTGAAACACGCATTTCCTCTTCAGGAGATATGCCAATGATGCTTACCCCTGAACTGCCATTGGGTGTCGATACCATGCCTGCAGTGATGGTTCTTTGGGCAATGGCCCTGATGCTTTTGTCTTTTAGAAGCTTTATAATTTTGTTCCCGTCTTCCTGAACATAGCGTTTCGGATCCTGGTCACCCATGAATCCTTTTGCATGCAGTTGGATATGGCCGGTTTCCGTATCAATCACCGTGCGGATCCTGCTCTTCATCATTCCTTTGTACAAAGACATGATGGACATGCCAGCGAAGAGTCCCGCTGTCACCGAAGCAATGATCACCATGCTCCTCATTTTGTTGCGCCAGATGTTTCTCCATGCCAGTCGAATGATCATGTTCTTATTTTTTCATGGCTTTCAATGCATTCATTTTACGTATCACCCAAATTGGGTAACAGCCCAATATCAATCCCAAAACAAAAACGATAAGTCCCTGTTTCAAAAAAATGCCAGGATCGCCCGATGCCGGAAACAAGGGTTCAAAACCAAACCGTTTGTAGGCGTCTGCCGTGCTTCCTGAAATACGAATGGGATTGAACTTGAGGTAGAGAACCGCAGGCAAACTGATGAGCAGTCCAATAACTGCTCCCATCATGACAGTGAACATGGATTCGAAAAGCAACAACAATTCTAGCCTGGCCTTTGCCATACCCAGTGCGAGCAACATGCCGTTTTCAATTTTTCTTTCTGCCATCATGATCAGGAGCGTACTGAGGATGCCAAATCCCACCAAAAAATACAGGATGAGTTGTACATATTGCATGTTCCCCGAGTCTGCCTCAATATGTTGCTTGATGTCCGGCATGATATCGCCCCAGGTGAGCACTTCATATTCTTTCCCTGCAATACCAGCAATGTTCTTGGCTGCTGCATTGGGGTCGGTGTCATCCTTCAGCAGGATGGCCCAACTGGTAACGATGGAGTCTGCTGCAAAAAGCAGTTGACACTGCTCCAGTGGCATTACCACGAGTTTATCATTCAGTTTGGGTGAACCCAACACCACAATTCCTTTTACAATGAATTTTCCAGCAGCAGATGAACCATGGTAACCCTGACCAATGATGATCACAGTATCAAGGATATTTTTTTTCAACTTGATGGCAAGGCCTTCCGATAATATTAACCCATTGTCGCGGATACTGGGATAAGCACCCTTGATGAGCTTGTCGGCCATTGCAGTGAATCCATGCCGCTCTTGGTCTTCTATCCCAATCACCAGACAACCCTTTGTGGTTTCGCCGGATGAAATAAGGGCAAAGGATTCAAGCCTGCCGGTGATGGTTGCTATACCTGGCATGCCGATAATTTTTTCTCTCAACAGTTTTTCCGGTACAAATCCATTTTCAATCACCTGTTCATCCTGATAGCCTTTCATGTGCAGTTGAACATGTCCGGTATAGCTGCTGACAATGTCTTTGATAAGGTTGTTGAAAATTCCTTCTTTCAAACTGGCTGCCAACATGGATATCATGGTTGCAAATGAAACGGCTGCCACAGCAATGGCAGTTCTGCTCTTGTTTCGCCAAATGTTTTTCCAGGCAAGATGAACAATCCACATGATGACGATTCATTTTATTGTGTGATGATGTACCTCATTTTATCCGTTGAAAAAAAACTTTCATCCATGGGTCGGTTGAAGCTTACGCTTTCATAGATCATCACTGTTTTATGGTTTTTCTTGTTGGACGGCATCATTTCAAATCTTGTAGGAATCAATCTCCCGTCCATGATCTTGATGTCATAGGCGTTCATTGTATTGATGAGTTCGTCGTCTTCATCATAAAATCGCGCATGCAACTGAACCATTCTTTCCTTGTCAATGCAGACCACCAGTCTTCCCCAAACCACTGCTGCTTCAGGCTTTGGCATCATGATGATGGTATAGCAATTTCTTCTATCAATCAGGGTGTCTGCCGAAAAAGAATGGGTATAGTCCGTTACAAGGGAAGATTCCTTTACAAGGTCGTCGTTGGTAAAATCAGTGCCCATCCATGACTGGCTCATCATAGAAGGCGGCAATTTGATTGTTTTTTCTATGGCGGGAATCCAGTTCCAGACCTCTTTTTTTCTTTTCAAAAAAACTATTCCCTTGTCGCGCACAGGGGCATTCACAAGCAACATGGAATAGTCATTTCCTTTGATCCAAGCCTTGATTTTCATTTCCCTGCTCCAGGTAGGACGAACGGTGCGGATGATCAGATTGGCCTGAGAGGTATTTCCCCTCATTTTTTCTTCGGTGATTGTGATGATCTCTTTTGCAGTTTGGGCAGAAGCCCTGTCCATGGGCAAAAAAAGAAAAAGGAAGATGTACTGCTTCAAGGCCTGGAGTTTGACCATGAAGGTCGAGCTAAGCCTTGCTAAATTTTATGACATGCATCATTCCAAAAGTCTCGTGTCAATGAAACGGCATGACACGCATCAGTTTTTGCAAATCACAGTTGATACATCAATGGCAACCACAATGCAATAAAGGACCTTTTGCCAGTCACCCAGTATTTGTTGTTTGTCTTTTAAATTAAACCAAGCAATGCTTGCAGGTCCAATGCCTCAGTTTTCATCATCAGCCCACCATGTTCATCCATGGGCCACTCTTCCTTTGGCAAGTCCCAATACAATTCGACTCCATTGCCATCCGGATCATCAAGGTAAATGGCATGAGAGACACCATGGTCTGCTGCTCCAGTAATGGGGTAATTGGCTTCAAGAATTTGTTGCAGTGCAATCGCCAAATCTCTTCTGGTAGGGTATAGGATGGCAGTATGATAAAGGCCGGTTGAATAAGTTGGAGCAGCTGGAGCGCCATTGCTTTCCCAGGTGTTCAGCCCAATGTGATGGTGGTATCCTCCTGCAGCAATGAATACAGCTTGGGTGCCATACCGTTGTTGCACCTCAAATCCCAAAATCCCCTGATAAAAGGAAAGTGATTGTTCAAGGTCGCTCACTTTAAGATGGACATGTCCAATGCGTGTTTCAGTTGGGATGGTATAAGTTTTCATTGTGCAAAGGTAGCAATGTACTGGAATGAATTTTTTTGTTTCACTGCCAGAGCAGACAAGCTGCCAGAAAATACTTAATTTGGCACCTAACCCTTATGCGCATCCAGATGAGATTATTCTTTTTATCTTGCCTTTTCATTTCCGCAACCGCATTTTCGCAAATTCCACCAGGAACCATCCAAGGCAGGGTTGTTGATTCTTTGTCCGGAGTACCACTTGCAAGTGCTACGATTCAGTATTTTAGGGAGGGGAAAGGCAGCAGCACCAATGGTTTTTTAAGCAATGAAAAAGGAATGTTTTCCATCCCTGTTACGGAGGGAAACTACCAATTGCGCATCGCATATGCCGGTTACAGGGAGTACTTAACAAAATGGTTGTTGGTTTCGAATGCAACGCGCAACATTGAACTGGGCGATGTTCGGCTTTCACTTGGAAAAAATACCCTTGAAGAAATCATTGTGCAGGCAGAAAAAAGTTCTATGCAGCTGTCGCTGGATAAAAAAATATTCAATGTTGGAAAGGACCTTGCCAATGCCGGCGGTTCAGCCATGAACATCCTGATGAACATTCCCTCAGTATCGGTTGATCCAGAGGGAAATGTAAAGTTGCGCGGGAGTGATAATGTACGCATACTGATCGACGGAAAGCCTTCTGGTCTTGTAAGTATCAAGGGGGGAAGTGGATTGCAAAATCTTCAGGCCAGCATGGTGGAGAAAGTCGAACTGATTACCAACCCCTCTGCCCGTTATGAAGCCGAAGGGATGTCGGGCATCATCAATATTGTGTTGAAAAAAGACAGGCGTCAGGGCTTCAATGGCTCGGTGGAAGTCATCACAGGAAATCCTTCCAACTTTGGATTGGCGACCAATCTCAATTACAGGAAGAAAAACATCAATTTCTTCATCAACTATGGCATCGCTTACCGCATACAGCCCAGCAAAGGCAATTTATTCCAGGAAACATACGGTAAGGATACCACCTTCATTTTCAAACAGAATGACCGGGTAAAATTCAAGGGCTTCAACAATAATATCAGGGGTGGGTTGGATTATTTTTTCAATGAAAAATCCGTATTGACTGCAGCCTATCTCTACCGAAAAAGCCAGGGCAAACGCCTTCGTGATATCCGGTACGATGATTATATCAACAACCTCAACACCCTCAGGGGATTTGTCAAAAGGACCCAAGATGAGGACGAGGTTGAACCCAATTCTGAAGTGACGGTCAATTACAAAAAAACATTTCAGCAAAAAGGCCATGAACTTACCGCTGAAGTCAAGTACCTTGACTATTGGGAAAACTCCGACCAGGTGTTTACCCAGCGTTCTTTTACCCCTGCTGCAACAGAAATCCTTACTAAAAGCATTGTGCAAAAATCGGTAAACGACGAGTTTGAAAAACAATGGCTTTTTCAGTTGGATTATGTAAAACCCATCGGCAAAGAAGGGAAGTTTGAAACGGGATTAAGAAGCAGCTTCCGGAACATGGTCAATGATTATCTTGTTACACAACAGAATTCCGTGGGCTTGTATACTCCCTTGGCGGGTCTTGACAATGTTTTTGTGTACGATGAAAATATCCATGGTGCTTACGGCATTCTGGGCAACAAAACCAACAAACTTTCCTACCAGGCTGGTTTGCGGGCAGAGTGGACGGATGTGACCACCACTTTGCAAAAAACAAAAGAAAAAAATCCGCGCGATTATGTGAATTTGTTTCCCAGCGCGCACATGACCCTTGACCTTGCCAAAGAAAATGGTATTCAGTTGAGCTATAGCAGAAGGGTTCGCAGGCCCTTTTACAACGACCTGAGCCCATATGCAACATTTTCAGACAGCAGAAATTTCTTTGGCGGCAATCCGGACCTGGACCCTGAGTTCAGCAATTCTTATGAGCTGGGGCATATCAAATCATTTGACAAGGGTGTCTTTACTTCATCAGTATATTTCAGGAATACCAAGGGACGAATAGAAAGAATAAGAAAGGTGGATGCCATGGGAAACTCCTTTACCAAGCCTGAAAATCTATTGTCAGAAAAGGCCTACGGCATTGAATTCACAAGCGGTTATACTCCATACAAATGGTGGAAACTGGACTTCAATTTCAATTTCTTTCATGCCAATATTGATGGCAGCAATATCCTTTCCAATTATCAAACCACCACATACAGTTGGTTTACCAGGCAAACTTCAAGGTTCAGCCTGAAAAATGGCATTGACCTGCAATTGAGGATGAATTATGAGGCGCCACAAAAAACAGTTCAGGGCCGCAGAAAATCGTTGTTTTACACGGATTTTTCAATCAGCAAGGATGTGTTGAAGGAAAGGGGAACCTTGAACTTCAATGTGCTTGATGTCTTCAATACCAGAAAGGCAAGAACAGTTTTTGCTGGTGAAAATTTTTATTATGATGGATACGGACGGTTCAATCCTCGTCAGGTAAACCTGACTTTTAATTACCGAATCAAACAATCAAAGGGGACCAAAACCGTAAAGATTCTTCAGGAGTAAGAGTTGCACTAAGAGATCAGTTCCTTTACCAACACTATTTATTTTTTTATTCAAAGGGCTTAAATGGTTTCCCTTTGTTTGTGCATTTCAATAATATTTCAAAAAAACCGAGGGATAAAAAATCTCCCCAACTCCTTTGCCGATAGGCATTCTGTTGATTGAATGATTTGCATCACCATGAAGCAGAAATAGCATCATGTTCCTCAATCAGGAGACGCCATATTTTTGATTCGAATTGAAACCGTCGGTTTTCACAGCCTGAAACACGATGTTTTTGACAAAATCCTACTGTTCATCAAATCGAAATTAATGCATCAAGCCATTACCAACATTCTTTCCATTGCAGCAATTTCCTGTATGACCTGTTCTTGTGTGAGCACAAAAGATATTGGGTATTTCAACAATGCGAAAGAAAGAGAGTATGGCACTGTGCCGAAGGAAGAGAATACAATACAGCCCAATGACATATTGAGCATTTCTATCAGCAGTTTGAACCCTGAGGCATCAGCAGTGTTCAACAATGCCAATAACCATAGCGACAACATTGCATCCACCAATGCTAATCTTCCACAAGTGAATGGATACCTGGTAAACAATGAAGGATATGTACAATTGCCCATTTTGGGAAATGTAAAAGCAGCAGGGCTGACAAAAAGAGATTTAAAGGAAAACATCACTTTGGTCATCAATGATAAAAAATTGTTGGTCGATCCAATTGTCAACATCAGGCATTTGAACTTCGAAGTCACAGTCATTGGGGAAGTTGGGCGCCCAACGGTCATTCCTGTACCCAATGAAAAAATATCCCTGTTGACTGCATTGGGACAGGCCGGTGATATTACGGTATATGGAAAGAAAGAAAATGTATTGCTGATAAGGGACATCAATGGCAAAAAGTCAATAAAAAGAATAAATCTACATGCAGCAGATTTTTTGAATTCACCTTATTATTATTTGCAACCCAATGATATTGTTTATGTGGAACCCAACAAGAACAAGCTTGCAAGTGTAAGCAGGGGATGGCAACTTTTACCCGCTTTGCTCTCTGGTTTGTCTGTAATTGTTATTGTATTGGACAGAATAATTTAATTCCATGGACATGTATGTTGAAAATATGCAAACAACCAATGAAACACTGTTCAGCAGGTTATTGGCCAAATATGTTCCTTATTGGCCAATGTTTCTTGTCCTGGCCATCTGTTCTTTTTCTGCGGCTTTTGCATTTATGAAAGTAACACCAAAAAAATATCAATCTACCGCATCGTTGATCATCAAGGATGAGAAAAAAGGCAATGATGATTCAAGGATCATGGAATCCCTCAACCTGATAGGATCCAAAAAAATAATTGAGAATGAAATTGAAGTGCTGAAGTCAAGGCCCGTCATAGAAACCGTTGTAAAGAATTTTCACCTGTATGCACCAGTATATCTGGAAAAAGGCCTCATGGATCAGTACCTCTATGAAAAAGCCCCATTGACCATCGAAGCCCAGGATCTGAAAAAATTGAAAGATATTGATAGAAAATTATACCTGCGTTTGGACAAGCAGGATGGAAAAACATTGTTCATCAATGGTGAAAAAGCAGGCTTACAAGGTGAGTGGCTTACGACTCCCTATGGAACATTCCGCTTCAATGTTAAAAATCCTGCATCATTGATGGATTCCCAATACAAATATTATTTCCAGGTTGTTGGCGTTCCTGCCAAAACAAAATCCATTCTCGACAACCTAAAGGTTTCATCTGCCAATAAACTTTCAAGCGTAATTGAGTTGAAGTACAATGATTTTACTCCAATGCTTGCGCAGGATATTCTCGACCATATCATCTTGAGCTACAATACGGCTGCCATCAATGAAAAAAATGTTCTTGCCAAAAGCACACTCGGATTTATCGAAGCCAGGTTGAATGTGGTGGGAGCACAACTCAACGAAATTGAACAACGGATACAACAATACAAGTCACAGCGTGGTGCTGTTGACATCAGCACGCAGGGACAGTTGTTTTTGCAGAACGTGAGTTCAAATGACCAGAAGTTGAGTGAAATCAATGTACAGCTTTCAGTAATGAATGCACTTGAGCGACAGCTTGAAAACAATGCAAGCCTTTCAGGAAAGCATTCGGCAATGTTGGGAAATACAGACCCTATTTTGCTTCAACTGATTGCCAGTTTAAACACTGCTGAGCTGGATCGTGAGAGACTGAAAAAAACGGTTGCACAAAACAACCCCATGTTGATTGCGGTAACAGACCAGATTTCAAAAATAAAAGAAAATATATTTGATAACATCAAAGACCAGCGCCGCAATCTCGAAGCAACGAAGGACAATTTGTATGCAACCAATACCAATTACAACAACTTGCTGCATGACATTCCTGCCAAGGAGCGCGAATTGCTGGAAATCAGTAGAGAGCAAAATATCAAAAGCGGTATATATTCTTTTTTGTTGCAAAAGCGAGAGGAGAGCGAACTGTCTTTTGTTTCCAATATATCCGAAAGCAGAATCATCAACCACGCACAGTCACAGCAATCACCGGTAAGTCCGAATGGAGTCATTGTTTTTGGCATGGCCCTATTTGCTGTATTTGGCATTCCAATAACATTCATCGGAGTCAAGGAAACGCTTTCTTCTACTGTTCTTTACAGGAATGAAATAGCATCCCTAGTGAATATCCCCATTATAGGAGAAATTGAATACCACAAAAAAACAAGGCCCATGGCAATAGTCCCCGGACAAAGAAGCCTTGCAGCGGAAGAGTTCAGACGTTTAAGGTATGCGTTGCAATTTTATTTGAAGGACGCTATAAACAAGAACATCCTTGTTACGTCAGGCATCAGTGGTGAGGGAAAAAGTTTTATTTCAACAAATTTGGCCATAGCTTATTCACTCACTGGAAAAAACGTATTGCTGATTGACATGGATCTCCACAATTCCTCCTTGGGGAAGATTTTTAAAACTACAGACAAATTGGGGGTGATCGATTATTTGTCTGATGGGCTAGACATCAATGCACTTGTTCAACCTGTTAGCGGGTATGACAACCTATTCTTTATGCCTGCAGGAACTCCACATGCCGAGCCTTCTGGTATGCTGGAGCATGAAAAGACAGCGGTACTCATCAAAGAGGTGGATGAATTGTTTGATTTGGTTGTGATTGATTCTCCACCTGTTAGTTTGGTAACAGACGCCCATTATCTTACGAATTTCTGTGTCGCTACGGTATATGCAGTTCGCCATGGTTTTACACCCAAGGTAATCCTGAAACGCTTTGAAACAAACAATGCCATTCATCCTTTGGTCAATCCAGTCATTGTTTTCAATGGTGTCAAAACAAGAGGATTTATGGGAGCTGACAATGGCTATGGCTATGGGTACAAATATGGCCATGGCAGAGGCAAGGGCTTGTAAAAAGCGATGAATTGTCTGCCTTGGGCGAAGTTTATATAGAATGATTTATTGGGTAATCTGTTCAATGTGGTTGAACATGGCGAAGCCGTAAGTGAATCTCTCTCATCGATATCGTTTCTTATCCCCCCAACCTAAAACTGAATTTCAATGAAAAACAACTGGTATGTCCTTTACACAAAGTCCCGGTGTGAGAAAAAAGTTGCAGACCTGCTGACCAAAAGGGGCATCGACAACTATTGTCCACTCAACCGCGTTTATCGTCAATGGTCTGATAGAAAAAAGATGATTACAGCGCCATTGTTTACCTCTTATGTTTTTGTTCACGCTACTGAAGAGGAACTGATCACCATAAAAAAAACCACCAGCAAAATCGTCAATGTGGTGTATTGGTTGGGTAAGCCTGCCATTGTGAGAAATGATGAGATCGAGCAAATCAGGTATTTTCTCAATGAGTACTCAAACGTAAAAATTGAAAAGCAACCCGTCAAAATGAACGAAAATGTTCGCATCATCAAGGGTCCCTTTCGAAATTTGGAAGGTAAAGTTGCAGAAATCCGAAACAATACGTTGGTTTTGTCGCTTCCTTCCCTGGGATATAGATTGATGGCAGAAGTCAGCGCTTCCAATATTGAAATTTTGCATTACGGGTATACACAGGAAGTGGAATATGCATCCAGAAAAAAAACACTTTCCATACTTAATTGACACTACTAGGTTGGTACAATGAAAATCAATACAAGAAATATACTGACGTATATCTACGCCAATTTTTTGATGATGCGCGGTGATGTTAAAAAGGCAATTGCACGACTCAAAAACGGCCAGTTTATCCTTTCGATTTATTTTCATGATCCGTCAAGGCCACTTTTTTCGAAATGCATGAAGTGGCTCAATCAACAGGGGATCGTTTTCCTTGACATTGATACGGTTCATGAAATAGCATTGGGTAATGTTCCTTTTCCCAAAGGCGCGGTTTTGTTGACTGTGGATGACGGCTGGAAATCCAACAAATCCAATATTGTTGACGTGGCATATGCACACAACATCCCTGTAGCTATTTTTATTACAACGGAACCAGTATTTGCAGGAAATGGTTATTGGTGGTCCTACGTGAAACTTGCAAACAAGTCAGGTTATTTAAGCATAACAGCCGAAGATGTAAAACATATGGACAATAAATCGAGGCTGGATTTGCTTTCTAAGTTAAAGGACAAGTTTTGTGTTGGAAGGGAGGCCATGACAGTTGATGAAATACAAGAAGCAGATGATACGGGACTGGTTCAGATTGGAAGTCACACACTGAGCCACCCCATTTTATCAAAATGTACAGATGAAGAGGTTCATTCTGAAATATACCACTCAAAAAAGAAGCTAGAAGAAATGCTGGATCATTCCATTCACAGTTTTGCCTATCCCAATGGAGACCACAGCGAAAGAGAGGTAGCGATGGTTGAAGATGCTGGTTACCGTTTGGCATTTACTACAAAACCTTATTACATGACAGCTGATAATATTCAGCAAAAATACCGGCTGCCAAGGTTCGAAGTGTTGAATGATGTGTCATTTGCTGAGAACATATGTCGAATGAGTGGAGTCTGGTTCAAGAATAAAGCAAACTGACCAATGACTTCTATTATTTTAATGGGAATTGCTTTGTTGGCGGTCTCCTTTTTCTTGTATAGCATGCTTTTTATACAAGAAAATCGGGAAAGGGCTTACTTGAAATTTGTTCTTCTTGCATACCCGTTCATCAGCATAGATGTTTTACCCAGTATTTTATCGACGACCTTGTTTGTTTTTATCACTGCGGTATTTCTTATCTTTTTTTATCAGTTCAAGCCTGTAAAATTGCGAGGTTCATTTCCTTATCACACATTGTTTATTTTGCTCTTGATTATGGTTGGCATTGGGTTGTGGCTATCGGAAGAAGTTTCCGACGAGAGCATTACGGATTTTATCCAACTTCTGGCCATCTTCTTTTTCGCAAAAGTATTGATTGATGAAATGTCTCGCGATCTTTCTTTCAGATCAACTGTTGTACAATCCATGAAAGTCACATTGTTGTTTTCATTTGCATTTTTGGTGTTTCAATTTTTGTTTGGCCCTTCATTTTCAATTGCAAAATCCCAGAATGTCAATGTTGCCGGAGGGATTGCCATCAGGTATCCGAGTTTTTTTCAGGACCCCCAGAAGTATGCACAGTATTTATCTGCATCAAGTTTTTTGATGTTGCTCATTACTGACAAAAAACCATCAAAAAGTAACTACATGGCAATGTTATTGTGTTCTATTTCCTTGATTGCACTATTGTTCACAGGAGGTCGCGCAAGCTTTGGAGGCTGGTTGGTAGGGTTGATGATTATTCTTGTTTTCGGAAATGCATCATATAGAGCGATAATTTTAGCAGGTACATTATTTATTTCATTTTTTATCTATAGCTACTCAGATGCCATCCCAATTTTCAAGCGTGATGCCCTCGATGATGCATACGCCTTTAGGTACGCCATTTGGCTAGATGCTTTTGATATATTTTTGGCCCATCCCTTTTTTGGAATTGGGTTGGGCAATTATGCACACTATGTTTCTATCCATAATCCAGACCAATTTTGGATCAATGATAACGATATTACTTTTTTTGACCACCCAGAAAGTGGGTACTTAAAACTCTTGACCGAGTTTGGTATTTTTGGATTTCTTCTGGTCTTCATGCTTATTTTACTGCCCATGTACAGGGGCATAAAAACGTATTTTACAACCAAGGATTTTAACATCATGGTAATGGTGGCTTCCCTCAGCACATGGCTTATAGGTTTTTACACGGTTTATTCTCTTGGGGATGTCAGGATAAAAATTCTAGTTGTATCGATTGTCTGTATGTTGATTGCCACTTCACAAGAAGATGCCAAATCCTTTAAAAAAAGCGAAGCGTGACCATTTCGATGAATTTCATGAAGGGTAAACTGATTGGAAATTCATTTTGGGCGATTGTTTCAAGTTTTTTTCAAAACATCATATACAGCCTTTTCTTTATCGTCATTGCCCGTACCTACAGCACAACTGAATTTTCCAGTTATATCATAGCCAATACCCTTTATGGCATGGTGATGTCATTCTCATCACTTGGACTATCGCAATGGTTTATAAGAGAAATAAGGCAAACAGATTTTCGTTCAGCACTGATTGTCAGGTTTTTCAAAATACAAATTGTTTCTGGCGCTTTTTTTTATCTGGTCAATATTTTACTTTGTTATTTCTTGTATGAAGCAACCTTGGTCAGAAACCTATCTCTTTTGTTGGGTATAAATATTTTATTTGACAACATTATATATGTATTCAAAACGATTAACATTTCACAGTATCACCAAAAGCGCAGTTTTGTAATAACCTCCATTGAGGCATTGCTAAAATTATTCATTGCTTTTATGATATTTTATTCCAACATGAACCTGTTATTTGTTGTTTCTATGTTGATTGCACTTAGATTTTTAACCTTGTATTTGTTTTTAAGATACGGATTGGTTGAAAGAATTGATTTAAGGAATGTCCTGACAGAGGGAATCAACTTTCGAGAGATGGTTAAAGTGCTTTATGAGCATATATATTTTGTAATCATTGGAAGTGTTTCTGTCATTTATTGGTCTGTAGGCAGCCTGATTGCATCTAAAATGCTTCATTTCGATCGGGTTGCGGATTACGAAATATCCTTTAAGCTGTTTTCCATGGCAGAAATTGTTCCTGTGATGGTTTCAGCTTCTGTTTTTCCAATACTTGTTGACAAGGGAAAAACAAATCCTGTTGAACGGAATTCGTTTTTTAAAAAAATATTTTTTGCTTATACGGGATACGGCTTGCTTGTCTTCACCTTCATTTATTCATATGCAGGATTCCTTATTCCGAACATTTTTGGAGAAAAATATATTCAAGCCTCCGCTTTTTGCGTTGAGATGTTTCTTACCATCATAATTTTTCCTACTGCTTTACTACAGGCCAACTTGCTTGTTTCTATGAACATGGAAAAAACGGACATGTGGTTAAATCTTTTGAGTCTTTTTCTGAATGTTTTCATCGCCCTATTGGGCTTATATTTTATAAAACAATTATCAGTAATCAATTATGCAATTTTTGTTTCATTCTTGTGTTTTCACATTGCCCAAGATATTTTACTGGTCAGGGCTGGTGTTACAAAAATATCTTCATCACTCATATTTTATGGCGGTATACTTTTTTTGTTGTTGATGTTTCATTTCATTTCAATATCTATTTCTTCTCCTTATATATTTTTCATTTTTTGGATAATCATGCTTGTTACAGTGCTGACATTTTATAGAAAAGGTATCAGAGCAAAATCGGTTATCGCATAAATATCTTTTACCGTTTGCGCTCAATTCAAATTGATTTATGTCAAAACCCAAAGTGCTGTATTATATTCACACTTATTTTCTGGACAGTTGTTTGGAGACCCTCCAATCCATAAAATACCATGTTGACATTGATCTTATTATTGAGGTTTCTCCTGATTCCATCAAGAGTACTATTTTTGAATTGGATGACATTAGACCCTACAAACAGCTGGAAGACCTTGAGACTGTTTTGTCGCCTGCTGTATGGAAACGATTCAGAATCTACCTGGCGCATATTCACTCAGCCAGGATTTTGTTTTTTAAAAATAAGCGCACGTTTGGTATTGAAAGCATAAGTTGTGGCTTTTTGTTGGCAAGATTGATTCACGCGGGGAACTATACTGCCATTCATTTTGATACGGCCTCAGCAAGGGCCGTCACTTCATTGCCATTTATATTCAATCAAAATCTTGTCATGACCATTCATGACCCGGTTGTTCACACTGGCGAGACTTCTTTTGTATTGACTCTTGTTCGATACATATACACGCGATTGTGCAATGCTTTTTTTTTCTACTCATCCTATTCAATGGCTTTATATAGCCAATTGAATCATTCTTTATCCTTGAGATGCTCAAAATTGATGTTGCAGCCTTATTCTTTTATTGCACAGTTTAAAGAATTTGCGCCACCGTTTCGCAGCCAAATCCTTTTTTTTGGCCAATTGTCATATTACAAGGGCATCGATCTCTTTTTGCAGGCCATTCCAACCGTGCTGAAACAATATCCCAATGAACAATTTTTAATTGCGGGTAAATCTTCCGGATATTCAATTGATACCGATTTGATAGCAGAATACCCCAACAACATTCAGCTTGTTGATGAGTACCTGAGTATAGGAAGACTTTCCCAGCTGATCAACCACAGCAAGTTCATTGTTTGTCCCTACAGGGAAGCAACACAGAGTGGTGTATTGATGACAGCATTTGCAATGGGAAGAAGCGTCTTGGCAACAAGGGTTGGTGCATTTCCTGAATACATCGACAATGGTGTAAACGGAATTCTGTCTGACACCACTTCAAGTTCCATTGCCCAGGGAATCCTTACAATGCTCGATGCGAAATATTATTTGACGCTTGAAAAGCAGGTCAACTCATCTCCCTCCAAAGATGTTTCAGATTACAACAGAAATGCCCTGTTAGAAGTGTACTCGCTTTCAAAAACCTCAAATGTTAAGGCATGATAAATGAAGCCATAAGGGCAGATTTATATCGTTATTCCGGTGAATCTCCTTCTGGTAAATTGTTGCCTGCTCTATTGATTCCGGGATTTAGGTTTATGTATATTTTCCGCAAGGCTGCAGAACATCCTAAAAAGTCCATACGCGGTTTTTTGTACAGAATACTGCTTCAATTTCATTCGGTTGTATATGGTTTTCAGATACCGCCATCAACAAGCATTGGGAAAGGGTTGTACATAGGCCATTGGGGTACGATCATTGTCAATGGTAAAACGATTATTGGTGCGAATTGCAATCTCTCACCCGGTGTGACCATTGGCCAAACCAATCGTGGTAATAACAAAGGAGTCCCTATCATAGGCAGTAAGGTTTGGATTGGGACCAATGCGGTGGTTGTAGGAAATGTTTCTATAGGTGATAATGTATTGATTGCTCCCAATTCATTTGTAAACATATCCGTGCCATCCAACAGTCTTGTGGTGGGGAATCCTGCTACCATAGTACCCAAAGAAAATGCCACTGATGGATATATAGATTTCATATTTGATCCCGATCATCATCCTTAATTTATTGCTTAAATCATTCCATTGTCTACTCCTACAAGCATCGTTTTTGTAATCCATGGCCTGCCGATGGGCGGAGCTGAAAAGTTCATGATCAGCATGGTCAATCACTTTTACAACATTTCTTATTCTCCGCTAGTAGTTCTTTTGAGCAATGATGATACCCTGGCCAATGAGATCAATCCGGCAATTCCAATTTTCAAGGTTTTGAAAAAATCAAGGTTTGATGTTACAGTATCAAAAAAAATAAAAAAAATTATCATCGATCATGGTTCTTCAAAGATTTTTTGTGTGAACCCATATGCTTTTTTTCTGACGAAAATATCTTTTCTTGGGAATACCCATTACCAAATATTTCTTTCCCCCCATACAACAAAACCATTTTCCTTCTACAACTGGTTTCAAACATTTGTTTACTATAGGTTGATAGGGGAAAACGATACGTTGATTTATCTGTGTCAGGCACAGCAATCTTATTTATCAAAAAAATACCTTCTGCCCAGGTCTCAACATGCTGTTATATACAATGGTATCAATACTGATGTTTTCAACCCTGACCATTTTAATGAATTCGATCGCAAGGGTTTGCGTTCAATGCATGCAATTGAGAACAATGAAAAGGTAATATTGCTTGTGGCAAGAATCAATCCTGAAAAAAGGCATTTGGATGCGCTTAGGGCATTGTCAATCATGCACCAACAGAAAAACGATATCAAACCCCATCTCATGATTGTAGGATCTGGGAATGCAAAGTTGAAGCAATTGTTGCAATCAACAGCTTTGACAATGGGTTTGGACAATTTTGTTCATTTTACCGGAAATCAATCAGATGTAAGGCCATTTTATTTTATGTCGGATATTTTCACACTGACTTCAGAAAGTGAAACATTTTCAATGGCAGCATTGGAAGCCATGTCATTTGGTTTGCCCTGTGCATTGACTGATGTTGGAGGAGCTAGGGAAATGATCTTTGATGGTTGGAATGGAAGCCTGGCTCAGCCCCTGCACCCATTATCCATCGCCAATGCATGGGTCAATGCCCTAAAAAAGACCCAAAATGGCAAGGCAATTCGCAGGTTTACAGCGCAAAGGTTTTCTCTTTCACAGATGTTAAGCCAATACGTAGCATTGCTTTCTCAACCGGCCAGATAGATCAATCTGACCCACAAGTTTTCATCTGCCCTTCATTGGTGCACAACCTTTGATTATCCAACCTCATTTTACATGAATTTCAACCACATACTTTTTGTAGGTCCACAGGATGAAAAAGGTGGCATAGGTGCCGTGCTCAATACCTACAGGGAGTCTATGGAAGGATTTAGAATGTTGTCAACCTATCCAGAAGACCGGCAAACCAATGTTTATCGATTTTATTTCAAACAATACCTGAAACTGGTAAAACTCTTGCTCTTCCAAGAAGATATTAAAATCCTTCATATTCATTCTGCTTCAAATGGAAGTTTCGTTCGAAAATCATTTGTGTTGTTCATGGCCAAAGCCTTTCGTAAAAAAGTCATTATGCACATCCATGGAGGAAAGTTTCGAGAATTTTATCAGGCATCAAAGTTGAAGACATGGTGTATTGGTTCCATTCTCGGAATCTGTGATCGCGTAATCTGTCTCACAGATGAATGGAAAGAATTGTTTCAAAAAGAGTTGCGCTTAAAAAACCTTGAAGTTGTTCTCAATCCGGTAAAAGCCTTTCCAATGGTGCCTGTCAGCAAACAATTTAACCAGATTTCACTGCTGTTCATGGGTACGATAACAGAAAACAAGGGAATTTTTGAGTTGGTACAGTACTTGAAACAAAATCCTTATTTTCTTTCGGGGAAACTTAAATTATTCATTTGTGGTGAGGGAGACAATAAAAAACTTTCACAGTACTTAACAGAAGTCAATTCCATTCAGCATATCATATATGCTGGATGGGTTGATGGTGAGCGCAAGTGCCAACTCCTTCAGTATGCGGATGTTTTTATTCTTCCTTCCCATTATGAAGGTTTGCCCATGGCAATACTTGAAGCAATGACTGCTGGTATACCCATCATTTCTACAAGGGTTGGAGGTATTCCAACTGTGGTTAAACCCCGTCATAATGGATGGTTGATTGAACCCAAATCCATTGAGGCCCTTGGCCCCATTTTAGAGGAGATAATGGACGACCCTTCTATCATTTCACGATTTGGTAGGAATGCCAGGAAAGATGCTGAAACTTTCCATGTTACGGGAATTGTATCCCAGTTGACGAATATTTACAATTCGCTTTGTTAGACAATAGAAAAATTTCAGTCCATCATTTTATTTCCTATTTAAAACCAACATGTATGAACATTTTAGGACAGGCAAGATTTAGGCTCATTGACAGGTTGAGGGGAACAACAATTGTTTCTACTTTGAAAAGGCTTCGCAAGGAGCAATTTTTGAACCCTGCGGCACTTGTCACCATTTCAAACAAAAATCGTGTGCAGTTGATTGAACATGCTTTGATGAGTACACCATATTATAGAAATATCAACAAAGACGTTCATTCTTCGGTTTTAACAAAAGATATCATCAGAAAAAATCCCGAATCTTTCTTTTCCAATACATATGTAGGAAAAAAAATCAGAAAGGGAACAGGCGGTTCAACTGGCGCACCCTTGGTGTACTACACAACGAACGAGGCCCAATCCTTCATGTGGGCCGGAATAATCTTGTCATGGGAAACATTGGGCTACAAGCTGGGGGAAAAAGTGGCATTTGTAGCTGGCACCTCCTTGGCCAAAAATGACTTGCAACATACGGTATTTTATCGTTTGCTTAATGTTACCGTATATTCTGCTTACCATTTGAATGATAGTGATATCAAAACATATTTGATACAGATCAAAAAAACACGGGCAAGGCTGATATATGGTTATGCTACAGCGGTCAACAGTTTGGCAGAATATATCCTCAAAAATGGCCCCATTCAATTTCCAGACCTACGCGGTATAGTAACTACAGCAGAAATATTGAGTGATAAGCACAGGGATAACATCTCTCAGGCATTCAATGTAAAAGTGCATAATCAATATGGATGTAACGAAGCAGGCATTTCTGCATTTGAGTGTGACTTTGGAAACATGCATTATATCAACACCGCTACATCTTTAGCGCTGGACAGTGAAGGAAATGTATTGGCGACAAATTTGGTGAACAAGGCGTATCCGATGATAAGGTATTTTACCGGGGATAAATTCAGCTTATTGGAAGGCGAGTCATGCCCATGTAAACGAGGATATCCCATCATGGGAAGCTTTATGGGACGAACATGTGACATGGTCATAGACCAGCGAAACAAGGTAATGCATTCAGCTTTTTTCAACATTCTTTTCAGGGATGACAAACACATTGAACAATTTCAGGTGCAATTCAATAAAAACGAAATAGTCGTTTTGCTGGAAGTAGACGACCAAACATTACCTGAGGAATATTTCATGCATTACCTGGATATCGTAAAGAAAAATATGCAATTCGACCATTACGACCTCAAGATCAATTACCCTTTTTTGCCTGCCGAAAATGCCAAACACCGATACGTGATCAATACATCAAATGAGGCCATCACCCTATAGTACCTGTTGGATAACAATATAAATGAACAGTCATGCGCATTTGGTTTGACATTTCAAATTCTCCACACATCAATATGTTTTATGATATGATTTGTTCTCTTGAACGGGATGGCCACCTCATCATCATCACTTCAAGACCATTGGCAAACACGATAGCATTGCTTGACAGCAAGGGCTTGAAGCATAAACCTGTTGGAATTCATTATGGGAAAAATCTGCTTGGAAAGCTGTTTGGTTTTCCTGTAAGGGTCTATCAGTTGTGGAAATACCTCCAGTACAAGCAAGTTGATCTTGCGGTTTCTCAAAGTTCATTTCATTCACCGCTCACGGCAAAGTTACTGGGTGTTCCATCCATCTATACGAATGACAATGAACATGCCATAGGCAACCTCCCCAGTTTTCTATTTGCAACAACAATATTGTTACCAGAAAGTTTTAGGCTCAATCAATTTTCACAAAAGTCGTTTATTAGAAATAAAATTCAATTCTATCCAGGCATCAAGGAGGGGATATACCTGTGGCGATTATCCGAAAAAATAAATGCAAGACCCCCTAAAAATAATCCTCATTTATTGAATCTTTATATACGGCCTGAACCATCTACTGCGCAATATTATAATGGTAAAGAAAACTTTTTGGATGACCTGATCAAGCAGGTATCATCAGATTATAACATTACCATTCTTCCCCGCAATGCCAGCCAGGTTTCCCACTATACGGGCAGCACATTCAAACGTGTTCATGTAGCCACCAAGCCTATAGCATTCGAAGAGATTGCAGCGGATTGTGACCTTTTTGTGGGGGCGGGTGGATCAATGACCAGGGAGTTGGCAATGGTTGGCATACCCACCTTGTCTGTCTATCAGGATGTGTTGCTCGAAGTGGATAAAGTACTGATTGAAAGCAATTTGATGCGACATGTTTCCAATGTTTCACAGGAAGACCTTGCCCGTGTCAGCAGAACAATGACAAAAGCAATCCAAGGGAATGCACTCATGGAAAAAGGGAAACATGCCTATGACATTTTCTATCAACTCATCACCAATTGTAAAAAAATACCAGCATGAAAAAAATCGGGCTAATAGGAGCAGGAAAAATGGGCATTTCACATTTATCAATCTTGGGAGCACATCCAGATGTAGAGGTTGTCGGGGTCGCTGAAACCTCAACCATCGTTTCGGATGTGCTCAAGCGATATACCTCTTTCGATGTTTATTCAGACTATACCCAGTTGATTTCAGAAAAAAAACCCGATGCAGTTTTTGTCTCTGTTCCTACCAAATATCATGAGCCGATTGTACAGCATCTGCTGGACCACCACATCAATGTATTTGTTGAAAAACCATTCAGTTTGAATACCATCAATGGCAAAAAATTGGTTCAAGAAGCAATGCAAAAAAACATCTGCAATCAGGTAGGATATCACAACAAGTTTATTGGAACATTCATGGAAGCCAAGCGAATAATCGATGCAGGTAGTTTGGGCCACATACAATATTTTATTGGGAACATGAATGGTCCTGTGGTAACCAAACGCAAAGAGCAAACATGGAGATCCAAGCCCGAAGAAGGAGGGGGATGCCTCATGGATTATGCGGCCCATTTGATTGATTTGATCAACCATATTGTTTCACCCATCACTACAGTTCATGGCGCTGATCTGCTTTCTTTTTATTCCGCTTCGGTTGAGGATGCCGTTTCTTGTCTATTGGAAACGCAAAATCGCATTCATGGTACCATCCTTGTCAACTGGAGTGATGAGACGTACAGAAAAATGTCAACATGCCTGACCATTTTAGGCACGAAGGGAAAGTTGATTGTAGATTCCACGGAATTAAAAGTTTTTTTCCAGGAACCCAACCCATTTGAAAATTATTCAAAAGGTTGGAATGTAAAGCACATCAATGAATTGTCTCCGCATGTAGATTTTTATTTGCGTGGTGAAGAATATTCACTGCAAATTGACCATTTCATTCGTGTATTGCAGGGCCGATTGCCCAATAGCATCAACACGTTTGAAACAGCCCTTCAAACCGACATTGTCATTCAACAAATTAGGCTTCATAAAACACAAAGACGATGAACAGAATTTTATTTGGGGACAATCAATTTTTTGGCGTAAACCATGTTTCAGATGAAAAAGCAAGACAGCAATCAATGCTTTTCCGCGATGATATTTCAATTTTAAATACGATTGACCATGCTGTATCAGAAGGCTGTAACACCTTTATGTGCACTACGCATGATCGAATGATAAACATCGCGAATCTGATTCGAAATGATTCGGAAAAATACGACGACTTTGAAATTTTTCCTTGCCTTCCCTATGCACACAAATATGCAAATGCTGTCACTGAACTCGGTATCATGGGTGCCATCAGACAATACGTACCCGGGAATTTTATCAGTTCCCTGTTTAAGGGCGGATATGCATTGGTGTCCAAAGACCATGTCAAAATGATGGAATTGATGATTGATGCTGAACTGAAAATGTTCAAGGGTCTTTCAACGCCAGTAATATTTTTACAGAATGTAGTTACTGATCTTTTGCTTGGATTGGGCATGAAAGAATTGTTCATGGCATTTGACAACCATATTCGAAAAAAATACGGGTCTGAACCCGCATATATTACCATGAACATGCCAAAGCTTGTAGATGTACTTGCCAGCCAGGGTATTCATCATCCTATTGTTTGTTCATCAATAAACCATGAAGGATTCAGGATGTCTGGAGGTATTGAATTGTATGAAAAGACGCTAAAATCTGGGCGGGTAAGGGCAATTGCCATGCAGATTTTTTCAGGTGGCACGAGCTCTCCTGCGCAAGCCCTTGAATATGTATGTTCCCTTCCGAATGTTGAATCCATTCTTTTTGGCGCTTCCTCAAGGAATAATATTCGGGAAACGGTTTCCCTGATTCACCACTACGACAAACTATTCAATAGCAAATCAGCCTAATGCTGACCAACTCTTCAAATAAATATTTATGTTGATTACCATTGTTGCTGGGGCCAGACCCAATTTCATGAAAATTGCTCCCATCATCAAAGCCATTCACAAAAGCAAAGATGAAGGATATGAGATTCAATACCGCATTGTTCATACCGGTCAACATTTTGACCCTACAATGAGTTCTCAAATATTTAGCCAACTTGAAATACCAGCGCCCCATGTAAACCTTGGAGCAGGGGGTGGTACACAAGCGCAACAAACTGCTGCCATCATGGTTGGGTTTGAAGCCGAACTGATGGTGCACAAGCCCGATCTTGTCTTGGTTGTTGGTGATGTTACTTCTTCAATGGCCTGCAGCATCGTTGCTAAAAAAATGCAGATAGACGTGGTACATGTTGAGGCAGGCATTCGTTGCGGAGACATGCAGATGCCTGAAGAAATCAACAGGATTCTTACCGACTCGATCTGTGACCATTTTTTTACAACAACCCCACATGCTTCAGACAATCTCAAGACAAATGGTGCAGACCCTAAAAGAATTCATTTTGTTGGCAATACCATGATTGATACCCTTTTTCAAAACATGGGAAAACTAAAGCCTCCTTTGGATCCTGCCGTTGCTTCATTGGGCCAGGGCAACTATCTTTTATTGACGATTCACCGGCCCTCGAATGCAGATGACCCAAAAAAACTTGGAAAGATCCTAGAGACCATTGTGGCGAACAGTTCAAATTTGCCAATTGTATTTCCAGTGCACCCCCGAACGAGAAATGTTTTGAATACAATTGATGTCAACCTTGGCCCATTGATCTTATTGGAGCCCCAACCCTATCTTGAATTTATTTACCTGATCAAGAATGCCAGAGGGATTGTTACCGATTCCGGTGGCATTACTGAAGAAGCAACTGTTCTCAATATTCCTTGCATTACCATGCGCACAACCACTGAAAGGCCGGAAACCGTTCTGGATGGAACCAATGAGCTCGTGGGAGAAGACCTTCATTTGCTTGCTAAACTCATGCACAAGATGGTGATTGGTGATTGGAAAACAGCTGTTATTCCTGATCTCTGGGACGGCAGGACATCAGAACGCATTGTTCATGTGCTGATCGAGGAATACAGTCATGCACCGTATAACGCATAGCCTGATTGAAGTAAAAGTGAAAATCAATTTCCATGAACCGCGAATTTCGAAAATCCTTGAGCACCACTTTTTTTGCCATTGATGTCGTAATGGTCAACCTATCATGGTTGTTGACCTATTCATTGTCGTTTTCAGATGACGTTATATTGGGGAAAAACGCATTCCTTTCTTTTGCTTTGGCCTCAAGTTTTACTTGGGCCATAACCAGTTTTTTTATTGGGTTATACAGCCTAAAGGTCATTGCAGACTTCAGTAGATTTTCAAACAGAACTGGGGTTGTATATTTTTTATGGGGGACTTCAATCCTCCTCGCATTGTGGTATTGGGACTCCAATACAAATATTTCTGATACCATGGTGCTTTTTTTCGCATTTGCATTGTTTGGTATTTCCACCAATAGAATATTTTATTTGGCAATAAGAAAGTATCTCAGCATCCAGCATGATATGATCAATCGTGTACTCATCATTGGCTTCAATGATACCGCCAAAAAACTTGCACAGTACCTAGAAGAAGAGGGCTTCAATACAAGACTGCTGGGATTTGTGGAAAATGAGGTGAACATGTCTGAACTTACCACTTATCCGGTATACTCCAACATTGAAAATGCTGTTCAACTCGCAAAGCAGTTGAACGTTCATGAAATATTTTCAACCATCTCCCCAGAAAAAAACAATATTATCTATAAGCTCATTCGAGAGTCGGAAGATCAATGCCTAAGGTTCAAGGTGGTACCAAGCCTTTCGTCGCATGTGAATCATGCAGTTGAAGTTGACTTTATCAAAGACTTGCCCGTGCTTTCGATGCGGTCAGATCCTTTGGAAGATGTTGGAAACAGGATGAAGAAAAGAATTTTTGACGTACTGGTCAGTGGACTGGTAATCATTTTGATTTTATCATGGATGATACCCTTGATTGGTCTTTTGATTTGGATGGACTCAAGGGGCCCCATTTTTTTTTCACAATTGAGAACGGGCTTGAACGACAATCCCTTTTACTGTTGGAAATTTCGAACAATGAAGGTCAATGCTGAATCAGACGTCAAACAAGCGACAAAAAATGATAGAAGGATTACCGGATTGGGCTCCTTTTTGAGAAAGACCAGCATCGATGAATTTCCACAGTTCATCAATGTTTTCAGGGGTCAGATGAGCATCGTGGGCCCAAGGCCACATATGCTCAAGCATACTTCTGAATATTCAAAAGTTGTTGAACATTATATGATCAGGCAACTGCTCAAGCCTGGCATCACAGGATGGGCACAGGTAAACGGCCTCCGTGGTGAAATTTCAAATCCACAACAAATCCAACAACGTGTTGCCAGTGACCTCTGGTACCTGGAAAACTGGAGCATCAGGCTGGACCTCAAAATTATGCTGTCGACAGTTTTTAGGGTATTTGCCGGTGATAAATATGCCTATTGAAAACAAAGAGGCCGGTACAATGACCGGCTTCTTGTTTCATAGGGAGGATGTTATATGAACCAATCAGAGCTTGACAACGGTGTAACTTTTGGTCGTTCCTGCAATCGTGATTTTTACATAGTAGGTTCCGGATGGGAAGCTGTTTCCAAAGGAGTAAGTGGTATAAGCGTCACCCTTTACAGTATATACAATATTCCCATTGGCATTTGCAACAGCAATATAAACAGGGTAATTGCTATGGTAATGGTAAATGCTCACCTTGAAATAATTGGTTGTTGGATTGGGGTATACGCTCGCCTTGAAACTTACATATACAGTAGAAACCGTATCCTGGTATGCAGCAATGGTGATTGATTTTCCAAGGGTGCATCCTTTGCTGTCTTTTGTGTTTACTGTGTATGTACCAGCAACCAGATTTGAAAAAACATTTGAAGATTGGTAAGCACCATTGTTGATGTTATACAAATATGGAGAAGTCCCTCCAGAGGCATTGACAGTGATGCTTGTAGTTCCTCCTGCAACAGTGATTGAACCTGATGTAAGTGAGGCTGCGACAGCTGTAGGCTCTGCAACCACTATACCCACAGAATCTTTCAGACCCTTTGCATCCGTTACAAAATACTTGTAGCTTCCTGCTGCAACGGTAAAACTTCCAGTTCCGGTGTAGGGGGATGTTCCGCCCGTAGCCGATACCACTACAGTTGTAGTTCCACCGTTGCAGTTGATAGAACCCGCTGAGGCCAAAGCATCCAATGGTGTGGGTTCAACCACGGTACTGGCATATTCCAACATGCCTGCATCAGGATTCCCATTGATTGGATTTCCTGCAAAATCTTTTACCAAACCAACATTTGTTCCAAAATTCACTGCTGCAGATGTACTGGGTAAAGTATAATTCCAATCAGCAGGTCCGCCTGAAACACTGGTAAACAGGCTGGCATTCGTGCTCAGCAGTTCACTGTTGTTCAATGTAATACCCAGTGAACCTGAAGACATGCGGTAAATATTGTTAGAGTGCACCATCTGTCCGGAATTGAATTTGCTGCTTGCAACATTTACACCAGATGAAAGCCAAAAAATATTGTTTTTGACCACCACCATTCCTGCAGATCCGGTACCAGCCATCCAGAACATTACACTGGGTTGGGAATATTGCTTTACTGTTTCAACAACGGTATTGTTGTAATACTGAAGGTTGTTGACTGAAACGGAAAACGTAGATCCATTTTGATATACACCAATGATTCCGCAGTTGATGATTTTGTTGTAGGCAACAATATTGTTTTGTGCAGTACCATTGGAACTGCTTCCGATTTCCATGAAACCATTGCAGTTGATGGCAGTATTGTACATCACCATGTTGTTGTTCATGGTAGCGCCAAACAATTCCACTGCCCCTCCATCATAGCCATAATCATAGCTCAGTGCCCAGCACTCTTCAAAACGGTTATTGGTAATCCTGTTGTTTGAGCTGCCTATCACCATTGGGTTTGCGCCATAATCGTCATCCGGGTTTACCGAAGTTGGCGTATTTCTGACCATGCGCATGTTGTGCATGTAGTTTCCAGTTATGGTCGTATTGTCAGAACCTGCCAGTACTGCAATGCCCACACCCACAAGCGAAATGTCACAGTTTTTGATGCTGCAATTCGGTGAGTTTTCAAGATTGATGGCATAGCTGATCTTGGCTTGGATACTGTGATCGGTTGTGCTGATTGAATTGTCGATGATTTTGATTCCGTCAATCACAATATATTGTTTGTTGGTAATATTGATGATGTCAGTAATGGCGTTGTTGAACTCTGGCAGACTTCCTGAACCATAATTTGAATAAACAATAGGGGCGGTGGCTGATCCTGACCTCGAAATGGTAAGCCTTCCGGAGTAGGATTGCCCCCTTTTGAACAAAACACTGTCGCCGGGATTCAACAAAGTTGTTCCACTGTTGACCTGTGCAATTGTTTTCCAAGGATACGCCAATGTTCCGTTGGCAGAAGTTGCCGTTGAAGAAGGGTCTACGTAGTAGTTTGTTGCAAAAGAAGCAGTGTTTGAGAGCCCAAACAGGCCCACAACCATCAGCAGGATTTTCGGGATAGTTTTCATTTCTTTCTTTTTTGATGTTGGGATTGGATTTAAGAACTGATGGCTGAACAGGTTTTACTTCGGCATGGTTAAAATTTGGTTTTAAAAAATGATGAATGTTATTTCAGTTCATGATCTTTATACATCAACGAACATGTGAAGTTAACGTGGCATTACACGAAAATGTTATGTTGAATTTGCTAAAAAACCGCACTTCTAGATAATTTTACAGTTCGTCAAAATAGTGCACCAAAATCTGAAAAACATTTATACCTGAGTGGGTATAAATGTTTCAGGAATGAAAAATTGTACCCGATAAGGTATACCATGAACACAAGTAAACTTGTCAAGGAAAAACGAAAAAAATTGAAAATCTCGCAAACTGAGCTCGCCATAAGGGCCCATGTGGGCCTGCGTTTTATCCGTGAATTGGAACAGGGTAAAAAAACCCTTCGTATGGACAAGGTAAACCAGGTCCTGAAATACCTTGGGTATGAATTGGGGGCTGTAGAAAGCTCCGAAACCGAATAGTCATTCGCTCCTTTTCAACACCTATATTTGCAACATCAAATACTTTGTATGAAAGCATTTTTTTCCGCATTTGGCCTTTTTTTTTCGCTGCTAATTTCATTTTCACTTTGTGCACAGGTTGACCCATCAGCAAAGCTTCCTTTGGACGCCAAGCTGACTACTGGAAAGTTGCAGAATGGCCTTACCTATTATATCCGTGAAAACAAAAAGCCGGAGAAGAAAGTGGAATTGAGGTTGGTGATCAAGGTGGGATCCATCATGGAAGATGATGACCAGCAAGGCCTTGCACACATGGCCGAGCACATGGCTTTCAATGGCACAAGGAATTTCAAGAAAAATGATATCATCTCTTATCTCCAGAGCATAGGGGTTGAATTTGGCAATGACCTCAATGCCTATACTGGCTTCGATGAAACGGTTTATATTTTGCCTATTCCAACCGACCAACCCTCAAACCTTGCCAAAGGATTTCAAATCCTGGAAGATTGGGCTCACCAGGTCACCTACCTCGATGAAGACATCAACAGTGAGCGTGCCATCATCCTGGAGGAAAGCAGGCTTGGCAAAAGTGGCGAAGAGCGCATGTTCAAAAAAGTTTACCCCGAACTTTTCAAAGGCTCAAAATATGCCCAACGCCTTCCCATTGGAATCGACAGCATCATTAAAACGTTCAATCCTGATGCCATCAGGCGATTTTACAAGGAATGGTACAGGCCAGACCTGATGGCTGTGGTGGTGGTTGGCGATATTTCCAAGGATGAGGCCATGAAATACATCAACAGGCATTTTGCTGGCCTTAAGTCCTCAACCGGACGCACCAGGGACTATGCCTCCGTTCCTGCATACAAGGAAAACAAGGCGATGGTAGTAACCGATAAAGAGGCGACCGGCTATTCGTTTTCCATCAATTATCCTGCTGTGTCATATACCAAGCCACAGACCATTGCTGGGTACCGCAAGGAATTGTTGAACAGCCTTTACACCTCAATTTTGGGCAACCGCCTGCGTGAGTTGACCCAAAAGGAAAACCCTACTTTTGCCTATGCCTTCGCAGGATTTGGCGGATATGCCAAAAACTACCAGTCATTCAGCATACAAGGAAGTACAGGTTCCAATGATGTACAAAAAGGCATTGATGCTGTGCTTACGGAAATTGAAAGAATCAAACGCTATGGCTTTACCGCTCCTGAATTGGAGCGCACGCGTAAAAATATCATCAGCTCCTATGAGCGCAGTTGGAACAACCGCGACAAAACAGAATCTGCGCAGTTCGCTGACGAATACATCAGGCATTTTACCGACAATGAATCTGTCCCGGGTATTGATGTGGAATTTGACATGATCAAACAATTGCTTCCCACCATCAGACTGGAAGAGGTAAATGCAATTACTGAATTGTTCAAAAACGAGAAAAACAGGTTTACCTATGTGATGGGTCCCGAGGCAGGATCCAAGCTTCCCAGCACAACGGCCATAGTAGCCATGCTGGATGCAAAGGAAACAGATGGATCCATCAAACCCTATGAGGAAAAAATAATTTCCTCTGCATTGTTGACAACAACACCCAAAGCAGGTAAAGTAGCTGCTTCAAAAAAGAACCTTGCAATGGGCACAACCGAACTGGTCTTGTCCAATGGCGTAAAGGTTTCACTAAAGGTGACAGACTTTAAAAACGATCAGGTCCTTTTTTCGGCGATGCGCTATGGAGGACTTTCCAACTATTCATTGAAAGACAAATTCAGTGCTGAAAATGCAGTTACGTTGGTTTCCAGCATGGGTGTGGGCAATTTTAATCCTACAGACCTCGGAAAAGCACTGGCCGGAAAAGTGGCTTCACTTAGGCCTTCGATTTCCAACTTCACAGCAGGCTTTTCAGGAAGCAGCAGCAAAAAGGATATTGAAACGCTGTTTCAGTTGCTCAACCTGTATGTGAAGGAACCACGCAAGGACAGTGTATTGTACCGGTCTGTCATTCAGAGGGGAAAGTCACAAGTGGCCATGTTGTCTGCCAACCCACAAGTGGCATTCATTGATACCTTGACAAAAGTATTGTACAACAACAATCCTCTTGCGCCCACTGCCATTCCGAAAATTGAAAATTTTGACAAGATTGACCTGGATCGATCCCTGGCCATTTACAAGGAACGCCTGGGTGATGTAGGAGGAATGCACATCACCATTGTTGGAAGTTTTGATGAAAAGGAAATGACAGGTTTGCTGGAAAAATATGTAGCCGGATTGCCCGCTACTGGCAAATCAGCATTCATGGACAACAAGGTTAAACCCGTTGCTGGAATCAACGATTTTCGCTTTAAAAAAGGGAAAGACGACAAGTGCCTGATCATTGGTATTTTGCATGGCGATATTCCCTACAGCGAAGCCACTGCATTGAAGTTCAACGGCATGGTTGATGCCTTGAACATCATCATCACCGAAGAAATGCGTGAGAAAATACAGGGAATTTATGGCGGCGGAGCCAACATTGAATACAACAAGGTTCCCTCGGGTCGCTTCCAAATGGTACTCCAGCTGCCCTGCGGACCGGAAAAAGTGGATACCCTTATTGCAGCTTTCAACCATGAGTTGAAGCAGATGGCAGAAAAAGGTGTTGCTCAATCCTACGTGGACAAGGTTAAAAAAGCATGGATTGAAAAATACAGGGTGGATGCAAAGAAAAACGAATACTGGTTGTCTGCTTTGCAGTCCATCAGTATGGGTGAAAGAACTGTTGAACGCATGCTCAACGCAGAAAAATATTACAATGGGCTGTCCATCGGCGATATCAAGGAGGCTGCATTGTTTGTTCAAAGGGCATCAGGAAAATTGATGGCTGTTCAGGTGCCAGAGAGCAATAAATAATTCATTTAAAGGAGCAGATTTGTTAGTACCCATTGAGCCAGAAGAAATCATTGACCTCCCATTTGTGGAAAACCAGTGCTGGAGGATGCTGGTGGAAGGTGCCACCAATAGGAAGAGCGCCATGCACCAGGCAGTTATTTCCACGGCGAAAGGCAATCTTGCATTCATGCGGACGGTAGTGCTGAGGAGGGTAGATGCCGATACACGAAAAATCTATTTGCATACTGATATCAGGAGCAAAAAAATAGAGGATATTGAAAGAAATGGCCACCTCAGTTGGTTGGTATATGACCAGGTGTTGAGGTCTCAGATTCGGCTCAGTGGTAAGGCAATTGTGCACCACCTCGATGATCTCTGTGTAGAACAATGGAGCAAAACAGGTCATCATAGCAGAAGATATTACATGACAGATCTGCCGCCTACAACCGAAATTGAACAACCCTCCACAGGCCTCAATCAATCATTGACTGCATTTGATTATACCTTGCAAGAAAGCGAAGCCGGCTTTCAACATTTCATTGTTGTAGAAACCTGCATTGAATGGATGGAGTGGTATTATACCCACAGCAAGGGCAACCGAAGGGCCGGTTTTACCTATGCAAACGGTATCTTATCCCGTGCCACCTGGTTGATGCCTTAGGGGGAAATGACGAACCTATTGTTTTTGAATTTTAGCGCCTAGAAAACCGGTGACTGATTCAATCATTTCCTCGTCGATCATGTATTCAAAATACCGTTTATCTGATAAACTCCTGATTGATTTGATCAAGATTTCATCGGAGCTGGAAAAAATGGTATACTTTTCGTTGATGCTCTTGAATACATCACTGCGTGTCTTTTTCTGCATACCAATATTTTTATTTTTGACCCCCAATGTATAATTGATTTCCTCAATGGTTGCTGTTTGGTTTATTTTGCTTTTGGCAATGAGCATGGAAATCAAAGCAGTTTCTGTTTCACTAAAATTAATTTTAAAATCGTTTTTGGAAATTTCGTCTCTTTGTTTGGCCAGTTTCTTGCTCCTCTTTTTTCTACTGAAGAAGATGATTAGACCAATGAGGCAGATTGATGATATCGCTAATATGGTAAAGTCATTGTTGGTTTCGATTACTGCATTTGGCAATGCAGAAAATTTTGCAAGGTCCATGGGTATGGAGTCAGATTTTTTTGTTCTGGGGTTATAAACGTGCAACAATTTTCCCTGGTGAAAAAGCAATTGACCCTTATCCATCTTGAACACGGTTTGCGCAATCATGTTATCCTTCAGGTGAAAAAGTTTATTTGACTTGAAATCTATGAGGTACAGTTTTTCATGGTACAATACCAGCAAACCCCGATGGGTGGAAATTCCAAGTTCGCTGTTGAGCATAATTTCAACCACTTGTTGATTGGCTTTACCAATGTTCTGCCATTTCAATGTTTTTAGGTCAAGGACATGGGAGTTTTCATCAACTTTTCCTTTTCGGGGAACATTGCCTATCAATCCATCATTTACAACAGTTTCAAAAGGAACATATAGCTTTTCTTCTGTTGGATCAAACCATGCATTGCTGATCGGGGAAAATTGATTGATGACTTCCTGGTTGCTGGCTTCAGCCACCCAATCACTGGTTTTGAAATTATACCTTCTTATTGTGCCATTGTTTTTCCAAAACCCATAACCACCGTAATTATACAATTCTTCCCCGGCAGAAAACGAATATGCTCCAATGTTAAAGTTAAAGTTGACTGTTTGGTCGATTCGGGTGAATTCCACAATGCTATCATTGTGGCTGACCATTTTGTATAAAAACCCGGTTCCATGCAGGCGTACGTATAAATTTTTGGGTGTTTTGTACAGTTCCTGTCCCTTTTCACTGAAAATTGCCTCCTTGAAGGGCAGTATACAGCTTGGAGCACCTGCGTACGAATAAATGTATCCCTTGCTGCTGATTATTTTTTCAAGAAATTCATTGTTTTCAACCCTAATGGTGCTGTCGCTGCCCAAAGCGTTGAGGGAAACAAGAAAACTGAAGTTGAAAAGCCAACAATGGAGAAAATATTTCATAAAGCAATGAAAATTAAATAATTATATATATTGATTCATATTTATTCAATTCTTGAATTGGAATTAAAAACAGGTAATAACCTATCTTATCACTGAATTTGTAACTGTTTCATGCGTTGAATATACTAAATTGTTCAACTTTATGGTACAAAGAAACCCAATCCTGGAGGCTGTATAAGATTCTACCTTTTTTATATGGCTAACTTATTTTAAGCACCCCCCAAAACCCATGATTCATCATGGGTTTTGGTTTACATGCCCCTTTGTCTTAGCTTTGTAGCATTCATATAGTCTCTCGACAGCCCTGTTATTCTTACGTGTCAAAGTTCATCAGGTCATTTTAGGGCAGGTTATATAGCATCTGACAGGATCAGGTGTTCACATTTAAATCAAACATTTTGTTATTCAAGGACTTAAACCTCATTGAGCCGATCCTAAGGTCGCTCAACACGGAAGGGTACACCACCCCCACACCCATTCAGGAAAAATCCATCCCAGTTGCCCTTTCAGGCCGTGATCTTTTGGGATGCGCCCAAACCGGAACCGGAAAAACCGCTGCGTTTTCCATTCCCATTTTGCAACAACTGCACAATGCCAAGCAATCCGGCGGTAAGCAATACAATAGCATTAAAGCATTGATATTGACCCCAACCCGCGAATTGGCCATCCAAATCGATGAGAGCATTGCTGCTTATGGTCGTCACCTTGACCTCAAGCACCTTGTAATTTTTGGTGGCGTATCGCAACATCCACAAACCACTGCCCTGCGCCAAGGCACCGATATTCTCGTGGCCACCCCCGGCCGTTTGCTGGATTTGATGCAGCAGGGATTCATCAACCTCGCTTTCATCAATATTTTTGTGTTGGATGAAGCTGACAGAATGCTAGACATGGGATTCATCCATGATGTCAAGAAGGTAATTGCCAAGCTTCCCACAAAAAGACAGACCTTTTTCTTTTCTGCCACCATGCCGAAAGAGATCGCTTCCCTTGCAGACAGCATCCTGGACAGGCCGGTTAGGGTTGAAGTGACTCCTGTTTCCTCCACCGCACAAACCATTCAGCAGTCCATGTATTATGTTGAAAAGGATGACAAGAAGAAGTTGCTGGTTCATTTGTTGCAAGACAGTACCATTGAGCGGGTACTGGTTTTTGCCAGGACAAAGCACGGCTCTGACAAAATTGTCAAGG